>JAESFG010000012.1_pt1 | contig 630350 bp, 586 predicted proteins | sample 9269371 | NCBI WGS metagenome assembly JAESFG01 (sample SAMN14506227, study PRJNA617093) | algae metagenome | isolation source: Aetokthonos hydrillicola CCALA 1050 (B3-Florida) and co-occurring... | place: USA: South Carolina | collected 2013-01-01
ATGAGCCTTGAAACGCTCGCTCGCATCACAGACAATCCAACTATCAGGCTGCCGGCCGTGGCCGCCTGATCAGCCTCGGACCTCTCCGAAGGCCGGCGCTCCTACACCATGCCGCGGGACATGACCGGATCTCCGCTACGAAGATGCCGAACTCCCGGGGCGTCGCAGGACGATAGGGGCGATGAAGTCGGCAGCGGCTGAGTTGAATACCATCGGTGGTGATGTACCGGATGTGTATCAGCATATCCTTGATCGGTATGAAGTGGCTCATACGCTGGCCAACCGCGAGGGCACTTACAGGAGCAACATGCAGCAGGCAAAAGTGTTAGCAGACCTTCTTCGTGAACTCTCAACTGAACTCGATCTCCACTACGATGGCGGTGGACTCATCGAGTGCCAGGAGACGATCGGGGTGATGAAGTCGGCAGCGGCTGAGTTAGCTGCCATCGGCGGCGACGTACCGGACGTGTTCCGACACATTCTTAGTCGGTACGAAGCGGCGTGCGCACTGGTTAAACCCAACGAAACTCAGTCAAGAGAGGAGGCGCGAGGGTGACGTCCGCACCGGCGGTGGGTGAGCGGTCGAGCAGCGGTTTTTTGGCGCTACTGCGCTCGATCACAAAATCCACTGCACCTTGATGGTTGTGGGCTCCAGATTATTATAGTCTGGCAGCGATATGAGGTCGCCCTTATACGAGATCACTGCGTTGCGCTGTAGGAACGGAGACGTCCCCGCGTAGATGAACCGCCCGTGCGGTCTGTCCTCCTCAAGGAAGCTCACCGTTGCGTCGGTCTTGCCATCGAATGTGCCAACGCTGATCAGCAAACCCAAGCGCCACCCGTCGCTTGTAAGCGTCCTAGTGAACACGATCTCCTGCCGCCGAGCCGCTTCTTGTAACAAGCGCGAGGTGCGTTTATCCCGCACCTCGCTCGGAAAGGTGGATTTCATTCTATGGCCTGGGGAGGTCGACCGATTGTCGGTACAGGGATGCTTAGGCCAAGGCCATCCCAAGTCATCGAAGTAGACGCGGGATCCATTGGCGTTTTGATAGTAATAAACAAGTTCTCCGCAGACGGGGCATGCAGCGTTCGGGTTGACAAAGCAAGCCGCGCTTCTTGTCTCTGTCACATGGTACTCGGTTCGTGAGATGTTTTGGCCTTTCACCCCTTGTGAACCGGCAGCAGAATACGCCCCCGATTTCGTTCGGTAGCACCAACCGCACGTGCACCACGGATAGTGATTATGACCCGGCAAAGGTACACCACCCCGTTTTGGGCTTGTTCACTGCACCGCTGCCCGCGCCCTTAGCGCTTCGTATAGGCGCCCCGGGCCTAGTAGCACCTCTCGTAATCCCTCCTGCACACGCTTCGACCCGAGCGCCTGCTGGCTCATAACCTGGTGGGCGTCCATCGCGTCGATGATCGCGTCCACGATCGCCTGGGCAAGGTCGGGGGAGTTGGAGAACTGCTCCTTTGTGTTGTTGGCTGCCTGCTCGGAGAGGGTCTCCGACTGGAGGAGCTTACCCTTGAGGACGTTATTCACGTAGATCAGTTGGTCATCGTCTGAGACGTCGCCCTGGAAGAGGTCGTTCACCTTGGCGATGATCTCGGCCAGGAGAGCCTTTTCCTTTTCCTGGATCGACCCAGCGCCGGTTTCCGTCAGCGGAGGCAGCTTCGGTCCCTCGCCGCCCAGCACCAGAGGGGTCTTGCCCTTGTTGGTCAGCTTGTGGTGCGTGAGGACGATCTTCGAGGTGTCGACCGTCTCTCGCTGGCGCCCAAACTCCAGCAACGGGGTCAGGCGACGGAAAAAGATCGAGCGGCCTTCAATGGCCGTGTTCCCGTAGTTGAATATCTGCGACAGGAAGGCGTAGAGCCGTACGTAGGCGCCCATGTCAGCTCGGAACATAAGCAGGGCGTCGAGCTGGTCTTGAGCATCCTTTGAGGCCTTGTTGTCACCCAGCGACAGCGCCTCGGCCCGCCGCTTCTGGGCCTCGCGGTAATCCCGCAAAAGCCTGTCGGCCACCGGGAAGATCGCCGCCACCAGGTCGCTCTGCTTGCTGTCGGGGTTCAGCTCAGCGCGCACTACCCGGTCAACCTCGTGGTTGTCGTAGTAGCCCAGTGCGTCGAGCTTGGCCCGCAGGTTGAACACCAGATTGGGGTCGGTGATGTTCTCAAGCTCCGCACGGTCGTAGTAGGTCTTGAAGGCTTGGAGGACCTCTTCGGCGTTGTTGGCGAAGTCGAGAACGTAGGTGGTGTCCTTGCCAGGGTGAGCCCTGTTGAGACGCGAGAGGGTCTGCACGGCCTGTATGCCAGCTAGCCGCCGATCCACGTACATGCCGCAGAGAAGTGGCTGGTCGAAGCCGGTCTGGAACTTGTTCGCGACCAGGAGAATGTGGAAGTCTGGGAGCTTGAAGGTTTCGCGGATGTCGCCGACGAGGCCTGGGTTTAGGGTCTTGCTGATCTCCGAGAACGGATCGTCGCCGCTCTCCTTGTCGATCACTTCACCCGAGAACGCCACCAGTGTCCCTATCTTGTAGCCTTTCTCGTGGATGTATTTCTTGATGGCGAGCTGCCACCGGACGGCTTCCTGGCGACTCCCTACCACCACCATGGCCTTGGCCTTTCCGTCGAGCAGCGGCTGGACCGTGCTGCGGTAGTGCTCAACGACGATCTGAACCTTCTGGCTGATGTTGTAGGGGTGCAGCCTGACCCAGTTCATCAGGGTCTTCACCGCTGCCGAGCGCTCTACCTCCCGGTCGTCGATCTCCTCGCCGTCGTTGGCCAGTTTGAACGCCAGGCTGTATGGCGTATAGTTCTGGAGAACGTCGAGGATGAAGCCCTCCTCGATGGCCTGCCTCATGGAATAGACGTGGAAGGCCGCTGGCAGGTTCTCCGGCCCGGCTGGCTGCGATGGGTCATGACGACGCCCGAACAGCTCCAGGGTCTTCCCCTTGGGCGTGGCGGTAAAGGCTATGTAGGTGACCCCTGTGTCGGCCGCTCGCGACGCCATCTGGGCGGCCAGAAGGTCTTCCGCGCTGACCTCGCCACCATCGCCCAGGTCTGCCAGTTCCTCCGCCGAGAGCACGGCCTTAAGTTTCGCCGCCGCTTCGCCCGTCTGGCTGGAGTGTGCCTCGTCGGCAATCACCGCGAACCTCTTGCCCTGGGTGGCCGCCAAATCGCGTACCTCGGCCAAGGCGAAGGGAAAGGTCTGGATGGTGCAGACGACGATCTTCTTGCCACCAGCGAGCGCCTGGGCAAGCTGGCCGCTCTTCGCGCCCGCGTCGCTCTTGATGGTTGCGACCACCCCTGTGTGGCGCTCGAAGGCGAAGATCGCCTCCTGGAGCTGGCTATCGATGACGTTGCGGTCCGAAACCACCAGCACGCTGTCGAAAACCTTCTGGTCCTTGGCATCGTGAAGGTCGGCCAGGAAGTGGGCCGACCACGCGATAGAGTTGGTCTTCCCCGAACCCGCCGAGTGCTGGATCAGATACTTGCCCCCCGCGCCATCGGCCAGCACTGCCGCACGGAGCTTCCTGGTGGCGTCGAGCTGGTGGTAGCGAGGGAAGAGGTAGCGCTTGAGCTTCTTCTTGCTATCGCGCTCGCCCACCGTGTAGCGCCCGATGATCTCGAGCCAGCTGTCGCGTTGCCACACTTCTTCCCAGAGGTAGGCCGTGGGGTGGCCGTGAGGGTTCGGCGGGTTGCCCTTGCCTCCTGCGTTGCCTTTGTTGAAGGGCAGGAAGGTGGTGAGCGGCCCGATCAAATGCGTCGTCATCATGACTTCGACATTGCTGACCGCGAAATGCACCAACGCGCCTCCGGGGAAGCTGAGGAGCGGCTCGGCAGCCTGCCCCTTGGGGCTGGGGTGCCGGTGGAAGCGATACTGGTCCACCGCATCCTGGACGGACTGGATGAAGTCGGTCTTTAACTCCACGGTCGCCACCGGCAGGCCGTTGAGGAACAGCACAAGGTCTATGGCGTTCTCGTTGGCCAGCGAGTAGCGGACCTGCCGTACTACGCGGAGCCGGTTGGCGTCGTAACGGGCGAGGATGCCCTCGTTCATCCCCATCGCGGGCCTGAACTGGGCGAGGCTCAGCGGGGCGCGGAGGCCGATTGTCTCGACACCGTGCCGCAACACCTCAAGCGTGCCGCGTTCGTCGAGTGAGTTGCGGACGCGGTCGAGAAGCATCGTCTCGGCGGCGGCGCCGTGATTCTTGGTGATGGCACTCCAGGCGGTTGGTTGGGTCGCCTGGACCCAGGCCACGACATCGGCGGGGAACAGTGCGCGAGCACGGTCGTAGCCAGTGGCATCGCCCTCCGAGTAGAGCCAGCCCTGAGACGCAAGGTGGCTGCAGACCTCGGCCTCGAAGCTGATCTCCTTGTGCAGGTTCATGGCTTCACATCCAGCCCGGCAATCTGCCAGCGCAAGTCGTAGACAGCTTCCCAAACGGCCTTGCGCTTCGACTTGTAGGCGGCCTCAGTCTGCTTCTTCCGCCCCCCACGGGCCGGCCTCTGGTGGTATTCCTGCCACCGCTCTGCGACGTAAGCAGCCCTGCTCGGTACTCTGGCCAGCGGGAGGGAGGCGAGCTTCACGTACTCCATGTTCTGTCCACTCGGATGAGGGAAGAACAGCACCGTCTTTCCCGCTTCTTCAAGCAGTTGCAGGATCGATTTACCGTCTCCGCCGCGAAGGTTTGAAACCGCTGCTCGCCCCTTGGCGCCGAACAAGACAACCACGGCAAGGCGCTCAAAGCGAGGGTTGAGCATTTCGGCCAGGAACCTCTCTTCGACGCAGCGGCGTGTACCGTCATAGATAGTAGGATCAAAATCATCCGAACCGCCCGCCGGATCCAGGGTGGCACATCCGACAAGGGAAGTTACATAGACGTCCGGATGCCGCGCGAGTGTGACGCCGCCTTGGGGAAACCTCAGCCCGAGCTTGTTCGACAGGCCTGTGCCGTCGAGCATTGCAATGATGTCGGGGGCAAGGTCCGCGAAGGCTCCACGGATGGACGCCTCTACGTAGCTGCGCGTCTCCGAGTACGCGCGCACGAATTCGGCAATCTGCGTTGCGGCTGGTGAGAGGCCAACGATCGCCAGTCTTGGCGATAGATCAGGGTCGCGCCGATCATGGTTTGACAACAAGACAGAGAAGTACTGCCTCCCATGATTTTCGAACCTGAGTTGCGCTGAAGAGCACCCAGGCCCAGGCACTTCGAAGCCCGCGGCATGCGCAAAGCAGGGAGCGTCGCAGATGTCCCCGAGTTTCATGCTGCGGTCGCTTCTGCGGATGTGCCACGCACATCGAATTTGCCTGTGACGCTGGCCGAAATCAAAGCAGCGCGGCGCTCCTGCAAGAGACCAATCGCCTCAAGCGCGACCCCTTCCATCGCCGCTAGCTTCTCAACGCTGGAAGCAAGGTGTCGGCATATCGCCTGTTGCTCCTCGAGCAAAGGCAGCGCAAGGCGGATTTCCTTCGTCTTCTCCTGGTTCATAATGCCGATAGTGGAAGCATTGGCGAGGTACCGCATGACGTCCACCTTGGCCGAAAGGGACCACGCCAGAAACTCGGCATCGATACGGTCGGAAGGCAGAACGGCGTTAATTTGCTGATTGGCCGAGCATTGCCGCAGAGCCAGCCCCACCTTGCCCAACGTTGCCCCGATACTCACCACCAACACCGAACCAGCTGGGAAGAGGTTAGCCTCTCCTCGGTCCACGCTGCCTTTGGTGATCCCCTTGCTGGCATCCGCTAGCTTCAGCTCCGCTCCGAAATCCCCAGGGGTATACCAGGGCAACTCGCCAGCATCGACCTCCGGAACTTCAGTGGTGGGCGTGCGACCAGTCTGGACAAAGCTCGCGATACGCCGAACCGAGACAACCTCCCAGTGCTCCGGCACATTCCCTAGCCACTCCACCCCCGACGGCTTCATCTCGGCGTTCGGGTCGAGGCCCTTGGTGACGGCGTGAGAGATGACGGCCTGGCGCTTCTCCTTAAGCAGTTCGATCAGCTGCCGCTGCTCCTCCACCAGAGCGTCGATCTTGCGCGTCTCGCGGTCGAGGAAAGCGGCGATGGTGGCTTGTTCTTCAGGGGGGGGAATAGGGACCACGAAGCTGTTGAAGCTATCCGTTGGCATCCGCCACCGACCGAACTCTGATGATCCCTGACCGAAAGCGTAGAAGATCCTTTGCCGGTACCCGTTCTGAAAGACGTAGAGAAAGTACTTCGGATCTAAGGCGCTGGTGCGGGCAGCGAAGACGCGATAGTCCGGGCTGGTCACTCCCGGCGTTGCTGCGATATCGACATAGCCGGTCAGCAAGTCCATGTGGTTCATCACGAAGTCCCCGACCTCAACGATCTGGTACTTGGAGTAGTCCATCGAGAGCTGGCCATCATTGCTGTCGATATCCCTCACTCGCAGGCCCTGCTGGGTGACGGACAGCACATCATGGCCAAGTTCACCCGCAATGCGCTTGCGGATTTCGAAGAGACGCTTGATCGGGAGCGCAGCCCAGTCAGCCGGAATTGCCCCGAGCCACGGCTCCCCAGTCTCCTGCAACGGCCTTGCGGTACTCAATTGGTAAGAACTCCAAGCATCTGCCGAATGCGGTCCGTGACCTGCTTCAGGTCAGCGTCGATCTCCTCCAGCGGACGCGGCGGCTCGAAAACATAGAAGTGCCGATTGAACGGGATTTCGTAGCCGACCTTGGTCTTGTCGTGATCGATCCACGCATCGGGGGCATGGGGCAGTACCTCGCGGCTGAAGTAGTCCTCGATGTTCTCGCCGAGCGGCACGTTCTCGGTGTCCCTGAGTGCGCTGTCGGCCTGCGGCTTGCCCCTGTTCCTGCCCCGCTCGCCCAGCACCGGTTTGCCCCGCTGGTCGAGCAACGGGCGCTCCACGGTGATCGTGCGGTAGCCGAAGGCCTCGTTGGGGAGGATCAGCGCCAGTGGAGCCAGCTTGACCTTGCCGCCCTCGGGTGCTGCGGGCACCGGCTGCCCGGCCCGTACGACGACCTGGTTCACCTCCTTGCCCGCCCCGTCCAGCACCGTGGCGAGTTGCGCCTCGGCGAATTCACCGAACAGCCTAGTGACGGTCTCGATGTCCTCCGGCCCCATCTCCTTGCGCTTGGAGCCGAGGCTCTTGCGCATCTTCCGCCAGAAGCCGGAGGCGTCGATCAATTGCACCTTGCCCTTGCGGCGGGCGGGCTTCCGGTTGGTCAGAACCCAGACGTAAGTGGAGATGCCGGTGTTGTAGAACATGTCCGTGGGGAGGGCGACGATAGCCTCCACCAGGTCGTTCTCCAGCACGTAGCGCCTGATCTCGCTCTCCCCGCTCCCCGCACCGCCGGTGAACAGCGGCGAGCCGTTGAGGACGATGCCGAAGCGGCTGCCGCCATCCACGGAGGGGCGCATCTTCGAGATGAGGTGCATGAGGAACAGCAGCGAGCCATCGGAGACCCGAGGAAGCCCCGGGCCGAACCTGCCGTTGAAGCCATACTGCTCGGCTTCGCGGCGAACCTCTTTCTCGACCTTCTTCCACTCCACCCCGAACGGCGGGTTGGAGAGCATGTAGTCGAACTTCTTGTCAGGGTGCCCGTCGTCCGAGAGGGTGTTGCCGAATACGATGTTGGAGACGTCCTGGCCCTTGATGAGCATGTCCGCCTTGCAGATCGCGTAACTCTCGGGGTTCAGCTCCTGGCCGTACATCACCAGGCGCGCGCGATCGTTGTGCTCCACCAGGTAATCCCCGGCGACCGACAGCATCCCGCCAGTACCCGCCGTAGGGTCGTAGATGGACCGCACCACGCCCGGCTTGGTCAGCGCATCGTCGTCCTCGACGAACAGCAGGTTGACCATCAACCGGATCACCTCGCGAGGGGTGAAGTGCTCACCGGCGGTCTCGTTGCTCAGTTCGGAGAACCGCCTGATCAGCTCCTCGAAGATCAGCCCCATCTGGTGGTTATCCACCTTGTCGGGGTGGAGGTCCGTGCGAGCGAACCGCTCGGTCACCTGATAGAGCAGCCCGGCCTTGGCCAGCCGGTCCACCTGGGCAACGAACTCGAAGCGCTCGAAAATGTCGCGCACGTCCGCCGAGAAAGCCTGGACGTAGGCGTAGAGGTTTTGGGCGATGTTGTCCTGGTCACCCATAAGCCGCCGCATGTCGAGCGGCGAGGTGTTGTAGAAGGTCTGCTGGGCCTTCCGTAGGAGGAACGGCTCCGGGCTGATGCCTTGACCCTGACGGGCCGCCAGCTCGTCCAGGACGGCCTGCTTGGTTGGCGCCAGGACACAGTCTAGGCGCCGTAGGACCGTGAAGGGCAAGATAACCTTGCCGTAGTCCGACTGCTTGAAATCCCCCCGGAGCAGATCGGCCACGGACCAAATGAACGACGACAACGCTTGCTGGTTCAACTTCACCCCCGGGCATGTGGTCCCTGGGCAACTTAAACGCGACCGGGATGCGGTCCGCAAGGTCAGAGGCCGGTGGCGAAGGGATAGAGCGTCGGGTCGCCGTCGAAGCCACCGAATGGGCTACGGAGTCCTGCTGACCGGTGAGGGCGCCGAAGTGGTGAGGCCCGCCTGGGTAGCATCAGTTCCGAGTTCCGCGTTCCGGCAGGTGAAAAAGTTGGGAAAGGTAGCTGATCTCTGTCGATTTTTTGATGTTACAGGAACCCAAGGAACTCTTAGCTAAGAAAGATACAAGCCTCTGATTATGGTAGGATTTTTGGGTTCCATGCCTACAGATTTCCTGGAACCGAATTGGAACTGGCGGAACTCAGGGTCGGTGAAACGATCCCCAACATCGTGCCGGTAGCAGTTGAACGGCCCTCGTAGTATGCTTTCCGGGTCGCGTGATCGGCTTCCAGCCAAGCAGAGTGGTCAGTGGTTGACCAAAGATCGACGGCGCGTCCGTTCGACAGTTTCGTCTTGTTGAGCTTTCGGTACCCAAGCTCATGCATGGCACCACGAACCTGCTTCATGTTGAAGCGCTGGGCGAGCATGAATGGGTTGAGCCAAATCATGATCTCCTCCACCATGATCAATTGCCTGCCTTTTGAAAGCACAAGTTCCTCAATCTCCATCGCCGCCGGCGTCCGGCTCGACAGAATAATCTCTTGCTTCGCCTCGGTCATGGGCGGCCGAGCGTTTGGCGACCAGGTCGAGATGTTGCGTCCAAGGAGCCAGTTTTTGAAGCAAGCAGCTTGGGCCAATCCAAAGTCCCAGAGACGGTCATAGTAGGTCTGTTCACGCGGCGCTGCGTCGATGCGTATGATAGCGTTGCGACGATCGTCCCTTTCCAGAACCGCCGGAACCGCATGATTGGTGAACACCAGGATACCACGGGGTGTACGCACCTCATGCGCCCGCACATACTTCTCGGAGGCGATCACCTTGTCGGCAGTTATCCAGGGCTTGATGCTGTTTGAAACCTCCCATTTTTGGGCCGTGGCCATCTCCTCGATGATCAGCACCTGACGATTCCCAAGCGACTGCTTGTAGTCAGAGGCATGCAGGGCGGCATCATCGACAAAAACGTTGGACGCACCAAATAGGCGCTCGATCAGTTTGCTGATGAAGGACTTCCCGACACCCTGCCCTCCGATGAGCGTGATACTGCTTGCGATCTTGACGCCGGGCTTTTGGATCAGATGGGCGAGGTAATCCAGAAGCCATTTTCGATCCTCCTCCAGCGGAAGTAGGTAGCTGAGGTGATCGATGATGACGTCGCAGTCGCCGACGACTGGGCTCACGCCACCCTCGCACCAGCTATTAAGCACCAGCGTACCGCGCTGATCGATGATCAAACGTGGCTCGCCTGGCACGTAGTCGACGAGCTTCACCTTGGGTGATCGCCTATCCCTTGTGAACCTGCTGTGAGGGTTCGGGACGATGTGGGCGAACTGGTTGTCAAACGAGCGCGATGCCAGGCTCGGTTCGTCCCTGACAATGCAGTGATACTGGTCGGTGTCTCCGGAGAGCACGTACTCTTCCTGGAGCTGAAGGATCTTTGGATCCCCGAAGGCGAGGGCGTAGGGCGACCTGATGTCGGCCGCCTTGAACGGACATCGTTTGCAGGCATCGCAGCCAAGATCGACCTCGATGCTGTCGCAGGTACGAGGTTTCACAGTCCGAGCATGCCGGTACTTCTTGGCCGCCTGTCCCTCATCGTAGCGCCGTGTATCCCGGGCGGACAGTTCATGGAAGCGCTCCTCCCCGTCCTCACAGTGGGCCGCTATCGTTGCTGCAGCATACCATTCGGGTTCGGTTACCTCTGTAGGTCTGTCGGCCATCCCACCAATGAAGCCACAGTGTCGTTCAACCAGTTCGAACAAGCCCTTGCCTTCATCATCATTGTCCCCAGGCGTCACAGCCTTTCGAGAACCAAGCGTGTTTGATCCCGAGCCGATCAAGGCTTCCAGGTCCTCGAGGCGGTATCGCACACTGGACTCTTCCGCGAGCTGAATCACCACGTTTGGTCCATACTTGTGATTGCTTGCCCCGACCGGGCGGGTAATGCGGGCTAAGTCCGACACGTTGTCCAGCTTGCGACCCGCGCTTGCGAAGCTGCCCTGCACCATTCGGTATACGCCCTTCAATACGGCCGCCACGCGCTCGCGGTCCTGATCGGTTCGGGCCTCAAAGGGTTCCTCGAACAGGTAGTGCACGTACAAGCCACCGCCGGAACGGATTACACGAGAGGGAAGCGGCAGTGGGGACTGGGCCAGCAGCCTCAGCGCCTCTTCCTCACTATCAGGGTAGTTCTTGGCGGCATGTCGTCCAGTGTTCAGGTCTACATCCAGCAGGACGCCGGGAACAACGCTGGCATGCTCTGCAAGACGTGATTCTTGGCTAAACAGGCACCAACCAACGTAGACATCCCCCTGGCGGTTGACTTCTTGGGCTACTTCCCGAAGCTCATCGAGCTGATCAGGCCAAGCGAAGAAGCGGGTGTTGCCTTTTGGCCAAAACAAGCAGGCATACCCCCGTCTGCCGCGCCAATTTTCTTCCAGGTCAAGCATCTGGATCGGCATGGTCATTGCTCCTCCCCACCATCCGAAGTGGTGGAGATATGGGGCAGCCTCTCGTAAGGGAGCGCCTCAATCGACTGATCTTCACATGAAAGCTCCAGTAGCTCTGGTCCAGCCTGCCAAACCGTCTGCGTTCGAAAAGGTCGGGTGTGCGAGCGGCCGTCGGAGGTCTGAAACACCGCAAGTGTCTTGCCGCTTGGGGTCAGGGTTTGGAACGTAGGTTTGACAACTCGAAAGACCGCGCTACCACTGGCAGTTTCGTGGGTGACGTATAAGTCCTGGGCGATGGACCCGTCTGGGCTATAGCCATCAACGATGTACTTGCGCCAGCGCATCATTCTGCCAAACCGCTCTGGAGCAGGGAACCTCCCTATTTTGACCATGCGGGTGACTGTGCGGTCAGATACATCCAGATGTTCGGAAACATATCGGATACTGACAAAGTCATTGTTTATTACTATATTCCTTCTGATAGTTTTGGGTTGTCGTCCTGTTTTGTTAAATGGTGACGAGTCATGACAAGACCAACCAAGGCATGCACCAAAAAAAACCACTGCGCACCATATGAAGAAGCTTGAACTCGCAGCAGAAGATTTCATCGCCTCGGTGCTAGACAGCAATCTTCCCCCTTGGCGCCCATGTCCGAGCCGGCGGGTCGCCGCCATGCTCGGCGTAAGCCTACAGGTGTTGGCGAATTGGCGGGTCCGCGACTCTGGCCCCCCACCAACCGCCCGACGTCGGGGCAGTGGTAACCGGACCTTCTATCGTCTCGATGAGGTGGCCGCATGGGCAACCGGCAGCCAACTCGCGCCATGGGAGATAAACCGGGATTGGTTGGCGCGGCGGGGTCTGGAGGTCAACGGAGATGGAACCGAGGCAAGCACCACCTGGTTGATCGAATCTCTAGACGGTCTGCTTCCGTGAAATGGTCCTTTTTCGGGAGACATATGAGCGTGGCTATGTGCCCACTAGCCGCCGAGCGCATGGCCTCAGAAGTTTTACGCACTACTCCTTCCAACGCCCAGGTACCTGCAGGCCTCCGCTCTATCACCGTCGCTGCCGACCGCCGTCAGCCTTGATGTCCCAGCTTAAGGCGCCTATTGAACACGCAACCCAGGGGTTTTGAGGAATCTCCCGGCTAACCCAGGTCAACGAGCTGGGATGAACGCAAGAAACAGGTCGACGAGTTCTTCAGCGGTGGTGGTGACCGTGCCGAGTTGGAGGCCTTCTCCAGCTTCATCGGTGATCGTGGCTCGATCGAGATCGACCCCAACAGATGCCTCGCCGACAACCAGGCGGCCGAGTTCGCTGGCATCTTCATGACTGGCCTCGCCGAGGTCGCCGACGCGTTCCGCGACAGCAACATCGACAAGGTGGTCAGCTTAGTGACCGGTGACCAGTCGGCGCTTGACGAGGAGCACCCGACGGCGCTGAGCACTCTCCAAGCTCGCCTTAGGGCCAACGACACCGGCTCGCTGCAGCTCCAGCAGGACAGCCTCAGCTTCGACCGCGTGCCGATCTCTGGCAAGGCCTCGGATCGCGCCGCCCAGGCTATGGGCCTCTACATCGGGCAGGGCATCGCCAAGTCGGCCGCCGCCGGCATCGTCGGCACCTGCTGGTCGAGAGCAACCTCGACCCGAACGCCACTGGCCGCGTTCGGCATCGCCCAGCACCGTGGCTCGCGCGCCCGGGAAATGGTTGCCAACGGGACCGATCTCGAGTCGCAGCTGCAGTTTATCCTGAAGGAGATGCGCCGCGAAAACCCGGGGCTCCTGGAGCGTATGAGCGCGGCCAGCCCGGCTGAGGCCTCCCGGATGTTCTCGAATGATTTCGAGCGACCGAACAAGAAGTATGCCAACAACGCCAAGCGCGCCGCCTACGCCAAATCCCTGCACGCCGACGACTACGAGGACCGCGCCCGGCAGACCAGCTCGGACACCGCCGAACTCGCCAAGATCGACAGTGACAGCAAGAAGACGGCGCAGAAGACCTCACTGAACCTCCAGATCAAGAACGCTGAAGCCCAGATCGGCAACCTGCGCACTCAGGTGAAGGTCTCCGATACCACCCGGTCGATCGAGAAGCTCACCGCCGCCACGCGCGAGTGGCACGAGAAGATCATCGAAGCCGAGATCGCCAAGTTCAAGACCGACAACCCCGACCCGAACGTCGCCGGCTACGACGAGAACCTGCAGGCCCTAAAGGACCGTCTCGGCGCCGAGACCGTGAAGGACATCACGGCGCTCCAGGAGCAGTATTTCCAGGCTGCCGAGGAGGAGCTGCACAAGCCTGTCGAGCTGGCCCAGCTGAAGCTCAGCACCGCCCAGCGGCCGGAGAACGCCAACAAGTACACGCAGAACGACATCATTGACCTGGAGAACAACGTCCGGCTCGCCGAGACCGAGGAACGCCTCGGTCGCATCAAGCTCCTGCAGGAGCAGATCGCGGCGGCGAAGCAGCTGGCGGCCAGCACCGAGGCCGGCTCGACCGAGAACGAGGCGGCGCTGACGCGCGAGGCCGAGCTGAAGGCTCGTCTGGTCGACCTGACCAACCGGAAGAACGTCGCCGACGCGGCGACCGCTGCCCAGGGGCCGAGCGTGGCTGGTGCCATCCAGGGAGCCACCACAGCGTGGGCGCAGCAGGAAGGCATCCTCGACTCCGCCGGCAAGATGATCCCGCTGGCGACCCAGGTTGGGAACGTGTGGGGCGAAGTGATGAGTGGGCTGTCGAGCAGCCTGTCGACCTTCTTCACCGACATCGCCTCCGGCACGATGACCGCTGGTGAGGCCTTCAAGAAGCTCGGCCTATCGGTCGTCAACATGTTCATGCAGATCATCGCCAAGGCACTGGCGAACCAGATCATCATGTCGCTCTTCGGTGGTGGAGCCGGTGCGGCCGGCGGTGCCGGTGGTGGAATCCTGTCAAGCCTCTTCGGCGTCATCGGTGGCGGCGCCGGTGCCTTCCCGGCGGCACCCGGCGGTGGCCTTTACGCCAACGGTGGTGCCATCCGGGCGGCCAACGGGCGGGGCATCCCCGGCCGTGACAGCGTCCTGGTGCGCGCCATGCCCGGTGAGTACATCATGCGCCAGAGCGCCGTGAAGGCGGCCGGCGGCGTCGGCGCGCTCGACCAGATGAACAACCAGGCGAACCGCCGGCTGTCGATCAACGACAGCAACCTGGCCGCCGCGAACCAGAACAAGCAGGCCCGTCAGGAGACCAACGTGTGGGTCGTCTCGCCCGATCAGGCTCCGCCGATGGGACCGAACGACGTCATCGCGACGATCTCCGACAACATCCAGCGTCGCGGCCCGGTGCGCGAGCTGATCAAGCAGGCGGTGGCCGGCAACATCTAGTCACACTTCTTCCCCGCCTTCTTACAGTCGGCGAGGTAGTCCGCGCGTGCCTGGTCGATCAAGCTCTGCTGGAACTTCGTGATCCCAACCTGCGCCGCCTTCGAGCGGGGGAGGTTGGAGTACAGGTAGAAGCCGGTCGCACCTATCACGCAGATGCAGGCCGCAGCTATCAACACCTTCATTTTGGCTTCTTCTTTATCTCAGGCGTCGAAGTCCCAGCCCACGCGAGGCCCCCTATGAACGAGTTGCAGGCCTCCAATGGGCCCACCAGAATAATCGCACCGGAGAGAGCACCAGTAGCGTTCTGACGAGCCTTCTGGAGGTCTTTGTCGGTAGCTCCCAACGCCCTTGCCCTCGCCAGATTGGTCTCGGCATCCGACTTCATTGCCGCTATCGAGCTGTAACCACCGTAGGCCGGGCAGTTCATAGCTGCGGCTTGAGCCCCCGCGTATCGATTTAGGTAGACCTCCATCGGTGTCTGTGGGGTGGAAACACAGCCAGTAGATACAAAAGAGACTGCTAATATTGCAACCCCCCGAACCTTCATCCGCTAGACCTCCGCCGATTTCCCTTGATCATTGAACGAGATAGACGCTTCCACACCGAATAAAACACTCCTGGGTACTGAAACAGATACTCAAACCATACAGGTGCGCATAGTGACAGTACGTAGATATCCGGCTGAATCCTACCAATTCTTCAAGGTAGGCCGCCATGGGTCGCTGGTCGCCTGGGTCGTGTCCCTCGGGGTGGTGTAGCTCGGCGGTAGCGAAGCCGCTCGCGAACGCGCCCTCAATAGCGCTTAGCGAGCGAGCGGCGGAGCAGGCGGTCATCGATGTTCCCCGGTAGGGTCGGGTTGCTGAAACTAACCTGATCCGAGGAACGACCGATGACCGACGACATGATGAACCTGCGCGCACTGGTGGAGAAGAGCTCCGACGCCGATCTCTTGCGCGAGATGATCGGGTTTGCCGCCGGAATCCGCCGCCGAGCGCAATGCCCTCAGTGGAATAGGTACTACTCCTTCCCCAGCCTGCGGTGCCCGTCCAGGCCCGTACCCACTACCCGCCGGCCGCAGTGAACTCTGATGTCCCAGAAGCCTCCTAGGGAACCCGCGACGTCGGCATTTTGAGAGTTCTACCGGCATACCCGGTTTGCTGGGCTTGCAAGAGGACAGGTTAGTGGCCGGTGCTCCGGACCAGGGCGCGACCCACGGCCCTGGCCGCTCAGCAGCGCCGGGTTCCCTGCTCTCCAGCCCTCGGTCAGACTGCGGTTGGGTACCGTGACGCGGAGTGTCATATGGAGAACGTGGGTGCCTACTCAGCGAGCGCGGTGAATGTTTGTCCTACAGACCTCACTGCCACTCACTACGTATGCATACAAAGAAATACGTTCGCTAATCCGCCGCCGCATCGTCGATGGTCACCCAAGCTCTTGATCGATCACCGTCGGGATCCGAGGTGGTCTGTTACCGTGACAGCAGTTCGGTCATGCCCGCCTGGTGGTCAGGGGAGGAACGGCATGCGGGGCGGGGCGGTGTCCCACATCAGCTTCACCTCCTCCGGCGTGAGCGCGTAGGCGGCGTTCACGAGGTCAGAGAGGCGGCGCTCCAGGACCAGCGCCTCGTCGGCGGCGGCCAGCGCCGAAGCGCCGGATAGCGAGCCTGGGCACCCCAAGGGCCGTCACCCCAAGCAGCCCCTCTGCACCGTCGCAAACCGCCTTGCAAACCGCATCTTCAGCGTCCTGCGCCGCGGGCAACCCTACGTCCTGCGTCCTGCGAGACACGGACGGCGTCGAAATCACCATTGCCCAGGCCAAGGCGATCATTGCAGAGCGCTATAAGGTCCCCAAAACATCCGGGACGGACGGCGCGCAAACCGGTGCCAGATCACCGCCTAGTTCACAAAAAGACAAAAAGCGCTTGCGCTATTGGTACAAGATCACATTGCCCTCGGATTGGGACTGGCCGCCTGCCAGAAGGGCCTCTCGGTCGGCTTCACCACCGCAGCGCCTCTGGTTCACGAGTTGATCGAGGCCCGCGACGAGAAGCGGCTCCTCCGCCTGCAGCGCCAGGTCGCCGGCTACAAGCTGGACACCCGCAAAAACCCTCAAGGAAAGATCTGGATAGTTTCACCTGCTGCGTTTGATTCGTCTCCGTTCTCCGGTTCTCCGAACGATTCCGATATGTTCACGTCCTGCCGGCAACGTGTTCAGGCCTCATGAGGTTTTTGCGGGTGTCCAGCTGCTGATCATCGACGAACTCGGCTACGTGCCGCTCTCGCAGACCGGCGCCGAATTGCTCTTCGAGGTGTTCTCCCAGCGCTACGAGCGAGGCTCCACCATCGTCACATCAAACCTGCCATTCGACGAGTGGACCGGCGTCTTCGCTTCCGAGCGCCTGACTGGCGCCCTGCTCGACAGCTCGACAGGCTGACCCATCACGTCCACATCCTCGAGATGAACGGCGACAGCTACCGGCTAAACAGAGCAAGCGTCGATCGCGAATTATCCCTGACGACACTCAGCCAGGCGAGACACCCCCAGCCTGATCGCCTAACTCCGGAGGCGATCTCGAGGGTGGCCTTCCGGCCGCGCCGCCTGATGCATTTTTACTCCGGCCCGCCGATGCAATTTGCCTCCGGAGTTGACACCCTTCACATTGAGATTCGTAAATAGGCAGTGTGTGAGTGCCCGTGCCTGTGTAAATTCAAGGTGCTTTGCTGAACCAATTTCGACCCCCAATTAGAATGGAATGACGTAGTCGAGGATCGACATCTGCCGGATCATGATCTTGCGTATCGGCCGACTGAAGGATCCCCGGCCGGTATAGATGGCGGCCATCCCGGTAGCCCCCATGGGTAGGCTCTGCGCAAACGCCAAGTCGTCGAGGTCGACGACGACGATGAAGGGCTGCGCGTTGATCTGGATCGGGGTTGCCGCCAGTCCGGTTGGAGCAACCTGGCCATTCGATGTCGCCTCTACCACCGTCCTGACCTTGCCCGGATGGATCTCTCCTGGCGCGAACTTGAAGGCGAGTTCGACGGTCTGACCTGGAGCGATATAGCGGGTATTGGACTGCGCGATCTCGACGGCGATGCCTGTGCTCGAGGTATCGACGAAGGCCATGACCGGCGCTCCCGTCACTCGCGCCCCCTTGCGCAGGGCGACGTTGGTCACAAATCCGTCGGAGGGTGCCCTGACGGTGGTGTTCTTGAGGTTCCAGTTCGCGGTGTCGAGCTGCGCGCGGAGACTGTCCACCGCTGCCTGCCGCTCGATGACCTCGATGGCCGAGCGGACGTCGCGATCCTTGAGTTTGGTGTCGATCGCCAAGCGCTCTTCCTGAACGGATAGCTGTGCGGTGAGGGACTTGACGGCTGCCTCATAGGGCGTCGGATCGATTTGGAAGAGTATGTCGCCAGCCTTCAGCGCGGAGTTTTGGTGCACCGGCACGTCGATGACCTCTCCCGTGACGCTGGGGGCGATCGCTACCGTGTTACGCAGGACAATGGCTGGTCCCTGCGGGCTCGACCACGCCATGGGAAGCAGTAGGACCAGCTGAAGTGCAGCCCAGATGACCGGGAACGACAAAGTCCAGTAGCGATTCCACGTGATGATGCCGATCTTATCCAGAAGGGCCAGAATAGCCCCATACACGGCAAGAATGGCCATGATCATGGCTTAGCCCTCGATCCGGCTGGCGCAGGCACGTCGACATAGGCCCAGATCACGGCCAGAGGCCACAGGGCGAAACCGAGGAAGAAGGTGAGCCATCCTGCCACGTGTACGGCCTCTGCCCATGGGTGGCCGCGTCCGCGCGCAATTCGACCAGGCAAAGCCGCAAGAACCAGCGACAGCACAATCCCCGCAATCACAATGATCAGGAGAATTGCCCATGCGGCGATGTCATAGGCGTTCATCGGCTTGTCTCGCGTGACATCAGCATTGACAACATCTGCCTCTCTCCTCCTGGGTCGAGCCGCACCACAGTTTCAAGCTCAGTCGGTGTGGATCGTCACCCGCTCGATGCGGCCTGTGAACGCGTTGTCTCCCTCCTTGTAGTCAAGCGACACGGGTGTTCCGTCATCCCTTCCGACGTCCGCTCCGTCGTCACCAGAGAACAGCGCGTAGACCATTTTGGAAGTGTGCGTCTCGGCCACTGGCTTGCCGTCGACGCTCAGGGTCGCCTTGCCACCCGACCCGAGTTTCTTGACGTCGTCGGGCACGAATGCCACCTGGAGGACATGCTTACCCGCAGGGATGCGCTCACCTGATGTTACCTTGTAACGCTCCAGACCAAAGTAGTTGTGTTCGTAGGCAAGCTGGCCATCCTTCATGTAGAGGGACCAGCCCGCGAAGCGCCCGCCTTGGGCGAAGATAACGCCTTGCGCCTTGTCGTCCTTCAGTTCGACCTCCGCCGTAACCTTGAAGGGAACGTTCTTGACGCTGATGATCGCCCACTCATTCATGGCTCTCATGCCCTCGAAGAACGTCATCTCCTTGCGTCCCTGCAGAATGTCCTGCCGTCCCGCAACCGACGCGACCGACCGTTCAGCCTTGCGGTCGTCGATCGGGTAGACGTTGTTGCGGATCGCCTCGCTGTCGAACACGGCGCGCAATTCCTTCAGCTTGTCTGGATACTTGGCGGCGACGTTGTCAGCCTGGCTGAAGTCATTGTTCAAGTCGTAGAGTTCCCAGACATCGTCCTTGAGATCTGGAAGCTTCTGGTTGAAGAGCCACGGAATGTTATGCAGCGTGCTCGCCATCCAGCCATCGTGGTAAATCCCGCGGTTGCCGAAGATGTTGAAGTACTGGGTGAGACGCTGGTCAGGGGCCTTAGCGTCGTCAAAGGCATACTCCATGGGAACGCCGTCCATGGGCCTTTGCGCAATTCCATTGACGACCTTGGGCTGCGGGATGTTCGCCGCCGCAAGTACAGTCGGTGCGATGTCGATCACGTGTTGAAACTGGGTCCTGACCTCACCCTTGGCCGCGAAGCCCTTCGGCCAGCGCACGACCATCCCCGTGCGCGATCCCCCGAGATAGCTCGCGACCTGCTTCACCCATTGGTAAGGCGTGTTGCCTGCCCATGCCCAGCCCATGGCATAGTGTGGATAGGTTTCTGGCCCGCCCCACTTGTCGATGTACGGCATCATCTGCGCCGTTGTTCCCACCACCGAGTTAAGCGCCGCGTTTTCGTTGTAGGTCCCGGCGGCGCCGCCTTCGGAACTAGCCCCGTTGTCGCCGGCAATGAAGATGACCAGGGTGTTGTCGAGAATGCCCTTCTGCTCCAGATGTGAGACAAGCCGGCCAACCTCGTGGTCCGCCTGCGCACCGAACCCGGCAAATACTTCCATCTGCCGGGCGAGCAGCCGCTTTTCGTCGGCGCTGAAGCTGTCCCAGGCAGGGATCTCCCTTGGACGTGGCGTCAGCTTCGCATTGGCTGGAATGACGCCCAGTCGCTTCTGCCGCTCGAAGGTCTCCTCACGAAGCTTGTCCCAGCCCATGTCGAACTGGCCCTTGTACTTGTCGGCCCACTCCTTCGGCACCTGATGGGGCGCATGCGTGGCTCCCGGCGCGAAATAGATGAAGAAGGGTTTGTCGGGCGTCATCGACTGCTGGGCATCCACCCACTCGATCGCCTTGTTCACCAGGTCCACGGTGAGGTGGTAGTTAGGGTCGCGTTTCAGTTCGACCGGGGTTGTGCCGTCAAACAGCGTGGCCGAATACTGGTTTACCTCGCCCCCCATGAAACCATAGAACTTCTCGAAGCCCTGCCCAGTCGGCCACCGGTCGAACGGTCCGGAAGAGGTCAGCTCCCACGGAGGGGTTTCGTGACTCTTGCCGAACTGTGCGGTATTGTAACCGTTCATCCGCAGGATCTGCGCCAGCGGCGTGATGGTGTCCGGCTTGACGAAAGTATTGCCGGGAAAGCCCGTGGCAATCTCGGTGATCTCACCCGAGTTGGCAGCATTCGAATTGTGCCCGGTGAGGAGAGCAGCGCGTGTCGCGCTGCATATCGCCGTGGTGTGAAAGCGGTTGAAGCGCAGGCCTTCGGCGGCAAGCCTGTCAAGAGTCGGCATCTTGATCGGCCCCCCGAATGTGCTGGGTTGCCCGAAGCCCATGTCATCAATCAGGACCAACAGGACATTTGGAGCGCCGTTGGGCGCCTTTATCCTGAAGGGCGGGGGCATCTTCGCTTTACGTGCATCGGGCTCGGTGATCGGCTCGGGAACAGGCTGCGGAATGGGAAGAACGGTGCGATTGAGTTCGGTCTGCTCCGCTGTCGGTTTGCTCGCGTCTTGTGCGAGCGCGTATGCACTGAATCCAAACCAAAGCAGGAGTGCGGATAGTGCCACTTTAAGACCTGGCGTTCTCATCTGCCAATCTCCATCCAAATGATCGCGTATTCGCTAATAAGGTTTGTCCAGAGCGCCACCGGCCTCGCAGGGGGTCCCCAGGCATCGCAGCATGTATCGCTCGGCCCGAGTCTCCCGTTGCTCCGTCCGTTCCTTCGGGGTGACCCACTTCGTGGTGGGCGGCAACTCCTTGCGAAGGTCGGCCAGCTTGACCGTCTTTACGCCGCCGATGCCGTTCTCCGCGGTCGGGACGACGGGCTGGGTCAAGGTCTGCCAGCGCACGGCGATGTAGCCGAACGGAATGCCGCTGACGTCGAGCCAGTTGTGCACGCCGGGGTCCTTGCGGGCGAGCACGAAGGTGATGGAGCCGTCCGGGTTAGCCTCGGTCTGCAGGTTGTTCAGGCTGCTGGTGCCGTAGACATGTTCGGGCGAGATGATGAAGGGCCGATAGGTATTGATGCTGAGGTACTGCGTGCCCAGCATCTTCAGCCTCATTACTAGTGCCTCGTCTTCCTTGAGGTTGAACAGGCCGGAGGAGATGAAGCCGAGAGCTTTGTCCGGGCCCACGGGTTCGGTCGTGCTCGGGTTCTTCGCCGCCTCGCCGGCGCTCCCGGACCAGCGCACACGAATCGGGCCCAACTGGTTTTCCTCCAATGCGCCGAACACCTGGGTAACGTTGTTCGTCGCCTTGACACCACCCGCGAGATAGACGGCTGCATCCTTTGCCAGCTCGTCCAGCGACTTGCTGCTTGGGGCCGGGCCGCTCATACGCTTGATTGCCAGACGTGCCGGCGGCTCCGACGAAGTGCCTCGGATCTCGCGAACCAAGATCTGCATGGCGCCCGGCTTGAGTTCCAGAAAGTTGACGCGTCCATTGGCAGGTCCGGGCGCTACGATCAACGTGATCGATCCATCGGGGTTGCGTGGGGTCTCGTCACGGATCTCGATCGACGACACGGGGTTCTCATGGCCCCCCTCCAGCATCATGTTGTCGTAGACGAGGAACGACAATTGCGAAGGCAGCTGCTTGCCGATCTGGATCGTGATCTCGTAACTCGAGGTGTCGTAGACGCGCACCTCCCGATAGAACGTATCGGCGTTGTCCCCGAACCAGCGAGTGCCGGGGAAGGTATAGCCGTGCCACTTGTGCGGGGTCGCGGCATCCCACACGAAGACGGGATCCGAGACACCCCCCATCGCCGCCAGAAGTGCTGCATCCAGGGCCGTCTCATCGGTGGCGGACTGCACGTGTCGCAGGAAGTCGGGCTTGCTGGCGTATGGGTTGGCCTTGTAGTCCTCCAGCGCCTTAGCCCTGGCGCTCTTGTAGCCGGGCGCGGCCATGATCTGCAGCGCCAGTCTCTCGACGGCTTCGGCCCGCGCGCTATTTGCGTCACTCCCATCCTGCGCGGCCGCAGCTGTGTCGGCATGGCTGACCGGCATGTTGTTCGGTATGGCAAGCAGACAGAGGGCCAACACCATGGGGCCCCGCCACCTCTTGAGGTCCCCAGCAATCGCAGTCCTACCGTCAGAGGTCGCGTGGCGAGCCTTCATTTCACGATGTCCTTGTTTGCCAAAACATATCTTTGCCTTCTCAATCTGCTGCACATATGTGATCGTTTTGGATCTGAGTTACCCGCTCGGGCCGATTACCCGTGTATGCAACGATCATAGTAGTATCTGTAGGATCGCGCCTTCTGTGCCACATGCCTGGTGCCACCCACAGCGGCCCCCACTGCGGCTCCATGAGCAGCGCTATGACCAAAGAGTGACCCCACAACGGCCCCGCGTGCTGCTCCGCGGACGACGCCAGTCGTTGTCGGCGTGTGGCGTGTCATGTTGCGCGCATAGTCCTCACAATACGATTTGGAATGGGCCTCGACAGTGCTCGGAGATGCCAGTGCAAAAAGGACTGCGGCTGCAGCTGAACTCAGGACAACATATTTCATGAGATTCACCTTCCATTGGCCATCAAATCGTCTGCTACACGTCAGAACTTGACCCCGAACCCAAGCAAAGGTCCGTGCTGCACGATGTCATAGGAGAAGTCGCCATCTTCGTGGTTCTCGCGCATCACGCGGTAGCCGGCAAATACGTCGTATTTTTTGTTGAAGCGGTAGCCGACACCGCCGTAGAGATCGCCGTAAAACTTTGAGCCACCGGTTCCCGCAAAGGCGATCGCCGAGACGTAGACCTGATCTGTCAGGTTCGATATAATTTCGGCCCCGATTACGCCGTCGATCCAATCATGCTGCTTTTCAATGCTGTTGGGCGTGACAAGCGCAGGTTTGACCTTCGCCGAGTTGTCCATGTACCAGTACTTGGCACCGACATAGACATCGAGGGCCAGGCGCTCCTCGTCGACAAGCCGGTATCCGACCATTCCCATGAGGGTGAGTGTTTCGCTGAAGGTACTGATTTTCGCAGAGTTGCCGCCGAAGGTGATCTTCTGCTCGGGGCTGAATCGCATCCAGTTGACGTCCCCCAGAAGGCGGAAGCGCCCATTGTTCACGAACACCGTGGTGATCAGTCCCGCATCAAGGTCTTTCAGCGCCTCGAGACTGTCACCAAAGCTGATGTCCACGTCTGCAGCGGGCAGCGGCGGCAGGGTTCGAGCTGTGCCGTTCATACCGGCTGCCCAGAGATATGTCGGCCAGTAGACTTCCCAGCCCGACACCGGGGCCGCGGGTCCATCATTCAGCCGCTCAGGCGACACGTCCGCCGCCTTCGCGTCGGAAAGCAAGATGAAACTCGAAACGGCTAAAAATGCCACGCTGAGGCAAGTCCTCAACTGCGCATTGTGGTCCATCTGTAGCTCCGATCTGCAGATTTGCGGCGATCACCCCTAGTTCAGGAAGTCGGTGCGTTGAATTCGCCGGGGCGCAATGCGTCTGACATTCAGTGTTTGACTATGTAGCAGGATCCAGTCATCCGGAGGAGTAGGGTGACTTTTCGCTAGTTTTCGCTAGTTTTCGCTAACCTGAACAACCCTTGGGCGATCGGACCATGACCACTGATTTTGTGAGGAATCTTGAGGAACTGTGCGCGCGGGTCAAATCGATCTCGGCGCTGTGCCGGGAACTCTCGTTGAATCGGCAGCAATTCGCGCGCTACATGAGTGGCCACGGTATGCCCTCGCCGTACAACCTGCGAAAAATTGCCGGACACTTCCATCTATCGGCAGCCGACCTTTGCCTGTCGCATGGGGAGTTCCTGGAGGCGCTAAATGCCGCGGACCTTGCGTCCAAACCGGCTCACCCGAGCCCGGTCGTCGAGGTCTTAAACGATACAGCGGATCACGCGAAGAATGAGGTTTATGCCGGGCATTACTCGGCGTTCCTGCAAAGTCCGTTAGAGCCTACGAAGCTACTGAAATCGCTGGTGCATCTGTATATCAAAGGCGATCGCCTCCTCAGCCAGTGGGACGAGGCCTTCACGAGGGCCAAAGACGGCAGCTTTCAGATCTCGAGGTATGAGGGCGTCGTGCGCATTATGGGCGACCACATGTTCATTGTGGATGTCGAAACCTCAGTCCGAGAGGTTGTTCTCGAAACCATCCTGCGGGTTCCCTACCGGAGGCGGACGAAACTGCTGACCGGCATCACCATGGGCATGACAACCGGGCAACAGCGCATCCCGTTCGCCTCAATCGCTGTGTTCAGGGCACTAGGGAAGCGGATAGACGAGGCCGCTCAGCGCAAGCAATGTGGGTTCTTCGATCTGTCCTCCAGGAGCGTCGATCCAATCGTGAGAGAAGTCTTCACCTCCCAGGAAACCACGCATCTTTACCCCCGGGCCCTTGAACGCATCTGAACCCTTGTCCCACCAGTTTCGATGTCGGCACGGACAGCAGTCAAAGCCGAGCCTTTATCAACTACTTCGGGATGCTCCGCTCAATCAGCTGGTCGAAGCCGGCAACCTGAATGATGCCCCGCCGCGGATATTCGAGGTCGATGATCACGTAGATCACAAGAGACACGATGATGGCGAAGCTCCCGAGTTCGACCCATCTGCGGGGGCGACGATCCGGGCTTCCGTAACCGACGAGAAGTGAACAAACGAATGACAGCCCAAGCAGCAGACCAATGATCAAGTCTGGCGGATGGGTGACGAGGGCAGCCGCTCGGGCCGCGGAAATGTCGATCATCTCATTGATCGCGGGCAACAAAAGGATATTGCCGTCGGGAGCCGCCTCAGGGGCACTTCCAGCTGCAACAGCCAGCTTCCATATCTCCCCCTGGATCGACGACGACCGATCCAAAGCACCCTTGAATGCCTCCCCATCCTCCACCACGGCATAGGCATCGATGCGGGACTGAACATAGCGGTGGAAGACGTCTCGCAGAGGGGACTGGAAACGCGCGGGGACCAGATCCAGGCGGAGGTAGGCAGTTCCCACAGCATTTGCCTCGTCGATGATAAGGTCCCTGCGGTGCTGAAACCTGTCGGCGGCCCCGGAGAAGGAGAACGCCAATAGCAGGCCAAACAAGGCGAATACGGCACCCTCAGCCAAGCCGTTGGTACGGGTGGCTACCTCGCCATAGCCGGCTGCCAAACGGCGACCAGCGTACATGAATGCAAGCATGCTTAGAAATAGTACCGCCAAAGTGGCCGACGGGTAGGTGAGGAGGGGTTCCACGAAGAGACCTTCATATGCGACGAATATCTTGAAGAAAGCGCCACTTTCTCGTCGGGTCAACCTCGGCTAACATCGCCTTCGGCCGCCCTCGGCGTTGCTCTTCTTGAAGGCCTCGGCTGCCCCTTGCAGAAGCTGCGTTCGCCACGACGTGATCTGATTGGCATGGACGTCAAACTGCTCGGCCAATTCGGCCAGAGTCTTTTCGCCCCTGATTGTCGCAAGCGCCACTTTCGCGTTGAAGGCCGGGCTGTGGTTCCGGCGCGGTCGTCTGCTCATGGTATCCCCTGTTCACGGCATCATGCCGAACTCAGGCAGGAATTCCGCTTATCCCAACTGTCCAGCTTTCCCGAGCCACCCCTGTTGGCCCCCTGCAATCGGGGCTGACACTTTGGCGGTGATGATGTTTATCGGCGCATGACAAAAGGCTGCCTTGGGCCGAAGGTTGCTTTGGCCTCGATTGGATGTTGGACGAACCCGATTTTCAGGAGTTCAAGAGATGATCGCACCGCCCTGTGCAGGGCGGTGACAAATTAGGCCGCAGGAGCGCCGTGATACTGGCGATGCGGGCGCTTTGGGGTTCGGCCGGGAATGTTTGTCGTGGAAGTCCATGCCGCCGTCCGACACTTCGTTTTCATCGAGGGCAACAGCCGCCGAGAAGCGGCGCGGGTATTCGGGCTAAGTCGCGAGACGGTAATGAAGATATGCCGGTTCTCGCTGCCGCCAGGCTATCAGAACGAAGCCTGCGACGAAGCCGAAGCTTGGCGCCCTGTCGCCGGGGATCGCATCTCCCGGATGCGATCTGACCGTGGACTTGCTGTCACAACGCTGTCACAGCGAGCGCATTTTTCGGATCACCGCACTTGTAATTCGCGGACGACCCGCCTAATTTCGCCTCAAGTCGAAATCGACGGCAGCGTCGGGATTAGGCTATTGGATTTGTTGGACTATTTGGATCCTACTGAGGCGCGGCTTGCGGCCCTGGTGCCGCGCGAGCGGGTGTAGCTCAGGGGTAGAGCACAACCTTGCCAAGGTTGGGGTCGAGGGTTCGAATCCCTTCGCCCGCTCCAAATTTTCCCAACCAGATCAATAACCTAGAGCAAGCCAACATGGATTGCTCGTTCGTCCGGCGATCTTCAGGCGCGGTCCATCCGCGTCTGCGCGTTCTCGTACTCCACGGGCGAACCTTGCGGCCGCTCGAACCAGCTGATCATGTATCTCATCGTGTCCTCCCCCAAATGGTTGCAAGGATCGCCGCCCGAGGGGGCGAGGATCGACATTCAGCCTGCGTGGACCGGCTGAGTCACGTACCGACCGGCGGAGACTGGCGGTTCGGGTTCGGCACTGGCTGGTTCGCCCGTGCCCGAGATCAGCGCGCGGAGAACCGCGACTTCGCCGGTAATCGTCTTTTGGAACTGTTCGGCAGCGGCGGCCACGAATGCCTTGTCCTTCGACTTTGGCCTGGCGACTCGGATCTCGGCGCGCGTGGTTCCGCCGCCGAGATCGAAGAAGGCATAGGTCATCACGATCTTCGGGGCGCCGGGAATTGGCAGCAACGTCGATAGCGTCAGATAGTCATGCGGACGCCAGTCGAGAATCTCCTCGATGATGGCGTGGGCGCCATGCATGCAGTGGTTCGTCGTGCCCAGCCCCCGCCGTCCGCCGCCCGCCGTCGTTTCCAGCACCTTGTCGGCGCCGCGCCATTTCGGCCGCAATTCGGGCATGACGAAATAATCCCACACCATCGGCCGCGGCGCATGAATCTCGAAATCGAGCACCATCGCCGCCGTTTCCGCGGTCACCTCGTGTCGTTGGCGCCCATTCTCGCTCGTCCACGCTGCCTCGAGATCGCGCACCCAGCATCCGATGTCACCGATCACGTCGACCGATTCGCTATGCTCGGCCAGGCCTTGGGCCACGGGATCGATTCCAAGGGCCGAAACGCAGGCCTGCGAATAGAGCGCGTAGGCATGCCCGCCGAGACGCTCGTTCACCGAATTCTTCAGGAGCCTGTGAACGAGGATGACATCGCTGCCGGCGAGTTCCTCCCGACCACCCATCTTCTGCCTGACGAATGCGCCATGATGGCCGACGAACTTGAGGTCCAGCGACTGCATCTGCCGACAGGCGCTGCACTCGCAGATTGTGGATTGCTTGATGTTGCGGAGCCGCCGCCGGAAGGCGAAGTAGGCGGATTCGATCGCGTCCTGAAGCGGCGAGCCGTCGAGCCTGTCGCCCACCGCATAAAGGAATACGGCGTCCCCCTCGAACTTGGCAACACGAAACTGCGGCCGCAGGTTTTTCAGCACCGTGGCCATGACATCGGCAATGATGTCCTGGGCATGCTCGAGTTCGACACGCGCCAAAAAACTCGTGTAGCCCGATATGTCGGCGATCACGAAGCAGGCGGTTTCCGATGTGGGTAGCATGCCGCCTTCCTTCCGAAAACCGAACCCGACCGCCAGGCGAGCAGCTTACCGAGCGGCGTCACCGCACGGCACGGCGATGCATACTGGGCAGAACCCTAGCCCCTTAAACAGCAGACGCTGCCCACAAGACTGGCCTCGCGGATTTCACCTTAGTCGTTGACGACATCCCAGCTATCGTCGGGATTGAAGCGGTCGATGTATTTCACGATGTCGTCGGTTGCCGGGCCGAGGTCGGTTTCGTAGACGATGCCGTGCTGGTTGACCGCGAAGGTGTGTACCCCGGTTTCACCGTACCTTGCCGGCCATGCGAGCAGGGCGAACCCCGCGATCATGTTGCCGTTGATCACATAGTCGTAGGCGCCGCCGGCGATCTGGTCGCCCTGTCCCTTGAGGATGCGGAACTTGTAGCCGAAATAGCCCTCGCCCTTCTTCGCATCGTCGAGTTCGCCCTGGTCGACATCGCCGGCCGGACTTGCCTCCTCGCCGGGCGCAGTCGGCCAGTAGAGGCCGTCATGCGTGCCTTCGCTGCTGATCAGGTTCTGCGCGTATTCGAGCACGCCGTCGCCGTCGCGATCCGCGTCGGCGTAGTCGTTCTCGGCATCGACGAAGGCGCGCATGGTCGCGATCGCCTGCAGCTCGTTCTCGCCGACGCGCCGGTTCACGATCTCCTCGAGCCCGGCATAGGTGTCGAACGACCATTTACCGTCGTCGTCCTTCACGACCGGAAAAGGCAGCGGCCACAGCTTGGGGCCGAGTTCGATGATGGCGCGGTCGTCGCCCGCCTGCTCGACATAGACCTGCTTGGCGGCGTTCTCGCGGATCTCCTTGTAGGTATCCATGATGCCGTCCTCGGTCCGCAGCTTCGCCGCGTCGAGGCCGAGCAGCTTTGCCAATCCATCGAAATCGTCCTTGGCGAGCGTGTCCTTGAAGGCGTCGACCACGGCCGCCTCGGTGTCGAAGGCGGTGGGGTCGTTGGGCGATACGAACTGGTCGAAAGCCTCGTCGGTCTGCGCGATCAGCGCCGAAGGGGCGGCCGACAGTGCCAGTGCCAAAATGGCCGTACGGATCAGCGCGTGGCGGGGAATGAAGTGCGATAGGGTTTTCATGTCAGTCCTCCTCCTTCGCCACTCACCGACCGCGCCCGCCGCCGCGGCCACCACCGCGTGCGTGGCCGCCGCCACCACCCTGACGCTTGATCTGCTTGCCACCGCCACCGCCGCCACCGCCGCCGCGATTGCCCTTGTAGCCGCCACCCATGCCCTTGGCGCCGCGATCCGAAGCGATCTTCTGCGCCTTGCCGCTGCCGACATTGCCGAGCGCGGAGGGCTTCGGCCGGTTGTCGACGCGTGCGGCCGGTTTCGGCTTGCCGGCCGGTCGGCTGATATTGGCCGGTTTTCCTATGTCAGGTCGGGACTCGGGGCGATTGACCTGTGGCCGGTCGGCCGGCCGGTTTGCCGGCCGCGCCGCCGCGAGGTCCTTGCTCTTCAGGCCCTCGACGGTGCTCTTGCGTATGTCGCGAGCCTGTTCAGTACGCGAGGGCAGGTTGGCCGGCCGCTCGCGCTTCATGTCGGCGGCACGATCGCGCACCCGCTCGACGTCGCCGCGCGACTTGATGTCGTTCTTGATCCGGTCTCGGTCGACATTCTTCAGCTTGTCGCGATCGATGTTGATCTTGGAGCGATCGATGTTCGTCCAGTCGACATCCTTGAAGTCGATCTTGCCGTTGAAGTCTCGGTCGTTGAAGCAGTGGTTGCAGTCGATGTCGATGTTGTTTCCGTCCCAGCGGCCGTCCCACACGTTCCAGTCGTCCCAGTCCACCGCCGCGGCCCAGATCGCGCCGGTGACGGCACCGGCGAAGAACGTCGCGGTCGGGTACCAGTAGGGCGGGTAGGGATCGGCGTAATAGCTGATGGGTGCCATCACGTAGTCCGGCTCGTAGAGCATCTGCGGCGGATATTGCGGGACGTATATCTTCTCGGGGTTGGCCGCCTGGATGACGATATTGTCGCCGGAAGTCTCGACCTTCACCTTGTCGTCGGTCTTGATCACGCCTTTCGCCACCGCTTCCTCGCGCAGCTGCTGGATGGCGATCAGCACATCCTTCTGCTGGTAGGCGAGGGCATCGCCGAGCGACTGCGTCCATTCGAGGTCGTCGCTCATCATCTTGACGATCTCGGGATAGTTGAGCAGCGAGATGACGCTGGAGTCCCAGCTGTCCTTCGGCTTCAGGTTCTTGTCCTTTGCGTAGGCCTCCAGATAGCGCTCGGCCTCCACGATCTGCAGCGGGAACAGCGAGGCGGCGGTGATCACCGCGATCAGCTCGTCAGGATAGAGCGCGATGCGCGCCACCAGGATTTCGAGCTCGTCGTCGGTCAGCGGCTCGGGGGCCTCCGATGCGGCCGGTGCCGACGCGGCGGCCTTGTCCTGCGCATAGGCGGGCATGGACGGAACGGCCAAGAAGGCCAGAATGGCAATCGTGGCGCTCCCTGCGCAAGCCAGCAATCTGCTCGTCATCCGGCATCCTCCCACGCCTGCAATCTTTCGCGTCTGCGCTTCGCGCGACCTGACCGGAATTTGCATCCCGCCTCGGCCCGCCAGCGCGGACCATACAACGGAATGGCGCGCCACGAAACGCTATCGCAAGCTCAGTCGCGTCATTCACTGGAATTGACACGCCGCGGGCGGCCCGAAGTCAACGCCGTCGCTGTCGTGCGGGTATTCTCGGCATTCCAGCTCGTGCCGCATAATGGTGCCGCACTTGCGGCACCGGCCCCTGCGACCATCAATCGCCCACCGCCATCACGCACGGGCTTTCGCCGCGTGCGAGAGCATGGCATGGTTTCGCACCGGCCGGTTGTGGCCGCCAACGTGCCGTAGGGGAGCCGTTGCACCGGCGGCGCGCAACCGACTGCACCGCGCAGTGACGGCAGACCCACGGGACTGACAGCGATGGAACTCGATCCGGTATTCCTTTCGCGCCTGCAGTTCGCCTGGCTCATCGCCTTCCACATTCTTCTCCCCGCCCTCACCGTCGGACTGGCCTCGTTCATCGCGCTCCTCGAAGGGCTGCATTTGCTCACCGGCCGCGCCATCTACCTTCGCGTCTCGATGTTCTGGATCAAGGTGTTTTCGGTGGCGTTCGGCATGGGCGTCGTCTCCGGCATCATCATGCCCTTCCAGCTCGGCACGAACTGGAGCCGCTATTCGGACGCCACCGCCAACGTGCTCGCACCATTGCTGGCCTATGAGGGGCTCACCGCCTTCTTTCTCGAAGCCGCCTTCCTGGGAGTCCTGCTTTTCGGGCGCAAGCTGGTGCCCGCCTGGGCACATTTCATAGCGGCCGCCATGGTCGCATTCGGCACGCTGCTCTCCTCCTTCTGGATCCTGTCCGCCAACAGCTGGATGCAGACGCCGGCAGGTTACGAAACCGTCGACGGCCTTTTCTACGCCAAGGACTGGCTGGCGGTGATCTTCAACCCGTCCTTCCCCTATCGCCTCGCGCACACCGTCGTGGCATTCTACATCACAACCGGCTTCGTCGTGGTGGCGGTGGGCGCCTACCTGCTGCTGCGCCAGCGGGCGCTGCCCGAGGCCCGCACCATGGTGTCGATCACGCTGTGGCTGCTCACCGTCCTGGTGCCTCTGCAGATGTTCATCGGCGACCAGCACGGGCTCAACACGCTTGAGCACCAGCCTGCCAAGCTTGCCGCCATCGAAGCGCATTGGGAGACGGCCAGCCGGTTTCCGCTGATCCTTTTCGCGCTGCCGGACCAGGAGGCCGCCACCAACCATTTCGTCGTCGAGGTACCGCTGCTGGGCAGCCTCATCCTCACTCACAGCCTGGACGGAAAGGTGAGGGGGCTGAAGGACTGGCCCGCCGACGAGCGGCCTCCGGTCGCCATCCCGTTCTTCGCCTTCCGGGTCATGGTGGGCGTCGGGCTGCTGATGCTGCTTGTGGTTATGACGAGCTGGTGGCTGCGCTGGCGCGACGACCTGTTCGACAGCCCGCTGTTCCTGCGCGCCTGCGTGGCCGCCGGCCCGCTGGGCTTCATCGCCGTGCTCGCCGGCTGGGTTACCACCGAGGTCGGTCGCCAGCCCTGGATCGTCTACGGCCTGATGCGCACCGCCGACGCGGTCTCCCCGTCGCTTTCGGGACACGACGTGCTGGTCTCGCTGCTGTCGTACATGGCGGTCTACCTCATCATCTATCCGGCCGGCCTTCTGGTCATGGCCCGCATCATCCGGAAGGGGCCGGAGGGGGAGCGCACCGCGGATGCGCCGGTCGAGGCCGGCCGGCCGAGCCAGCCCGCCAAGGTCCAGATCGAGGGGGTGTCGAAATGAACGCGGCGCTGAGCTTCGTGCCGGTATGGACGACGATTCTGGCCGCCGGCATCTTCCTATACGTGCTGCTCGACGGCTTCGATCTCGGCGTCGGCATCCTTTACGGCTTCGAGCCCGACCTGCATTCGCGCAACCTCGTCATGGGCTCGATAGCACCAGTCTGGGATGGCAACGAGACCTGGCTCGTGCTCGGCGGCGTGGCGCTGTTCGCAGCGTTCCCGCTCGCCTTCGCAATCATCATTCCGGCGCTCTATTTTCCGATCCTGGTGATGCTGCTGGCACTCGTGTTTCGCGGGGTCGCCTTTGAGTTTCGCTACCGCGACGTCGAACACAAGACATTCTGGGATCACGGATTCTTTGCCGGCTCCACAATTGCGGCGTTTGCGCAGGGAGTCATGCTCGGAGCGTTCATCCAGGGCTTCGAAATCAGCGGCCGCAACTTCGGCGGCCATTCTCTGGATTTCCTCACCCCGTTCTCCGTCCTCACCGGTATCGCGCTGGTGTTCGGCTATTCGTTGCTCGGCGCCGGCTGGCTGATCCTGAAAACCGAGGCGGACGTCCAGGAGCGTGCCCGCCGCCGCGGCCGCATAAGCCTGATCGGCGTGCTGGTTGGCATCGCGGTGGTCAGCATATGGACCCCGTTCGAAGATCCGGAAGTCGCTGCCCGCTGGTTCAGCTGGCCGAATATCGCCCTCCTGGCGCCTGTGCCGCTTGCGACCCTGGCGATTGCGCTCTTCGTCTGGCGCGCGCTCGGCAGTTCGTCGCATTCCGGCGCCTTCATTGGCGCGGTGGGACTGTTCGCGCTCTCCTATCTCGGCCTTGCGATCAGCTTCTGGCCCTACATCGTGCCGCGAACCTTCACCTTGTGGCAGGCCGCCTCTTCCCCTTCCAGCCAGGCTTTCCTGCTGGTCGGCACCCTGTTCCTGTTGCCGGTGATCCTGGTCTATACCGGGTGGTCCTACTGGGTGTTCCGCGGCAAGGTGCGCTCCGACATCGGCTATCACTGACGACATGACCACAGCCCTCTGGTACGCTCTGGCGGCGGTCGCGGAAATCGCCGGCTGCTTTGCATTGTGGTCCGTGCTGCGCCTCGACAGATCGGCGTGGTGGCTCGCGCCTGGCGCGGTCTTCCTGCTGGTTTTCGCACTCGCGCTGACCCGGGTCGATGCCGGCTTTGCGGGAAGGGCCTTCGCAGCGTATGGCGGGGTATACATCGTTGCCTCGGTACTTTGGCTTTGGATCGTCGAGCGGCATCCGCCCGACCGCTGGGATCTCGCCGGTTCGCTGATCGCGCTTGCCGGCGCCGCGACCATTCTGTGGGGTCCGCGCGGTGTCGGCTGACCCAGGTCGGCGGCAAGTGCGGCTGTTGCAAGTTTATGGTGCATTTGTTGCAGTTCATTCGGGCCGTGAATCGGTGTAACTCGCTGCCATGGCCCAGAAGAAGAGCAACGATGTCGACGCTTGGTTGTCGAAGCCGGACCCAAAGGTCGGGATCATCCTGATTTACGGCCCGGACCACGGCCTGGTGGCGGAGCGGGCGCGCCGATTTGCTGGATCGCTGGGCATACCGCTCGACGATCCGTTTTCGGTCGTTCGCTTCGAGGCCGCCGAACTCGAGCAGCAGCCGGGCCGGCTTATGGATGAAGCACAGACCGTGCCGATGTTTTCCTCACGCCGGCTGCTCTGGGTCAGGAACGCCACCGCGCAGAAATCCGTCGCCGACGCCGTGCGCCTGCTGGACGAGCAGCCGCCGCGCGACGCACTTCTGCTGATCGAGGCCGGCGACCTGAAGAAGACCGCGCCGTTGCGCACCGCGGTCGAGGCGAGCGCTATCGGCATGGCGCTGCCATGCTATGCCGACGACGAGCGCGGCATCGACCGGCTGATCGACGAGGTGCTGGGCCGCGACGGGCTGGGCATTGCCTTGGACGCGCGCTCGGCGCTGCGGCGCAACCTCGGCGGCGACCGGCTCGCCTCGCGCGGCGAGGTCGAGAAGCTTGCGCTCTACGCCATGGGCGCCGGCGAGGTGACACTCGCACACGTGCAGGCGCTGGATTCGGACGCTTCCGCGCGCTCGGTCGACGACGCCATCGACGCGGTGATCGCCGGAAAGGCGGAAAGCTTCGATGCGATCTATTCCGCCCAATGCCAGACGGCAGCGCAGACTTTCCAGTTCCTGTCAGCGGCGATGCGCCAGTTCCTCGTGCTGCGGACACTGCGCACCCAGGTCGACGAGGGCCGGAATCCGGCAAGCGCCGTCGCCGGCGCACGGCCGCCGGTGTTTTTCGCACGGCGCGGCCTGGTCGAGCGGGTGCTCGGCAAGTTGTCTTCGCGCGATGTCGAGGACATTCTTCGCCGGCTATATGATTGCGTGCTGTTGACCCGTCGAGAGCCGTTGCTGGCTGTCGCGTCGACACGGCAGGCGTTCCTGGCGATCGCCGTGCGCGTCGCACGCTCCTGAGCTGTTCGGCCCGCTGCTTCAGCCCCGCAGCCGGCGGCACACCTCGTCGAGCTGCTCCAGCGTCCGGTAGCCGACGCGGATCTCGCCGCCGCCGCGCTCCTTGTGGCGGATGACGACGTCGAGCCCGGTCGCATCCGACAGCAGCCTTTCAAGCGCCAGCGTATCGGAATCCTTCTCCGGCGTGATGGCGGACGGCTTCCGCGCTTCTTCCTGGTGCGCCCTTTGCGCCAGCGCCTCGGCCTGACGGACAGAGAGTCCGCCGTCGACGATGCGTTTTGCCAGGCCGGACGGGTCCGCCGCGGCAACCAGCGTGCGAGCATGGCCCGCTGAAAGCTCGCCCGCATTGAGCATCGAGCGCACCGAATCGGGCAGCTTCAACAGCCGCAGCGTGTTGGCGACGTGGCTGCGACTCTTGCCGACGACCTGGCCGAGGTCAGCCTGCGTATAACCGTGTTCGTCGATGAGTTGCTGGTAGCCCTGCGCCTCCTCTAGCGGATTGAGGTCGGCGCGCTGAACGTTCTCGATGATTGCCAGTTCCAGCGCCGTGCGATCGTTGACGTCGCGCACGATCACCGGCACCTCGACCAGTCCCGCCCGTTGCGCGGCACGCCAGCGCCGCTCGCCAGCGATGATCTCGAACCGGCTGTCGCCGACCGGGCGCACCACCACCGGTTGCACGATGCCATGCTCGCGTATCGACTGCGCAAGTTCGTCGAGTTCTGCCTCGCCGAAATGCCGGCGCGGATTTCGCGGATTCGGTCGCACGAACTCGATCGGCAGCCGGCCGTCCGAAGTCGCCGCAGGTTTCTCCGGTTCCGCCGGGCGCTCGATCTCGCCGATCAGGGCCGCGAGCCCTCGCCCCAGCCGCTTGCGCGCCAGATCATCGGACATGGTCTGCTCCCTTTTTGTTCTTCTGCTCCGTCATGCCGCCCTGAGCCGCCTCTCCTGGCGAATGACTTCCGAGGCGAGTTGCAGATAGGCCTGGCTGCCTGAACATTTCAGGTCGTATAGGATGGCCGGCTTGCCATACGATGGCGCCTCCGAAACGCGCACGTTGCGTGGGATGATGGTGTCATAAACCTTGTCGCCCATATGGGCGCGCACATCGGCCACGACTTGGTTCGCCAGATTGTTGCGGCCGTCATACATGGTGAGCACGATGCCCTGGATCGCCAGGTCCGGGTTGATGGTGCGGCGCACCTGCGCCACCGTATCGAGCAGCTGGCTTAAGCCTTCCAGCGCAAAGAACTCGCATTGCAACGGCACCAGCACCGAATCTGCCGCGGTCATGGCATTGAGCGTCAAGAGGTTGAGCGAAGGCGGGCAGTCGATCAGTACATAGCTGAAAGCGATTCCCGCGCGCGCGCCCCGCAGGGCGTTGCGCAGGCGCATGACCCGGTCGGCGGACGACGCAATTTCCATCTCAACGCCGAGCAGGTCGAGCGTCGAAGGCACGATCGACAGGCCCGGCACGACGGTCTCCACGGCCGCCTCGGCAATCGAGGACTGATGGGTCATTACGTCATAGGAAGAGCGAAGGCGGTCCTTGCGGTCGATGCCGAGGCCGGTGCTCGCATTGCCTTGAGGATCAAGGTCGACGATCAGCACCTTTTCGCCGATCGCGGCGAGCGCGGTTGCCAGGTTTATGGCGGTGGTCGTCTTTCCCACGCCGCCCTTCTGGTTGGCAATGGTGATGATGCGGGGAACTGGTGACATGGCATACAGCCCTGAACGCTATTGGTCTGGCCTCTGCCTGAGATTGGTGATCTCCAGGATCGCAGCGTCGGCTTCGACCTTGCTGGGGTGTTCTAACAGATCGAAGATCCAATGTTGACGGCTTTCTTCCACCTCGGAACGATATTCACGACCTTTATGGAAGAGCGCCTTTGCGCCCTTTGACAGCCAGGGCGACGTCAGTTCGAGTAGCTTCGGCAGGCTGGCAAGCGCCCGCGCGGTCACGATTTCGGGTGGTGCGAAGGCTTTCACATGGCGCTCGATTCGCTCCACCCGCACCTTTGCAGGCAGGCTTAGCGCCGAGGCCGCGCTTAGCAGGAATGCCGCCTTTTTTCCATTGCTTTCAACGAGTTCGATGTGTCGGCTGCCTGTCGAATGTTTCAGCAGCACCGCCAGAACCAAGCCCGGAAATCCGCCTCCCGAGCCTAGATCTGCCCAATTTTCTGCGACGCCGCCATAGGGGAACAATTGTGCGCTGTCGACAATGTGACGCTCCCATAGCGCGCCTATGGTCGACGGCGAAACTAGGTTTATTCGCTCGCTCCAGCGTCGGAGCAATTCCGCCAAACGTTCGAGATCCGCGTATGTTTCACGTGAAACGGGGCCAGCAACGGCGCAAAGCTCGGCGAATCGCTTGTCGCTCAAGCGGCGCCCCGCGTGCCGCTGTCCTCGGCGTTACGAACATGCGCCAGCACTAACGCAAGTGCGGCAGGGGTCATGCCGTCAATCCGCTGCGCATCCGCCAGCGTCCGCGGACGACGGGATTGAAGCTTTTGCTGCAACTCGTTGGAAAGACCTGGCATTTGTCGAAAATCAAGCTGCTCCGGCAGCAGTCTATTCTCTTCGGCACGGAGCCGTTCCGAATCGGCAGACTGTCGGTCGAGATAGACGGCGTACTTCGCTTCCGTCTCGAGCAGCTCGGTGACTTTGGCACTAAATGCCCCAAGTTGCGGCCAGACGGCAGCGAGACGCTGCAGGTTGATACCGTCGTGGCATAGCAGGTCGTACCCGCTCCGACGTATACCGTCCTGATTGAGGGCAAAGCCGTGACGCGCAGCCTCAGAGGGAGTTAGGCTCGCGGCTTTCGCCTCGGCCCTCGCGCGATCAAGCCCGTCCTGTAGCTCGCCAAAACGTCGCGTGCGTTCGGTGGAAGCCACTCCCAACCGGATCGCCAGGGGTGTCAACCGCAAATCTGCATTGTCGGCGCGCAGCGAGAGGCGATACTCCGCACGCGAGGTAAACATTCGATACGGTTCCGAAACACCCCTTGAAATGAGGTCGTCGATCATGACGCCGATATAGGAATCGGCGCGGTTCATAATGATCTCCGCCTCGCCGCCGGCCTTGGCCGCGGCGTTGAACCCGGCCAGAATGCCCTGGGCGCCGGCTTCCTCGTAGCCCGTGGTGCCGTTGATCTGGCCGGCGAGAAAAAGTCCGGGCAGGCGCCGCGTTTCCAACGTCCGCTCGAGTTCCCGCGGGTCGATGTGGTCGTACTCGATCGCGTAGCCCGGGCGCAGCATCTGAGCGCGCTCCAACCCAGGGATTGTAGCCAGCAAAGCGAGCTGCGCATCCTCCGGCAGCGATGTGGAAATTCCGTTCGGATAGACGGTGTCGTCGTCGAGGCCCTCCGGCTCCAAAAAGATCTGGTGGCCCTCCCGCTCGCCGAACTTGACGATCTTGTCCTCGATCGACGGGCAGTAGCGCGGGCCGATGCCCTCGATCGCGCCACCGTAAAGAGCCGAACGACTGAGATTGGCGCGTATCACCTCATGCGTCGCAGGCGTCGTCCGCGTAATTCCGCATTCGACTTGCGGGTTAACGATGCTGTCGGTGAGTAGCGAGAACGGCACCGGATCCGGATCGCCCGGCTGCCGCTCGAGCGACGCCCAGTCGATCGTCCGGCCATCCAGTCGCGGCGGCGTCCCGGTCTTGAGCCGCCGAAGGCCGAAGCCGACGCGCGCCAGTGTTTCAGACAGCGCAACGGCCGCCGCCTCGCCCATTCGTCCGGCCGGAAACCGGCGGTCGCCGATATGGATGAGGCCGCGCAAAAACGTCCCCGTCGTCAGCACCACGGCCGCGCAGGAGATCGACCGGCCGTCCGCCAGCACCACGGCGGCGATCACGCCGCCCGCAATGATCAAGTCGACCACCTCGCCTTCGATGACATCCAGCGACGGCTGTTCGGCGATCGCTGCCTGCATGGCCGCGCGATAGAGCTTCCGATCGGCCTGCGCGCGCGGCCCGCGCACCGCCGGCCCCTTGCGGCGATTGAGCATGCGAAACTGGATGCCGGCCGCATCGGCAACGCGACCCATCAAGCCGTCGAGCGCGTCGATTTCGCGCACGAGATGGCCCTTGCCCATGCCGCCGATGGCCGGATTGCAGGACATCACGCCGATGCCGTCGCGGCTCAGCGTCACGAGCGCCGTGCGGGCGCCGCGGCGCGCCGCCGCGGCCGCGGCCTCGCAGCCGGCGTGGCCGCCGCCGACGACGACCACGTCGAAGCCGAGATTCGTCTGGGTGCGCATGACGGATCAGATGACCGCGGTGAACTTCGGAGTCAAGTTTTCGCGCCACAGGGCGTGTTTCACGTGAATCATTTGCCGATGCAGAACTCGGCAAAAATCACGTCCAGGAGATCCTCGACGTCGACCGCCCCGGAAATCCGGCCAAGCGCGTGCGCGGCCAGACGCAGCTCTTCCGCGCGCAATTCTATAGGCCGGCTTCCGCCCGCTACGGCCTTGCCAAGCCAACCCCGCGCCTCACCGAGCAACTCTATATGGCGCAACCGCGTCGGCAGCACCCGGCCGGACGTGTCCGTAGCCTCGCGGGCGGCACTGCCCAGGAAACCGATCAGCCCGTCGATGCCCTCTCCCGTGAGCACCGAGACCCGCAGGCCACCCGCAGGTCCCAACCCCTCCCCATCGAGGTCGGCCTTCGAAATGACATCCAAAACTGGCACGCCAAGCGGCGGGTGCGATTGCGCGCCAGTCACGTCATCAGCGGGTTGGAGCCGCAGGACGAGGTCGGCCTGCTCCGCCCGCCGCATTGCTCGCTCTATACCGATTGCTTCAACGCGCCCCTCAGGCGTTCGAATCCCCGCGGTATCCGTTAACCGCACCTTCCGCTCGTCGAGATCGAGCGCCACTTCGAGCAGGTCCCGGGTCGTCCCCGGCTCTTCGGTCACGATCGCCACGTCCCGCTGCGCCAACCGGTTGAGCAGGCTGGACTTTCCGGCATTGGGCGGACCAACGATCACCACATCAAGACCATCGCGGATGATTTCCGCCTTCTGGAAACCTGAAATGTGCCGGTCGATGTCGGCGGACAGGTCGTGCAGGTCGGCCCAAATCCCTGTCGCCACGTCTGGCGGAACGTCTTCCTCGTCGGAGAAATCCACCGCCGCCTCGATCATTGCCCGTGCGCGGATCAGTCTTTGCCGCCATCCCAAATAGAGCGCGGCCTGCGCGCCGCCGGCATTGTCCTGCGCCAGCCGGCGCTGGAATTCGGTCTCGGCCTTGACCAAATCGGCCAGCGCCTCCGCCTCCAGCAGATCGACCTTGCCGTTCAGGAATGCGCGCCGCGTGAACTCGCCCGGTTCGGCGCTGCGCAGGCCGGTGATCCGCCCCAGCGCGCGCAGCACCGCCGCAACCACCGCCTTGCCGCCATGCAGGTGCAGTTCGGCCGTATCCTCGCCGACGAAACTGCGTGCCCCGGGAAAGTAGATGACCAGGCCGCGGTCGAGCAATTCGCCCTCAACGCTGCGGATCGCGCGCAGGCGAGCCTGTCGGGGCTCCGGGACGCCGCCAGTCATCGTCTCCAACACCGCACGCACATGCGGACCAGACACCCGCACCAGGGCGACACCGGAGGGTAACGAACCGCTCGACAGCGCAAAGATCGTATCGACGGATTTCATTTGCCCCACCGGATAGCCGACCCTAGTTTTTCCGAGCAACCGGAGAGGTCTCTCATTGTCGCTGCCCGCAAAGAACCTGCTTGCCGCCGAGGCTAGCCCGTATCTGCGCCAGCACCGCGACAACCCGGTGCATTGGCGCGCATGGGGTCCTGCGAGCCTTGCCGAAGCGCGCGAGACCGGCAAGCCGATCCTGCTGTCGATCGGCTATGCCGCCTGCCACTGGTGCCATGTGATGGCGCATGAGAGTTTCGAGAACTCCGATATCGCGGCGCAGATGAACCGCCTGTTCGTCAATATCAAGGTTGACCGCGAGGAGCGACCGGACATCGACCAGGTTTTCATGGCCGCGCTGTCGGCGACGGGAGAACAGGGCGGCTGGCCGCTGACGATGTTCCTCACGCCGGACGGACAGCCGTTCTGGGGCGGTACATACTTCCCCCCGGCACCGCGCTACGGCCGCCCCGGCTTTCCGCAGGTGCTGGACGCGGTAGCGAAGGCGTGGCGGGAGCAGGAGGCCAGCCTGCGCGCGAGCGCGGGCAAACTGATCGCGCACGTGAAGGGCCGGTTAGCCAGAGAGGCTGAGCGCACGGCCTTGCGACCGGGCCAATTCGAGCAGCTCGGGCAAAACGTCCTGCGCCTGATCGACCTCGAACTGGGCGGATTGCGCGGCGCGCCAAAATTCCCGAACGCGCCGTTCATGCAGACGCTTTGGCTCGATTGGCTGACGCGGCGGGACCCTGCCCCTCGCGACGCATTCCTGACCAGCCTGGGAAAGATGCTCGACGGCGGTATCTATGATCACGTGGGTGGGGGCCTGTGCCGCTATTCCACCGACGCCGAATGGATGATCCCCCATTTCGAGAAGATGCTCTACGACAATGCGCAGCTCATCCGCCAGGCAAACTGGGCCTTTGCCGCCACCGGCGAAGAAGTGTTTCGGGACCGAATCGAGTCAACCGTGGCCTGGCTTTTGCGGGAAATGGTGGGCGAGGACGGCGCCTTCACCGCGAGCTTTGACGCCGACAGCGAAGGCGTAGAAGGCCGCTTCTACACCTGGACGCCAGAGACTTTGGCCGACGCCCTGGGCGACAGCGGTGCCGTATTCCAAAAATATTACGGACTCGGAACATCGGCGCATTGGGAGGGCGATCCGGTCATCTTTCGCAAGGCCGATCCTGCGGAAATTGAGCCCCTAGACGTGCAGTCACTGGCGGCAGCGGTACAGCAGCTGAACGCCGCGCGCAACAGACGTCAACGCCCAGGGCGTGATGACAAGATCGTCGTCGACTGGAACGGCCTTGCCATTGCGGCGCTCGCCGAGGCCGGGCGGGCGCTGGCACGACCCGACTGGGTCGCGGCGGCCGAACGCGCCTTTGCGGCGATCATGGCACGCCGCGATGCTTTCGGGAGATTGCCGCATGCCTACCTTGGGCAGGCATCGGTAAGGCCTGCGCTGTCGATCGACTATGCGGCAATGATCGATGCGGCGATTGCGCTGTCCGAGGCGACAAAGCAGCCGCTCTATCTCGACGACGCGCGAAATTTCGCCGTGCTTCTGCAAGAGTGGCATGCCGACCCAGCCGGCTTCATGCTCACGGCATCCGACGCGGTCGACGTCCCGCTTCGCATCCGCGGCGACGTCGACGAGGCGATCCCGTCGGCGAATTCGCAGGTCATCGAGGCCTTGGCACGGCTTGCCGCCGCCACTGGCGACGAGGCCTTGAGAGACCTCGCATGGAATGCAGGCGAACACGCCGCTGCGCGTGCAGACGGCCAGGCCTATGGGCAGGCCGGCATCATCAATGCGAACGCGATTTTACTGGAAACGCGCAAGCTGGTTATCGTCGAGGATCCAGCCGCACCGGCGCTTGTTTCGGTAGCGAATCGGAACCCGGACCCGCGTCGCGTCGATATCTTTCCGCCCCTGGGTGCTGACGGCGCCGCCACACTCGCCGACGGCTCGACGCCCCCGACCGATCGCGCGGCTGCCTATCTATGCATCGGCCAAAGGTGTCTGACGCCGGTTACCGAGCCTGACATGCTCCTCGCGGCCCTGAACGACGGCTGAGCTCGGTCAGGTGTTCATCGAATCGAAGAAATCGGCATTGGTCTTGGTCTGTTTGAGCTTGTCGATCAAGAACTCGATCGCATCGGTTGTGCCCATCGGCGCGAGGATGCGGCGCAGCACGAAGATTTTTTGCAGGTCGCCACGCGGGACCAGAAGATCCTCCTTGCGGGTACCGGATTTGAGGATGTCCATGGCCGGATAGATGCGCTTGTCGGCCACCTTGCGGTCGAGCACGATTTCCGAATTGCCGGTGCCCTTGAACTCTTCGAAGATCACCTCGTCCATACGGCTGCCGGTATCGATCAGCGCGGTGGCGATGATGGTCAGCGAGCCGCCTTCCTCGATATTGCGCGCCGCGCCGAAGAAGCGTTTGGGCCGCTGCAGCGCGTTGGCATCAACGCCGCCGGTCAGCACCTTGCCCGAGGATGGCACCACGGTGTTGTAGGCGCGACCGAGGCGTGTGATGGAATCCAGCAGGATGACGACGTCGCGGCCATGCTCGACGAGGCGCTTGGCCTTTTCGATGACCATCTCGGCCACCTGGACATGGCGCACGGCGGGCTCATCGAAGGTCGACGACACGACCTCGCCCTTCACCGAGCGCTGCATATCGGTCACTTCCTCCGGCCGCTCGTCGATCAGCAGCACGATCAGGTAGCATTCCGGGTGGTTGGACGTGATCGAATGGGCGATGTTTTGCAACAGCACCGTCTTGCCGGTGCGCGGCTGCGCGACAATCAGGGCGCGCTGGCCCTTGCCGAGCGGCGCCACCAGGTCGATGACGCGAGGCGAAATATCCTTGGTCGTCGGATGGTCGACTTCCATTTTCAGCCGCTTGGTCGGGTAGAGCGGCGTCAGATTGTCAAAGTGGATCTTGTGCCGGATCTTTTCCGGATCATCGAAATTGATCGTATTGACCTTCAGCAGCGCGAAATAGCGTTCGCCTTCTTTCGGACTGCGGATCGGTCCCTCGACCGTGTCGCCAGTCTTCAGCGAAAAGCGCCGAATCTGCGATGGCGAGATGTAGATGTCGTCCGGCCCGGGGAGATAGTTGGCGTTGGCCGAGCGCAGGAAGCCGAAGCCATCCTGCAACACTTCGACGACACCGTCTCCGATAATCTCGATATCCTGCGCCGCAAGCTTCTTCAGGATCGCGAACATCAGCTCCTGCTTGCGCATCACGCTCGCGTTCTCGACCTCCAGCGTCTCAGCGTAAGCGATGAGCTCTGGCGGCTTCTTGTTCTTGAATTCTGCGAGTTTCATTTCCTGCATGGGCAGACTCTGGACGGATCTTGGCGGGAAAACATTTCAAGTGAAATGCAATGGATCGTCGAAGGCGGCCTGAACGGCGGAAAGGCGGCGCTGACGGGAAGGAAGAATCGTCTTTTAGCGGCGGCGCAAACAAAGTGCAAGGCGCCAATTGGGCGGCAAGCCCCCGCCGCGTCAGAACGGTTTGACCACCACCAGGACGACGATCGCGATCATCAGCAATGTGGGGATCTCGTTGACGATGCGCCAGTGCCGTACGGGCTTTTCGTTGCGGTCCTCGGCAAAAAGGCGCACCGCCCGGCTAAGATAGCCATGCACGCCGGACATCAGCACCACCAGCGCGATCTTGGCGTGCAGCCAGCCGCCGGAAAACCCGAACCCATCCCAGGCGAGCCATAGCCCCAGCACCCAGGTAACGATCATCGCCGGGTTGATGATGGCGCGCAGCAGCCGCCTTTCCATGACCTTGAAGGTCTCGGACTGCTGCGAGCCGCGTGGCGCATCCGCATGGTAGACGAAGAGCCGCGGCAGATAGAGGATGCCCGCCATCCACGCGATCACCGCAATCACGTGCGCGGCCTTGATCCACAGATAGAGATTGTCGGGGGACCACAGGAACAGCGCCGCAGTGAGCACGGCAAACACGACGACCGCGACCGCCGCCCGCTTAGCCGCCCTGGCGCCGCTGCTGTCCGGCCTGCGCTCGACGTTCATCGCTCCGCCCTCCGCACAGCCGAAACCATCGCCTCGACATGCGAGATTGGCGTTTCCGGCGTGATCCCATGGCCAAGGTTGAAGATCAGCGGGCCATCGCCGAGTGCATCGAGAATCGCCGCTACTCCGTCCTTCAGCGCCCGGCCGCCGGCGACCAGGCGGAGCGGATCGAGATTGCCTTGTACGGAGCCCTCCGCCTGCAGGGCCCTTGCCTGGCCCAGCGGCACCGTCCAATCGAGGCCAAGCCCGGTCACGCGGGTCTTTCGCCGGTAGCCCGTGTAGGCCCCCCCCGCGCCCCGCGGGAAACCGATGATCGGCACGTTCGGGTGCACCGCCTTCACCTGCCCTACGATCGAGGCGACCGGCGCGACACAGAACTTTTCGAAGCTCGCATCATCCAGGACGCCGGCCCAGGAGTCGAAAATCTGGACGACGTCGGCGCCGGCTTCGATCTGGCGCACGAGAAACGACGCGCAGTAGTCAGCAAGTGTGCCCAGCAGCTCCGAAAAGGTCTCAGGCTCGCGATACGCAAACAGCCGCGCCGGCGCCTGGTCGGGCGTTCCGTGGCCGGCAATCATGTAGGTCGCCAGCGTCCAGGGAGCGCCGCAGAAGCCGATCAGCGTGGTTTCCGCCGGCAGTTCCGCCCGCAGCCTGCGCAACGTCTCGTAGACCGGCTCCAGGCGCTCATTGAAGGCGCTGCCGTCGAGGAGCGGCACGTCCGCGGCCGTCATGGGCGTCATCATCGGCCCGTGGCCTTCGGCAAAGCGCAGGTCCCGTCCGAGTGCATGCGGGACGACGAGGATGTCGGAGAACAGGATCGCCGCGTCGAACCCGAAGCGCCGGATCGGCTGCAGGGTGGCTTCGACGGCGAGGTCGGGATTGTAGCAAAGGTCGAGGAAGCTGCCGGCCCGCTTCCTGGTTTCGCGATACTCAGGAAGATAGCGACCCGCCTGGCGCATCATCCAAAGCGGAGGCGGCGACAGCGTCTTGCCTCCCAGCACCTCGAGCACTCTGCGGAGTGGCGCCATCGGCGGCGTTTCCATTCCCTAAAGAAGATTCATCGAATTTAGACCTTATTCTGATTCTTAGACTCTGTGGGTACCGGTTTGTCTCGGCCGTCCCGAAGCCAAGGGTCTCGCGCAATCACCATCGGTACGTTGGGGGTCATTTCTCCACCGGAAGGAATTGCGGGGAAGATCCGGAAAAAGCAAGCCATTATAAGCGCTTGCCACCTGCGGCGCGACGTCGCCCTGTCGGGACCAACGAGGCAAAGTCGCAAAAATCCCCGCAATTAAGCTTGCCGCTTCGGCCATCGCTGCGTGGCCCCGATTGTGGACAAAGTGGCATTTGATACAATCGCCCCCGGCGCCGGCGGATCAACGAGCCTGGTTGTCCACATCGGCCCACAGGGCGCGGAGCGACGTGTGAACAAATCGCAGAGCTTCTTCCATCTGCACCTGATCTCGGATGCGACCGGCGAAACGCTCCTGGCTGCGGGCCGGGCCGTCTCGGCTCAATATTCCGATGCGCGCGCGATCGAGCACATCTATCCGCTGATCCGCACCGAAAAGCAGCTGTTGCGCGTCTTCGAGGACATCGAGGAGGAGCCGGGCATCATCCTCTATACCGTCGTCGATACCGGCCTCGCGCACATGATCGACGAGAAGGCTTCCTCGATGGGGCTGCCCTGCGTGTCGGTGCTGGAGCCGATCCTGGTTGTGTTCCAGTCCTATCTCGGCACGCCCGCCGGCCGCCGCGTGGGGGCCCAGCATGTGCTCGACGCCCAGTATTTCCGCCGCATCGACGCGCTCAACTTCACCATGGAGCATGACGACGGCCAGCTGACCCATGACCTCGACGAGGCCGATGTCGTGCTGATCGGCATTTCGCGCACCTCTAAGACGCCGACCAGCATCTACCTCGCCAACCGCGGCATCAAGACGGCCAACATACCGATCGTTCTCAACATGCCGCTTCCCGATCCGCTATTCGCTGCAACGCGGCCGCTGGTGGTTGGCCTGATCGCGACGGCCGAGCGGATTTCGCAGGTGCGCCAGAACCGCATTCTCGGGGTGACCTCCGGCTATCATTCGCAGGACTATGTCGATCGCGCTGCGATCTCGGAGGAACTTACTTACGCGCGTCAGCTCTGCGCCCGGCACGGCTGGCCAACGATCGACGTCTCGCGCCGGTCCATCGAGGAAACCGCCGCAGCCATCGTTGCCCTTCGTGGCAAGACGCGTTAGTCCGCCGCATCGTCCGCAAAAGGAAGTTCTTGCTGTGGAACAGATCATCCTTGCCTCCGGCAGCCCGTTTCGCCTGCGCATGCTGAAGGACGCAGGCGTGGACGTGGTCGCTGACCCGGCGACGATCGATGAGCGGGCCGTGGAGCTTGCGCTCCAGGATTCCGGGACCACGCCGGAGGAGCTCGCCGCCGTCCTGGCCGAGGCTAAGGCGCTCGACGTCAGCGAACGGCATGCCGGCGCGCTGGTGCTGGGCTGCGACCAGACGCTGTCGCTCGACGACCAGGTCTTTCACAAGCCGGCCGACATGGAGGCGGCGCGGCGCCACCTTCTCGCGCTTTCCGGCAAGACCCATCAGTTGAACAGCGCCGTGGTGCTTGCCCGCAACGGCGAGGTGCTGTGGCGGCATGTCGGCATCGCCCGGCTCACGATGCGCAAGCTGGAACCAGCCTTCATCGGCCGCCATCTTGCGCGCGTCGGCGCAAAAGCCCTCCAGAGCGTCGGCGCTTATCAGATCGAAGGCGAGGGCATCCAGCTGTTCAAGGCCGTCGAGGGCGACCATTTTACCATCGTCGGCCTGCCGCTGCTGCCTGTGCTGGCAGAGCTTCGCAAGCTGGGTGCGATCGATGGCTGATACACGCAAGGCCTTCGTTTGCGGTCACCCGATCGCGCATTCGCGCTCGCCGCTGATCCACGGCCACTGGCTGAAGCGCTACGGCATCGCCGGCATCTACGAGGCGATCGACGTCGCGCCCGAGGATTTCGCGGTCTTTGCCGCGGGCCTGCGCGAGCGCGGCCTCGTCGGCGGCAACGTCACCATCCCGCACAAGGAGGCGGCCTTCGCCGCGGTCGCGCGCCGCGATGCGGCGGCAGAGGCGATCGGTGCCGTCAACACGCTCTGGCACGAGGACAGCGTGCTCTGCGGCGGCAACACGGATGCCTACGGTTTCGCTGCCAACCTCGACGAACGCGCGCCTGGCTGGGATGACGGCGAAGACGCCGTGGTGCTGGGCGCCGGCGGCGCGGCGCGGGCGGTCATCCACGCGCTGGCGCAGCGCGGGTTCGAACGCATCGCGATCCTCAACCGCACCCTCACCCGCGCATCGGAACTGGCGGAGCAGTTTGGCGCCGGGACGAGCGCGCACGGCTTCGATTCTGCCGCCGACTTGCTTGGTTCGGCCGACCTCGTGGTGAACACCACCTCGCTCGGAATGCATGGCGAGGAGTTGCCCGTCGATCTTGGCCTGCTGCCCGACCATGCCCTGGTAACCGATATCGTCTACGTGCCGCTGGTGACGCCGCTGCTGGCGGCGGCGGCGGCGCGCGGACTGAAGACCGTCGATGGGCTCGGCATGCTGCTGCACCAGGCCGCCCCGGGGTTCGAGCGCTGGTTTGGCGTCAGGCCTGAAGTCACGGCCGAACTGCGAAAAATCATCCTGGCCGACATCGAGGCCAATTCGTGATTGTTCTCGGCCTGACCGGCTCGATCGGCATGGGCAAGTCGACGACGGCCGCGATGTTCCGCGACGCCGGCGTTCCCGTGCACGATTCCGACGAGGCGGTGCATCGCCTCTATCGGGGCGTCGCCGTGCCGCTGATCGCGGCGGAATACCCGGGTACGGTTGTCGACGGCGTCGTAGACCGCGAGAAGCTCGCGGCGCGCGTCATCGGCAATCCGGAAGCACTGAAGCGGCTGGAGGCCATCGTGCATCCGCTGGTGCGGGCCGACGCCGCGGAATTCGTTGCGCGCCATCGCGCCGCCGATGCGCCTGTCGTGGTGCTCGACATCCCGCTTCTGTTCGAGACCAACAGCCGCGAGCGCGTCGACAAGGTCGTGGTAGTCACCGCGCCGGCCGAGGCGCAGCGGCAGCGCGTCCTGGCCCGACCCGGAATGACCGAGGAGAAGTTCGCGGCGATCCTGCGCCGGCAGGTACCGGATGCGGAAAAACGCAGGCGCGCCGACTTCATCATCGACACCGGGCAGGGCATGGAGGCCGCGCGCCGCGCAGTGGCGAAAATCGTGGCGTCGGTTTCCGGGGAGAGCGGCCGCCCCGCCTGAAGCCGTGCTTGCCGCGCGGATCGACCCGCTGCAATGTCGGCGGGCTAGGGAGCCCCGAATCATTGCGCGAAATCGTCTTCGACACCGAGACCACCGGCCTCGACCAGAACCTCGACCGCATCATCGAGATCGGCGGCGTCGAGCTCGAGAACGGCTTTCCGACCGGCCGCGTGTTCCACCATTACATCCATCCGGGCAACCGCGCGATCGACGCGGAGGCGCAGGCGGTGCATGGCATCAGCATGGCCGATCTAGCCGGCAAGCCGCAATTCTCCGCGATAGCCGTCGAATTCATGGCCTTCTTCGAAGGCGCTCGCCTGGTCGCCCACAATGCCGGTTTCGACGTCGCCTTCGTCAATGCCGAGCTGGCCCGGCTCGGCATGCCGGGTTTTCAAAACGCGCGCGTCGTCGACACGCTGGCGCTGGCCCGGCGCAAGCACCCGATGGGGCCGAACTCGCTCGACGCGCTCTGCCGGCGCTACGCGATCGACAACAGTCGACGCGTGCACCACGGGGCGCTGCTCGATTCCGAGCTGCTGGCCGAGGTCTATATCGAGCTGGCAGGGGGCCGGCAGGCAGCACTCGGGCTCGAGGATTTCACCGCCGCCGAAATCGCCGCGGAAGATGCAATCGTGCTTGCCGGGCTGCCGGAACGGCCGGCGCCGCTGCCTTCGCGGCTGACCGAAACGGAAAGGGCGGCACATGCCGCCCTTGTCGCAGGCCTCGGCCAGAATGCGATCTGGACCAAGTATATGCGGCTGTCGGCGGCCGGCTAGCCGCCGCTGCCGTCGCCCGGAGGCGTCAGCTCGCCTGCACCTTGGCGCGGGCGTTATCCTCGGCGATCTTCTGCTGGAACATCTGCGCGAAGTCGATCGGGTCGAGCATCAGCGGCGGGAAGCCACCGTTGCGGGTCGCATCCGAAATGATCTGGCGCGCGAAGGGGAACAGCAGGCGCGGACACTCGATGAACAGGATTGGCAGCATGTGCTCCTGCGGGAAGCCGGCGACGCGGAACACGCCGCCATAGACCAGCTCCACGTTGAAGACGACTTCCTTGTCGTGCGTTGCGCGTGCGTTCAGCGTCAGGTTGACGTCGAACTCCGTCTCCGACAGCGGATTGGCGTTGACGTTGACATTGACGTTGATGCCGGGCGCCTTGTCGCGCCCGCGCAGCGAGTTCGGCGCGCCGGGGCTCTCGAAGGAGAGGTCCTTGACGTACTGCGCAAGCACGTTGAGCGACGGGGCCTTGCCGTTGCCGGCCGTAGCCTGGGCACCGGTCTGATTTTCGGCCATAGCCAGATACCTTTCGATTGCAGCCGGAAGGCCGCGTCCATGAATGGGCGCGTTCGCTAGCATGGCAGTCCCGGTGTGGCAAGATTGGCCGATGGCGCTTTGCCGCGGCTTTCAAGCTCACTTGCCTGGAATTCTGTTCCAAGGCGAAGCCGGGTTCGGGGGCGCCGAGCGGTAGTCCTCGGCGTCGAGATCAATGGTGCGCCCGCGCTCGCGCCGCGCGCCGCCCATGAAGCGGAAATCGGTGGTGATGTCGACCCGCCGCTTTAGAAGGCCCCAGGCGAGCTCGCGCACCGGCGGAATGAACAGCAGCAAGCCGAAGATATCGGTGATGAAACCGGGGATGATGAGCAGCAACGCGGCGAGCAGGATCATCGCGCCATGAGCCATCTCGCGGGAGGGGTCGCGCCCAGCCTGCATTTCAGCGCGGACGCGGTTCATGATCCCAAAACCCTGCTGGCGCAGCAGCGCCGAGCCAGCGATAGTGGAGGCGACGACCAGCGCGATCGTCCACAGCACGCCGATCTCGCGGCCGACGACCACGAAGCCGGCGATCTCGATCAGCGGCAGCAGAAGGAGAATCAGCGGAAAAAGACGCAGGCGCACGTGAGGGGCCGTATTACCGTTGAGCAAGCTTGCCATGTGGGCACAGTGGCATAATGTCTGTCATGTAGGTATGGCGCGCATAGAATTGAATGCCGGCTGTATGCATTCTATATGCGGTGGACCATATTGGTGAGCTGCGCTAGGCGTGACGCCACTCGGCGCGTTTGGCGCCCGTCACGGGTCGATCGGCAGGACACATGGAATTCTTCGACTTCGGCACGATTTTCTTTCTCGTCGCGGCGGTGGTGATCTTCCTCCAGCTGCGCAACGTGCTGGGTCGTCGCACCGGCAATGAGCGGCCGCCCTTTGATCCCTATACGGCCGGTCGCGTGCGCGACAAGGAAGCCGCGCCTGCAAAGCCCGAAAACGTCGTGTCGCTGCCCCGCAAGCGTGGCAACGGCGAGGGCGAAGAGAGTTTCGCTTCCATCGACGCGGCCGCGAAACCCGGCACCGACCTGAACAAAGGCCTTCGCGCGGTGAAGGAAGCCGATCCGAGCTTCGACCCGAAAACCTTCGTCGACGGCGCCAAGATGGCGTACGAGATGATCATCATGGCGCATGCCGACGGCGACCGCAAAACGCTGAAGAACCTTCTGTCGCGCGACGTCTATGACGCTTTCGCCGCCGACATCTCGGCGCGCGAAGGCCGGTCCGAGAAGGTCCAGGCGTCTTTCGTGGGCATAGACAAGGCCGAGATCGTCTCGGCAGAGATGAAGGGGCCGGAGGCGCATCTTACGCTCCGCATCGTCAGCGAGCTGATCTCGGCGACCCGCGACAAGGCCGGCGAGGTGATCGACGGCAATCCCGAGACCGTGGTCGAGACCAAGGACGTGTGGACCTTTGCCCGCGACACGCGCTCGAAGGATCCCAACTGGAAGCTGGTCGCCACCGAAGCGGAAGACTGAGCCCCGACTAGCGGGAGGCGGCCGTGGCCCTGTCGCCTTTCTTCGAGCCGCTGGCGTTTGACGATCTGCCCGGCTGGGAGGGTGACGATCTCGCCGAGGCTTTCGCGGCTTTCCGGCGTTCGGCTTTCCAGGCGACTGTAAAGCCATATCGGACCGGCAGCCTCGGTGTCGACTTCGGCGCCTTCCACGCAGCTTATACAGACGCAAGATCCCGCCCCGCGGCCCTGGCTTCTGGCGAGGCAAGGGCGTTCTTCGAAAGGCATTTGGTGCCGGCCCGCATCGGCGCGGCCGGCTTCGTCACCGGCTTCTACGAGCCGGAGGTCGAGGCGGTGCGCAACCGGGACGCTGCGCACAGCGTGCCGCTGCTCTCGCGCCCGCCGGACCTTGTCGACATCGACGACACCAACCGGCCGGACGGCATGGATTCCTATCTCGCCTTTGCGCAGCGGACTGAGGGCGGGCTGGTCGAGTATTTCGACCGGGCAGCGATAGAAGGCGGCGCGCTTGCCGGGCAGGGGCTGGAGATTGCATGGCTCGCCGACCCGGTCGATGCGTTTTTCATCCATGTCCAGGGCGCGGCCCGGCTGAAGTTCCCTGGCGGATCGGTGGTGCGCGTAACCTATGCCGCGAAATCCGGCCAGCGCTTTTCCGGGCCGGGCCGGGTGCTGGCCGATCTCGGTGAGATTCCGATGGCGGACGTGACGATGCAGTCGATCCGCGCCTGGTTCAGAAGGCATCCGCACCGGGTGGACGAGATCCTGCATCAAAACCGCTCCTACATCTTCTTCCGCGAGGCGCCGGTGGAAGACCCGGCGCTCGGGCCCGTGGCCGCCGCCAAGGTGCCGCTGACGCCCGGCCGTTCGATCGCCGTCGACCGGCTACTGCACACGTTCGGCACGCCTTTCTTCGTCGACGCGCCCGAGCTGGCGGCGTTTGGCCAAAAACCGTTCCGGCGGCTGATGATCGCGCAGGATACGGGCTCGGCGATCGTCGGCCCGGCACGCGGCGACCTTTTTGCAGGGTCGGGCGATTCGGCGGGCGAGATCGCCGGCGTGGTGCGCGCCGACGCTACCTTCTTCGCGCTGCTGCCGCGTCCGCTGCTCGAAGGGGCCGGGCGATGAGCCGGCCTGCAAAGACGCTGTCGGACGAGGATCGCGTGCTGTGGAATACGGTCGCGCGCACCGCGACCCCGCTGAAGGGGCGCCAAACGCCGACCGGACCGGCGCCAAAGTCCGCGCCGGTGGAGGAAGAGGTGTTGTTTGACGCCGCGATCAGCACACCTCCGGAGCTTCCACCCGCGCCCGCGCCGAAGAAGCGCCAGGCCGTTGCATCCCACCTCGACAAACAGACGCGCGACAAGCTCGCCAAGGGCCGGCTGCAGATCGAAGGTCGTGTCGACCTGCACGGCATGACCCAGGACGAGGCCCATTTCCTGCTCCTGTCCTTCCTGCGCCGCGCCTTCGAGAACGACGTCCGCTATGTGCTCGTCATCACCGGCAAGGGTTCGCGCGGCGACGGCATTTTGCGCCGCGCCGTGCCGGGGTGGCTGACCACGCCGCCGTTCCGCGCGCTTGTTTCCAGCCATGACGACGCCGCGCGTATGCATGGCGGTTCCGGCGCGCTCTACATCCGTGTCCGCAAGCGCGAGCGCGCCGCGTGACGCCGTTCGGCCGCCGGGTGCGGGAGCTGCGGCGTTCTCGCGGCGTCACCCAGCGCGACATGGCCGCGGCGCTGGGCGTGAGCCCGGCCTATCTGTCGGCGCTGGAGCACGGCCATCGCGGCGTGCCGAGCTGGGCGATGATCCAGAAGATCATCGGCTACTTCAATGTGATCTGGGACGACGCCGAGGAGTTGGAGCAGCTGGCCAAGGCCTCGCACCCGCGTGTGGTGATCGACACCGCCGGCCTGTCGCCCCAAGCGACGGCGCTTGCCAATCTGCTTGCGACGCGCATTCGCGAACTCGGTGAGGACGAGATTGTTGCGCTCGTCGCGCGGCTGGAAGGTGGCTCGGCGGGCGGTGATTAGAATAGCGCCTGCAGCTCCTGCAGTTTTTCGTTCACCAGCCAGCCATAGTAATTTTCCTCGGGCAGGCGCGGTTGCTTGCCCTCGCTGACGCGCTGGTCGTTCTCGGCCTTCAGCGCATAGGCGCGCGCTTCCGGATTGCCGACATTGTAGAGCGTCGCCGTGATGCCCGGGTTCTGCGAGATGTCGAAGCCGGCGATGTCGCGGTAGGCGTCGATCGAGGTTTTAAGCGTCGCCGCCACGTAGGGCAGAGACTTGTCCGGGTCCATGATCGTCTCGTAGACGTCGTTCGGCCTGTCTGCCGAAAGCGGCGGAAAGCCCGACACGCGCCGCACGAGGTCGCTCATCTGCAGCGCTGTCAACGGGTTGAGCTGTCCCAGCCCGAAGGTCTGGCCGGCGTAGAAGGGCTGGAAGAAGGTGGCGCTGAAGCGGTCGTTGGGGAAATCCTTGCCCTCCACGGTCTTGCCGCGGAATTTCTCGTTCCAGACGTTTTCCCGGCAGGTCCACAGATCGTAGCTGCCCTTTGCGGACTGGCAGGCGTCGAACTCGGGGCGCAGCACGAAGTCGGACACGCTCTCGCCTTCATATTCGAAGGAGAGGTTGCCGCTCTTCAGATAGGAGATCGCCTTGACGTAATATGTCTGCAGGCGGTCATAGGCGTCGACATTGTAGGTGTGCTCGCCGACGATGGCGCCGACGACATGCATGGGGTCGATGCCGTAGGCGCGCGACACCGCCACGATCTTCTTGCGCAGTTTGGCGTCGTTCTTCAGCAGGCCGTAGACCTTGGAGTACTTGCCCTCGAAGGTGGTCTTGCCGGCCGCCGTACGGCGCTTGGAGGCGCCCGGAACATCCGGCTGCTCGACGCTGCGGTTCCCCGGCGGCACTAGGGTCGCGGCAGTCGCCATGCTCGCTCCGGCGGCGATCAGCACCGCCAGAACCATCGTAACAAATCTCGCCATGCCAGCCGCCGCGCCCTTGAAAAACTGGCGGGAAAATAGACAACGCGGCTCCCAGAGTCGACAGCCGCCAGTTCACGGAAACGTATGGCGGTGCCGGCCGCTTCGCCGGCACGCCGTTCATTCAGAGGATGAAGCGCGACAGGTCGGTGTTGCGCGACAGGTCGCCGACGTTCTTCTCGACATAACCGGCGTCGATGGTGACCGCGCTGCCATTGCGGTCCGGTGCGTTGAAGGAGATGTCGTCCAGCACACGCTCCATGACCGTCTGCAGGCGCCGGGCGCCGATGTTCTCGACGCTGGCGTTGAGGTCGACCGCGATGCCGGCGAGCGCGTCGATGGCGTCGTCGGTGAAGGCGAGCTCGACGCCCTCGGTCTTCATCAGCGCGATGTACTGCTTGATGAGGCTCGCCTCCGTCTCGGTCAGGATGCGGCGGAAGTCGTCCTTGTCAAGCGCGCGCAGTTCGACGCGGATCGGCAGGCGTCCCTGCAGTTCCGGCAGCAGGTCCGACGGCTTCGACACGTGGAAGGCGCCCGAGGCGATGAACAGGATGTGGTCGGTCTTGATCGGCCCGTACTTGGTGGCGACCGTGGTGCCCTCGACCAGCGGCAGCAGGTCGCGCTGCACGCCCTCGCGCGAGGGGCCGCCCGAAATGCCGTCCTGCCGCGCCGCCACCTTGTCGATCTCGTCGATGAAGACGATCCCGTCGTTTTCGGCCGAAACCAGCGCGGTTCGCACCACCTCGTCCTGGTCGAGCAGCTTGTCGGATTCGTCGCTGATCAGCAGGTCGTAGGATTCCTTGACCGTGGTCCGCCGCGTCTTGGTGCGCTTGGCGCCCATCGCCTTCTGCATCATGTCGGACAGGTTTATCATGCCGACGCCGCCCGGCATGCCCGGAATCTCGAAGCTGGGCATGCCGCCGTTGCCGGTATCGGCCACCTCGACTTCGATCTCCTTGTCGTCCAGTTCGCCGTCGCGCAGCTTCTTGCGGAAGGAATCGCGCGTCGCGGGCGAGGCGGTCTTGCCGACCAGCGCCTCCAGCACGCGCTCCTCGGCGTTGAGGTGGGCACGTGCCTTGACGTCCTCCCGCATTTTCTCCCGCACGAGCCCGATCGCGACCTCGACGAGGTCGCGCACGATCTGTTCCACGTCGCGGCCGACATAGCCGACCTCGGTGAACTTGGTCGCCTCGACCTTGATGAAGGGTGCGCCGGCGAGCTTGGCCAGGCGGCGAGAAATCTCGGTCTTTCCGACACCGGTGGGGCCGATCATCAAAATGTTCTTCGGCATCACCTCTTCGCGCATCTGGCCTTCAAGCTGTTGGCGGCGCCAGCGGTTGCGCAGCGCGATCGCCACGGCGCGCTTGGCGTCCTTCTGGCCGATGATGAAGCGATCGAGTTCGGAAACGATCTCGCGGGGGGAAAAAGTGGTCATATGCGGCAATGGCTCTTCAGGTGACTCAAATCTGCAAGTGCCGCAGATGGGAACTTGTCCGGCACAGTACAATGGCTTTGGCGGCAGGCCTGCGGTGCGATACCGCCGACGCCTAGGCGCCGCCCGACTGCCAGGCGCGGATCGCATCCATCGGATAGACCAGCATGATGATGTTGAGGGTAAGGTTGTCGCGGATGACCCAGCCGACGCCGATCTCGAACACGATCGCCAGCGCCACGATCAGCCAGACCGGCAGCCGCGCCGCCATCACGAAGCCGAGCGCCATCCACAGCGTGTCCGACATCGAGTTGATGACGCTGTCGCCGAAATAGTCGAGCGAGATCGTGCCCTCGCGGTAGCGGTTGATGATGAAGTCGCTGTTTTCCGTCAGCTCCCAGGCGGCCTCGATCGCAACCGCGACAGCCAGCCGCCAGCCGACATTGACGCGCGGGATGACGAGGTGCAGCAGGCCGTAGAACAGGAAGCCGTGGATGATGTGGGAGAAGGTGTACCAGTCGGCGATATGCTGGCTGTTCTCGCTACTCTGCACCACGCCTTGCCACAACTTGACGGTGCCGCATTTGCAGATCGGCGGCTGGCCCATGAGGTAGAGCGCGATGCCCTGCGCCGCGACCAGAGCCCCGGCCGCCAACAGGCCGCCGATCGCGAAGCGGCGCACCGCAGCGTCGTCAGCCGTCGTCGTCGCTGCCATCGAGATCTCTCATCTCCGGATTGTCCCGCGCCATCAGTAGCACATGGCCGTAAACGGAATGGCGCTCTCCTATCGGCCGGAAGCCAGCCTTCTCATAGGCGCGGACGGCGCGTGTGTTGTTCGGGTCCGGGTCGATGACGACGCGCGGGGTACCCTCGTCGAAAAGCTCGTCGACGAACTGCCGTACGATGGCCGAGCCATGGCCGACACCGACAAGCTCCGGAATACCGATTGTCACGTCGATGCCGAGCGTGCCGAAAGGCTGGTCGCGGTAGGGATGATCGTCTTCGAGATGGGGGTCGTAGGACTGCAAATAGGCGATCGGCCGGCCGCCGAACTCGACGATCAGCGGCTCGGTCGAGATGCTGTCGATGGCCTCGCGGATCTCGGCGATGGAGGCCTCGATGCCGTCGGTCCACCATTCGGCGGCGTGCGGTTCGGCCAGCCATTTTGCCAGCATGGGCAGGTCGTCCTCCTCGACCGCCAGGAACTGATAGCGCGGCGCCGCCTTACGCGGCATCGATCGTTTCCACCACCACGTTGTGGTTGGTGTAGACGCAGATGTCGGCGGCGATCTGCATCGCCTTTCGGGCGATGGTCTCGGCGTCTGCCTCCGTGTCGAGCAGCGCGCGGGCCGCGGCGAGCGCATAATTGCCGCCCGAGCCGATCGCCATCACGCCGTGCTCCGGCTCCAGCACGTCGCCGGTGCCGGTGAGAGCCAGCGTCACGTCCTTGTCGGCCACCAGCATCATCGCCTCCAGCCGGCGAAGATAGCGGTCGGTGCGCCAGTCCTTGGCGAGTTCGACCGCGGCACGGGTAAGCTGGTCGGGATATTGCTCCAGCTTCTTCTCCAGCCGCTCCAGCAGGGTGAAGGCATCGGCGGTCGCGCCGGCGAAGCCGGCAATGACGTTGCCCTTGCCGATGCGGCGCACCTTCCTGGCGTTGCCCTTCATGATGGTCTGGCCGAGGCTGACCTGGCCGTCGCCGGCGATTACCACCTTGCCGGCCTTGCGCACGGTCACGATCGTCGTGGCGTGCATGCTTGCTTCGTTGGACATTGGATACTCCAAAAGGCAAGTCGGCCGGCCCGAAGCGCCGGGCCGACTCCGTTGCCGGCGCATGTAAGTACGCCCTTGCGGGATTTAAACCGAGCGGTGCGCCCCGCCGGCCGCGCGGCTCAGCCACCCATTTCCTCGGCGGCGGCCAGAACCTCGCGGCAGATCAGTGCGACATCCTCTTCGGTTGTGCGGTGGTTGACGAAGCAGGCCCGCAGCGCGAACTGGCCGCCGATCGTCGCATTGGAGATATAGATTCGGCCGCGAGCGATCACCCGTTTCAGCAATGCGGCGTTGTCGCGGTCGCGGTGGCGAAAACAGACGGCGCTGAGTTCAACCGGTGTGAGCAGCTCCAGCTCCGGTCGCGCCGAAACTTCGTCGGCGAGCATTCTGGCGTGTGCAAGGTCCCGGCCGATCGCTTCGCGGAACGCCTGCCGCCCGTGATATTGCAGCGACGTCCACAGTTTCATCGCGCGGAACCGGCGGGACAGCTCGATCGATTCCTCGTAGTAGGCGAAGGACTCGATCGGGTCCTGGCTGAAGGTGCGGATGTAGTCGCCGGTGTCCGAAAACGTCTGGCGCGCGGTTTCGCGGTCGCGATAGAGCAGGCAGCCGCAGTCGAGCGGCTGGTAGAGCCATTTGTGGGCATCGAGCGAAAGCGAATCCGCCAGCTCCAGCCCGCGAAATTTTTCGGGAACCGCAAGCGCCGCCAGCGCGCCATAGGCGCCGTCGACATGCAGCCACAGGTTTTCGCGGCGCGCGATCGCGGCGATGTCTTCGAGCGGATCGATCGCGCCGACATTGACGGTGCCGGCGGTCGCCACGATCACAGCCGGCAGCAGGCCGCCCCGCCGGTCCGCTGCGATCGCGGCCTCGAGCGCATCAATTCGCATACGAAACTCGTCGTCGACCGGGATGAAGCGCAGGTTTGCCCGCCCGATGCCCAGCATCGCGATGGCCTTCGGGACGGACATGTGCGCCTGTTCGGACGTATAGACCGCGCAAGGGCGGGCGCCTGTCTCGTTCGCCGGCGCCTTTGCTTCGCGGGCCATCGCCAGCCCCATCAGGTTGGCAGTCGAGCCGCCGCCGCAGAGGTAGCCGCGAAATCCTTCGCAGCCGACCGCCTCGGCGATCCAGCCAACGACCGACTGCTCGATCGTCACCGCGGCCGGCGCCGATCGCCAGGAACTCGTGTTCGGGTTCAACGCCGACGCCAGCAGGTCGCCGAGCGCCCCGACCGGCTCGCCCGAACCCATGACATAGGCGAAGAAGCGCGGACCGGACGGCCGCGCGTGGTCGGCCATCGTCTCGAAATCGTCGAACGCCGCGGCGCCGATTCCCTCTTCCGCCCATGGGCGACGGAACAGTTGCTCGGTCAGAACTCCGTCGGATTTCGGGTAGGAGGGGCGGCCGTCGACCGTTTCCCAGTAACGGACGGCCTTTTCGACGACCCGTTCGGCCAGTCGGTTTAGTTCGTTGTCGGGAATGCGCAGTCCGGTCATCGTCAGGTCCGCTCCGAGATCGCCAGCGAGCAAGGATCAACGCACGGCGGCTGGCCGGGTGCAACCCGGTTCACTCGCGCTTTCCTCCAACTGGAAATCCGGGGCCCACACTGGTATGAGGCCAGCGCCCCCGAGGGAACCGACATGACCGCGAACGAGCCGCGGCGCGCCAGCGTCAGCCGCAAGACAAAGGAAACCCAGATCGCCGTGAGCGTCGATCTCGACGGCACCGGCCGTTCGCAGATCGCGACCGGCGTCGGCTTCTTCGACCATATGCTGGAGCAGCTGTCGCGGCATTCGCTGATCGACATGACGATCGAGGCCAAGGGCGACCTGCACATCGACGACCACCACACGGTCGAGGATACCGGGATCGCCATCGGTCGGGCCATCGCCGACGCACTCGCCGAGCGGCGCGGCATCATGCGCTATGCCTCGCTCGACCTTGCCATGGACGAGACGCTGACGCGCGCAGCGATCGACGTGTCCGGCCGGCCGTTCCTGGTCTGGGACGTGAAATTTTCCGCGCCGAAGATCGGCACCTTCGACACCGAACTGGTGCGGGAATTCTTCCATGCGCTCGTCCAGAACGCAGGCGTGACGCTGCACGTCAGCAATCTCCATGGCGCCAACAACCACCATATCGCCGAGACCTGCTTCAAGGCGGTAGCAAGGGTGCTGCGGACGGCGACCGAACGCGATCCGCGCCAGCCCGACGCCGTGCCTTCCACCAAGGGCAGCCTGAAGGGATAGCGCCATGGCCAGCTACATCGTCATGGAGCCGCCCCAGTCGGGATCAGGCGAGGCAAGAATCTTCCGCGACGGGTTTTCGCTGCTCGCCTTCCTGTTCGCACCGTTCTGGCTCGCCTGGCACCGGCTCTGGGTCGAGGCGCTGCTCGTGCTGGCGGCGCAGATCCTGCTAGGCACGCTGGGCGAGAATTTCGGCTTTCTGCCGGCGGCGTCCGTGCTGTCGCTGCTGGTCTCCCTCTATGTCGCGCTCGAGGCTTCGGCGCTCCGCGCGGCGGGGCTCAGGCGGCGGGGCTTTTCCGACTGGGGCGTGGTCGATGCCGACAGCGTCCGCGACGCGGAGGTACGTTACGCCGTGGAAGTCGGGGCGGCCGAGCCACACCCGTCGGCTGCGCGGCCCGCGACATCGGCCGTGCACGCATCGCCGGTTCCGGACGGCGCGCCGGCGCTTGGCCTGCTTGGCTACACCGGGCACTAGGATTTTCGCAGATGCGCGTCGCCATCATCGACTACGGGTCGGGCAACCTGCGCTCGGCTACCAAGGCCTTCGAGCGGGCCGCCCGCGAAAGCGGCGTGGCCGCGGAAATCAACCTGACGGCCGATCCGCGGCGCGTGCGCACGGCGGACCGCATCGTGCTCCCGGGCGTGGGTGCCTATGCCGACTGCGCCGCCGGCCTGCGCGCGGTGCCGGGCATGTGGGAGGCGGTGCAGGAAACGGCGGTCGGCAAGGGCCGGCCGTTCCTTGGCATCTGCGTCGGCATGCAGTTGATGTCCGAGCGCGGCCTCGAAAAGACTATCACCCAAGGGTTCGGCTGGATTCAGGGCGACGTGAAGGAGATCACCCCGAGCGACCCGGCGCTGAAGATCCCGCAGATCGGGTGGAACACGATTCACGTGAAACATCCGCATCCGCTCTTCGCCGGCATCCGCGCCGGCGACGAGGGCCTGCACGCCTATTTCGTGCACTCCTACCATCTGGAAGCCAAGAATCCGGACCAGGTGGTGGCGGTCGCGGACTATGGTGGGCCGGTGACCGCCGCGGTCGCGCGCGACAATCTCGCCGGCACGCAGTTCCATCCCGAAAAGAGCCAGGCACTCGGCCTGGCCCTGATCGCCAACTTCCTGAGGTGGAGGCCATGACGACGAAGAAGGGCTACTGGATCGCACTGGTCGACGTCACCGATCCGGACAACTACCCGAAATACATCGCGGCCAACAAAGCCGCCTTCGACAAATACGGCGCGAATTTCCTGGTACGCGGCGGCGAGGGCCAGGTCGTCGAAGGACCGGCCGCCTCGCGCCGCGTCGTCATCGAGTTCGAGTCCTACGCCCAGGCGCTCGCTTGCTTCCATTCACCGGAATACCAGGCGGCATTGGCAATACGGCGAGCCTATTCGACGGCGCATCTCGCCATCGTCGAGGGCGTCTGAGCTTGATCCTTTTCCCTGCCATCGACCTCAAGGACGGGCAGTGCGTGCGCCTGAAGCTCGGCGACATGGATCAGGCGACGGTCTACAACGCCGACCCGGCAGCGCAGGCGAAGGCTTTCGAGAACCAGGGTTTTACCTGGCTTCATGTCGTCGACCTCGACGGCGCGTTTGCGGGGGAAAGCCGCAACGGCGCGGCGGTCGAGGCAATCCTGCGTGCCACGAAGAATCCGGTGCAGCTCGGCGGCGGCATCCGCACCTTGGCGCATATCGAGGCGTGGCTTGAAAAGGGGCTTGCGCGCGTCATCCTCGGTACGGTGGCTGTGCGCGACCCTGAACTGGTGAAGCAGGCCTGCGAAAAATTTCCCGGAAAAGTCGCGGTCGGCATCGATGCACGTGGCGGCAAGGTCGCGGTCGAGGGCTGGGCCGAGGCGTCTTCGCTGGTTGCCGTCGAGCTGGCGCAAAAGTTCGAGGGGGCGGGCGTGGCGGCGATCATCTACACCGACATCGACCGCGACGGCGTGCTTGCGGGCATCAACTGGGACGCCACCATCGCGCTCGCCGAGGCGGTGTCGATCCCGGTGATCGCCTCGGGCGGCCTGGCTTCGCTGGCCGACATCCGCCGCATGACCCAGCCGGACGCCGCCAGGCTGGAAGGCGCGATCTCCGGACGGGCGCTCTACGACGGCCGGATCGACCCGGCCGAGGCGCTAGCCATCCTGCACGCCGCTTAGCACCGTCGCGCGACGACTACCCCTTTCGAAGGTACCGCGGGGCCGGTAAAATCCAAAACACGCCATGTTGACGCAGCGACATCGGATTGTTCTTCGCTTCGGTGTAACACTCGCATAGGTTCCGCCGAACTAGCGAGGATCCGGTTTGAGCGGCCGCGACGACGTTGAACTCGCCGACCTTCTCCGCGCCGCCATGTCGGGCAACGACAGGGCCTATGCCGATTTCCTCGGCAAGGCCGCCGGCATGGTGCGCGGCTATGCGCGGCGCCGCATCCACGCTGGTCTGGACGCAGAGGATATTGTGCAGGAAACGCTGCTCGCCATTCACACCAAGCGGCACACCTGGCGCCAGGACGGCCCGGTCATGCCCTGGATCATCGCGATCGCCAGGCACAAGCTGATCGATGCGTTCCGCCGTCGCGGACATCGCGTCGACATCGATATCGATGTGGTCGCCGAGACGCTGCCGCAGCCGGAAGCGGAAGCCGCCAGCGAACGCGACGTTGGCCGGGCGCTCGCCGCGCTGCCGGACGGCCAGCGCAACGTGGTTTCCTCGATCTCGGTGGACGGCTTGTCGATCCGCGAGACGGCGGCACGTTTCGGCATGAGCGAGGGTGCCGTGCGCGTGGCCCTGCATCGCGGCCTCTCGGCCATAGCGCGCACGTTCGGGCAGAGCTGAGATGGAAACCGGCGACCTCATTCGCGCGCTGCAGGCCGATGCCGGACGACGGAGGGTCGTGGCGCTCGATCGCATCTGGCTGCTGGCGATTATGGTTGCCATCGTGGCGGCGGCGATCGCCTTCTGCTGCATGCTTTCTCCGCGCCAGGATCTTTCGACCGCGATCGGTAGCCTGCGATTCCTTGGCAAATTCGCCTATGCGGGGTTGCTCATCGCCACTGCCTGGATTTCGGTGCGTGTGCTGTCGAGGCCGGAGGGATCGCTGCCTCAGGTCTTGCCGCTGCTTGCGGCAACGCCGGTCCTGCTGCTCGCCGCCGTGGCGGTGGAACTCGCGGTGCTGCCGCAGGCGGACTGGGGCACCCGCTGGGTCGGACGCAACGCCCGTTGGTGCATGCTGTACATTCCGCTGATTGGCCTGGCGCCGCTCGGCCTGCTGCTGCCGGCGCTGCGCGAAGGCGCGCCCTCGCGGCCTGGCGCTGCCGGCGCCGTCGCAGGGCTGATTGCCGGGGGGCTGGGCGCGTTCTTCTACGCCATGCACTGCCCCGACGATTCGCCGCTGTTCGTGGCAACCTGGTACACGATCGCGGTAACGTTCCTGGCGTTTCTGGGCGCCCTGGGCGGGCGGTTTCTCGCCCGCTGGTAGAGCGCCTACTCACGCACACAAAGGCAAGTGGCCGCAACCTAGTCGCGGCCGCAAATGCCTCTCACTTGACCGTCGACGTGATCGACTCGATCACCTCGCTCGCCATGTCGAACTGCTTGTCGCGCGTCTCGATGTGGTGGCGCCGCGCGATCCAGTCGAAATCGGTGTAGGCGGCGTAGACCTGCCCGTCGGCGGCCTGGTAGACCAGCACCCGCACCGGCCAGTCCAGACCGGCGGTCGGGTTGGCGGTCAGGAAGGTCGTACCGAGGGCCGGATTGCCGAACATCACCAGCCGCGACGGCGGCACCTTGTTGCCGGCCGCTTTGCCGAGCTTGGCCTGGTCGATGACGCCAAAGAACATGATGCCCTTTTTCGCGACGTCGCGCTTGATGCGGCTGACGGTCTCGCCGACCGAATAGTTGCTCTTGATGGTGACGATGCCGTCCTGGTCGTCGGCGTAGGCAGCGCCCAGGGATACCGAGGTGGCGAGCAGCAGGGCGGCGGTGGCAAGTCTGGTCTTGATCGACTGAAGCATTTCTATCTCCATTTTGCTTGAAGCCCGTGATCAGGCTGGAGACGACAATGCGGGCCGCCGGCCCGCATTGATAATGCCGTTGGCTCCCGGTTTCGATGAGCCCGGTCTATGGCTTGCGCCCGAGCGGGCGGGCAAAGACTATGGCCGCGAGCAGCGCGGCGCACAGCACCGCCACGGTCGCGCCCCAGCCGATGCCGTCATAGATCTGGCCGAGGACGAAGCTGCCGGCCAGCCCGCCGGCATAGTAGGAGGCAAGGTAGATGCCGCTGGCCGACGCCTTGTCGCCGGCCGATGCGCGTCCGACATGGCCGGTCGCCATGGCTTGCGCGAGGAAGGTGCCGACCGCGACCAGTGCCAGGCCGGCGAGCACCACCGGCAGGCTGGTCGACAGCAGCGCCAGGAGTCCGGCGACGGCGAGGCCAAGCGTCACCGCGATGCCGGCCGCCGGGCCCATGCGGGCCGAGACTCGGCCGGCGAGCGGCGTCGTCACCATCGACGGCAGGAAGACGAAGTAGACTAGCCCGAGCGCCATCGGCGAGAGGCCGATCGGCTCGGCCACCAGTTCGAAATTCACATAGGTGAAGGTGCCGATGAACACGAACAGGATGAGGAAGCCGATGCCGAAGCAGCGGCGCAGCTCGGCATTTTTCAGGTGGGCCGACCAGCCGCGCATCATCGGCATCGCGCCGCCCGCGCCGAGCATGGTCTCCGAGCGCTTCAGCGTTGCCCACACGACGAGCGCGCCGATGAGGTTGAGCACGGCGAAAGTCAGAAAGTTGCTCGAAATGCCGAAAGTGTCGGCGACCGATGCCGACAGGATGCGGCCGAAGAAGTTGCTGGCGACGTTGCCGGTGACATAGGCGGCGAGCGCGCCGGTCGCCCGGCCTGCGGAAAACTGTTCGGCGAGGTAGGCCATCGTGAGCGTGAACGCGGTGGACATGCACAGGCCCTGCGCAATCCGCAGCACCGCGAACGTCACGATGTCGTCAGTGAAGGCGAGCAGCGTGGTGGGGATGGCGAGCACTGCAAGGCTGATCCAGATGCCGTTGCGGCGGTCCAGCCTGCGCCCGAACAGTGCGACCGCGATGCCTGCCACCGCCATGCCGAAGGTGCTGGCGTTGACGGCAAGCCCCATGGTGGCACGGCTGACGCCAAACTTTTCCACCAGCGAAGGCAGGATGGCCTGGGCGGCGAACAGGTCGACGAGGGTCAGAAAGGCGATCAGCGTGATCAGGCCGTAGCGCAGGCCGTCGGCGGTCAGCGCCTGCAGGCGGCCCGCGTGGTGATCGACCGAGGTCATGGAACTGCTCCTTGAAACGGCACGACGTTCCAGGCGGTCGCCGGGAACGTCGCGGGGAGGATGTTGGGAGGGTGGGAGGACTACATCGAGCCGGCGACGTCGGCCTCGACGGTGACGATGTCGGCCGAATAGAGCACGGCGGGTTCCTTGCCGTTGTTCTTCCACCAGTGCGACAGCGCGCCAAACTCGGCGGTGACGTCGCCGGCGACGTGCTCGATCGGCACCTTGCAGGTGCTGCGGTATTCGGTGATCGCGCCGGAGACGACCAGGATGTTGGCCGGGCGCGACTCGTGCGAATGCCATGGCACGACACCGCCCGGCTGCACGACGAGCTTGCGCATGCGCAGCTGGCTGCCCTTCCAGGCATCGCCCTTGGGCGACAGGTCGATGGCCGAGATCACGTCGTCGGTGACGTCCATGGGCATGGTGGCGCCGGCCTGCATGGCGTTGTCGGCCATCTGGCCGGCGGGGCAGTCGCCGGCGAGCGCGACGGACGAGATGGCGGAAGCGCCGGCGATCAGCGCGAGCGCGAGCGTGGCGGACTTGGCGGATGCGACGAGGCAGGAATGCATGGGCAGTTCTCCTTCGATGGCGCCGCGGCAGGATTGCCGCAGGGCATGGGAGGAGAGTGCCGGCCGCCGGTCGCGATTAGAAATGCCGCATGCTTCTGATTTCGATAGCGCCGGCGTATTGCCGGGCTTGACCCCGCGTCTGTCGCAAAACGGCCCGGCTCGCGCCGGGCCGTTTGCGACTCGGTTGACGCGGAAGGTTCAGGCGGCCTGGCGTTGCTCGACACGCGGCTGTGCGGCGCCCGCGGCCCAGCCGTAGGATTTCACGGCCGCGACGAACGTCGCTACCGCGGGCGAGAACCGGCGGCCGGCGACGGTCACCAGGCAGACCTCGCGCGACACCTCGGGCTCGGCCACCGGCCGCACCTGCAGCCCGGGAATGACCGCGCTGTATTCGGGGATGAAGCAGATGCCGAGGCCGCCGGCGACGAGGTTCTGGATCCAGTCCTCGCGCTCGCTCGAATAGGAATCGTAGGTGGTCACCCCCCGCTCCTCGCAGAGTCGGGAGAGATAATCCCAGTACTCGCAATTGACGCGCTTGAGATAGACCTCGCCGTCGATCGCGGCGATCGGGACAGCGTCATAGTCGCCGAGCCTGTGGCCGGCCGGGAAGGCCAGCATGAAGCGCTCGCGAAACAGCGGCGTCACGTCGAAACGCTCCGGAAAATCGTCGCTGCTCGACATGATGGCGACGTCGATGTCGCCGGCCTCCAGCAGGGAGGACAGCCGCGCCGGCACACCTTCGACGAGTTCGAGCCGGACGCCCCTGTGGCGCTGGCTGAAATCGGCAAGCAGCCCGGTGAAGCGGCGCGGGCCGATCGTGCACATCACGCCGACCTTCAGATGCGCGTCGTCCATACAAAGGAAGCGCGATGCTTCCTGCCGCACGCCGGTGAGCTCGTCGAGCACCTGCTGGAAGCGCGGCCGCAGCAGTGCGCCGAGGTCGGTGATGTGGGTCAGGTTGCGCTCGCGGCGGAACAGCAGGCCGCCGACCTCGTCCTCGAGCTGCTGGATCGCCCGCGACAGCGCCGGCTGGGTGACGTGGCACTTTTCCGCCGCGCGCGTGAAGTTGCGGGTCTCGCATACGGCGAGGAAGTAGCGGATGTGGTGGATGTCCATGCCGTTCCCCTTCTTTGGCAGGAAGCACTTGTCTCACGCACACGGCCTCGCCTTTTCGGTGAGGTGCCGGACCATGCAATCCGCATATCGAAATCATAGGTGAGCGGCATTTCAGTCCTGCATCCGTGTCGATCAATGTTCGGTGCAGAAAGACCGAACGTTACATCGCCACGGAGAAAATCATGCTCAAGCTCGTCGAGACCGAGAAGAAGGACACGCTTTCCGGTCGCAGGCCGCTCGAAGGCCGCACCGCCATCGTCACCGGATCCACCAGCGGCATCGGTCTCGGCATAGCCACGGCGCTCGTCCAGGCGGGCGCGGCCGTCATGCTCAACGGTTTCGGCGATCCGCGCGAGATCGAGGCGACGCGCGCGTCACTCGCCGATGGGAACGACGTCGACGTCGGCTACGACAGCGCGGACATGGCAAGCCGAGACGCCATCCGCATGATGGTCGAGCGGGCCGTCGCCCGTTTCGGCCAGGTCGATATCGTCGTCAACAATGCCGGCATCCAGCATGTCGCGCCGATCGGCGAGTTTCCGCCGGCGAAATGGGATGCCATCCTGGCGATCAACCTCAGCTCGGCCTTCCATCTCGTCCAGGCGACCTTCGACGGCATGAAGGCGCGCGGTTTTGGCCGGATCGTTAACATCGCCTCCGCCCACGGCCTGATCGCGTCGCCCTTCAAGTCGGCCTATGTCGCCGCCAAGCACGGCATGGTCGGACTGACCAAGGTGGTCGCGCTTGAGGGTGCGGAGTTCGGCATCACCGCCAACGCCATCTGCCCCGGTTACGTGTGGACGCCGCTGGTCGAGAAGCAGATCGACGACCAGGCAAAGACCCACAACATCGCCCGCGACGCCGTCATCCGCGATGTCTTTCTCAAGGAGCAGCCGACCAGGCGCTTCGCCACGGTCGAGGAGATGGGCGCGCTCGCGGTCTTCCTCTGCACCGACGCCGCTGCCTCGATCACCGGCACCGCGCTGCCGGTCGACGGCGGCTGGACCGCGCACTGAGCTGGGAGGGATTGTCATGAACATGCACGCCGACATCGACCAAAGCGCATCCGCCGGCATGCCCGGCGCCATCCAGCGCGAGGAGCGGACGCTCAACCTTGCGCTGCAGGGCGGCGGTGCCCACGGCGCCTTCACCTGGGGCGTGCTCGACCGCCTGCTCGACGAGCCGAGCCTCTCCTTCGAGGGGATAGTGGCGACCAGCGCCGGCGCCATGAACGCGTCGGTCATGGCTTACGGGCTGGCCGAAGGCGGACGCCGCGGCGCGCAGAAGGCGCTGGCGAATTTCTGGCGCCGGGTCAGCCACGCCTCCGCCTTCAGCCCGCTGCAACCGAGCCTCGTCGACCGCCTGACCAACTCGCGCTCGCTGGAAAACTCGCCGGCCTTCCTGGCGTTCGACATGGTGACGCGGCTGATGTCGCCCTACCAGTTCAACCCGTTCAACTTCAATCCGCTGCGCGGGGTTCTGGAACAGTCGGTCGATCTCGACGCGATCCGCATGACGCACTGCCCGGTCAAGCTCAGCATCTGCGCGACCAATGTGAGGACCGGCAAGGTCAAGGTCTTTTCGAACGACGAGCTGTCGATCGACGCGATCATGGCTTCCGCCTGCCTGCCCTTCCTGTTCCAGGCGGTCGAGATCGACGGCGAGGCCTATTGGGACGGCGGCTACATGGGCAATCCGGCGATCTTTCCTCTGATATATGGCTGCGAGACGCCTGATGTCCTCATCGTGCATATCAACCCGATCGAGCGGGCGGAAGTGCCGCGCTCGGCGATGGAAATCCTCAATCGCATCAACGAGATCAGTTTCAATTCGTCGCTGCTGCGCGAAATGCGCGCCATCGCCTTCGTGACAGAGCTGATCGACAAGGAGATGGCCTGCTCGATGAACCTGAAGCGCATCCATGTCCACGGGGTGTCCGACGACGAGGCGATGAAGAAGCTCGGCGTCTCGTCCAAGCTCAATGCCGACTGGGGGGCGCTGGTCGACCTGCGCGACCGCGGCCGTATGCGCGCCGACGAATGGCTGGAGGCGAACTACGACCAGATCGGCAAGCGCTCCACGGTCGATATCCGCGAACGCTATCTCTGAAAGTTCCCGCGTCGGCCGCCGTCTCTCCGGCGGCCGGCAGTGCCAGGCCGCACGCCGCGGCCTTTGCCCTCCGGCCTCCCCTGCCGGAGGGCCTTTTGCGTGCGTCGCTTACCGTTTGGCGCGCTGGGCGCCTGGAGCAGGAGCTGCGGCACTCGCAATACCCTACCCTATCGAAACCATGCATCGACGGCATTTCAGCTCGGCGCCGCGAACGGCGATTGTTTCCCCCAGACGGGCCGGTGGCCGGTCTGACCCCGAACCTCAAGAGGAGACTACCCAGATGATCAATACCCGCTCGCTCATCGGCTCGGCGCTCGCCGCGGCTACCTCGCTGGCCGCTTCGCAGGCCTTCGCCGGGCCCGCCGCCCAGCCCGAGTTTTCGTTCGAGAAGTGCTACGGCGTCGTCAAGGCCGGGCAGAACGATTGCCAGACCGCGTCGCATTCCTGTGCCGGCACCTCCAGCGCCGACAACCAGGGCGATTCCTGGATCTACGTGCCCGCCGGCACCTGCGCCAAGATTTCCGGCGGCAGCAACGAACCCAAGGCCTGAGCGCCTCGCCAGGAAGGAGGAACGACCGATGTCCGTCACTTTCCCCAGATTGCCCATCCCCCGAATGGCGGGCATCGGTCTGCGCTCGCCCCACATCGCCGAGATGCTTACCCGCCGTCCGTCGGCCGGCTGGTTGGAGGTACACGCTGAAAACTACATGGGCGACGCCCCGGCCGTAGCCGCGCTGGAAACGCTGCGCTGCCACTACCCACTCTCGGTGCACGGCGTCGGCCTTTCGATCGGCAGTGCCGGCGGCATCGACGCGGCCCACCTCGAGCGGCTGCGCCAGGTCTGCCTGCGCTTCCAGCCGGATCTGGTTTCGGAACATCTGGCCTGGAGCGTGGCCGACGGCACCTACCTCAACGACCTCCTGCCGCTGCGCTACGACGAGGCGGCTCTCGCCATCGTCTCGGCGAACATCGGCCAGGTGCAGGATGCGCTGAAGCGCCCGATCCTGATCGAGAATCTTTCGGCCTATGTCGCCTTCGCCGGCTCGACCATGGACGAAGCCCAGTTCCTCGCCGAACTCGTGCGGCGCAGCGGCTGCGGCCTGCTGCTCGACGTCAACAACGTCCACGTCTCGGCGCACAACCTCGATTTCGACGCAAAGGCGTATATCGACGCGCTGCCGGCGGAAGCGATCGGCGAGATCCATCTCGCCGGCCATGCGGTCAATGTGATCGGCGACGACACCGTGCTGATCGACGATCATGGCTCGCGCGTCCCGGCCGTCGTCTGGGAACTTTATGCCTATGCGCTGCGCCGCATCGGCGCCCGGCCGACCCTGATCGAGTGGGACACCGAAGTGCCGGCGCTCGACGTGCTTCTCGGCGAAGCGATGTGGGCCGACATGCTCAGCGCCGTCATCGCCTTCGAGCACCGCGGCAAGACCGCTCGCGACATGCGCGACGCCCGCTTCTCCACCGTCCTGCCGTTCGGACGCAAGCCGACCGGTGCGCGGATGCCGGTTCTCGCGGCATTCGAGACCGTCCGCCCCGCGAACGCCGCCGCGCACGCCACCCGGAGCCATCGCCATGCTGTCGCTTGACGCTTTGCAGAAGACTGTCGCGCGCTCGGTGCTTGGCCTGCCGTCCTTCGGCCTGCCGCCGCTGCTCGAACGCGGCCGCGCCGATCCGCAGGCACGCCTGCGCATCTACCGCAACAACACGCGTTCGTCGCTGACCGCCACGCTGATGGCGGTGTTCCCGGTCACCGTGCGCCTGGTCGACGAACGCTTCTTTCGCTACGCGGCGAGCGAATTCGTGCGCAGCCATCCGCCGCGCGAGCCTCGGCTGGTGCGCTACGGTGCCGAGTTCCCCGCCTTCCTGCGGACCCTCAACGGCTTGCGGGACATGCCGTTCGTGGCCGAGACCGCCCGCCTCGAATGGGCGATCGCCGAGGCGCTGGAGGCGCCGCACCTTCCCGCCCGCACGCTGGCGGACCTGCAGGGCGGTGATGCCGACGCCGCGCCCGTCTTCGACCTGCAGCCGTCGCTAAAGCTGTTCGTTTCGCACTGGCCGGTGTTGACCATCTGGTCTGCGCACCAGGACGGCCGCGAGCCCGCCGGCCTCGACATGGCCGCCCGCCGCAGCGAGCGCTTCGCGATCTGGAAACATGCCGACAGTATCCGCTTCTCGAGGCTCGACGGCGCCGCCTTCTCGTTCCGCTACTCGCTCGCCCATGGCGTCGGTCTGGAACGGGCGGTGGCACGCGCACTCACCCACGACCCGATGTTCGACCTCGCCGGCGCCTTTGTCAGCCTGTTCAGCGAAGGCCTCGTCACCGCGGTCCGCTTTCCCCGCAGGACCTGACCGGAGATTCCGATGACCATGACCCAGGAAATGCCCATGCCTTCCGGCACCCACCTCGCCAACCGCTTCCGCGGCCTGATGCAGTCGGCGGACGCCATCCCGCTCTCCATCGTCCAGCTCGCCGCGCGCGTCGCGGTGGCGCATGTCTTCTGGCAGTCGGCGCAGACCAAGCTTGCCTCCTGGCCGGTGACGCTGCAGCTGTTTGCCTTTGAATACCGGCTGCCGATCCTGCCGCCGGACATCGCCGCGCCGCTCGCCACAGCGGCCGAACTGTCGGGGTCGGTGCTGATCTTCCTCGGCCTGTTCTCCCGCCTTGCGGCGCTGATGCTGCTTGGCGTGGTGGCGACCATCCAGATCTTCGTCTATCCCGACCACTGGGCCGAGCACCTGATGTGGGCGTCGCTGTTGCTCCTGATCCTCGCGCGCGGTGCCGGCGCTTTCTCGCTCGACCGGCTGGCCGAGCGCACTATCTTGGGCCGGGGTTGAGCCATGCTGCGGCCGTCGATCGATGAGACAAGCGCCGTGCCGACGGCGCTCGCCCCAACCAAGGAAGAGCGCATGTCGCGTCCGCGCGTCGTCATTCTGGGGGCTGGCTTCGGCGGGCTCAACACCGCGCTCGGCCTGCGAAATGCGCCCGTCGACGTCACCGTCATCGATCGCCGCAACTATCATCTGTTCCAGCCGCTGCTCTACCAAGTGGCGACCGCCGGCCTGTCGCCGGCCCAGATCGCGATGCCGATCCGCCGCATTCTGGCGCGCCAGAAGAATGCCACCGTGCTGATGGAGCGCGTCGAGGGCGTCGATACCGCCGCGCGGCAGGTCGTGACCGCCAACCGGCGCATCGGCTACGATTTTCTCGTAGTCGCCACCGGCGCGCGCCATGCCTATTTCGGTCACGACGAGTGGGAACCGCACGCGCCCGGCCTGAAGACCATCGCCGACGCCACCGAAATCCGCGGACGCATCCTGACCGGGTTCGAGCGGGCCGAGGTCTCCGACGATCCTGCCGTGCGGGAGCGCCTGCTGACCTTCGTCGTCGTCGGCGGTGGCCCGACCGGCGTCGAGATGGCCGGGGCGATCGTCGAGCTCGCCCGCAAGGCGCTGGTGCGCGACTTCCGCAACATCGATTCCGCTTCCGCGCGCGTGGTCCTGATCGAGGCCGGGCCGCGCCTGTTGCCGACCTTCCCCGAGAATCTGTCGGAGAAGGCGAAGGCCCAACTCGAAAGGCTGGGCGTCGAGGTCGTGCTCGGCACCGCGGTGACCCGCTGCGATGCCGACGGCGTGGCACTCGCCGACGGCCGCGAGTTGCAGTCGGCGACGGTGCTTTGGGCCGCCGGCGTGATGGCCTCGCGCGCCGCCAAATGGCTCTCCGCCCCTGCCGACCGCGCTGGGCGGGTGATTGTCGACGAGATGCTGCGCGTCCCCGCCCTCGACGGCGTCTTTGTCATCGGCGATACGGCGGCCGTTACCGGAGCCGACGGCCGTCCGGTACCCGGCGTGGCGCCCGCGGCCAAGCAGATGGGCAAATATGTCGCCGCGAGTATTCGCGCACTCTTAGCCGGCAAATCACAGACGTCGTTCCGCTATCACGACTACGGCAATTTGGCGACGATCGGGCGCAAGGCGGCCGTCGCAGACTTCGGCCGGCTGCGCCTTTCTGGGTTCCCGGCCTGGTTCCTGTGGAGCTTCGCGCACCTCTTCTTCCTGGTCGGCTTCCGCAACCGCATCGTCGTGTTCCTGGAGTGGGCCTGGGCCTATGTCACCTACGACCGCGGCGTGCGCCTGATCGCCGACCGCGGCGAACGCTAGCGCCGTGCCATGCCCCGGATCGGCCTTGGCCGCGCGGTCACCGCGCTCCTGCTGGTCGCCGTCCTGTCGACGGCGGCGGTCGTGCACCTCATCTGGCAGCGTGCGGCAAGCCGCAACGTCGAGAACGTCGTCGCCAGCCTGGATGCGCAGAGCGCCGGCGCGGTTCGCGCCGAGCTGACCTCCACGCTTGCGCTGGTCGCCAGCACGGCCGAGATCGTCCGCTCGATCCTGTTCCAGGGCGCCATCAAGGCCGATGACGAGGTGAAGCGGGAATTCGTCTTCCTCTCCCTGCTGCGCGAGCAGCCGGCGATCGCCTGGATCGGCTTCGGCTTTCCGGATGGCCGCTTCTTCGGGTCCCACGCGACCGCCGACGGCCGCATCGAGATGGTGGAGATCGGCGACGCGCCGCGCGGCGAGGCCCGCCCGTTGCGGCGCGACCTCTACCGGCCCATCCCCGGCGACATCTTCTTCGAGGAGCGGCTGAAGGCCACGACCCCCTACGTGCCGGCCGGATCGCCCTGGTTCCGGCGCGGCAAGGATTCCGCGGAGCCGGTCTGGAGCGTGGCGGAAATCCTGCCTTCTGGGTTCGAACCGTCGATCGTCGTTTCCAAGAAGGTGGAAATCTACGGACGTTTCGAGGGGGTGGTGATGGTCGCCGTCAGCCTGCGGCGCCTGTCGCAGGCGCTGGCCGCGCTCGACATGCCGGCCGGCAGCAAGGCCTTTGTGCTCGGCCGCGACGATATCGTGCTCGCGACCTCGAGCCCGGACGACGGCGTGATGGCCGCTCATCTCGGCGACTATCCCGCGGCAGACCGCCTCGCCGCCGCCGTCAATGCGGCTGGCCGGCCGATCGGCGCCGATGAAGCATTCCGCCGATCGGTGGACGACGCCACGCTCGGCCCCATTTTCGTATCGTCGTCGAAACTGCCCTTCGAGGATTGGCGGCTGGTCACCGCGATTCCGCGCTCGGTGTTCGCCGCCGAGATCGACCGCAACACGCGCCGCGTGCTGTTCTTCGTGGCGGGGCTGTCGCTGATTGCCGCCGCCACCGCGGTGCTGTTCGCGCGCCTGATGTTCTCGCGGCCGCTCGCCAGGCTCGCCGGCCAGCTCTCAGCCGTCGAGCATTTCGAGTTGCAGTCGGTTTCGCACCAGCCGACCTTTCTCGCCGAACTCGACGATTTTTCGCAGGCGCTGAAGCGAATGGCCGTCGGGCTCTCCGCCTTCGCCCGCTACATGCCGCTCGACGTCGTGCGCCCGCTGGTCGAGGGCGGCATCGATCCGAAGCCGGGCGGTGCCCTGCGCGAAATCACCGTGATGTTCGCCGACCTCCCCGGCTTCACCCAGCTCACCGAGCAGCTCGGCCCGGCGGTCGAGCCCTACCTCACCAGCTTCCTGTCGCTGGCGGTCTCGGCCATTCACGCCGAGGGCGGCACGGTGGACAAGTTCATCGGCGACGAGGTGATGGCGATCTGGAATGCGCCGGGCGATGTCGAGGACCACGCGGGGCGCGCCTGCCGCGCCGCCTGTGCGATCCGGGCTGGCCTGCATGCCATGCCGGCCCTGTCTCCGGAACGTGCCGCCATCCGCGTCCGCATCGGCATCAACACCGGCACGGCGCTGGTCGGCAATTTCGGCTCGCCGGAGCGGCTGAACTATACGGCGATCGGCGACACGGTGAACCTCGCCAGCCGGCTGGTCGGCGTCGCCAAGGAACACGGTGTCGAGATCATCGCCAGCGACATGACGGTCTCCAGGGCAGGCTGTGACCTTGCCAGCCGGCCGCTGGGCGTCACCACAGTCCGGGGCAAGGCGGCGCCCGTGGCGGTGTTCGATCTAAGCTGATCTAAGGCGAGCAATGGGGGTCCTCTGGGGGCGCTACGCGATGGTCCCTCGGCCAGGCCCCGCGTGCACCCGCCGCGCAACTCGGTTTCCGAAATTGCGGTCAATGTTTTGTCTAGTCAAAACCGGTGACCGCCACTACGGTGGTGCTTGCGTGACGCTCGCCCCCGCGAACCGTCGCGCCTCCCGGCAACCCTGTTTTGACGGTCACCGATGCCCGCAGACGTCGCCCTGTTTTCTCTCGCGCAACTGTCCGAGATGATCCGGCAGCGAAAGATCTCGCCCGTCGATCTCGCAAAAACCTACGTCGAGCGGATCGAGCGCCTCGATCCGCTGCTGCACACCTTCAACCACGTTCTGGCGCGCGAGAGCCTCGAGGCGGCGCGCGCCGCGGAGCGGGAATTGACGGGTGGCGACTGGCGCGGTCCGCTGCATGGAATCCCCATCGGCATCAAGGACCTGATCGACGTCGCGGGTGCCCCGACGACCGCACAGGCCGCACATTTGCGCGACAACATCGCGTCGGCCGACGCGGCCGTGGTGGCGGCGCTGCGCCGGAGCGGCGCGATCATCCTCGGCAAGCAGGCGACGGCGGAATATGCCGTCGGCGGGACGCAGTTCGACCTGCCGTGGCTGCCGCCGCGCAACCCATGGAACCTCGATCTCGACACCGCATCCTCCTCAAGCGGCTCTGCCGCTGGCGTCGCGGCCGGCTTCTGCGCCGGCGCGGTCGGCTCCGACACGTCGGGGTCGATCCGCGTGCCGGCAGCCTGGTGCGGCGTCGCCGGGCTGATGCCGAGCGAAGGCCTGGTCAGCCGAAAGGGCGTGCTGCCCGTCTCGCGCACGATCGACTCCATCGGGCCGCTGGCCTGGACCGCCGAGGACTGCGCGCTCATGCTGGCCGCGATGATCTCGCGCGATCCGGACGACGCCCGGCTGGCCGGCTGGCGTGTCCCCGACCTCGCCAACGTCGGCAAGCCGGTCAGGGGTCTGAGGATCGGCGTGCTGCGGCATTTTTATGAAGACGATCCGCATCTTGACGGTGACGTTCGGCGTGCAACGGCCGACACGCTTGACGCCCTTGGCGCCGGCGGGGCGCTGGTCCGCGACGTGCGGCTGTCCGACTTCGACATCTATGCCGCCGCGGCGCGAAACATTTCCTGGCCCGAGGAATATGCCGAGCATGGCCCCGAACTCGAGGCATTCCCGGACCGCTTCGGCAAGGTTACGCGCTCCCGGTTGCGGGACGGCCGCGATGTCGCCGCCTACGACTACATCCGGGCGCGCTGGCGGCGGCAGGAACTGATCGCCGAGATCGAGGCCGTGCTGCGCGATGTCGATTGCATCGTGCTGCCGACGATCGGCAAGCCGGCACAGGTCCTTGGCTACGAGCATACCGACGTGGCGAAGACCACGCGTTGGCTGACGCGCCCGTTCAACCTGACCGGCAGCCCGGCCCTTTCCGTCTGCAACGGGTTTTCGCCTTCCGGCCTTCCGGTGGCGGTTCAGATCGTCGGCCGGCGCTACGACGACGGTACCGTGCTCCAGGTTGGCCATTGGATAGAGACGGAACTGGCAACACGGGGACGCCGTCCCGAAATCGCGCTCGGCGAATAGGGCCGCCACCGGAAAAGTGCGAGGCGTCCCAAAATTCCCAATTGACTAGACAAAAGACGTTCACTAGCGTTGAATTTGTCTAGTCAATTAGAAGCGCGCCGCGAGGCACGACAAGGGGAACAGACATGAACGTTGATCGGCGTACCATTCTCATGGGCATGGCCGGCCTGCCGGCCTTTCTGTCAGGGCTCGCGCCCATTTCTCTCTTCGCGCAGGACGGCGGAACGCTGCGCGTCGCCGCTGGCAAGCCGGCAGGCGACCTCAACCCGCAGCAGTACAACGGGCTGTGGTCGGTCCAGGATCTGATGTTCGAACCGCTCGTCCGCTATGCCCCCGGCGGCAAGTTCGAACCGGCGCTGGCCACCGCCTGGCAGCTGGCCGAGGACGGCAAGTCCATCCGTTTCGACCTGCGCAAGGGCGTCACCTTCCAGGACGGTACGCCGTGGGACGCGACGTCGATGACCTGGAACCTCGATCGCTGGATCGGCAAGGAAGACTATTTCTGGCTGAACGTTGCGCGGCTGTTCGACGGCTACGAGGTGGTCGACGACCACACGGTCGTGCTCAAGTTCAAGGAGCCCGTGCTCGGCCTGCTCAACGAGCTTTCCTATGTGCGCCCCACGCGCTTCCTGAGCCCCAAGGCCGTCGACGCCGAGGGCAAATACCAGAAGCCGGTCGGCACCGGTCCCTGGATCGAGGAAAGTGCGGCCGACGCCGGCAGCGTGTTCACCCGCTTCGACGGCTACTGGGGAGACAAGCCGGCCTTCGCCCGCCTCGAGGTGAAGGTGCTGCCCGATTCGCGCAGCCGCATGGCGGCACTCCGCGCGGGCGACATCGACCTGACCGGCGGCGACTTCCTCGCCCCGATCAAGGCGACCGAGGCCGCGACCCTGAAGGACGCCGGCATCCCGGTGGTGGTCGAGCAGGGCAGCACGGCAATCGTCGCGGGCTTAAACCCCCAGCGCAATGCCGCACTTGCCGACCGCAAGGTGCGCGAGGCGATCAACATCGGCTTCGATCGCGATGCGATCTCCAAGGTGCTCTACAAGGGCCTCGCGCAGCCTGCCGGCAACCTGTTTCCCGACTCAGTACCGCTCAGCGGCACGCGCTTCCCGGTTCCGGTGCGCGACGTCGAGAAGGCCAAGGCGCTGCTGGAAGAGGCCGGCTGGACCGGCGAGGGCATCCGCCAGAAGGATGGCAAGCCGCTGCAGATCGAATTGGTCGTGAGCGAGGAGCAGCTCGCCGGATCGCGCTCGCTGGGCGAGATCTTGCAGGCGCAGCTCGGCGAGGCCGGGATCGGCATCACGATCCGTTCGGTCGACCACGCCTCGCGCCATTCGGACATTCCGGCGCGCAACTACGACATGGCGCTGTTCAGTACCTTCGGCGCGCCTTACGAGCCCTTCGGCACCATCTTCGGCCTGCTGCTCTCGACCTATGACAACGGCGTCGACGGCAAGCTGGTGGTCGACCCGGAGCACCTCGATCCGCTGGTGCTCGCCGTGCAGACCGCCTCGGAAGCGACCGCTCCCGCCGCCTATCAGGCGATCTACGACTGGATGCACGACGAGACCGCTTTCTTGCCCCTGTTCTATACTCCGGCAATCTGGGCGCATACGGAGCGCGTCAAGGGTTTCAAGGCGCCCGCGACCGAGTACGACTTGCCATATGAGGGATTGAGCCTCGAATCCTGAGGTCCGGCCATGGCAAGCCTGATTGCGATCCGCCTGCGCAACGCGGCGGTGATGCTGGTATTGGCCACTTTGCTCTGCTTCGCGCTTGTCGTGTCGGCGCCGGGCAACGTGGCGGTCCTGATCGCCGAGCTGCGCACGCCGCAGGCGACCTTCGAGCAGATCCACAAGGTCGAGGAGGAACTGGGGCTCAACAAGCCGCTGATCGTCCGCTACGGCCTGTGGCTGAAGGGCGCGCTGGAGGGCAATCTCGGCGTCTCCTACAAGACCGGCCAGAACATCGGCGATACGCTTTCAAGCCGGGTGCCGATCACGCTCACGCTGATCGTCGGCGGCGCGACGTTCGCCACCCTGCTCAGCTTCACGCTCGGCTTCATCGGGGCGCTGTGGCCGGGCCGGATCGGCGACGCGGCGACGCGCGTGCTGGCGTTGCTCGGCGCCTCCATGCCGTCGTTCTTCGTCGGCGCACTGCTGATCTACGGCCTTGCCGTCCAGCTCGGGCTGTTCCCGACCTTCGGATCGGAGGGCTTCACAAGCTGGGTGCTGCCCTGGATGACCATCGGCTTCCTGCCGGCGGCGGTTCTTAGCCGCGTGGTCCGCGTCGGGCTGGAGGAGGCGATGGCGCGGCCGTTCGCCCTGACCGCGACCGCGAAGGGCCTCTCGCGCGGCGCGATCCTGTTCCGCCACGCGCTGCCAACGATTGCCCCGACCTATGTGAACGCGCTTGGTGCCCAGGGCGGCGCGATGGTGGTCGGCGCCATCGTGGTCGAGCCGCTGTTCGCGCTGAAGGGTGTCTCCGACCTGTTCCTGCAGGGCGTACTGTTCCGCGACTTCATGGTCGTCCAGGCCTGCCTGCTGATCTTCCTCACCTTCTTCATCATCCTGAACCTGCTGGTGGACATCGCCATCATGTTTCTCGACCCAAAACTGCGTCGCCAGGGAGCGGGCGCATGAGAATCCTCCGCGAGTTCCTGAACGCCGTGCGGCAGATGCCGCGGCTGGCCGTCGTCACCATCCTGGTTTTCTTCGCGCTCGGTGTGCTGGCCCCCTACATCACGCCGCACGACCCGAACGCCCAGGACCTGCTCGCCGCACATGCCGGGCCGTCCTGGCAGCATTGGCTCGGCACCGATCATCTGGGGCGCGACACACTCTCCCGCCTGATCGCGTCGGCGCGAACCTCGCTGGTCGGCATGAGCCTCGTGCTGGTGCTGGCGCTGTCGGTTGGCATCACCATTGGCACCGTCGCCGGCTACCGGCGCGGCTGGGTCGACGAGGTGCTGATGCGCATCGTCGATGTCGGCCTCGCAATGCCGAGCCTGATCGTTGCGCTGGCGGTGATCGGCATCTTCGGCACGGGCTACTGGAACATGATCCTGGCGCTGGCGCTCGCCTGGTGGCCGGGCAGCGCCCGCATCAGCCGCGCTGTAGCGGTGAACGTCATGAACCGACCGCACATCGAATCGCTCCGCGTGCTTGGGGCGAGCCCTGCGCGCATCTATTTCCATCACCTTTTGCCCACCACCATCGGCGCCGTCCTGGTCTATGCCACGGCCGAAGCGGCGGCGGTGGCGCTGTCCATCGCGACGCTGAGCTTCCTCGGGCTTGGCATCCAGCCGCCGACGCCCGAATGGGGCCAGATGCTGGTCGACGCCCTGCCTTATCTCGAAGAGGTGCCCATGCAGGTGATCCTGCCCGGCCTCGTGCTGACGGCCGTGGTCGTCGGGTTCAACCTGCTCGGCGAGTCGATTGCGCTCAACCGCGTGCCGACGCCGCTGCCACGGCGCATCGTCAGGCAGCGCCGCGCCGTGTCTGCCCCGTGGCAGAAGGTGTCGCCATGAGCCCGCGCAGCCTTCTTCAGGCGCAAGACCTGTCGATCGACCTGTTCACGGCGCGCACCGCGCTGCGTCCGGTTGATCGGGTGAGTTACTCCGTCGATGCCGGCGAGACGCTTGCCATCGTGGGCGAGAGCGGCAGCGGCAAGACCGTGCTCAACTTCGCGCCGCTCGGCCTGATGCCGACCGGCGTGGTGACCGACCTCCACGGCTCGCTGCGCTTCGAGGGCACGGAGCTGGTCGGCCTGCCGGCCGCCGTGCTGCGAAAATTCCGCGGCGGCCCGATCGGCACCATCTTTCAGGACCCGATGAGCGCGCTGAACCCAGCCATGCGCATCGGCCGCCAGATCGCCGAGGTCAGCGAGCTCCACCTCGGGCTGACCGCGTCGCAGGCCGAAAGCCGGGCGCTGGAACTCCTCAAGGTGGTGCGCATGTCCGATCCCGAGGCGCGGCTGCGGCAATATTCGCACGAGTTGTCGGGTGGCCTGCGCCAGCGCGCCATGATTGCCATTGCCATTGCCGCCGAGCCCAAGCTGCTGATCGCCGACGAGCCGACGACGGCGCTGGACGTGACCGTACAGGCGCAGATCATTGCCCTGCTGAAGGAACTGCAGCGCCGACTGCATATGGCAATCGTGCTCATCACCCACGACATGGGCGTGGTCGCCAGCATCGCGTCCAAGGTGGCCGTCATGTATGCCGGCCGCGTCGTTGAATATGGCGGCGTCGAGCAGGTGCTGCTTGCGCCGCGCCACCCCTACACCATCGGACTGATCGCCGCCCTGCCGCGCCCCGAGGACCAGCCGGGCACGCTGTTCCGCGGCCTGCCCGGGGCGCCGCCGATCCTCGGCGCGCCGCAGCCCGGCTGCCCCTTCGCGCCGCGCTGTCCGCTGGTGGTCGAGATGTGCAGCGCTGTCCGCCCGCCGCTGGCGACGGTGCCGTCGGGCGCGGCGGCGGCCTGCCACGTGGTCAACGATGTCCGCTATCGGGAGGTGGCCCATGCCTGACGCGGCTCCTCTGCTCAGCATCAACAACCTGGTCACCAGCTTCAGGAGCGTCGAGCGCGGCAAGTGGATCACCGCCGTCGACGACGTGTCGATTTCGCTCGCCCCCGGTGAGATGGTCGGCCTGGTCGGCGAATCCGGCTGCGGGAAGTCGACGCTCGGCCGCTCGATCGTCGGCCTGGAGCGGCCGCAGTCGGGCAGCGTCGTCTATGACGGCGTCGACCTGTCGACGCTGAGCGGGCGCGCGCTGCGCCAGAAGCGGCGCGCGATCCAGTATGTCTTCCAGGATCCCTACGCCTCGCTCAATGACCGCCAGACGATCGGCGAGACCATCGCCGAGGCGCTGATCATCATCGGCATCACCGACAAGGCCGAGCACGGGCGCCGCATCCATATGCTGCTCGACCAGGTCGGACTGCCCTCGGCGCTGGCCGAGCGCTATCCGCGCGAGCTTTCCGGCGGCCAGCGCCAGCGTGTAGCGATCGCCCGCTCGCTCGCTGTCGAGCCACGGGTCCTCATCTGCGACGAGCCCGTCAGCGCGCTCGACCTCTCGATCCGCGCCCAGGTGATGAACCTGTTCCTGAAGCTGCACAAGGAACTAGGCGTCGCCTGCCTGTTCATCGCCCACGATCTGGCGCTGGTGCGGCAGGCGACCAGCCGCACCTATGTCATGTATCTCGGCAAGATCATCGAGGAGGGCCGCTCGGATGAGCTCTATGCCCGGCCGAGCCATCCCTACACGCAGGCGTTGCTGGCCTCCATTCCCAGCGCCGATCCGCGCATCGAGGCGAACCGGCCGCCGCCGTCGATCTTCGGCGAGATTCCGAGCCCCACCAATCCGCCCTCCGGCTGCCGCTTCCGCACGCGCTGCCCGCAGGCGATGGCGGTTTGCGCCAGCGCTCCGCCGGAAGTCGCGCAGTTGACGCCCACCCACCGCGCCCGCTGCGTCATCGCCGGCGAGCTCTACCGGAAAAACAAAGCAGCCGATCACGTCGAGCCGGTGCCGGCCTGAAAGCCGTCACCGGCCCGTCATCCAAGATCGGACAATCCCAGGGAGTTCAGTTTGTCCAACGCGATCCCGACGCACGACCGCACCGCCGCCCTCAGGGTCGCCCCGGATGACGAGGCCTACTGGTCGTCGATCCGCGCCACCATGGAGCCGATGTATGTCAACATCCAGCTCGCCAACACGCGCCGAGGTCCGGCGCCGCTGAGGGTGCGCGACCGCGTGCGCTCGCTTGTCGACCTGTCGCTGGCCTACGAGCTCGACGAATACGAGCCGTTCCGCGACCTCAAGGAGAGCGGCTCGTCGGTAGCGATCCGCCAATCCCTGGCCGACTACTTTGGCGCCTCCGCCGACGAGATTGCGCTGACCCGCAATGCCATGGAGGGGATCGCGACCGTCATCAACGGCGTCACCATGAGCGCCGGCGACGAGATCGTCGCGACGCGCTTCTGCTACGATTCCAACCTCGCCATCATCCGGCAGCGCGTGCGGCGCGACGGCATCGTCATGAAGTTCGTCGACCTTCCTTTCGGCCCCGCCACCGAAGCCGAGATCCTCGCCGCCTTCTCCGCGGCGATCGGCGAGCGGACGCGGCTCGTCTCGTTTCCGCACGTGGTTGCGCGGACGGGTTTGGTGCTGCCGGTCAAGGCAATCGCCAACCTTGCGGCCAGCCGTGGTGCGTTCAGCTTCGTCGACGGCGCCCATTCGGCCGGCCACATCGCGGTCGCGCTCGACGCGCTCGGCTGCGATGCCTATGCGGCGTGCCTGCACAAATGGATGTACGGCCCGCGCGGTACCGGCTTCCTCTTTATCCGGCGCGACAGGATCGCGGATGTCTGGCCGCTGTTTGCGAGCTGGTCGAGAAAGCCGGACGACTCGATCGAGAAATTCGAGGAGGTCGGCACGGTGTTCAAGGCGCTGCCGGCGTCCATCCTGGAAACCATGGCATTCAACCTCGAAGTCGGCCAGGCGGAAAAGACCGCCCGGCTGCGCTATCTGCGCGACCGCTGGGCACGCCAGCTCGGAGCGCATGAGCGCGTGCGGCTTTTGACCGACCTCGACGCCGAACCCGGCACCGGCTTTGCCGCGTTCAACGTCGAAGGCCTGACGCCGCAGGAGTTCTCGACGGCGTTGCTCGCCGACTTCGGCATCAACGTCCGGCATTTCGCCATGGAGGAAGACCCGACCATGGCCGGCATTCATCTGTCGCCCGGTCTCGCCAACTCCGTCGAGGAGGTCGACCGCTTCATCGAGGCGGCGACCGCTATCCTCGCCCGCACACACAACCGGTTCAGGCGGGCAGGCTGATCGGCTCCGGCCCGAGCGTCGTCAGCAATTCCGCGCCGGTTTCGGTGACGAGCAGCGTCGCCTCGTACATCAGGCCGCCCCAGCCGGGACGGTAGTAGGGCGCTTCGACATTGACCACCATGCCGGGTTCGAGTGGTACGGGATTGCTCGGGCCGATCGTCGGGTACTCATGCGAATCCAGCCCCAGCCCATGCCCAACATGGTGGCGCTGGTACTTTGGCAGGCCGGCGGCGCGCACGGCTTCGACCGTGCCGTTGAAGATGGCGTCGGTCATCGCGCCCGGACGTACCAGGCCGAGCGCGGCCCGCTGGCCGGCTGCGATCGCCGCTTCGACCGCGCGTATTTCGGCGGAGGGTTCGCCGACGACAGCAGTGGTCGCGATATCCGACCAGTAGCCGTCGAGCATGCCGCCGACGTCGAAGCGCACGAGATCGCCGGCTTGCAGGCGACGCGCCGAGGCATGCACGTCCGCGAACGCCGAGCGCGGGCCCGACGTCGCCACGATGAAGCCCGGCCGTATGCCGGCACGGACCATCTCCGCCGAAATCACGGCAGCCAGTTCCAGTTCGGACACGCCGGCGCGCGCATCGGACAGCGCAAGATGGAGCGCTCGCTCGGTGGTTCGCGCGGCCTGGCGCAGGAGCCCGACCTCAACGGAATCCTTGATCGAACGGGAACGGCGGAATGCGGCCTGCGTATCAGCGGTTCCGATAGTGGCCAGGTGCGAAAGGCCGGCGCCGGGTTCGACGCTCTCCAACGCAACACGCGCCGTTCCGCCGCCGATCGAGTCGATCGCGGCCTTAACCGCCTCCTCGAAGTCCTGGAAGCGCCGGAATTCCTCCAGTCCTTCTGCCCGCTCGTTCTCGGCAAAGAAGAAGGTGCGGTAGCCAAAATAGCGGAGTCTTCCCGCGGCGGCCTCGGAGGCCGCCCAGGCGTCCGCCGTGGGTCCGACGAGGATCCAGTCCTCGCGGTCGAAGACGACCGCCATGCGCAGGCTGGGATCGGTGTCGTAGCCCATGCTGCGGTAGCCGCCACAGTAGACGACCGCAGCCGGGGAGGTGGCCACGATCACCGCGCCGTCGACGCCAACAAAATCGTGCACCCTGAGCCGGTGGGCCATGGCCAGGGCGGCAAGATCGGCCATGCGGCTACGGCTCCAGCGGGTTGAACTCGCCGACGAACTCGTTCTGCGCACCCGGATAGCTGAGCTTGACAGACGTCACCGGCATGTCGTCGGCCCAGGTCTGGCGCAAAGACACGAGCAGCGGGGATCGCTCGGGGATGTTGAGCAGCTTGGCCTGAGCGGCGGTCGCGGCATCGGCCCGGATCGCGTGGCGAAGGCGGGTGCAAGGCAGCCTGGCGAGCAGCCAGGTGGTTGGCGCCTCCGCCTCGAAGTCGGCCGTCGCCGCATCCGGTGCGGCGCGCAGGCTGATGAAGCGTTCTTCCAGCACCTCCGGCTTGCCGAAGCCGCAATGCGCGGCCTTCAGTGCGAGGATCGGCGTGCCTTCGCCGACTGCCGGCCACGACGCGGTGAGTTCGCCGGCCGCTATCTCGCGCTTCTGCAGCACCTTGTAGCTGTAGGTCCGCCCCTTGGCCTCGATCTCCTTGCGGACATCGAGAAAGCCAAGCACGGCATGGCTTTCCGTCGTGCGGGCGACCCGCGTGCCGTGCTTGCGCCGGCGCTCCAGGAGCCCCGCCTCGGTGAGCTTGGAAAGCGCCTTGCTGACGGTGGCGCGGGTGGTCGAGAAGGTCTCCATCAGGCTGTGCTCGGAAGGCACGCGATGCCCCGACGGCCAGCGCCCGCTCATGATCTCGGTCCGCACGGCGCGCTCGATCTGCTTGAACAGCGGCCCCTGGCCATCGAGGGATAGCCCGACATTGTCTGATTGCGGTTCTGATTCCATCAGCGCCCAACAACTTGAATCGGCAGTGAAGCTAGTGGTTTGCCTTGTTTTGTCTAGTCATTTTGCAGCACCTTGCGGCTCGACTTACCGAGCAGCGTGGCCAGCACGCGGAAACCTCTCATGCAGCGGTGGATTCCGGTGCCGTCTTTCCCAAACGTCATCGCCAGTTGCCGATGCTTCCGATAGCGTCATGGCGCTCGCCCCGAATCGGCCAATGTGGAGAGATTTGACGATGCGATCACGTTTCAGCCGCGTCCGCCGGGTCCTTTCGGGAGAATATCTGGTGGCCGGCTTCAGCGCCGCCACGTTCGCAACCGGCGCGCATGCCGATCCGACGCCCTTCGTGACGCTCAATTACGGCGACGCCTCCACCTTCCTCACCGGCATTCGCGGCGGCAACATCGTCGGCAACTATGTGATCCCCGGCACGACCGACACCGGCGGCCTCTATTACAACCTGGCGACAGGAGCATGGTCTCCACTGCCCGTGGCGACCGAGAACGGCGTGAATTTTCCCGGCGCCATCGGGTCGTCGCCCTATGGTCCGAATTTTGGAACGCCGTCCGGCATCTTGCGGGCGGTCGGCAGCTACCAGACTGAAGCCTCGGCGCCTTACGACCTCAGCTACCTCTTTGATGCCGCCGCGGCACCGGGCCAGCAGATCACCGACCTTGCCTATCCGAGCACGCCGGGCGCCGAGACCCTGTTCACGATCGCGCACAGCACGTTCGGCCACCTAGTCGTCGGCGACTACGACACACGGCTCGCGACCGGCAACGCCTTCATCTACGACATTCGTACCGGGACCTACGTCACCAACAACATCCCCGGCGCCATCAGCTCGACCGCCTACGGCATCTATGGCGACAAGATCGCCGGCGGGTACGCGGAGGCCAAGATCGGCGGCGGCCTCGGCCCGGAGCATGGATACATCTACGACCTGACCACCGGGACGCACCGGACCTACGACCATCCCGGCGCGGTTGCGACTCACTTCGAGGGCATCACCGGCGCCGGCCGGGCCGGCGAGTACAACATCGTCGCCAACTGGATCACCGCCGACGGCAAGGTGCATCCGGCCGTCATGCATGTCGACGCGCTCGGCATCGCGACCTGGTACGAGATCGATATTCCCGGCGACGTCGTGTCGTCCAATTCCGCCTACGGCAACAAGGTCGTCGGCATCTATGTCGCCAACGGCCAGACCAACGGCTACGTCGCCACCATCGACGGCATGTACAACCCGATCACCAACACCGGGCCGCTGACGTCGAGCGCCGACAACGCCGCCGCGCTTTCCGGCACGCAGGGCGACGACATCGTAAACAGCGGCGCGGTCGAAGTCACCGGTACCGGCGGCGTCGGGATCCGCGGCGAGACCTACGGCGTGCTCAGCAATTCCGGCACGATCAACGCGACGGGCCTGGTCGGCGCGGCGGCGGAACTGCACGGGCTCTACGGCTCGCTGCTCAATTCCGGCACCCTGCACGCGGAAATCGTCGCCGACGCGTTGCGCACCGGCCCCGACAGCTATGGCACCATCATCGTCAACACCGGCATCATCGACGGCCGTATCGCGGCGACCGCGGGACCGGAGAAGCGGTTCGAAAACAGCGGCTGGATCGGCGTCAACGGCACCGGCCTGCCGATCCAGGATCTCCTCAGCGGCACCTTCGTGCAGACGGCGGCCGGAACCTTCGCCGTGCGCGTGACCGACACCGGCAACGATGCGCTCGAGGTGACCGGGACGGCGCGGCTCGCGGGTACGCTGGCCGCGCGTTTCCAGACCGAGGACTATTTGAAAAGCTACGCGGTGTTTGCCGCGACCGAGGAACTGGCCGGCACGTTCGATACGCTTGCCGTCGACGGCCTGCCGGCGCTGTTTGCGACCGCGCTGGGCTACACGCCGAGCCTGGTCACGCTGAACGTCGCGTCCGGTCTGGGGGACCTGCCCGGCACGACATCCAACGAGCGTGCCGTGGGCGCCGCCATCGACGGCATCATCAACGGCACTTCCGGCGAGGCACTGGGCGAGTTGCCGGCCGCGCTGAGCCCGCTCTATGCCCTCGACGCCGGCCAACTGCCCGGCGCGCTCGCAGCACTTTCCGGCGAGGCCTATGCCAGCGAGCAGTCGGTGCTGATCGGCGACAGCCTCTATGGCCGGGAAGCCATTCTCGGCCGCTTGCGCCAGGATGCCTATGCCGGACAGGCGGGCACGGCCGGGACGCTGGCGCAGGGCGGCCCCGCGGTGGCGGCGGCCGATGCGAACCACACGATTTGGGGCGAGGCGTTCGGCAGCTGGATGAACCTCGACGGCGACGGCAACACCGCCGACGTCAGCGAAAGCTATGGCGGCATCATCGCCGGCGGCGACATCAAGCTCGACAACTGGCTGGTCGGCGCTGCGATCGGCTACTCGCAGTCGGACGCGGATAGCGATGCGCTGGCAGGCTCGATAAATGCCGACAGCGTGCAGCTGGCGCTCTATGCCGGCACGCATTCCGGCCCGTGGAACGTGAGCCTCGGCGTCAGCTATGCGTTCAACTCGATCGACGCGCAGCGGACCGTCGCCTACCCCGGTTACGCCGAGCATGCAAATGCCGACTACGATGGCCAGACTGCACAGGCGTTCGCCGAAGTCGGCTATGTCATTGCCCTCCAGCAAATGGCGCTCGAACCGTTCGCCGGCCTGGCTTGGGTCAATCTCCACACCGACGGTTTTGCCGAGGACGGCGCCTCCGCCGGGCTGTCCGGCTCGTCGACCTCTTCGAATGTCGGCTACAGCACGCTGGGACTTCGCGCCGCGACCGTGCTGCCGCTTTCCGACGGCGTGAACCTGCAGCCCTACGCGTCGGTCGCCTGGCAATATGCATTCGGCGACACCACGCCGAGTGGCGAGTTCGGCTTCATCGCCTCGCCGGGTGCGAATTTCACCATCAGCGGCGTGCCGCTCGCCGAAAACACCGCCCGCCTCGAAATCGGCGCTGACCTGCTGCTCAGCCCGCAGTCGCGGCTGGGCATCTCGTACATGGGCCAGTTTGGCGACAATGCGAGCAGCAACGCCGTCCAGGCGAACCTCGCCTGGAGTTTCTGACGGCCAAAGCGCCCAAATGCGCAAACGGCGTGCGCGAGTAGACATCTAGCCGGCTAAAAAATCGGCGCGGTGCGGGGTGAAGGAATCGATCAGCCTCCCGCTTTCCAGTGCGCGGGCGCCGTGGATCGTGTTCGACGGCACGATGAAGCTGTCGCCGGCGGACAGGACGGCGGTGCTATCGCCGACGGTCACTTCGAAGCGCCCCTCGACCACGTAGCTCGCCTGCACATGCGGGTGCGCGTGGAGCGCGCCGACCGCGCCTTTTTCGAAGGCGAACTCGACCATCATCAGTTCGTCCGTGTGCAGGATCACGCGCCGGCGGTTGCCGGGGCCTGTGTCGGTCCAACTGCCTTCGCTGCTGCGCTTGAAGATCTCGGCCATAAAATGCTCCTTCGCGGCCAGCCGCCGTCCACCTGAACGACCGCGCCGCAAATATATCCCGACGCAGACGGAAGCAGAAAGGCCGCGGTATCGGCCATGCAGTCCGGACGTCTCCAGCGGCCTGGCTGGGAGGCGCCGGAGGGACGGCTCGGGTGCGGTGCGGACCGGCGCGCAGAATACAGGAGACGTGATGTTAAGGTGACCACGCCAATTGCCGCTTGACGCCGCCCGGGTGTCGGACATAGCGCGGTCGTCGGCTTCCGGTTGCCTGCCTGGCATCCGGGGAGCGCGAGGAGGGAGCATATGAAGCAGACCTGGCGTTGGTTTGGACCGAACGATCCGGTCACGCTCGCCCATGTGCGGCAGGCCGGCGCCACCGGCGTGGTGAGCGCGCTCCACCATCTCAATGACGGCCGCGCCTGGCCGCCCGACGAGGTGGCCAGGCGAAAGGCCGAGATCGAGGCGGCGGGGCTCACCTGGTCGGTGGTCGAGAGCATCATCGTGCATGAGGACATCAAGACTCGCGGCCCACGGCTTGCCGAGCTGTTAGACAACTACAAGGCCTCGATACGGGCAGTGGCGGCGGCCGGTGTCCGCACCGTCTGCTACAACTTCATGGCGATCACCGACTGGACACGCACCGACCTCGACTATCCGATGCCGCATGGCGGAACAGCGCTTCGCTTCGACGTGGTCGAGTTCTGCGCATACGACGTGTTCATGCTGAAGCGCCCGCATGCCGAGGCCGATCATCCCGAGGAGCGCGTCGAGGCGGCGCGCGAACGGCTCGCCACGATGAGCGAAGGCGACCGCGCGCGGCTAGAGCGTAATCTGATCGAATGGGTGCCGGCGCGGGAATTCGTCTACGACCGCGAGAGTTTTCGCCGCATGCTCGACCGCTATCGCGCCATCACCCCCGACGATTTCCGCGACAATCTTTTCGCCTTCCTGGGCGAGATCGTGCCGGTGGCGGAGGAGGCGGGCGTGCGGATGGCGATCCATCCGGACGATCCGCCCTTTTCGATCTTCGGCCTGCCGCGCGTCGTCTCAAACGCCAGGGACGCGCGCGCCATCATCGACGCCGTACCGTCGCCGGCTAACGGAATCACACTGTGTACGGGCTCCTACGGCGCCGGGCGGCAGAACGACCTCGTCACCATGGCGCGCGATCTCGCCGGCGACATCCATTTCGCGCATCTGCGCAACGTCGCCCACGAGCCGGACGGCTCCTTCTACGAGTCCGAGCATCTCGACGGCGACGTCGACATGGTCGGCGTGGTCGCCGAACTTCTGGCGGAGGAAAGCCGGCGGCGCGGCGAAGGCAGGGCGGACGCCGAAATCCCCATGCGACCCGACCACGGCCACGTCATTCTCGACGACATCGGCAAGAAGGTGAACCCCGGCTATTCCGGCATCGGCCGGCTGAAGGGACTGGCCGAACTGCGCGGAGTCATGCGCGCTGTCGAACGCTACGCGGTGTAGCGGACGACGAGCCGTGCCGATGCCGGCGCTCCGTCCCACCCCACTCTGGCCGGCCTGCCATCTAACCCTCAAGCAAGGAGGAGACTGGCTGTCGCGCACGCTTTCGGCAATCTGCGGCGTTCAAGGGGAAGCCGCGCGGGTGGCTCTCGGCCGCAAGCCGCGAAAGATGCATTAGCATCGGATTCGCTGCGGATATGCGCAAGTCGGACCTCGGCAGCGCCCAGGGTGGATTGCACTGCATTACCGCTCATGTTTTCGCACTAGCCATAGCAACACCGGCAACAGGATCATCTGCGCTACCGTGATGATAAGCAGGACGCCGAAGTTGTTTGCGGCGAAATCGCTTGCCTCGACGGCCTGATAGATATGGCCGACTGCGACGCCAAGGCTGAACAGGGTTATGTACCCGACTACCGCCGCCTTGAACTCCGTGCGCATCCAGAAGGAGGCGATCGCCACGATTCCGATGGCGAGGTCAGCCACTCCGATTTCATACTGGAACGGGCTGTTGGCCCAGCCGATTGAACTCGCCGCCACATTCGGGAAGAAAACGTGGAAAAACCCGCTCCAGACATAAGCCACGCCGACCGCCAACAGAAGCAGCCAGTCGAGCAGCCGCCGGCTGAGCGGACGGCCGGCGCGGGGAGGCAGCGCCAGCAGGATCGCCAGAATGAACATGATCATGGGGATGTTGGATAGTATTGCCTGGATCAGTTGCGCCATGACTCTCGTTCCAATTCTGATCGTCGCGAAATCGGCGTGCGCCGGGACAGCAGATCGACCGCAAGTTGCGCTCCCAGCATATCATCACACAGGCGCCGGCCCATCGCGACCTGGTGATGGGCGTCGCCGACTGCCGCGAATTCGTCACGCCCTGCGTTTCCGGCGGTCGGCTGGTGATCGACCTATTGGCCTTTTGCGAGCCTCCGATTTCGTCCCGGACCGATTCGCCACCCGGATCGATCCGGCGTGGCTTGCAGACGGGACATATCGAAGGGTTGGCCACCGACGGGGCGACATGGCAACAGGCCGCGGGCGAACGCCGCTCAGTCCAAGGCAATTCTCGTTCCGCTGCCGCCGTTGAGCAATCGCCTCAAATGAAAACTGGCGAGTCGATCGTCGGGCTGGCGGCCGACGGTTGTGGCGAAAGCGCCGAGCGCGGCCGGATCGCCGGCTTCCAGCCGGGCGAAAGCCTGAAGATAGTCGGCAATCGAGGCATCGTCGAACTGGGCTTGCCGCAGCGGCTCGAAGGCGCGCGTCGGCTCCGAGCTGCCGCGCAGCAGCAGGTGACCGACGGGGCGCCCCTTGAAGTCCGGCATGTTCTCGGCCACCGCCGCGCTGACGCAGATCCGCGTTCCGAGCTGCTTGTTCGCCGTCTCCAGCCGTGCTGCTAGGTTTATTGTGTTGCCGTAGGCAGTGTAGTCGAAGAAGCGCCCGCCGCCGAAATTGCCGACGATCGCTGGACCTGCGTTGACGCCGATCCGGGTCTCGCCGAGCGCCAGCCCCCTTTCCCGCCAGCCGGCACGGAATCTCTCGGCGAAGTCGTCGAGTGCCAGCGCACAGGCAACGGCGCGCGCGGCGTGGTCCGGCTGGTCGCCGGGCGCGCCGAACAGCACGTGGAGCGCGTCGCCCACCACCTTGGCGACGGTGCCTTCATGCGCGAACACCACATCGGTCATGCCCGCTAGGTAGTCGTTGAGCAGTTCGCCGAGCTGCAACGGCGGGATCGATTCCGCAAGCGTGGTGAAACCCGCGATGTCGGTGAAGATCGCCGCCACCTCGCGCCACTGGCCGTTCAGCTCCACCCCCGAGGTGTCCCCTGCCAGGCGTTCGGCAAGGTTCGGCGAAAAATAGCGTGACAGCGAGGCCTGTGCCCGCTCGGCGGCCGCCTGCCGGCGTCGCGCTTCGCGCAGCGTCTCCAGGTGCCTGAGTGTCTTCGAAATGGTCGCCTCGAGGTCCTCGAAGTCGATCGGCTTCATCAGGAAGTCGAACGCGCCGCGATTCATGGCGGTGCGGATGTTGGCCATGTCGCCATAGGCCGAGACGATGATGGTGGAGACCCGCTCGTCCTGTTCCTGCAGCCGCATGAGCAGCGCCAGACCGTCCATGCGCGGCATGTTGATGTCGGTCACCACCATGTCGATGGCGCCGTCCGCCTCCATCGCAGCCAGGGCCTCGACGCCGTCATGAGCGAATACGAAGCTGACGCTGCCGTCCCTGATCTGGCGGCGGAATTTCTGCAGAACCAGGGTTTCCAGGTCGGGCTCGTCGTCGACGACCAGGATGTGCGCGCTCACGCCGCCCACCCCAGCCGCGTCTCGATCTCGGCCCTGAGGGCGGGAAAGTCGATCGGTTTGGTGAGAAGCGCCGCGGCGCCGCCTTCCAGCGCCTCGCGCTTGGTCTCGGCGTCGCCATAGGCGGTGATCATCACCACCGGCACGTTCGGATGGCGCTTGCGGATTTTGGGCAACAGTTCCAGCCCGGACATTCCGGGCATGTTGATGTCTGAGAGCACGAGGATGATCGTCACCCCTTCGGCGGAATCGATCGCCTCCAGCGCTGCAGGCGCCGACAGCACGAACTGCATGTCGAAGCGCCTGTCGCGCAGGTCGCGGCGGAACTGCTGGCGAAACAGCGCCTCCACGTCCGGCTCGTCGTCCACCACCAGGATCAGCAGGCTCATGCCTTCCCTCCGGTCTTGCCGAGAGCGGCTGCGCGGCGCGGCAGCACGATCCTGAATTCGGTGAACTGGCCGGGCTCGGTGTCAACCTCAATGCTGCCGGCGTGCTGCTTGGAGACGATGTCATGGCTGAGCGAAAGTCCAAGGCCGGTTCCCTCGCCGGCGGGCTTGGTGGTGAAGAACGGGTTGAACATCTTTTCCCGCACTTCCGGTGTGATGCCCGTGCCGTTGTCGCGGATGCGGATCTCCACCCGGTCGCCAAGATCCTTCGTGGTCGCGATCACCTTCGGCTCGTAAGCGCCGTTGGCCTGCTGCTGCCTGCGGGTTGTGGCGTGGAAGCTGTTGGAGAGCAGGTTGAGCAGCACGCGCGAGATCTCCTGCGGATAGAGGTCGACCTGTCCCGCCGCGGGGTCGAACGCCTTCTCAAGCGTCACGTTGAAATCCTTCCGCTCGGCGCGGGCGCCGTGATAGGCAAGGTTCAGGCTCTCCTCCACCACCGCGTTGATGCTGGTCGGGCGGTGCTCGCCCGAACCTTCGCGCGAATGCATTAGCATGTTCTTGACGATGGAATCGGCGCGCCGGCCGTGCTGCACCACCTTGTCGAGATTGCCCTTGAGCAGGCCGGTGATTTCGTCGACCGCGGCGCGCGTGCCCGGCTCCAGCGCAGCGGGCGCAAGCGTGTCAAGCAATTCATCTACGAGGTCAGCGGACAGCGTCGAGAAATTGTTGATGAAGTTCAACGGGTTCTTGATCTCGTGCGCGATACCGGCGGTGAGCTGCCCCAGCGAGGCGAGCTTCTCGGTCTGAACCAGCCGATCCTGGGCGGTACGCAATTCCTCCAGCGACCGGGTCAGTTCGCGGGTCCTGTCCTGCGTCTCCTCAAAGAGGCGCACGTTCTCGATCGCGATCACCGCCTGGTCGGCAAAGGTTTGCACCAGTTCGACCTGGCGGTCCGTGAACGACTCCGGCGCGCTTCGCGCCATCGAAAAGACGCCGATCGGCGTTCCCTCACGCAGCAGGGGGACGGAAACGACGGAGGCAAAACGCCCGATCTTCGGCAGCTCGGGATTGCCGTACTCGAAGTCCTTGCTGACGTCGGCGACGTGCACCACTCGTTTCTCGAGAACCGCGCGTCCGACATAGGAGTCGCGCCCCGCGCGGTTGGGGTTGGCGATTTCGTGAGCGATGAGTTCCGCCGACATGCCCGATTGCGCAGCCAGCCGGTAGGAGTCGCCATCGAGCATGTAAATCCCGCCCTTTTCGGCCCGGCAAAGGTTGGTGGCGGAGTCGATCAGCGTCTGTAGGACGCTCTTCAGATCGAAGGTCGACCGGCTGATGACCTTGAGCACATCCGCGGTGGCTGTCTGCTGTTCAAGTGACTCGCTCAGCTCGGCGGTCTTTGCCTGCACCTCGTCGAACAGGCGCACGTTCTCGATCGCGATCGCGGCCTGGTCGGCGAAGGTTTCCACGAGTTCGATCTGCCGTACGGCGAATGGGCCAGGTGCCGCCCTGCCAAGGCCGAACACGCCGATGACCTCGTCACCGCGCCGGATGGGCACAGCAATGACCGCGCGAAAATTGCCGGCAATCGCAACGTCGCGCCGTTCGTATTCGGGATCGAGCATCACGTCCGGCACGTGGATCGTCTCGCCCGCGACGACGGCGCGGCCGTGGAAGGTTCCTCGCCCCACAGGATGCGGATGCGCCCTTTCATAGGCCTGGTGTTCCGGGGTCAGCCCGACCTCGGCAACGGCCCTGAGGACGTCGGCCTCCCGTATGGTGATGGTTCCCCGGTCGGCCGCACAGAGGCGCACGGCCGACTCGATCAGAACCTGGAAAACCGCTTGCAGATCAAACGCCGAACGGCTGATCACCTTCAACACGTCGGCGGTGGCGGTCTGCTGCTGCAGGGATTCGGAAAGCTCCGCGGTCCTCGACTGGACCTCCTGGAACAGCCTCACGTTCTCGATCGCGATGACGGCCTGGTCCGCGAAGCTCTCGACGAGTTCGACCTGGCGCGGCGTATAGTACCCGGCCTTCTGGCGGCTGAGCGCAAAGACGCCGATCACGGCTCCTTCGCGCATCAGCGGAACGCACAGGGTGGCCCTGTACCCTCCGAGCTCATGTGCCTCCGGGCTGGCATGTTCTGCATCGGCGTAGGCATCTGCGACGTGGACCGCCTTCTTTTCCAGCGCCGTACGGCCAACGAAGGAGTCGCGGCCCACGCGGTTCGGGTGGTCTCTCTCGTAGGCAAGAAATTCCGCCGACGCGCCGACCGACGCGGAGAGCCTGTAGACATCCCCGTCGAGCATGTAGATGGCGGAGGCATCAGCTTCGCAAAGCGCCGTCGCGGACTGGATGAGCGTCTGCAGCACGCTGTCCAGGTCGAAGGCGGAGCGACTGATGACCTTCAGGACATCGGCGGTGGCCGTCTGCTGCTGCAGCGATTCGGTCAGTTCGGCCGTCCTCGCCTGCACCTCGTCGAACAGGCGCACATTCTCGATGGCGATCGCGGCCTGGTCGGCGAAGGTCTTGACCAGTTCGATTTCCTTCGCCTCGAAGGGCCGTACCTGCGCCCGGATCATGGCGAACACGCCGATCAACTTGTCTTCGCGCAGAAGCGGTACGGCAAGCACCGTGCGCATGCCGCCGACTTGCGCTATCGCGCCATACGTGTACTCCGGATCCTCGAAGATGTCGGCGATATGGATGATCTGGCGTTCCTGCGCCGCGCGGCCGACCGCCGAGCCGCGTCCGAACTCGGTCTGGTGGGCGTCGGCATAGGCGCGGAATCCGGGCGGGAAGCCGTGTACGGCCAGGTACTGGAAGCCGCTGTCGGTCAGCCGTTCCAGGCAGCCCTTGTCGGCACGGCATAGCCGCGCCGCGGACTGCACAAGGGTATCGAGCACGGTCTGCAGGTCGAAGGCGGAACGGCTGATCACCTTGAGCACGTCGGCAGTCGCCGTCTGCTGCGCCAACGACTCGGACAATTCCGCGGTCTTTGCGCGCACCTGTTCGAACAGCCGCACGTTCTGGATGGCGATGGCGGCCTGGTCGGCGAAGGTCTTGAGCAGCGTCACCTGCTTTTCGCTGAACGGCCGGACTTCAGTGCGGCGGATGACCAGCGCGCCGATCGCCTCGTCGTCCCGCAGGAGTGGGGTCGCAACTGTGGCGCGATGGCCGAATTGATTGGCCATCTGCTGCCCGCGCGGAAAGTCGCCGGCTATCAGCAGGTCGTCCACCTCGACCGTAGCATGATCGACGAAGGCTCGCCCGGTCACCCAGTCGCGGCTAATTGGCTGTGGCTCGAGGTCTAGCCGGATCGGTCCGAAATGCGCGACCGTGTCGAGCATGCCGTCACGCTCCAGAAAAATCGCCGCGTCGTCGGTGTCGCAGTAGCGGGCCGCGCTCTCGGCCACCTGCTGCAGCACCGGGCCAATATCGGTAGGCGAGGTGGCAATCACGCGCAGGATCGCGCTGGTGGCGGTCTGCTGTTCGCGCGCCTCCGCCAGTTCGCGCGCCAGCTGCTCGACCGTCTGCCCCCTCTCGGCGTTCGGCTCGTTCACCGCACATCCTCTTCGCGGCCACACCGCGGGATGATTACCACGAAAACTTGCCGCGCTGGCGCTGTTTTCCAATGCGGCGCAAAGTTTCGCCGGGCAAGTTGCGCTGCGGAGAGCAAGCGATCCGCGGTCGACTTGCGAACGGCAGGTCGGCCTGTTCCGCGCCTCGCCCTACGCGATTGTGACGGCTATGCTCGCGTGACCGACGCGCCGGGCTGGGGCGTGGAGATCGATCCGTCCTGGCTCGAAAGGTCAATTCGCCAGGTCAGCGAACTGCCGTCTTGATCGCGAACCTCGCCTTTCGCGACGGGCTTCTCTGAGGGGCCCCGCCATGGCGGTTGCGGCCGCATCCCGGCAGCCTCATCCTGCCAGGCGTCAGTCTCGCCTTTTGGAGGTCTGTTTCCATTTGCGAGATTTTGGCAACCCGCTGCGAGGTTGGTCAAACGGGCATGCGATTTTGGCACAGGGCTTTTGCGCCCACGTCAATCCCGGAATCGTCTGGAACTGGTCCTTTGCCCCCGAGGCGCTACTGCCGCGTTGGGCGTAGATTGCTCCGCCGTTGACAGCGAGCGCGCAGCGCTGCCGGCCATGCGTGGGGAATCAATGGCCAGCCTGCAGATCGTCCGTTCGGCGCAGATAGTCGGAGGCTATCGCGACCATGCGGGCGCGATCAAAGCTCGGTCCATGTCCGCCATGGCCGATGCGGATCGGCAGGTCGAGCAAACGCTCCATGGTGCGGCGATAGGCTGTACGATCGGAGTCTGGCAGGTCGTCGATCAGCATCGCGTCGTAGATGGCGTCGCCGCTGAACAACAGGCCGTCGGCCTCGTCGAACAGCGCGATCGAGTCCGGCGAGTGGCCCGGCAGGTGCAATACCCGGAACCGGCGGCTGCCGAGATCGACGATGTCGCCTTCGGCCAGGGTGCGCGTCAGTGGCGCCGGCTCGATCCGGTAGTTCGCCGCCGACCAGCCCGGTCGAGGCTGCCTCGTGACGCCGTCGGCAAGCACGCGGAACGCGTCGGCATAGGTTGCCGCTTCGTCCATGCTGGCGAAAGCGTCGGCGCTGTAGACCGGACCGGCGCGCCAGGAAAACTCGTGCAGCGAACCGACGTGGTCGAGGTGGATATGCGTGGCCACGACAAGCAGCGGCTTGCCTGCAACCAAATCGAGCTGCGGCCTGAGCGGGCAGATGCCCATCCCGGTGTCGACGAGCAGGTCGGCCTCCCGTCCGCGAAAAAGCCAGATGTTGGCGCGCACGTATCGATGGTTGTACGGCTCGGTCAGCAGCGTCGTGTCGGCGTCGACCGCGGTCTTGGAGAACCAGTTTGACATCTGCCCTGAACCTCGGGAGGATGGCGCAATCCTTCTGCGCCGCCTGCCTTCTTCGCTATGCGACGACCCGTTCGATGATCGCACCGAAGGTGGGAGGGTCGAACGCGGGAAGGATGAGCGGATCGACGAACCCGTCGCGCCTGGCGGCGAGCACGTACTGCATCATCGCCTCGTTGCTCGGCATTTCGAAGACCTGAACGAAGTCGTAGGGGCCGAGCGTCGCATAGAAGGCCAGTGATCTTCCGCCAAGTGCCGCGACGCGCTCCTCGCTGACCTTCCGGCGGGCCGGGCTGCCCGCCAGTTCGGCCAGGCCCTTGGCCGTCAGCCGCATCAGCGAGACATATTTCAACACCGTCGCCGGCGCGGAGGGTAGCGACTCGTTCCTGTCGGCAGCCGGAGCTGGGGCTGTCTCGACCCTGTTCATCGAAGCCTGCATGTCGGTTCACCTTCGAGGCAAGCGGGATAGGGCGTCGATGACGGCATCGGAGTCCGCGAGGGCGCCGAAAATGCCGTTCTCGACTGTCACCATGTGCAGCGCCGCCTCGTGCGCCACCTGGTCGCCGCTGGCGCAGGCGTCGGCGATCGTCAGGCACTGGAAGTTCCGGTCGCATGCCTCCCGCAGCGTCGTATGGACACAGACATCGGTGGTGCAGCCCGAGAAAAGCAGGTGCGTTATCCCCTGGGCGCGCAGCACGTGTTCGAAATCGGTGTAGGTAAAGGCGCCGTTGCAAGTCTTGTCGACGATGATGTCCTGCGCCGCGACGTCGATCTCGGGAACGATCTGGAACCCGGGGCTGGAGCGCAGCAGGATTTCGGTGCCCTCCAGGCCGGCCCGCTTGCGGCGCCATTTCTCGTAGGGCGTCATGTCCGCCATGTCGCCGCGATAACCCTGCCGGGTGTGGACAATGACCAGCCCCGCCGCGCGCGCGGCGGCGATCACCTTGTTGACGGTCGGCAGGATGGCCCTCAGCGGCGACGGGTCGTAGCCGTGCCTGGCGAAATAGCCTGTCGTCGAGAGGAAATCCTGCTGCAGGTCGATGACGACGAGCGCTGTCGCTGCCGCGACCAGGTTGCCGTCGTAGGGAAAATCGAACGGGATTGCGCTGATCATCAAGGTCCTCCCGGCTGTCTTGTCCATCGGCCCGCCGACCCGCGGGAAGCATGCTTCGCCAGTCAACGCACATCCGCCAAGTCGGTATCCGCGCGAGCACCCGAAGGTTCGCCGGGCAGGACGCCGATGGCGGAAGGGCTGATCCTGCAGTCGACGAGCTGGCCGGGGGCAACGGCAATTGCCGCGTCCGACCCCAGCGTGGCCACCAGAACCTCGCCGCTCGATGTCTGCAAGACGACACGGTCGAGCGCCCCTACGAACTCGTTCTCGACGACGGTCGCCCTGAACCCTATCTCGTCGCCGGAAGCTGCGCCGAGGCGCACGTCCTCCGGCCGCACCCAAATGGTGAAACCGCCGCCGGACATCGCGTTGGTCGAGCCGGGCGGGGCAGCGAAGCGCGTACCGAAGGCCTCGATGACCGCACGGTCCCCCTGCGACTGCCGTCCGGCCAGGAAATTGTTCTCGCCCAGGAAGCCGGCGACGAAGCGTGTCGCTGGCCGCTTGTAGAGATCGCGTGGCGGCCCGATCTCGACGATGCGGCCGTGGTTGAACACCGCGATGCGATCGGACATCGCGATCGCCTCTTCCTGGTCATGCGTCACATAGACGAATGTCACGCCGGTCTCGCGATGCAGACGCTTCAGTTCCTTCTGCATGGTCGCCCGCAGCATCCGGTCGAGCGCCGAAAGAGGCTCGTCGAGAAGCAGGATGCGCGGCCCGAACGCCAGTGCGCGGGCAATGGCGACGCGCTGCTGCTGGCCGCCCGAAAGTTCGCGCGGCTTGCGTTCCGCGAGGCTGTCCAGGCCGACCAGCGACAGCATTTCGGAGACGCGCGCTGCGATCCGCGGCTTCGCCCACTTCCTCACCCGCAGCGAGAAGGCGATGTTGTTGGCCACGCTGAGATGCGGAAACAGCGCGTAGCCCTGGAAAACGAAGCCGAAATTGCGGTCCTCCGGATCGACATGGGTGATGTCCTTGCCGTCGAGGAAAATTGTTCCGCGGGTCGGCGTCGTGAAACCGGCGAGCGACATCAGCAAGGTCGTCTTGCCCGAACCGGACGGCCCGAGCAGGGTGACGAACTCGCCGGCTTCGACGGAGAGGTTGACCTCCGTCAGCGCGGTGACCTTGTCGTAGATCTTCTCCAGGTCTTTGAGGACCAGTAGCGCCATGTCAGATCGGATCTCGGATCAGCGGCGCCGTGGAGCAGTGCAGTCCCCCGCCGCCGAGTTCCACACACTCGTAGGCGCAGGTGAGCACGGTAATGCCCGCTGCATCAAGCCGGTCTGCAAGGCGCTTGGACCGGCTGCCGTGCATGACGACGCGGCCCGGCGCGATGGCGAGGCAGTTCAGCGAGAAGGCGTTGTCCTCGGGCGGCAGTTCGATCAGCTTGATCCCGCGCTTCTGCAGGTATTCGATAAACGGGTAGGAGAGCTCGTTGACGTTGACGATCGCCGTCTCGACATCAACCATCAGGAAGCTGCCATCGATATGGATGCGGTAGCCCGGCATCGGAACCTTTATCAGCGTCACGCCGAGGCCGTTCAGGATGCTCTCCACCTGGCGCACGCCTTCGGCGTTGCAGGCGACGCTGACCGAGCAGACCGCCGTCTTGGAATCGATGAAGGCGAAGCCACCGCCCTCGAAGACCGCAGTTCCGTGCAGCGTACCGAGTATCGGGCAGCCGGCCTTGGCCAGCGCCCGCGTCACCGGGAGTTCCTCGCCGCGCCGCACCCTGCGCGCCAGCCGCGTCACGATCGCGCCGCCGGGCACACCGATAACGCTGTCGCGCGTGTATATCTGCTTCATGGCGCCGGGCGCCGCCTTCTCCACCAGCACTACGTCGACGCCTTCCGAGCGGAGGAGCGCAGTGAACTCGTCATGCGCCTTCTGCATGGCCGGCAGGTCGGGCAAGGTGCGGCCCATCCAGTACCACCCCTTCTGCGGGTCGCCGAAGCCGCCGATCTCGGCCATCGGCTTGTTCTCGACGACCGAAAGCTCGTCGCCCGGCCGGTGCATCAACACCGCGCGCAGCTTGCCGACGTCGTTGTTGCAACCCCAGTGGCGGCCCCATGTCGCGACCTGTTCCTCGGCAGTATCGAAGCCCGGCTCCGGCACCGAGCCGAAGATGCTGAAAAACTTGTTCTCGCGATATTCGTTGTCACTCATCGCGGTGCTCATGGGGCAGTCCTTTCCTTGGCAATGGTCCCGATGCCGGGCGTGATTCGTCAAACGGTCTTCCTGGGCGCACCGCGTCCCCACGAGCGGGCGGCGAGCGCCAAGATCGTGCAGAACAGGAGAACGCTGGCAATGGCGGCGAGCGCCGGATCGACCGCGTCCTCTATGCTGGTCCAGATCAGCCTCGGCAGCGTGATGACGGCGCGCCCGGTGATGAACAGCGTAACGGTGATCTCGTCCCAGGAGACGACGAATGCGAGTAGCGCGCCGGCCGCGATCCCGGGCACGATGTTGGGCAGGATGACGTGCGTGAAGACCGTCATCGGCCGCGCGCCGAGACTGCGGGCGGCCTGCACCAGCCGGTGGTCGAGGTTGGCAAGCGAGGCACCGATTGCCAGGACGGTAAGTGGCAAGGCCAGCACGACATGGACGAGAATAACCCCGATCGGAGTATCCAGCAGCGACAGGCGGGCCCAAAGCTTGACCATGCCGACGGCATAGATGATCGGCGGCACGATCATCGGCGAGATCAGCAGGATGCGCATCGACGACGGCCACCAGCCGCCGGCCGACCAGGCCCCGACCGCGAAGGCGACCCCCAGCGCGGTGGCGATGATGCTGCAGCCGATCCCGATGGCGGCGCTGGCGAGCATCGCCGGCAGCCAGCCCTTGCTCCAGTCGGCGAGTGCGGCGAAATGGTCGAACGAGATGCCCTCCTGGGGCAGGGACAGGTAGTCGCGGTCAGTGAGCGCCACCGGAACTACGACCAGGATCGGCACGAACAGGAAGCCGAGCAGGCACCACGCCACGAACTTGGGGAGGCCCACCTCCAGGATTTGCCTTGGCTTCATGGCTGCTGCCTTGCCACGAAGGCGCTGCGCAAGGCCGGGCTGCGCATGGCGACAATGACGATGACTCCGACGACCAGCAGCAGCATGGTGGAGAGCGAGGTTGCGAGGTCCCACCGCGCGGTGCTCGAAATCTGGATGGCGATGTACTCCGCGATCATCAGGATCTTGCCCGCGCCGAGCAGGGCGGGCGTCACCAGGAAGCCGAGCGAGAACACGAAAACGAACAGCGTCGCCAGCGCTATCCCCGGGATGCTGAGCGGCAACCAGACCCGCCAGAAGATGGTGACTGGCCGGGCCCCGAGGGAGCGCGCCGCCTGCATGATGCGGCGGTCGATGTCGGACAGGTTGGCGTAGAGCAGCAGAATGGCGAACGGCATCATGTAGTGCACCATGCCGATGGTGACGCCGAGCAGGTTGTAGACCAGGTCGAGCGGCGTCGAGATGGCGCCAGTTTCCATCAGCGCGCTGTTCAGCACGCCGCGGCGCCGCAGGATGGTAATCCAGGAAAAGGCCCGGACAAGAACCGAGATCCAGAACGGCACCAGCACCATGAAGAGCGCAAAGCGGCGCAATCCCGCCGACATGTGGATGATCGCAAAGGCCACGACATAGCTCGCAACGATCGTGAGCACAGTGGTCAGGATAGAGATCTTGAGCGTGGTCATGACGACGCGGCCGACCGCCGCGTTGGAGAAAAGGCTCGCGTAGTTCGCAAGTCCGAACTCGGGCTCGGTGACGCTCAGCGTCAGAACCTGCAGGATCGGGAACGCGTAGAGCCCGAGCCCCATCAGGCTGGCCGGGAGCGTCAGCAGCACTGCAGTCTTCTTGAAGTTCAGCATCGCATGCGGTCCGCCGCACCGGGGCGGCGGACCTCGTGCATTGGCTCGCTCCGACCGGTCAGCTCGCGATGAAATCCAGGTACTTGTTCTGGAGCTCGGTTTCGTTCGCCGCGTAGAAGGCCGCATCTAGCGAGATTTGCGACACGGCGTTCTCCTTGGTGGTAGGGTTCACCGCCGCGTCAGCCGGCGTCATCATTTCCAGCGTCTTGGGGTTCGAAGGTCCGTTGCCCATGAGCTGGAGCAGCACGATCTGGCCGGCCGGATCGAGACTCGAGTTGATGAATTCGAATACCTTCTTGCCGGCCGGATTGCCCTTCGGCACCGACCAGGCGCTGGCCGAAAGAATGTTCTGCTCCCAGGTCCACTTGAACTTGTCCGGCGCCTCCTTGTTGAGAAGGTTGGCGCGGGTGTGCCAGATGTTGCCCATCACCACTTCGCCCTCACGCAGCAGCTGCTGCGTCTGCGCTCCGCCTTCCCAGAAGATGATGTCCTTCAGCATCGGCTTCAGCTTCTTGAACGCCCGGTCGACGTCGAGCGGGTAGAGATCGGCCGGCGCGACGCCGTCGGCCAGCAGCACGAACTCGAGCTGCCCTTGGATCCATTTGCACATGGTGCGCTTGCCGGGGAACTTTTCCTGGTCGAAGAAGTCGGTCCACGCGGTGGGAACGACCCCCTTGGTGGCTTCAGCATCATAGGCGAGGACGTTCGCGAAGACGTAGTTGCAGACGCCGAACTCGCCGGCGAATTTCTCCGGAACCTGGGTCTTGTCGACGATCGCATAGTCGATCGGCTCAACCAGGTTGCCCTTCCCGAGGGTAAGCGAATCGATCATCCCGCCATCGGTCGTGTCCCAGATCACCTTGCCGGATTCGACCATGGCTCGGATCGCGCCGATGGTGGGCCCGGCGCCGTCGATGGCGACCTTCAGGCCGCTCTTCTTGGTGAAGGGTTCGCCATAGGCCTTCTGGAACGCCTCGGTGGCGGCGCCGCCCCAGTTGCAGACGACGATTTCCGTAACCTCGGCCGAGGCGACGCCCGGCTTGAAGGCGGCCGCGAGCCCAAGCCCGCCGAGGGCGACGAGCAACGAGCGACGGTCGATCTCGCCGCTGTTGAACCTATCCAGCGCTATCTGCGCGGCATCCTTTGAAAAACGTGAGGCTGACATGTTCGGTACTCCCATTCCTTGTGATGACGACAAAGTGCATTCGCGGAGTTCATCCGTCCGTTTTTGCTTGTTCTCCCTTGGTCCAGCCTTTGCCGGCATGGCTTGAAAGACCCTTCCAGCCTGCGGGCGGCGCGCTGACGGAGTCGCGCACGATCAGCTCCACGGCGACCTGCTCCGGCACCGTTGTCTCGGCGCCGTTGATCAGGTCGATCAGCAGACCGACCGCCCGGCGCCCGAACTCCTCGGCCGACTGCCGCACCGTGGTGAGCGGCGGATCGAAGAGGTCGACGTCCGGCATGTCGTCGAAACTCACCAGCGAGATATCGTCGGGCACGACGATGCCGAGGGCCCGGCAGCCTCGCAAGATCCCCCGCGCCAGCATGTCGGCGGTTGCAAATATCGCAGTCGGGGGCTCGTCGACCGCCATCAGCCGTTCGATCGCGATACGCCCGGTACGCTCGTCATATTCGCCAAGCACGACAAGCTGTGGATCGACTGCGACGCCCTCGGCCGCTAGGCTTTCGGCAAAACCGCCGAAGCGCTCGATGCCGCTGACAAGCTCGCGCGGACCACCGACAAAGCCGATCCGACGGTGGCCGTGGGCCAGAAGGTGGTTGGTTGCCAGCACGGCCCCGGCCCGGTTGTCGGCGAACAGGCGTGGCGCTATCGCGCCCGGCACGTCCTCGTCGACCAGCACCACGCGTCCGCAGGCATTGATCTTGTCCACCAGCGCGCCGTTGTCGGGATGGTTGGTCATCAGCAGGATACCGTCAACCTGCGAGTCCTCGATCCGCGACAGGAATGCGATCTCCTTCGAGATCATGTTGCGGCTGTTGAACATGACCAGGCTATAGCCGGCCAGGCTGGCGTATTGCTCCGCCGCGCTGGCGACCGCCGCGAAGAACGGATGGGCAATGTCCGAGACGATCAGGCCGATCGTCTCGCTCTTGCCCTTGCTGAGGCGCCGGGCGATTGCGTTGGGGCGGTATTCAAGCTTCGAAACGGCGGCTCGGATCCGCTCGGATGTGTGGAGCGGCAAGTTCATGCGACCGTTCAGGTAGCGGGAAACCGTCGTCACCGAGACGCCGGCGGCCAGCGCGACATTCCTGATGGTCGATGCGGTCGGCTTTTTCATCTCGGGCCAAGCATGCGGTGCATTTCAGCACATGAACATGCCGTTGTAAACCGCTTTACTAAACACGCTCCGAGACATAGAATCACTATTGACCGCGCGGCAGGAATCGTCCCGAGCGCGTGATGGGAGGACCGGGATGGCCGAGAAGAGGCGCGTTCTCGTTGCCGGTGAATCGTGGACCGTGCACAGCACCCACCAAAAGGGGTTCGACAGCTTTCAGACCGTCGAATACGCGGAAGGAATTCACTGGCTTCGCGCGGCCCTGGAGACCGGCGGCTGGCAGGTGGACTACCAGCCTTCGCACGTCGCGGCGCGCGATTTCCCGTTCGATGCAAAATCGCTGTCCCGGTACGACTGCGTCATGTTGAGCGACATCGGCGCCAACACGCTGCTTCTTCATCCGGATACCTTCGTGCGCTCGGTCGTGCTGCCGAACCGGCTCCACGCAATTCGGGACTATGTCGCGGGGGGCGGTGGATTCGTGATGATCGGCGGCTACATGACGTTTCAGGGCATCGAGGCGAAGGGCCAATACTCGGGAACCGCGATCGAGGAAATCCTTCCGGTGAAGATCGCGAAAACCGATGATCGGGTGGAGAGCCCCCAGGGCGTGACCCCGCGGGTGGTCGACGCGGCCCATCCGATCGTGCGGGGCCTGGGCGCCGCCTGGCCGCAATTGCTCGGCTTCAACCGTGTCGTGCCGAAGTCCGATGCGACCGTGATCGCGACGGTGGACGACGATCCACTGCTCGTCGCGGGCCGCTACGGCGACGGCAGGAGCGTGGCCTTCACGTCGGATTGCGCACCCCACTGGGCGCCTGCCTCATTCGTGGAGTGGCAGGGCTATGCTCCGCTCTGGCGTCAACTGGCGGCCTGGGCATCGGGAGAATAGGCGTGCGCACGGGTACCGCGGCGGCGACGCGATGAGACCATTTGGCGCCTATGTGGTGGAATGCCTGGCTGCCTACGGCGTGGAATGCGTATTCGGCATTCCGGGGGTTCACAGCGTCGAGCTTTATCGCGCCCTGCCCGCAAGCCCGATCCGCCACGTGACGCCGCGCCACGAACAGGGCGCCGGCTTCATGGCCGAGGGCTATGCCCGGGTGGCCAGGAAACCCGGCGTCTGTTTCGTGATAACCGGGCCGGGCCTGACCAACATAGCCACGGCAATGGCGCAGGCCTATGGCGAATCCCTGCCCATGCTGGTGATCTCGACAGTAAACCCGATCGGCGCAATGGGATCAGGCGCCGGCCACCTGCATGAATTGCCCGACCAGCGCCAGCTCGCGAGCCAGTTCACCGCCTTCAGCCACACGATCCTGGACATTGCGGAATTCCCTACCGTGCTGGCACGGGCCTTCGCTGTCTTCTCGGCCGGCCGGCCCCGACCGGTCCATATCGAGATTCCTACCGATCTGCTGACGCGCGAAAGCGCGCATCTCGGGACGCCTCGCCCGATCGAAATCATGCCTCCCGGCCCCAACCCGCTTGCTGTCCAGCGCGCAGCCGCGGCCTGCGACAGGGCTGTTCGCCCGCTGATCATCGCCGGCGGTGGTAGCGCGTCCGCCGCCGTCGGGGTCGCCCGCCTGGCAGAACGCCTCGACGCACCCGTGCTGATGACCACCAATGCCCGCGGGATCGTCGGCTTCCGCCACGAACTGGCGGCGCCGTTCTATCCGGGCTGCGAAACGGCAAAGCGTCTACTGGCGGACGCCGACATCATCATCGCGGTCGGCACCGAACTCGGACCGACGGACTTTGACGATGCGCTGCAGGGGGTCGACGCAGGGGTCATTCGCATCGACCTCGACCCCGAACAGATCTGCCGCGGCCTTGCGGCCGACGTCGCCATCGTTTCGGACGCCGCGCTTGCCGTCGCAGCGCTGTGCGACGCCGTGGCGAGGCACGCGCCGGGAGGCGGGGCCGCGCGCGCCCGTGAGGCCGCCGCTTTCTTCGAGACATCGCTTTCCGCAAAGAACGCGGCCAGTCTTCAGCTGCTGGCGACCGTTCGCGACACGCTGGCCGATGTTATTATCGTCGGGGACTCCACCCAGCTGGTCTATAGCGGATGCTTGGGTTACGCGGCTCCGGCGCCTGCGTCGTTTTTCTGCTCCGCCACCGGATACGGAACGCTGGGATATGCCCTGCCGGCGGCCGTCGGAGCGAAACTCGCCGATCCGGCCCGGCCAGTGGTCTGCGTAATCGGCGACGGCGGAATCCAGTTCACGCTTGCCGAAATGGGAAGCGCGGTGGACGCCGGCGCCAGCCTCATCACGATCCTGTGGAACAACCGCGGCTATGGCGAGATAAAATCCTACATGCGCGATCGTGAGATCGAGCCGATCGGAGTGGACATCCACACGCCGGATTTCCGCAAGATTGCGGAAGCCTTTTGCTGGGAGTGGGAGAAACTCCTCAGTGCCGACGACCTCGGGCCACTGCTGGCAAAGGCCCGGGCCCATCGGGGCTCGACCGTGATCGAGATCGACGAAGCCACCTACCTTGCCGCCTGGGCGCAGGGCTGAGGCCACGCGCTCCGGAGCCTTCGCTTTTTGCACGGATCGGTCAGGCAGCGCACGGAGCCGTTCCCATGACTCACCCGAGATATTTCGGGCTGTTCAATCCGCAACCGGCATTTCCGTCCGAATGCGCCGACCGTATTGCCGGGGCATTCAATCCGCAACTCGCGGTCTGGTCGCACGCTCCCGAGCCCGTCGATATCGAGACACCGGTGGCGGGTCCGAGGCCAACGAAACGGCGCTTCTATGTGCGCTCACACGGGCGTCTTCGGACCATGGCAGGATCGGCTGCCGCGCCTTCGGCAATGGGCCGACGTTCTACATCTCCGCGAGAGCCATCTCGCCTGGATGAAGATCGCCCATCGGCTGGGCATCGGGCGATCGGCGGTCAAGCTGGTCGAAACCGACGGAACCGGCCGCATGGATATCGCCAGCTTGTGCAAATCGATTGCGGATGATCTCGGCGCGGGCCGTAGCCCGGTGATGGTTGTCGGCACCGCCGGCACGACCAACGCCGGGATGATCGATCCCCTGGAATCGGTCGGAGACGTGGCGCGGCGGTTCGGGCTGTGGTTTCACGTCGACGCTGCCTGGGGCGGCGCCTTGCTGGCCTCGCCAAAGCTGCGTGGCGCGCTCGACGGCATTGCCGAGGCGGATTCCGTGACGATCGACACCCACAAGTGGTTTGCGACCACGATGGGTGCCGGCATGTATTTGTGCCGAGACCCGCGCCTGCTGTCGTCCGTTTTCGGAGTCGAGGGCGACTATATGCCTTCGAACGACATATCGCGCGATCCATATGTGACGAGCGCACTCTGGTCGCGCCGCTTTGCGGGGTTGAAGCTGTTTCTCAACCTGGCCGCCGGCGGCTGGTCCGGCTATGCCGCGCACGTCGAGCACGCATGCGGCTTGATCTCGGAACTTCGATTGCGGCTCGAGGCGGAAGGCTGGCGAATCGTGAATGATTCCCCCGCGGCGGTCTTGGCAGCCGTCCCGCCCCCAAGCCTCGGCACCCCGGCGGAAGTTGTCGAGCGTGTTCTGAAGTCCGGAGTGGCCTGGGTCTCGGTGGCGAATTTTGAAAGGCAGCCCACGGTCCGCGCCTGCATAACCAATGGTAAGACAACCCTGGCCGACGTCACGACGCTGGCACAGGCACTCAACGGCAAGATCAATTGAATGGGGGGAAGGATCACGTTCGCAATCAGCCGACTCGGTCTGAACGCGGACAACCTTTTGAGGCTCCACAGCTAGTTTACCTGCCCTGTTCCTAAACAACAAATCACCCCAATGATTTGGAAAGGTTGCGGCAGTTTATCTCGCGATGTTCCGGACAGGTTCCTGCCTACCGTCTCCTGGTTGTTCGAAATCATGAGGAAATGGCGGAGGAAAGGGAACTGAGGTCGACCCGCCAGCCGTGCGCGTGCTCTCGAAATTCTTCCGGAAGGCAGCGGGCTTGGTGCGGAAGCGCTTCTGGAACGCCTCATAGAAGCGCGAAAGCGAGCCAAAGCCCGACTCGAACGCTACCGCGGTCACCGCCATGTCGGTGGCGATGAGCAGGGACTGCGCCGTATCCAGCCGGTGCCGCACGATCGCCTGGTTGATCGACATGCCGGCGCCTCGCTTGTAGAGGGTCATCGCATAATTCGGATGTAGGCCCACCGAGGCGGCCACGTCGTCCACAGTGATGTCCTCCAGCGCGTGTTCGCCGATGAACCTGGCCATGCGCTCGATATGCAGGATGCGGTCGGCGTCGCAATTCGCCGTGCCGGCCATGGCGATCCCATGCTCGCGCAGGTCGCGCCAGCCCTCCCGGTCCAGGCGCCTGACCCGGGCGGTCAGCTCGTCCTTGACGATCGCCTCCAGGCCCTTGTCGCCGGACAGGAGTTCTTCGCGCCAGCGCTGGAAGACGTCGCGATCGAACGGCCTGATATCAAGCGCCTCGATCATGGCGCCGCGAAACACCCCGTCCCGAAAGCGGCTGAGGCTCGGCAGGCCGAGGAAGACGGACATCGGCACGTACAGGCAGACGAAGTGTGTGGGCTCCGCCACGTCGATCACCTGGTGCGGGATCATGCCCCAGAACAGCACCAGGCGGTCGGCCGAGACGGTGACCCTTCGTCCGTCGAACCAGTAGGTCATCGCCCCGTCGAGCACGAAATTGAGTTCTATCTGGCTGTGCATGTGAGGCCGCCGCATGAGCGACACGCGGCTGGACTCGCCGGCGCAAAATCGGTGGTCTCCGAAGACGACCAGGGGATGGTCGTCGCCGAGTTCGGGGTGGGCGGGCACGCTCTCGTCGGCGCGCATGGCCTTAGGGTCAGCCTTCGTGTTGCCCCACCTTAGAATACCGGAAATCTTTGATGGCGCTGCGGTAGAACACTACGGTTTCTGGGCGCATCGTCAATCATCGCCTGGTCATTTTTCTGGCACCGGGCGTCGAAACGAGCGCCCGGCCGGGCGCATGGGAGGAAAAATGAAACGCTTGACAAGCCTTGCCGGGCTGGTGCTCGGCAGTGCCCTGATGTGCCTGCCGGCTTTCGCCGGCGAGATCGTGCTCAATTCGGATCACTCCGATCCGGCGCCCAAGAAGGCCATGGAAGATCTCATCGCCGACTTCCAGAAGGCCAACCCCGACATCACCGTGAAGTGGAACAATTTCGACCACGAGGGCTACAAGTCGGCGATCCGCAACTTCCTCACCGCCGACGCCCCGGACGTCGCCGCGTGGTACGCCGGCAACCGCATGGCGCCTTTCGTGAAGGCCGGCCTGTTCGAGGACGTCACCGACGTCTGGACCGACAACGGCCTCGACCAGCAGCTGGCCTCCGCGTCTTCGGCATTGACCATCGACGGCAAGAAGTGGGGCGTGCCCTACACCTACTACCAGTGGGGTCTCTACTATCGGAAGGACATCTTCGAGCAGCAGGGCATCACGCCGCCCAAGACCTGGGCCGAACTGGTCGGTGCCTGCGACAAGCTTAAGTCAGCCGGCATCACCCCGATCGCCATCGGCACAAAGGCGCTCTGGCCCACCGCCGGCTGGTTCGACTACCTAGACCTGCGCGTCAACGGCTATGACTTCCACATGGATCTCACCGCCGGCAAGATTCCCTACACCGACGACAAGGTGAAGGCCGTGTTCGACAAGTGGGGAGAACTGGTCCGCGGCGGGTGTTTCCTCGAGAACCACGCGGCGCTGGACTGGCAGGATGCGATCCCGCAGATGGTGCAGGGCAAGGCTGCCATGTACCTGATGGGTAACTTCGCGGTCGCCACGATGGTGCAGGGCGGCCTGAAGCCCGAGCAGATCGGCTTCCTCCAGTTCCCGGAGATAACCGCCGGCGTGCCGATGGCGGAAGAAGCGCCAACCGACACGTTCCACATCCCTTCAGGCGCCAAGAACAAGGCCGACGCTCGCAAGTTCCTCGCCTATCTCGCCTCGCCTGAGGCGCAGACCAAGATGAACCAGACGCTTGGCCAGCTGCCGGTCAACAACAAGGCCGAGAAGCCTTCGGATCCGTTCCTGAGCGCAGGCTTCATCATGCTCTCGAACGCCGCCGGCCTGGCGCAGTTCTACGACCGCGATGCGCCGGCGGAGATGGCCAAGGCAGGCATGGAAGGCTTCCAGGAGTTCATGGTGAAGCCGGACAACGTGGACGCCATCCTCGGCCGGCTCGAGAAGGCCCGGCAGAAGGTCTACAAGTGACCGCACGCGGCCTCTGAAGCAGTCGAAAGTCCACCGGCACGATCCGGACTTTCGACGAGAAGCCGGGCGGCGTCCCGGCCGGCTTCTCCATCGCCGCTCGAAAACAATCCGCCTGGAGGTTTCGATGAGCGTGGCAGTCAGCATGGCGCCCGTCAGACGCGCCGGATTCTGGAAGCGCAACCAGCGCAAGCTCGCGCCCTGGCTCTTCCTCGCGCCGGGCATGGCCTTCTTCCTCGTCTACGTGATCCTGCCGATCTTCCAGTCGATCCAGATCAGCTTCTATGACTGGGACGGCCTGTCGCCGGCGACCTGGGTCGGTTGGGGGAACTATGTCGAGCTCTTCAGCGACGAAGCGTTCTATACATCGCTGAAGAACAACATCCTCTGGCTCGTCCTCTACCTTCTCGCCGTGCCGGCCGGCCTTGCCGTGGCGCTGTTCCTGAACCAGACCGTGACGGGCATCCGGGTCTACAAGTCGCTGTTTTTCTTTCCGTTCGTGATCAGCCAGGTCGTCGTCGGCCTGATCTTCACCTGGTTCTACGCGCCGAACTTCGGCCTGCTGTCGATCCTGATCGAGAAGCTCACCGGCCAGCAGATCGCGATACTCGCCGACGAGCGGTTCGTGACCTACGGCATCATCGCAGCTGGCCTGTGGCCGCAGATCGCCTACTGCATGATCCTCTACCTGACCGGTCTCAACAACATCAACCCCGAGCAGATCGAGGCTGCCCGGATGGACGGCGCAAGGGGCTGGTCGATGCTGTGGAACATCGTCGTTCCGCAGCTTGGCCCCGCGACCTTCATCGCGGTCGTCGTGACGGTCATCGGCGCCCTGCGCTCCTTCGACCTGGTCTCGATCATGACCGACGGCGGGCCGTACGGATCGTCGCGCGTGTTGTCCTTCTACATGTACGAGCAGGCGCTGTCCGAATACGGCTACCGCATGGGCTACGGCGCGGCGATCGCGGTCGTCCTGTTCGCCATTATGATGGTCTTCATCACCATCTTCATCGTGCGCATGCTATCCCAGGAAAGGCACGCGTGATGTTCCCGACACCCATCCAGAAGGCAAAGCCCTGGGTCGGCACGGCCTACCGCTCCTTCCTGCCGGTGGCCCTCGTGCTGTGGCTGCTGCCTCTCATCGGCGTCGCCGTGACCTCGGTGCGCCCGGCAGGCGATCTTGCCGCCGGAAACTACTTCGGCATTCCGTCCGGCTTCGCAGGCGTGGAAAACTACACGGCCGTGTTTCGCGACTCGCCGATCGGCTGGTACATCCTGAACTCCTTCAAGGTAACCATCCCGACCGTCATCGGCGCCGTCGCGCTGTCCTGCCTCACCGGTTTTGCGCTTGCCGTCTACAAGTTCAGGGCCAACCTGGTCGTCTTCTTCCTGTTCGTCGCCGGTAACTTCATCCCCTTCCAGATTCTCATGGTCCCCGTACGCGACCTGACGCTGCGCGCCGGCCTTTATGACACAACGATGGGCCTCGTGCTGTTCCACGTCGCCTTCCAGACGGGTTTCTGCACCCTCTTCATGCGCAACTTCATCAAGGCGCTGCCTTTCGCGCTCATCGAATCCGCGCGCGTGGAGGGCGTGTCCGAGTGGCGCATCTTCCGCCACGTGGTGCTGCCTCTGATGCGGCCGGCCATCGCCGCGCTGGCAGTCCTCATCTTCACCTTCGTCTGGAACGACTATTTCTGGGCCACCGTCCTGGTGCAAGGCCAGCATGCCATGCCGGTGACGGCCGGCCTGTATTCGCTGAACGGCCAGTGGATCGCGGCCTGGCACCTGGTCTCGGCCGGATCGATCGTCGCCGCGCTGCCGCCGGTGCTGATGTTCTTCCTGATGCAGCGCCACTTCGTCGCCGGCCTGACGCTCGGGGCGACCAAGGGATGAGCGGCACGGTCCATCTCGGCAACGGGGACATCGCGCTCTCGCTCTGGCTGCCGGAGCGCGGCATGCCGGAGATCCTGTCCTTCGGGCCGGAACCCGTGCGGGGCGACGTTGCCTCGGTGGGAGAGCGCGCGCCGCGCATCAACGGCATGGATCGCGCCGTTCCCTCGGCCGTGATGTTGCCTGCCGGAGGCATGGGCTTCTTCGGCTGGCCCGCCATCGCGGGGCACCGCGCCGGTCGCGATTTCGTCGCCCAGTTCTCCTCATGGACGGCGGCGGGCGACACGCAGCACATCACGCTCACCGGGCACGACGCGGTCGCCGCCCTCGAGCTGTCGATCGAGATGGAGGCGGCCGGCGAGGGTGTCGTTACCTGCCGGTCGCGCCTGCGCAATGCCGGCGAAGGCACCTACAGCCTGGACCGCATCATGGCGGCAACCATGCTGGTGCCCGAGGGGCCGGCCACGCTCACCTCCTTCACCGGCATGTGGGGGCGCGAGATGCACGCGGTCGAGACCGCGCTGCCGTCGGGCCTCTGGCTGCAGGAAAGCCGGCGCGGCCGCACCTCGCATGATCGCTGGCCTGGCCTGTTCGTCAGCGCCGACGGCGTCACCTTTGGCGTCCATCTCGGCTGGAGCGGCAATCACGTCATCGCCATCGACACGCTTGACGACGGGCGGCGGCTGATCCATGCCGGCCAGCTTTTCGAACCGGGAGAAGTGCAGCTTGCGCCCGGTCAGTCGCACGAAACACCCATCGCGTATCTCACGGCGGCGGAAGGCCGGGCCGAAGCGGCGTCGGCGCGCTACCGCCGCTTCGTTTCGGGCTCCCTCCTGCCGTGGCCACCCACGGGCATGCCGCCGCGTCCGGTCCTGATGAACACCTGGGAAGGCAACTATTTCGATCACCGGCTGGACAGGTTGACCGCGCAGGCCGATGCGGCCGCCGCTCTCGGCGTGGAACGCTTCGTGCTTGACGACGGATGGTTCGGACGGCGTGACGACGATACCTCGAGCCTCGGGGACTGGCAGGTGGATCCGCGCAAGTACCCTAAGGGCCTTGGTCCCCTGATCGATCACGTCACCGGCCTGGGGATGCAGTTCGGCCTCTGGGTCGAGCCTGAGATGGTCAACCCGCGCTCGGACCTGTTCAGCCGTCATCCGGAGTGGGCGCTCCAGATCGACGGCCGGGAGTTGCTGACCTCGCGCCACCAGCATGTGCTCGACCTCACGCGCCCCGAGGTTTCGGACTACCTCTTCGGCTGCCTCGACGCGCTGCTGGGCAGCCACGCGATCTCCTATCTCAAATGGGACATGAACCGGGACCTGACCCATGTTGGCGACGCGGCCGGGCGCGCGGCGACGACCCGGCAGACCAATGCGGTCTATGCGCTGATCGACCGCGTTCGCGCCGCCCATCCCGATGTCGAGATCGAAAGCTGCGCCTCCGGAGGCGGCCGCATGGACTACGGCGTGCTGGGCCGGACAACGCGTGTCTGGGCTTCCGACGGCACCGATGCACTGGAGCGGCTGGAGATCCAGCGCGGCGTCGCACATTTCCTGCCGCCCGAGGTGATCGGCGCCCATGTCTCGGCGATTCCCAACCACCAGACTCATCGTCGGCACACTCTTGCCTTCCGCGCCATCGTCGCGCTGGCGTATCACCTCGGCATCGAACTCGATCCGTCCAGGCTCTCGGTGGCGGAAGCGGATGAACTGAGCGGGTGGATCGCGCTGCACAAGCGCCTGCGGCCGCTGCTCCACGGCGGCGGCTTCTTCCAGCAGCCGCCCGTCGACGGACGCTACGTGTGGGGTGTCGAAGCGCCGCAAAAGCTGGTGCTATTCGTCGCGCAGGGCGCGCAGATGATGACCGAGCAGCCTCCGCCGCTGCGCGTCCCGGCGCCCGGTGCGAGCGACGGCGGCTGGCGCATTGCCGCCATCCACCCAGCCATTCCGGCGTTCAAGCGCGTTTCGGCGGATCAGGACCGGCTCCTTTCGGGGCAGACGGAGTTCGGCGTTTCGACCCTGCGCCGCGTGGGCCTGCCCCTGCCGGCCTTGGTCCCGGAAAGCGCCATCGTCTTGGAAATCGAACGGATCGCGGGAGGGTCGCATGGCTGAGGTTACGCTGCGGCGGGTGGAAAAGGTGTTCGGCGCGGTCTCGGTGATCAAGGGCGTCGACCTGGATATCGCCGATGGAGAGTTCTGCGTTTTCGTCGGGCCGTCGGGTTGCGGCAAGTCCACCCTGCTCAGGATGATCGCGGGTCTCGAGGACATCACTTCCGGGGAGTTGCGGATCGGCGGCGTCGACATGACCGATGTCGGCCCCTCCGATCGCGGCGTCGCGATGGTGTTCCAGTCCTATGCGCTCTACCCGCACATGACGGTCGCCGAAAACATCGGTTTCGGCCTTCGCATGACGGGCCACGACAAGGCCGAGATCGAGGCGCGCACCCGCCGCGCCGCCGCCATGCTCCAACTTGGCCCGCTGCTGGACCGCAAGCCCTCCCAACTCTCGGGCGGCCAGCGCCAGCGCGTCGCCATCGGCCGCGCCATCGTGCGCGAGCCGAAGGTTTTCCTCTTCGACGAGCCGCTCTCCAACCTCGATGCGGCCCTGCGCGTCCAGATGCGCACGGAGATCATCCGGCTCCACCGGGAGCTCGGCGCCACGATGGTGTACGTCACCCACGATCAGGTCGAGGCGATGACCATGGCCGACAAAATCGTGGTGCTCAGCGGCGGCCACATAGAGCAGGTGGGCTCGCCGCTCGAACTCTACCATCGCCCGCGCAACCTGTTCGTCGCCGGCTTCATAGGCTCGCCGAAGATGAACTTCATCAAGACGACGGCGGCGCCCGCGGCCGACGGACGGGTGGAGGTGAGCCTGCCGGATGGCGGAAGCATCCAGCTGGAGGCTTATGGAGCCAGGATTTCGGCGGGCCAGAAGGTCACGCTCGGTGTTCGTCCCGAGCATCTCCAGGTGCAGGGGCAATCCGATGCGACCCTGCAGGGCGAGATCCGGCTGGCGGAACATCTCGGCTCCGAAACCATGTTCTACCTGCAGGTGGCCGACGGGTCCGAGGTGGCGGTAAGGGCTGACGGCCTCGCCAGCGGCGAAGTGGGCACCGGGCTGCGCGTTGGCATTCCGGCCAGGGCGTGCCATCTGTTCGACGATTCGGGCATGGCGCTCATCAACGGGGATCTGACGCGCTGATGCTTGGCGTTTGCTACTACCCCGAACACTGGCCCGAAGCGTGGTGGGAACAGGACGCCCAGCGCATGCGGGCGCTTGGAATTTCCTATGTCCGGGTCGGGGAATTTGCCTGGTCTCGCCTTGAGCCGCGCAGGGGCGCCTATGATTTCGACTGGCTCCGTCGCGCCATGGATATCTTCCACGCCGCCGGCATCATGACCGTGCTCGGCACGCCGACGGCGACACCGCCCAAGTGGCTGATGGACGAGCACCCCGACATTGCGCCCGTGGACGAACAGGGCCGGCCGCGGGGCTTCGGGTCGCGGCGCCACTATACGCTTTCATCCGAGGTATGGTGGCAGGAGTCCCGCCGAATCGTGGAAGCCCTCGCCCGCGAGTTCGGTAACCATCCCGGCCTCGCCGGCTGGCAGACCGACAACGAGTATGGATGCCACGATACCGTGCTGTCGTGGGGCAAGGAGGACCTAAGGGCATTCCGGGCCTGGCTGCGGACGCATTATCAGACGACCGACCAGCTCAACGAGGCCTGGGGCAATGTGTTCTGGTCGATGGAGTTCCAGAACTTCAACGAGGTACCTCTGCCGAACCTCACGGTCACCGAGCCGAATCCGGCGGCGCGCCTGACGTTCTGGCGCTTCAAATCCGAACAGGTGGCCGCCTACAACAGGATGCAGTGCGATATCATCCGCAGCCATTCGCCCGGCCGCTGGATCACCCACAACTTTATGGGCTTCTTCAACGATTTCGACCACTGGCCGGTCGGCGAGCAACTCGACCTGGCATCGTGGGACTCATATCCGATCGGCTTCGTCGAACGTTTCCCGTTCAGCGAGGACGAGCGCGTCCGCTGGGCCGAGACATCGCATCCGGACATCGCGCCGTTCCACCACGATCTCTACCGGGCGGTGGGGCGGGGCCGGTTTTGGGTGATGGAGCAGCAGCCCGGCCCGGTCAATTGGGCGCCTTGGAATCCGGTCCCCAAGCCCGGCATGGTTCGCATCTGGACATGGGAGGCGCTGGCGCACGGGGCCGAAGTCGTCAGCTATTTCCGCTGGCGGCAGGCTCCCTTCGCGCAGGAGCAACACCACGCCGGCCTCAACCTGCCGGGGCTCCACGAACTCTCGCCGGGAGGGCGCGAGGCCGAGACCGTGGCCAGGGAACTGGCGCGCGTCGGCGACATGGGCGCCACGGCTCCGGCCCAGGTGGCGATCGTCTACGACTACCCGTCGTCCTGGATGACGAGCATCCAGCCGCAAGGCCGCGACTTCTGCTATCACGAACTCGCCTTCCGCTGGTACGAGGCGGTTCGCAGGCTCGGGCTCGACGTCGATTTCCTCCCGCCGGGAGCGCCGCTCGACGGCTACACGCTTGTCCTTGTCCCCTCGCTTGTCATGGTGTCGGAAGCCGCGCTGGCGGCTTTCGCAGCCACCGAAGCCACCATCCTGTTCGGGCCGCGTACGGGTTCACGTACGGTCAACGGCGCCATTCCCGAGAACCTGGGCCCCGGTCCGCTAGCCGACCTGTGCGGCCTGCGCGTCACGGAGGTGTCCTCGTTGCGGCCAGGCCTGTCCTACGGCGTCGAAGGCGTGGTGGCGGGCCGGGCGCTGCGCTGGCGCGACCATGTCGAGACGCAAGCCGAGACGCTGGCGACCTTCAGCGACGGCCGTCCCGCGCTCGTGCGAAACGGGAATATCCACTACTTGGCCTGCTGGCCGGACCAGACCCTGCTGCAGTCGACGATGCAGCGTGTCGCGGCCGACGCAGGCCTTGCCACCATGGCACTGCCAGATCATGTCCGACTTCGCCGCCGCAACGGCTACACCTTCGCCTTCAACTACGGCGAGGAGGCCTGGCCGTGTCCCGACGGTGTCGAGATCGTGCTCGGCGACCGCGTTCTGAGCTCCCAGGACCTGGCGGTCTGGCGCTGACCCGCTGGCCTCGCCGACGAAACCCCCAATCGGGCACGGACGATCGCTCCTCGCATGGGCAACGCTCCCGACGTCCTCGCCATTTCCGGTATGGGCGATCTGCGCTCAGAATACCGCTGGCTCCGGCCTGCCTTGCAGGAGCAGGCTACCGCGCGATCATGATGGGTGTGCGCGGCTTCGGAGAAACCTCGGCCAAGTGGAGCGATTTCTGCGCCCGCCTGCGCGAGCCCGGACGCATGGACCCTCTCGAGGCGATGCTCGGCCTCTCCAAGGCCGACACGGCCGCAGTATTAGACACGAGCACCGTGCCGGCCCTGGTCGTGATGGGCACCAAGGATTCCGACTTCAAGGACGCCGTCGAGGAAGCCCGAATGCTCGCGGGCAAACTCGACGCCGAGACGGTGATCGTCGAGGGTGCCGGTCACTGTCCGCACACAGAGATGCCGAATCTCGTTGGACCGCGGATCGGCACCTTCCTCCACGGACTCACCCCTCAATGGCCACCGCCCCGCGCGGGGCGAGTTTAGCAATGACTAAATCAAAGGGCATTGGAAATTGGGCGGACCAGCATAAACTCTGCCTGGGGCCGGGTAAGAGGTCCGGCCCGGACCCGTCGCTGCTGGGAGCAGATAATGCCGCTGAACAAGGGTTTCGTTCTCACCGCTCGCCCACAGGGTGCTGCGACCGAAAGCAACTTCCGCTTCTTTGAAGAAGAAGTTGGCGGCCTGGGGCCAGATCAGGTGCTTGTTCGAAACCTCTGGCTTTCGCTCGATCCGTACATGCGCGCACGTATGGACCAAGCGCGCTCCTACACCGCCTCACAGTCGCTAGGCGAGGTTATGGTCGGCGGTACCGCTGGAGAGGTCGTCGCATCGAACAACGATGGTTTCAAGATTGGCGACAAGGTGGTTTTGTCGAACGGCGGCTGGCAGCTGTATTCGATTGTCGATGCCAAGGCTGCGAGGAAAGTCGACGCTTCCGTGGTCCCGCTGCAGGCCTTTGTCGGGCCGCTCGGCATGCCAGGCGTGACCGCCTGGGTCGGCATCAATCGCATCATCGAGCCAAAAGCCGGAGAGACGGTCGTGGTCTCGGCGGCTACCGGCGCGGTCGGAACGGTGGTCGGCCAACTTGCCAAGGCCAAAGGGGCGCGGGCAGTTGGAATTGCCGGTGGGCCGGACAAATGCAGGTTCGCCATCGACGAACTTGGCTATGACGGATGCGTCGACCACAAGGCCCCCGACTTCGCCGAGCAGCTTGAGAAGGCTACGCCAGAGGGCGTCGACGGGTTGTTCGAGAATGTTGGGGGAAAACCGTTTACTCTCGCTCTTGCGCGCATGAACGACTTTGGCCGCATCGCCATCTGCGGGTTGATCGCCTCCTACGAAGGCGCGGAGCGATCAAGCCTGGAGGACATGCGCGTCATGCTTTTTCGCCGTCTCACGATGCGCGGCTTCATCGTGTCAGATTTCCTGCCGGACTGGCCGCAGGCGCTGTCCGAACTGGTCGACCTGGCCGCGTCTAACCGGCTGAAGTGGCGCGAGTCGATCGCCGAGGGTATCGAGAAGGCGCCTGCCGCGTTCCTTGGCATGCTGAAGGGCCAGAATTTCGGCAAGCAGCTCGTGAGGCTTGGCTAAAGCCGGAGCTCGCAATATCGAGTCCCGGTCGAGCGTGTTCAGCTTGAACGCGCAATTGCGCGATGGAACCGGAGCTAACCGTCGGCGTCGCCTCTAGTGGGTCGGCTAGGAAATCTTTCTCAACCCGGTTGACTCGCGGGGCGCCTCCCAAGCCATCTTTTCACATCAGTGCCGCGCGCGATTATCGAGTCCAAGTCTGGGGGGACATCCTCGTTACCGCATGCGGCCGCATCTGCATGCGAGAAAGAAGATCAACGTCTCAACAGTGCTCGCCGGCCAAAGGCTCGGCCTCAAGGAGGTCGACGACGGCATTTGGCTCGTCAGCTTCATGCACCATGATCTCGGATACATCGACCCGGAACAGAGGACCTTGCAGACCATCGACAACCCGTTCGGCGCGAGGTTGTCACCCATGTCTCACGTGCAATCTGTTACCCATGTCTCCGGGCCGTATACTTAGTGAATGGCGGAGGAAAGGGAACCGAAATCCAACGGTCTCCGGGGTGCAAGCAGTTGATTTCATCACCAAAGACGGCAATCTATCTCAGAGTCCGGTCGAATTTCGCATCCGCGTGCTCCATTATACAGCCGCGACAAAATGCGGATCATGAAGGCGTTTGCGACGTCTATTGAAGATCCCACACCAAGGGAACGACTCGAAAAGCGATCTGCGACGGTCCGTAGCGTTGTCTGACAGCCGTCATACTGGCCATGGCGGTTGGCGTCGCACCCAGGGTGAAGCCCATAGAGCCGGCCGACGCCACAGCCGCATCATAATTGGTTCCAAGCAAGGAAAGTTCCCCGGCGTCGCCAGTCCGACGGCCAGCACCGGTTGCAGCGCCATCAGTAGAGCGAGCGGCCCCGCCAAGGTAGCAAAGTACATAGCTGCATGCTCATCAGCGACAAATGGCGAGAAACATGCCGAGCGTGACCTCGATAATCAGCGCCGGCGAGGGCGTGCGTGTGAGCCAGGTATTAGGTGGTAGAAAGCGGGCCAGCAGGCTGCCGGGATAACGCCCGCAGCCAAGCAAGGCAGGAACCGGGGCACTTTGTACCCCACAGACTGCAGCCACCCATGCGCCCAGATTCCGCTCATGCCTGCAATGTGCAGTGCGAGGATTGCTCGCAGAGCGACTTATAGTCCATCTGCAGTGGCAAATTTTTCTCCTGCACACCGACGTCGAACCATAGTCGGCTGAGGGCGCGAGGCCGTGGCGATCTATTAAGAAGCGCGTCACCGGTCCGCCAGAAAGGCTGGCGAGGGCAAGGCCCATGGTCGCGCAGACGATCCCGATTTCCATCCCGGTCGTAACGCTGCTACCCTCCGCGATAGACGGAGCCGAGCCGATGGCGGCGCCGGGCCCCCCTGTCATAGAGACGCTGACCGCAAGGAGTCCATCGCCGGATCGACGTCGATCAGGTGCAACCGCTACTCCGGAAACTGTTCAGACAAACCGAGCCAGCTCTCTGCCGTGTGGTTAGCTCGATCCAAGCACTCACCATATCCACTGCCAGCTTCGCTTTGGACTGCCGGATCGTTGGCGTGGACAGGAGTAACTGGCAGGTTACGAGATATTCGTCGGCGCCCCCGGCGGCCCGCGTGCTGTTCCGTGGGCCGCGGCTCCGCAGGCAAATCAATAGCAGGGCGGATATGGATAGTAGCCGCAATAGGGACGGTCGTCATAGTAGCGCGAGCCGATCGCCGCGCCCGCGATTGCGCCTGCCGCGAGCCCAACCCCCGGAACCCAGTCCGGATAGTCGGCGCCCCGATACCATGCGCCGTGATATTCGGGCGCGTGCCAGTAGGTGCCGCCGACATGGGCAAACGTATCGTCGCCGACATGCGCATAGGTTCCGTGGAAACCGCCCATGCCGCCGTGGAACCCACCCATGCCGCCGCCAAATCCGCCCATGTGGCCACCAAAGCCGCCACCGCCACCAAAGCCACCGCCGCCGAAGCCTCCGCGGTCGATGAATAGCGCAGCCGGTCCGGAGCCGGCGAGGCTGCCTTCTAGGACCTTAACGTCGAATGTAAGCGTCGTGCCTTCGAGAACCGGCTTCATGAGCGTGACGACCGCGTCGAAGACATCAGCCCCGACGCCACCGAGGACGGAAATGGTCCCGTTCGGCGGCTCGACGACGAAATTGCCTTTGTCCTCGTCCCACTGCTGCACGAACTGCGCCGTCATCACATGCCCGGCCGCACGCACGGGCCGGTCCGCGAACACGATCGAGTTCGGCGATACGCCGGTCATGGTCAGCTTTCCGTCTTTGAGCGTCGCTCCGTCCGAATTGAGGACGAAGAGGGACGGGACGGGAGCCGTCGGCGTAACCTTGCCGATCGTCTTCTGCAGCGGCACATGCTGCTTCGGCGTTGCGTCCTGGGCCAGAGCGCTTCCAGCGGTGAGCGCAAGTGCGCCGACGAAGATCGCAGAATACAAAATACACCTGCGTCTTCCGAGAATGATGTTCATCTTCTGATCTCCTTGGCGAAAATGCGGTTCCAGTCATTCTTCATCTTAACAACAGTCCAGCTTTGCTTGGTGGCTTCTTCGGAACATCCTGCAAGAAACGACCAATATTTGTATCGGGCAGCCCGTGCGCGGGACCGTAGGCAAACTTCCGTGTCGGATCATCATGCAGGATCAGCATCCCACTCGCGCACCACCACCGGCTGTGGTCCACTCCAACACCTCGCGGTCTCCGTCTGAATTGCCGAAGGCAATCTGCGGTCGCTTGCCGGTGAACAGGTTGATACCGATAGCCTCCCCCCCGGGCCGTCATCAATAAAGAACGGTTTGGGCTCGCGGAGGAGTTCTGGTTTGACATCAACAACCTCGTATCTGGTGACGATATTGGACCCGACGACCTGTTCCGGCGGGACGCCGTATACGGTCTCAGAATGGCGTGGGCAAACTTCCGGACGCCCCCTGTAACGAGAAAGGTACGAGGCGGCCGGACGCCTCTATGGGGGCGCCCGGCTGCAAGTTGACGGACTAATCGTGACCGGTTTTCATTTCACGGACCTGCTGCATGACCTGCTCAAGGTTGTAGCTGGCAGGATCCTGCAGCGGCGGGAAGTTTATGTAGGTCTGAAGATGCTTCAGCCAGAGCTGCTGGCCGATCGGCAGGAGGTTCCAGTCATAGACATAGGCGGTCGACGGCGAGGCGATCGCGCCGCCCATGCCGAACAGCGTCTTGATCTGTTGGCCGACCGAGGTCTCGAACGGATCGCGCTTGATGTTGACGACCTGCGTCCAGGAGTACGGCATCACGCCGGCGATGAAGCCCGCCGGATCGTCCGACACCATGGCAAAGTACATCTTCCAGTTCTTGTAGCGGACCGCCGACGGCTCCTTGCCGGAATAATAGAGGAAGGAGTCGCGTGCCGACGGGGCTTTGCCTTCGAGGAAGTCGCGCTGGTCGATGCCATCAAGCGTCGTCTTGACGATGCCAGGATACTGGCCGGCCTCGATCTTCTTCTTCAGGTCGTCGCCCTTGGGGCCGCCGGCGATGTCGACGAAGGTCGGCAGCCAGTCGAGCGAGGCGAAGATGTCGGTCTTGACAGTGCCGGGTTCGATGTGGCCCGGCCAGCGCACCAGCAGCGGCACGCGCATGCCGCCTTCCCAGGTGCTCAGCTTGCCGCCCTTGAACGGCGTGGTGCCGCCGTCCGGGAACGTGATTGTCTCGGCGCCATTGTCGGTGGTGAATACGACAATGGTGTTGTCGAGCTCGCCCATCTCCTCGAGTTTCTTCAACACGTAGCCGATGTTGTCGTCCATCTGTTTCATACCGGCCTCGTTGACGCCCCAGTCTTTGCCGCCGGGCTCGCCGACCATGTTCAAGTACTTCTCGGGCAGCATGGTGGTGATGTGCATGCGCGCCGGATTGTACCAGACGAAGAACGGCTTCTTGGTCTTCTCCGGGTCGTTCCGGTCAAGGAAGTCGATGACCTTGGCCGAAATCTCCTCGTCGATGGTTTCTGAGCGCTTGAGCGTCAGTGGGCCCTCGTCCTTGCAGGTCTGATTGGCCGGCGAGCCGTCGGGCGACGTGCAGGAAAGCATCGGGCGCGGCGGCGTCAGGCAGGTCGTCGTCTTCGGATCGACGGCCGCGGGATTCTCCGCCAGGCCCGGGATCGGTGTGTTGCGGCAGGCCGGTGCGATGCCCTGCTCAGTCGGGGTCTTGTTGATGTCGGGGAAGCTCACGCCCTGCATCGCGTCGAGGTGGTAGAGATAGCCCCAGAACTCCTGGAACCCGTGCGCGGTGGGCAGCGATTCGGTGGTGTCGCCGAGGTGGTTCTTGCCAAACTCCCCGGTCGAGTAGCCGAGATCGTAGAGGAATTTTGCCAGATGCGGCGTGCCGGCGCGCAGATAGGACGGGCTGCCGGGAATCTCGGGCAGCACCATGCCGACGCGCACCGGCTGCATGCCGGTGATGAAGGCGGTGCGACCGGCCGTGCAGCTCTGCTCGGCATAGTAGGTCATGAACTTCGCGCCTTCGTGACCGATGCGGTCGATGTTCGGCGTCTCGCCGACCATCAGGCCGCCGTGATAGATGCTCGGCTGCATCCAACCGATGTCATCGCCCATGATGAACAGAATGTTGGGCTTTTTCTGATCCTGTGCCGCTGCAGGGAGCGTGGTGGAGGCGAAGGACAGGCTGCCAACCATCGCGACCGTTCCCAATACGCCGGCCAGTCGTCTGCCGGGGTTGTTTCCTGGTGATCTGGGCATCATTTGTACTCCTTTGGCGTGGGTCGAATGAAACTTCAACTGCCGGTAGCCCTTCCGACCTGGAGGCGGCAGATCCTAACGGGCATCCGCGGCGAACCGCTGCAGGAAAGACCTGATCTCTGCCTCGATCTCTCGCGATAGGCGCAGGTACTCCTCGGCTCTTACCGGGTCGCCCCGCTGTTCCCAGTGGCGTATTGCGGCGACACAAGCCTCGAGGTTTTCGCAGATCGCGCAGAACTCGCTGTCGCGAAGGCTCAGTCGCCGAACTGCCAACTCAAATTCTGGAAACTTCCTGACGAAGCTCTGGCAATTCGCTTGGCTCATCCCACGTTGCGGCGACCGCCTCCTGCACATCACAGACATGTGAAGCTTGGGTCCCGAACGAACGGCGAAACAAGGTAGCAACATGTTTCTACAGACGGCGCAGCCCCCGCGGGTCAACGCGCTGAAGCAGATGCTGGGTCGAGGCACCAAGCTTTCCCTTATGGGCCGTTTCGGCTACCTTTGGCAGACAGTTGGCGCCGCATCGGAATTTTGGAGAAGCTGGGGGCACCAATGACGGTCAGGAATGAGTCGGCGTATGACCCGCAGCGGGCCGCCTTGCCCGTCCGACCCCCCCATCCAGAGGCGGTCCGCGCGCAGATGGAGCGGATCCTCGCGCATCCCCTGCTCGAGGCAAGCCAGCGCCGACGGCTGATGCTGCGCTATTTGGTCGAGGAAACCCTGGTCGGACGCGGCGATCACCTCAAGGGCTTCACCATTGCACTTGCTGTCTTCGGCCGCGACGAGACTTTCGATTCCCAGGCCGACCCTATCGTGCGGATCGAGGCCCGACGCCTGAGAAGCGACCTAGATGCCTATTATGCCGGGCCGGGGCATGACGACCCTCTGCGCATTTCGATCCCCAAGGGGGGGTACTCAACGCTGGCCTACTGGCAAGAGGGCCCTTCGGCACCGAAGCCGTCAGGTTCCGGGGAAGCCACGGTTCCCCCGATTGGCGAAGCGACCTCACCGAAACCCTTGGTTGGGCTCGCAAGTGGAGCAAAGCGCGTTCCGATGTCATGGGCAGCAATGGCGGGGGTCGTAGCACTCGCAGTTGCCGTCGCTGCAGTCGGGCTCTGGCAGGGCCGTTCAGACAAGGCGGCCATCACGCCCAAAGCGGCTTCGATCCAAACAGTCCCGGTTCTTGTCCTCCCTTTTGTCGCGACAGACGGCTCGCGCGAAAGCGGGTTGCTCGCACAGGGCCTGACACAGGAATTGATTAGCGACCTTATGCGGTTTTCGGGCCTGAGCCTTTTCGCCACAAATGCTAGTTTCCACCAGGACGCGGGTGCCGATCCGACGGTTCTGGGCAGCGATCTGGGCGTGGCATATGTCGTGCGGGGCAGCATCCGGGTTGAAGGTGATGCCCTGCGTGTCATCGCCGACCTGATTACAACAAAAACCGGGCAGGTGCTGTGGAGTAAGACCTTAGACCAGCAGCTGACACCGGATGACGTAATTGCCGTTCAGGAAGCCATCGCCGGCGAAATCGCGGCAGTCCTCGGCCAATCCTACGGGGTCGTGAAGACGGATCTGGCTTCTCAAGGTGCGCGGGGGACGGGCCGTGAAATGGAAAGCTACCTCTGCATACTGCAGGCGCAGACCTACCGGCGCACCTTCGACGAGGCGATGCACGGTCCCGTCCTTGCATGCCTGAAGCAGGCAGTGGTGCGCGACCCGACCTATGCCGATGCCTGGGCGATGCTCGGGTTTCTTCGTCTTGACGAGGCCCGCTACAACCTGATCCCGCCTGCCGAGGCGGCGGCCGCGAAGGATGACGGCTTCGCGGCAGCGGCGAAGGCCATCCAGATTGAGCCCGACAACGTGTCCGGTCTTCAGGCGTTGGCCGCGCTCGACTACTACTCCGGCAGAATCGACGAGTCCGAGCAGTTGATGCGCAAGGCGCTCGCGCTCAATCCGAACGATCCTGAAACGTTGGTGCAGTTCGGCTGGCGGCTGGCCGCGCGCGGGAAATTCGATGAGGGAATTCCTCTCGTTGAGAAAGCCATTGCCCGCACCGTAAGGCCACCGGGATGGTACTTCCATTCCATCGCGGTCGACCGCTATCTGAAGGGCGACTACGCCGGGGCCATCGAAGCGGCCGGGCGATCCGCCGCGAACGGCTCCGGGGTTGGTTTGGTCGTCGTGGCCGCCGCACAGGCTTCGCTCGGAAATCAGCCCGAAGCGCGCGAAGCCTTGAAGGAACTGCAACGGTCCGACCGCGACATGATGAATGACCCCGCCGCTGTATTCCGCACTCATCAAGTCGTGGAATCGACCGTGCAGGCACTGGTAGAAGGACTGGTGAAAGCAGGCTGGAGAGCTCCGCAGGTTCCGGAAAGAGGCTCCGATCCGTGATATCTCAGAATAGCAATTTTGGCCAATACTCGAATCCGGTCAGGCGAAGAACAGTTGCAGATTGGCATCGATAATCGGCGTTCAATACAAGAGCCGATAAGGCTGAAGGTGGGCGACCTTTCAAGCGTTGGTGACGAGCATTACCGACTAGAAAAGCTTCCCCTGTGTTCCTCGCGCTCTCAGATTCCGCACGTTGGACACCTGCCACGTCCCACCGCGGGGCCGTGCGGACGCCGAGGTTGTTCAGCGCCGAGGCTATCCCGCGCAGACTGGTGATTCCGGAACGGCGGATCGACTCCATGATCGGCAGCACGGCGGCGGCGAAGCGTTCGAATTCGCGGACAGAGACTTCGCTACGTGGTCCTTCGCCACACCGGTACCGCCGGTAATGTCGATCTCGAAGCGACAGACGGACACGCCGTCGATGCGGCATTCGGCGTGGCGGACACTTGTCCGCCTGCTGACCAACGCGCGGAACAGGCATTCGAAGACGCCGACATGCCAGACGCATCCTGGCATCGCGAGAGGGTTGCGCTCGATAGTGATGACAGCCGGCTGGCCGAGAGCGACGCGACATGTCCCCGATCCCGCGAAGGTCCAGGCGTGCTTGCGGATCGCCTTCAGCAGGAGCGGCGCGGAGAAGCGTGGTGGCAGGGCGCGCAGGACCAGCCGCGCTGCCGTCGGAATGCGACTGGCGAGCACATATGCGCCGGTCCGGTAGCCGGCATCACGGGCGATGCACGCGGCCTCCGCGGGCGGCAGTTCACGCCACAACGCCTCGAAGAGACGGGCGGGGATCACCTCGTCGACCATGTCGCTGGGTAGCGACCGCAGGAAACGCGGAAATCCGGCCCCGACAAACACCCGCTCGGCCGCGCCGGCCGCATCGGGGGCCGCGCGCAGCGCCACGGCCAACTGGATGACGGCGTTCGGCCCGACAAGCCCGGCCTGCGCCCGCGCATCGACCGCCGACGCGAAAGTGAGGCCGGCGCTCAGCATGGCTGTTCACCCAAGCTGATCGGCCGTGCCGCGTCGCTGGGTGTGTGGCACTCGTTCACCTGCGCGGTGCTGCCGCCGCAGGCCACCACAGGCTGTCGCGCCTCGCGCTGCGCGCGAGCTTGCGAGGCTCGGTCGGCGGCCGCCTCCCAGTCGTCCATCTGCGCAGGCGCGATCTTGCGGCTGCGGTCGAAGTTGAAGTTCACCTTCTCCTTCGACTGGGGGCCCCAATATCCGGCCTTGCCCAGATCGTAGAACGTGCGCTGGAATCCGGCCTTCAGGAAGGCTTTCAGGCAGCCGAGCAAATAGCGTCGCCGGAACCCGGTGCCGCGCCAAGGGTAGTGGAACAGGGCCTTTCGGGAATAGAAGCGGCGGTAATTCTTCATCACGCCGTTCAGCAGTTCGCCCCTCGTCATTGCCACAGGCGCCATGATCGGGGTGACGAAGTTATATTTGGAGAAGTCGAAGATCTCGACCTTCTCCTTGAGGTCCTGGAACAACGGCGTGAAAGGCCAAGGCGTGTACATCGCCCAGTTTGCCAGGTCCGGCTGCCAATCCCAGGCCATCTGGAATGTCTCTTCCAGGGTCTCGGGCGTCTCGTTGTCCAGGCCGACAATGAACTGCGCCTCGGTGAAGATGTCAGCCTCGCGCAGGAGGCGTATCGCTTCCTTGTTCTCCTCGACCTTGGTCTCCTTGTTGAACTGGTCGAGCTTCAGCTGCGCGGCGGCCTCCGTGCCGAGGCTGACATGCACCAGGCCCGCCTTGCGGTAGAAGGACAGGAGTTCGCGGTCGCGGTAGATGTCGGTGACGCGGGTGTTGATGCCCCATTTGACCTTGTCGGGCAGGCCGCGCTTGATCAGTTCCTCACAGAACTGGATGAACTTCTTGCGGTTGATGGTGGGTTCCTCGTCGGCGAGGATGAAGAAGCCGATGTTGTGTTCGTTGACCAGCTTCTCGATTTCGTCGACGACCTTGACCGGGTTGCGCACGCGGTAGTCGCGCCAGAATTTCCACTGCGAGCAGAACGAGCAGGTGAACGGACATCCACGCGCCATGTTGGGGATGGCGACGCGCACGCCGAGCGGCACGTAGATGTATTTCGTCCATTCAAGAAGCGACCAGTCGGGATTGATTGCATCCAGATCCTTGAACGAGTTCGCCCTCGCGCGCCTCGACCGCCGGCTGTCGCTCCGGCACGAAGCCGCAGCCGGGACACTTGCGAACGCCGGCCGGCTTCAGGAACGAGCACGCGGGGCACTCGGTCGGCAGCGGCGTTGGCCTGGCCTTGCCCGTCGTCGAGCCGATCCTCGGCTTGCCGGCGTCGAGCGTTTCGTGGTGGATGTCGGTGACGAAGCCGAGCCTGAGCGTGGTGTCGGAATGGTCGAGGACGAGGCAGTCGTCCTTGCCATCGGCGATACGCAAACCTCGGCCGACGATCTGGGTGTAGAGGATCTCGGAGCGGGTCGGCCTTGCCAGGATGATGCAGCGGATGTCCCAGTCCACGCCGGTGCTCAGGCAGTAGACGTTGCAGACCACCCTGATCTGGCCTTCCCGCAGCCGGCGCCCGACACGCTCGCGTTCGTCAGCCGGGGTGTTTGCATCGACGTATCCGGTCGGCACTCCCGCCGCCTCGAACTCGTCGGCCAGCTTGCGGGCATGCGCGCGATCGACGGCGAAGCACAGCGTCGGCCGGTCCTCCCCAAGTCGAAGCCAGGTGATGACGGTGTCGGCCACCAGCACCGGCTCGCTCATCACCTCGGCGAGTTCTCGCTCGTGGAAGTCCCCGGCCACGACCGAGACGCCGGACAGATCCGGGTGAGCCGGTGCATACGCGCGGAAAGGTGACAGGAATCCCTTGTCGATCAGATCCGTGGTCGTGGCGGCGACGATCAGGTGGTCGTAGTGCTTTCCAAGGCCCCGGGTCCAGGGCGTGGCGGAGAGCCCGACGAAGGGCACGTCCTTCCACTCCGGCATGCCCATCCAGGTGCCGATGAAGTCAAACCAGCGGTGCGCCTCGTCGATGATGACGATGTCGGCCGCCGGGATGCGGCGGCGGCGTAGCGTCTGCAGAGAGGCCACCTGCACGGGCTGCGTGGCGTCGGTCAAGGGATGCTGGCCCTGCATGACGCCGACCGCGGTGATGCCCTCGGCGGCGAAGGCGGCGACGGTCTGGTCCACGAGGCTCAGGAACGGGACCACGAACAGGACCCGCTTGCCCTTCGCCAGCGCGCCGTCGGTGATGGCCGCGGCCAGCATCGTCTTGCCGGCGCCGGTCGGAGCCTGGATCACCGGACGCCGATACCCAGCGAGCAGCGCCTCCCGAAGCCTGGCCAGGGCAAGGAGCTGGTGGGGATGGAGAGCCGACCTCATTGGTCGTCCTCCAGAGCCTGACCGCCGACGACCACGAGCCGGGGGCCGCCGGGGGGCAGAGCCATACCTTGAGAAGCAGGTTCTACTTCCCCTTGGCTAGGATTTCTATGTTGTGATTGTGGTTGTGGTTGCGATCCCAATGCGATCGCATTGCGATGCGACCAACGGGCCGAGTTGCCCTTTTTTCCAGCCTTCGCGCGTCGGTCGTAGCGGTCTTTCGCGGCGGCAATCTCGTGGTCGATCCTCTTGTGGCGCCAGCCTTCGCCGAAGAAGGCGCGGATCACCGGCCGGTGCTTGCGCCATTCCTGGATCGTCATGCAGGCGATGCGCGCCAGCTGCTCGTCGTCGTCCGGCAATCCGCCCTGCTGCCAGTAGTGCATGATCAGCAACAGATAGGCGCCATGCTGCGCGGCACTGAGATGGGTGGTGTCGGCGCGGTAGTCGCCGATGTAGAGGGGCATCCAGGGCGTCGCGCTCATGCCTGCACCCTCGCGATGATGTCGGCCAGATGTTCGCGCAGCCTTCCGGCACGTTGGCGAAGAAGGAGCCGGTTCTCGCCAGGACCGGCGACCAGGACGTCGACCGGCAGGCGCTCGATCTCGCCGGCATGGTCGAGAAGTTCGGCTAGGACGGAGCCATGGGCTTGCTTGCCGTCGGCCACATTGGCGTTCGCGGCCGCATCCTTCCGGCGGTGCGACCCGTCGCGAGGCCGCGCCGGCGCCGGCCGCATGATCGCCAGATACGCGCACCGGCCCGGCGCAAGACGACGCTGCACGAGATGGACGAGACCCTGCTGGCCAGCCCACCAGGCAAGCCGGGCAACGGCGACTAGTTCCGCGTTCGCCTTCTTGTCCTGCTGATCCCTGGCAACGTCGGCCGCCAGGAGGCCGTCATGGTACTGGACGGTCGCGCCGGGCTCGGCGGACGCCAGCCACGCGCTGAGCTCCGCCTCGCTGCCGACCGACGCGACAGTCGGCGGTATGAAAGTCATCTTCATGAAGATTGCGCCTTCAATGGTGAAGGCGGAATATTACTTCAATATCAATGGGTTCGCATTACGAGCGTTTTCGCAATACTACGCTCGTCCAAGCAACGGGTAGACTATCGCAAACAAAATAGCTTTTGCGAACATCTGCGGAGGCACGCGTATTCGCACTGCTTCTCACTCGTGCGCGTTCCTGCGCAGCATGCCCACCGGGCCGTTGATCAGGTTGCGTTCGCTCGCCTCCGCAGCCTGCAGCACGGCGAACTCCGACGCCGGCAGGTGATTCTCGATCGCCTGGCGCACCAGCGCGCGCAAATACCGCGGCGCGATCGCGTCGAGTTCGACCGAGATGTCGCCAAAGCCCTTCGCGCGGCTGTCGGAGGTCTTGGTCGGCCGGGTCGGCAGGTTCCACATCCTGATCTGCTCCGGCGTCACCGCGATGCGCTCGAAGTGGATCTCGGCCGATGGCGCGAGTTCGCGCAGCGTCTGCTCGATCTTCTCGGCGGCGTTGACGCCGCTCGGATCGAAATCGCCGAGATGGTAGATGTAGGCCGGCACGTAGAGGTCGGCGATTGCCTCGGCGGCGCTGTGCAGGAACGACAGGCTGGCGTAACCCCGCGCCACCATCAGCGGCACGTCGTAGAGGCTGGTCACCGGCATCACGACGCCGGAAAGCGCGTCCTTTTCGAGCCAGATCTCGACATAGGCGTCCGCGTCGGCCCACAGCGCCTTGCGGTAGAGCTTCGCCGTCTCCGCCGGCGCCTCCTCGACGCTGCGGTAGGTCTGGGGCTTGCGCTGCCAGCGGGTGTTGTCGGCCAGCCAGTCGTAGGGCAGCTCGCCTGTGCGGCGCAGATGGACGAGGTCGTTCTGCACCTTGTCGTAGTCGGCCTCGGTCTTGTCGATGATGCCGCGGACGCTCGCCTGGTAGAACACCTGACGCACCGTCATCGGCCGCATCGTCGCGACGATGTCGATCAGGGCCTTGCGGCGTGCCGCGACCTCGACCTTGGTGGCGCGGCGGCGTCTTATAGGGCTAGCCGGATAAACTTCATACAGATCGGTCGTGAGCGCAGTGGGGATCAGCGCTTCTCCCCGTCATGCAATTTCTTCGCCTCGTACTCCTCGATATCTTCGAGCCGGTAGACGACCCTGCCCACAACCTTGAGGTACCGGGGGCCCAGTCCCAGCCAGCGCCAGCGCTCGAGTGTCCTCGGGCTGATCTTCCAGCGGCGGGACAGCTCGACCTGATTGAGATGTTGAATGTTCATTCGCGCTTCCTTGAACGACGCGGCCGCATGGCGGCCGGTGTGTTGGTGGATACGCGATGATGATTTCGCTGTTCTGCGAACTACATTCGCAGGCCGAGTTTGTTTTGTGACTCAGGTACGCCAGAAAACGCTTTGATTTCAGTGCGGGGACGACGCCTGCGTGACGTTTGAGGTCAGCCCGTGTGACGCAGCCGAATCCGCGATCCGCAGATCAGCAAGTGTGACCTCCCGAAGTTCGGGAGAGAGGCGATAGCCTTGGAGCCTTTTGCTTTCGATGAAACCCTTTGGAAGCACGACGCCTTGGTCGACCGTTAGCCGATCGGCGAGCCTTGCGCGTGTTCGGGCGACTTGCTGGCGCAGCGTTTGCTCGTCGGTGTAGCCCAGCTTCCCTAAGAGGTCGGCAGACGTCGTGAACCCGACGTCGGCTCCTTTCTGTCTGGCAGGGCGATGCTCGACGAGGAGCGCCGTGAAGAGGCGATAGTCAGCGGAATCCAGAAAGAATCCGCCGCGGAACCAGACCCTCCTTGACAGATCGTCGACGGCAAACTCGCAGACGGGCGATGCGAGCCGATCCACGAAATCGGCGAGCTGCTTCTGGACATCGAGTTCCGGCCTCGCCTCAACCCGGGACCGCCCGACGGAAAGCGCCAGGATGCAGCTTTCCGGCAGATTACCATGAAGAAGGTCATGCCCGTGGTGGGCAAGGCCGTCCGAGATCACCTGGAGGACGCCTTCCGCGTGGCGGCGATGAAGTTGCCAGATCCGGTCCAGCGCCTCGCGCGACGACAACGGGGCGATGTCGTTCAGCACCGATGTGACTTGAGGGAAGCGGATGATGAGCTGGTCCCGGCTGCAAGAAACCAGGGTCTGGCAGAACTTGACGTAAGCGACGGCCATGCGGAGATCGGCGTCCGCCACCCTTGCTCCGGTAAGCAGGTCGACGAGATAGCCGCTACCGGGCTCAAGCTCTACCGCCCCGGCTGCCAGAACCGCGAACCGCCGGTCGATACATTGCGAACAGACACCGCAATGCCTTTCGTTTTCAGTCCAGTCATGGGGATGTACGCAGCTCGCCGTGGCTGCGAGCAGCTGGCCGAAGCCCTGTTCCACGATAAGCTCGACGACTTCCTTTTTGGTCCGCCACAAGAACGGTGTTCGCACGTCGACAGGCTCTCCGACGAGGGCGGAGAACAGCGCCTTGAACCCCCTGATGACCCTGGGATGGGTCGTGCGCGTTGCGCGCGCGCCAAGCACGTCGTGGGCCGGCGGCAGGTTTAGGCTGACGATTCCGTTCTCGAAGAACGAGAAACCGGCCTTGCCGAACATGCGGGATGAAAAACCCCAGGCTGGCAAACAGAAAGGAGCGGGCGCGCTGCGAGGTTTCCTTCGGATAAACTCCGGAGTTTGTCACCTTGACGGACACGTGCTGCACTCGACCGGGGCCGCCGGCGCGTTTGAGGTGCCAGACGAGGTTTTTCTGGACGGCGTGCACCTTCGTAGCGGAATGGTGTCCGACGAGGATGGTCCTCTTGCCCGCGCCAACGATTGCATCGACGGCGCCGGCGAAGGAATCGATCCCGCCCGAGAACAGGGCAACCTCGTCCACGTCGCCCGAACGTCCGCGAACTCGGGGAAGTATGTAGCCGGTGGCGCGAAAGCCTCCGCGCCGGCCACAAACCGGAACTCGTAAACGTCATCGGAGAGGAAACTGAGCGTCTCGACGAGGGCGTCTTGCACGTCGTGCCGGGTCCAGACCTCAGGCAGCCTGACCGGTATCGTGAAACGCATGTTTCGGCGCCAGTTGCTACCGGCCTCGGCCAGCTTGTCCGTTCCACGCGCAGCGTGCTGATCAGCGATATAGACGTAGGCGGCAACCTCCAGCAGGTCGAGCAGCAGATCGGGCAGGTCGAGGGCCATCGCCCGGCTGATGTCGGTAATACGCAGATCGATGTTCTTCGCCTTGCCCTGCACGTCCAGCACGAAACGTCGCGCATCCGCAGCCTTGCCTGTTCCTGCCCCGCCGCAGACGAACTCGAACGCCTTCATGTTCCGGCGCCGCGCAATGCAAGCTCGCTGCGGATTTTGTCGAAGGCGTAGGCGGCAAAGTTCGTCACATCGTCGCGGGACAGATCCTTCTGCAGGTGAAACTGGTTCTTGCCCAACCAGTCACGTGCGTAAGCGCGCATGATCGTCGTGGTCTCCGTGCAATGCCTTCTCAGCGCCGCATCGAAGTGATGCGTGTCGGCCACGCACTGGACGAACCCAGCCGGTCCTATATGCCGAGGGATCTCGCGGTCGAGAAAATACTGAATGTGACATTCGAGCAGACCGGTGAAGAAACGTTGCGCGAGTTCACCGAACCGCTCGGTCGACGCGAGCGTGGCAAGCGTGGTGCGCTCATCCTGCGGTGTGGCTGACCAAAGGGAGGACAAACGCTCATTGATCACACCGTAGAGGGCCGCAACTGCCGCGTTCCTTGCCATTACGCTGAGATCCGTCGTCGCTCGTCCGTTCCTGAGCCTAGCCTTCTCGAGGGCATCGTCGAAACCGGCAAGCAGGTCGGTGACGGTCGGATCCGGCGGGACCGCGATGCCCAGCCTGGCAAGCTCCGCCTCGAACGACGCCGACTTGGCGGCGGCCGGTAACTTCAGCATCAACCAAAGTGCCTCGATGAAGCCCGGGTCCTTCACGGCCTGGCGGAGCGACAAGTCTGCCGCCCCCTCAACTGCCCTGGCGAGATCGGCAATCGAATGTTGGTTGTCATTCAGCAGCGCAACGACCTCGCGCCATTTGCGGGTCGTCGGCATTCCGCCAAGCCGGATATGCCCCATAGTGCTACCCATGTTTTTGGCGGTCAGTAAACCGCAATCTGGATGTTGCGGGTAGCGGCTGCCCCGGATATCTGCTTCCTCGGTTAAGTTCGCTCTAATCGCGTTCGTGCAAAACGGCGCCGGCAGCGACTTCGATGTATTTCGCATCACTACGCAGTTCTTGCTTTGTCTGCGCACGACTTCGCTAACACACTGTTTTTGCTATCTTATTAGCATATTCTGTGTTGATCTCGGTCGAGAACCAAGTCGAATCGAGATGAGCAACGCGCTTCCACCCCACCACATGCGTCCCGCCGAGCGCCTGACCGAGATCGCGTCGATCCTGGCGCTTGGGCTGGTTCGGCTGAGGGCCAGACAGTCAAGCGAACTATCTGCACCGACGGAGAAAGGTTTCGTGGACTTCAACGCCGGGCAGAGCGGTCATGCTCGAAATCTCGGGCCTGGAGCATGAGGATGACGGAGACGGTAATTGCGCGGTTGGCCGCGCTGAAGACGACGCCGACGCCGGAGCTGAAGGGACAGTGGCGCGAATTGTTCGGCACGGAGCCGCCGCCCTACAACCGTCGCTTCCTCGAAAGCCGACTGGCCTACCGCATCCAGGAACTCGCGTATGGCGGGCTAAAGCCGGAAACGATCGAGCGGCTAGAAGCACTTGGCGAGCAGCTCGACGGCGGCAACAAGGCAATCCGCCGCCTGCGGGTGGACGACAAGCCGATCGCCGGCACGCGGCTGATCCGCGAATGGCAGGGCGTCGAGCACACGGTCACCGTGCTGAAGGACGGCTACGAGTGGCAGGGCCGGCCATACCAGTCGCTCTCCTCCGTGGCCCGCGCGATCACCGGCACCCGCTGGAACGGCTGGGTGTTCTTCGGCCTCAGGAACCGGAGAGCACGGCCATGACGAAGCCGATCGTCCGCAAGCTCCGCTGCGCAGTCTACACCAGGAAATCGTCGGAAGAGGGCCTGGACATGGAGTTCAACAGCCTCGATGCCCAGCGCGAGTCCTGCGAGGCCTATATCGCCTCACAGAAGGCCGAGGGCTGGCTGCTGGTCCATGACCGCTACGACGACGGCGGCTTTTCCGGCGGCTCGCTGGAGCGACCCGCGTTGAAGCGGCTGCTCTCCGACATCGAGGACGGCCGGGTCGATATCGTCGTCGTCTACAAAATCGACAGGCTCAGCCGCTCGCTGATGGACTTCGCCAAGCTGGTCGAGGTGTTCGACCGGAACGATGTCACCTTCGTCTCGGTCACGCAGAGCTTCAACACCACCACGTCCATGGGCAGGCTGACGCTGAACATCCTGCTTTCCTTCGCGCAGTTCGAGCGCGAGGTGATCGGCGAGCGGATCCGGGACAAGATCGCGGCCTCACGCAAGCGCGGCATATGGATGGGCGGACCGGTGCCGCTCGGCTACCGTGTGGAGAACCGCAAGCTGGTCATCGACGACACCGAGGCCGCGACGGTGCGCATGATCTTCGAGAGATTCGTCGCCATCGGCTCGGCCACCGAACTGTGCAGGACGCTGCGGGGGGAGGGTGTTCTCAACCGCCGCGGCAGACCTATCGACAAGGGCTTCCTCTACAAGCTGCTCAACAACCGCGTCTACATCGGCGAGGCGGTGCACAAGGGACAGTCCTATCCCGGCGAGCACGCGGCCATCATCGGCAAGGCTCTCTGGGACAAGGTCCACCACATCCTGCGCGAGAGCCCGCGTATCCGCGGCGCTCGTACGCGAGCACAGACGCCGGCATTGCTCAAGGGCCTGGTCTTCGGCCCGGACGGTGCCGCGTTCTCCCCGACCCACACCAGGAAGGGCGGCAGGCTCTATCGCTACTATGTCAGCCAGTCGGTGCTGAAGCGAGGCCGCGGCGCTTGTGCCGTTGCCAGATTGCCCGCCGGCGACATTGAGGCCTCAGTCATCGACCAGCTTCGTGCACTGATCCGCTCACCGGAGATCGTCGTCGCGGGTTGGCGGTCAGCAAGGCAGGAGATCGACGGGCTGTCCGAGGCAGAGGTCCGGAATGCGCTCGAACACCTCGATCCTCTTTGGGATGAACTCTTCCCAGCCGAGCAGACGCGCATCGTCCAGCTTCTTGTCCGCCGTATCGACGTCACCGAGGACGCGGTCAGCCTTCAGCTTCGGGTCGAGGGCCTCGGGCAACTGGTGCGCGATCTGGGCCCCACAAGGAAGCTTGCCGCATGACGAGCACGGCGATCTCGAACGACGGGACCACGCTCACCGTCTCCCTGCCGATCAACCTCCGCAAGCGAGGTGGTCGCAAGCAGGTCGTGGTGCCGGACAACGCGATCTGGTCCGAGCCGGCCAGGGTCGACAGCACCATGGTCAAGGCGATCGCCCGCGCCTTCCGCTGGCGCAAGCTCATCGAAGCCGGCGTCTACACCACCATCGACGAAATGGCCGCCGCGGAGGGGATCAACCCGTCTTACGTCAGCCGTATCCTGCGCCTGACGCTACTCGCCCCGGACATCGTAGAGGCCGTTCTGGATGGCACGCACGCGCCCGAGGTGACGATCGCAGCACTGATGAAGCCCTTTCCGGTTGCTTGGAAAGCCCAGAACCGTAGCGCGTCCAGGTGAGGTCAGGATTGGCAGCAAAGGGGCCGTGTGCCGACAGTCCGGTTCTGGCCGAGAAGCTTAGAAAGCTGCCGTTCAGCACCCGACTCCCTATCGGCCTTTCCGCCAAAGTTTGCGGCGACCTAAACCCGTCATTCGTTGGCTTGCTGCTGGGTCGGGCCACTTAAAGACTGTCCAGGTCGGGATTGCAGGAAACAAAGGGTAGCCTCCGCTTGTTCAGGCCAGCCCTGCGCGTAGGATGTCCGTCAGGCCGGATGACAGAAAGTCCGCAACGCGGCGGATGCGCGCGTGCGTGCGTACCTCTTCGCTCATCACCAGCCAGACCGGCAGCGCCCCGAGCCCCAGGCCAGCATCGACCTGTTGGAGTTCCGGGTGACGGCGCGCCAGGGCGGAGAAGCCGACGAGCGCGAGCATCGCTGCGACTGCCGGCAGTACTAGCTTAGCGTTGCAGGCTGAGGCGGGCGCGTTCCAAGCGACCGCTCTATCGAGCGCAACTCGAAAGGCGCGCACCGGCCGGGCGATCTTCTTGACCTCGACCTCGCCCATATCGACGAACTTGACGGGCAAGCGATCGCACACCTCGTTGCGAACGGAGCGATGCACACAGATGCCTCTGGGCTCCGCCAGTGCTTGCAGCCGCGCAGCTACATTGACGCCGTCGCCAAGCACGTCGCCACGATCGGCGATGACATCGCTCAGGTGAACAGCGATGCGGAACGCAAGCTTTCGCGCGCCGGAGTTGGCCGCGGTACGCGCCGCCATGTCGTCTTAAATGGCCAACGCGCAGCGTCGGCTCCACGACGCTGGGAGATTCGGGGGAGAGGTGCGTCCTGACGAGGATAATATCAGCTTTTCCGACACGCGCCGCGCCGATTTTGCCGGCCTTCGGACCATCTGGTTGCTCACGGCGGGGTTCGGGCTTGCCAATCGCAGTCTCCTGGGGTCAATCTTGGCCCGAGGAGCCGGTCATCTGGCGGATGTCGGCCAATAGGAGTGATTGAAACTCGAAGGTCGAAGGTTTTCATGTCCGCTGACGCGATGTCATTGCTTGTCGGAAGCATCATGGCGAGAACTGCAGTGCGTTGTGCTGCAGCGCTTGCCCTTTCGTTGGTCGTCGGGCGGGCGACTGCTGCTGACCTATCCGGCACCGTTCTGGGGGGTGGGTTGCCCATAGCCGGATCAACAGTCACCCTGTGGCAAGCCGGCGCCGAAGCACCAAAGGAAATCGCTACGGCCAAGTCCGCTGCCGATGGTAGCTTTTCACTGAGGACACCGGAGACTGTCCCTGAAGGCAAAAGCCTCTATTTGTTGGCGACCGGCGGCAGCCCCGAAGGGAAAGGCGAGAACAAATTCATCGCGCTGCTTGCCGTGCTTGGAACAGCGCCCGCGAAGGTCACGATCAACGAAATGACCACCGTGGCCTCGGTCTGGACTCACAACCAGTTCATCGAGAGCACCGTCATTTCCGGACTGCCGCTGCAGTTGAAGATCGCGGCCGGCAACGTGGCGAGCCTGGTTGATGTCACTAGCGGCGGCTGGGGTGCAGTGATCCAGGACCCGCTCAATAGCGGCCAGACACCCACGATGGCGAATTTTGCTACCCTCGCTAACCTCTTGGCCGGCTGCGTGACCGAAGTGGTCGATGACGCCTGCAAGGCGCTGTTTACGGCCTCGGTCGGACCGGACGGTGTCGCCCCGACCGATACACTGACGGCCGCTGAGGCGATCGCCCGCGCACCCTGGTATCAACCCGAGCGCGGCTTCAAACTATTGGATACGCTCTACCCCATCACTGCCGGAGCACCGATGCGCGCGGTGCCCTACATGCCCTATCTGAATTATGCACCCAGCGCGTGGGTGTTGCCGCTGAAGTTCGACGGCGGAGGCTATCGGGCTGGCGGCAAGGCGATGTTCGACGCCCAGGGTGATCTTTGGGTCGGGAACAACTTCACCATCGGCTGGCAAGGCCAGGACTCATTGTGGCAGGGCAGTGCCAGCGAATTCGATCCAAATGGAAAGCCGCTGTCGCCCATTACCACCGGCTACACTGGCGGGGGCATGATGGGTGGCACGTTCGGCGCCGCCATCGACGACAAGGGCAATGTCTGGTTCTCGAGCTACGGCAGCAAGTCGCTGACGGTCTTCGATCCGACCGGCAAGCCGTTGACCCCGACCCAGGGAATCAACTTCGGGGGAAGGCTGGGTCTGATGCAGGGCATTATCGTAGCGCCGAACGGCGATGTCTGGGCGCTGGGGATCGAGAAACGCCAGTTGCTGAAATTCCCAGGCGGCGATTGGACAAAGGGCGAGATCCTCTGCGAAGGCGACAGTGCCGAGCCGTGCAAGTCGTTCACCGCGCCGTTCCATCTTGCCATTGACCAACAGGACCGAATCTGGGTCTCAGACAGTTCCCTGCATGTGATCCGCTTCGCGGCGTCCGATCCAACGAAATCACAGAAGTTCGACGTTCGGAGCAACAACAGTGGCATCAACATCGACAGCAGCGGCAATGTGTGGGTGACCAACCGCTTCGGCGCGGGGCTGATCGGCATGGCGCACATGGTCGATATGGCAGCACATCTAAAGACCGGCGGTGTGTTGTCGGCATCCGACTACCTGACGACGGTAATGTCAGAGCAGAAGGGGGGCAGCGGCAGCATCACGCTGCTTAAGCCCGATGGCAGCCAATATCCTGGCTCTCCTTTCACCGCGGGCGGCTTGCCTGGCCCGTGGGCCGTGGTCGTTGACGGTAACGACAACGTCTGGGTATCAAACTTCAACACAGCGAATTCGCCGATCACACAGCTCTGCGGTACCAAAACCGAGAACTGCCCGCCGGGATTCAAAACGGGTGATCAGATTGCACCCAAGGGCGGCTATGTTGGCGGCGGGCTCCAAATGCAGACCGACATCGCCATCGCTCCCTCTGGCGACGTCTGGGCGATAAACAATTGGCAGGATATCGACGCCTGCATCGGTATTCCGCCGGAAGCGATCTCGACGCGCTGCGGCGGCCAAGGGGTGGTAATCTTCTTCGGCATGGCGAAGCCGGTGAAGGCGCCACAGATCGGACCTGCTCAACCGCTGTAGCGACTTCCAACGACTGCCGGGTATCGGCCCCGCCCCGCGTGGGCGAGTACATAGATTGAGGCACGCATGGGTGGAGTCTTGCCAGCGGACGGCCGGTCAACGTGCAATGAAGTCGATCCACCGGCGATCTTCAGATCGATCCGCACCTCCACCATGCCACCATGTAGGCTTAATGTGGCCTTTGGCGCTACCTTCCTCCCATGGGGTTCAGCCCTTGCCGGGCCGTAGGAGCAGGGAGCAGTCGACCGACGTGGCGAATGCAGGAGGAAGGCAGCGGCGGCCACGAGGGCCAGTGGGGGCACCGGGCGCGTTTCCTACCGATGGCGCTGAGTTAGTTGCCGTTGTCGCGGATGGACTCGTGGTTGCGGGCTGGTTTTTGCCTATTTCTTCGGGAACAAGAAAACTAGGCTGGCGCGCAGGCCCCACTCGGGACCGCCCTGCGGCGCCTCGGCGTAATAGCGGCCGCCGAACTGCAGGCTGACCGGCTGCTTGCCCAGCTTCACGACCTGCTGGGCTGTGAGGTTGAACGGCACGGTCCACTGCTCGCCGACCCAGTCGTAGGTGGATTCGGTATCGAGCGTCACCGAAAAGCCCTTGCCGAAACTGTAGGTCACGAATGGCTGAAAGTAGCTCGAACTGACGTCCTCACGGCTGCTCGGCCCAGCCACCGACCAGATCTGGTTGGCCAGCATGCCGACCGTCCACTTGTCCTTCTGGACCAGCGCGACGCCGGTCGGGCCAATGCCGAGCTTGCCCGTGCCGAGATAGTCGTTGGTGGCGGTCGGGATCAGGAAGGCGGGGCCGACGCCCCAGATCAGCCCGCCGGCGGTCGGCGCCTTGGGCGAGAAGAACAGGCTCTGCGTCGTGTCGCCGAGCCCGAAGTCGTCGCTGGCAGGCAGGTAGCTGCGATAGGCGACCGGCAGAATGGTCCGCGAGATCACGTTCCAGTCTTCCGAGATGCTGATCGGGATCACCGGCTGGATATTGAGCAGATAGGCGAAGCCGTCGCCATCCGGGCCGCCGCCCCAGTCCATGTTGTTCTGGAACGGGACGCTGATCAGGCTCGCCACGGGGTTGGCGAGCTGCTTGGACAGTTCGTCGGCTTCGTCGTCGGCCAGCGCCGCACCTGCGGAGTAGGCGGTTATCAAGGCAGCGGCAACGGCACGCATTTTCATTCCTCACTTGAACTAGATTCCTGCACCCAAAGTGCAGTGCGAGGCAAAGCTTTTTAAGAAAGCATCCGTAGACAAAAGGCCGACGGTTGCAGTAGTGCCACATGTCCGTCGGCACGCCGGCCCGCTTGCCGGCGTTGACCTCGGCCTTCTTCACCCACTCGTTCAGCGTCTGGCCCGTGCAGCCAATCTTGGAGGAGATCGACATGATCGCCGCCCAGCGAGAGGGGTGTTCATATTCGTGATCCAGAACCAGCCGCACGGCTCGCTGGCCCACTTCCGGGGAAAACTTGTTCGTAGTCTTGCTCATGATGGCTCCACCTTCTCAGGAGTTGGAGCCTCCGGCAAACCCGGTGCGGTTCAGTAGTTCACCGAGACAATCCTTAGGAAATCCGGGCGTTTCATTGTATTTTGGTTTGCGGTTTCTTAACCAGTACAAACAGGTGGTGGTCCGCTGCGTTGCAGCCCATCGTGCGCAAAACACCCAGGACGCGCTTAAGGCCGACCCCGCCGCGGCGGAAAAGGCGTTGGCGTCCTGGGGGATATAAGCGTGTAACCAAGTGTCTGTTGTCTTTCCAGGAGGTTCGGCCCCGGCCCTGCTTATCTCGAATCCGCGATCAAATGGGCCATGGCCCGCGGCTTGAGGATGCCAATCTGGCTGTAGCCAAATGCTATCAAACCGGCTTCTGACAGCCGTGCTAGCGCCCGGCCAACGCTATTGCGAGACAGCCCGGCGATCTCGGCAAGCTCTGCGTGGGTAATGTCTATCTGCGGTTCTTCACCAGGTTGCGACAAGTCCGTGCGATATCCTGCCAGCCGCAGCAGGATAGAAGCCACGCGCGTCTGCGGGTCTCTGATCATAAGATCATCGTAGCCGGTCATCGCCAAGTCCAGACTGAGGACGGCGTTCGCAGCGAGGTATCGCCATACAATCGGGTCAGCAGCTACCAGTTCCTGTATCGCGGGAAGCGGTAGGTGCAACAATGTGGTTCGTCGGCGTGCGACCACCCCTACTCGCCGCGGACGGCCGGTAATCACGGACGCCTCGCCAAACCAGAATCCCGGAAGCGCGAAATGCGCAAAGTACGGCCCGTGTCGTCCGGGCGCGACGCTGATGGCGATACCGCCGGAGATCAGACCGTAGATACCGCCCGGTTCGTCGCCGAGATGGTATACCGGCTCCTTTGGCTGATAGACCTTGAGAAAGGAGCGATTCAGGACAGCGGTCTGGAATTCAACGGGTAACTGCGACAGCCAGCCTCGTGTCTGGATGATCTTCTCGGCGTTTCGTCCCTGATGCATTTTGCGACCCGCACACTGAATTGCACCCTTTCGTGCAATTGGCGCCGCTCATCGCGGCTAGGTACTACGCCCGATCAAACCGGGCGATCTGAACCGACACAGTCATGCACGAAACTCGGAGGAGATGCACTTTGCTGCCGCGGATGTATGGGTGGATGGCGCTATTGACATGCGCGCTGCCGTTCTGCGGCGTGGGTTCAGTGTCAGCCGTCGAAGGCGGGTCAGGAGCGTACCTGCTCGGCTCGCACACATTCATGAGTGGCTATATCCCCCCCGCCGGTATCTATTGGGGCAACGACTTCCTTTACATCACAGGCAGCGTGCCGCAGTTGGCAATTGGCGGCGTTGCCGTCTCGAACGCCGACCTTAACGTGGCGATATATAAGTTCAACAGTACCGTGTCGTTCGATGGAACGGTGTTCGGTGCAACGCCGGCGATCAACGTCAACATCCCCATCGCAGGGCCGAATATCCGATTCTCCGGTGTGGCTGGAATCGCCGGAAGCCTCGAAGACAGCGAGTTCGGCCTGGGCGACATAACGGTGACGCCGCTACTCGGCTGGCATACTGGAAACTGGCACTACAGCGCCGGCCTGGGCATCTACCTTCCGGTCGGAAAGTACGACACCGCGAGCATCAATGTTCCCGACCGCTCCGTCGACATCCTCAGCATCGGGAAGAACAAGTTCGCCTTCGATCCGAATTTCTCCCTGACCTATCTGAACCCGTCGAACGGAATCGAGGTTTCGGGTTCGGTGGGGATGACGTTCAACCTCGTCAATTCGGCGACGGACTATCTTACGGCGCCCGAGTTCCACCTTGAGGGAACGATCGCTCAGCATTTGCCGGGTGGGTGGATAGTCGGGGCGACAGGCTATTTTTACCAGCAGGTCGCCGAGGACAGCGGCGCCGGCGCAGCAAACTTCAAGGCCGCTACGGGGTCCAGGAGCCTGCGTGCGAGCGTGCTCGGCATCGGCCCGGCGATCCAGTTTTCAACCAAGGTCGACGACGTCGGCGTGTCGCTGACCTTCCGTTATCTACACGAATTCGAGGCCAGGCGGCGCTTCGAAAGCGACGTGGTCTGGGGAACCGTCTCGCTGGCATTCTGACCGCGCCCGCCCGGACATTCGCGAATCAATTGCCTTTGCCGCCAGGCGAGGGCCAGGAGACCTTGAAATGCAGAAAATGGCATTGGGAATCGCTACGATGCTGTCGTTGGGTGCAATTGCCGCTCCATCGCTAGCGCAGTCCCCCTCCGATGGTTCCGTTCTTCCCTTTCCGCCGACCCCGTCGGCATCCACCGCCGGGCTGACGATCCAGGATTCCGTGTACGAAAAGAGAGTCGAGCCCAGACGGCTCGCGGACGGCGCCCCCAACATCCTAATCATTCTGATGGATGATGTCGGCCCGGGCACGCCGTCAACTTATGGCGGCGAGATCAACACCCCGACGCTCGACCGAGTTGCGAACATGGGCATCTCGTTCAACCGGTTCCATTCAACTGCAATGTGCTCGCCCACTCGCGCGGCGCTACTAACGGGAAGGAACCATACCCGAGTCGGAAACGGGCAGATCGCTGCCCTCGCCAACGATTTCGACGGCTTCAGTGGTATCATCCCGAAATCCTCCGCGACCATCGCCGAAGTGCTGAAAGACTACGGATATAACACCGGGGCGTGGGGCAAGTGGCACAACACGCCGGAAGAGCAGATCACCTCCAAGGGTCCGTTCGACTATTGGCCGACCGGGTATGGCTTCGAGTATTTTTATGGCTTCCTGGCTGGTGAAGCGTCGCAATACGAGCCGACGCTGACGCGCAACACCACGCCAGTTACTGAACACCTGCCAAAGGGCTACCACCTCACGGAGGACATTGCCGAGGATGCCATCCACTGGCTGCGTGAGCAGAAGGCGTATGCGCCGGACAAGCCGTTCTTCATGTACTGGGCGCCGGGGGCATCGCACGGACCGCATCAGGTGATGAAAGCCTGGTCGGACAAGTACAAGGGGAAGTTCGACGATGGATGGGACAAGTACCGCGAGCGCGTATTCGTTCGCGCCAAACTGAAGGGCTGGATTCCTCAGGAGGCGCAATTGACGCCGCGCCCGGCTTCCATGGCTTCGTGGGACTCGATCCCGGAAGCGGAGAAGCCTTTCCAGCGCCGGCTGATGGAGGTCTTCGCCGGTTTCACCGAACACGCCGACTACAATGCCGGCCGTGTCATCGATGAAATCGAGAGAGAAGGGCGGCTGGACAACACGCTGATATTCTACATCTGGGGAGACAATGGCTCTTCCTCCGAGGGCCTGAACGGTACCATTAGCGAACAATTGGCACAGAATGGCATTCCCACCCGGATCGAGCAGCATCTTGCGGCGCTTGACGAAATGGGTGGGCTGGATGCGCTTGGCGGCCCCAAGACGGACAACATGTACCATGCGGGTTGGGCGTGGGCCGGTAGCACGCCGTACAAAGGCACCAAGCTGATGGGCAGCTACTTCGGCGGCATTCGCCAGCCGTTGGCGATCGCCTGGCCGAAGCACATCAAAGCCGACCCCAGGCCCCGTCCTCAGTTCCACCATGTCATCGACATCGTGCCCACTATCTACGATCTGGCGAAGATCACGCCGCCCCGGCTGGTGAACGGGGTAGAGCAAGATGCCATCGACGGCACGAGCATGGTCTACGCTTTCGGCGACCCGGCTGCCAAGGGCCGTAGAAGGACACAGTTCTTCGACATCATGGCAAGCCGGGGAATCTACCACGACGGCTGGTTCGCCAGCGCCCCAGGCCCCCGCGAGCCATGGGTAGGCGGTGTCCCGAAGGGTGTGAAGGAGTGGTCGCCGCTTACCGACAGGTGGGAACTCTACAACATCGATGCTGACTGGAGCCAGGCGAACGACCTGGCCGCCTCCAACCCGCAGAAGCTGGAGGAAATGAAGGCACTGTTCCTGATCGAATCGACCAAGAACAAAAATCTACCGATCGGCGGAGGGCTTTGGTCGACCGCTCTGTTCCATCCCGAGGATGCGCCGGCATCGCCGCTGACGGAGTGGACGTTCGACGGCCCGATGACTCGGATGCCTGAATCGGCGGCCCCCAAGCTCGGCAAGGTGGACAGCATCGTGCGGATGGAACTCGACGTGCCGCCGGACGCCAATGGCGTGCTTTATGCACTCGCAGGTTTTTCCGGCGGCATCACCTGCTACGTGAGGGATGGAATCCTGAATTATGAATTCAATCTATTCGAGATCCAGCGCACGAAGATACAGGCCACCCAGAAGCTGCCGGTGGGCAAGGTCAACCTGGAAGTCGATTCGAAGCTGGTCGGACCTATCGGCGGGGCCATGGACGTGACCCTGAAGGTCAACGGGGACGTCGTGGCGCAAGGCAGGGTGCCGGCAGCCATGTCGTTGCATTTCACGTCGAACGCCACCTTCGATATCGGCACCGACCTCGATTCGCCGGTTTCGCTCGACTATTTCGACGAGGCACCCTTCGCGTTCGACGGCACTATCGGCACGACGAAGATCGCGTACCCGAAGAAATGAAGGCGGCATGCCCACTGCTGCTGCAGGCAGGAGGGCAACTGCCGGATAACCGCAGTTGGAGGCTCTGATGCCTGCTTTTCCTAAGAACCCGATGCCTACTGGGAGGCGTCTCCCTGCCATGCTGCTCCTGCTTACGCTCGCCGGCCACAGTGCTGCGCTAGCGGCGGACGATGGTTCGGTGCTGCCCTTTCCGCCGACCCCATCCGCGAGCGTAGCCGGCCCGACGCTGAAGGAGTCGATCCACAAGCGTCGCATCGAAGTGAAGCATCTGCCACCGGACGCGCCCAATATCCTGATCGTGCTGATGGACGATGTGGGCTTTGGGGTTGCCGATACGTTCGGCGGCTTGGTGCATACGCCGACACTGTCCAAGCTTGCGGCAGACGGCATCTCCTACAATACGTTCCATACGACCGCGATCTGCTCTCCTACACGTGCCTCGCTGCTGACCGGGCGCAACCACCAACGCGTGGGCTCGGGTACGATCGCAGAACGAGCCGTGGACTGGGAAGGCTACGTCGGTGTGATTCCGAAGACGTCTGCGACCGTCGCCGAGGTCCTCAAAGACTACGGCTACAGCACCGCCGCGTTTGGCAAATGGCACAACACTCCGGCTATCGAAACGACTGCGATGGGCCCGTTCGATCGCTGGCCAACCGGCTATGGTTTCGAGTATTTCTATGGCTTCCTCGCCGGTGAGACTTCGCAATGGGAGCCGAGGCTGGTCGAGAACACCGTGCTGGTGGAGCCTCCCCACGACCCGGCCTACCATCTGACGACGGACCTCGCCGATCATGCGATCGCCTGGCTGCACAAGCACCAGGCCTTCTCGCCCGACAAGCCGTTCCTGATGTACTGGGCGCCGGGCGCATCCCACGGCCCGCATCACATCTTCCCGGAGTGGGCTGACCGGTACAAGGGCAAGTTCGACGGCGGTTGGGATGCCATGCGCGACCAGGTTTTTGCCAACGAGAAATCTCTTGGCTGGATTCCTCCCGACGCCAGACTGACGCCGCGACCGGACGGTCTGGCGTCCTGGGACAGCATCCCGCCGGCTGAGCATGCGTTCCAGTCGCGGTTGATGGAGGTGTTCGCCGGATTTACCGAACATGCCGACCACGAAGCTGGTCGCGTAGTCGACGAAATCGACAGGCTAGGCCTCCGCGACAACACGCTGATCTTCTATATCTTCGGCGACAACGGCTCAAGCGCAGAGGGTCAGGCCGGTTCGATCAGCGAATTGTTGGCGCAAAATGGCATTCCGAACACGGTCGACCAACACCTTAAGGCGCTTGATCGGCTGGGTGGCCTGGCCAAACTGGGCGGTCCGGAAGTCGACAATATGTATCACGCCGGTTGGGCGTGGGCCGGCTCGACGCCCTTCCAGGCGACCAAGCTCGTTGCATCGTACTTCGGTGGCACGCGGAACCCGCTGGTCATCTCCTGGCCGAAGCGGATCAAGCACGACGCTGCGCCGCATCCGCAGTTCCACCATGTCAACGACATCACACCGACCATCTACGATGTGGTCGGCATCAAGCCGCCTCTGGAGGTCAACGGCCTCGTGCAAGACCCGATCGACGGCATAAGCATGGCATACAGTTTTGACGACGCGACCGCTCTGGGACGCAAAACCGAACAATATTTCGAGAACAATGGGAGCCGTGCGCTTTACAAAGACGGCTGGATCGCCTCCGTTTTCGGTCCATTCGTGCCCTGGCAGGCCGCGGCTTCGGGCGCGGCAGTCATGAAATGGGATGCCGACCAGGACCACTGGGCGCTCTACGACCTTGCCAAAGACTTTTCGCAGTCCGAGGACGTGTCCGCGGCGGAGCCCGCCCGCGTGGAAGCCATGAAGGCGCGGTTCCTGGAGGTTGCACGGGACAACAAGGTGTTCCCCATCGGCGCTGGAAACTGGCTGCGCCTTCATCCGGAAGACCGCATCAAGACCCCCTACACGCATTGGGACTTCGATAGCTATTCGACGCGCATGCCTGAGTTCACTGCGCCGGGGCTCGGTCGCGAAAGCAACGTGGTCACGATCGAGGCAGAGTTCGGCGAAGGGGCGTCCGGCGTCCTCTACGCGCTCGGTGGCGCAAGCGGCGGCTTGTCCGTCTACATGGACAAGGGGCATCTCGTCTACGACTACAACATGATGATCATCGAGGATTATCAGGCTCGTAGCGTCGACAAGATTGCTCCCGGCAAGCACGTGATCGAAATCCGCACAACGCTTCAAAGCGCGAAGCCGCTTTCGGCAGCAAACGTAGTCCTGAAGGTCGATGACGTCGAAGTCGCGCGCATCATGGTTGCACGCACCGTTCCCGCGGCCTTCACGGCATCGGAGACGCTCGACGTCGGTGTCGACCTCGGTTCTCCCGTGTCGCGTGCCTACGCCGATCGCCGCCCGTTCGCGTTCGATGGCGAGATAATTAGGATGCGTGTCGATTCACTTTAGGAGCCCCCGTCCTCTGAGCAGGCTTATAACTCCCGGCAACATGTCGGCGGTACGAGGGTGTGCACCGGTCCATAAATATCTACAAGGCAGCCACACTGTGAAGTAAGTAAGTCACCGATAAATGGCGAGTTTACAACGAGTTCAATGCAATCCTCGACTGGGCATCCCAACGGCGTAAACACTACGCTGTGCAGGCGATGAATGCACACCCCGGCGGTTTACACCGGGGTGTCGTGTCGGTCAGGCTGCTAGATTGTCTCCGCCGAAAGTGCGGCCAACAGAAGCGAGACTAGGCAATAGCCGCTCGGTGTAAGCCGGTACATGCGTTTGCGCCTGTTGTCGGGATTGATCCGGGAATCAACGAAGCCGAGACCAGGCTTGCCCCGCCCGTAGCCCTCCCCCAGCTGGCGCATGTGTTGAGAAAGCGTCGTAACCGGCTGACCAAGCCATGCTGGAAGTTCTTCCAGGGACGGCGCTGTTTCGGGGTCGCCCCATTCAGGCGTCTTCATGGCCACGGCGAGCAGTGCGGCGAGTGCTCCTGATGTCGCCTCATTGGTCCCGCTGCTAGCAAGTGAACAGACGTCGAACAGACGGCTCAGCGTGGATACGTCGAGGGCCGGCATTGTGCCGGCGCTCAAACCTTCTTCCCTATCAAATGCGGCAGCGTCCACCTAAGGCTGTAGGTTGCGTCCCTCGCGCCAGTCACGGAGGAAGTCGGCCACCTCAAAGGGCTCAAGATTGCCCAAGGCCCATTCGATTGCGTTCGAAGGTTCCAAAAGGTCGTCGCGAGCGGGGTCGTTTTCAGACTTCCGAGCGGCTGACCGGCGCCCTGCTCGACAGGCTGACCCATCACGTCCACATCCTCAAGAGCAGCAGACCGCAATCCACTAACTACGGAAATGTTAGCGCGTTCCCGCGCTTCCTGATGGACGTCCGCTTTTGGAATCGACGAGCGCCGCTCTCAACGACCGAGATGGGGCGCTAACCTGTCGCTACGGGCTCGCATCCTGAACCCGCCGCGCTTTAGATAGCCTTGAACCGGACAATTTCCTGCTCGGCACACCGAAGCCTACCACTGCCTATTCGAACATTCGCCGCCTCGCCTGGTGCTAACCCACTGTTTTTGCTCATCCCAAGTTTCCGTACCAAGTTCGTCCAGTCAGGAGGTTCGGAGAATTCTGCCCTGAGAGAGCACATCACTAGGCTTGCAATGCCAGGCCGCAGTCAGGAGGTTTCGCCGGCAATGGCGCAAACGCTGGGCTTTCCTAGCGCTACCTGGCCGATCGGAGAAAGTTCGCCAGAGGAGCAGTGGCGGAGGGAAAGGGCCTGAAATCCAACCTTCTCTGCCACGCTCAGTGGGCCACGTAACGCGTAGATCCATCAACGTCTGAGCGGTCTGCAGCCGTGCAGATGCAGGCCGGGCTGCGTCCTGCCGGGTGCCTGGACCTGATGACTACCTTAGCTTACACCCAAAAATCCACGAGATTCGTGGACGCTACCGGCGTCGAGCCGGCTGCCCGAGCCCAAAGACGTGGGCTGTCTAGGAGGGGCGTCAACCCCACTAGGTCGCTAGACTATTCACCTCTCCGCGCTTCGCCCTGCATTTCGAGCGACTCCACAATAGCCACAAACCGCTGATGTGTTCGAAGCGCATCTAGGTCGGAGTCGTGGCGGTACCATCGAAGCTGAAATGGAGAGCTGAACGGCAGTAGCGTCTCGAATAGGTCAATCGCCTCCTCCACATCCCCGAGAACAGAGTAGGCACAAACGACGTTGTACCGCCCGGCCGAGTCGTCGGGATCGAGTACTAGTGCGAGTTCCGCCCAGTCTCGTGCTCGATCACCTTGGCCGAGATGTGCAAGCGCAAGCGCCCCGCGATGCGCCGCCCCGGCGTTTTCGGGGTGCAATTCAATTGCCCGGCTTGCGCGTTGAATAGCCGTTTCAGCCCATCGACGCGTATCGGCCAAGTGTCCTAGGGACCTGCAGGCACTCATCAATAGGATAGGCGAAAGATAATCGTCGGTTCGCAATAATGCGGCCCGTTCAAAACGCGGGACGGCTCCATTGAAGTCTCCCCGGCCGAAGAGGAAGCGCCCATAGTGAAGGTTGGCTTCGAACAGCCCGGGATCGAGCGACAACGCACGTTCAAATTCCTCTATTGCTTCCGCGTCGCGGCCGGCATGGTCGAGCGCAACCGCACGGGACGTGTGGGCCTCAGCCAGACTTGGGTCGAGAGACAAGGCGCGGGCAGCCATTTCCATGATCGTGTCGAGTGATGCGTCAGCCGCGTGCCAAACCCGCATCGCGGAATCGCAGTCGGCGATACCAGAATACGCCCGCGCATAGCTTGGGTCCAACTCGGCTGCCTTAGCGAACATTCGCCGCGCTAGCAGGAGATAGGATTTGGTCCACTCATGTGCGAACTGTCGACCGCGCAGATAGTAGGTGTACGCCTGCACGCTTCTCGTCGGAGTGGTCGAAATAGCTTTCACCTCACTCGGCTGTAGCTGGATCTTCAGTTGGTCTACAATCGCGTGCGTAATTTCGTCCTGGATCGCGAAAATATCAGTTAGATCGCGATCAAAGCGCTCCGCCCACAAATGGTCGCCCGTGCGCCCGTCAACCAGCTGCCCAGTGACTCGTACCCGCTGGCCCGCCTTACGCACGCTGCCTTCAAGGATGAACCCGACACCGAGTTCTCGCGCCGCTTGTTCAACTCTGACGGCCCGCCCTTTATAGGTGAAGACCGTGTTCCGGGCGACGACGTGCAACCCGGATATCTTCGACAAGTCGGTGATGATATCCTCGGTGATCCCGTCCGAAAAATAGGACTGTTCCGCGTCGCCGCTCATGTTCGTGAATGGCAGCACCGCGATCGATCGGTTGCGGATTTCGGCTGTCCTATTTGGCTCTCGGGTCTCATTCGCCGCCGGATCGATCATGTAGACCCGCACGTTGTGCTCGATGTTCTTGAGCGCTACCTCTCCGCGGTCATCGAAAGAGATATCAAGTCGTGCTCCTATCTGGTCGCGCACGGAAGCTGAAACGGCAATTCGGCCAGGCTCCGCTATGCCTTCCAGCCGAACTGCAACGTTGACGCCATCGCCGAAAATGTCATCGTTCTCGACGATGATGTCACCGAGATTGACGCCGATGCGAAATAGGAGCTGCTTTTCTCTCGGAACAGATGCGTTGCGCGCGGCGATGCCTCGTTGGATCTCGATCGCACAGGCCACAGCGTTCACCACGCTGCGGAACTCAGCGAGTATTCCGTCCCCTGTCTCCTTTACTACGCGACCTTGGTGGCCTTCGATGCAGGGATCGATAAGTTCGGCTTTGTGGTGTCGCATCAAAGCGAGGGTACCGGCCTCATCGGCACCCATCATTCGGCTGTAGCCAACCACGTCAGCGGCCATGATGGCAGTGAGGCGGCGCTCCAAAGGCAAAGCTCCTTGAGAAGCCCGCTTGCTCGGCGCGGCAGGCGTCACATAGTAGCATCTAAACGCCAAACGGCTGGCGGAATATTGACCTTCGACGCGTCGTTTTCGGGGACGTCGTAAAAACCGGGATACCGCCTGTGCCAGTGAATGATCCACTCAAGCCACGAGATGCGGAGGGGCGAACCGCACAATTCCGCAGAGACATCTGCCATGTCGAATACAACGCCCCGGTCCACATGCCTCGGCTTCAATCGCGATTGCCGTGTGGGGCAGGCTGGTGATGCCGGAGCGGCGGATCGAGGGCGATGATCGTCCGGTTGGCAAGTTCGTGCCCAAGGTATAACGTCCAGACCACAAACAATGTGCAGGGAGACGGCTCTCGTGGCTCACGTCGACTGGCAGATCACTGCAACCGAGTTGTCCACCTGCAACTGCAATTGGGGCTGTCCGTGCCAGTTCAATGCCCTGCCCAGCAGCGGCGACTGCCGAGCGGTGGTCGGCCTGCGAATCGACAAGGGCCATTTCGGTGACGTGAGGCTGGACGGATTGAAAGCGGCGGCAGTGTTTGCATGGCCGGGCGCCATTCACGAGGGACGCGGCGAAGGGCTCGCGATCATCGACGAGACCGCGACTGCCGAGCAGCGCGATGCGCTTCTGAAGATTCTTAGCGGGCAGGAGACCGAGCCCTTTGCGACCATATTCAGTGTGCTCGCAGCCATGACCGAGACTTTTCACGAGCCCCAGTTCAAGCCGATCCAGTTCGACGCGGACATGGACAAGCGCGTCGGACATGTCTCGGTTTCCGGGCTCATCGAGGCGAAAGTCGAGCCGATCCGCAACCCGGTCACTGGCGCGGAGCATCGCGCACGGCTCTTGTTGCCGCACGGCTTCGAATACCTAGAAGCCGAGTTCGCGAGCAGCACCTCGAAGTCGTTCGGACCGATTCCCAACGACTGGAGAGACCGACACGGCCATATCTGTATCCTCAACATGGGACCGAGCGGCGTTCTTCATTGAGGGTCTTGCGGCCATCCGGCCTGTTTAGCTTTTTCCTGGCGCGCGATGCAGTGCTGGTCGCGCTGAGCCTGTTGGCGCTTTGCGCCCTTGCATGGCTCTACCTTGTGCATCTTGTCGGCCAAATGCATGCGATGGATGGGCTTGCAGGGCGCATGATGGGTATGCCGGTTAGCGACGGAATGTCCGCGCTAATCAACGCCGCGCTGAGCCCGGCGGGCGCCGCATACGCCGAAGTGTCCGTCAATTTCATTCTCGTCGCGCTGATGTGGGCGGTTATGATGGTCGGCATGATGTTGCCGAGCGCCGCGCCGACGATACTGCTGTTTTCGGCGCTGGAGCGGAAGCGAACGGCCGCGGTCCACGCCGGCAGAAGCGCCTGTTTCGTTGCCGGCTATCTGGTTGCATGGGGTCTCTTCTCGGTGGCTGCCGCAGCCACCCAGACAATGCTCGCGAGAACCGGCCTGCTGTCGATGGATATGGCGACGGTTGGCACTCTGTTGCCTGGAGTGATTTTTGTCGCCGCCGGGGCCTACGAACTGACGCCTCTCAAGGGCCGCTGCCTGACCCATTGCCAAAGCCCGCTCACATGGATTCCGCAACATATGCGAGCGGGCAGGACCGGCGCGGTCCGGATGGGATTTGAGCACGGCACATACTGCGTCGGCTGCTGCTGGGCACTGATGCTGTTGCTGTTTGTGGGGGGCGTGATGAACCTGGCCTGGGTAGCCGCAATTACAGTACTGGTGTTCGCGCAGAAGCTGTTGCCGCGTGGCCGCATTTTCTCTCGGCTGGGTGGCGCAGTTTTGCTGCTTTGCGGAGCGGGATTGATCCTGCGGGGAATTGTCTACGCATCCTGATTCCGGTGAGTTCCGCGCGAAGATCGCCAACCCACAAACTTCCAAGGGCCGCCATCACCTGCTTGCCGCCGTCGCTCTCAAGCTGATGAAATCGGTCAACCGAAGTAGCGGCAAGGGGCTGGGACGGGGGATCTCAGAACGCTAGGTCGCTGGCCTGACCGGCTCAAGCGAAGTTCCTCCTACAGGACCAGGTCTATCCGCATCGACATCGCCCCGGGTCGCGTCGCAAAAGGCGGCAGTTCGGTTGCTGCCGCCCTCGCTTCCTGGGCGAAGGGCTCAAAGGATTCCTCAGTCCATCTTTTCCGGTCTCGCAAAGTCCTGAGACGGGTCGACAACGAACATGATCAGCTCCTTCAAAGTGTCGTTGCCAGTGCTGGCGGCGAGCATTGGCGTGTGTGGCGGCTGACCCGGGCTGCCTTCGCCGGCCTTGATGACGGATGTCTTGCCGGGCCAATTCACCGTCGCTTCGCCCGATATCACATACATTGCCTCCGAACCTGGATGCGAATGGACGCTGGTCTTGGTTCCGGGCGGCGCATCGCTGACGTTGATGCGCAGCATGTACGAGGGAGCATCGAACCGGTCGATCGGACCAATCGATGTCATCCAGTGACCGCCGTGGCCGACCTTGTCCTCTGGTCCAAGGGTCAGAAGCCATGACATGCCGTCAATCTCGACGGCGACAGCGGCATCCGTCGTGGCCGACTTCGCGGCATCCAAGGTGGAGAAGGTCTCGGCCGTCCAATAGAGATCACCCGGAGGCAGCCGGGCCAACGGCTTTTCGGCCACCTTGGTCACGACGAATTTCGGCGCTTCCTGGGCTGACACGGCGGCGGCCAATCCTACGGCTGGCAAGACGGCGCTGGCAGCGACGAAGATGTATTGCAGCAAGCGATTACAGATCATTTCGACCTCCTCTGTGAAGTTCAGACTGCTATTCCGTTGGGCGCGGGGATCGCGCCACAAACGCCGTCACGAGAGCGATGTTGGGAAGCGCAAGGATCCTAGTGATTGGATTTCTCCTCTGTATTGGGCCGGGGCACATCGCAGCGCGCTTTGTATCTTTTCCAAACGGGCCGGACTATCGTCGGGACAGAAGGCCCGAGGCAGAGGCGATATGTCCCGAAACCACGCCGAAACTGACCCGAAAAACACCGAAATCGTGCGTATCGGGTCGATGACGTTCGATCTCGCCGCCCGGGAACTGCGGGATCAGCAGGGCAATCCTGTGACCCTCCGCAGCCAGAGCGCCGAGGTGTTGGCCCATCTGGCGCGGCATTCAGGCAAGGTCTTGGCAAAGGGCGATCTGCTCGCCGCCGTCTGGCCGGACACGTTCGTCACGGACGACAGCTTGGTGCAGTGCATCGCCGACATCCGGCGCGCCCTTGGCGGCGACCGGCGTGGAATGGTGCAGACCCATCCGCGCAAAGGCTACCGCCTGGTCGTCTCATCTTCCTCCGAAGCCCCTGCAACCTGGTCTCCGCGCGGGCACGCCCGGATCGCTGCAGCCGTGCTGGCGGCGGCGGCATTGCTGGGGTTGCTGGCCGCAGGCATATGGTTCCTGCAGCTGGGCGACACCGTTACGCGGAAACCGTCGATCGCCGTGCTGCCGTTCGACGATCTTGGCGGCGATGAGGCAACGGGTAGGCTTGCCAGCGGGCTGACCGAGGACATCATCACCGATCTGGCCCGGTTTCCGGAAGTTGACGTCGTGGCGCGCAACTCGACGGCGCAGTTCGCCGGCGGCGCAGACGTGCGCAAGGTCGGCGAGATCCTCGATGTCGCCTTCGTACTTGAGGGGTCAATCCAGCGGTCGGGCGACCAAGTTCGGCTGACGGCGCAGTTGATTGACGCGGCAGACGGTACGCACGTCTGGTCCGAGCGGTGGGATCGTCCAGCCGAGGACCTGTTCACGGTACAAACGGAGATAGCGGATCAGGTGGCCAACCGGATCGGTGGCGGTGCCGGGCTAGTGCAGACCGCCGGGCGCGAGGCGGCCAGACGGAAGCGGCCGGAGAGCCTTTCGGCATATGAGCTGTATCTCTTGGGCACCGAGGCCATCGAGAAGTTCACTGCGGAGGACAACGGCAAGGCAATCCACTTGCTGATGCAGGCGGTAGAGATCGATCCTGGGTTCGCGCGGGCCTGGATAGAACTTTCGCATGCCCATGGATTGGCGGAGGGATTCGGTGGCGACGCTGCCGCTGCGAGAAAGGCGGCGATGGCAGCCGCTGAGCGTGCGGTTTCGCTCGATCCGCTTGACGCCGAGGCCCATGTGGTACTGGGGAGACAACTTAGCAGTGCGGGCGATTTCACGCGTGCCGAGTCGGCATTCGAAACAGCGTTGAAACTCAGCCCCGGCTCGGCCGAGATCTTGGCGTTCTACGCAAGCTGGGCCAGCACCTTCGGCAAGCCGGAACGCGGCGCCGAGATTGTCGACCGTATAATCCGGCTGAACCCGAGCTATCCTATGTGGCAGAATGGGATTTTCGGGGGTGCATACTTCATGGCCGGACGGTTTGACGATGCGGCCCTGATGTACGAACGCATCCCTCCAGGATCATTTAACAAATTCCGGATTGTCTTGAAGGCCAGCACTTATGCCGCACTGGGTCGCAAGGACGATGCTGCTGCCGTTGTCGCTAAGACGCTCGGCCAGTTCCCCGACCTGACGGTCCAAGAGTTCGTGAGCGATCCCGGCTGGGCCGATGCCGAGCGGGTCTTGCTGGCGAAATGGATGCAGGAGGCAGGCTTCCCCCTGTGTGCGAAGGCCGAAGTGGTAAAGGCCCTCCCGGACCTGTTCCATCTATCCGAATGCTAGTGAGGTACAGTCTGTTTGGACTTGCCCGGAAGAAATTATCAGTTCACCGTAAAGTGGCGACCGGAGCCATTTTTTGGCTCCGGCCCGGGTCCGGCATGGATCTCGGCAACAAAGAGTACCAGGGAGGAGACAATGACTTTTTCTAGCTCCGTTCGCCTAGGTGCGGCGACTGCGGTGATGCTTTTTGGGGTGGGCGTGGCGAACGCCGAGGATGCGTCGAATGCCGACATCAACGCCTTACGGCAGGCTCTCGCCAAGTACGAAGACCCCTATGTTGCCGTCCGAGACCTCTATCTCTCGACGGTGGGCTGCGTCCACTATGACGGTTCAACAATGGAAGGGCATTTGAACTATCCGAAAGGCGCCATGGGGATTCATTTTGTCAACCTCACGGTACAGGGGCCGCTCGACCCATTGAAGCCAAACGTTCTGCTCTATGAGCCGCAGGCCGACGGGAAGCTGAAGCTCGTGGCGGCCGAGTGGCTCGTTCCATTGGCCGCCGCCAAGGAGCGCCCGACTCTCTTCGGTCAGCCTTTCCAGGGGCCCATGGAGGGGCACGAGCCGCTCATCCCTCAGGGCTTCCATCACTACGACCTGCATGCCTGGCTGATCGACAATCCCGAGGGACCGTTCAGTCCCACCAACCCGGCGGTGAACTGCGATCACGCCGACTTTTCGTTGATGGAAATGCCGACCAAGCTGGTGGATGCTCCCTGAGCTGATCGGGCGAGGCCGGACTGGATCGTCCTACCGGCCTCGATTTGGCACGACGAGATTAACCGGCGAGCACATGCTTGAACGGGCGCGGCTGCTGGATGTGAACGGGTCCTCGTCACCGGCGCATCAGGCGGAGTGGGATCGGCAGTTGGTGGGATTGCCGAGCCTGGTGCCGCTCGCGGCGGTCCTCGGCGGCGGGCCTTCTGGCCGGGTCACACGGAATAGCCCCCGTCGACTGCGAGACTGGCGCCGGTGACAAAACTGGACCCAGGGCCGGCCAGGTAGGCTACGAAGTCTGCAATCTCGTCCGGCTGCGCATAACGATGCAGGGCTGCCATGTTTCGCGCCCCATCGGCAAACTCGCCGACCGCCGGGTTCATATCGGTTTCGGTCGGGCCCGGCAGCACGTTGTTCACCGTAATGCCGCGCGGCCCGAGTTCGCGGGCCAGCGCCTTGGTGAAGCCGACCACCGCCGCCTTGCTCAATGCATAAAGCGAACCGCCCACGAAATGCACCCGATCGCTGTTGATGCTGCCAATGTTGATGATCCGGCCACCGTTGCCGATATGGCGCAAGGCCTCCTGGGTAGTGAAAAACATGCCTTTCAGATTCACGTCTATCGTCGCGTCGAAGTCCGATAACGAGAACGCCGCCATATCCTTGACGACGCCAATCCCCGCATTGTTCACGAGTATGTCCAGCCGACCGAACTTCTCGACTGTTCGAGAGACTGACGCCTTGATCTCCGCTAGTTTGCCGGCATCTGCCCGCGACGCGGTCGCACGGCCGCCTTGGGCTTCGATTGCCCGAACCACATCGGCTGCCTTCTCAAGAGAGGAATTGTACGTGAAGGAAACCGCCGCCCCATCAGCTGCCAGGCGCCGACAAATCGCGGCGCCGATACCCCGTGACCCTCCTGTAACGAGTGCCACCTTGTCGAGTAACGGGGTCGCGCTGCGGCGCGCCATCGACCGTCTCCCTCAAGAGAAGTACCGAAATCCTAGATGGAATCATGGACTAAGTCAGCTGATATTCCAGCCGGGGTCTCAAAGATTGGCAACTTCCCCGATCTGCTAAATAGGCGGATGCGAATCGAAGTGTCGACCCTAGAGGAGAGTCAACCTCCACGGCAGCCACAGATCGCAATGACAGGTCAGGCTGTTAGAAGTAGAGTACAATCGCTTGCAATTTGAGCTCGACCGCATCAGCCTTGCTGGAGGATGCTCCTGCCCAACCTGACAGACCGGTATCAGAGTCGGCGGAAGAGGCTAGGCGGATAGCGACGAAACTTCAGAAGCTCAAGCTCCATCGCTAGAGCTAGCCGGCCACCCCATCAGGACACCGAGGCGCACGGTAGACTGGGTGTCACCCCACCCAGAATCCGTCGTCGATGTTTGGAGCATTGTTGGCGACGTTCTCGACGCTCGCGGTGAATGCCAGCAGGGCGGCCTCGCGAGAAAGGTCGTCGGCGAGCGCGTGATGCCAGAAGTCCGCGCCGGCATCGTCGGGCGCGCGGCCCAACGCGTTCTCGTAGAGGGCGTCGACGAAATCGTCGTCGGTGGGATTCGCGCCGTAGTTCTCCTCGAATTCGTCAGCGTCGAGGAAATAGGCCGCCACCGCCAGTATTGCACCCTGCGGACCGAGGCTGTCGGCAAGCTGCTCCAAAATGTCGTTCCAGAAGCGCAGGCCGGCCTCGTCTGGCACGCGGTCGTAGGCCGCCTGGTAGAGCAGGTAGCCGAACGAAGCCGCCGGGCCGTCGATGTCGAAGATGAAGGCGCCGTCGTCGAACTCGATGCGCTCGATGCCGGTCAGCGTGTCGGTTGAGCCGTCCGGCTTGGTCACCAGGATCGAGCCGTCGGGCAGCAGGTCCTGATGATAGTCTTCGCGTGGGCCGGAATAGACGACGCGGTCGAGGCCGTCGCCGCCGGAAATCGTGTCGGGACCGTCGCTGCCGACAAAGGTGTCGTCGCCGCCGAGGCCCGACAGATCGTCCGTGCCGGACGTGCCGGGAAGCTCGTCGGGGCCGTTGGTGGGCTCGGGCAGGACCGGGCGCCGGGCCTGCCGCCTGCATCCTCCGAACGAAACCCTCCGTCGATCTCCGCGGATATCAGACGGACGGTTGGCCTGCCTATTGCGCGCTTTGATCGACAACTCGATGCAGTAGGTCGGGCCGGGCGGAATGGCCGGCGGCATCGACCGCCGACTTGGCGGCGAGCACGGCCTCCATCGAGCCCTTGGCTATCAGTATAGTCTCGCCCTCGGCTGGCCCGGCGATTACCTCGCCGCGCGGATCGATAATGAAACTCTGGCCGGTGTGATCGTATGTCACCAGACTACGGTACCGCTCCGGGACATCCTCCGCCGTCCGAATCCCGGCGGCGCAGATGACATAGCTCGCAGCCTGCGAGGCGAATGCGCGAGAAAGAAGCAACTGCCGGGGCCAGATGATGTCGGGATAAGCTGGCGCCGTGGTGGGCTCGCGCCCCGGCCACGCAGCGACGTGAATCTGGGTGCCGCGGGCGGCAAGCGCATAGGTCGGTAAGATCATGTTGTGTTCCCAGCAGTTCAGCCCACTGATGCGACCATAGGGCCGCTGGTAAACCCTCAACCCGTCGGCATCGCCATCGCCCCATACTGCACGCTCCGCATGCGTGCCCTTCAGTTTGCGGTGCCGGCCGACGATGCGCCCCTCTCGTCCGATGAACAGCAGCGTGCAGTAGACGGTGCCGAACGTATTCGTGTCCCGCTCGACGACGCCGATGACGACATCGATGCCGGCTTCCTTTGCGGCAAGGCACAGTCTGTCGGTCTCCGATCCCGGTATCTGGACGGCGTTGGCGTGGTAGTCCGCCATGGCCAGCCAACTCAGCGGAGTGAAGGCGGCATCCGCGAAGAATGGATAGCCGTGCAGCCATGCTTCGCCAAAGGCGGCGATTGTTGCCCCGGCGGCCGCAGCCTCGAGGATGAGTCGGCACGCTTTGTCGGTCGCGGCCTCCCGGTCGAACATGACATGCCGAGCCTGGATCGCCGCAAGAGTGAAATGACCTTCGATTGGCATTGCCTGGTTCCTCCTCCGCAGCCGCTAATCATGGCAGTCTAGGCCATCGTTTGCATAACGAAATCAAAAGTGCATTATGGTATGCATTATCAATGCTTATGGGATGCAATGCCTCGCAACATCGACATAGCCCTGCTTAGAGCGTTCGACGCGGTAATCGAGGCCGGTAGCGTCACCGGTGCTGCACGCCTTCTCAACCTGACGCAGGCGGCCGTCAGCCTGCAGCTCAAGCGACTGGAAGAAACCTTTGGCGCCCGGCTCGTTGAGCGTAGCCGGAGCGGTATCCGCCTGACCGCCCATGGCGAGCGGATGATCGCCCAGGCGCGACGTCTCCTTCGAGGGAACGATGAGCTTTGGGCGTCGATGAGCGTGCCGGAGTTCGCCGGCGAAGTGCGACTCGGCATGCCTTCCGACCTCGTTCGGCCGTACGGGACGCCACTGCTTCGCCGCTTTGATCGAGCCTGGCCGCGCGTGCGGGTTACCATCGTATGCGACACCAGCGGGCGCCTGCTGGAAAGGCTCGATCGCCGGGAGGTCGACATGGCAATCGTGGTGCAGCCCGAGTGCGGCAGGCATGGCGAGACCTTGCGGACCGACCCATTGGTCTGGGTCGGCGCGCGCGACGGCAGCGCCCACATGCGCGAGCCGCTGCCGCTGTCGACCGGCGACGACACTTGTCCGCACCGGCCGATCGCCCTCAAGGCGCTGGAAGCGACGGGCCGCGACTGGCGTTTCGTGTGCGAGGTTGCAAGCTTTGAGGCGATCTGTGCGCCGGTCGAGGCCGACATCGCCGTATCGCCGCTTCTCACTTCGACGGTGCCGGACAATCTGCAAATAATCGGCGACGAGGGCGGCCTGCCTCCGCTCGGCGACTTCCGGATCAATATGTACCTGCCGCGCGCTGGCGCGTCGGACGTGGCAAACGAGCTTTCGCGTCATGTCCGAGATTTGCATGGACACTAAGCCACGTTCCGAGTTCGCTTCCGGAAGCCCTAACTCCCGACTATAAAACCGTCTCCGTTGTCTGCCGCCGCACAAGTCGAGAGCGCAGCCCGGGTGCGTTCTGAGACCAGCCGGCGTTCCTTCTCGGCCAGCGCTGCATAGAGGTGGAGCATGAACGGATCGGCATCCGCGCCAAGTTCTGCGACGACGAAGGGCACCCGCTCCGATCTCTCACTGGGACCGCACCTGCCCGCTTTCGCCTAAAGATGCAGCGGGTGCAACATGTCCCGGCGGCCTTCGGCCCTATTGTTCCGATAAGCAAGGGCGGCCCAACACGACACCCAATTAGAAGCCGACTGTCTGTGGGGACGGGGCCGCAGACCCGGGTCCATGCACTGCGGGTGTGCGGGCATCTATGTTGCCTAGACTAGCAGTGGGGAAAGGCAGTGCATCTGTCGGAGCGGCGGATTAAACCGATACCTACACTTCACGATCTGACCTTGCGAGCAAGCACTGGCTGGGGCAAGATTTGGTAACCTTGTTATGCCAGCCGTAGCCGCCTCGCACGCTCGAATAAACAACCTAGGATCACCATGTACAACTGGAGCAGCACCTCTCCACAACAGATCCTAGATTTCTGGTTTCCGCAGGGCCTTGACGCGTCGGGTGATACGCATCGGCTGTTTTTTAGAACACGCATGAAAGGAGGGATGCACGAAGAAATCAGGACGAAGTACGCCCAACTTACGAGGGCTGCAGCGGAAGGGGACTTAGATAGCTGGATGGAGACGCTTCATGGACGTCTGGCCTTGGTCGTCGTCCTGGATCAGTTCTCCCGGTCGATTTGGGAGGGTTCGCCGGCCGCGTACGGACAGGACCTGAAGGCCGCAAGATTGGCTTTGAGCGAGGTATTGGAGCCTCGATATGAAGACCTCCGGCCATGGGAGAAGACTTTTCTGCTCATCGCTATCGGCCATTGCGAGGGGCCGCAGCATCTGGATCGGATGGATATCGTTTTGGATAAGTCCCACAGCGTGACCGCCCAGGCGCCAGAGGCGATCAAGATGAGCTACAAAATCGCAGAAGACCAAGCCCGACTCTCACGCGATGTTATCGCTTCCTTTGGCCGGTATCCGCATCGTAACGTAATCCTCGGGCGCATCTCGACTAAAGCCGAGGAGAGCTACATCGCGCGCGGAGAATTCCCTCACCTTAGAGTTATACCGCTTCAGACAGATGCTGCTCAGAGAATGCTCGACTCGCCGCGGAATGCTGTGACCGGAAACCCGGAATGACATTTATATACATCAGTTCCCAAATATAAAGAGCCGCTATTCTGCTCTTCTACGGACTAGGTTTCGCACGTTCGACACCTGCCAGGTCCCGCCTCGCGCTGTCCGAACGCCGCGGTTGTTGAGCGCAATGGCGATGCCCCGCAGACTGGTGATGCCGGAGCGGCGGATGGAATCGATGACCGGCAGGACAGTGGCGGCAAAGCGCTCGGACTCGCGGATAGAGACTTCGCGGCCCCTGGCGGCGGCTTCGGCGGTGTTGGTGGGATTGCCGAGCCGGGTGCCGCTCGCCTTGCGGGTGGAGAGCGCTGCGCGGGTACGCTCCGAGATCAGCCGGCGCTCCTTCTCGGCCAGCGCTGCGTAGAGGTGAAGCATGAACGGGTCGGCATCGGTTCCGAGTTCCGCGACGACAAATGACACCCGCTGCGCCATCAGCCCGGAGATGAAGGCCACGTCGCGGGAGAGCCGGTCCAGCTTGGCGACGACGACCGGGCACTTCTGCTGCTTTGCGAGTGAGAGTGCTGCCGCAAGCTGAGGACGACGATCGAGTGCATCGGAGCCCTTGCCGGTCTCGACCTCGACGAACTCGGCGATGATCGCGATGCCTTCAGTCTCGGCGAAGCGGGCGATGGCCGAGCGCTGTGCCTCAATGCCGAGGCCGGACCGTCCCTGCCGCTGTGTCGAGACCCTGAGATAGGCGACCGCGCTGCTCATCGAGGCTTCCTCCGTCGGGGTGTTCAGACTGCAAACCACCGTTTGCAGTTTGCTCACTCGCCGAAAGCCAGCAAGTTCTAAGTGTCTGGTCGGGAACGGTTATTTCGGATCACGGTGGTTTGGGGCTTCGGCTGTGCCCCACGTCACGACGATGTTCATCGGACCGTCCTCGGCTGGAGCAATCTCGTTGACCGAGGTTTCCTTCCAGCGGGCTCGGGTCTTCAGCCAGAAGATGGCGGCGGTGACTGCTTCCCGGCCGTCGCCCAGCGCCTTGCGGTAGAGGCTCTCGGCCACCCGCGCATTGGCCTTGATGCCACCGCTCTTCAGTTCGCGAGCGCAGGCGGCCTCCAATGTCGATTGCTCGATGTCGAGCACCTGCGCGATGTCGGCAGCCGACAGCCCGAAGCCGGCCAGGGCCTCGACCTTGGCAGCATCGATCATGCCGAGGTCCTGGACTTCACCGGTCATGGATGCGCCTTCCGCTCTCGGCCACCTGCTGCAGAAGGGCCGTCAGTGGATCGGCGGCGTCGTGGCGAACCTCGGCCACCACCGTCTCCTTCCACTTCGCCCTGGTCTTTAGCCAGAAGATGGCCGCCGCAACGGATTCGCGACCTTCACCAAGCGCCTTGCGGTAGAGCGCCTCGGCGACGCGGGCATTGGCCTTGAGATGGCCGGTGTCCAGTTCCTCGGCGCAGGAGGCCAGCAGCATGGCCTGCTCGACCCTCAGCACGCGGGCTATTTCTGCCGGGGAGAGCCCGAAGCCGGCCAGCGCCTCGACCTTGCCGCGATCGACGTGCGGATGGCCGAGATCGTCGACGCGGCTCACAGGTCGATCTCCTTCTTCCAGTCCGAGCGGGACAGGGCCTGAAGCTCACGCTCCCTGCGCAACTTCTCCATGTCGGGGGAGGTGATGATGATGCGCTCGATCTTCGTCACCGGGGTATGCACCTCACCGGTGTGCTCGGTGATATTGGTCTCCTTCCAGCGGGCGCGTGCCTTGAGCCAGAAGATCGCCGCCGTCACCGCCTCCCTGCCTTCGCCGGTGGCCTTCCTGAACAGGTTCTCGGCGACCTTGACGTTCGCCTTGACGTGGCCGTGGTCGAGTTCCTCGCGGTAGTGCTTGCGCAGCGTCTTGGAGTCGATGCCTATCAGGCCGGCGATCTGGGCCTCGGTGACGCCGTAGCCAGCCATGGCCTCGACCTGGCGGCGAAGCATCGGATCGGGGACGTGGCCGCGGCGCGCCATGGATCAGGCCTCCACGTCCCATCGGCCGACATTCGCTTCCGGAGGTGCAGCGTCAGAATGCCCGCATTCCGCGCCAGAGGCCTGTAGGGCGGGGTTTTTCGAGGACGCGCCTTCCGCCGGTACCTGAGTGCCCTCCGACGCCGGCTTGTCCAAAATGGCCTGGCACACGCGCTTTTGCGTGTAAGGGTGGCGTCCGGAACGGAATGGCCACAGCGCGCAGGTCACAAATTCGCAGAGCCGGACCTCCTGCGCCTGATAGGCGCTACAGTCGAGGCATTTCTGTCGGATGGCCTGCATCGGCGTCATCAGTTCGTGGCCGGCGGCATTCGCGGCCGTCACGGTAGGCGGCCAGACGGCGGCGAGTTCGGTGCGGTTCATGGACGGCGGCCTCCAGGCTTGCCACCGGCTGCGAGACGGCGCTGCAGGCTCTGCAGGCGCAGTTCTTCGTAGCTGGCCCGGCAGGTCTCGATTTGAATGAACAGACGGCGGATGGCGTAGCTGCGGACGAGCGAGGCGCCGGTGAACACCGCGGCAATGGCGCCGTCCTCTGCCAGCGTGGTGGCGATGCCGAAGACCGGGAAGATCAGCTGCTGGGCAGCGATGGCGACGAGGAAGCCCACGACGACGTTGGTCATCGCCTCCGCCAGCGATGCAGACCGTGACTGGGCCATCTGTGTCACGCCGGCACCTCCGCCAGCCGCTCGGCCTTCACCTCGGCGAAGCTGCGGCCGTCGCCCTCCAACGTGGACTTCTCGCCGGTGAAGTCCTGCCATCGGGTGATGGCGAGGTCGACATAGGCGGGATTGAGCTCCACGGCATGGCAGGCGCGTCCGGTCATCTCGGCCGCGATGATGGTGGTACCGGAACCGCAGAACGGCTCGTAGACTGCCTGGCCGGCGCAGGAATTGTTCTCGATCGGCCGCTTCATGCACTCGACCGGCTTCTGCGTGCCGTGGCCCGAGGCGGATTTGCGGTGCGGGATTGCCCACACCGTGGTCTGCTTGCGGTCGCCCGACCAGTGGCCTTTCCGGCCTTTGCGGACACAGTACCAACAATTTTCATGCTGCCAGTGATAATCGCCGCGGCCGATCACCAGCCGGGTCTTGTCCCAGATGATCTGCGAGCGGATCGCGAAGCCGGCCGCCTCCAGGCTGGAGGCCACTGTGCCGCTGTGCAGCCCGCCATGCCAGACATAGGCGACGTCGCCGGGGAACAGCGCCCAGGCCTCGCGCCAGTCGGCCCGGTCGTCATTGAGCACCTTGCCGGTGGCGAGGTCCTTGTGGTCGCCGAGCTTGCGACGCCAGGCCGGATCGTACTCCACGCCGTAGGGCGGGTCCGTCACCATCAGGTTGGGCTTCACGCCGGCCAGCACGCGGGCGACGTCGCCGGCATCGGTGCTGTCGCCGCAGACCACCCGGTGCCTGCCCATGATCCAGACGTCGCCGCGAACCGAAACCGGCTGCTTGGGCAGTTCGGGAATATCGTCGGGATCGGTGAGGCCGGCATTGCCAGGACTCATCAGCGCCAGCAGTTCGTCCTCGCCGAAGCCGGTGAGCGCGAGATCGAAGCCGAGGCCCTGCAGATCGCCAAGCTCGATCGCGAGCAGGTCGCTGTCCCAGCCGGCGTTCATGGCCAGCTTGTTGTCGGCGATGACCAGTGCCCGCTTCTGTGCCTCGCTGAGGCCGGCGAGCACGATGACCGGGACATCGGCTATGCCGAGCTTCCGCGCCGCCAGCAGCCGCCCGTGGCCGGCTATGACGCCATTGTCGGCGTCGACCAGGATCGGGTTCGTCCAGCCGAACTCCCTGATCGACGCCGCGATCTGCGCGACCTGCGCCTCGCTGTGCGTCCGGGCGTTCCGTGCGTACGGGATCAGACCCGCGGCAGGACGGTACTCCACGGCAAGAGCGCGACCATCACCCGGGCCAGTTCCTGCAGCAGGCGCGCTGCCACCCCCGCCTCTCCGACCGGCATTGCCCGCCTGATGCCCATCCATGCTGCCCTTCATGCCCATATCGCCCGACTATCGAACCATCTGGGCGGGAACTTTAGCAGAGACTTCAAAATATTGATATCGTTGTGTCTTTCGCAATCCTACGCACGCTTGCGCAACGCTGCGCTCGGCTGGGAGTTTTTTGGCGCCAGGGACCAGCCGGATGAAGCTCGACTGTCTGGTCTAGGAAAATGTTCTCATGGCAGATTGACTCGGGAGGTCTCCAGAAAGCTAGCTACTGGCATGAGCTACGAGCACAGCTACCGAGTCGAAGTCTGGGAGGACGGCAAGCCGGTCGAAGTCGTCTCGATCTCGCCCGACATCGAAGTGAGTGCGGCGGCCTGGCAGGCATCATTGCGCCGCCGGCCAGGTGCCTTGCTGGTGCATCTCAATGGCCGCCACATCATGGACAGGATGGTTGCTCCGGGCGAAAAGCCACGTGAACCGGGCGCAGGCCCCGCGCGGGGACTGGAAGGCATGGAGGTGTGCCTGTCGGACCTTCGAAGCTGGCACCGGCTTCGCGCGTGGTGCGACGGCTGTCGTCATCACAAGTGGCTTGAAACTGCCGCTCTCGAAAAGCGTTTCGGCAAGTCCACCGCCTTCAGCACGATCGAGGCCAAGCTCCGTTGCACCGGCTGCGGAGGGAAGGGTGCCGTTCGCCTCCAAATCCATCTGGCGCCAAGAGACTAACCGCCGCTTGCACTGGCCGGTATGGGCACGGCATTCTGTTGAGATGTGCAATCTCTACAACGTCACCACCACCCAGGAAGCGATGCGCAAGTTCACCAGGGCTCTGCGCGACATCGCCGGCAACCTGGAGCCGTCGCTCGATGTCTACCCGAATACTCCGGCGCCAGTCGTCCGCGACGCGGCTGATGGCGAGCGCGAGGTAGCGAGGCTGCTCTGGGGCCTCCCGACGCCGCCCGAGCGGGTGAAGGGCAAGGCGGACTATGGCACCACCAACGTGCGCCACCCGAGCTACGCCCATTGGCAGCAGTTCGTGGGCGTAGAAAACCGCTGCGTGGTGCCGGTTACGAGCTTTGCCGAGCCGAGCCCGAAGCCGGGCGACAAGGACCCCGAGACAGGCATCCAGCGGAACTTCTGGTTCGCGCTGTCAGCGGACCTGCCGATCTTCTTCTTCGCGGGGTTCTGGGCCAGGTGGACCGGCGTACGAAAGGTCAAGGATGGTCCGGGCGAGCACCAGCTCTTCGGCTTCCTGACCACGCAGCCGAACGCCGTGGTGAAGCCAATCCACGAGAAGGCGATGCCGGTGATCCTGACGACGCAGGGCGAGATCGAAACCTGGCTGACGGCACCGTGGAAGGACGCCCGATCGCTTCAGAGAGCGGCGCCTGACGACACCCTGGTCATTGTCGAGAAGCCCGCGACGCAGATCAAGTTTCCGGGTAGGTGAACATCCGGATTGCAGGGCCAGGTTGGCCAGTTTACGCTGGGGAAAGAAGCCGAGCGCACCGCCGCGGGATCGCGACGGTTGCGGTCAGGGCAATCCGTGCCTGCCGGGCTTCGGCGGGTACTTCACAAGTGGAAATTGCAGGGCGAGTGCTTGGAATGGCGTGGCTGGAGTTTTGCAACAAACGACCCATCTCGATAGCGAAGGGCAACTTCAAACTGGGAGGCATGATACGGCCGCTGCAAGGCCTCGTTCTCCATATCGAACAAGGAACCGAAGACGGAACATTCGGCTGGTTCAACACCTCCAAGGATGAGCGTCAGGCGGCATTCGACCGGCAGGGCCTGAATATCACCGCCTACGAGTCGTCCGCGCATTTTGGCAATCCGAAGAACGGCCAGCTCGAACAGTTCGTCGACACGGACAATCAGGCCTATGCCCAAGGACCTGGCAATGCGACCTGGCTCAGCGTCGAAAACGAAGGAATGCCGGGGGACGAACTGACGTTGAACCAGATCAACAACCTTGCGCAGCTAATGGCCTATCTGAATTTCCACGAGGGCGTGCCTTTCCTCGAAGCGAACGACCCTTCCGAGACCGGCCTGGGCTTCCATTCAATGGCCGAATCGTGGGGCCATCCGGGATGCCCCGGCGACGCGGTGATCGGCCAGCGAGGGATCATCCTGGAGATTGCGAAAGGCCTTTTGACCGGCCGGAAGCTGGGCCAGCACATTCCAGAGTGGATCCTTGGATGGTGGAGCGTCTACGACACCAACCAGTATTACTACTACTTTTACCGAGGCGGGGAGGTGGTCTACACCAAGACTAAACCAGCCAGCGCCTCGGCACCGCCACCTGTGAGCCCCGCCAACAGCGGAACCGTAACGCTCAACGACCACGGAGTCGACATCCGCTGGCGCCCTTTGCCGCGGTCAACGCCAACCATCGAGAAATACACAAGGATGGGGTGGACGAGCACGACGGAGATGTTCGGGACCTCGAACAAATACGGCGGTCTGTCGGCGACCAAGCTCGTCTAGCCGCTGTAGGTGGAGGTTTCGCTGGAGCCGAACGCCCTTGAGCGCGAGAGCTGGAAGTTTGCGCAGCGCTCTATCTGATTGCCGGGTAGCCTCATCAGGAACCTCCAAGCAGAGCCACAATCGCACCGGCGCCAAGCAGCGCGATCTGCATCAACCGTTCAACGACACGCCGCGCCGCCGGCCGCCTGCGGGTATCAACCACGACGGCTATCGCCGCACCCGCCGCCGCGCTTGCCACGCTGATTCCCACCACGGCCATGAACACCATTTGCTCGGACATCATCACCTCCGTCGTCGGCGTTGATTGTTGGCCGGCCCGAGACAGGCGTGGATAAGTCAGTGGTGGCTAATGTAGCCGATGGCCGCGATAGCGGGCGTTGGCGCCGTATTCCTGGCCGCCGGCTTCAGAATCGATCCACGGGGTGCAGCTGGCGCTGGTGGACATCGTTCCAGTCCCAGCCGGTCACCTGCGGGACCTCCACCACGACCGTCAGCCGGCCGAGCTTGAGGCGCCGCGCAAGCGCATATGCGGCGGCCTGGCCGGTGTTGCTCTCGTCATTGTCGCCGAACACATACACGGTGGTCACCGTGGCGGGCGGCGTCCACGTCTCCAGCAGGCCTGCCGTCAGCGCCGCCCAGCACGGCACCCCGAACAGGATCGACGCGGAGATCGCGGTTTCGATGCCCTCGGCAATCCCCAGCACCTCCTGGTGCTCCATCAGCCGGACGGCGGCACCGCTCGGCATCGCGCCCAGCATCTTGCGGGGCTCCGTCACCTTGGCCTTGCCGGAATCGGCATCGAGCCAGGTGCGGTGGAGCGCAGCGCGCTCGCCGGCGGCCACCGCGGCGTCGGACGGGCAGACCTTGGCGACCATCATCGGATGCCAGGTCGGCCGCGAACCCGGCTCGACGTGGCGCTCGTCGGGGGCATAGCGCAGGCACGGCGGGAAGACGGTGATCCCGGTGCGGTCGAACAGGTAGCGGCCGGCGTGATCCTCCGGCGTGATCGGCATGGAGCGCTTCCACAGGGCGACGATCTCGTCGCGTCGGTCTCCCTCTTGCCGCCTGCGGGCGGAGCGGATCACCGGCGCCTCGCCGATGTGCTGCTCGATCAGCCGGGCGGCGTCGCGGAACTCGACCTTCAGCAGCCGCTTCACCAGCTCGATCCCGTCGCCGGCGCCGCAGTGGGAGCAGATCCACGTTCCGCGCCCGCCCTTGTCGTCGAAGCGGAAGCGGTCCCTGCCGCCGCAGACCGGGCACGGACAGTGCCTGCCGGTCAGCGCCTTCGCCGGCACGCCGAGCGAGGCCAGAATGCCCAGCCAGCGGCCGAGTGCCCGATCCCTGAGAGGCTCACGCCGCACGCGACGCCTCCTTCTGCCGGCGCTTGTGGAAGGCGATCTCCTGCGACTTCAGCCAGTTCAGGAAGGCGGCATCGGGCGCGACGGGATATTCGCCGAGCCCGCGCGGCCAGTCGCCGTAGCGGGCCTTGAACTTGGCAGCCGCGTAGCCGGACTTGTAGCCGCGGTCCTTCTGCACCCACAGCAGCATGGAATAGACCTGCTGGCGAGTGTGGCCCGATATGTCGCCCTTCGTTTTGCGGGCACCGGTCAGTTGAACGAGTTCGCCCTCGCGCGCCTCGACCGCCGACTGTCGCTCCGGCACAAAGCCGCAGCCGGGGCACTTGTGGACTCCGGCCGGCTTCAGGAACGAGCAGGACGGACACTCGGTGGGCAGCGGCGCCGACCTGGCCTTGCCCGTCGTCGAGCTGGTCCTCGCCTTTCCGGCGTCCAACGTCTCGTGGTGGATGTCGGTGACGAATCCTAGCCTTAGCGTCGTGTCGGAATGGTCGAGGATCAGGCAGTCGTCCTTGCCCTCGGCGATGCGCAGGCCTCGTCCGACGATCTGCGTGTACAGGATCTCGGAGCGGGTCGGCCTTGCCAGGATGATACAGCGGATGTCCCAGTCCACGCCGGTGCTGAGGCAGTAGACGTTGCAGACCACCCTGATCTGTCCGTCCCGAAGCCGGCGGCCGACACGCTCCCGCTCTTCAGCCGGGGTGTTGGCGTCGACGTAGCCTGTCGGCACGCCGGCGGCCTCGAACTCGTCGGCCAGCTTGCGGGCATGCGCGCGGTCGACGGCGAAGCAGAGCGTCGGCCGGTCCTGCCCGAGCCGCAGCCAGGTGGTGACAGTGTCGGCGACCAGCACCGGCTCGCTCATCACCTCGGCGAGTTCTCGCTCGTGGAAGTCCCCGGCCACGACCGAGACGCCGGACAGGTCGGGGTGAGCCGGCGCATAGGCCCGGAAGGGCGACAGAAGCCCCTTCTGGATCAGTTCCGTGGTCGTGGCGGCGACGATCAAGTGGTCGTAGTGTTTTCCAAGTCCGCGGGTCCACGGTGTCGCCGACAGCCCGACGAAGGGCACGTCCTTCCACTCCGGCATGCCCATCCAGGTGCCGATGAAGTCGAACCAGCGGTGCGCCTCGTCGATGATGACGATGTCGGCGGCCGGGATGCGGCGGCGGCGCAGCGTCTGCAGCGAAGCCACCTGCACCGGCTGGCCGGCGTCGGTCATGGGATGCTGGCCCTGCATGACGCCGACCGCGGCGATGCCCTCGGCGGCGAACGCAGCGACGGTCTGGTCCACGAGGCTCAGGAACGGCACTACGAACAGTACCCGCTTGCCCTTGGCGAGCGCCCCGTCGGTGATGGCGGCGGCCAGCATCGTCTTGCCTGCGCCGGTCGGAGCCTGGATCACCGGGCGGCGATGTCCTGCAAGCAGCGCCTCCCGAAGCCTGGCCAGGGCAAGAAGCTGGTGGGGATGGAGCGCCGACCTCATTGGCCGTCCTCCAGAGCCTGACCGCCGACGACGACGAGCCGGGGGCCGCCGGGGGGCAGAGCCATACCTTGATACGTAGGCTTCTCTTCTCCTTGGCTAGGATATGTTGTTCTCTTAATATTCCCCGGAACACGTGTTCCGGTTGCAAGTGTCGATTTGTTCCGGTTGGAACTTTCGTCTTCAAGCGGAAGACGTGTTCCGGTTGCAGGCTTCGACAGCACCGCGCGGACGTCGCTCGGCGACAGGTCGAACTTCCGGTGCATGGCGAGCGTCACGGAGTCGGTGAGGCGGCCTTTGCGGCCGGCACTGCGCGGTACCCGAACGATGATCCCAAGCCGCTCCAGCCTGGCCAGCAGAGCCCGAACGTGGCGGTCGGAGGCGCCGATGTCCTCGGCCAGAGTCGCCTGCGAAACCCAAGTGGTGCCCTTCGGATCGGCGCGCGCCGCGATAGCGTTGACCAGGGCCTTGAGCGGCAGGGTGCCGAAGCGTTGCGCGCGCGCCCATTTCATGACGACGCCGCTCACGGTGCCGCCCTCGCGATGATCTCGGCCAGGTGTTCGCGCAGCCTGCCGGCACGCTGGCGAAGAAGGTGCCGGTTCTCGCCCGAACCGGCGACGAGCACGTCGACCGGCAGGCGCTCGATCTCGCCGGCATGGTCGAAGAGTTCCGCAAGCACGGAACCGTGGGCGGGCGCGCCACCGGCAACGTCGGCGCCGGCCACCGCGTCCTTCCGGTGACGGGCCTTGTCGTGGGGCCGCACCGGTGCCGGCCGCATGATCGCAAGATATGCGCACCGGCCGGGCTCGAGCCGACGCTGCACGAGATGGACGAGACCCTGCTGGCCGGCCCACCAGGCAAGCCGGGCAATGGCCACCAGCTCCGCCTTCGCCTTCTTGTCCTGCTGATCCCTGGCGATATCGGCCGCCAGCAAGCCGTCATGGTACTGGATGGTCGCGCCGGGCTCGGCGGAAGCCAGCCACGCGCTGAGCTCCGCCTCGCTGCCGACCGACGCGACAGTCGGCGGAATGGAAATAGCGTTCATGCAGATTACGCCTTCAACGTTAAAGGCGATAATATTACTTCAATATCAATGGCTTCGCATTACGAACGTTTTCGCAATACTACGCTCGCCCAAGCAACGGGTAGAATATCGCAAACAAAATAGCGTTTGCGAACATCTGCGTAGGCATGCGTATTCGCACCGCTTCTCACCCGTTCGCGTTCTTGCGCAGCATGCCCACTAGGCCGTTGATCATGCTGCGTTCGCTCGCCTCCGCGGCCTGCAGCACGGCGAACTCCGACGCCGGCAGGTGATTCTCGATCGCCCCGCGCACCAGCGCGCGCAAATCCTTCGGCGCGATCGCGTCGAGCTCGACCGAGATTTCGCCAAACCGCTTCGCGCGGCTGTCGCTGGCCTTGGTCGGCCGCGTCGGCAGGTTCCAGGCACTGATCTGTTCCGGCGTCACGGCGATGCGCTCGAAATGGATCTCGGCCGCCGGCGCGAGTTCGCGCAGCGTCTGCTCGATCTTCTCGGCGGCGTTGACGCCGCTCGGGTCGAAATCGCCCAGATGATAGATGTAAGCGGGGACGTAAAGGTCGGCGATCGCTTCGGCGGCGCTGTGCAGGAAGGACAGGCTGGCGTAGCCGCGCGCCACCATCAGCGGCACGTCGTAGAGGCTGGTCACCGGCATCACGACGCCGGACAGCGCGTCCTTTTCGAGCCAGATTTCGACGTAGGCGTCCGCGTCGGCCCACAGCGCCTTGCGGTAGAACTTCGCCGTCTGCGCCAGCGCCTCGTCGACGCTGCGGTAGGTCTGCGGCTTGCGCTGCCAGCGCGTGTTGTCGGCCAGCCAGTGATACGGCAGCTCGCCGGAGCGGCGCAGGTGGACGAGGTCATTCTGGACCTTGTCGTAGTCGGCCTCGGTCTTGTCGATGATGCCGCGGACGCTCGCCTGGTAGAACACCTGGCGCACCGTCATCGGCCGCATCGCCGCGACGATGTCGAGCAGGGCTTTGCGGCGTGCCGCGACCTCGGCCTTGGTTGCGCGGCGGCGTTTTATAGGGCTAGCCGGATAAACTTCATACAGATCGGTCAGGAGCGCGGTGGACATCAGCGCTTCTCCCCGTCGTGCAGCTTTCTCGCTTCGTACTCTTCAATGTCCTCGAGACGGTAGACGACGCGGCCGACAACCTTCAGGTACCGGGGTCCCTGTCCGAGCCAGCGCCAGCGCTCGAGCGTCCTCGGGCTGATCTTCCAGCGGCGGGACAGCTCTACCTGGTTGAGATGGATGACCTGCATTTCGATCTCCTGCGGGTTCTTTCGAAGTGCCGCGAGGATCGCAGGTGGCCTGGAGGAGCCGGGGAGGCGTCAGGTAGGACAGAAGATAGGAATGTTGGGTTGAGGGCGTTTGCGAACGGCGATTGGTCAGACGACCAGCCAGCACCTTCCGCCTTTCTCGGCGGCGAAGGTGCGCCAGTCGTCCCGACCCGCAAACGCCTTGGAAAGCGTGTTGACGCTAGGGCCGCACTCCGCCTTCTCCAGTACCGCAGCAGTCAGACACGGACCTGTCCGATCCAGGTGGGCCTCTACCAGTTGCCGCATGATGCCGCGCTGCTTGCTGCCGGTGAAGCGATGCGCGACGCCGCGGATTGTTACCACCGCGCAGTCGGCAGCGCTGGTCACGATCGCATCCGTCGCGCCACTCGGATTCTGGATCCTCGCCGCGAGTATCGCCGGATCCACGACGAGCTCCCCTTGATAGTCGAGAACGTCAGCCAAGGAGATGAAGTCGTGGAGGCGTACCGTCCGGACCGGCAGTCCAGACGTCGGCGTGCTTGTGAGAACGATGCGCAACCCGGGCGCCGGCCGCTGCAATATTTGCGCGCGCACGCGCTGCCATTCCGCTGGTATCGACAGCCGGCGCGCGAACCAGGTAGGCACCCGTTTCGGCCGACCGTCGATCCGTAGGTCGTCGACCTCCCAGAGGATGTTTTCTGACAGCTCGCGCGGCGACCGCGGCTTCGTGTCCAGAGTGATCCTGGACAGCAGCGCGCCGATCACCGCGGGAATGTTGACCCGAAACATTCGAAGCCGTTCGGCAGCCACGGCGGCCCGCCCGACGTCCGGATCAAACCTCACGTATCCGCCGCGCTCCGGCGACCACGACACCTCGGTGACCTCATCGTCGGTATCAAGCGATGGCGCGGCCGCGGTGACCTGGCCGTCCGGCACGAGAAAGCCGGAGCTGCGGATGATCTCGGCGTCCTCCGGGTAGAAATCGTCGAGGACTGAACCGGCGACCCTGCCGGTCGGGCTCTCCATGGTCGAGAGGAGCAATTCCACGGCGCGCCGGCTCAGTCCCCTGGTCATCTCATGCCTCCTCGAGCAATCCCCACCGACGCAGGTACTTGTCTGCGACCATTTCCTGCTCGGGCGTCTGTTCCTTCAGGTTGCAGCCGTTCGGCATGGTGATCTTCAGGTTCAGGGTGCTGCCCTTCGACGACCCTGCCCCCGGCTGGAACACGATCAAGAGCTCCGCCTGGGTGCACACAAAGCCGGAGCGAAGGGGATCGGCATGGCTGAAGCGCGCACCGAGCTCCCAGATCGAATGAGGGGATTTGGACAAGCATTCCAAAGTGACCCGTTCGCCTGGCGCGTCGATCGGCATCAGGCGGAGCATCTTCAGCTTGACCGAATCAATGCCGTCCTGCGGATCCACCGGGAAAGCGTTCGGCCGCATGAGCGGAGCGAGGTCGTATCGCCTGAGGGGAAGCGGATTCTGCTTGAAGTCGAATCCCAGGAGGTCACGGACCGCCAGCCTCGCGATGTCAAGGCGGGAGTCCTTCTCCTTCCCGACGACCTCGATGACGCCGGTCGCCTGCTCGTAGACCATGGCGGCTTCGCGAACGGGCCGCCGCGACCGCCGGATCAGGTTGTCCGGGCCATCGAAGGCCAGGTCGTCTTGTGGGAAGCCCTCGCTGTAGATCGCCATCTGGGTCAGGTGGTGCTCCTTGCCGCAGTAGCCGACACGAACCCGCTGGAAATGTTCGATCTCGATGTTCTCCGAGCGGAGCTGGGTACGAAGCGCATCCTTGAACCGGGCAAGTGCGGCCACGTCGATGTTGAGGTCGACGCCGGGCTCGATGACGAAACCGCTCCACATCGCTCCGCGCCGGTAGTGATCCGCGTAGCGAATCTCCTCCGCCCGTTCGAACTCCGGCCGATTGTTGAGGAACACCCACAGCGCGCGGTCGTGCCCGACCTTGATCTTCTCGAACTGCTCTCGATCGGTCACGACGGTGTTGAGCGCGACCTGTCCGGCCTGGTCAGTCATGTCCGCGATGCGGTCGGCATCGGCCTGCACCCGCGCATGATCCGCAGGGGTCATCTGGTCGATGGCCATCAGCAGCGGCTTCGCCAGCTTGCCCTCTTGCGAGCCCCAGTCGATCGAACCCGGCATCGAGACCTGGGTCTGGTCGAAGTAGGCCTGAAGCAGCTGACTGGAGGTCTTGCGAACAAATGCACTGAGTTTGGTCATGGATACCTTTCCGGCGGAATCGACCCGCCAATTGATGTATGGCCGGGAGGATATGGAGAGCCGCTGCGCAGGCAATCTTGGCCCTGTGCATAACTGGCTTCTCTGCACAAGCAACGCGCACACATTTTAGTCACTCGGCTCGTCACAATTGCGCCACGAACTGAACAGCCTTCGTCGGAAGGACTTTGCGAAAGCTTGCGCAGGACCTCTTTTGTTTTCTAGGATGTACTATAAGACTATGTTTTTGCTATCTTATTAGCACCTACTGTGTTGATCTCGGTCGATCACAACGCCGAATCGAGATGAGCAACCCCCTCCCACCCGACCACATGCGCGCCGCGGAACGTCTAGCCGAACTCGGATCGATCCTGGCGGCCGGCCTGGTTCGGCTGAGGGAGCGACAGTCAAGCGAACTATCTGCACCGACGGAGAAAGGTTTCGTGGACTTCAATGCCCACCAGAGCGGTCATGCTCCAAATCTTGGGCGTGGAGCATGAGGATGACGGAGACGGTGATTGCGCGGCTGGCCGCGCTGAAGACGACGCCGACGGTGGATCTGAAAGGGCAGTGGCGCGAACTCTTCGGCACCGAGCCGCCGCCCTACAACCGGCGATTTTTGGAAAGCAGGCTGGCCTACAGAATTCAGGAACTCGCCTATGGCGGGCTAAAGCCGGAGACGATCGAGCGGCTCGAGGCTCTCGGCGAGCAGCTCGACGGCGGCAACAAGGCAATCCGCCGCCTGCGGGTGGACGACAAGCCGATCGCCGGAACGCGGCTGATCCGCGAGTGGCAGGGCGTCGAGCATACCGTCACCACGCTGAAGGACGGCTACGAGTGGCAGGGCCGGCCATACCAGTCGCTCTCCTCCGTAGCCCGCGCCATCACCGGCACCCGCTGGAATGGCTGGGTGTTCTTCGGCCTCAGGAACCGGAGGGCACGGCCATGACGAAGCCGATCGTCCGCAAGCTGCGCTGCGCGGTGTACACCAGGAAGTCTTCGGAAGAAGGCCTGGACATGGAGTTCAACAGCCTCGACGCCCAGCGCGAGTCCTGCGAGGCCTACGTCGCCTCCCAGAAGGCGGAGGGCTGGCTGCTGGTCGACGATCGCTACGACGACGGCGGCTTCTCCGGCGGCTCGCTGGAGCGGCCTGCGTTGAGGCGGCTGCTTGCCGACATCGAGGACGGCCGTGTCGATGTCATCGTCGTCTACAAGATCGACCGGCTCAGCCGCTCGCTGATGGATTTTGCGAAGCTGGTCGAGGTGTTCGACAGGAACGGCGTCACCTTCGTCTCGGTCACGCAGAGCTTCAACACCACCACGTCCATGGGCCGCCTGACGCTGAACATCCTGCTGTCCTTCGCACAGTTCGAGCGCGAGGTGATCGGAGAGCGGATCAGGGACAAGATCGCCGCCTCGCGCAAGCGCGGGATGTGGATGGGCGGGCCGGTTCCACTGGGCTACCGCGTCGAGAACCGCAAGCTGGTCATCGATGAGACCGACGCCGCGACGGTACGCATGATCTTCGAGAAGTTCGTCACGATCGGCTCTGCCACCGCACTGTGCAGAACACTGAGGGAGGAGGGTGTTCTCAATCGGCGAGGCAGACCGATCGACAAGGGCTTCCTCTACAAGCTGCTCAACAACCGGGTGTACATCGGCGAGGCCGTCCACAAGGGGCAGTCTTATCCCGGCGAGCATGCCGCCATCATCGGCAAGGCCCTGTGGGACAAGGTCCACACCATCCTCCGAGAAAGACCGCGGGTCAGAGGCGCCCGTTCTCGCGCCCAGACGCCTGCGATGCTCAAGGGCCTGATCTTCGGCCCGGACGGCGCTGCCTTCTCGCCCACCCATACCAGGAAGGGCGGCAGGCTCTACCGCTACTATGTCAGCCAGTCGGTGCTGAAGCGCGGTCGCGGCGCCTGCGCCATTGCCAGGTTGCCGGCGGCAGACATAGAGGCCGCCGTGATCGATCAGCTTCGCGTCCTGCTGCGCTCGCCCGAGATTGTAGTCGCGACCTGGCGGTCAGCGCGGCAGGAGATCGACGGTCTTTCCGAAACAGCGGTCCGCGATGCGCTGGAACAGCTTGATCCTCTGTGGGACGAACTCTTCCCAGCCGAGCAGGCACGCATCGTCCAGCTTCTGGTGCGCCGGATCGACGTCACCGAGTACTCCGTCGACCTCCAGCTTCGCGTCGAGGGCCTCGGGCAGCTGTTCCGCGATCTTGGTGGCACGAGGAAGCTTGCGGCATGACCGACCCCACGCTCTCGAACGACGGCCGCACGCTCATCGTCGCCCTGCCGATCAACCTCCGCAGACGCGGCGGTCGCAAGCAGGTCGTGGTGCCGGGAAACGCGACCTGGTCCGAACCGGCCAAGGTCGACAGCACCATGGTCAAGGCCATCGCCCGAGCCTTCCGCTGGCGTAAGCTGCTGGAAACCGGCGTCTACGCCACCATCGATGAACTCGCCGCAGCCGAGGCGATCAACCCCTCCTACATCAGCCGCATCTTGCGCCTCACACTGCTGGCGCCGAACACCGTCGACGCCGTCCTGGATGGCAGGCACGCGCCCGCGGTTACGATCGCCACACTGATGAAGCCGTTTCCAGTGTCTTGGGAAGCCCAGAATAGAAATGCGTCCAGCTGAGGTCAGGAATGGCGGCAATGGGGCGGTGTGCTGCCTGTCCGGTCTCGGGGAGAAAATGCGAGAAAGCGGCCCTTGAAGCCGCCGTAACGAAGTTACCTCGGCACAGAGTGAGGCGCGCGGCTTGTCAGTCGCACAAACTGGCAGCACGCCATCCCGCACTTTTTGCGTACATGGTGACGATGGTTTGCACCCAGCACTGCATCTCGCCTCCCTAACCGCTTGCCTGCCTGGAAAATGGCCAGAAGGCGAAAGGCCCGAAGCTGTGTTCAGTGCTCAGAATTTCCCCTCCCCTACAGCATTGTTGTTCTCCCAAGTTCGCATTATGTTCCAATGATCTCGGTTGTGGCACAGGCCGATTTGGATAAGGTACGAGCGATGGCGGGAACGGCTCCGGAATATTCTCAGAAGCGGTGGGGAGCATATTTTACGCCTGGAGATGTGAGCGCGGCTTTAGTGGCTTGGGCCTGCCGCAAGGCCTCGGACCGGATGATCGATCCCTCGTGTGGGGACGGCCAGTTCTTGGCGCTTCACCGCAATAGTGTCGGCATCGAGCAGAATCCTGTCTCGGCGCATCGCGCGATCGAGCGCGCACCCGGCGCCTTAGTGCATGAAGGCGACTTCTTCACTTGGGCTATTGAGACCCGCGAACGGTTCCAGTGCGCGGCAGGCAACCCGCCCTTTATCCGCTATCAGACGTTCAAAGGAGAGGTGCGGCGCCGGGCGCTGGATCTGTGCATTGATCTCGGTGCGCGCTTTAGCGGGCTTAGCTCGTCATGGGCACCGTTCCTCGTCGCGACTGCCGGACTCCTGAAGCGTGGCGGCCGCATGGCTTTCGTCGTGCCGGCTGAGATCGGTCATGCGCCTTACGCCGCGCCGCTTCTCGACTATCTCGTCGCATCGTTTTCGACCGTGCAGATAGTCGCGGTGCGCAGGAAACTGTTTCCAACGCTCTCCGAGGATTGTTGGCTGCTCTACACTGAGGACTTTGGTGGCAAGGCCGATGCGATTCACCTGACCGTGGTCGATGAGTTCGTCCCGGGCCGGACACCACCGAAGCCCACCGTCCGGATCAACCTTGGAGAATGGCGAAACGTTTGGAACCGACGCCTGCGCCCTTATCTACTGCCTGCGTCGGTGCGCAATCTGTATGCCGCCGCCCTCGCCGACCCACATACGCACAGGCTGGCGGATTTCGCGAACGTGGGGATCGGATACATCAGTGGTCATAACGACTTCTTCCACCTCCGACCTTCGGAAGCGAAGCGACTGGGCATTCCGGCCGCTTTCCTGCAGCCGGCGGTGCGCAACGGGCGGGCTATGCCTGCCAAGATGATTACAAAGGCGACTGTCGAAGGATGGCAGCGGAATGACGATCCGGTGCTGCTGCTGAGGCTGACACGGGACCAGGAGCTTCCGTCCTCAGTGCGCAACTATCTCGACAGCAGTGTCGGCCAAGAAGCCCGGCAAGGCTATAAGTGCCGCAACCGCGCCCCCTGGTATGTTGTGCCGGACGTACAGATTCCCGATTTCGTGATGAGCTACATGTCAGGACGCAACGTGAATCTCGCCAGGAACGCCGCGGGCGTATCCTGCACCAACAGCGTCCATTCGATCCGAGTGCGAGATCGGGCACTGGCGAGCAAGCTGCTGCCGCAATGGTCGACGCCTTTCTTGCGGTTGAGCTGCGAGCTGGAGGGTCATTCGCTCGGTGGCGGCATGTTAAAGCTGGAGCCGCGCGAAGCCGGGCGACTTGTTTTCCCTTGCAACGAGACGATCGGCGGTTCCAAAAGCGAAGAACTGGAAGACGCAATCACTTCGCTGCAACGCTGGCGGCATTATGCCGACTGAGCTTCGCGGCGACGCCGCTCCCGGACTTGGAGCGTTCCCCCAAGGAGAGGTCGACGCACTCGGCAAGCGCGTAATGGAAAGCTACCCGCTACCAAGATATGGGAGCAGCTAGTGGTGGCCAAACCATCGACCAAGGCCGAAGCATGGGTTCTCTTCGATCATATCGTAGATAGGGCGGCACCGAAGGGAGAGCACAGTAACCCCTGGCTCTCCGGCCCAGACGGCGTACTGGCATTCGAACCCGATTATCCAACGCTGGAGCGACTGCTCGGCGTTCCGCTGCACCTGAAAGCGGGTACGCAGTCGGGCGTCCCGGCGCTCGCGCTCGACGTCTGGCTTAGCTACGAGCTTCGCCGGGCCGGCTTCGACCCCGATCGGGTGTGGCCCCGGCCGAGCAATCCGCGGATTCTTCCGGCCGCCGTCGCGGCATTGATCAAGTGGCTGCCGAGCAACGTTCGCACGCAGGTCGCCGACCGTGTCTCGAAGAGGTCGTCGATACCCGAGGTCACCTCATCGTCGGCGGCGATCCTGGGCAAGAATTATCTGAAACAGGTCGATGTCATCATGACTGACTGGGCGACCGGGCCCGAGCTGCTGGTTTCGACCAAGCGCATGGACTCGTCGTACGGGAAGAACGCTCCGAACAGGATCGAGGAGTCTTACGGTGACGCGAAGAACCTGCGCTTGCGGCATCCGCTCGCGGCCCTCGGTTTCGCATTCGGGCTGCGCTCCGACATCTTGCAAAAGGAGCCCAAGACGGCGGATTGGCTGTTCGACTTGCTGGCGAAGCTGGGACAGGAAGATGACGCCTATCACGCTACGTGTCTGATCCTAATGGAATACGCGGACGGCGACGCCTTACCGGATGCCGAATCGGGTCCGCCGGAAGAGGGCATTCTCGAGCCCGGACCAGAGCCAGAGGAGGATATCGAAGAAGTCCCGGCATCTATCCCGGAAGCCACAATCGATCTGACCATCGAACGTCTTCCCAAGGTCACGATACTCGTGGACCGCACGCCGGCCGAACTTTTCCCGAGCCGCTTCCTCGCCGCGGTGGTGACGCGCGTGTTGAACGCCACCCCAGTAAACATGCACGAGGAAGCGCGACGGCGCCGGGCTTCGCCTGCATCTCCGTAACGGGGCCGATCAGATTTGAGCGGCCGCTCTGCCGTCCGGCAGAACCGGGGCCGGGAGCGGACTGTCCGCGATGGGGATTTGACCAAGAAAGCGGATGCACCCCCTTATGGACGCTGGCCAGAATTTGTGCAAAGCGGCCCCGCAATGGGCAAGCCGGCTAGAGAGTTGTTGACTCTGGCCAGCTCTCCAAGGGCAGATTGTGATTAAGTTTACCACTGACCTTTGCTAGTGACTAGCACCGAGAATCGAATCGTGGTGCTATTGTTCGGCTGTGGCATCGATGAAGTTAGTAGACCGTCTTTTGGGGGCAAGATGACGTTAACTGTTGCAGAGGCAACGACAATTTTGCGCCGGTACGAGGTGCCCGCGAATCCAGATCTCTTCTTTGTCGGACAGGCCGATAAGCGGATAACGTTCTACTCTCAGCAGGTTCGTGCGCTAGAGCTGGTGCACTCGCTACATATCGCCGGCCGGCTCGCCGAAACGGATCGAATTGCGGTAGTCGGAGCAGGTGCGGCGGGCCTCACCGCCGAGATGGCGCTGAATGTGCTTCGCATTCGGGTCGAGCTTTTCGACACCTCCAACCAGCTGTTGTCGCTGCAGGCCGGATCGCCGCGTTTGCTTGACCCCAAGATTTATGAGTGGCCACGCCCAGGATCGCTCGATCTTACCGCGGACCTTCCAATTCTTACCTGGAGTCGAGGAACCGCTGGCGCCACTCGGGCTGCGCTGGTTCAAGAAAACTTGCAGTTAGAAGCGTTGGTGGCGACAAACCGTCCCCTATCTCGCCGCTTAAACACGCAGGTAACGGCGGCAAACCTGACTGGTGCAGTGTGGGAGCTTGAATTCGCTGGGGACGCGCCCGCTCAAGCGTTTACAAAAGTAATAATCACCTCGGGTTTTGGGGTAGAGCCAAGTGTGGGCACGGCGCCTGCCCAAAGCTACTGGAGCGCGAACGGCCCTCCGCAGCCCGCAGTCGCCAATGCTCGCTGCCTGATCAGCGGCATAGGTGATGGCGGTCTCACAGACATGTTGGGTTTGCTCGTGGCAAACTTCGAGCATCGGCAGTTTACCCAGCGGTTCCTTAATCTTGTACCCCATGCAGAGCTTGCCAAAGCGGTGGTGGACGCGGACGACGCGGCCGGAGGCGCGGTTAGTCTGCAGACCGAGTACGACGCACGCGTGCGGCCCATTCTGGAGAAATGGGGAGTGATCGGCGCACTTGCACAGACGCTAGTGGCTGGTCGATCGATTGTCATGAACGCGGATGGCAACTCGATCCTCGCGAAGGGCGTAGCATCCAAGCTGAATCAGGTGATGGCGTATTCAGTTCAACTGGCCGCAATGACTCAAACTCCGCCCAGAATCGCGATTGCAGGGGGGCGGTTGAACGATGTGACGGATGTTCCGGGCAACCGAAAACTCGTCCATGGTCCGACGCTTCCTGATGGCACCAATGCAGGCGAGTTCGACCTGGTTGTTGTGAGGCACGGTCCCCTAAAGGTGAACCACCTGGCCTGGTTGGGAGGAAAATATCAGCAGTTCGTAGCTCATCGTACGGACCTCGGGGTCGACGACCCGGCGTCTGTCGAACCGCCGACACTCAAAAACGACACCTACTCATTCTTCCACGAACAGCAGGATTTTTTCTATCATCTTGCCGGCCAGCAGGAGCGAGCAAGCGTCCGAGAGCGCAGAGAGAGGCTGATAATCCTTCAGAAAGATCAGGCGACCCACTCCGTGGTGGAGCGAGGAGCCGTCCGACTACTCGACGCGATTAGAGGTAACCAGACCGGCCTTGAGGTATACCTGTCAGACCCACCCGAGGCATTCGGAGAAGTCGCGAAGGTTCTGCAGCCGGCGTTGGCCAGTGCCTGCACTCGAGTGTCCGCCACGAGTTCGCAGCAGCACCACGCGGCTTGGCAGGCACTCGTGCCCACAATCGCCATCCGCGTTATTCAGTTGCCAGTTCAGTATGCTGCTCTCAGCGTACCGGACGTCACGACGTTGTCACAGGCGGTAGATGAAGTGCTGCTATCGAAGCTGAATGCAGCGCTGGTTCAGGTGTGGCAGACAGGCCAATGCGAGATCGGTGTGTTGCACCCCACTATCAGTGCCGCCATTCAGCCCGTTTGGGGCGTTTGGCTAGATGTTCTGACCAATGATGCCGAGCTACGTGCCCACGTACTGCAAACACTCTGGAAAGGCGAACCGGGAACCAGCTGGGATGGAAACTCCGGGTGCCTATCGCAGCTTACTGCCGCCCTCGTATTGATGCTGGCAAGCAGCCTTGGCGTGGGCGGTCTTGATCCAAGCATGACTGGCAAGCAGTCCAACCTTTCCTACCCAACTGGTCTGGCCATCGGGTCAGGTTGTACCACTCGACGGGGGATACTCGTGGACGATTGCAACAATCCCGACGATTGGGATGCTGACATCATTATGCTTTCCAAAGCGGTTCAGCTGGATTTTGCGATGTCCGGCAGCATGGCGGGAACGGGTGTCTCGTTGGCGGCAGCTTCCCGTGTTGCGCCAGCACTTGTGACAAGCAGTCGACGGTGGCGAAACCTGCTGGCGAGCCCTTTGGACGATTGGCAGGCGGAGGTGGCCAACGAGCTTCAGGACTTTCGGGAAAGGCAAGCAGCGGGGTTGGCGGCGCTATGATCAAGCTTACCGACTTTGCGGAACTCTTGCGAGAACGTGCCTCCACGGCGAAAATGGACGTTCGGCCAGACATGAGTCTTGTCGCTGACGCTTTCCGCGGTCGTGAGCCGAGCGACGTCACACTACCCAGCGAAAAACTCGGAGCGTGGTACGGCACCTATCCCGTAATCGTTGCCTCTCTCGCCCCATCGACGACGCGCAGCTTCGAGCAGCAAACCAAGGCGATGCACGCACAGGTACTGATCGCCCGATCGTATGTGCCGGCGCAGCACATCGTCGATATGCATCTTTTCCTGCTGTTTCAGGGGGATGAAGTTGACGACGACCAGGCTGCGGCCATCGACATCTTGGAGCGCGACGAGGCCATCTGCCGCAAGCTCGTTTTCGTTCCTAGCGAACCAGTCCCTTCTAGCTTTGACGAGTTCGCCGGTCGTACGTTCTTGGCCCGGCCCTGGGCCGAACAAAAGCCTGCGTCAAAGGCATTTCAGCTTGATCAACCCGCCGCCTTGGTCAGGGAGATTCTGGAAAAGCAGGGACTGTCCGACACCTCTGCCGAAAAGTGGGTATCCATAGTCGACTCCTATCGAGACGGCGACATGTCACCTCAGGATCTCGTGAACGCGCTGGTCGTTGCGATGGAGGCCAACCGTGAGTGACTTGTATCTCACGAAACTTGCGGTAACCGATTTCCGTACGTTTTCCGAGTGCACGGTGAACCTTCCCTCCGCGCCCGGCGTCCTGTTGGTGTGCGGACCGAATGGCCTCGGCAAATCGACACTCTTCGACGGCCTTGAATGGTGCCTTACCGGCAAGGTCGATCGCTTCGAGAAGGCAAGCAAGGGCGTCACCAGTGATCAGTACCTGCGAAGCTGGCACAGCCAGCCAAATCGTCAAACAACGGTCAAGGCAATGTTCAGCGGCGGCCTAACGACACATAGAACTATCGTGGGCTCCCAAGACGTACAGACGGGAGTAGAGCCGGCAAAGCTGCTGCAGGCTGATACCTGGAGGTCGCCAATCGAAGACCTACACAATTATCTGCTGCTGACGCATTTCCTCGGGCAGTCCACGTTGACCCGGATGACCCACAAGCAGGCCGATCAAAGGTGGGAGTACCTGAAAGGACCTGCTCGAAGCGATTGGGCCACCGAGATTGCGACATCCATGCACGGGCACGGAAATAGTGCCGAGGCGCGAGCGTTCGTGACCGCGATTGCAGAGGCGCAGTCGCAAGCGCAGCGGCTCGATGACCTGCTGAGAGCCGAGGAAACGCTGTATCAGAGCAGCAGCGTCGCCGGTGCGATAAGCGAGCAGCAGGTCGTTGCCGATGTATCGGCAGCACTCGAAGATCTTGTAGAACTGACTTCAGAAGTGACAATCCCGAGAGCCGAGCCGTCCTCGGGACGGAGGGCGCTGGAACAACTTAGCGCTGTGCTTGCTGCTCTGAAGGCTTGGAAAGCCCAGAGAGATGCAGCTCTCGGCAGCGTCGACGCCTGCTTGCGCAAATTCAACGAGGCAGGCGCACGCGTCTCGAAGTTGAGGGCTGATCTGGTGCCAGTGGGCGCGTCTGTGCTTGACCTGCAACAGCGAGCAGCATCGCAATTGCTCGAACTGCAACAGGCTCAGTCTGAACTTCAGGAAGCCAAGGCCGCTCAGGCCGCATCGGAATTGCGGGTCACCGATCTTGGGGAGCTACGGGCCCTACTGGAATCCAAGGCTCGGCATGAGGAGAGCGGCAGGCGGTTAGAGACCGAGGCCACTGAGCTTGGGAACGCGCTGGCGACTGAGGAGATGCGCGTTCGCCATACGCAAAAGCGCCTGCAGTTGGGCCAGTCGATTTTCGACACATTGCAGCGTGTGCTTAGCGATCTGGAGGTTGAGGCGACACGTGACGCCGTCAGGTCGGACCTAGCTCGCCTCGATGAGCGTATCGCGCTTCTGCGCAACTCGATTGCCACACTGTTGGGAAATGCACCCGACCCCGAACTCGAGTTAAAGGAAGCGCAAGCCCGCCGCGCTGGCGCCCACGAAAGACTGCAGGCTGCCAGAACGACACTCGCGTCGGCTCGCTCGGCTGTTGATCGGCTTGCCGCGGCCGTTGTCGGTGTTGCCGCTCACATCGACGACTCAACTTGCGTTTGTCCTGTATGCTCGACCAATTTCGAGCCTGGCGAGCTTCGCCAGCGTGCCGCCGCTGCGGTAGAGGCATTTGGTCCCACCCTCGGCCCTTTGGAAGGCGTAGTTTTGGCCGCCGATCAAGAAGTGGTTCAGGCAGAGGCAGGCTTCGCAGCCGTAGCCTCGAAGGTAGGCGAACTGAGTGGAATGCGGCAGAACCTGGCCACACTCACCGCTGAGCGGAACACCAAGTTCGCTTCACTTGGCCAGAATGGGCATCTCGACCCCGCCGCGGTCGCTGCGAAAATGTCGAACCTGCAGCGACGAGCAGATCGTGCGAGGCGCTGGCTTCAGGTCGTGGGAGAGCCCAGCGCGCTTCAGCGGTCTTGGTCCACCGCTCTGATCTCGCGCAACGACCTTGCCGGGCGATTGGCCGAAGTCAATCGCGCACGGGAAAACGATCATCAGACCGTGATGCGATCGGTTGAGGACATTCAGTTCCGCGTCCAGACACTCGGGTTGGGCGCCTCTGACGATATAGATGCACAATTGGCATTGGCCCGCACCCAGAAGATCGAGGCCGACCGGCGTGTCGCGTCCGCAGCAGAGGCACTGCAGCGGCACCAAGCGCTACAAGGCAACCTAAACGTTGAGTTGGTCAGCGTGACAACAGACCAGCGGTCTCTTGCCGCCGCCATTGACGCATCGCTGGCCGAAGTCGACCAAGCCATAGCTACTTGGAAGGATCTCGGGATGGAGGGCGAACTGCCTTCCAATGACAGCAGGTCCCGCGCCGAACGTTTTCTTCAGGCCGCAGGAACGCGAATTGGCAAGATGGATCAGGACCTCACCCGGCTCCGTAGTGGTCTGAGTATAACGCTGCAGCAAAAGGCCCACAGGGAAGCATTGGCCCAAGTGCGCAGCGCCATCGCCGCGCCAGCTTCTACCAACCGCGATGACACCGTCAAGTTGGCTCGTAGCGCTCAAGCCCAGGCGGTGGCAACGGCGGAACGGTACTCGGTTGCCCAGCACGTTGCGCAGGCGGCTTACCAACAGATCAGCCGACAGGTTGGCGCGTTTAACCAGCGCTACTTAAAGCCCTTGAACGACCTGATGAACAAGATCAATCGGGCGATCCTCACCGACCCGGATGTTGGCCTTGACCTTGAGTTTGCTCGCAATTCTGTGCGTCAGAGGGCCCGGCGGCTAAAGAATGCACCGACCACTGTCGAGAACTTGGATCCTTTGCTGGTTCACAGCGAAGGGCAGATGGCTGCCCTCGCGGTAAGCATCCTGTGCGCAGCCAGCCTCAACTTCACTTGGTCGCGTTGGAAGGCGCTAGTTATGGATGACCCACTTCAGCACAACGATGTCGTACACGCCTCCGCCTTCGCCGACCTGATGCGGAACCTGGTCCATGACAAGGGGTACCAGATACTTCTTTCGACGCACGATATGGGGCAAGCAGATTTTCTACGTCGGAAGTTCGCCGCAGGAAATGTGCCATGCACCGTGGTCCAGCTGGTCGGGAGGAGTAGGGAGGGGACGATCGTGAAAATAGAAAACAAGCTTTCGAGCGCGGCCTGAACTCTTGAGCACTTCCGCTCTCGGTGCGGAAGGCGCCAGCCTGCTGTGGCAATGGAAACGTCCGCTCCTGGGAAGCAGCAATCGTCGCCGCGGCGGCCAAAAAGGGGGTGAAGAACTGCGACTACGCGGGCTCGCTATCTCTGAGCTACGTTCCGCCAGGATAGCGGGCAATGGGCCAATTTCACGCTGGGCACGCCTTTGCCCACCACTGCCTATTCGAACTCGCGCCAACCTGCAGAGGGCCAACCCGCTGATTTTGCTGCGATGACGGTCGCCGTACCAAATTCGTCCAGTCAGGAGGTTTGGAGAATCCTGCCCTGAGAGAGCACCGCGCTGGGCCAACGCGCCGGTTCGCAGTCAGGAGGTATCGCCGCGAATGCCGCAAACGCTGGGCTTTTCGGGCGCTACCAGTCAGCCCGGAGAATGTTCGCCTCAGGGGCACTGGCGGAGGAAAGGGAACTGAGATCCAACGTTCTCCACTTCTCCACCTCGCAAGATACTGATTTTATTGAGCTCACTTAGGCCGCCAAGCCCACGGAGCCACGGCGCCGCACTTATGAAGCGCCTAGCTTCAAACGATTGCACCGTAGGCAACGAGCTAAGCTGCCCACGGTCCGGGACATCAGGCTCGGTGCGGACGCGGTTTAGGGTCGTCTTCGGATAGTGCCTTCCAGCCGGGTCGCCGCCGCCACCGTATTGGAGATCGTTCCATATTTGCGGATGTTTCGATAGAGAAGGTCGAGCCGCTGGTCCGTCTCGTTCGTATCGACCGTCAAAACGTAGTCGATCTCGATGATCTTTGGCGGGCTGTCTTGCCGCATCGCGTGGAGATTGATCTCAACGCCTCGCAGATCGAATTTCAACATAGGGGCAACTCGCTCAATGCTCTTAATCATGCAGGCCGCCACAGCGGCGAGCAGAAGTTCAGCTGGATTGAACGCATCCCGCCGCCCTGCCAGCGACGTGTCAAGCACGAGTTCAGCGTCCTTGGCCGTGGCTATGCTGCCGGACGGGTCGGCCCGCCTGGCGTAAATCGCGTACTCCAGCATCTCGCTGCTCCCTGTGCAACTCGCCCGGAAAAGATCGGATCCTCACGAAGCGTATCTGGATCAGGGTGATCGCAGGCTATGCGCGGCCGCGAAGAAAGTTAGGCAGTCGCGAACCAGATGTCCCTGCTAGCGGCAGATCAGAGACCTGCTACAACCTGTTTCAAGAGCTCCCGGACGTCTCCGGCGATGGACCCCAGATGCGGGTTGTTTACCGACTGCATGGAGGCAACAGGATCGACCGCTGAGATCTCCACCCGACCCTCGCCCACTTGCTGAACAATGACGTTGCAGGGCAGCATCGTTCCTATCTTGTCCTCGCTCAGCAGCGCTTTGTGCGCAAATGTCGGGTTGCATGCGCCAAGGATCATGTAGGGACGGAAATCGATGTCGAGCTTCTTCTTCAGCGTCGCGCGGACGTCGATGGTCGTCAGGACGCCGAACCCCTTTTGCGCCAAGGCGGCTGTAACATGGGTGATTGCCTCCTCCATGCTCATGTGAATGGTCTTGCTGAAGTAGTAGCTCACAAAACGTCTCCTGAATCGGCTCTATGCGGTCGGCAGCATCACGTCACATCGCGCCGCAGTCTGTGCCGATCAACTCGTCCGCCACCTTCTTTTGCTCATCGCTCAGCACCGCATAGAGAGCTTCGGTCGCGGGCTTTATCGCCTTCATGGACTCCAGCATGGCCTCCATTCCGACAATACGTGCGTCCATCCGCTCGGCCGCCGTGCCCTTCTGCATGGTTTCGAACATGCTCTCGTGCATGTCCTTCATGAGTTCCACGCGCGCCTTGACGGCGGAGGCGTAGCCCTCCCACGCTGCGGCTTGGGCATCCGTGATGTCGAGCTCTCCCCTCAGGTAGGCTAGGCGCCCGTCGACCATGGCGCCCATTTTGGGCTGCCTTTGCATCATCCCGTGGCCCTGACCGCCTTCACCCCAGCCGCCATGGCCCATCATACCGACCATGGGACAGCCACCACCCATCATTCCCATCATCGCCCGGGGTTCGCCGGCGTTCTGGGCAAAGGAGGGTGAAAGTGCAGCGGCGGTGACGGCAAGCGCTGCGGCAGCGCGAATAAGAAGCCGAGTCATAAAGGTATCCTTCCGATGCTAGCAGGATTGGTTGCGTCCATAATCGGTTAATCGCGGGTCGCTGCCTTGATATGTATCAACCGACCCGACCTGCAGCTCATCAACTCCTTACAGCGTTATCTTGGCCGGAATCGGTATCAGCGAAAGGAGGAGGGTATCGTCATTGCTAACTACGACGACAAAACACGGCTTCGAGCCCGATTGCCCCAAGTCAGCAAGTCGATCGTTGGCGGAGGCATTCCAATATCCTCGAGGCATACGAGGTCTAACGTTTTTCCTACGAAAAGCATTCTCTGTCGCCAGACATTCTGCAGCAGCTGGATTGAATAGAGGGCGCTCCGGCAAGTGGTAGGCCAAATAACTGGCCGGTACGGTGTTATTTTCCGACATGCTCGTACAGTGTGGTGTTTCCATCCGGACTGACGGCGAATACGTCGTAGCTTGCTGCTGAACTGCTGCCCATGCCGAGAGAGCCTTCCGGCATGCCCGGTACCGCGAGACCAGCAATCGCCGGGCGCTCCGAAAGCAGCCGCGAGATCGCCGCAAGCGGCACATGCCCTTCCACATAGTACCCATCGATCAGAGCCGTATGGCAGCCCTGTAGGTTTTCAGGGATACCGAGCGATTTCTTGAGCGGCATCAGGTCCTCGCTGTCATGCAGCGTTACCTTGTACCCGGCCTGCCGCAGCGCGGCGGCCCACGCACCGCAGCAGCCGCACCATGGATTCTTGTGAACCTCCACCGCTACGGGCGCCGCCTGTGCGCCGGCGCTTACGCCTGTAGCCGCCATCAGCAGCAGAAAAACGCGCCTGTTCATCTCCGGTGCCCTTTCGTCAAAAGCTCGCCACGCGCTGCGAGGGCGGCGGCGCTGATCGTATCACTTGATGTCCATCACGGTAATGCGGCCGTTGACGCGCTCGGCGACGAACTCAATCGCCTGGCCCGGCTTGACCTTTTCCAGCATGGCGTCATCGGCGACGACGAACACCATGGTCATGGCCGGCATGTCGAGATTTGCCAGCGGTTCGTGCTTGATGGTGATCTTCTTCTGCTTTGCGTCCACCTTGGTCACTTCGCCCTTTGTGTATTCGGCGGCGAAGGCGCTGCCCGCAATAGCCAGCGTCAGCGCCGCAACCGCTGCAATCTTGGCGAGTATCTTCTTCATGACAGTCTCCTGGTTTCTCACTTAACCGCGACCTCGATGTCGCCCTTCATGCCGGCGTCGTAGTGGCCGGGAATCAGGCAGCCGAACGCGAAGGTGCCGGCCTTGTTGAAGGTCCAAACGATCTCCCCGCGCTTGCCCGGCGCGAGCCGGATCGCGTTAGGGTCGTCATGTTCCATCTCGGGGAACTTCTCCATCAAGGCCTTGTGCTCAATGATGGCCTCCAGCCTGTCCATGACGAACTCGTGGTCGGTTTCGCCTTTATTGTTGAACTTCAGGCGCAGCGTCTCCCCTTCTTTCGCGGAGAAGGAGGCGGGCGTGAAGATCATCTTTCCGTCGTCGGTCTCCGACATGGTGATGTTGATGGTACGCTTGGCCTTGCCAGCCTTGCCCGGAACGCCGATCGCGAGTTCGTCGTGGGAATGGTTGCTGGTTCCGCCGGCAAGTGCGGGACCGGCGATGCCGACCATCGCCATCAGCAGTGCGGTCTTCAGATACATGCTATTTCTCCGTGTTCGTGGCTGTCTCATTATCAGTACTTCTTGTGCTGGGTATCGTGGCCGGGCGGCGCGCCGACTCCGACGTCCCTGGCGGAGGCGGGCTCCGGCAACTCCCCTGTCCATTCCCAGGCCACGGTCCCGGCCGGGTGCTCGTACCAGCCTGGGTCGGAATAGTCGGTCGCCGACAGCCCTTCGCGGACCTTGACGACCGAGAACATGCCGCCCATCTCGATCGGGCCGAACTGACCCCAGCCCGTCATCATCGGGATGGTGTTGTCGGGCAGCGGCATCTCCATCTCGCCCATGTCGGCCATGCCGCGATTGCCCATGGCCATGTACTCGGGCTGCACGCGCCGGATCTGTTCGGAGAGCTGCGTCTTGTCGACGCCGATGAAGGTGGGCACGTCATGGCCCATCGCATTCATCGTGTGGTGGGATTTGTGACAATGGACCGCCCAGTCACCCAGATGGACGGCGTCGAATTCGTAGGCACGCATCGCGCCCACCGGGATGTCGATGGATACCTCCGGCCAGCGCGCTTCCGGCCGCACCCATCCGCCATCCGTGCAGGTCACCTCGAAGTCATAGCCATGCATGTGGATCGGGTGGTTGGTCATGGTCAGGTTGCCCACCCGCACCCTGACGCGGTCGCCTTTCCCGACAACCAGGTGGCTGATGCCCGGGAACACGCGGCTGTTCCAGCACCACATGTTGAAATCGGTCATCTCCATGACCCTCGGCACATAGGAGCCGGGGTCGATGTCGTAGGCGTTCAGCAGGAAGACGAAGTCGCGATCGACGCGGTGCAACGCCGGGTCCTTCGGATGGATGACGAAGAACCCCATCATCCCCATCGCCATCTGCGTCATCTCGTCGGAATGCGGGTGGTACATGAAGGTCCCGCTTTTCACGAGATCGAACTCGTACACGAAGGTCTTGCCGACCGGGATATGAGGCTGGGTCAGCCCTCCGACCCCGTCCATGCCGCTCGGCAGGATCATGCCGTGCCAATGGATGGTGGTGTGTTCGGGCAGCCGGTTGGTGACAAAGATGCGCACCCGGTCGCCCTCTACCGCCTCGATCGTCGGCCCGGGGGACTGCCCGTTATAGCCCCAGAGATAAGCAGTCATGCCCGGCGCCATCTCCCGCTCGACGGGCTCGGCGACGAGATGGAACTCCTTGACGTTGCCGTTCATGCGGTGCGGCAGCGTCCAGCCGTTGAGCGTCACCACCGGCTGGTAGTCAGGGCCGCTCCTAGGAAAGAGCGGAGGCTGCATGTCCGGAGATTCCATGACGGCGGCTTCAGGCAGCCCCATCGCGGATGTCTTCGTCCAGGCGGCCGCGCCCGCAAGCAGCGCGCCGCCTCCCAGTAATTGTCGTCTTGTAACCATCTCGATGATCCCTGATCTCTAGTGCGCCGCGCCGGCGCTTTGGGCGGCGGACGCTGTCACGGTTTCTGACGACGAGCCGCCTTCGCCGCCGCCATGGACGGCCGTGCCCAGATTGGCGTCGGCGATCCAGAAAGCCTGCAGCGCCTGGAGGGCCTGGATGTTGGCCTCGATGCGGGCGCGCGTGTCGGCGAGCAGCTCGAACGTGTTGGTGATCATCCCGTTGTAGGTGAGCACCGACTCCTCTTCGATTTTGCGACGTAGCGGCACGACGCTGTCCCGGTAGTGCCGTGCGATGTCGTATGTCGAGCGGTAGGCATCATAGGCTGACCGCGCTTCGCTCCGGATATTGACCGCCTTTTCCGCTAGCCGGTTCGCGGCCTGCATATAGGCAAGCTCTGCCTTGCGCATGCGCGGCTTGCCCGTATCAAAGACCGGGATGACCAATTCGACCTCGATGCGCGGTGTAAACTCGACCTTGCTGGCGCCGTCCTCCTCTTCCTCTCGCTCGGCCTCAACGCCGGTCAGAAGTTCAAGGTCGGTCAGATGGCGCGTGGCTGAGGTCAGCTTGTATTCCCTTGCGAGCGCTTCCAACTCCAGCCTGGCGATTTCAAGGTCAACGCGCTGCTGCAGCGCCTCGCGCTCGATCGTCTTCCGGCCGCGTGCTCCCTTGGGCAAGGCCGGCAGGCGTCCGGGAAGCTTGTAGGCGATGTCAGCGCCCCACAGGCCCATGAGCCGGGTCAGCTCTTCGCGCGACTGCCGGGCTTCAAGCTTTGCTTGCGCGGCCTGGCCCGCCAGCTCGGCATTGAAGACAAACTCACGCGCCTGCCCGGTCTTGTTGAAGGCACCGGTTTCGCCGAGCTTGCGGGCGAGTTCGGCGGCCGCGTCCGCCGAGACTTGCGCCTGTCCGAGCATGGCGACTTCTTCCTGTGCCGCGACTGCGTTGATCCAGGCCCGCCTTGTCAGCGCGGCAAGGCGCAACGTCTCCTGGGCCGCCTGCAGCTGCGCCTGCCGGAAGCGCGCATCAGCCACCGCCACGCGCTTTTCGCGCGTCATCAATGCAAGGATATTGCTGATGACAGCGGCTTCGACCGTGCGTACGGCATCGAGGGTCATGATACCCACGGTCACGCGCGGATTGACGAGAAGGCTTTCCTGCCAGACATCGGCCGCCGAAAGGCCGATCTCCGCGTAGGCCGCCTGCAGGCCCTTGTTGTTCAGAAGCGCGGCCTGCACGGCAACGTCCGGACCGACAGGACCTGACTTCACAAGACGCCGGACCTGCTCGCGCTGGGCCTGCGCCTGCGCGGTTGATTCCACCCACACCGGAGTTTTGCCGGTCGCTGCCCGCGTGCGCGCGGCCACCATGCTGAAACCCGATTGCGGGTCATTGACATCAACCGAGCCCATGGTCGTGGCGCAGCCGGCGGTCAGCAGCGCCATCACGCCGGTCAACAGGATATGTGCCATCCTCACGAACCCGCCCCCTTGCCAAGATCGTCATTGAGCTTGCGCCAGTTCTGCGGATCGGTGGGTTCGCGGTGAACGTAATTGACGACCGGGTGGTAATGGGTGTCGGTGATGCCGTAGGCCGGATCAGCCGGACTAAAGGCCGGCAGAACCGGCGGCGGAACGGCGGTACAGCCCGCAAGGGCGAGCGACGCGCCGAGCGCCCCGATGATGGATATGTTCATGGGTAAACCCGAATCCTGAACGATGGTGGTACGGCGCCGCTAACGACCGGAACGCCGGGCACACTCCGCCAGTCGGCGGACTCGTCAGCTGGTGGTTCGGGGCGGTTTGATGACGCTGTAGACTTGGCCGTCAGGCACGGCGTGGGTAAAATCGGCGCGCACGCGTCCCGCGGGCGGCGCCTGTATCAGAGGGGCTGCGGCCAGCATCGCCTGGCTCATGACGCAGTGCATTTCGCAGCACAAATCCATGCCGGCCGGCTTATGATGATCATCGTGATCATGCTGATCACCATCAACATGACCAGGGCCCACCATATCGCTGTGATCATGAGCGGCGGCGGCGTCATGCTTGTGACCGACCTCTGTCGTGACCGCGTTCCCGGCGCCGTTCCCTGCGGCGGCGGCAAGGCCCGGCTGCAATGATGCCAGCAACAGGAACAGGCCCGCGACGAGCGCGCGCCCTATCTTGCTGCAGAGAATCATTTTGCTTCGGGCCATGACTGCTTTTCGTCTCGGTAAGCGGGCAAAGTCAAGCGGTCGACTGCATGACGGCCGATTGCGTTTTTAATAGGGGCGTGTCTGAACTTCATTGCAACGCGCATCCTGCCCCCTGCATTCCAGGGAACTTCTGGTATGATGGCCGTCTCCCGGAGGAGATGATGCGTGCTGTTCTTGTCCTGGCAAGCCTGACGGTGGCGAGCGATGCCGCCGCGGAGCCCCGCATCTTCTACACGGCCCACTTTCCTGACCGTACCATCCAGATGAGCGTTCTTGGTGACGGCGTGCCGCGAGATGGCGGCTATGATTTTGACGTGGCGATCGGCCTTGCCGAGCTCGATCGGGCGGGCGCGCTTCTCTATTTTGACGCCGGGCGTCATCATGCGCGCATACGCTGCGCTCCGCCGGCCTATGTTCGCTTCGGGGAGCACCGCTTTCCCGTGCAAGGCCCTGCGGCACAGGGCGACTGGAAGCAGGGCCTCTGGAAAGCCTATTGCGAAGTCCCTTCGTCCTGAAACGTTCATCATCCTTTTGCTCCGGACAGGTCAGATGGAAGGGCAATACCCGCAAAGTGCCGGACGGCATCCGCCGTCATGCGGTTTACACACCACCTGGCATAGACGCCCCCAAACACCAAGCCCAGGAGCCGCGCGCCCCAGCCTTCGGGCAGGTCGTACACAATCGAGACTGTCAGGCGTGACGAAGGCGGCTCCGGCACGATACTGAATTCCATCTGGTAGCGGCCGATGACCCAAAGCGTCGGCTCGCCGGTCGTGGCCCAGGCCTTCAGGCGCGGCGGCGCGCGGCGGGTCACTACCTCCGCGACCGACAAAGGCACGCCGAGAAAGCTTCCGGTAAATCCGAACCGTGAACCCTCCGAACGCGCCCCTTGCGCGTCCATCTGTATCTCCATTCGCGAGCCCATCATCGCCCAGGACCTCTTTTCCATGTGCGCAGAGAGATTGCGATGATCGTCAAGGTAATCGAACAGGGCTTCAGCGGTCGCACTCACACGCATGGTCGAGGCGGCGGCATAAGCGAACTCCGGCATCGGTCCTGCCCCCTTATCCGCGATAGAGCCTCAGCAGCTGCGCGTTGATGGCGACGATGATGGTGCTGGCCGACATGAAGACGGCGCCCATCGCAGGCGTCATCAGGAAGCCGGTGCCAAAGGTGATGCCGGCCGCCATCGGGATGGCGATGATGTTATAGGCAGTCGCCCAGAACAGGTTCTGCACCATCTTCCTGTAGGTGGCCCGCGACAGGCCCAGGATCGCGGCCACATCGCGTGGGTCACTTCTGACGAGGACCACATCGGCCGACTCAACTGCGACATCGGTGCCAGCGCCAATAGCAACGCCAAGGTCTGCCTGGACCAGGGCCGGCGCGTCATTCACGCCATCACCCACCATCGCCACCTGCAGGCCGCGCGATTGCAGCTCCTTGATCTTCGCGGACTTCTGGTCGGGCAGCACTTCGGCAAAATACTCTTCGATCCCGATCTCCCGGGATACGGAGGCCGCAACCCCTTCAGCATCGCCTGTCAGCATCACCGACCTGATGCCAAGCGCCTTGAGCGCGGCAACGGCTTCGCGGGATTCAGCCCTGACAATATCGGCAAGCGCGAAAAGCGCGCGCGGCTCTCCGTCCCGCAGAAGCACAACGACGGTCTTGCCGTCATTTTCCAGCGCGCGCAGACGCTCAGGCGACACCGTCTTGCCCTGCCGGGCCAGATGACCGGGACTGACAATGCGCACATCCTGACCCGCCACATCAGCGGCAATGCCTTCGCCCGTAATATTGCGAACTGCGCCAGGCGCCGGAAACGCGATCCCCCGCTCGCTGGCGGCGGCAACGATACCGCGCGCGATCGGATGTTCTGAGCGGCTTTCTGCGGAGGCCGCGAACTTCAGCTCTTCTTCCTCGCTGACGCCTGCGAGCAGCACGATGTCACTGACGCCAAACCGTCCCTCGGTCAGCGTGCCTGTCTTGTCGAACACCACGGCGTTAATTTTGCGCGCCCTTTCAAACGCGGCGCGGTCGCGGATCAGAAGACCGCTGCCGGCGCTAAGCGAGGTGCTGACGGCCACGACGAGCGGCACCGCCAGCCCGAGCGCGTGCGGACAGGCGATCACCATGACCGTCACCATGCGCTCGATCGCAAACTGCGCGGGCTCGCCTAGATAGAGCCAGACGGCGAGCGTCCCGATGCCGACGGTGAGAGCAATATAGGTGAGCCACGCGGCGGCGCGGTTGGCGATATCCTGCGTGCGCGAGCGCGTCGCCTGCGCTTCTTTGACAAGGCTGATGACCTGGGCAAGGTAGGTCTCGCTGCCTGTAGCCGTGACCTCAATCGTGACAGCGCTCGCGCCGTTAATGGCGCCACCGATGGCGCTGGCGCCCGGCTCCTTGCTGACAGGCCGGGACTCCCCGGTCAGCATCGCTTCATTGAAGGAGGATTTGCCCTCGATAATGACGCCGTCCACCGGCACTTTGGCGCCCGGCCGGATCAGGACACGGTCTCCCGCGACAAGCTCAGCGATCGGCACTTCGATGACATTTCCGGCCTGATCGAGCTTTGCCGCCGTATCAGGCAGCAGGCGGACAAGCTCTTCGAGCGCGCGCGAGGCGCCCATGACCGAGCGCATTTCGAGCCAGTGCCCCAGCAGCATGATGACGATCAGCGTCACCAGCTCCCAGTAAAAGGACATCCCCGAAAGCCCGAAGGTGACGGCGGCTGAATAGATGTAGGCAACCGAGATCGCGAGTGCGATCAGCGTCATCATGCCGGGCTTTAAGGCCCTCAGCTCTGACGAGAACCCGGTCAGGAACGGCCAGCCGCCATAAAAGAACACGATCGTGGACAGGGCAAAGAGGACAAGATCATTACCCGGAAAACCCAGGTTGAACTGAAATCCCGCCCAGTGTTGAATCATCGGCGAGAGCAGCAGGACGGGCGGCGTCAGGACAAGCGAGACCCAGAACCGTTTGCGGAAATCGGCGACCATCTCCCCATGATCATGCCCCCCGTGACCGCCATGACCGGCGGCGAGCGCCGGCAAAACCTTCTCAACTGCCCGTGCATCGTGCCGGTGATGCTGATGATCGTGATGCTGGTGGTGGTCGCGTTCCATTCCTTGTCTTTCTTGCTCCCGCTCTAGAGGGCTGGAGCTGCTTTTCTCTGTACCGGGCATGGCAGGACGTGCAGTTCTGCAGCATCATGTGAAAGACATGCTCGGCGGGCGTTGATTGCAGGTTTTCGGGAGCGCGGCGGCCAAGAAGACTGCCGCCGCCATCATCAGCGCCCATGCGCATGGCCGGCGTCAGGTGTTCATCCGCCTTCGCGGAAAGAGCCGCCGCATAGTCCTGCAGCTTGCCGGCGAGCGCCGCGAATTCATCAGGGTCGGTGGCGATGCCAGGCTTGGCGGCCGACGGCGGCCCCAGACTGTCTGCGGGAAAAGCCGCAACAAGCGCTGCGCCTGCATGCGCGCGGATGGTCTGCGCTGCGCCGGCAAAAGTCTGCCGGTCATATGCCGCCGTGCCCTCGAACATGCTGTTCATAGTCTTCGCCGCCGCTGCCATGTCCTTCATGGCTTCCCGCCGCATATCGACAAGACCCGCGTGGCCGCCCTCAAGCGCGGCCGCGCCGCCTGCGCTCAACAAGGCCAGGGCAAGGGAAGCGGCTCTGCGCATTCTATCCTGCCAGCTCATCAATGATGGGGCAGTCGGGACGGTTGTCGCCATTGCAGCAATGCAGGAGATGGCGCAGCGCGTTGCGCAGCTCTGTAAGTTCGCGCAGGCGGGTCTCAAGCTCACCGAGCTTTGCCTGCGCGATCGCTTTTACTTCCGCGCTTTCGCGCGACTGGTCTTCATAAAGGGAGAGCAGCTGCCGGCATTCTTCCACCGAGAAGCCGAGATTGCGCGCTCTTTTCAGAAAGCGCAGCTTGTGCACCTCGTTCTGCCCATACTCGCGGTAGCCGTTTTCTCCGCGTGCGGCCTTCACCAGCCCCACTTCTTCATAGTAGCGGATAGTCTTGGCGGGCAGTCCCGATTTCTCGGCGGCGGTTCCGATATTCATGCGCGGCCTCCCTTCGGCCCTGCCGGGCGGATCCAGCGGCCCGCTCGGCGACAAGTTGTCAGCTGGCGCTGACAGTTGCCGGATAGCCTGCCTTTTCAAGGGCGGACTGCAGGACCGCGGGCGCGGCGTCTGACTTCACGGTGACGGTCTGTGCGGACAGGTCTGTCCTAACGGCGGCGTCCGCATCGACGCTCTTTACGGCCTTGGTCACGACACTAACGCAGTGCCCGCAGGTCATATCAGGTACATTAAGGGTCAACATCGGCAAGCTCCATTTCCAGGGCCGATATTGGCCCTTTCCAAACAAATGGGGCTTCCAGCTACGGGAAGGTCAAGGGCAGATTTTCATAAAAAGGCTCCGCTTAAAAATCCGCCTCCGCCCTGTTGACCTTCCCGTGACTGGAAGCCCTACATGACTGTGAGAGCTTCTTTTATAGCCAGTGGTGATGACCATGAACGCCCCCTTCAAACCTGCGGAAACTACACCCCTCAATCAGGCATTTGCGATTGAAGGCATGACCTGCGCCTCCTGCGTCAGGCGCGTCGAGCAGGCGATCAAAAAGCTTCCCGGTGTCGCAAGCGCGGTTGTCAACCTCGCGACCGAAAGCGCCCATGTCACTTACGAAGGCCCGGTCGCCCCGTACGCAGTCCCCGAAGCGATCCGTAAGGCCGGTTACGAAGTAAGGATGGCCGATGCTGATTTCATCATCAGCGGCATGACATGCGCCTCCTGCGTGCGCCGCGTGGAAAAAGCGATTGAAGCTGTTCCCGGCGTCACAAAGGCCAGCGTCAATCTCGCCACCGAGCGTGCGCACGTGGAGACAACGGGGGCGCCGCCGGTCGGGGCAATCATCGAAGCCGTCGCTGGCGCGGGGTACGAGGCACGCCCCGTCATTTATGCCGCGCAGCCGGACGACCGGCAGGCATTGGCACGCGCGGAGGAGCAGAGGGCGCTTGGACGCGACGTTCTGATCGCGTCTGCGCTGACACTACCGCTCTTCGTCGTCGAGATGGCCGTTCACTTCCTGCCGGGCTTTCACCATACGCTCTACACTGTCATCAGCCAGCAGGCGCTCCACATCGTCTATTTTGCACTGGCGGGTATAGTCCAATTCGGGCCGGGCCTGCGCTTCTATCGCAAGGGCATTCCCGCGATGCTGCGCGGCGCGCCCGACATGAATGCGCTCGTCGTGCTGGGTTCGACAGCCGCCTTCGCCTACTCGGTAGTGGCAACCTTCTTCCCTACCCTCCTGCCAGCGGGTACGGCCAACGTGTATTACGAGGCCTCGGCCGTCATCGTCACGCTCATCCTGCTCGGCCGCTACCTGGAAGCCCGAGCCAGGGGGCGTACGAGCGAGGCGATCAGGCGGCTGGCGGGCCTGCAGGTCAAGGCGGCGAGCGTCGAGCGCGGCGGTTCCTTCGTGGAGCTTCCGCTGGCGGAGCTGCGAGTCGGCGACACAGTACGCGCGCGACCCGGCGAGCGCATCGCGGTGGACGGCATAGTTGTCTCCGGACGGTCCTATGTCGATGAGTCCATGATCTCGGGCGAGCCTGTGCCGGTGGAGAAGGCCGAAGGAAACGAACTTGTCGGCGGCACCGTCAACAAGGCGGGGAGCCTGACATACAGGGCGACCCGCGTCGGGGCGGACACGCTTCTGTCGCAGATCATCACGATGGTGGAGGCGGCGCAGGGCGCCAAGCTCCCCATCCAGGCACTCGTGGACAGGGTCACGGCGTGGTTTGTACCGGCGGTGATTGCCGCCGCCCTCGCGACTTTCATTGTCTGGCTGGTCTTCGGGCCGCAGCCGGCGCTCTCCTTCGCACTCGTGAACGCGGTGGCCGTCCTGATCATCGCATGCCCCTGCGCAATGGGTCTGGCGACGCCGACCTCCATCATGGTCGGCACAGGCCGGGCGGCGGAACTTGGTGTGCTGTTTCGCAACGGCCAGGCGCTCCAGTCCCTGAAGGATGTGACCGTCGTCGCGCTCGACAAGACAGGCACGCTGACGGAGGGCAAGCCGGCGCTGACCGACTTCGTGTTGGCTGAAGGCTTTGACCGCGCCGAGACCCTGGCGATCGCCTCATCGGCGGAAAGTCTTTCGGAGCACCCGGTGGCTGCCGCGCTGGTCGAGGCCGCCCGCGAGGAGAGCCTTGCGGTGCACGAGCCGCGAGGTTTCGAGGCCATTCCCGGCTATGGCATCAGCGCGCTCGTCGGCGACCGCCGGGTGCTGATCGGCGCCGACCGGCTGATGACGCAGAACGCTATTGATGTCTCTCCCTTCGCTGCACAGGCGCGAACGCTCGCCCAGGCGGCGAAGACCCCTCTCTATGTTGCTATCGACGGCCGTCTCTCAGCGCTGGCAGCGGTATCGGATCCGATCAAGCCTTCGACGCCGGCCGCGATTGCGGCCCTGCACGACCTCGGCTTGCGCGTGGCGATGATCACGGGCGACAACCGCGCCACCGCGGCCGCGATAGCCCGCACGCTGCACATAGACGAGGTCGTGGCCGAAGTGCTGCCGGCGGGCAAGGTGGAAGCGCTGAAGGCGCTGCGCGAGGGCGGCCGCAATGTCGCGTTCGTCGGCGACGGCATCAACGATGCCCCGGCGCTGGCCGAGGCGGACGTCGGGATCGCGATCGGCACCGGGACCGATATCGCGATTGAGAGCGCGGACGTCGTCCTGATGGGCGGGGACCTGCGTGGCGTGGTCAATGCGCTCGCACTCTCCCGCGCCACGATGCGCAATATCCGCCAGAACCTGTTCTGGGCTTTCGCCTACAATGTGAGCCTGATCCCGGTGGCGGCGGGCGTGCTTCATCCGTTCGGCGGCACGTTGCTCTCGCCTATGCTGGCGGCAGGCGCGATGGCGCTGTCGAGCGTCTTCGTGCTGGGCAACGCGCTGCGGCTCCGCGGCATACGGCCCGCTCTGGAAGGGCCATCTCCTGAACACCGCCCGGCGGAAGACACTGGGGTTGGTGGTAGCAGGCGGTTATCTTGTCGCACGGAGGTACAAGGCCACCATACGGCCTTCTTCTAATGCGAAATTCAAGGTCGTTGCTGCTTCTCGGAGCCGACCTTGACGCAGATCAACTTTGATCGTCGGAAGTTCGACTAGCATTTGAAAATGTCACTGGCTCGCTCATGCACGAAGCTGCTCGCAATCGTCGCGTTGCTGGCGGTGGGCGTCCTTTTCGCTCCTGGTCAAGCTGTATTTGCGCACGAAAGCCAATGCGTTGCGGAGTTGTCTGACAGTCCCAACCGCGCGGAGGTCGTCAACCCGGTCGCGCAAGCTTGGGTCGACGTCCTCGAGTCCGAGCACCGGCTTTGCCCGCCGGCCTGCCCGATGCAGTGTTCTCATTCATCGGCAGCCTGTTGCGGATGCAACGTCCCGGCGCCCCCCACGGTGCTGTTTGTACCGACGCCGATCACCGCCGCTCTCTCACTGGAGATAGACCGGGGTTTCGCAGGGGTTGAACCGGACGCTCCGCAAGGGCCCCCCAAGTTCTTCGACTGAGTTTGGACACCGGTCTGGGGCCTCCAATGGCGCCGGCGGACGCAGCGTTGCGTTTGGACGCATCGCTGGGTGCGACCGATCGCCGGCACCGCCAGCCACATACAACCGCGGATCGCATCCAATCCGCTTTCGCCAGGTACCTGGCACCAAGCTAATGAAGGAACTACGCAATGAACACGAACCTTCGACTGATGGCCGCAGCCGCTCTTTCCATCTTTCTGCCGAACGCTGGCCTCGCCCAAACCGATACGCATCATCCGGCACCCAGCGATGCCGGTGCCGCGCCAGCGGCGTCCGCCCTGCCTAGTCAATGCGAAGCGATGATGCCCATGATGCAGCAAATGATGGGTATGATGGCCATGATGCAGGGACAGGGTGGAATGATGAAGGGTATGGCCATGGCCCCTGCCGGCATGTCCGACGCTAGCCAGGCTTACATGGACGCCATGAGAAAAATGGACGGGCCTATGATGCAAGGCGCCCAGCTGGCTGATCCAGATGTGGCCTTCGTTCGCGCGATGATCCCGCATCATCAGGGTGCAATCGATATGGCTCGGACCGTTCTCAAGTACGGAAAGGACGATCAGGTGAAGGAGTGGGCCAACCAGATAATCTCTGAGCAAGAAGCAGAGATCGCTGCCATGCAGGATTGGTTGGGCAAGCACGCGCAATAGCCCGAAGCTCGAAGAGCTGCGGTGTTTCTCGCCTCCGACGACGCCGCGTATGTCAACGGCCATTCGCGGTCGAGGGGGGTTATCCGTGTCGCTTTAAGATCTAATTGTCGGCTGTCGTCAGAACAATAAACCGGACCAAAGTTCCAACTATAAAATGTCAACCGCCTCCCTGCGCACCAGGTTCCGCACGTTGGACACCTGCCACGTCCCGCCGCGGGCGGTGCGAACGCCGCGGTTGTTGAGCGCCATTGCAATGCCCCGCAGACTGGTGATGCCGGAGCGGCGGACGGACTCGATGGTCGGCAACACGGTGGCGGCGAAGCGCTCGGATTCGCGGATCGAGACTTTTCGACCTTTGGCGGCGGCTTCGGCGGTGTTGGTGGGATTGCCGAGCCGGGTGCCGCTTGCCTTGCGGGATGACAACGCTGCGCGGGTTCGCTCCGAGATCAGCCGGCGCTCCTTCTCGGCCAGCGCTGCGTAGAGGTGAAGCATGAACGGGTCGGCATCGGTTCCGAGTTCCGCGACGACAAATGACACCCGCTGCGCCATCAGCCCGGAGATGAAGGCCACGTCGCGGGAGAGCCGGTCCAGCTTGGCGACGACGACCGGGCACTTCTGCTGCTTTGCGAGTGAGAGTGCTGCCGCAAGCTGAGGACGACGATCGAGTGCATCGGAGCCCTTGCCGGTCTCGACCTCGACGAACTCGGCGATGATCGCGATGCCTTCAGTCTCGGCGAAGCGGGCGATGGCCGAGCGCTGTGCCTCAATGCCGAGGCCTGACCGTCCCTGCCGCTGTGTCGAGACCCTGAGATAGGCGACCGCGCTGCTCATCGAGGCTTCCTTCGCTGGGGTGTTCAGACTGCAAACCACCGTTTGCAGTTTGCTCACTCGCGGAAAGCCAGCAAGTTCTAAGTGTCTGATGATGAACGGAAATTGGGAATGCCCGGCTCATATGGCCTGGGTGGTGGCTCGCCGCCGATGGTGACCGTGATCTTCATCGGCTCGTCCTCGCCCAGCGTGTGCTCCTGGACTGAGGTCTCCTTCCAGCGGGCTCGGGTTTTCAGCCAGAAGATGGCGGCGGTCACCGCCTCACGGCCGTCGCCCAGCGCCTTGCGGTAGAGGCTCTCGGCAACACGGGCGTTGGCCTTGATGCCGCCGCTCTTCAGTTCGCGGGCACAGGCGACTTCGAGCACCGCAAGGTCGACCTCCAGCACTTGTGCGATGTCGGCCGCGGTGAGGCCAAAGCCCGCCAGCGCCTCTACCTTGGCAGCATCGATCAGTCCCAGGTCCTGCACATCGGCAGTCACAGGTCGATCTCCCGCTTGTGCTCATCCTTCGGCGGATAGACCGCCAGGCCAGGCGTGTTGCGCAGCTTCTCCGGATCGGGTGGGGCGATGATGATGCGCCTGATCTCGGTGACGGGGGTGTGGACCTCGCCGGTGTGCTCGGTGACGTTGGTCTCCTTCCAGTGGGCGCGCGCTTTCAGCCAGAAGATGGCGGCGGTCACCGCCTCCCTGCCTTCGCCGGTGGCCTTCCTGAACAGGTTCTCGGCGACCTTGACGTTGGCCTTGACGTGTCCGTGGTCGAGTTCGTCGCGGTAGTGCTTGCGCAGTGTCTTGGAATCGATGCCGATCAGGCCGGCGATCTGGGCCTCGGTGACGCCGTAGCCGGCCATGGCCTCGACCTGCCGGCGAAGCATCGGATCGGGGATGTGGCCGCGCCGCGCCATGGATCAGCCCTCCACGTCCGAGGGTGCTGCGCCAGAATGCCCGCTTTGCCCGCCAGAGGCCTGTAGGGCGGGGTTTTTCGAGGACGCGCCTTCGGCCGGTACCTGAGTGCCCCCTGAGGCCGGTCCGGCCGAAAGTGCGTGGTACACGCGCTTTTGCGTGTAAGGGTGGCGTCCGGAACGGAATGGCCACAGCGCACAGGTCACAAATTCGCAGAGCCGGACCTCCTGCAGTTGGTAGGCGCTGCAATCGAGACACTTCTGCCGGATGGCCTGCATTGGCGTCATTGGCTCATGCCCGGCCGCGGCGGCGACCGTCACGTTGGGCGGCCAGACTGCGGCGAGTTCGGTGCGGTTCATGGGCGGCGGGCTCCACGTTTGCCGACAGTTGAGAGACGTCGCTGCAGGCTCTGCAGGCGCAGTTCTTCATGGCGAGCCCGACAGGCGTCGAGGTGCATGAACAGGCGGCGGATGGCGTAGCTGCGGACCAGCGAGGCGGCGGTGAACATCGCGGCAATGGCGCCGTCCTCCACCAGAGTGGTGGCGATGCCGAACACCGGGAAGATCAGCTGCTGGGCTGCCAAGGCGACGAGGAAGCCGACCACAACGTTCGTGATCGCCTCCGCCAGCGACGCAGACCGGGACTGGCCCAGGGACGCGCTCACGCCGGCACCTCCGGCAGCCGCTCCGCCTTCACCTCGGCGAAGCTGCGGCCATCGGCCTCAAGCGTGGCGGTCTCGCCGGTGAAGTCCTGCCAGCGGGTGATGGCGAGGTCGACATAGGCGGGATTGAGCTCCACGGCATGGCAGGAGCGGCCGGTCATCTCGGCCGCGATGATGGTGGTGCCGGAGCCGCAGAACGGCTCGTACACAGCCTGGCCCGGCGAGGAATTGTTCTCGATGGGCCGCTTCATGCACTCGACCGGCTTCTGCGTGCCGTGCCCCGAGGCCGACTTGCGGTGCGAGATTGCCCAGACCGTGGTCTGCTTGCGGTCGCCCGACCAATGGCCCTTCCTGCCTTTCCGGACAGAATAGAAATTGCATTCATGCTGCCAATGGTAGTCGCCGCGGCCGATCACCAGCCGGGTCTTGTCCCAGATGATCTGTGAGCGAATGGCGAAGCCGGCCGCCTCCAGGCTGGCCGCCACCATGGCGCCGTGAAGGCCTCCATGCCAGACATAGGCGACATCACCGGGGAAGAGCGTCCAGGCCTCGCGCCAGTCGGCCCGGTCGTCGTTCAGCACCTTGCCGGTGGCGAGGTCCTTTCCATCGCCAAGCTTGCGGCGCCAGGCGGGATCGTACTCGACGCCGTAGGGAGGGTCCGTCACCATCAGGTTGGGCTTCACGCCGGCGAGCACTTTCGCCACGTCGTCCGCGTCGGTGCTGTCGCCGCAGATCAGCCGGTGCCTGCCCATGATCCAGACGTCATCGCGAACCGACACCGGCTGCTCGGGCAGTTCCGGAATGTCGTCGGGATCGGTGAGACCGGCATTGCCGGGGCTCATCAAGGCAAGAAGTTCGTCCTCGTCGAAGCCGGTGAGCGCAAGGTCAAAGCCGAGGCCCTGCAGGTCGCCGAGTTCAATGGCGAGCAGGTCACTGTCCCAGCCGGCGTTCATGGCGAGTTTGTTGTCGGCAATCACCAGCGCCCGCTTCTGCGCCTCGCTGAGGCCGGCGAGCACGATCACCGGCACATCCGCCATGCCGAGCTTCCTGGCCGCCAGCAGGCGCCCGTGGCCGGCTATGACGCCATTGTCCGCATCGACCAAAATCGGGTTCGTCCAGCCGAATTCCCTGATCGACGCCGCGATCTGCGCGACCTGCGCCTCGGAGTGGGTCCTCGCGTTCCTGGCGTAGGGGATCAGACTCGCGGCAGGACGGTACTCCACGGACAGAGCGCGAGTACCAGCCGGGCCAGTACGTGCGGCGCGACCCGCGCCTGTCCGACCGGCCTTGCCCGCCTGATGTCCATCGATCCCGCCCTTCATGCCCGTGTCGCCCGACTATCGAACCATCTGGCGGGAACTTTAGCAGAGACTTCAACATATTGATATTGTTGTGTCTTTCGCAATTCTACGCACGTTTTCGCACGGCTACGATCCCAGAAGGATTATTCACAGGAAGCGGACGACCGGCGGTGTTTACGTGGCGTTCACGACCGTCCGGCACGCTCTGATTCGCCGCGATCCAGTCTTGCGTACGCGGCCGTCTACTTGCCGATCCCCAGAAGCGCGACGATGGCGCCGGCGCCCAGCAGTGCGATCTGCATCAGTCGGTCGATCACCTTGCGCGCCGCCGGCCGCCTGCGGGTATCCACCGCGACGGCTATCGCCGCAGCCGCCACCGCGCTCGCCACGCTGATCCCCACCACGGCCATGAACACCAACTCGTCGGACATCATCACCTCCATGATTGGCGGTGATTGTCGCGCTGGCCGGTTCGGGCGTGGATAAATCAGGCAGGGCTAATGAAGCGAGGGCAGCGATAGCAGCGGGATTCGGCCGCCGGCTTCAGGATCGATCCACGGGGTGCAGTTGCCGCTGATGGACATCGTTCCAGTCCCAGCCGGTGATCTGCGGGATCTCCACCGCGACCGTCAGCCCGCCGAGCTTGAGGCGCCGAGCCAGCGCGTAGGCGGCAGCCTGGCCGGTGTTGCTCCCGTCGTTGTCGCCGAAGACGTAGACCGTGGTCACGGTGGCGGGCGGAATCCAGGTCTCCAGCAGCCCGGCCGTCAGCGCGGCCCAGACCGGCACCCTGAACAGGATCGACGCCGAGATCGCGGTCTCGATGCCCTCGGCGATGCCCAAGACCGCCTGGTGCTCCATCAGCCGGACCGCAGCCCCGGTCGGCATGTTGCCAAGCATCTTGCGCGGCATTGTCACCCTGGCCTTGCCGGCATGATCCCTGTCCAGCCAGGTGCGGTGGAGCGCGGCGCGCTCGCCGGCTACCACGGCGGCGTCTGACGGGCAGACCTTGGCGACCATCATCGGATGCCAGGTCGGCCGCGAACCCGGCTCGACGTGCCGCTCGTCGGGTGCATAGCGCAGGCACGGCGGGAAGACCGTGATGCCGGTGCGGTCGAACAGGTAGCGGCCGGCGTGGTCTGCCAGTGTGATCGGCGCGGAGCGGTTCCACAGTGCGACAATATCGTCGCGTCGGTCAGCTTCCTGCCGCTTGCCGTTGACCCGGACGACCGGCGCCTCGCCGATGTGCTGCTCGATCAGGCAGGCGGCGTCGCGGAACTCGACCTGCATCAGCCGCTTCACCAGTTCGATGCCGTCGCCGGCGCCGCAGTGGGAACAGATCCACGTGCCGCGGCCGCCCTTGTCGTCGAAGCGGAAGCGGTCCTTGCCGCCGCAGACCGGGCAGGGACAATGCCGTCCGGTTAACGCCTTCGCCGGCACGCCAAGCGAGGCCAGGATGCCCTGCCAGCGGCCGAGCGCGCGGTCCTTGAGAGGCTCACGCAGCACGCGACGCCTCCTTCTGCCGCCGCTTGTGGAAGGCGATCTCCTGCGACTTCAGCCAGTTCAGGAAGGCGGCGTCGGGCGCCACGGAATATTCGCGGAGCCCGCGCGGCCAGTCGCCGTATCGCGACCTGAACTTCGCGGCGGCGTAGCCCGCCTTGTAGCCGCGGTCGTTCTGCACCCATAGCAGCATGGAATAGACCTGCTGGCGGGTGTGGCCCGAGATGTCGCCCTTCGCCTTGCGGGCACCGGTCAGCTGCACGAGTTCGCCGTCGCGGGCCTCGATCGCCGACTGCCGTTCCGGCACAAAGCCGCAGCCCGGGCACTTGCGGACGCCGGCCGGCTTCAGGAAGGAGCAGGACGGACACTCGGTCGGCAGCGGCTTCGGCCTGGCCTTGCCCGCGGTGGTGGCGGTCCTCGGCCTGCCGGCGTCGAGCGTCTCGTGGTGGATGTCGGTGACAAAGCCCAGCCTGAGCGTGGTGTCGGAATGGTCGAGGATCAGGCAGTCGTCCTTGCCCTCGGCGATGCGCAGGCCGCGGCCGACGATCTGGGTGTACAGTATCTCGGAGCGGGTCGGCCTTGCCAGGATGATGCAGCGGATGTCCCAGTCCACGCCGGTGCTCAGGCAGTAGACGTTGCAGACCACCTTGATCTGGCCTTCCCGAAGCCGGCGGCCGATCCGTTCCCGTTCGTCGGCGGGGGTGTTGGCGTCGACATAGCCTGTCGGCACGCCGGCCGCCTCGAACTCGTCGGCCAGCTTGCGGGCGTGCGCGCGATCGACGGCGAAGCACAGCGTCGGCCGATCCTCGCCCAGCCGCAGCCAGGTGGTGACGGTGTCGGCCACCAGCACCGGCTCGCTCATCACCTCGGCGAGTTCGCCCTCGTGGAAGTCCCCGGCCACGACCGAGACGCCAGACAGGTCGGGGTGAGCCGGTGCATAGGCGCGGAAGGGCGACAGGAACCCCTTCTGGATCAGTTCCGTGGTCGTGGCGGCGACGATCAGGTGGTCGTAGTGCTTTCCAAGTCCGCGCGTCCATGGTGTTGCCGACAGCCCGACGAAGGGCACGTCCTTCCACTCGGGCATGCCCATCCAGGTGCCGATGAAGTCGAACCAGCGGTGCGCCTCGTCGATGATGACGATGTCGGCGGCCGGGATGCGGCGGCGGCGCAGCGTCTGCAGCGAAGCCACCTGCACCGGCCGGCCGGCGTCGGTCATGGGATGCTGGCCCTGCATGACGCCGACCGCGGTGATGCCCTCGGCGGCGAAGGCGGCGACGGTCTGGTCCACGAGGCTCAGGAACGGCACCACGAACAGCACCCGCTTGCCCTTCGCCAGCGCGCCGTCGGTAATGGCGGCGGCCAGCATCGTCTTGCCGGCGCCAGTCGGAGCCTGGATCACCGGACGGCGATACCCAGCGAGCAGCGCCTCCCGAAGCCCGGCCAGGGCAAGGTGCTGGTGGGGATGGAGAGCCGACCTCATTGGCCGTCCTCCAGAGCCTGACCGCCGACGACGACGAGCCGGGGGCCGCCGGGGGGCAGAGCCATACCTTGATACGTAGGCTTCTCTTCTCCTTGGCTAGGATATGTTGTTCTCTTAATATTCCCCGGAACACGTGTTCCGGTTGCAAGTGTCGATTTGTTCCGGTTGGAACTTTCGGCTTCAAGCGGAAGACGTGTTCCGGTTGCAGGCTTCGACAGTACGGCGCGGACGTCGCTCGGCGACAGGTCAAACTTCCGGTGCATGGCGAGCGTCACGGAGTCGGTGAGGCGGCCTTTGCGGCCGGCACTGCGCGGTACCCGAACAATGATCCCAAGCCGCTCAAGCCTGGCCAGCAGCGCCCTCACGTGGCGATCGGAGGCGCCGATGTCCTCGGCCAGCGTTGCCTGCGACACCCAGGTGGTGCCCTTGGGATCCGCGCGCGCCGCGATCGCGTTGACCAGGGCCTTGAGCGGCATGCTGCCAAAGCGCTGCGCGCGCGCCCACTTCATGACAACGCCGCTCATGGTGCCGCCCTCGCGATGATCTCGGCCAGGTGTTCGCGCAGCCTGCCGGCACGCTGGCGAAGAAGGTGCCGGTTCTCGCCGGAGCCGGCGACGAGGACATCGACAGGCAGCCGCTCGATCTCGCCGGCATGGTCGAGAAGTTCTGCAAGGACAGAGCCGTGGGCGGGCTTGCCGTCGGCCACGTTGGCGCCGGCCACCGCGTCCTTCCGGTGACGGGGCTTGTCGCGGGGCCGCACCGGTGCCGGCCGCATGATCGCGAGATATGCGCACCGGCCGGGCTCGAGCCGACGCTGGACCAGATGGACAAGACTTTGCTGGCCGGCCCACCAGGCAAGCCGGGCAATGGCGACCAGCTCCGCCTTCGCCTTCTTGTCCTGCTGATCCCTGGCAATATCGGCCGCCAGCAAGCCGTCATGGTACTGGATGGTCGCGCCGGGCTCGGCGGAAGCCAGCCACGCGCTGAGCTCCGCCTCGCTGCCGACCGACGCGACAGTCGGCGGAATGGAAATAGCGTTCATGAAGATTACGCCTCAATGTTAGAGGCGATAATATTACTTCAATATCGATGGGTTCGCATTACGAACGTTTTCGCAATACTACGCTTGTCCAAGCAACGAGTAGACTATCGCAAACAAAATAGCTTTTGCGAATATCTGCGTAGGCATGCGTATTCGCACCGCTTCTCACTCGTTCGCGCTCTTGCGCAGCATGCCCACCAGGCCGTTGATCAGGTTTCGTTCGCTCGCCTCCGCGGCCTGCAGCACGGCGAACTCCGACGCCGGCAGGTGATTCTCGATCGCCTGGCGCACCAGCGCGCGCAAATCCCTCGGCGCGATCGCGTCGAGTTCGACCGAGATGTCGCCAAAACCCTTCGCGCGGCTGTCGGAGGTCTTGGTCGGCCGCGTCGGCAGGTTCCACATCCTGATCTGCTCCGGCGTCACCGCGATGCGCTCGAAGTGGATCTCGGCCGCCGGCGCCAGTTCGCGCAGCGTCTGCTCGATCTTCTCGGCGGCGTTGACGCCGCTCGGGTCGAAGTCGCCGAGGTGGTAGATATGGGCCGGCACGTACAAGTCGGAGATCGCCTCGGCGGCGCTATGCAGGAAAGACAGGCTGGCGTAGCCCCGCGCCACCATCAGCGGCACGTCGTAGAGACTGGTCACCGGCATGACGACGCCGGACAGCGCGTCCTTCTCCAGCCAGATCTCCACATAGGCGTCCGCCTCGGCCCACAGCGCCTTGCGGTAGAACTTCGCCGTCTCCTCCAGCGCCTCCTCCACGCTGCGGTAGGTCTGCGGCTTGCGCTGCCAGCGGGTGTTGTCGGCCAGCCAGTGATACGGCAGCGCGCCGGAGCGGCGCAGGTGGACGAGGTCGTTCTGGATCTTGTCGTAGTCGGCCTCGGTCTTGTCGATGATGCCGCGGACGCTCGCCTGGTAGAACACCTGGCGCACTGTCATCGGCCGCATCGCGACCACGATGTCGAGCAGCGCCTGCCGGCGAGCCGCAACCTCGACCTTGGTGGCGCGGCGGCGTTTTATAGGGCTAGCCGGATAAACTTCATACAGATCGGTCGGGAGCGCGGCGGACATCAGCGCTCCTCCCCGTCGTGCAGCTTTTTCGCCTCGTACTCCTCGATGTCTTCAAGCCGATAGACGACCCTGCCCACAACCTTGAGGTACCGGGGTCCGAGTCCGAGCCAGCGCCAGCGCTCGAGCGTCCTCGGGCTGATCTTCCAGCGGCGGGAAAGTTCGACCTGGTTGAGATGGATCACCTGCATTTCGATCTCCTGCGGGTTCTTTCGAAGTGCCGCGAGGATCGCAGGTGGCCCGGAGGAGCCGGGGAGGCGCCAGGTAGGACTGAAGGTAGGAATGTCGGGTTGAAGTTTTTTCCAGCGAGTGACGACTGGTCAGACGACCAACCAGCAGGTTCCGCCCTCTTCGGCAGCGAAGGTGCGCCAGTCCGGCCGGCCGGAGAACGCCTTGGCGAGCGTGTTGACGCTCGGAAGATACCCGGCCTCCAGCAAGACCTCGGCAGTCAGGCAAGGAGCGGTGTTATCCAGGTAAGCCTGGACGAGCTGGCGCATGATTCCGCGCTGCTTGCTGCCGGTGAAGTGATGCGCGAACCCACGGATTGTGACGACCGCGCAGTCGGCCGAGGAAGATACGACCGCGTCCGCCGCGCCGTTCGGATCCTTGATCCGCGCCGCGAGGATCGCGGGATCCACGACCAGCCCGGCCTGGTAGTCGAGAACGTCAGCCACACAGATGTAGCTGTGGAGACGTTCCACCTGGACCGGCAGTACCGACGTTGGCGTGCTGGTGAGGACGATGCGCAACCCGGGCGCCGGCCGCTGCAGCATATGCGCGCGCACGCGCTGCCATTCCGTCGGTACCGACAGCCGGCGTGCGAACCAGGTCGCGACCCGCGTCGGGCGACCGTCGATCCGCAGGTCGTCGACCTCCCAGAGGATGTTTTCCGACAGCTCGCGCGGCGACCGCGGCTTCCTGTCCAGAGTGATCCTGGACAGCAGCGCACCGATCACTGCGGGAATGTCGACCCGAAACATTCGAAGCCGCTCGGCAGCTACGGCGGCCCGCCCGGTGTCCGGGTCGTGCCTCACGTAGCCGCCGCGATCCGGCGACCACGACACCTCCGTCACCTGATCGTCGGGATCGAGCGATGGCGCGGCCGCGGTGACATGGCCGTCCGGCACGAGGAAGCCGGAACTACGGAGCGTGTCCGCGTCCTCCGGGTAGAAATCGTCGAGGACTGAACCAGCGACCCTGCCAGACGGGCTCTCGATGGTGGAGAGCAACAGGTCCACCGCGCTCCGGCTCAGTCCCCTCGCCATCTCATGCCTCCTCGAGCAATCCCCAGCGACGCAGGTACTTTTCTGCGATCATCTCCTGCTCGGGCGTCTGCTCCTTCAGATTGCAGCCATTCGGCATGGTGATCTTGAGGTTCAGGGTGCTGCCCTTCGATGAGCCTGCCTTCGGCTGGAAGACGACCACAAGCTCGGCCTGGGTGCACACAAAGCCGGCGCGAAGGGGATCGGCATGGCCGAAGCGCGCACCGAGCTCCCAGATCGAATGAGGCGCCTTTGACAAGCATTCCAAAGTGACCCGTTCGGCCGGCGCGTCGATCGGCATCAGACGCAGCATCTTCAGCTTGACCGAATCAATGCCGTCCTCCGGATCGACCGGGAAAGCGTGCGGCCGCATGAGCGGAGCGAGGTCGTATCGCTTCAGGGGCAGCGGATTCTGCTTGAAGTCGAACCCCAGCAGATCGCGAACGGCGAGCCTGGCGATGTCGAGGCGGGAGTCCTTCTCCTTGCCGACGACCTCGATGACGCCGGTCGACTGCTCGTAGACCATGGCGGCTTCGCGAACGGGCCGTCGCGACCGCCTGACCAGATTGTCCGGGCCATCGAAGGCCAGGTCGTCCTGCGGGAAGCCCTCGCTGTAGATCGCCATCTGGATCAGTTGGTGCTCTTCCCCGGTGTAGTCGACACGAACTCGCTGGAAGTGCTCGACCTCGATGTTCTCCGAGCGAAGCTGGCCGCGCAGCGCGTCCTTGAACCGGGCAAGCGCGGCCGCGTCGATGTTGAGGCCGACGCCGGGCTCTATGACGAAACCGCTCCACATCGCTCCGCGCCGGTAGTGATCCGCGTAGCGAATCTCCTCCGCCCGCTCGAACTCCGCCCGATTGTGGAGGAACACCCAAAGCGCGCGATCATGCCCGACCTTGATCTTCTCGAACTGGTCGCGATCGGTCACGACGGTGTTGAGCGCGGCCTGACCGGACTGGTCCGTCATGTCGGCGACACGATCGGCATCGGCCTGCACCCGCGCATGATCGGCAGGGGTCATCTCATCGATGGCCATCAGCAGCGGCTTCGCCAACTTGCCATCTTCCGAGTGCCAGTCGATCGAGGTCGGCACGGCGACGTGGGTCTGATCGAAGTACGCCTGAAGCAGCTGACTGGAGGTCTTGCGAACAAATGCGCTGAGCTTGGTCATGGATTCCTTTCCGGCGAAATCGACTCGCCAACTGATGTATGGCCGGGAGGATATGGAGAGCGGCTGCGCAGGCAATCCAGGGCCTGTGCACAACTGCGTTCTACACACAAGCAACGCGAACACTTATTTTTCAATCTGGCGCACCGCAATTCCGCCATGAACTTGGTTCTCGCGGCAAAAGCACTTTGCGAGCCACTACTCGGCACCACTTTTGTCTTCGCTGCCATACTATAAGTATATGTTTTTGCTATCTTATTAGCACGTCCTGTGATGATCTCGGTCGATCACCAAGTCGAATCGAGATGAGTAACGCCCTCCCACCCGACCACATGCGTCCCGCCGAGCGCCGGGCCGAGATCGCGTCGATCCTGGCCGCCGGCCTGGTTCGGCTGAGGGCCCGACAGTCAAGCGAACTATCTGCACCGACGGAGAAAGGTTTCGTGGACTTCAATGCCCACCAGAGCGGTCATGCTCAAAATTTCGAGCTCGGAGCATGACGATGACGGAGACGGTGATTGCGCGCCTGGCAGCGCTGAAGACGACGCCGACGGTGGACCTGAAGGGAAAGTGGCGCGAATTGTTCGGCACCGAGCCTCCGCCCTACAACCGTCGCTTCCTCGAAAGCCGACTGGCCTACCGTATCCAGGAACTCGCGTATGGCGGGCTGAAGCCGGAAACCATCGAGCGGCTGGAGGCTCTCGGCGAGCAACTCGACGGCGGCAACAAGGCAATCCGCCGACTGCGGGTGGACGACAAGCCGATCGCGGGAACGCGGCTGATCCGCGAGTGGCAGGGCGTCGAGCACATCGTCACCGTGCTGAAGGACGGTTACGAGTGGCAGGGTCGTCCCTACCACTCGCTCTCCTCCGTGGCCCGCGCCATCACCGGCACGAGGTGGAACGGCTGGGTGTTCTTCGGCCTCAGGAACCGGAGGGCACGGGCGTGAAGCCGATCGTCAGGAAGCTGCGCTGCGCCGTCTACACCAGGAAGTCGTCCGAGGAGGGGCTCGACATGGAGTTCAACAGCCTCGATGCCCAGCGCGAGTCCTGCGAGGCCTATGTCGCTTCCCAGAAGGCCGAGGGCTGGCTGCTGGTCCACGATCGCTACGACGACGGCGGCTTCTCGGGCGGCTCGCTGGAGCGGCCTGCGCTGAAGCGGCTGCTCTCCGACATCGAGGACGGCCGCGTCGATGTCATCGTCGTTTACAAGATCGACCGGCTCAGCCGATCGCTTATGGACTTTGCCAAGCTGGTCGAGGTGTTCGACAGGAATGGAGTGACGTTCGTCTCAATCACCCAGGCATTTTCGACCGTCACCTCTATGGGCAGGCTGACGCTCAACATCTTGCTCTCCTTCGCCCAGTTCGAGCGCGAGGTCATTGGCGAGCGGATCAGGGACAAGATCGCCGCCTCCCGCAAGCGCGGCATGTGGATGGGCGGGCCGGTGCCGCTCGGCTACCGGGTCGAGAACCGCAAGCTGGTCATCGACGAAGCCGACGCCGCGACCGTGCACATGCTCTTCGATAAGTTCGTCGCCATCGGCTCGGCAACTACACTGTGCAGGACGCTGAGGGAGGAGGGTGTTCTCAATCGGCGAGGCAGGCCGATCGACAAGGGCTTCCTCTACAAGCTGCTCAACAACCGGGTCTACATCGGCGAGGCCGTCCACAAGGGGCAGTCCTATCCCGGCGAGCACGCGGCGATTATCGGCAAGGCACTCTGGGATAGGGTCCACACCATTCTGCGCGAAAGCCCGCGGGTCCGTGGCGCCCGCACACGGGGACAGACGCCCGCCTTGCTGAAGGGACTGATCTTCGGCCCGGACGGCGCGGCCTTCTCGCCTACACACACCAGGAAGGGCGGAAAACTCTACCGGTACTATGTCAGCCAGTCTGTGCTGAAGCGTGGCCGCGGCGCCTGCGCCATCGCAAGACTGCCTGCGGCCGACATCGAGGCCGCGGTCGTCGACCAGCTTCGTGTCCTGCTTCGCTCCCCTGAGATCGTCGTCGCAACGTGGCGGTCGGCGCGGCAGGACATCGATGGACTCTCTGAAGCCGAGGTCCGTGATGCGCTCGAACAGCTCGATCCGCTTTGGGATGAACTCTTCCCAGCCGAGCAGGCCCGCATAGTCCAGCTTCTGGTGGGCCGGATCGATGTAACCGAGGATGCAGTCAACCTCCAGCTTCGCGTCGAGGGACTCGGGCAGCTCATCCGCGACCTCGGCGCTACAAGGAAACTCGCGGCATGACGGACACCACGATCTCGAACGACGGGCGCTCGCTCAGCGTCTCGCTGCCTTTGAACCTCCGCAGGCGCGGCGGCCGCAAGCAGGTTGTGGTGCCGGACAACGCCACCTGGCCAGAACCAGCCAAGGTCGACAGCACGATGGTCAAGGCGGTCGCGCGCGCCTTCCGCTGGCGCAAGCTGCTCGAAACCGGCTTCTACGCAACCATTGACGAACTCGCAGCCGCCGAGGCCATCAACCCATCCTATGTCAGCCGCATCCTGCGCCTCACGCTGCTAGCGCCCCACATTGTCGAGGCCGCACTGGACGGAACGCATACGGCAGACCTGACAGTTGCCGTGCTGATGAAGCCGTTCCCGATCAGCTGGATCGTGCAAGGTACTCTCGTCGCGCCTCGTCTTCCATCACGCGGCGGACCGTGACGGCCTGGCTGTCCGGCGATTCGACATCGCTCCATGTCAGCGTCTGCCCCTCGGACACTGCGCGCTTCAATGCGATGCCATGGGCAAGGCCTACCGGCAGGCAGTGCTGTCGCAGCGAATCCTCGGCCCGCGCAATGCGGCCCCAGACTGTGTAACCACCTTCCCCGTCGAGTATTTCACCAGGCCGGAGCGCCTTCTTGGCGACCGCCACAACGTCGGACGTGAATGCCTTGGTGCGACCGGTTGGCTCACCGCGCAGCACCGCATTGGCAACCGAGATGGGGAGTTCCAGACCTATGAGATGCGACGGGCGAAAAAGCGTCGCGTAGCGCCCCGAACGGTCGGTGACGACCTGGTATTCGCGGAAGCATCGGCGAACGTACTCGGCGCCGCGCCCGTCATCCTCCATCGCTTCGAAGGTGATATAGACGCCCCAACGAAGGTCGCCAAACACATGCCGGCCATCGCGCTCGACACTCGAGACGCATTCGACCATGCCGGCCTCGTCGAGCATGCCGCCCGCCGATTTCGGCTTCAGCACCTCAGCGAGATCATGGGTTCCGGCAGGCGGAAACTTCAACCCGCCGCGCGGGGCGACAAGGCCGGAGCCGTTGGAGATCGCCGCCATCTCGAGCGCCGACTTCGTCCCGTCAAGGAAGGAGTTGAACATTTGTGGGTTCATTCCGCCCGCCCGGGCATCTTCCGGTGTGAGGCCGTAGTGACCCCAGACCGTATCGGGCGTCGAGAGCGTGTAAGAGGGCAGGTATTTCGTGCCTTTGCCGGCGGCGACCACCCTGAAACCGCAGGTGCGCGCCCAGTCGATCATCTCGCAGACCAGAGCCGGCTGGTCGCCATAGGCCATCGAGTAAACGAGGCCAGCTCTGTCGAATTCCCTGGCAAGATGGGGTCCGGCCAAAACGTCCGCCTCGACATTGACCATGATGATGTGCCTGCCGTGCCGGGCAGCGAGAAGCGCGTGACGAATTCCGCCCGCGGGACTGCCCGTGGCATCGATGACCACGTCGAGGCCTGGGGCCCCGATCAGCGCCTCTGGATCCTCGGTGATGCAGGTCCGCCCGGTCGACAGGGCGTCGGTGAAGCGAACCGTGACGGCGGCCTCCGCGTCCCAGCCCGTACGGGCCATCGCCTCGCGCGCTCGTGCTGCGGACAGATCGGCGATAGCATAGAGATGCATTCCGGGTATATGCCGGACCTGGGACAGAAACATCGAGCCGAACTTGCCCGCCCCAATCAGTCCAATGCGGATCGGATTGCCATCGTCCTGACGCCGTTGCAGCTTCGCGTAAAGGTTCAAGTGCAACGTCCTCCAACGCCGTCCTGCAACATTTACGGAGCGTCTTGCGGTCTGTCTACAAACGGGGCCAATCCCAGACTGGCCGGGCCTTGCCGGCGGCGGACATTGAGGCCGCTGTCATCGACCAGCTTCGTGCGCTGCTTCGATCGCCGGAGATTGTCGTCGCGACCCGGCGGTCGGCTCGGCGCGAGTTCGACGCGCTGTCCGAAGCCGAGGTTCGCGACGCACTGGAACAGCTCGATCCGCTTTGGGAAGAACTCTTTCCCGCCGAGCAGGCGCGCGTAGTCCAGCTTCTGGTCCGCCGGATCGATGTGACCGAGGACTCGGTGGACCTCCAACTTCGGGTCGAGGGCCTCGGCCAGCTGGTGCGCGATCTGGGCGCCACAATGAAGGTGGCGGCATGACCGACACCACGATCTCGAACAACGGCTGCACGCTGACCGTCTCCCTGCCTATCAATCTTCGCAAGCGCGGCGGGCGAAAGCAGGTCGTGGTGCCGGACAACGCGACCTGGTCCGAGCCGGCCAGGGTCAAGGCCATCGCCCGTGCCTTCCGCCGGCGCAAGCTGCTGGAAACCGGCGTCTACACCACCATCGATGAGCTTGCCGCCGCCGAGGCCATCAACCCGTCCTATGTCAGCCGCGTCCTTCGCCTGACCCTGCTCGCGCCGGACATTGTCGAGGCCGTGCTTGACGGCACGCTCGCGCACGAGGTGACCATCGCCACACTGATGAAGCCGTTCCCAGTGATATGGGTGGCTCAGTCGTCTCTCTGCGTTTCCACGAGGGCTTCGTCGGTGCCCTGCCTAAGCGGCCTTGACGTTAAATCCTAGGTACTTCAGGGCTTTCGCCATGCGCCCGTTCATGGGCGGACACTCTTCTGGCTTTACGGTTCCATAGAGCTCAATCGCACAGAAAAATCCGAACAAACTGAGCTTAATCGACGGGTCGTAGAGGGTGTCATGCAGTCTCTGGATAAAGTCTCCAGAGCCGTGAAGAAGGTAGAACAATGTCGATTTCACTCGCGCCGAGTCGTTGCTGTTCCTTGTCCAAAATTCTGGTACCAGATTCTTCGATCCACCCTTTACGAAGCGTAGTTGCTCAGTAAAGGCATGTAGGGACATCAGCCCAAGTGTGATATCGTTATTTGAAGCCGCGCCCAGCGCATCAGCCGATCCGAATATCTGGCGGACATTGGCGATCCAGATGGCATAGTCATCGGTCACCTTGCTATCGAGAGTTGCGGCCCATTCCTCGCCAAGGCTGACAATGTTTGAACGCCTTGCCTCTGCGCTGCGGATTGGCGCCGTCCGCCATCCCTCATCGCCAATCACGTATGTAAGGCGTACCCAGTTCAAAAACCGATTGGTCTCGTTAGCAACGCCGAGTTTTTCAAGTTCGGGACGGCGATAACCATGCTCTTCGAGAATGGCCGTCACTTCATTGAATGCCGGACGGTATTGCTCATATACCTCCTGCCTTAGCCCTTCGAGAAAAATACGCTCGCGGGACTTTTCGTGGCTGGCCACATTGATATTCGGTGGCTCCGCCTTTCCTATAGCTTTTTCAATTTCGCTGTCCGGATTTGGACCCTGCCGACGATTTGCTTGGTAAGCGACAGCGAACCTGTTGAGCTTCTCCTTCGTCAAGACTTGACCTGCAGCCCATAGCTCGACGAACAGCGCGCGAACCTCTTCGATCGTCTCCCGGTCCTCAGTCTGATCTAGACAAATGACTGCTTCGCGATTTGCATATAGACCACCGTCAGTTAGATTCGATGAACCGAGGAGGGCGACGTCGTCGAAGATATATATCTTGGCGTGAAACCGACCCGTTAGGTATCGGACAGCCAGATTGGGGACTTCATGAACCTTTTTCAGTGCGTCGGGGCTGGTCGACGAGTTCAGGCCGACCAGCAGTTGGACTGACTTGCCGTTCTGAGCCGCTTCGCGAATGGCGTCGGCCTGCGTAAAGTAAGGCGCCGCTAGATGGAGTCGCGACGAGGAATTGATCATTTTGCCAAAGGGATTTGCAACATAGTCCTTGTTCGGTCCATTTGAGTATATTCTAAACATACGCTCCCCCAATCCATTACGTCACTGGGACCAACTTGCGGAGAGCGCTTCCGCTTGCCGAAGAACCGTTTGCACCGCTGCGTCCTGAAGATCGGGCGGGTAGCCGTGCTTGCGCAGAATCCGCTTCACTAGCACGCGCATTCGCGCCCTGGCACTTTCCCGGTGTGACCAATCCACTGAAACGCTGCCCTTGAGGCTGACGAGGAGTTCGTGTGCGATCACCTTAAGGGAATCGTTGCCCATCAGTTCGACGGCGCTCTCGCTTTCGGCCAAGGCGTCATAGAAGGCGATTTCGTCCTGCGACAGGCCTTCATCTTCACCGCGCCTGCGGGCGGCGCGGACTTCCTTGGCGAGGTCGATGAGTTCCTGCAACACCTCGACGGTGCTGATTGCGTTCGTGTGGTAGCGGGCGATAGCGGCTTCCAGGCGCTCGGAAAAGCGCTTGGTCTCGACCACGTTCGTTTTGCTGCGGGAGCGGATTTCATCGTTCAAAAGCTTCCGCAAGGCCTCAAGCGCGAGGTTTTTCTTTTCGAGCTGCTGAACCTCGGCGAGGAATTCGTCCGACAGGATTGAGATATCCGGCGTCGTGATGCCGGCGGCAGCGAGAATGTCCACGATCTCAGTTGAAACGACTGCCCGATCCAAGATCTGCTGGATTGCGAACTCCCGATCCGCACTGCTCTTTCCGGAGCCTTCTGCCGACTTCACGAGGGCGGCACGAACCGTCTGGAAGAAGCCTACTTCATCGCGGATGTCGCGGGCCTCATCGCTTGCGGAGGCCAAGGCGAATGCCTTGGAAAGCGCGAGCACTGCATCCTGATACCGACGGTTTTCGCGGCGCTTGCCGTCTTCGCTGGGTTCCTTGGCCGCGGCGTCGTGCTGGCGACCAAGTATCCATTCGATCGCTTCGGCGAGCACGACCAGGCGTTGATGCGGCGTACCAGCCAAGCCTCGCGCATAATCGAAGCCGTGGTACATGGCCTTCACGACTTCGTACTTCTCAAGCAGCAAGGCAACCGCTTCGGCCGCATCGATTCCGGCTTGACGCTGATCTGAACCGGAATACTGGCCGAGTGCGTTTTTCAGGTTCTGGGCGATCCCGATATAATCGACAACGAGGCCAGCGGGCTTATCGCGGAAAACCCGGTTCACCCGCGCAATAGCCTGCATCAGCCCGTGGCCCTTCATGGGCTTGTCGATATACATTGTGTGCATCGACGGAGCGTCGAAGCCGGTAAGCCACATATCCCGGACGATTACGAGCTTCAGCGTGTCCTTCGGGTCCTTAGCGCGCTTTGCCAAGAGATCGCGACGCGCTTTCGTTCCTATGTGTGGTTGCCACCCCTGAGGATCGGCGGCCGATCCGGTCATCACAACCTTGATCGCGCCCGCGGCGTCGTCGTCGCTGTGCCAATCGGGCCGAAGTGCGATGATCTGGTTATAGAGCGCCACGCAGATACGCCGGCTCATACAAACCACCATGGCTTTGCCATCCATGGCGGCGACCCGATCTTCGAAGTGCCGCACCAGATCGTCGGCAACCATCGCAAGGCGCTTCTCCGAGCCGACCAGTGCTTCAACGGTTGCCCATTTGCGCTTGATGCGCTCCTGCTCGGTCGTTGCCTCGTCTTCGGTGAGTTCCTCGATTTCCGCGTCGATCTTCGGCTTCTCCTCGTCGGGAAGCTCAATACGCGCAAGGCGGCTCTCGTAGTAGATTGGGACCGTGGCACCGTCTTCCACCGCCCGGCTGATGTCGTAAACGTCGATGTATTCGCCGAACACGGCAGGCGTATTCACGTCGTCCTTTTCAATCGGCGTGCCGGTGAACCCGATGAAGGACGCGTTCGGAAGGGCGTCGCGAAGGTACTTCGCGAAGCCATAAGCGATCTCGCCGGTTTTCTGCTCGATCCTTGCCCGGAAGCCATATTGGCTTCGGTGCGCTTCGTCCGCGATCACGACAATGTTCCGACGATCCGACAACATCGAATAGATCGCTTCGCCGGTCGCCGGCGAGAACTTTTGAATGGTGGTGAAGATCACGCCGCCGGAGGTACGACTAAGCGCCGATCGCAGATCGTCCCGACTATCCGCCTGAATAGGCGTCTGCCGGATCAGATCGCGGCACATCGAAAACGTGCCGAAAAGCTGGTCGTCTAGATCGTTGCGGTCTGTGATGACGACGATCGTAGGATTCTCAAGCTCAGGACGCCGCACAAGCTGCCCGGCATAGAACGCCATCAGCAGGCTTTTGCCCGAACCCTGTGTGTGCCAAATCACCCCGACCTTTCGGTCGCCCTGGGGCGCCGATGCCTCAACGGTCTTGTCCACGGCGTGCCGCACGGCATGGAACTGATGATAGCCCGCGATGATCTTCGCGAGGCCCGAACCCGTTTCGCCGAACACTGTAAAATCGTGCAGCAGATCGAGTAGGCGGCGGCGATCAAAGATGCCTTCGATCAGAATATTGAGTTCCGGCTGGCCTTTCGCTGCAATGACTTTGCCGTCCGTAGTGCGCCAGGGCATGAAGCGTTCTTGATCGGCGGTCAGCGAGCCTACGCGCGCTGTGATGCCGTCCGAGGTGACAAGGACGGCGTTCGTCCGGAAGAGCGAGGGGATTTGCGCCTTGTAGGTCTGAAGCTGGTTATGGGCGCCGGCAAGCGTTGCGTTCTCGCCGCCCGGCGCTTTAAGCTCGATCACGACAAGCGGCAGCCCGTTGATGAAGACGACGATATCCGGCCGCCGGTTGACGCTGCCTTCAATTACCGTGAACTGGCCCGTCGCCAGCCAGTCGTTTGCGGCGAGGTCGTCGAAATCGATCAGACGGACCTTGTCGCCACGGATCGTGCCGTCATCGCTATAGAACTCGACATCGACGCCTTCGACCATCAGCTTGTGCAGGCGGCGGTTCTCTTCAACGAGCGACGGCTTCTCGGTGGCCAGCACCTTGCGAAGGGCATCACCGCGCGCCTCTGCTGGGATCGCTGGGTTCAGCTTTTCGATCGCGACTGTGAGGCGCTTGACTAGCACCACATCGGCATACGCCTCGCGCTCGGGCGCCTTCCCATCCGGGCCTATCTGGGCATCCGTGGCAATCGCGTATCCAAGGCCGGTCAAATGATCGAGCACCACCTTTTCAACAGCGGCTTCGGAAAGATAAGCCATCAGGCGACCTCCGCGTCTTGAGGCGCAGCGGCCTTGGCTTCACGACATGCATTTAGCACAAGTTTGTAGGCTTCGCGGTCCACGCCGAAGAGCAGGCGAGACGTTTCGATCGCCAGCGGCACCTCTTCGCCGTCGGGAAGGATGACCACGGCACGGATGAAGCCTTTCTCATCGAGTTCGGCCCGCAACGTCGCGAACTCATCGATAATCGCATTCGACGCTTCAAACCGCTCGTAGGGTTCGAACGTGCGAACCGGATCGGGTTCCCGTTCGAGATAGGCCTCGTGAAGGAACGTGACGATCGCATCCGCTGCGAGCAATGCCGAGCGCCGATGATGGGCGGAGAGCTTGGCAATGAAGCCGTCTTTGCCGTGGCTCACCGTTCCGGCCTCGTTGCGAAGTACCCGGAGCGTGTCGGTAAGCTTGTTGTGCTGCTTGATCAGATCTGAAAACGCGCGATGCCGAACCGTTCCCAAATCAAGCATGCGTGTGACGAGGCCAACCAGTTCGCCAAGTGCGGTATCCGGCGCCGTTGGCTTCTTCGGACTGACGGGATCATCGAGTTCCTCGATCAACAGTCGGCAGGCGCATTCCACAAACCCCTTGGCCGCGTCGATGCAGGCGTCGTTCTCGTCCGCGAACTCTCGCTCAAGCGTCTCGAACGTCTGTTGCAGCATCGGCGCGTGCCGCCAATGAGCGGAAAATGCCTTGATCCCGGGATACCAGTCCGCTGCCATCGCGACCGCCTCCCTACGCCACAAGCCGTTCGCGGAACTGATCGCGCTGGCTCCATGCAACGGGAGTGATCCCATAGTTTCGAAGCGCGTCGGTCACGTTGCCTGCGATTGTCCTTTCGTTGTCGTTCAGGAAACCGAATGGTTCCGAGGTTTCGGGCCGGCTGTCCTTGGTGTCGATCCACGCCATGATCAAATTCTGGGCCGTGCTGCGGCTTGGATTATTGATCGCACGGATGATCCGCTCAGAAGCCACCTTCGACTTCGGGATCACGAAGTCGAACATGTGATCGAAGCCGCTCTTGCCCGAGAACTTCACGCGCGGCGTGTAACGGATATCAACGCTTTCGAGCCAAGCCGCCACATCCTCGAAGAACAACGCTTCGATTGTCGATGAGGCCAAGAAGAACATGTCGTGGACCGACAGAATCGCCTGGATCAAATTGTGTTTGCGCAGCGCGAAATTGTCGCTGGTCGCAGTGACCTGCAATTCGGTTGCCTGCTGCTCGATGCCGAAGCTGTTGAGGATCGTTCGCAGGATGGCCTGCCGCTTCGGGCTGTCCATCAGGCACCCCGACTGTTCAAGATCGAGCAGCGTTTCCCCACCATCGGTGAGCATGAAGCCCTTGTCGGTCTTGCGAGCATAGATCTGGAGGTAGTCGTTATGCCGGTCGAGATACGGAGTCGTGATCTCGGTCCAATCCTTCAGTTGCTTGATGGCGGTCTTGTCACGCAGCCAGCGCCAATAACCATCGATCAGAAGGTCGATTTCGCTCATGTGAACAGCCCCCGATCGAATTCGGGTGGACGGGTGATGTTGCAGAACCGCATGAAATCGACGAGCGTCTGCCAGTTATCCGTTAGCTGGGTGAAAACCTCGGGCGAGATCGGGAACGCCCAGCGATCACCGAACCCCTCGCGATAGAGATGCACATGGGGGCAGGCGATCTCTTCGTCGTCGGGGTTGCGATGCGGCGCGCCGCCGAAATCGATCCGCGCCAGAACCGTCGTCGTTCGCGCGCGGTTCTGTATCTTGCCTTTGGCGAGATTGATCCGCCCGCGGCTGATATCGAGGTGAAAAGGCTCATCCCCGTCTGCCGAGACAAGCGGCACGACGATGCCGCCGCCCATATCGGGCAAGCGCCAACGCTGCTCGTCCACGCGGTGCTTCTCCATCGCGAAAAGGGCATCGGCTTCTGCCTGGGTTAGCCAAACCGTCATGTGGCCTCCCCAACGAGCTTCTCGGCGTACTTTACGCGAACTTCCCCCGACATGAGCCTTGGGAGGAGGAAGTCGCGGGTGGCGGCAAGGGTGCGAGATTCATCGTTGTTTGCACCCATCCTTCGAATATGAGGCTCAACTAGGTTGAAGAAAGCTAGAATGGACTGATGATCTGGTGAAATCACCTTTACCGCCTTGGCGTCTCCCAACGAGATGAACTGTTGCGTTGAACCTCGTGTTGGAAGGGGAGTTTCCTGCAACAAGTAGTATACAAAAGCCGACACTGCATCTGTATCGCCTTGCACGGTCAGAGTATTCTTGATCGCGGTCCAACTTCCAGATGCGAGATATATCTTCCCAACAGTTCCGATGGCTGAAATCACAACGCCCAAACCTTTACGTTCTGGCGTCACGACAAAGCCGTCCTGACCCGCCGCGCTGAAGGCTGGATAACCGCTTTCAACGTAAACGCTTTTTGTAAGGCTAGTGTTGCCCCATTCTATTTTCGCAAGTTCGCCCAAAGGTAAAGTCACCCACCCCTCTGGGTTGCCTTCATCGTCGAGGCGGTCGGGGAAGAGGGACCAGATCTCCGCCGCGAGGTAGGGCGCGCGGCCCTCTATCTTCGCGCGGGTGGGGCCAAAATCGACGAACCAATCCTTGAATATCGCCCGCGCCATCGCCTCCAGCGTCTCGTTCATCCGCCGATTCAACTCGATCTTGTCATCAAGCGCGCCGAGGACTGAGGCAATAGAAACTTGTCGAACCTTGTCGGGAACGCTTATTCGAAGACGTCCAAAGGTAGACTTGTTCATTATTGGCTGAGCGGAGCCGCTCGCTGCGCTTCGAATTTCGTCTTTGCGCAAACTCAAATTATAGTATACAAATAATGTTTCAAACTCTTGATCGACAACTACACTGTTGATCTGCTGATTTGTTACGCAATCTGATCCAGCAATTGCAGCCTTTCCCATATCTGAGCCAATGCAAGAAACCATTACAGATCGGATTGGGATTTTCGCATTAGCTACGGTCCGCAAACCTGTGGCAGTCAAATATCGAGCAGTGTCTGAAATTATTCGGCGACCGTCCATGTCCGATGGTGTGACAAATGGGATTGCGCCACCGTAGTTCTCGCTGTCGGCGGTTGGCGGAGTTTTCCCCGTCACGATCCGACCAAGCTGATCAAGTGTTAGGTCGCGCCAATCAGTCATTGGCAATCTCGGAGAGCCGATCACGGATTGAAATTGTCAGTTTGTCCGCTGCTACGAACTGAGATTCGAGTTTTGCCTTCATTGCGGCGAACCGCTCCGCAAACGGCAGGTCGTCCTCGTCAGCTTCCGCCGCGCCGACATACCGCCCCGGCGTCAATACGTAACCGTGGGCCTTGATCTCCTCTAAGGTCGCCGCCTTGCAGAAGCCCGGCACGTCCGCATAGGCGCCCGCTTCGCCTTCCCCGCGCCAGGCATGATAGGCGCGGGTGATCTTCTCGATGTCGGCGTCGGAAAACTCCTTGCGCGTGCGGTCCACCATGTGGCCGAGCTTGCGCGCATCGATGAACAGGATTTCGCCCCGCCGGTCGCGCAGCTTGGTGTTGCGGGCGATGCCGTTCGACTTGTCCCGCGCAAGGAACCAGAGGCAGACGGGAATCTGCGTCGAATAGAAAAGCTGGCCGGGCAGCGCCACCATGCAATCGACCACGCCGGGCGCACCGTTCACGCCGTCGATAAGTGATCGGCGAATTTCCCCTTCGCTGTTCTGCGTGGACGACATCGAGCCGTTCGCCAGTACCACGCCGGCCACGCCGGACGGCGAGAGGTGGTGCACGATGTGCTGCACCCAGGCAAAGTTGGCGTTGCCGGCAGGCGGGATGCCGTATCTCCATCGCACATCCTCGCGCAACCGATTCCCGCCCCAATCGGAAATGTTGAAGGGCGGGTTGGCGAGGATGAAGTCGGCCTTGAGATCGCGTAGCTCGTCCTTGTGAAAGCTGCCTTCGCTGTTCCACTTGATGTCCGCGTCGATGCCGCGCACAGCGAGGTTCATTTTGCAAAGCCGCCACGTCGTGTAGTTCGACTCCTGGCCATAGATGGCGATGTCGCCGATGCGCCCGCCGTGCAGTTCGACGAACTTTTCGGACTGCACGAACATGCCGCCCGATCCGCAGCAGGGATCATAGACCCGGCCCTTGTAGGGTTCGATCATCTCGACCATGACGCGCACGACCGAGCGCGGCGTGTAGAATTCGCCACCGCGCTTGCCTTCCGATCCGGCAAATTGGCCGAGGAAATATTCATAGACACGGCCGAGCAGGTCGCGCGCTTCGCCCTTTTGCGCCCCAAGCGCGATGCCGGAGATCAGATCGATCAATTCGCCGAGCATGACGGCGTTCAGCGCGGGCCGGGCGTAGTCCTTTGGCAGTACGCCCTTCAGGGTCTCATTGCGCTTCTCGATGGCAATCATCGCCTCGTCGATCATCTTTCCGATCGAAGGCTGCTTTGCGCTCGCCTGAAGATGCGACCAGCGCGCTTCCTTCGGCACCCAGAAGACGTTTTCGGCGGCGTATTCGTCCGGGTCTTCGGCGCCGTCGGGATAATCCGCCAGCAGTTCGGCACGCTTGGCCTCGAACGAGTCGGAAATGTGCTTGAGGAAGATCAGGCCCAACGCGACGTGCTTGTAGTCCGACGGCTCCATATTGCCGCGCAGCTTGTCGGCCGCCTTGAAAAGATCGGCCTCGAAGCCAAGATCACCGCCGTTGGCGCGGGCAGGCTTGGCGCGGGCGGCGACCGGCGCGGGTTCCTCGGCTTCGACCTTAACCGCACCACCAAGGGTGAGCGAACCGCCGCGACCACGCCCGGGCGTCACGACCCCCTCTGCGACGAGTTCATCCTTCACCGCGTTGTAGGCGGCTTCGTCCCATTGCAGGGCTTCGCGCAAACGCCCGTTGCCGGCGGAGCCACCAAGCTCTGTCAACGCCGCTACGAACCTGTCCCTCTGCGCCTGATCGGCCATTCCGCTCCGCCTCACTTCTTTTCGCCGGAGCGTGGCGCTTTCGCGCCCCGTTCCGATTCGATTGCCTTCAGCTGTTCGTATTCCTCGACCGCCAGAACCGCAACGACGGCGTAGCTGCAGGCATACGTATTGCGACCATGTCGTGTCTATCAGCTTCCGAATCTGCACTACCGAATGCTTGTATCGGGAAAGCATCTAGGCGACCGGACAAGAGAGCCCTTGAGTCAGTCTTGGCCCTGGAACCGTACAACTGTTCGCGCTCGGCATGCCGATGCCCACCACTGACTAAGTCGAACTCGCGCCACGTCGTAGGGCGTTAACCCGTTGTTTCTGCACGCTGGACTTTCAACGTACCAAATTCATCCAGTCAGGAGGTTTGGAGAATTCTGCCCGGAGAGAGCACGGCGCTGGGTGCAAAATACCAGTCCGCAGTCAGGAGGTATCGCCGGGAATGCCGCAAACGCTGGCCCTTTCGAGCGCTACGACCCCGACTGGAGAATGTTCGCCTCAGGGGCGATGGCGGAGAGAAAGTCCGACGAACTAGCGTCTCTCAACGTCCGTGGCTGTATCTGGAACCCTTGTGAATAAAGGCATTCCCGGCAGCATTCGTCTTCCACCGTCCACGACTGTTTGCTATCATCCCCACTTTGGAATGGGGATAGGAGTGGGGATGCCCCGCGGCTTGCACAAGCTGACCGATGTTTCGGTGAAGGCGGAAAGGAAGGCCGGCCGACACAGCGACGGCGGCGGGCTCTACCTCAACGTCTCGTCGACCGGCGGCAAGTCGTGGTTGTTCATGTGGGTGCCGCCCGGAAAGAAGCGCCGGGAAATGGGACTCGGCTCCTACCCGACCGTGACGCTAGCGAAGGCGCGCGCGAAGGCGGTAGCTTGTCGGGCGACGATCGAAGCCGGCGGCGATCCTCTTGCCGAGAAAGAAAAGGAGGCCGAGCCGACCTTCGCCGACTGCGTCGACAAGTTTCTCGCCTCGATGGAAAGCGCCTGGCGGAATGAGAAGCACCGGGCGCAATGGAAGACCACGCTCACGGACTACTGCACCGCGATCCGCTCGAAGAAGGTCTCGGAGATCAACACCGCCGACGTGCTGCAGGTTCTGAATCCGATCTGGAAAGACAAGCACGAGACCGCCTCCCGGCTCCGCGGCCGCATAGAGCGTGTTCTCGACTTCGCCAAGGTCAAGGGTTGGAGGACTGGGGAGAACCCGGCGGTGTGGCGTGGCCACCTGAAGAACGTCCTCCCGGCGCGTCAGCGGCTTACTCGCGGCCATCATGCAGCCATGCCCTTCGCCGAGGTGCCGGCCTTCGTCGCGCGGTTGCGGAAGAGCGAGGCGATGGCGGCGCGCGCTCTGGAACTGCTGATCCTGACCGCGGCGCGTTCCGGCGAAATTCTCGGTGCCCGATGGGAGGAGTTTGACCTTACCGAAGGCATCTGGACCGTACCGGCCAACCGCATGAAGGCTGGCAAGGAGCATCGCGTGCCGTTGAGCGGGACCGCGCTCAAGGTTGTCCAGGCGTTGAACGAAACACGCACGTCCGATCTGGTGTTCCAAGGCCAAAAGAAGGACCGGCCGCTATCGGGCATGGCGATGGAAATGCTGCTGCGCCGCATGAAGGTCGACGTGACGGTGCACGGGTTCAGGAGCGCGTTCAGAGATTGGGTTGGCGACGCAACGACGTTCCCGCGCGAACTGGCTGAGGTCGCGCTCGCCCATCAGGTGGGCAGCGAGGTCGAGCGGGCCTATCGCCGGGCGGACGCGCTGGAGCGTCGTCGAAAAATGATGGAGGCTTGGTCGCAATACCTGTCGGCAACGAAGCCGAGCAACGTGCTGCCAATCAGCAGGATCACAGGCTAGCAGTTCGCGGGGATAGGAGGCATCCGACAAGCCGGTCAGCACCACCGGTTTCCCCGCGGCCATCTGGTGCAGTCGCAAGGTGCGCGATGGTCGACCCAATACCTGAAGGCTACATCTCTCTCGTTGAGGCTTATAAAGCGTATGAGAAAACGTGGCCGGGTGCCGCTAGGTACGAGGACCTCTGCGAGCCGTTTATTGCGCGCACCTTGGAAGCGCTGGTGCAAGCGCCCGGCGCCTCGGAAAAAATGAGACTGCACAGCTGGGACAAACAGTATTTTCCTGAGCGCGCTTTTATGGACCAAACGCTTCCTGAGTGGCGCGACGAGCCATGGTCAGCGCTAGGAGGGCGGACGCCATTCGTGAACGAAGAGAAATTTCTGGCATGGCTTGAGGCGCATTGCGCGAAAGAGCGTGAGCGCGTGGCGCGGCCAGCGGCGGTGTCGAGCAGTGAATATGCCGTAGAGTCTGTAAAAGCCCATCTTGAGGAAGCGGCTCGGGCCTACCGCTCGGAAAAGGGTCCGCAGCTCACTAGAGACGGCAGTTGGAAAACGGCGCGAGCGGAAAGTGGCGCCTTCCCTGGTGTTTCCAGCACGGTTTGGCGCGAAGCTTGGGCTACCGCCAACTTGCCCTCGGCGTGGCGTGTACGCGGGCGCGGAAGAAAATGATCCTCGCCGGAACGTGGAGTCACTCGAATTGCGCGGACATTTCTCGCTGCGCAATTCCCTAAGACGTTCCGCGCAATTCCTGCGCAAATAAGACTTCTTTTGCGCAATTCAGGCCGGATTGGCTGCGCAGTTCCATCCGACCAAACTCCACTGGTGCCCGAGAAAGAGTGTTTGCGTCCGGGCGAAGACAAAACCAATGGAGTCTAAATACATGAACACCCGACTTGTTGTCGGAATTCCGGAAGGGGCCGAGATGATTGGCCACGGCCGGAGCTTCCTCTACGAACTCATCAAGCAGGGCAAGGTCGATGCTCGCAAGAGCGGACGCCGCACGGTCCTCATGGTGGAAAGCCTTCAGCGCTACGTCGACGGCCTCCCGAAGGTGGAGGCCTGAGAACATGCAGCCCCATAACAATGCCGCCGCCCCGACTGGCATCGGGAGCGGCGGTCAGGTAGGCAAAGCTGTCACGGCAAACACCTACCCCAGCCACCCCGAAATCGCAACCGGCATCGAGTACGCGGCCGTCAAGCTGACGACGCGTTTCCGCCTTCGCATCGAGACCGCGCGCCTTGTCTGCCGCCTCTCCGGACTTGGAGGAGCGGCATGAGCACGAACGTCGAAATCGACGCCGGCAAGACCGGCACCGAGGGGCTGTTCGCTCGACAGGCGAAGTGGCGGGCGAATAACCCGAAAGCGACGTGGGCGCATGCCGCCCTGCGATCTGCGGTGAAACGTGGCCTGGTGACCGCGCTGCCCTGCGAGGTCTGCGGAGCGGAGCCCGCCGACGCTCATCACGATGATTACGACCGTCCGATGAGCGTGCGTTGGCTTTGCCGTGGTCACCATAAAGCCGCGCATCGCGCCGCCAAGCTCGGGGGCGCCTGATGGACACCCACGACACGCAGATCGACATGTTGGACCTCCCGGCGGAAACGCCGGGGGAGTCCACCACCTCCGAAGCCGATACTACGGTGAAGGCGACCGGCTACACCGTCACCGAGCTGCTGAAGCCGGCCCTGGAGCCCGAGTTCGATTGGTTCACCGACGACAGCGTGGTGATCCGAGAACAGCTGCAGACCGCGATCTACAAAAACCGCGTCGGCGCGATTGTCGTCCGTCAGGAAGGCAGCGGCTTCGAGCCTGAAGATCAGTTCATCATCTTGAGGGACGCGGAGGCAGTCCAAACGCTGATCGTCGCCTTGAAGCGCGAACTGGAGGGCTAGGCGATGACCACGGGGAACAAGTTCTCCATGGTGTCGCCGGCCGTATGGTGGTCCAAGCGCTTCCGGGCGCTTGGATCGAGCGACGCCAAGCTGTTGTATTTCTACTTCCTGAGTTCGGAGCGGCAGAACAGCGCCGGGTGCTTTCCGGCGCGGGAAGGCCATGTGGTGGCGGACCTTGGTTGGTCTGCCGATGCCTATCGCATGCACCGGAAATCCCTCATCGACGCCGAACTCATCGCATACGACGACGACACCGAGACCGTGTACGTGCTGCGGTGGTTCAAGCATTGCCGGCCGATGAACGACAAGCACGCCTTGGGCACGCGCCGCGTTATCGAGGCCATCGAGAGCGACACGATCCGGGAAATGGTCGAGCGCGACTTCACGGAAGCGGACGATGCCCGCAAGTCGCCGAAGGGGAACGTCGAGCCGTTTCCCCGGCACTCAAATTCGCTGCTCAACAGCCGCATGGTGGCCGGAGGAAGCAATGGCCAGCGATAGGGTATCGATACCCTATGCATATACAGAGACACAGACAGTAGACATAAACGCAGACGAGACAGAAAGGAGAACCAAACCAAAATTCAGAAAAAAACAAAAATCGCCAATTCGCGAAAATCGACGCTTCACCGCTGCTCGGTGCCCTTTTCTGGAACGTCCGCGTGTCGTCAACGTCAGCGCCATTGGGCTTGGGAAAGAAAGCGCTCAATCCGGGAAACGCCGGTGCGCTTCTTCAGGACGCGATGCCGGTGCTCGCGAGGCCGTTTTTGCGGGGCGGTTTGACATCATTATGACGGGGTGCACGCGATACGTGAGCAACCCCCAATTCAAGGTGTTCCAGATTCGCTAAGGTCCGGTTAAGCGGCCGATGGTGGGCTGGCCTTCGTGGCTACTTTTGAATAAGTTGAGCATCGATCGGAGCTTGCTATGGAAGACGATGATCTTGCCCACCAGACTCAACAAATCCTCGATGCGATCGACGATTTGCTTTCCAATGCGAAGCTCGTCAGCCATCTCACCGACAGCGATCTTGAAACCATTCGGTCGCACCGGCGCAGGGTCGCTGACATCCTAGGACCCTATAGGGTCTTTGGCGGCATGACAGAGCGTCGGGTCAATCAATTGCGGCAGGTGCCCAGCGGCTCGCGGCAGGGCATGGCCGTGCCGCTCGCACTGGGCAGTGTCGCGACCATCGCCCCGACGTTGATTGAGACGGGCGCGGTCGGCGTCGGCACCGGCATCAGCTGGGGGACCGCGCTCGCCCTTGGCGAAATTCTTCTCCCGATCGCCATCGCCGTAGTAATTTCCGAAATAACCGGAGGTTCACTTCAAGACAATATGGGGCGTAAGCTTTTCGAGGCGGTGAAAAACCTGCAGCGCGACCTTCTCGAACTGGCTGCTATTACTCAAGTCCTGGCGATCACCGCGGAGGCCGCGGCAAAGATGCTGACCGATGAGCTGGTCAGGGCCTTGGTGAATGCCATTCAAGTCTTTCAGCTCACCGCCGTCGCTGTCCTCTTGGCCGAGCTGGCGCGCCGGTTTCCAGGCTGCATCGTCGCCATCAATGCGGTGAAGGGTTTGTCAACCCAACTCCACCGGGTCAAAACCAATCCGAGTTATTTCGGCTCGGGTGTCATCGAGAAGTTGCGGCAACTCACGGTTGATCTAAATCAGGCTTTGCTTGATCTACGAGCCTGTGTCGCCTACCGGCCTCGCGCCGACAAAGGCAGTTAGCGCAGCCTCGAAGGTTGGACCGGCGAAACAGCCGGCGGCGGCCATTTCATTAGCTTTGGCTAATTCGACGGGCGTCGATCCGACGATAGTTCGGCACAAGTGTAAAGAAGACCGCGCGCCGTGGCCGGCCTTCCCGCTCGCATTTGGTGCAGCGAAACTTCCGCACCAGATCGTCATGCATGGCGCCATGGTCGCGGCCAAGCCGATCGATCAGCGCGGTAAGGTCCAGGAGCTTCGTGTGCTGGCACTGCGGGTGCTCGCAGTTCACGTAGAGACTGGCGTTTTCGGCCACCAGGTCGCCGATGGTATCGCCCGGCATTGTAGCGTCTCCGTTGCCCGCCGGATTCGCCGCTCGGTGTGGAAATCGATCCTTTCCGCTGAGAGAGTCAAGCAACCGCCGGCAACCTCTGGACGACGGCGAACAACCATGAACAAGGGCACACAGTCACGGTAAGGCGTTGTTTTCGTTGCATTTTATGTAGGCACAGCACCCTGCATCTGCTATCTTCGTCCGAAGCAGATGGAGGTTCCCATGCGCCACGATACGGCGATGACAGAGGCGATCCGTATTCGCATCCACCTTGGCGAAAAGCGTGTGCTTGCCGAAGCGGCTCGAAAGCGAGGTGTGTCGATTTCCGAACTGGTCCGTGATGCCGCGACCGAGGCAGCGCGACGGGCGGCGGCCTGATGAACGCGACCGCGCCGACGCTGATGTCTCTCTGGCTTGCTCATCGAGCCGAGTGCCGTCCGATCGGCGCGATTGTCGCTGATGCGAGGGCAGGCGCCCTGCCTGGTGTTCGCATCGTCTCGAAGCACCGAGCCCAACTGGTGGAAGTCACCGACGAAACCGCCGCGCTGTCGGCAATGCTGAAGGACTAGGCGATGCCGATCTTCTACGACGCCGACAAAAACCTCTCCAATCTGGACGCCAACTATTTCCCGCCGGCGCCGCGCGCACCAAGCGGTGGCGGAATGCTGCGCAGCCTACTCGATCCAGGCACTGCGCTTCCTATCGCGGCTGCCTTGATGGGCGGTGGCGGCAATCGCCAGAACTTCGCCGATGCGCTGGGCCAGCTTGGGCCGGCCTTGCAGCGCAACCGGACGCTCAACTGGCTGAAGCAGAAAGACCCCGAGCTGGCGGAACTTGTGGAACGGGGCGGTATGGAAGTCGGGGAAGCCTACCGCCTTGCCACCGCGCGCCACCTCGAAGCGCAGAAAGCCCCGACCGTCGAGACGTTCTATGACGAAAACACCGGCCGCGAATTCAAACAGCAGTGGCAGGGCGGCAAATGGGTGCCTGTCGGCGGCTCCAAAGCGCCCAAGGGCGACGAAGGGCTGGAAATCGAACTGGCGGACGGCACCACTGTTCGGCAGGGCACTTTCGGCAACCAGGACCGGAAGAACGTCGCCAACCGCGTGAACGATGAACAGACAGCAGCCGCGGCGGCATCGAGCCTGAAAGACAACGTGACGCTGATGCGGAAGGCCAACAACAACACCGGCTATTCCGGCGTCGGTGGCAGCATCTACGGCGCGGTAGACGACACGATGGAACAGTTCGGCATGGGCGGCTGGCTCCCCGGCAATGCCGCGTCGCGCGCCACCATGACGAGCGGCGGCCTCAACGTCGCGCTGTCGAAGGTCCAGCAGACCAAGGGCGCGATCAGCAACAAGGAAATGGACCTGTTCACGGCGGCCTCGCCGGGGCTGCAGAACACGCCCCAGGGCAACGCGGCCTTGCTCGACATCATGGACGGAATTGCCGATCGCCAGATGCAGCGTACCCAGGCGATGGAACAGTGGCGCCAGCAGTACGGCACGCTCGACGGCTTCGAAGGGGAATGGGGCAAGTACATCGAGGCCAACCCGCTGATCACGGAAACCGAAGATGGCAGCATGGCGCTCAATCCCGGCGCCGGCCGGATGACGACGGGAACCGGGACCGGTGGCGGCACGAGCCGTTTGCGCAAGACCAGCAACGGCGTTCCCTGGAGCCTTGACCCCTGATGCCCACGCTCAACATCGCAGGCCGCAAGGTCAATGTCGGAGACGAATTCCTGAAGCTGTCGCCGGAACAGCAGGACGCTGCGGTTGATGAAATCGCCCGATCGCTCGGTGGCAGCAATGGACAAGTTGTCCACAGCACGGAACCTTCGGCACCGGGCCAACTCGATGCGCAGCAACAGGACGCCCTTGCCCGAGCCCGTGCACGGCGCGACCAGGGCTTGCCCGCTCCGCAGCCTCAGGGCCACAACGCGCCGGAGTTCGACCCGCGCATTTCCGGCTACAATCCGAAAACCGGCCGGCTCGAACAGGATGCGCTCGGCACCTATGCCCTTGGGCTTCCCGAAGGTGTTCCGCTGATCGGCGGTGCGCTCGACAAGGCGGTGTTGAACACGTCGGCGGCACTCGGTTCCGCCATTTCGGGGCGGGATTTCTCCGGCGTAAAGCGCGAAATGCAGGGCATGCGGGATTACGGCCGGGAGTCTCACCCGATCGCCCGCACGGCCGGCAACATCACCGGCGCGGTGGCGAGCATGGCGCCGATCGGCGCGACGGCCACCGGAGCCCGAGTGCTCGGGCTTCGCGGCCCTAGCCTTGGCGCTCGCACCTTGGCATCGAGCGGTTCCAGCGCTGCGCTTTCCGGCGCCGACACGCTGGCCCGAGGCGGGAGCTTTGAAGACGCCGGCCGCGCCGCACTGATCGGTGGCGGCATCGGCGCGGTTCTTCCGGCGGCAGGCCGAGCATTCAGCCAAGTCGGGTCCAAGGCCGCGACCGCTGCAGCGCCTAGTGTCGAATCTCTGCGGCAGGCCAGTAGCCAGCTCTACAAGCGCGCCACCGAGGCCGGCGTCATGGTGAAGTCGCAGGCATTCGACAAGCACATGTACAAGCTGGCGGCGCAGCTCCGAAACTTCGGCTTCGACGCGGACTTGCATCCGGACACCATGGCGGCGCTCAAAAGGCTGTCGCAGGCGCGGGGGCAGAACCTTTCGCTGCAGGATCTGGAAATCCTCCGTCGTGTAGCCGGAAACGCTGCCAAGGCGCAGAAGGACGATGACCGCGCGGCGGCTTCGATGGTCATCGACGCAATTGACGACATCGTCGACGACGCTCGGAACTTCAGCTTCGGCAATGGGCGTTCGCTGTCCGCGCCTGGTGCGCCCCAGGCGAGCACTTCCGACGCGTTGCGGTCGCTCACCGACGCGCGCGCGGGCTGGCATACCATGAAGAAGGCGGAGACGATCGACGAGCTGTTCCGCCGCGCCGGCATCAAGGCGGAAACCACCAGCGGCCCGCGCTTCGTGCAGACGCTTCGCAACGAGTTCAAGAACCTGACACTGCGGAAGAACGGCTTGCGCGGCTTCACCGACGCGGAGCAGGCGGCCATCAACGGCTTCATTCGCGGCGGTAAGGCCGAAAAGCTTATGAGCGGCGTCGGTAAGTGGCTGGGCGGCCTCACGTCGACCGGCGTTGGCGGTGTTGTCGGCTTCGCTCACGGCGGCCCGATCGGGGCATCCGCCATGATGTTGGGTGCCCAGGGTGCCGGCGCACTGATGCGTCGGGCTGGTGCTCGCATGGGCAATGCAGCCGCGCAACGAGCTGGTGCGACGATCCGCAGCGGTGGTCAGCGCGTGATGCGCAACTTCGCGCCGGACCAGGCTTCTAGGCTAGAAACGGCGCTAAGGGGCGCGCCGCTGCTGACATACGATTGGGGGCGGCAGTGATCGGATCAGGAGCCTTGCTGTTCGCAGGCATACCAGACGAGTTCCGACTTATCCCAGCAATAGCCGTGGTCGGTGAGTTGCTGCCCAAGATCATGAAGAACAGCGCACTGGTCGCGCATCTCGGCGGGAGTGAGTTCGCGGCCCGTGGCCGGGTCTTCGCCGATCCGGCAAGCACCGCGCACCAGGTAATACTGTTCGGAGACAGCCTTGCCGTCAAAGGCGCCAGCTTCGACCGCGGCACGAGGCAGCACGGAAAGGGCGAAGGCGAGAAAGACGCTGTAGCGGATGACTATTTCCCCCTGCCTGTAAGTAAATCCAACATCGGGGCTGAACAATGGCGGACATGAGATATTCGCGCGGCCTTGGGGGCGGCGCCGGCTGGACCAGGGTGCAGCTTCCCGATCGGCGCAATGTCACCATCAAGGGCGACCGCGCGACGCGTAACAACAATCCCGGAAATGTCGAGTATGGCAAGTTTGCTCGGCGGCACGGCGCCATTGGCACGGACGGCCGGTTTGCCGTTTTCGGATCTCGGCAGGCCGGCATCAGGGCGCAAAGCGCGCTGTTGTTCGGGAGCAAGGATTATCGAAATCTCACGCTCGGCGAGGCAATCGCCAGCTACGCGCCGGACTTCGAGAACAACACCGCAGCCTACGCTGCAGCCGTGTCGGCGGCCACCGGCATCCCGCTCGACACGAAGATGTCGGACATCCCGGAGAACATGCGCGAAAGCGTCGTCACGGCCATGCATGCGGTCGAAAGCGGCAACGCGCCTACGGCCCGGGTCTATGACGAAGACGGCACCCATATCGGCACGATCGACCCGCGTTTCGCCAACACGCCCGAGTTCGGCGCGCCGACGCCCTACGGGCCTAACGATGTGCTCGCCAACGCTCCGCTGATGCGCCCTGACAATGCGGCCTATACCGGGCCGTCCGGCCGCTTCACGGTCGACCGCGCCCCGTCGATCGCCAGCTTTGGCGGGATACCCACGCCGGGCCTCTCGTCCGGCTTCCTGAACAACGGCCTGCCTTCGATGCAGGTGGCCACGTCGCGCGTGCCCGGCCGCCAGTTCGACAGCATGCCGGCGGCTTCGTCCAATTTCGGCATCAATCACGGCGCGGCCGGCGCGGTCGCCGGATTGCCCGCGCATGCGGTGCGCAGCGTGTCCTACGGCCCCGATGGCAACCCCAGGCGCTCGATGTCGGCTTTCGAGGCCTTGGGCTTCACCTCGCCCGCCTATGCCGGCGACAGGCTTGCCAGCGCGCCCCGGCTCGGCGGCGGTCTTATGGACCCGATCGGTTCGCTTGGCCCCGGCGTGTCGCCCTCCTATCAGCCGTCGCGCACGCTTAGCGGCGTTTCCGACGTGCGGCCGATGCCCTCCGGTCCGGTGGCGCCCTCGATGCCGTCGACGGTCGCCTCGACCACGAGCTCGATTTCTCCGTCGACCCTTGCCGACGCGTACAGTCAGTACGGCGCAACGCTGGACGAGGTTGGCGTCCGGCTCGATGGCACGCCCACGCGCTACACCGACCCGACCGTGTCGGTGGTGAACCCGAACCGCGTGTCAACGATGCCGCCGCAGTCCGTCCCGACGATTTCGCCGGTGCCGCCCACGACCGCCGTGGCGCCAGTCTACAGCCCTCCACGCACGGTAGCACCGATGCAGGAGAGCGGCTTCCCTGCCGCCCCGCCAGCCCCTTCACGGCCTTCCATTGCCGATGTCTACGCCGGCGCTCCCGGCACCGCGATTTCGAATTCCGGCATCGAGGTATCACGGGCGCCTGGTGGTTTTATCGATCGCTACAACCCGGACTTTGACGTGACGACCGTTGAAACGCCGCAAGGCTACCAGGCGAGCACCTTCGGCCGTGGCCGGCTCAATCGGACGGATCAGGCGCGCAGCCTTCTGGGGGCCAAGTCGCTTTCCTCCCGCGCCATGAAGAACATCGGAGGCACGCTCTTGGGCGGCATCCTCGGGGGAGCGGTCGCAGGCCCGGCCGGCGGGGTGCTTGGCGGCTTCCTCGGAAACCAGCTCGCACGCGGCAACACCTTCCGCGGCATCCTCGGGGGCATCCTTGGCGATGGCTTCCTTGGCGGCGATTACCCGGCCCGGCCCGGGGGCGGCGTAATCAGCAACGGCCCCGGCCTCAGCATGTCGGAAATGCGCGACATCTCCCCGGGCGCGGCAAGGGCAGTCAGCAAAGGCAAGGCAGGGCTCTACTGATGGAACCGGAAGAGACGAATATCCCGACGTTCCGCGACCTGGCCGACGCCATGGTTGCCGACATGGTCGCGCGCGTCGTGGCTTCCGAGGAACGCGGCGACCCTTTTCCCGAGTCGCTTATCCCGGCGCTGCAGGCTGACATCGACGGCACGAGGCCCTTGAACAACGAAACGATGTTCGGATGCGTCGTCTACGCCAAGGGCCTGCACGAGGCCGCCGCGCTGCTCCGCGATGCCGGCAAGCACGAGGAAGCCGACCGCATTCACGGGCTCGGGCAACTGTTTCTGTCCTTCGTAATCGACGACTTCGCCCGCGCGACGCAGCTTGAAGGCCAGTTGGCCGGGAAGAGCCACTGAGTATTGGAAGCCTCTGATAAAGCAGGAAGATAGCAGGGCCCACGAGACGTGACCAACGGTAGCAATCAGTTCCAGCCGGGACAGTCGGGCAACCCGAGCGGACGCAAGGCCGGATCGCGCTCAAAGGTGCTCGTGGCACTCGACGCTCTTGCTGAGGGCGAAGTCGAGGAAATCGTGCGCGTCATGATCGAAAAGGCCAAGGCAGGCGACAGCATCGCAGCCAAGACGGTCCTGGAACGGGTGTGGCCGCCCAGGAAAGGCGCCCGCCTCCAATTTGACCTCCCGACCATCTCGAAGCCGGAAGAGCTTCCCGCCGCCATCGAGGTGATCAACAGGCAGGTGGCGGACGGTGATCTGTCTCCGGACGAAGGGGCGCTGATCGTCGGGTTGCTCGATGCACAGCGCAAGGCAATCGAGACAAGCGAACTGGCCGCACGCGTTGCCGCCCTGGAGGAAAGGATGTCCCGCCCATGAGCCTGCCGACCCGCCTTGCACGCCTGGAAGGCACGATAGGCGCCGCCGTCCCCATGGTCACCATCGTGGCCAGCGACGAGGCCGATGCTCAGAAGAAGCTTGAACGGCTGATGCTGGGGTCGGGCGGGCGCGTCTCAGTGACCCTGGAAATCGCGGGACTGCCTTCTGAGCGGTTCGTGATCAACGACAAGCCGCAAGAGTACTGGGTGGAGAGATTGGAGGCGACGCAATGACCTTGCTCACCGCCCGCCTTCGCAAGCTGGAGACCAAGTGCGGCATCAACGACCCGTTCTCACTCCTTACGGACGAGGAGTTGGAGACGGCAATCGCCTCACTCGATGAGGCAATCCGAACGGGCACCGGCATGTCCCCGGACGAATACGCGGAGTTCCTGAAGGAAGCCGGAAAGCAGCGGCGGCTCGACAACGACCATGCCTGGGAGCTGGTTCGCGGGATCAAGAGCGGAGAGATAGGCGATGGGACTGCTCTCACGCGTTGATCGTCTGGAGCGAGCCGACTCGGGCTCCTACCGCGACATGATCATCACCGTCACCATCAGTCCCGAGAGTTCAGCGCCGGATAAACGCTGCCCGGTCACAGTCACCATAGATGGGGAACCGGCACGGCCGGCCGCTCCACGACCTACCTCCGGAGCGCCCTGGAGATGAGTATGCAGAACCTGAAATCCCGTCTGATGAGGATCGAGACCACTCTCGCACCCGCTGCCAAACACCAGCGGGTTATCCGGGTGGTGGGCACCGATGTGGAAGAAATGACGACGTTTCTGAGCGAGAGGGGCTACGGCGAGGATCAGGGCGATTTTGTCATCATGCACCGGATCGTGACGCCGGCAGGAGCACCAACCGTGCACAGGCTGCCTTACCTGCTGGGAAGTCAGAATGGTTGTGGGCAGACGTGAACGCGCCGTCCGGGTTTGAGGGACTTGCCGGAGACGTTCGCGCTCAGATCGCGGAAATCTTCGCCCGTGACGAACCGGTCTTCCTGCTATTCAGCGGCGGCAAAGAATCCCTGACGCTGCTTCGTTTCATGGAACGGTACAGCGGCCGTTTCAAACTGCTATGGGTGAACACCGGCTTCGCCTTCCCCCACATGGAAACGCTGATCAGGGAGAATGGCGAGCGCTTCGGCATGGTCGAGCTCAAATCCGATCTTCCGGCGAACTGGCGCGTGCACGGGATGCCGGCGGAAGTCCTGACCATGAACAGCATGTGGCCTGGCGGCGGTTCCGACCAGCGCATGCAGCCGTGGCTCGCTTGCTGCGGCGCCCTGCGAAGCAGGCCGGTGTTCGACTTCATGGTGAACCACGAGGGGCCGGCCACGTTCATTCAGGGCCAGCGGAACCAGGACAATGCACCCGGCATGGGCATCGAGGGGTTCCGCCGGCCAGCCCATATCAACGTGGCGTCTCCCCTTGCCGACTGGACGACTGACCAGGTGTTCGCCTTCGTTGAGGCAAAGGGCATTGAGCTTCCGCCGCACTATGCCGAAGTCCGCAGCTCGCTCGACTGTTGGGTGTGTCCTGCACATTGGGGCGAGGAGCAAGGGCCAGCGCTCGCCGGCTTCATGGGTCGGAACTATCCCAGTCTGACGCAGACCATCCTCCACGGTGCCCGGCGCGTCCGGCAGGCGGCACAGAACGCTGTCAACCTGATGGATGAGGCGATCGAGGCCGCGGCCGTCTCTGCGCCCTCCTACGTGCCACAGCGGGGCGCTTTCGACTTCAACACCAAGGTCGGCGTCGGCGATTGCATGATTGCCAGCCTCGCGACCGTCACCGGTATCTCTTATGAAGGCATGGCCGCCGCGCTCGGCTTCACCTGCGATTCCGTCACGGGACTGCCGCAAGGCACCGACAAGGGCCTAACGCTGTTCGACGTGGCGGCCCCGCTGCTCGATCTGGGCTTTGCCGCTACCATGGTTCTGGCGCCAGGTGCGCTGGCGTTTATGCAGGCCGATGATGCAGCTTTCGTGAAGCGGCAGGAGGCTGTGGGCGTGAGGCTCCGCCTAACCGATCCGACGACCATCAAGCGGCTGATCCAAGGTCGGCGCGCCGTGCTACTCATCGGTAATGTCGCGACGCCGGCATGGAACCATGCGGTCGCCTGGAAGAACGGGAGAATCTACGATGTCGATCCGCGCCGCGATCCGCACTGGCGGCATATCGATGATGCGGACCTGATGATCCTCGGGGCGGTGATCGTGCTTAGGTCGTTCTAGGACGGACTTCCGCGCGTGGAAGGCAGAAAGGAATTCTCAATCTTAGCATTTATTGAGCGTGTCTGGGATGAGCTTTGCGCCAAGCGCCCGGCGGAACTCCTACGAATCTCTTGAACGCGCGGTTGAAGGTTGCCTCGGAGTCATAGCCGACCTTTGCGGCGACATCGGCGATGCTGAACCCTTGGTCGAGCATTCTGGCAGCCAGTTGCATGCGCCACCGCCCCAGATACTCGATCGGGGGAGCACCTACATAGGTGCTAAACCTTTCGGCAAATGCTGATCGCGAAAGACCCACATCGCGGGCAAGTGCTTCAAGGGTCCAGTCTTGCGCCGGCTGGCCATGTATGAGTCGAAGAGCAGCGCCTACGTGTCGATCCCTCAATCCCGACAACCAGCCCCGCGAATCTTCCGGCAGCGCTCCGACGTGTTTCCTCAGAACTTCGATGAACAATAGTTCCGCCGCTCTGGCGAGCATCGTCTCGCGGCCTGCACTTTCATCCTCCGTTTCGACGACTGCCGCCTGCATCAGGCCAGCAAGCCAGCTCTGGCTTGCGGCAGAAGCCCGAGCGTGGAACAGGCGCGGAAGTGCATCGAGCAGAGGATTGAATGGTCGCGAGTCACAGCCAAGATACCCACAGACGAAGTGACAGGCCTCAATACCCGCCGCAGTCTGATTCAGAATGTGGGGTTGTGGTCGCGGACGACTGGCCGCATCCCGGTAGGCTTCCATGTCCGGCTTGCCCCGCATTCCCGGCGCCGAGGATAGGAAGTGGGCGTCGCCCCGGGGAATAATTACGATGTCGCCAGCGCTTAGTAGTGTCGGGGGCAGCGAGTTGTCAGCCAATTCGGCCCAACACGAGCCCGCCATCAATGCGTGAAAGCAGATCACGTGCTCAGCCTCCGGCATGACAAGGCTTGCAATCGTGGCAGAGGGTGGGGTCGTTCCCACCCAGGGAGAGTGGGCTTCCATGTCGAAGAAGACGGCCCCGGTTAGCCGAACCGCTCGGAGTACCTCGGATAGCACGTCCATTTGAGGCCTCGATTAGGACCGACCAAAGCCGGCTCACCAAAGACAATCAATCGATCCTGGCCCACATTTGGATGCAAGATCAACAAACGTGGACGATTGAGCCTAATCCTCCGGACCGATTTAAGCCAGCATAGCAGGGCATGAGCGACGCACGATTAACGTTCGAGACGCTACCGCTCTGTGCCAGGGAGGAAGTGATGACCGGAGTCAGCCACGCTACCACCAATACTCATACCACAATGGTCGACAGCACGGCGCTGACGGCCTTCAGGGCTGGGATGCACGGCGCGGTCCTCGACGAGCAATCACCCGCGTACGAAGAGGCGAGAATCATCTGGAACGCGATGATCGACCGAAGGCCGGCACTAATCGCGCAATGTGTGTCGGCCAACGATGTCGCCAAGGCGGTTGCATTTGCACGCGACAACGGCCTGTTGGTCACAGTTCGTGGAGGTGGACATAATATCGCCGGTAGCGCTGTTTCCGACGGCGGATTGATGATCGATCTGTCGCCGATGAAATCGGTGCGAGTGGACGCGATGTCGAGGCGCGCTTGGATAGAACCTGGTGCCACGTTGGCAGACGTCGACCGTGAAACCCAAGCTTTCGAACTGGTGCTGCCCACAGGGATCAATTCCACCACCGGCATATCGGGACTAACGCTGGGTGGCGGCTTTGGCTGGCTGACGCGCAAATATGGTCTGACAATCGACAATCTACTTTCAGCGCACGTTGTGACCGCGGATGGCAAGCAACTGCACGCGAGTGCGACGGAGAACCCCGAACTCTTCTGGGCATTGCGTGGTGGCGGCGGCAACTTCGGCGTGGTCACCGCCTTCGAGTTCCAGCTTTCCAGTCTCGCGCCCCAAGTGTTCTCAGGGCTGGTCGTGCACCCGCTAGCCGATGCAAAGGCGGTGCTAAAGCAGTATCGGCAGGTGCTGGAAACGGCGCCCGACGAACTGACCTGTTGGACGGTTATCCGAAAGGCCCCGCCGCTGCCGTTCCTGCCTGTCGACTGGCACGGCAAGGAAGTGCTCGTCATGGCCATGTGCTATTGCGGGGATATAAGGGCGGGGGAGCAAGCGACGGCGGGCTTGCGCGCAATTGGAACACCGATCGCCGTCGCCGTTGGACCTAATCCATTTGTAGGTTGGCAGCAGGCTTTCGATCCGTTGCTGGCACCTGGCGCGCGCAATTATTGGAAGAGCCACGACCTCATCAATCTATCGGATGCGACGATCGAGATCCTGATCAATGCGGTTGGCAGCCTCCCGGGACCGGAATGCGAGGTGTTTACCGCTCATATAGGCGGTGCAGCCGGTCGGGTTGCTGTCGGTTCCACGGCGTTTCCGCAGCGCAGTACGCACTTCGTCATGAACGTCCATGCCCGCTGGCGTGAGCCGGAGATGGACCAGGCTTGTATCGGTTGGGCAAGAAAATTGTTCGCTGAGATGAGCCCGCATTCCGCCGGGACTGCTTATGTGAATTTCATGCCAGGCGATGAGGGCGACCGCGTCGAGCGCGCCTATGGATCGAACTATCCGCGGTTGGCTGCGGCAAAGCGGCGCTACGATCCGACAAATCTGTTCTCGATGAATGCGAATATCACGCCTGATAAGGGCTGAATTCTCACAAGCGGGGCGCGCCGCTCCGCCACCTGAGCCCGTCCCGAGTTCAAAGAACTATCCCAAACCCGGTGGACCCCTCACCAACTGGTTCTCGCCGACGTAGCCGGGGCAGGACTGCCCCGGTGTCCGTTTTCCCGTCCGTTTTGCTGTTTGTCCGCTTTGGCCGCACCCTTGGCTATCGCCGCAACCTGGCTGGCGGTAATGGCAAGCGTCCTAGACATGGGCAGGCAGCCAGCCGGCCGTCAGCTCTGCGAAAAGCTCCGGCGCACGTTGTTGAGTCTCGCTCTGGCCATTGGCGACAGGCGGGCAACCGCGGCGTTGGCTTCCTCTATTGCAGGCTTGGCAGGCTCGATCCCGGATGATGCGCGGTTGCGGCATTCGTAGGCCTCCACGTCCTCCCCACGGACGCGGATCAATTTGCCGCCAGCTCCGAAGGAAGGCAACTCGCCCGACGCAAATCAGGTTGCGGACATGGCGTTCTGAGCAGTGCCACATCTCCGCTACCATTCCAGGTGTCATTACTCTCGGCAACTCAGCCATGCGCTGACCCCTTAGGCTTGGCTTTGCGAACACCCTCGCCGCCCCCGTTCTCGGGAATGAATTGGACGCCAGCGGCTTCTAGCGCGGAGCCTATGTCGCCGAGCGTTCGCTCATATGGTGTCCGCCTCCCTGCCTCGAAGTTCGCAATCGTCGCCTTTGCTACCTTTGATGCGCTGGCAAGCTGATCCTGCGACCAGCCGATGAGAGCACGAGCAGCGCGACACTGTTCCGGCGAAAGTGACAATTTGATACAACCTTGCATTAAAAGTGTTGACTTGAACCTTGTGGTAAGATTATATCAAAAATGTAACTTGCCCACAACGGAGGCCGCCAAAATGGCAAAGTTCGCCGCTCTCGACCGCAGCCGCTCGCAGCTCAACGCCCGCATCAACGAGGCGATGGCTCGCCGCGATTTCAAGCGTGCGGAAATGTATCGCCAGCAGCTCGCCGAACTCCTGCGTGGCGACGCCGACGACCAGGACGAGGAATAGGCCCATGTTCGACCGCTCCGCCATCATGAATATAGCTTGGGCTATGTTCCGGGAGGAGAACACCTTCAACGGCGTACTGGTGTTCGGTGCCGATGGCCACCGCGACTTCGGCCGCTGCCTCCGCCGTGCATGGCACGATGCCCGCGCTGCTGCCGGGCGCCTCTACCAGGCGGAGTTGGCGCTCGACGAGCGAACTGCAGCGCTCCGCGCCGACATCGACGCGCTCCGCTACAAGTCCGGCCGCTACGACGTGGCCGGCATGCAATCCCGCCTGCAGTCGGAACTCTTCCGTCTGACTGCCTAGACCCTCAACCAACCACCCTTCGGAGACCACCATGCAACGCCGCCAAGCCCTGGCGACGACGGGCGCCGCTTTGTCTGCCGCTCTCGTCGGTATCGCCGCCAGCACCCGCCGTGCCGCAACTGAGCCCTCGGAACACCCGTGGGCGCGCGTTCGCAGATTGTCCACCGAACTGTCGCACGCCCTAGCCCACGAGGATGTTGGCGGCTTCTACGCAGAAGTGTATCCCGCGACTGACCGGCCGCGCCCGATCGCCTTCGTGGCGACCGACACCATGGCGCGCCTACAGGACGCCATCCGCACTCACAGGGCGGCCTATGACCGGCTCCAGCGCGGCGAGGAAGGCCGCTGCAGCGACCGCCGGCTGGCGCGGCTGATCAAGGCGGAAGATGACGCCTTCTGCGCCTTGCTCGCGCTGCCCTGCGCCTCACTCTCGGCCGTCCAGCTCAAGGCCTTCTATATCGAGCGCGCCCGGCCGGCGATGGCGGAAAAGAGCCTATCGGCCGTCGAGGCCTCGGCACTGCTCCGCTCGCTGTACCAGTAGGAGGCCGCACGATGAGCCGCCTTGCCGAAGCCCGCCTGACACTCGACGAAGTCATGGCCTGCAGCAGCCAAGCCCGCGCGATCGTCACGGTCTGCCGGCACTGCGCCGACAACATGCCCGCCAGCGCCTATGACGTTGCGCAGATCAGCGACGCCATCGAGGACGCCCTCGCCCTGGCGCTGGACCTCATGGGCATCGTGCACGACGCTGTTGAAAAGCATCACGGTGAGGGCAAATCATGACTCGCCTCGCCCTACGCGATCCGCAGACCCGCCGCAGCATCGAGGATGCCATCGAGCGCCTGGTCGCCTTGCTTGACCAGTTCGACGGCGAGCCGGATTTCGAGCCCGCCAACGATGATGAGCCCTCAATCGGCTGGGTAGAGCGCGGACCTGCCTCGCCACCGATCGGCGACCAGTCAGTGCATGTCGCCGGCGATCCGGCAGCGGTCGACCTCGAACTCGACAACAGCGATTGGGAAAGCGGCGGCGACAGCGAACCGTCTCTAGGCGCGCCGGAACGGCATCCGCATCCCCATGATTGCCTGCGGTCCAGTGGCTCGCAGGAGCGGTGGGCAGATGGCTCGCGAGGCGACCACGAACGGGAAGTCGACGCCGACATCGAGCAGGATCACGGCGAGATGCCGGAAGACCTGATGTGGAGCAGCGACCCCAACGTACCGCAGGACAGTGCGACTTGGGTTGGGCGCTGAAGAGAATCGCGGAAAGCCGATAGCCACGCCTCTAGGCATCCAGTCCGCATATCGCATTCGTCTAATATTCTAGTAGGGAAGCTTGGGCGCGTTGAGCTTCCTGATTATCCATTATAGTATCGATATACGACGGGCGATGGGGGGAATACCGCATGGCGACGCCCAGCTTTACATTGTTGACACCTTCCGGTGACGCAATTGTCGACGCCCTTACAAACGGGACGCGGTGGGATACGTCTTTTGAGGCGACGATCTACTGGTCGATCTCAGACGGATTTTCGGCGGAGTTCTGGATTTCACCGGCTGACATCGTGGCAGGGGTAGGAGAAGCCCTGGACGTGTTCGCATACTATGCGAATCTGCATTTCCAGTACGTCGGCTATTTCCAGAACCCGATTTACGCTGCCAGCGGCGGCAGTGACATTAACGTCTCAGTCGACGGCGCGGGCCTGTTTTTCAACTCGCCGACGAGTTGGGCCAGAGGCAGCTTTCCATCGGCGCTATTCGAAACGGCTTATGTCGGGCAAAGCGGTGACATCTACCTGAACCTCAACAGTCCCGCGAATTCCTTGCCCAGCTATGCGCTCGGGAGTCAGGGCTGGTTTCTGGTGCTGCACGAACTGGGCCACACGCTCGGCTTGAAACACACCCACGATGATGGCGGGACAGGAAGGCCAACCCTCCAAGACATCGGGCTCCCAGCCTTCGACCAGGATTGGGCCTCGGTGATGTCGTACAATGACCAGTTTGCGGGCGATCTGCTGCATTATGACCCCGCCACACCGATGATCCTCGATGTCCTTGCTTTGCAGGCTCTCTACGGTGTGAACCGCTCGGCAGGGCTCGGAGACACCATTTATAGCCTCGGAGCCCAGCCATACTATTACACGATCTGGGATGCCGGCGGCTGGGATGTGTTGGATGCCTCCAACTCAAGCTTCGGCTGGGAAATCGCTCTTCCGGATTATCAGCTCAGTGATGTTGTCACTGAGAAGGTCGGCTATGCGGTCTCCGAGGGTTCCGCAGGATTCGAAGCACCTACCGCACTGGCTTGGCTTGAAGGCGACATCGAAGCTGTAAGCGGTTCTGAGTACCGCGACGCTATCGGCGGAAACGCTGTCGACAACGTGCTGTTCGGCAACGGGGGCGATGACATCTTGTCCTCGGGGGCCGGTCAGGACACGATTGATGGCGGTGGCGGCGTCGATACGGTGTTTTACGCAACCTCGCGAGCGAGCCTGGAGTTCACCAGCGCTGGTCCTGGAGCATTTTCGGTCTCGAAGCCGGGTGCCACCGACAGCCTGTCTGCGATTGAGGTGCTTCGCGTCGAGGACGGTGCACTGCTCTTCGACCTCGCCGGGGACAACGTCGAGTTTGTGTACCGCATCTACGCCGCTGCTTACGGACGCACTCCCGACGAAGGTGGCTTGCGGTTTTGGACCGGCGTGATGGACGGCCGTGGCCCCGGCGCACCAGATGCTGGCGATCAGGAGTACCTCGCGAGCTTCTTCCTGACGGCCAACGAGTTCATCAACCTCTACGGCAGCAATCCGACCGATTACCAATACATCGACGCCATGTATGCGAACGTGCTCAACCGCGTGCCCGACCAGGGTGGTTATGATTTCTGGGTCGGCGCCATGCAGGGCGGCCTAGGACGGGATGACATTCTGATCAGCTTTGCCGAAAGTGCGGAGAACGTCGCGCAGACCGCGCCGGACCTCGACAACGGCATTTGGGTGCTGTGAGAGCGGTTCCGCCCGCTATTGTTTCCCCGCGGCCGCGAGATGAAATGGGGATAGGAGTGGGGAAGATGCCAAAAACGGCCGAAAATCAGCAGCAAAATCAAGTCTCTGCCAGAAAGGAATGGCGGAGAGAAAGGGATTCGAACCCTTGATACGGTTTCCCGTATACACGCGTTCCAGGCGTGCGCCTTCAACCGCTCGGCCACCTCTCCGCAAGCCGCTCCCGCACGAAGGCAAGGCACGGCGCGGCTCATCTAGGCTAATCCGGCAAAAAAACCAAGCCTCGCTTTCACGATCTGTAATATCGGTGCCAAAGGCGGGCGCCGGCCCTCGGCGTCCCGCGATGCGGCGCGGCCCTGAGGCTTGTCAAAACTGGAACGCCTCCCGTAGCTTCGCTTTCCCATGCGTGAAACACGACGGCCGAATGCGGTGTGCGATTCCCGGGCCGCTGCGTCGTCCAGAATGGCCCGATCCGCGCTACAAAACCGCAACTGGCCCGGCGTGGCGAGTTGCCGCTCGGCGGCGCAGCGCTAGATATTGACCGGGTTGGCAGGAATGCCTGGAGCCCAAATGGAGGAGCACGTGGCCGAACGGCAACCTATCGCAACTGCCCCGCGCGACGCCAGCAAGGTCACCGTCTATTGGACCGACGCTGATGGCGTCGACAACGAATCCGTCGCGCAATACCGCGATCCCGCGCGGCTGGCCGCATGCGGCGGCGACTGGGATTCCGGCGACGCCGGCTGGTGGGTTTTCATCGACGGCCAGACCCAGCGCCGCGTCGAGCCCCACAGCTGGCGGCCAAGGAACGAATGAACCTCATCACTGGGTTCCGGCTTGTGGCGAGACGGAGGCTGGCAAGGCCAGTCAGGCCCGATGTTCGCGGGTTGAAACCTGCCGGTTCCGCCCAGGCGGAAGCGATCCAGGGCACGGCCATCCAACGTCGGGTGTGGCTCCGTCGTCCGTATGGCGAGACGATCGCCGCGAAATCGGCTAATCTCATGCCGCTGCGTGCGGCAGCCGCTTGGCGCGGCGGGCGCCCGCCCGCCGGAATTCCGTGCGGCCGGCGATCCAATCCCGCTTGGAACGCTCCTGGCGCCAACGGCCAATCCGGATCGCCCGGCGCCCGCGGTCGTCTCGCAAGGCACCGATACGTTGCGGCGCCTCGGCTGCCGGTCACGGCATCGCCGGCTGAAATCGCTTTCGGAAAAGGTGCTTTTTGAATAGACTCCGGAGGGCGCTGCTTCGGGCGGTGCGCTTTGGAGGAATTTCCATGGGCGTAGAAAGCCTAATCGTCTTCCTGATCGTCGGCGCGATCGCGGGCTGGCTGGCCGGCCTGATTGTCAAGGGCTACGGTTTCGGCCTGCTCGGCAACATCGTCGTCGGTATCGTCGGCGCCTTCATCGCCGGCTGGCTGCTGCCAATCGTCGGCCTCAACATAGGCAGCGGCGTCATCGCCGCGATCATCAACGCGGTCATCGGGGCGGTCATCCTGCTGGTGCTTATCAGGCTGATCAAAACGGCCTGATCCGGCCTCCCTCTGCGGCGACGGGGCGGCACAGCAACGCCAAGAGTTCGCCCAGCGGCATGAAATCCATTCCATCGCGCGCGGCCGCAGGACCGGAGGCGCCTCTGCGCATGCGCACAGCGCGGGCAGGCGGCACGGCGGGCTCCATCAGCCGCCCCCGGTGGCGCCCTTAACACCCCCTTAAAGCGCCGCATTTAGTCTTCACCTCCACCGCACGGGGCAAAAGGGGCCGACGGCGAGGGATGGCGAAAGGCAGGCGGCGCATCGAGCCGACATTCGACGAGCCGGCGCGCAGCAAGCCGGCGCGCGGCCTTTCGGTGCGCCAGGAGGACCGCGTGGTGCCGTCCCGAACCAGCGCCTCCCGCCGCAAGTCCGGCAAGGGCAAGCACCGCCGGCGCGGCAGCCTGCTCGGCCTTGCCGGCCGGCTGGTCTACTGGTGCTTCATCATGGCAATCTGGGTCGGCATCGGCGGCGCCGGGCTGGTCGCCTACTACGGCGCCAAGATGCCCAGCGCCACGACCTGGGCGATCCCCGACCGGCCGCCGAACGTCAAGATCGTCGCCGTCGACGGCACGCTGGTCGCCAACCGCGGCATGACCGGCGGCGAGGCGGTCGGCCTTCACGAGATGTCGCCCTACATTCCGGAGGCGGTGGTGGCGATCGAGGACCGTCGTTTCTACTGGCACTACGGCATCGACCCGCTCGGGCTCGCGCGCGCCATGCTGGAGAACGTTTTTGACGGCCGTGTCCACCAGGGTGGATCGACGATCACCCAGCAACTGGCCAAGAATCTGTTCCTGAAGCCGGACCGCACGGTCGAGCGCAAGGTGCAGGAAGTGCTGCTGGCGCTCTGGCTGGAGCAGAAGCACAGCAAGGACCAGATCCTCGAAATGTACCTGAACCGGGTCTATTTCGGCTCGGGCGCCTATGGCGTGGAGGCGGCGTCGCGCCGATATTTCGGCAAGTCCGCGCGTGACGTCACGCTGGCCGAGGCCGCGCTTCTCGCCGGCCTCCTGAAGGCGCCGTCGCGGCTGTCGCCGGCGCGCGATCCCAAGGCGGCCGAGGATCGGGCGCAGCTGGTGCTGGCGGCCATGCGCAGCCAGGACCTGATCAGCACCAAGGAGTTTGCTCGCGCCAAGGATGCGCCGGCGACGCGCGCGCCGGCCTACTGGACGGGTTCGGAACATTATGTGGCCGACCGCGTGATGGAGGAATTGCCCGACCTCATCGGCGAAGTGCAGACGGATGTGATCGTCGACACGACCATTGACCTGACGCTGCAGAAGCTGGCGGAGGCATCGATCCGCCGGCTGATCGACGCCGAGGGCAAAAAGCTCGACGTCAGCCAGGGCGCACTGGTGTCGATCGACAATTCCGGCGCGGTGCGTGCGCTTGTGGGCGGCGTCGACTATGCCAACAGCCAGTTCGACCGCGCTGCCGAAGCGCGCCGCCAGCCCGGCTCAGCCTTCAAGCCGTTCGTGTTCCTGGCGGCCATCGAGCAGGGCCGTACACCCGACAGTGTGCGCAACGACGCACCGGTCAGGATCGGCAAGTGGACACCAGAGAACTACCACGGCAAATATTTCGGCAAGGTCACGTTGACAACCGCGCTGGCGAAGTCGCTCAACTCGGTGGCGGCGCAGCTGGTGATGGAGGTCGGGCCGTCGACGGTGGTCGAGACGGCGCACCGCATGGGCATCGAATCGAAGCTCGAGGCAAATACGTCCATCGCGCTCGGCACCTCCGAGGTGACGCCGCTGGAACTGACCGCGGCCTACGTGCCCTTCGCCAATGGCGGCTACCGGCCCGACGTGCACATGGTGCAGCGGGTGACGACCGCGTCGGGCGAAGTGCTCTACGAAAACACCGGTGGCGGCGTGACGCGGGTGCTGAAGCCCGAGATCGTCGGCATGATGAACGCGATGATGCGCGAGACTCTTAAGGACGGCACCGCGCAAAAGGCGGCGTTCGGCTGGCCGGCGGCGGGCAAGACCGGCACCAGCCAGAACTCGCGCGACGCCTGGTTCGTCGGCTACACGGCAAACCTCACCACGGGCGTTTGGTTCGGCAATGACGACGGGCGGCCGATGAAGAAGGTAACCGGGGGCGCGCTGCCGGCGATCGCCTGGCACGAATTCATGGTGGCCGCACATGAGGGCGTACCGATGGCCGACCTGCCGGGCGGTTGGCAGCGCTCGGCACCAGTGGAGGCTGCGCCCATTCCCGCGGTGGAGGTGGAAGCGGACGCCTCGCCGAGGGAGCGTGTCGCGCCGGTGCCGGCGAATAAGCCGCAGCGCACCGCCAGGGCCGATGAAGGCTTCATGCCGGTGCCCGAGGCCGACCGTACGGCCTCGATCAAGAAGCCGGTGCCGAAGGTGGATGTCGGCAGTTCCGGCAAGGGCGACTCCATCATGGACGTCATTCTGGGCAACTGACGCGCCGGCTGCCATCAGGTGCGATGGTCGAAGCCCGTGGCCTATCCGAGCGGTTCGCGGGAAACCGCCACCACATCGCAGGTTAAATTCTACCAATCTAGTAGAAATTGGAAAATCATGTTTTGCGGAAAGCCGGCCAATGACTTAGCAGGTTGGCCAGATTGCGGGAGTGTGCCAGCACGGCGACACGGCCTCCAGCGCCCGCAGAATATTTTTCCGCCTTCAGCCAAGGGCGCGGAAAAGCGATTGCCTCCCTCAAGGCGGCGCGCCACCGCATTCCTTCTGATTCCTGTCGCCTGCGGCTAGAAATCCGGTCCAGACTGCAGGACCTTTTTCGAAATGCCTTCCACCCCGGCCAAGCTCAACGCCTTCCCCGTTTTCATGCGGGTGGACGAGCGCGTGGTCGCGATCGTCGGCAATGGCGACGAGGCGCTGGCCAAGGCGCGCCTGCTTTCGCAGTCCAAGGCCAAGCTGCGCGTGATCGCGGACCGGCCCGCCGCGGACCTTGCCGCCTTCCTGGCCGAACAGGACGCGACTATGGTTTCGGCGCCCTACCTGCGCGCCCATCTCGAAGGCGCGACACTTGTGTTCGCCGCGACCGGCGATGAGGCGCTGGACCGGCTGGTATCGGCCGACGCCAGGGCGCTCGGGATTCCGGTCAACGCGGTCGACAGGCCGGAGCTTTGCGATTTCTACACGCCGGCGCTGGTGAACCGCGCGCCGGTCTGCGTGGCGATCGGCACCGAGGGTGCCGCGCCGGTTCTCGCCCAGTCGATCCGCGCACGGATCGAGCGCATGCTGTCGCCGTCGCTGGGCGCGCTGGCGTCGCTGGCGGCGAGCTTTCGCACCGCGGTCGAACACCTTCTTCCGAAGGGGGGCGAGCGGCGCCGCTTCTGGAGCGACTTCTTTGCCGGCCAGCCGGCCCGCGAAATGGAGATCGGCCATTTCGAGGAAGCCCGGGCCGCCGCCACCGAGCTTCTGCTCAAGCGCACCGCCGCCCTTGGCCATGTCGCGCTGGTCGGCGCCGGCCCTGGCGCGGAGGATCTGCTGACGCTGCGCGCGCATCGCCTGCTGGGCGAAGCCGACGTGATCGTGCACGACGCGCTGGTGCCGCAGGCGATTATCGCCATGGGCCGCCGGGACGCCGAGCGCCTGCCGGTCGGCAAGCGCAAGGGCTGCCATTCGAAGACCCAGGCCGAGATCAACGACCTTCTGGTGTCGCTTGCCCGCGACGGCAAGCGGATCGTACGGCTGAAGTCGGGCGATCCGCTGGTGTTCGGCCGCGCCGGCGAGGAAATGGCGGCACTGCGTGAAGCCGGCATTTCCTACGAGGTAGTGCCGGGCGTGACCGCCGCCTTCGCCGCCGCGGCCGATTTCGAACTGCCGCTGACGCTGCGCGGCGTCACCTCCTCGATGGTGTTCACGACCGGCCACGACCTCAAGGGCGAGAGCCTGCCGGACTGGGCGAAGCTTGCGATCTCCGGCGCCACCGTCGCGGTCTACATGGGCCGCAGCGTGGCCGCCGATGTCGCCGGGCGCCTGACCCGCGCCGGCCTCGCCTCCGATACCGCCGTCGCGGTGGTGGAGAATGCGAGCCTCGCTTCCCGCCGGCTCCTGCACGGGACGCTGGCCGACCTGCCGTCGCTGGAGGCGCGCGACGACCTCGAAGGTCCGGTGATGACCATCATCGGCGACGCCGTTGCCGGCGCCAATTTCTCGCGCTCCGAGCCGCTGGCGGCCCGCGCCCCCTCTGGCCAGGCGGCAATCGAGGCCGAAGAGGCGCAGGCATGAAGATCCTCACCGCCAACCGGCTGACCGACGGCGAGGCCGTCTGGTACGCGGCCGACCAGGGCTGGTCCGAGACGATCGGCGGCGCCGAGATCGCCCGCGACAAGGCGGCAGAAGAGCATCTGGCCGCCATCGGCAAGGCCGCCTACGAGGCTAACCTGGTGGTCGACGTGGAACTCATCGACGTCAATCTCGTCGGCGGCGCAATCGTGCCTGTCCGGCTGCGCGAACGCATACGGGCCGCCGGCCCGACCAACCGCCACGATCTCGGCAAGCAGGCCCGTCCCGGCGCGACCGGGGCGGTTTGAGCGTCGGCCGACGGGCCGCGGAAGAAGAGTACGATGTACAGATATGACGAGTTCGACCAGGACTTCGTGAACGCCCGCGTGGCCGAGTTCAGCGACCAGGTCGAGCGACGGCTGGCCGGCGAAATCACTGAGGACCAGTTCCGGCCGCTGCGGCTGATGAACGGCGTCTACCTGCAGCTCCATGCCTACATGCTGCGTATCGCCATTCCCTATGGGACGCTGAACTCTGCTCAGATGCGCATGTTGGCCCACATCGCGCGCCGCTACGACAAGGGCTACGGCCACTTCACCACGCGCCAGAACATCCAGTTCAACTGGCCGGCGCTGTCCGACATGCCGGCGATCCTGGCAGACCTCGCCTCGGTCGAGATGCATGCGATCCAGACCAGCGGCAACTGCATCCGCAATGTGACCGCCGACCATTTCGCCGGTGCCGCCGCCGACGAGGCGGCCGACCCGCGTCCCTACGCGGAGATCCTGCGGCAGTGGTCTTCGGTGCATCCCGAGTTCTCCTACCTGCCGCGCAAGTTCAAGATCGCGGTGACCGGGGCCGAGCGCGACCGCGCCGCGATCCAGGTCCACGACATCGGCCTGCACCTGAAGAAGAACGCGTCCGGCGAACTCGGCTTTGCCGTCTATGTCGGCGGCGGCCAGGGGCGCACGCCGCTGATCGCAAAGAAGATCAAGGACTTTTTGCCCGAGGAGCACCTGCTATCCTACACGACGGCGATCATGCGCGTGTACAATCTGCACGGCCGCCGGGACAACAAGTACAAGGCGCGCATCAAGATCCTCGTGCACGAGACCGGCACGGAGGAATTCGCGCGCCAGGTCGAGGCCGAGTGGGCCGAACTGAAGGGTGGCGAACTGACCCTGCCCGAAGCCGACATCGCAGCCATCAACGCCTATTTCGCGCCGCCGGAGCTGGCGCCGCGCCCCGAGGGCGAGGCGATCCTGAAGCAGGCGCGGCTCGATTCGCGCAGCTTCGGCGAGTGGCTTAACCAGAACGTGATCACCCACCGCCACCCGGACTATGCCGCGGTGACGATCTCGCTGAAGCCGATCGGCGAGGCGCCGGGCGATGCCTCCGACAGCCAGATGGACGCGGTGGCCGACATCGCCGAGCGCTTCGCCTTCGACGAGATCCGCGTCAGCCACGAGCAGAACCTGATCCTGCCACACGTCGCGCGCGCCGACCTCAAGGCTGTCTACGATGCGCTATCGGAAATCGGGCTCGCCACCGCCAACTCCAACCTGATCTCCGACATCATCGCATGTCCCGGCCTCGACTATTGCGCGCTGGCCAACGCACGCTCCATTTCGGTCGCCCAGGAGATCGCCGAGCGTTTCTCCTCGCTCGAGCGCCAGCGCGACATCGGCGAACTGAAGCTGAAGATTTCCGGCTGCATAAACGCCTGCGGCCACCACCATGTCGGCCACATCGGCATCCTCGGCGTCGAGAAGAAGGGCGCCGAACTCTACCAGGTGTCGCTCGGCGGCTCGGCCGACGAGCACACTTCGATCGGCGAGATCATCGGCCACGGTTTCGGCCCCGACAAGATCACCGACGCGATCGAAACGGTTGTGGAAACCTATCTCGCACTTCGCAAGGACAAGGACGAGCGCTTCCTGGACGCCTATCGCCGCGTCGGGCCGGCTCCCTTCAAGGAGGCGCTCTATGCTGGCGAAGCCAGAGCCGCTTGACGGCCAAGCCGCCGCCACCGAAACAGCTGCGCTGCTGAATGCCCGCTATGGCGGGCTTTCGCCGCAGGAGATCATTCGCATCTCCGTCGAACGCGAGTTCGCCGGCAGCATTGGCGCGGTCTCCTCGTTCGGCGCCGACTCCGCGGTGCTGCTGCACATGCTGGCCGAGGTCGACCCGTCGGTGCCCGTGGTGTTCCTCGACACCGGCAAGCATTTCGAGGAGACGCTGGACTATCGCGACGCTCTGGCAGTCGACTTCGCGCTCCGCGACATCCGCGCGATCCACCCCGACCCGGCTGCGCTCGCGCGCATCGACCCGGATGGTAAGCTCCACCTTACCGATACGGACGCCTGCTGCGACGTCCGCAAGGTCGAGCCCATGGCGCGCGCGGTGGCGCCGTTCCGCGCCTGGTTCACCGGCCGAAAGCGGTTCCAGTCCGCCACGCGGACTGCGTTGCAGGCGTTCGAGGCGGTCGGCCCGCGCATCCGCATCAATCCCCTCGCCGCCTGGGGAACCTCGGACCTCGCCGCCTACATGCGTGAAAAGGCCTTGCGCGAGAACCCGCTGGTCGCCTACGGCTATCTGTCGATCGGCTGCTTTCCCTGCACCCAGCCGGTGGCCGCGGGCGCCGACGCGCGCAGCGGCCGCTGGGCAGGACAGGCGAAGACCGAGTGCGGCATCCACCTGTCCGGGCTCGAGCAGTCGCTGACCGACGCATCCCTCTGAGGGCCTTTGATTCGATGACTTCATCCCCCGCGCAGGCGCCGCGCCTGTGGACGCTCGGCGGCTTTCGCGATGACGACTGGGTACATGCCGATACCGCGGACGCACTCGCGTCAAATGTCCGCGTGATCCTGCCGCTCGGCGCCTATCTTAGCCTCGACGATGCGGAGCGCATGGCCGCGAAGGAGCGCATCGGCGTCAAGATCATGCCGGGCGAGTCGATCGACTCCATCGTCCCGTATCTCTCCGAGCTGGCGCTGGTGGCGCTGGCCTTCCCCGCCTTCAACGACGGCCGTAGCTTCTCCAAAGCGGAGCTGCTGCGCAGCCGGCACGGCTACGAGGGCACGGTGCGGGCGACCGGGCAAGTGCTTGTCGACCAGCTGTCGCACATGATCCGCGTCGGCTTCGACGAGTTCGAGGTCTCGCATCCGGTGCTGTTGAAGCGGCTGGAGGAAGGCCGCATCGGCGGGCTGCCGCTCTACTACCAGCCTACCGCCACGCAGGCCGAACAGGGGCCGCAATATTCCTGGCGCCGGAAGAGGCCCACAGGGCAGTAGGCCGGCGTGCTATCGCAGGCTGACCCTTTCGCGCCGGGAGCCGGCTGCCTCGCTCGCCGGGCCGGCGAGATCATATTCGGCCGGATAACCCTGTCTCAGCACCCACAGCAACGTCCCGCCGATGACAAGCGGCAGGACCAGGACCTTGACCAGGTAAGCGATCAGGAAGTCGAAGCTGGCCGCGACCAGGTCGCCCACCTTCGACTGAATCTCCGGGATGCTGAGCAGCATCTTGTAGCCCTGGTTTCCGGCACTGACGGCGCCGCCGATTGCCCCGTCGATGAGTTCGCCGGTGGACTGTGCACTGGAGGAGATCGCGCCCATCAGTCCGCCCAGGAAGCTGTCGTCCTCCGACTTCGGCGCCGCCTCCGCGGCCGCGGCGGGCGCGCTTGCGTCCGGGGGCGCTGTGACCGCGGCCGCTTCCGTGGTTTCAAGCTCGGAGGTGAACGAGCTGAACGCTTCCGTCGACCGGTTCCAGCTGTCGGAGGTGATGAAATCGCCGAGCCGTGCGCCGCCGGCATAGCCGAGCGGGACTATGAGCGCGAAGAAAACGCCGAGACGCACCGCCGCCCGCGAGACGCGCTCCAGCGTCACCGCGCCCGGGCGCGCACCGGCCGGTGAAGTCGCGAAGCCATTCGCCAGCTTGCCGGCGAAGCCCGCGGCCGCAAGCGCGGCGCCGAGCTTGGCGACCGGCAGCATCACGACCGAAAGCAGACCCGAGACGATCATCAAGCCGAACAGCACGTCGGCGAAGCGCTGCAGCGTGTCGAGCAGCGACTGCAGCACCTTGCCGGGGCTCATCGAAACGGAAGCGACGCCCAAGCCGGCCTGCACATCCGTGTCGGCGATCATTTCGACGACGCGGTTGATGACGCGGTAGGAGACATACATCGTGCCGGCGACTTCCGTCGTCTGCTGAGTGTAACGGGTCGCGACCTGCGCGGCGGGATTGTAGACGACAAAGCCGATCGACAGCAGGAACGAGATCGCCAGGGCGACTGAGTTCTTCGTTGAGTTTTTCATGCGGCCAGCCCCTTAGCGGCCGCGAACTCACGGGTTGCGTCGGGCGTCGCCGCTCGCACCCGCGCATCGCCGCCAATCTATTCGGGTTCCATGGGTAGTGCCATCGGCAGAACGCATGGGCCTGGTTGACGCTACGCGTCCCGGCCTTGCCGTCCTGACACCTCGTCGAGCCGGAAAAGGAGCTGGTCGAGCTGGTCGGGCAGGCGATCTTCCGCGTGGAACAGCGGATGAGAGCGGTAGTAGCGCTGCGCCGACGGCGAGTCGAACTGCCTGCGGATCTCGTCCGCCAGCCCCTTCTTGGTTGTGCCTTCCGACCCACGCATTGTTCTAAACCCTATGTTTCGTTCGCTTTCTTCCCCTCTCGTGCAGCATGAACCTGAACCGCCGGCAAAGGTTCCCCATCGATCGGGCACGGCACCCATGCAGTAAACTCAGGGTAAATATTGACTTAAATGCCGCGAAATCCGCGTCGCCAGTGCACGTCGATTGGGCAGGCTGCCCCTTGATTTTTGCGCCCCAAGCATCGATATCCGGGCCGATCCGTTGATGACTGGACTGATGGAAACGGCGATGAGCGAGCAGACGAAAGACGACCGCGCGCCCGAGGAAACCACCGAGGAAGTCCTGGAGGCCCAGATCCGAGCGGCCACCTCGCAGGACTTCGAGGCTCTGACGCGGCTTGTGAAGGAAAACGAAGAGCTGAAGGACCGCGCCTTGCGCGTGGCGGCCGAAATGGAGAATTTGCGCCGGCGGACCGCCCGCGATGTCCACGATGCGCGCACCTATGCCATCGCCGCCTTCGCGCGCGACATGCTGGCTGTATCCGACAATCTGCGCCGCACGCTGGATGCGATCCCCGCCGAGGCAAAGGCCGCTGGCGATGCCGGCCTGAAGGCACTCGTCGAAGGCGTGGAAATGACCGAGCGCGGCATGCTGTCGACGCTGGAGCGGCACGGCGTGCGCAAGCTCGACCCGGCGGGGGAAAAATTCGACCCGAATTTCCATCAGGCAATGTTCGAGGTGCCGAACCCTTCGGTTCCGGCCAACACCGTCGTGCAGGTGGTGCAGTCGGGCTATTCGATCGGCGAGCGCGTACTGCGGCCGGCCATGGTCGGCGTGTCCACCGGTGGCCCCAAGCAGGCCAAGCCCGATACCGCGGCTGAGCCGGGCCCGGTCGACGCCGACGCCGAGCGCGACGCTTGATTCTTTGAAGGCGCGGGCCGGCGGGATTTTGTCCCGGTCCGCGCTTTATCCGCCTTACTGCCCGAGCGCATCGCGTCCGGCGCACCGGGTCGCTGCGGGCCGTCATTCCGCCGGTACATTCCCGGAAAGAATGCTGTAGTCTCGCCGGTGCGGGGGCGAGCGCATGAATCCCATTCTGCTGCTGGACTATTGCGGCGTCGCAGTGTTCGCCGCGACCGGCGCCCTGGCCGCGTCGCGCAAACAGCTCGACTTCATCGGCTTCATCTTCCTGGCCAACGTTACCGGGCTCGGCGGCGGCACGTTGCGCGACGTCATCCTCGACGTGCCGGTGCTTTGGGTCGCGCATCCGCCATACGTGCTCGTCTGCACGCTCGCCGGCGCCCTTGTATTCTTCACGGCACACATGGTGGAGTCGCGCTACAAGCTCCTGCTCTGGCTGGATGCGGTCGGACTTGCCGCCTATGCGGTGATGGGCGCGGAAAAAGGGCTGGCCGTCACCGGCTCGCCTGTCATCGCGATGATCACCGGCGTTTTGACCGCGACCTGTGGCGGAATCTTGCGCGACCTTCTGGCCGGCGAGCCGTCAGTGCTCTTGCGGCCCGAGGTCTATGTCACCGCCGCGCTTGCGGGATCGGCGCTGCTGGTCGTGCTCGACCTTGCCGGCGCGCCGATGTCGCTTGCCGCGACGGTCGCGTTCGTGGGCGGCTTCGCGGTGCGCGGCGGCGCGCTGCGCTACGGCTGGTGCCTGCCGTCATTCCGCAGCCGACCGGGCCGGCGTCCTGAAGACATTCCGTGATCAGTCAGCGTCGGGAAAGAAACGCCTGCGCCAGACGCTTCGGCGCCTTGCCGAGCCAGGCCGCTTCCAGGCGCCGGCTCAGTTCGTCGTCGCTTATAGCGGCAAGCCGCACCAGCAGCGCCGGCCAGCCCCTGTAGTGGTCGGTCTCGAAGTAGATGTCCGGCGCGGCGGCGAGCAGGAATTCCTTCTCCTCCATAGGGCACAGGAGGACCAACGTTTCGCTGTCCTTTAGCCGGCAGAAGGACTTGCCGCGCACCTTCAGCGCGAAGGTGCCGTAGGACGTGCCTTCCTCGATGTCGGGCAGATGGGAGGCGGCGGCGGGAAGCCGGTCCTGGGATGTTTCGGCCAAGGCTCGCGAAAGCCGCGGTCAGGCGGCGAAGCGCTGGGCTTCGCTGCCGTAATAGTTGATGTAGCGGTGGTTGATCTCGGCCACCTGCAGGATCACGAACACGTCGGTCGTGCCGAAATCGCGGTCGATCACGCAACCCTCGCCGAAGCGCGCACCCATGCGCAGATAGCCCTTCACGAGCGGCGGCATGCACGCGAGCGCCAGCTTGGCGTTGATCGCCTCGGCCGGCATTAGGTCCATCGACACATGGCGCGACGGCTGGGCGCGAACCTCCCACGGCCCGGCTGCCCGACAGTTGTGCGACAGGAAGGACAGCGCCTGCGCGTGTGCCGCCGGCACCGTGCCGTGGAAGGAGGCGCAGCCGGTCATCACGTCGATGCGGTAGTGGTTCACATAGGCCCAGATGCCCTGCCACAGCACCTCGATGGTGCGCCGCGAGCGGTAGGCTGGCAGCACACAGGAGCGGCCGAGCTCCAGGAAGCGCTGCTCGGGATGGCGCGAAATCAGGCCCTCGAGGTCGAACTCGTCCTGCGAATAGAAGCCCCCGGTGGCGGAGGCCCGCTCCTGGCGCAGCAGCCGGTAGGTGCCGACGATGCGCTCGTGGTCTTCGCCCGGCAGCGTGGTGTCGAGCACGAGGAGATGGTCGCAGACGAGGTCGAAGCGGTCGGCGTCGCGGCGGTCGACCGGGGCCGCGTCGGCCACGCCCGCGCCGAGTTCGTCGTAGAACACGCGATAGCGCACTTCTTGAGCGGCGGCGATTTCGGTCTCGTCGCGCGCGAGCCGCACTTCCAGGCCGGCGATGCGTCCAAGGGCTGTCCGCCCCGCGATCTCGCGAGCCCACCGTGCCGCGGCGTCCGCACGGGTCGCGGCCTTCGCCGGTATCTCGGACCCTGCCAAACCGGTCGTCACGATCGATTCTCCCTGGAGCCCTGAGGATGCTGGAGGGATAGTGCAACGGTGCTACAGGAATATGACGTATGCCGGCTTAGCTTGGCAACCCGTGTCTGCCCTTGCCGGCCGCGTTTTCTTCAGGCCGCCGCGTTCTCCGAAACCACGCGCACCAGCACTTCGGGATCGACCGGCTTGGTGATGAAGCCGGTGGCGCCGCGCGCCAGCACGTTGTGGCGGGTCTTTTCCTGGCTATCGGCCGAAAGCACCATGATCGGGATCGGCGACAGCCCTTCCAGTTCCTCGTGGCGGCGGATCAGCGCGATGGCGTCCAGCCCGTCCAGAACCGGCATGTGCAGGTCCATCAGCACGAGGTCGTAGCGGCTGCGGTGCACCGATCCGATGACCGCGTCGGCCGCGGCTTTGCCGTTGCCGACGACGTCGACGCGATGGCCGGCCTTGAGCAGCGTCGCCCGCGCCAGCATGGCGTTGATGTCGTTGTCCTCGGCGATCAGGATCGACAGGCCAGGCATGCGTGCGGATGCCGACCGGCGCGTGCCTCTGTCGGCGTGGATCGAGCCGATCACGGTGGTTGGGCTGGCGATCGCCTTGAGCAGGACGCGCAGCAGCGTCTCGCCGCGCACCGGCCGCGCCAGGAAGGTGGCGTAGCCGCTGGCCCTGAAATCGCCCAGCCGGCCGCGGTCGGTCGGCGCGATCAGCGTGATCGCCTCCGCGCCGGCGTGGCGGCTCTGGCGCAGTCGCTTCAGCGTGCGGCCGTCGCTCTCTTCCATTGTGGCGTCGATCAGCAGAGTGTCGCTGGGCGCGGCTTCCTGGCAAGCCTGGCGCACGGAATTGACCGTCTCGGCGATGCCGCCATAGGCGCGGATGGTGAGCGCGATCGCTTCCGCCTCCACCGTGTTGCGGCTGACGATCAGGCAGCGCCGATGGGCGAGCAGGTCGCCGCGTCGCATGCCGCTGTGGATGAAATCGGTAGCCGGCACTTCGAAGCAGAATTCCGAGCCGCGTCCCACCTCGCTGTTCACCGAGATGGTGCCGCCCATCGACATGACGATTCGCTTGGAGATGGCAAGCCCGAGGCCGGCGCCGCCGTGCTGGCGCGTCGAGGTGCCGTCGACCTGCTCGAATTCCTCGAAGATGCGGTCGCGATCGCCCTCGGCGAGGCCCGGTCCGCTGTCGGAGATGAGGAAGCGGATGTTGCCGGATTCGCCCTCGCCGACTCGCGAAACCACCACCATGACGCCGCCGGCATCGGTGAACTTGATCGCGTTGCCGATCAGGTTGAGCAGCACCTGGCGGATGCGGCCCGGATCGGATGTGATCATCTGCGGCACGTCGGGCTCGACATGGCAACCCAGCCCGATTCCCTTGGCGTAGGCCTTGGCAGCAAGCAACTCCACGACATTGTCGACGAGTTCGCGCGGCGACATCGCCTGCGGCTCGATCTCGAATCGCCCGGCTTCGATCTTGGAGTAGTCGAGCAGGTCCTCAATGAGTGCCAGGAGCGCGCTGGCGGAGGTGGAGACGGCGCCCACATAGGTTTGCTGCTCAGGCGACAGATTGGTGTCGGCGAGCAGCTTGGCCATGCCCATGATGCCGTTCATTGGCGTACGGATTTCGTGGCTGACGGTGGCGAGGAAGCGCGACTTCGCCTGGCTCGCATATTCGGCGCGTTCGCGCGCGTTGATCAGCGCCGATTCGGCGCGCTTGCGGGCGGTGATGTCGCGGGCGATGGCGCGATGTGAAATCTGGTCGCTCGTCTTGTCGCGCACCGACAGCTCGATCCACGAATACCAGCGCCGGTTACCCGGGAAGTCGATGGCGACGTCCGTCGAGGACAGGCATTCGCCGTCGGCGAAGGCGGCGTCCGGCACCAGGCCGATCTCGATGCCGAAGTCGGAGAGGAAGCGGCCGCCGAGTTCGCGCGGCTCGCAATGCATCAGATCGGCGAAGACCTTGTTCGCGTAGACGATGCGGCCCTCGCGATCACGGTGGACTACGAGGTCGCCTAGCGCATCGATCAGGCCGCGGAAGCGCTCCTCGCTCTCTTGCAACTCCCACATGCGATCGGCGAGCGTTTCGAGTTCGGCGCGGCTGCGAGCTGTGTTTTCGTCGACGAGCCGGGCCATCCGACTCTCGGTGCGCATGGAACGGATGAGCACCATCAACCCGACGACGCCGATCGCCAGCAGCGCGATGGTAACGAAGCGCGGCGCGCCAGAGAGCTCCGCTACGCCCGCCATCATCATTACGGAGACGGCCGGCAGTACGCGAACCAGGCGCGAGCTCTGCTCCGCGATCTCGGGAGCCAGCGCCGGCGGGGCGAGTTGCGCCCGCACTGGCGGGACAACGACGACATCGCCGCGCGGCGGCTCGCCGATCGCATCGATCACGCGCTGGTCGGGATCCCTCAACATGAGGCAACCCTGCCACGACAGCCCTTAGGGAAGCTTCAGGCGTTTGCCTCTAATTTTAACGAAGCGCGCGAAATTCCTGCATCTCGACGACCACGCGGCCGCGCACCTTGCCCTCGACGATATCCTGCGCGACCCGAACGATGTCGCCGAAACCGACAGTCGTGGACATCGCGTGCAGCTTGGCAAGGTCGAGGTCGGCGGCGACGCGCCGCCACGCCTCGAGCCGCAGGGCACGGGGCGCCATCACCGAATCGATGCCCAGCAGCGACACGCCGCGCAGGATGAACGGCGCGACGGACGATGGCAGGTCCATGCCGCCGGCCAGCCCGCAGGCGGCGATCGCGCCGCCATACTTAGCCATCGACAGAAGGTTCGCCAGCGTATGGCTGCCGACCGAATCGACGCCGGCGGCCCAACGCTCCCTGGCGAGCGGCTTTGCCGGTGCGGAGAGTTCGGCGCGATCGATGACCTCGCTCGCGCCGAGATCCTTGAGGTAGGCGCTTTCGGAAACGCGCCCGGTGGACGCAATGACCTGCCAGCCGAGTTTCGAGAGGATCGCCGTCGCCACCGACCCGACCCCGCCCGCGGCACCGGTCACCACCGCCGGACCAGCGCTAGGGGTCAATCCGTGGCGTTCGAGCGCCATCACCGCCAGCATGGCGGTATAGCCGGCAGTGCCGACCGCCATCGCGTCGCCGGGCGTCATGCCTGCCGGCAGCGGCACCAGCCATTCGCCCTTCACGCGGGCGCGGCCGGCATAGGCTCCGTAGTGGGTTTCGCCGACGCCCCAGCCGTTGAGCACGACCTTGTCGCCCGGCTTCCATTCCGGATTGGTCGAGGCCGTCACGGTGCCGGCGAAGTCAATGCCCGGAACGAGCGGAAAGCGCCGCACGACCGGCGCCTTGCCGGTGATGGCCAGCCCGTCCTTGTAGTTGACGGTGGTCGCCTCGACGGCGACCGTGACGTCGCCCTCCATCAGGTCGGCCTCGCTCAGGCGAACCGTAGACACGGTCTGCTTCTTGTTCTCGTCGCGGTCGACGAGGATGGCGTCGAAGGTTTCGGACATGGCTTGGGCTCCGGCTGTTGGGAAACAGTAGCCCGGCGGCCGGGTCGGTCAATCCGCCTTGCGGCGGATTTCGCTCGACCCGCCGCGCTCGCGCCGCCAGGCCAGAAATTCCTCGATCACCACCATTGCGGCGCCGACCGTGATGAAGGCGTCGGCGAGGTTGAAGATGGCGAACGACCAGACCGGCGTGTGGAACAGAACGTAGTCGATCACGTGGCCATGGACGGCGCGGTCGATGAGATTGCCGATCGCGCCGCCGATGATCAGGGCAAAGCCGATGCGGGCGAAAACCTGGCCGGGTGCGGTGCGCGCGGCGAGGTAGAGCACGAAGGCGATGACGGCGAGCGAGACGGCGATCAGCCCGCGGTCGCCGAGCCAGGCAAACATGGAGAAGGCGACGCCGGTGTTGTAAGTGCGGTAGAGCGCCAGGAACGGCAGGATATCGACCTTTTCCTGGAGCTCGAGGCCGTTCTCGACCGCCGACTTGACCAACTGGTCGAGCGCCACTGCCCCGGCGGCAACAAGCCCGTAGGTCACGAAAGCTTTCATTCGGGGGCCGAAAACCTCAGCGCGCCGCGCCTGATCTCGAACAGCATCACTCCGGCTGCCACCGCAAGGTTGAGCGAATCCGCGCGGCCCGCCTGCGGAATGCGCACCAGCGCATCGCAGGCCTCGGCCAGCGCGTCCGACAGCCCCTGCTGCTCGTTGCCCATCAGGAGAAGCACCGGCCGGCCGCCATAGGCCGCGGTGCGATAGTCGACCGCGCCCTTGAGATGCGTGCCGACCACAATGCCGCGAAAGCTTTTGCGCCAGGCGAGAAACGTGTCCTGGCTGGCCCGCGCGATCGGCACCGCGAAGATCGAGCCCATGGTCGCGCGCACGGTTTCCAGCGCGAACGGATCGGTGGTGTCGCCGACCAGGATGACGCCCTTCGCGCCGACGGCGTCGGCGGTGCGGATGACCGTGCCGAGATTGCCCGGGTCGCGCACCCGGTCGAGCGCGATCCACACGTCGTCGCCCGTCGGTCGGATGTCGGCCAGCGGCAGCGTGCGTTGGGAAAAGACGCCGACCACCATCTGCGGGTTGTCGCGGCGGGTGATGGCGGCGAGGATCTTTTCGCTGACCTCCAGCACATCGCCGCCGAGCGCGCGCGTCCGCGCCGCGACCTTTTCGACCGCCGCGTTGCCGAGCGCGGACTTGGCAAACACTAGCGTCCGGATCGACCAGCCGAGGTCGAGCGCATCGATGACCAGCTTCAGGCCCTCGGCCAGGAAGGCGTTCTGCTGGTCGCGAAACTTCTTCAGCGCCAGCGCCTTGATGTCCTTCACCAGCGGATTGGCCAGGCTGCTGACTTCCTTGACGCGCCCCGGCGCAGTGGCGCGGCCCTCGCTCATGGCGCCACCCAGCGAGAGAACAGCGAGGTGGAGAGCGCGCGCCCGGCCGCCTTTTCGCGGATGATCAGCTCGCCGGACTCCACCGTCCCGCCCATGCCGGCAAACGTGTCGCGCATCAGGGCATGGATGGCGAAGAAGGACGCCCGGATGGAATAGGCGGTCAGCACAACCGCCAGGGGCTTCGGCGTCAGGATCTCGCGGCAAAGCTCGGCCATCGCCGGCAGGTCGTCGAACAGCTGCCAGACCTCGCCCTTCGGCCCTCGCCCGTAGGCCGGCGGATCGAACAGGATGATGTCGTAGCGGCTGCCGCGGCGCTCCTCGCGCTCGACGAACTTCATGGCGTCCTCGCAGATCCAGCGGATCGGCTTGTCGGCGAGACGCGCCACCGCCTGGTTCTCGCGCGCCCAGCCGATCGCCTTCTTCGAAGCGTCGACATGCGTCACTTCGGCGCCGGCACGCGCCGCTACCAGCGAGGCAAGCCCGGTATAGCCGAACAGGTTCAGCACCTTCACCGGCCGCTTCGCCCGCTCGATCAGCCCGGCCATGAAGTCCCAGTGCGAGGCCTGCTCGGGAAACACCCCGACATGCCGGAACGAGGTGAAACGGCCGAGATAGTCGATGCCGTCATGGCGCATCGGCCAGGTCTCGCCGAGTGGCTCGCGCGGGAAACGCCAGCGCCCAAGACCTTCCTCGTCGGTGTCCCCGGTGAAGATCGCGTCGGCGCGCTCCCACTCCCGCGCCGGCAGCGCCGGCTGCCAGATCGCCTGCCCTTCAGGGCGCACGATGCGGTAGGCGCCGTACTGCTCCAGCTTTTGGCCACCGCCGCTGTCGAGCAACGAATAATCCTGGTTGGGCGCGACTTCGAGGATCAGCGGCAGGTTTTCGGCCGGCAGGGTACCTGTGCGGCGCGCGGTCACACGCCGTTTGGCCGGGGTCGCCTCCGGGCGTGGCTGGTCTTTTTCATGCGGGCGCGGCGCTTCGGTGCGCTCGCCGGCAAGCTGCGGACGAGAAGGCTGGACGTGTCGATCGCCGCGATGATGCCGCGCTGCCTTCAAGAAGGTGTTCCCGGCTGGACAGCGCCGCTTTTGACACAGGCGCACGGTGCATGCAACGCGCGAGCATGGCCGCGCCCGGCCAGCGGTCGCCAGGCTACAATGGAGCGTTTGTGTCGGCGCCACTGCGGTCCTATGCTCGCACAGGGGCTGGAAGGAATTGGTCATGCCGCGTTTCATGGTGATGCCGCTGGTCGGCTCCTGCATCTCGACACCGATTCCGCCGAAGGGCGTCGGTCCGATCGCCATCTCCAAGCCGGTCGGGCAGGGTCCGCTCGCCCGCAACCTCGCCAGCGACGTCCGCATCATCCAGGAGGCGCTGAACCAGGTCACGGTGAAGGGACTGCCCGGCGGACCGATCCCCTTTCTCGTCGTCGACGGCATCAAGGGACCCAAGACCCAGGCGGCGATCCTCAATTTCCAGAAGGCGCAGGTCAAGATCAATGCCGACGGGCTGGTCGAACCCGGCGGGCCGACGATCCTGCGCCTCAACGAGCTTGTCGCGCCGATCTCGAAGTTCGACCTCAACGCGAAGCTCGCGGCGGCGCTGCCGCTGGTGCGTGGCGGCCTGGCCGAAGCCGTCCGCAATGTCGCCGCAGTGATCACCGCCGGCCCCGGCGCCCCCGGCGACGCGGCCATCGCGGAGGACCGGCTCAACCGGCATTTCAAGATAGGCACGCTCAGCCCCTCGGCCCAAAGCGAGGCGCGCGTCACCCTGTTCGAAACCTATTCGGAAATGGCGCTGGTGGTGAATCGACCGGACCTGTTCGATTTCTTCGGAGCGATCGAGGCATTCGACGTCGACCCGGCCAACCCGAAGATCGCCCTGACGACCGTGCAGGGTGTATTCGAGCCCTCGATCGTGGACGGCGAGGACAATCCGGCCAGGCATATCCGCCTCGGCCTCGGCTTCTTCGCGCCAACCGTGACGCCCGACTTCGCGTCCTTCATCATCATCCATGAGCTTGCCCATTTTGCCAGCCGCCGCGACGGGGTGGTCATCGAGGACAATGGGCGCGGTTGGTTCGACGATACCTTCATAAAGCCGCTTAAGGCTCCGGAGCGGCTGCTCAACGCCGACAGCTACGCTTCCTTCGCCCATGAATGCCGCACGAAAAGCCCGGCCCGGCCGGCTTTCGTCAAAACCGCACCGGGCGGCCTTGGCGGCCGGCGCTGACATTTCGTCCTCGGCGCTTTCCGCAGCCGCGGCGTGGCGCCCTGCACCGGATGGGCCGGAAGCCCGGATCCGCTCGTCAATCCGCGCCGGCAGCCCGATAGACCGCGATGCCGGCCGCCAGATCCTCCAGCGCTGCGCCGACGGACTTGAACAGCGTGATTTCCTCCGCCGTCTTGCGTCCCGGGTTCTGGCCGCGGGCAAGTTCGTGCAGGTCGGCGATCACGCCGTCCGGCTTCAGCACGCCCGACGCCAGCGGCTGGACGATGTCGCCCGCTTCCTTGGTGGCGCCGGCGCGAGTGTCGACGAAGACGCGGGCGCGGCGGATCGCCTCGTCATCGGCCTCGCGCATCGCCGGCGTGAAGCCGCCGACGAGGTCGACATGTGTTCCGGGCTTCAGCAGCGTGCCTTTCACCAGCGGAGCGGTCGAAATCGTCGCGGACGAAACGATGTCGGCGGCGGCAAGTTCGGCGTCGAGGTCGGTCGCGGCCTGCGCCGGCAGTCCGTCGCGCCGCAGCGCCTCGGCGACCTTCTCGGCATTCACCGCGGTGCGGTTCCAGATGCGGACCATGCCGATCGGCCGCACCGCCGAGTGCGCCTTTGCCAGGAAGGGCGCCAGCGCGCCGGCGCCGATCACCAGCAGCCGGCTGGCCTCCGGCCGCGACAGGTAGGAGGCGGCGAGCGCGGAGGCGCAGGCGGTACGCCATTGGGTCAGCCGCTGGCCGTCGATCAGCGCGCGCGGTTCGCCGGTCGGCCCGTCGAGCAGGAGGTAGAGGCCCATCACCGCCGGCTTGCCGATGGCGTTGTTGTCCGGCGAGACGGTGACCACCTTGACGCCGATGAAGCCGCCGGCCGAGGTGCCGGCGGCGGCGAAATCGGTCCAGGCCGGCATCAGCAGCAGCGTCAGCGCCGCGCCATCCGGGCGCTCGACCGTGTGGTGGTGCCGCACCGGCTGCACCGCGCCGGCCCGAAAAGCCTCCTGCAGCGTGTCGACGAGCGTTGGAAAGGTGAGTGCGCGGTCGACGTCGGCGGCTGAGAAATGCCGCAACCGGGTGCCCGCCACTGTGGTCAGGCCCGCGGTTTTGCCAGCGCGGTGGAGGCGGGTGCCGGCCGCGCCGCGGGCGCCGGCTTGGCCGGCTCGCGATTCCACTGTCGCGCCGCCTTGCGGTAGCGGCCCTGCCGGAACCATGTGGCGACGCTGCCGATCACCATACCGATTGCCAGCGTTGCGAACAGGATCACGAACAGCGGCGCCTGCAGCGTCAGCGCCGGATTGCCGGGATTGAACGGGTCGAGCGTGAAGGCGATGAGGCCGCGATTGGCGACCGCGAGCGCGATCAGCACGATCGCGATGGGCACGACGACGACGATGAGAAGGAAGCGGTTGATCATGATACCGGGGTCGATCCTACTTGCCGCCGTTCAGCCTCTCGCGAAGCTCCTTGCCGGTTTTGAAGAACGGCACCCATTTTTCCTCCACCTCGACGGCGTCGCCGGTGCGCGGGTTGCGGCCGACGCGCGGCGGCCGGTTTTTCACCGAAAACGCACCGAAGCCCCTCAACTCGACGCGGTTGCCCTCCGCAAGCGCGTCGGTGATCTCATCGAAAATGGCATTCACGATATTCTCGACATCACGCAGGAAGAGATGTGGATTGCGCGTGGCGATAATCTGCACAAGTTCGGACTTGATCATGAGCGCTGTCCCCGACGGTGATCGACGCAATAGAATAGGTGAATGTTTTTATTATATTTTTTAGTTGCCACTGACGGCCGCGTCAGGTTGCCAGACCGACAGGAGACCGTCAAGGAACAAGCGCTCCGCGCCGATCTCCCGCAGAAGGTCGGCGTGGCCGCGGTCGAGCCCCACCAGGCGTGCCAGCGCCTCGAACAGGCTGCTGCTCAGAAACAGGCTGGCAGTCGACTGGCTTTTCTTCCACTCGACGACGTCCAGCTTGGCGTCGACGCCCTTCGTCGCGAGCCAGGCTTTCGCTTCGCGCTCGCCGCCGAGTTCATCGATCAATTTGTTTTTCAGCGCCTGCCGCCCCGTGAAGATCGAGCCGTCGGCGAGCGCCATCACCTGCTCACGCGTCAATGGCCGGCGGTCCTGCACCAGGCCGATGAACCAATCGTAGCTGTCCATGATCATGGCACGGATCATGGCTCGCTCGGGTTCCGTGGTTGGATTGAAAGGTGACGGCTCAGCCTTCAGGGGCGATGATTTCACCTCCTCCAGCTTGATGCCGAGCTTGTCCATCAGGCCGGTGACGTCGGGGTACTGGATAAGCACGCCGATCGACCCGACGATCGAGGATTGGCGCGCGACGATATGGTCGGTCGCGCTTGCGATCATGTAGCCGGCCGAGGCCGCCAGCGTGCCGACCTGGGCCGCCACGGGCTTCTTGGCGGCAATCAGCCGCACCGCTTCGAAGATCGCCTCGCCGCCGGCGGTGGTGCCGCCGGGGGAATCGATCGACAGGATGACGCCTTTCACCGAGGAGGATTCACGGATCTTCGCCAGCCGCTCGAGCAGCTCGTCGTCCTCGGTGATCGTCCCCTCGATCTTGACCTTGGCGATGTGGCTGACCGCGGTGCCGCCCAGCCCGCCCCCCAGCGAGGCGACGGCGCCGAGCACCGCAAGCGCGGCAATCACGATCGCGGCAACGCGCCAGAATGTGAGCTTGCGCCGCAGCCGACGGCGGTCGATCAGTTCGTCAGCCCGCAGGGTCATGGATTGGCCTCGTTCCCGTAAGATGGCCGATTTCTAGTCGATACCGCACCCTGCCGCCACCGCTTTCACCCTGCCGTTGGAGGAAGCTTAGGGTCGGGACTGACATTTCGCGCAAAAAGCACCATATTGATGTGGCATCGTGCCACCCAGTGGCGGCGCGGCGCTGAAGGTTTTGCGCGTGTTCGCTCCGTCGTCGGGTTTTGGGCGCATTTGGCTGCACGACCCAAGCGAGAGAGGAACCGCAGGTGACGGTGAGCTTGCTGCAGTCATCCGGAACGGGAAATGGAAGAAGCGTCCGCCCGCCAAACGGCTCGACCGGGGATCGCACCGACGCGTTCGCGAATGCGGCGAAGCATTCGCGCAAGGTGCGGCGGCTGAAATTCGCCCTGCCGCTGCTTGCCGTGGTGTTTGCGGCGGCCTTCTTCGGCTACACCTATCTTGAAACACCGCCCGCCCTCACCATGGAGGTCGAGGCGCAGACGGTCGACGACGGCAAGATCGTCATGGCCAATCCGAAGCTCAGCGGCGTCACCAAGGACCAGCGGCAGTATTCGATGACGGCCTCGCGTGCCATCCAGGATCTCGAGCGCCAGACGGTCATCGAACTGGAGAAGATCGACGCGCGGCTGCCGTTCAGCACGGAGAGTTGGGCGATCGTCGAAGCGGCGCGCGGGATATACGACAGCGAGAACAACACGTTCGATCTGCCGGAACCGATCTCGATCCGCAGCGACCGGGGCCTCGTGGCCGAGCTTCAATCCGCGTATATCGATGTCGACAAGGGCGAGATGACCACCACCCGCCCGGTTGAGATCAGGCTCGACGGGTCGCGTATAACGTCCGACCGCATGCAGGTTGTTGACAACGGCAAGGTTCTGATCTTCGAAAAGCGCGTGCGCGTGGACATCGACCCGAAGCGCGTCCGCCGCAATCAATCCGAGGGGGATGTTGAAAATGCGCGCCAGTAACACCCTGTGGGTTGCCGCGGCAATTCTCGTATCGGCGCTGGTGGTGCCGGCGCTGGCTCAGGACAGTTCCAGCCGGCTCTCGGGCCTGAAACTCTCCGGCGATCAGCCGATCCAGATCGAAAGCGACAAGCTGGAGGTTCGCGAAACCGACAGCGTCGCGATCTTCACCGGCAATGTCAGCGTCACGCAGGGGCCCACGGTGATGAAGTCGGGCCGCATGACGGTCTACTACGCCAAGGACGGTGCTGGCTCGGCCGCGACCGGTTCGGCCAACATCGACAAGCTCGAAGTCGACGACAAGGTCTACGTGAAATCCAACAACCAGGTCGCCACCGGCGACAAGGGCGTCTTCGACATGAAGACTGAGGTGCTGGTGCTGTCCGGCAACGAGGTCGTGCTGTCGGAAGGCGACAACGTGCTGGTCGGCTGCAAGCTGACGGTGCAGATGCGCACCGGCGAGGCACAGGTCGACGGCTGCAAGAAGTCCGGCTCGACCAGCGGTCGCGTCATCATGTCAATCACGCCGGGCTCCGCGAAAAGCAACTGATGGATGAGCCGCGATCGCCCCTGGCGCGCATCCTCGGGAGGCGCGGCCGGCCCACCGCCCCTGCCGTGCGGCGAAACGCCGAACTCTACAAGGGCACGCTGGTGGCGCGCGATCTCAACAAGAGCTATCGCGGCCGCGCTGTCGTGATGGGCGTGTCGATCGGCGTGCGGGGCGGCGAGGCCGTCGGCCTGCTCGGGCCGAACGGCGCCGGCAAGACCACCTGCTTCTACATGCTGACCGGCCTGGTGCCAGTCGACCGCGGAACCATCGAGATCGACGGTTTCGACGTCACCTCGATGCCGATGTACCGGCGTGCCCGGCTCGGTATCGGCTATCTGCCACAGGAGGCGTCGATCTTCCGCGGCCTGAGCGTGGAGGACAACATTCGCGCGGTGCTGGAGGTGGTCGAGAAGAGTCGGCGCGAGCGCGAGAAGAACCTCGACGCCCTGCTCGAGGAATTCCACATCAGCCACCTGCGCAAGGCGCCGTCCATCTCGCTGTCCGGCGGCGAGCGCCGGCGCCTGGAAATCGCCCGCGCGCTGGCCAGCCGGCCCAGCTACATGCTGCTCGACGAGCCGTTCGCGGGCATCGACCCGATCGCCGTCGCCGACATCCAGCAACTGGTGCGGCATCTTACCGCGCGCGGCATCGGCGTGCTGATAACGGACCACAATGTGCGCGAGACGCTCGGCCTGATCGACCGCGCCTATATCATCCACGCCGGCCAGGTGCTGACGCATGGGCGGCCCTCGGAAATCGTCGCAAATGCCGATGTTCGCCGGCTTTATCTCGGGGAGGCGTTCAGCCTCTGAGCCTTGAAACACCGGCGGCCTGCCGCATTTTTGTTGCCGCGTTGGATTTTCCAGTCACGCTAACCCGGAAGTAAGGCGAACGATGTACCGTCTAGCTTGACAAGCAAGACGCGGGCCATTCTCATGCCCGCAACGAAAAATCTACCCGGGACGTATCTCCGGGCAAGATGTTGCGTCGGGGGTGTCGTGTCGGGAATGCTTTCCGTGAAGCTGCAGCTGCGCCAGACGCAGGCGTTGGTGATGACGCCGCAGCTGATGCAGTCGATCCGGCTGCTGCAGCTCACCCACATCGAACTCGACAAGTTCGTCGACGAGGAGATCGAGCGCAATCCGCTGCTGGAAAGGCTGGACGTCCGCGAAGCCGAGCAGCCTGAACTCGGCTCCGACACCCGCATCGGCGACGGCGAGGACTGGGAGGACAAGGCGCCGGAATGGACCGCCGAGGCGATGTCCGGAAAGCTCGACACCTCGCTTGAAAACCTCTTTCCCGACGATCCCGGGACCGCGGAGCGGCTCGGCCCGGAACTGTCCATGCAGTGGAAGTCGGCTCCGTCCGGCTCGCTTGGCGGCGGCGAGGGCTTGGACATCGAGGATACGGCCGCGGCGCCGCTGACGCTGCGGGAGCACGTCTCGCAGCAGGTCGTGCTGTCGATCCGCGATCCCGGCGCGCGGCTGATCGCGGCCGAGCTCACCGACGGACTGGACGAGGCCGGCTACTGGCGCGGCGAGGTCTCCGAGGTGGCCGCGCAGCTCGGCGCGGACGAGGCGAGCGTCGAGGCGGTGCTGGCGCAATGCCAGGCTTTCGAGCCGGCCGGCATCTTTGCGCGCGACCTGCGCGAATGCATCGGCCTGCAGCTTGCGCGCCGCGACCGCTACGACCCTGCGATGCGGGCGCTGGTTGCCCATCTCGACCTGCTCGGCCGGCGCGATTTTCAGGCACTGCGTCGCATCTGCGGCGTCGACGAGAGCGATCTCGTCGACATGTTCGCGGAAATCCGCGCGCTCGACCCGCATCCGGGGGCGGCATTCGCAGGCGGCGTCGTCGACACGATCGTGCCGGACATCGAGGTTCGACAGGCGGCGGACGGCACCTGGATCGTGGAGCTCAACGCCGAGACCCTGCCGCGGGTGCTGGTCGACCAAGTCTACTATGCCCAGGTTGCGGCACGGGCGCGCAGCCAGTCCGAGCGCGACTTTCTGGGCGAATGCCTGCAGAACGCCAACTGGCTGACCCGCAGCCTCGACCAACGCGCCAAGACCATCCTGCGCGTCGCCTCGGAGATCGTACGCCAGCAGGACGCCTTCCTCGTTCAGGGCGTGCGCCACCTGCGCCCTCTCAACCTGCGCACCGTGGCGGACGCGATCGGCATGCATGAATCGACCGTCAGCCGGGTCACGGCGAACAAGTACATGCTGACGCCGCGCGGCGTATTCGAGCTGCGCTATTTCTTCACCGGCGCGATCGCCGCCTCCGGGGGCGGCGATGCGCACTCGTCGGAGGCGGTGCGCGATCGCATCCGCCAGATGATCGAAGAGGAGGCGCCGGCGGCGGTGCTTTCCGATGACGACATCGTAGACGTCCTGAAAAAGGGCGGCGTCGACATCGCCCGACGCACGGTGGCGAAATACCGCGAGGGCATGAGCATCCCATCGTCCGTCCAGCGCCGGCGCGAGAAGCGGGCGTTCGCCGCGCTTCAGGCCTGATCTCGCGGAGCGGCGGACGGATCATCAGACGCTTTGCGAAAAGCTGTTTTCGCCCGGCCTTGTTGCCGCAGATCCCGCGGCAAATGTCAGGCCCGATCGCCGCATGGCCACCACCCCGGCCGCCTGCGTACCTACTCGCCATTGCCGTCTCGGGCGCCGCAACCTGTTCGCGCCACCGCCGTTACTGCAGTTCCCGCGTTCGTTGACAACCGTCGGCGAACTGACTAGAAGCCCGCCCGCATAGACAGGCCGGTGGATGCAGGCCTTGGGTCCGCCGGAAAGAGGCTTGCTCGGCAAGCGTTCGGTCCGACGCGGAATCGGTGCAAGGAGCACCGAAAAGCTTGTGTGCCAGTGCCGCAGGTATAAACTCGAATCGTCCGGTCTGAACAGGAAGGCATTTTTTGAAATGAGCCTGCGCATTTCGGGAAAACACATGGACATCGGGGAGTCGTTTCGCGCGCGCATCGATGAGCGCGTCGGCGAGGCCGTGGCCAAATATTTCGACGGCGGTTTTTCCGGCCACGTGACCGTCACCAAGTCCGGCTCCCGCTTCAGCAGCGACTGCCTCGTCCACCTGGACACCGGGATGGCGTTGCGTACGACCGCCGAAGCCCAGGAGCCTATCCCTTCCTTCGAGGCGGCCGCTGACAGGCTGGAAAAGCGGTTACGCCGCTACAAGCGCCGTCTCAAGGCGCACCCCACCGGGGCTGATATCGAGCCGACCGACGTGGCCTACACCGTGGTGGCGGCCATAGCCGACGACGAGGAAGAAGTGCCGGAAGACTTTGCGCCGACCATCGTGGCGGAATCGACCGTGGCCTTGCGGACCATGTCGGTCGCCAATGCCGTGATCGAACTCGACGCGCGCGAAAGCCCGGTCATCGTCTTCCGCAACGCCGGGACCGACAACGTCAACGTCGTCTACCGCCGTCCTGACGGCAACATAGGCTGGATCGACCCTTCCACGGCACGCTCCGCGGGATAGGCAGACTCGACCGCGCATGCCGCCTGGCGAGGGTCGGGCGGCGGCAACGGGCAGAGCGAAGGATTTTTCGGGCATGGATCTCAGCGATCTGATCAACGTGTCGGCGATCATGCCGGGGGTCAGGACCAATTCCAAGAAACAGCTTCTCCAGCTTCTCGCCGAGAAGGCCGCTACCATCACCGGCATTCCGGAGCGGGAGATCTTCGATACCATCCTGCAGCGCGAGCGGCTGGGTTCGACCGGCGTCGGCAACGGCATCGCCATTCCGCACGGCAAGCTGTCTGCCGTGAAGCGGATCACCGGCGTGTTCGCCCGTCTGGAGACGCCTGTCGATTTCGAGGCCCTGGACGATCAGCCGGTCGACCTGGTCTTCCTGCTGTTGGCGCCTGAGGGGGCCGGCGCCGATCACCTCAAGGCGCTGTCGCGGATAGCCCGCGTGCTGCGCGACGGCGACATCGTCAACAAGATCCGCGGTTCGACGGATTCGGCGGCGATCCACGCGCTTCTGTCCGACACGCGGGCCTCCCACGCCGCCTGACGTGAAAAGGGCGGCCTAAACAAAGCCGCCCCCCACAAAACCGATATTTTGGCTCCGACGCCGTGTGTCAGTGAATGCTGACGGGCACCAGTTCCTTCTGCAGCGCGCCGGCGAGCGCGCGCTCGCGCTCGTCCGAAAGCAGGATCGGCCGGCCGTCGGCCGCGAACAGGGCCCAGAGCTGCTGGCCCGAGGCGATCTCCGGCATCCCCGGAAAACGGCCCTTCAGGTCGTCGCTCGACATCTGGCGCAGATAGGCGACCTGGCCTTCGCCGAGATGGGCAAGTTCGCCCTGGCTCATGGTGATGGTTTCGTTGGGGTCATTCGTCATGACAGCCTCCTGGTTGCGGTCGCCGGACGTCCAGCCGATCCGCGTTAGAGCATCGGCAAAGATCAGTCTTTCACCGAAATGTTGATTTTGCGTACCAGTCGCTCCGGCTCGGGCCGGTCGAGGTCGATCGAGAGCAGCCCGTTCCGCAGCGTCGCCGCAGTCACACGCATGCCCTCGGCGAGCAGGAAGGTGCGCTGGAACTGCCGCGCGGCGATGCCGCGGTGCAGGTATTCGCGCTCCTCTTCCTCGCTTTGGCGCCCGCGCACCACGAGCTGGCTTTCCTCGATCGTGAGGTCGAGGTCGCTTTCGGCGAAGCCGGCCACAGCCAGGGTAATCCTCAGCTTCTCCGGGCTGCCGTCGGTTCCGCGCAGACGCTCGATATTGTAGGGGGGGTAGCCGTCGCCCGATTTCGCGACCCGTTCCAGGGTCTTTTCCATCGCGTCGAAACCGAGCAGAAGCGGGCTCGAAAATGGCGTCATGCGGCTCATCGTCCTGTCCTCTGAGAGCGACCTGGAGGGGAAAGACCCGGATGGCATCCTTCCCACGGATGCTGATATGGTCTGCCGCGCCGCGGAGTTCAAGCGGCCACAAAAAGACGTGAAAGCCTGAGGAAACGGATGCCGCAGCCGCAGAAGATCATCATCGACACCGATCCCGGCCAGGACGACGCCGTCGCCATCCTGCTGGCGCTCGGCAGCCCCGAACTCGAAATCCTCGGCATCACCACGGTGGCCGGCAACGTGCCGCTCAGGCTGACCTCGAAAAACGCCCGCAAGATCTGCGAGCTGGGCGGCCGGCCGGATATCAAGGTGTTCGCCGGTGCAAGCCGGCCGCTGGTGCGGCATCTGGTGACGGCCGAGGAGGTGCACGGCAAGACCGGACTGAACGGTCCCGACCTGCCCGAGCCGGCAATGCGTCTGCAAGACCAGCACGCGGTCGACTTCCTGGTCGAGACGCTGATGCACGAGGCTTCGGGCACGGTTACGCTCTGCCCGCTCGGCCCACTCACCAACATCGCATTGGCCCTTGTCCGCGAGCCGCGCATTGCTGGGCGCATCCAGAAGATCGTTCTGATGGGCGGCGCCTATTTCGAAGGAGGCAACACCACCCCGACCGCCGAGTTCAACATCTATGTCGACCCGCACGCCGCCGATGTCGTCTTCAAGGCCGGCATCCCGGTCGTGATGATGCCCCTCGATGTCACCCACAAGGCGCTGACCACGGCCAAGCGCATCAAGGCGTTCCGCGACCTCGGCACGCCGGTGGGCCTTGCCACGGCCGAGATGCTGGATTTCTTCGAGCGCTTCGACGAACGCAAATACGGCACTGACGGCGGCCCGCTGCACGACCCTTGCGTGATCGCCTACCTGCTCAAGCCGGACCTTTTTTCGGGCCGCGACTGCAACGTGTCGATCGAGATCACGTCCGAACTGACCATGGGCATGACGGTGGTCGACTGGTGGCACGTGACCAAGCGCCCGAAGAACGCCCTGGTGATGGGCGACATCGACTCCGACGGATATTTTGCCCTGCTGGTGGAGCGCTTGGCACGGCTTTGACTGTCCATCGCTGCGGGCCGCCGGTTGCCTGAGGCACCTCAGCCGATCTCGTCGTCGACTTCCGCCGCGGTCGGGATGGCCGGCTGAGCGCCCGGCCGCAGGCAGGCGAGCGAGGCGGCCGTCGCGGCGCGGCGTAGCGCCGCCTCGAGCGGCAGTCCCGCCGCCAGCCCGGCGCCGAAATAGCCGCAGAACGTGTCGCCGGCGCCGACCGTGTCGACCGGCACGATGGGCAGCGCGGCGACGCGCAGGATGCGGTCGCCCGCGCAGGTGATCACGCCTTCGCCGCCCAGTGTCACCACGATGGTGCGGCCCGTCTCCTGCGCGAAGGAACGCATCTGGTCTTCGCGCTTGGTGCCCGCGAGGCCGAGTTCCCTGGCGGCTAGGTCGAACTCGGTTTCGTTCGCCACGACATAATCGGCGAGCGCCAAAAGTTCGGCCGCATCGCGTCGGAACGGGGCCGTGTTGAGCACGCTGATCGCGCCCGCCGCCCGCGCAGCGTTCAGGGCGGCCTCCACGCTGGGCAGCGGAATCTCGAACTGCAGCAGAAGGACCTCGCCGGCGGGAAGCGGCACGGCCTCCAGCTGTTCGGGCGTGATCGTCAGGTTCGCGCCGGAAGCCACGGCAATGATGTTTTCGCCGGCACCGTCGACCAGGATCAGCGCAACGCCGGTCGGCCTGGCGGTCTCGGCAACCCCGAAAAGATCGATGCCGGCCTGCCGCAGCAGTTCAAGCGCCGGCTGCGCATAGGCATCCGCACCGACCGCCCCGATCATGCGGACGGCGGCGCCGGCGCGCGCGGCGGCGAGCGCCTGGTTAGCACCCTTGCCGCCCGGCGCCGACTTGAAGTCGTCGCCCGAAACCGTCTCGCCCGGCGCCGGCAACCGCTCGACGGTGGTGATGAGGTCGAGATTGATGGAACCGATGACCGTGACCATGCTCACCTCTCTGCTGCCGCGGAGAGGCTATAGCGTGGCTCATCCTCGCGCCAGCCCGGCCTCCCAGCCGAGGATGGCGCGCTTGCGCGTCAGGCCCCAGTGGTAGCCGGTCAGCGCGCCGGACTTTCCGAGCGCGCGGTGGCAGGGCACGACGAAGGACAGCGGATTGGCGCCCACGGCCGCTCCAACCGCGCGCGACGCCGTCGGCGCGCCGATCCCGGTGGCGAGCGAGGAATATGTGCAGGCCTGGCCAAGCGGAATGCGCAGTAGCGCGTCCCAGACCCGGATCTGGAAGTCGGTGCCGATCATGACGACGCGCAGCGGCTGGTCCGAGCGCCAGCTGGCCGGATCGAAGATGCGCCCGGCATAGGGCGCGGTGGCGCCCAGATCCTCGACATAGATGGCATTCGGCCAGCGCGCCGTCATGTCGGCGAGAGCTTCGCGCTCCTTGCCGGCGTCGGCAAAAGCCAGCCCGGCAAGGCCGCGGTCGGTCACCATGACAAGCGCCAGCCCGAACGGTGAGATGTGGAAGCCGTAGCGCATCGTCAGACCGGCGCCGCGGCTCTTGTAGTCGCCGGGCGACATCGCCTCGTGCGTCACGAACAGATCGTGCAGCCGGCCCGGGCCCGACATGCCCACCTCGAACGAGGTTTCGAGCAGCGGCATACCCTCGGCCAGGAGCCGTTTCGCGTGGTCGAGCGTCACCGCCTGCAAAAAACCCTTGGGCGACAGGCCGGCCCAGCGCGTGAATAGCTTTTGAAGCGACGTCGGCGTCTCGCCAACTTCGTCGGCAAGCGCCTCGAGCGAAGGCTGGTCGCGAAAGTCGAGGCTGATTTTTTCGATCACCCTGCGCACGGTTTCGTAGTCGCCGCCTTGCGGGGTGATGTCGTTTTGCAGGATCGCAGTCTGCGCGTTCATGGCCAAATTTCTCCCTTGGCCCGCAATATCGGCCGGCACGGGCATGATCTCCACCCGTTTCTTGCGCTCGGGACCAATGGGACTACCGTGCCTTCGCGGTTGCCAGCGCCTGCCCGAAGGCCGTGGCGAAACTTTCGCGATCGTCCGGGTTAAGAAAACCGCCGATCGGCACGCTCTTGCCCTGGCCCTCGACGCGCATGGCGGTGATGCCGATCATCTCATGGCGGGCGATCGCGAGGCGGGCCCAGAACGGATTGAACCGGTGCTCTTCGGTGCGGCCGGACGGTGCGATCTTGCGGATGTCGAGCAGCGTGCGCGACACCGCCACCAGTTCGCGCGCGCGACCCGAGCGGTAGCTGAGCTTGAAGGCGAGATAGAGCAGCAGCACGTCGAGACCGAAAAAGCCGAACACGGGCCAGGCGCCGATCGACAGGAAGGCGATGCCGACCACGACGGAGGCGACGAACAGCACGCCCATGAGGACACGAAAGCCGGTCGTGCCCATCGAACGATAGGGCATCAGTTCCGCCCGGAAGAACGGTTCGTCGGCAGACGGCACATTTGTCTCGTCCATGGCCAGGCATTATAGATCGCGGATGCCCAGCCCCAAGGACAAAATTTCGCCGGCGACACTTAAACGCGGCGGCGCCAGGCGAACGACGCGCCCGCGCTATTCGCACGCCGAGGTGGAAGAAATCTTTCGGCGGCTCGCGGTGCAGCGTCCGGAACCCAGGGGCGAACTCGAATATGTGAACCCGTTCACACTGCTGGTCGCCGTGGTGCTGTCGGCGCAGGCGACGGACGCCGGCGTCAACAAGGCAACCGCTCCGCTGTTCGCGGTGGCCGACACGCCGCAAAAGATGGTCCAGCTAGGCGAGGCAAAAGTCGGCGACTACATCCGCACGATCGGACTCTGGCGCAACAAGGCGAAGAACGTGATCGCGCTGTCGCAGGCGCTGATCCGCGACCATGGTGGCAAGGTGCCGGACGACGAGGCATCGCTGACGGCCCTGCCCGGTGTGGGCCGCAAGACGGCCAACGTGGTGCGCAACACCGCCTTCGGGCACCTGACGATCGCCGTCGACACGCATATTTTCCGCCTCGGCAACCGGCTGGGTCTGGCCCCCGGCAGGACGCCGGACGAAGTCGAAGCCGGGCTGCTGAAAATCGTGCCTCAAAAGTATCTGCGCCACGCGCATCACTGGCTGATCCTCCACGGCCGCTATGTCTGCAAGGCGCGCAAGCCGGACTGCCCCGCCTGCGTCGTCGCCGATTTGTGCAAGGCGGCGGAGAAGACCACCTCGATCCCGGCGCCGCTGGTGGAACTGGCGCCGCTGGCGGTCGAGCACGTATAGGGGGCTAGGCGCCGATGGCGCGCGCCATGGCGGCGGCAAAGATCACGACCACCCCGAACAGCACCGCCTGCGCCTGGATGTAGCGGCGTGCGCGCGCAATCTCGGCGTCGGCGACCGTCGCGCCGGGTGTGCGGCTCCAACGCACGATCGCCACCGTCGGGCCTATCGACAGGAGCCCGATGGCGATGAAGGCGAGCATCTTGCCCCAGAAGCTGTGGTTGTAGACATAGAACTCCCAGCCCTTCAGGCCGAAGAACACGCGCGACACGCCGATGACGATCACCGCCATCGCCAGCAGCCCGTAGACCCGGTCGAGCCGGCCAAGACGCGCAAGCGCAGCCCCGCCAAGCCCGGGCCGGATCAGCGCCGCCTCGGCGGCGAACACGGCGACAAGGCCGAGGACCAGCACGTGATGGACGCTGGCGAGGACGAAGTCGGTCATCATGGCTGGCTCCTATTCCGCGTCAGGACGGCAATGCGTGCGCACGGGCGGTAGGGCAAACTAGCGTCAATCTTTACAATGTCAAGATACCAATTCGCCGCCGGCGTTGAAGACTTGGCAAGATCTTTCGTTAGACCCTCCAAATTACGATTGGTAACAATTTACAGGCAACAATTCGGAATGCCCGACCGGCTCACGCGACCGTTGAACTCCATACCGGAGGAGATTCGGCGCCTGCTTGAGGAGCATAGGCTGATCGGAGCCTACAACTCCCGTCCCGCCTACCAGAAGAACGACTATCTCGGCTGGATCGCGCAGGCGAAACGGCCCGAGACTCGTGAGAGGCGTATCGCCCAGATGCTGGAGGAACTCGGCAAGGGCGATGTCTACATGCGCATGCCCTGGCGCGGCTGAACGCCGTGCTCAAACGCCGGGCGGATGAGAAATCGCCTTGTGCAGGTGCACCATCATGGCGGCGGCAAAGAGCGGGGTCAAAAGGTTGAGTAGCGGAACCGCGAGAAATGCGGCAATCACCAGCCCGGCGGCAAACACCGTGAGCCGGTTCTCGCGCCGCAGGGCTCGCGCCTCGGCTTCCGGCCGGAACCGCATCGCCGCGAATTCGAAGAATTCGCGGCCGAGCAGGTAGCCGTTGACGACGAAGAAGGCGGCGATGTTGACGAACGGCACCAGGAGCAGCAGCAGTGCCAGCAGGTTGCCCAGAACAACGACGCCGAAGAATTTCAGCGACAGCATCATCGACTGGGCGATCGGCAGCGCCTTGCCCGGGCGATCCCTCGGATAATCGGTGCGCTCAACCGTTTCGGCGATGTCGTCCAGGAAGAGGCCCGCGACCAACGCCGTCACCGGGGCGATCAGCAGGGCCAGCGCGACGGCGAGCCCCAACCCGGCAACGATGCCCAGCAGCACGTCGAACCAGCCGAGCCAGCCCGAAAATCCCTGCAGCCACGTGTCGACGCGCGGCAGCACCCAGGCATCGAACAGGCGGGTGAGCAGCAGCCAGGCCACGACGAGCCCGAGCAGCGTCAGGCCCAGCGTCTTCAGGAAGACGGCGCGGAACGCTGGCGTAAGCAGATTGCGGATCGCGGCGCGCGCGGCTTCGAAAATCATCTGGCTCTCCTTGCGGTCAGATAGATGGCAGACTGCGGACCCGCAAGAAAATGGCGGCCAAGACCTTGCGTCCGTTCGGATATCGGCTAGACCCGCGCGCGGCCTTCATGCCAAATCCCGGCAAATCGTCCCGCCGCACGCCCACCGGAGACCTTGATGAGCGAATACGACGTCCTTTGCATCGGCAACGCGATCGTCGACATCATTGCCCAGTGCGATGAGGATTTCCTGGTCAAGAACGGCATCATCAAGGGCGCGATGAATCTGATCGACACGCGCCGCGCCGAACTGCTCTACAGCCGCATGGGCCCGGCGATCGAGGCTTCTGGCGGCAGCGCCGGCAACACGGCGGCGGGCGTCGCTAGCCTGGGCGGGCGCGCCGCCTTCTTCGGCAAGGTCTCGCGCGACAAGCTCGGCGAAATATACACCCACGACATTCGTGCCCAGGGCGTTGCCTTCGACACGGCGCCACTGACTGGTGAGCCGCCCACCGCGCGCTCGATGATCTTCGTCACGCCCGACGGCGAGCGCTCGATGAACACCTATCTCGGCGCCTGCGTGGAGCTCGGGCCGGAGGATGTCGAACCGGAAAAGGCCGCCGGCGCCAAGGTCACCTATTTCGAGGGCTATCTGTGGGACCCGCCGCGCGCCAAGCAGGCGATCCGCATGACCGCGGATCTCGCTCATGCCGCCGGCCGCGAGGTGTCGATGACGCTGTCCGACAGCTTTTGCGTCGACCGCTACCGCGAGGAGTTCCTGGACCTGATGCGTTCCGGCACGGTCGACATCGTCTTTGCCAACAGCCACGAGATCAAGTCGCTCTACCAGACGAGTTCGTTCGACGAGGCGCTGGCCGCGATCCGCAAGGATTGCGGCATCGCTGCCGTGACGCGCTCCGAAAAGGGTTCCGTCATCGTGCGCGGGGAGGAGACCGTGACGATCGACGCGATCGAGATCCGCGAACTGGTCGACACCACAGGCGCGGGCGACCTCTACGCCGCCGGCTTCCTCTACGGCTACACGACGGGCCGCAGCCTGAGGGAGTGCGGCGACCTCGGTTCGCTGGCCGCAGGGCTGGTGATCCAGCAGATCGGCCCGCGCCCGCGCCAGAACCTTCGGCATGAAGCGCAGAAGGCAGGACTGCTTCGCTAGCGCCGGCGTTTTGCGCCCGCCCGGTCGACTTATCGCGATCTTCCTCGAACCCTTGCCGTGATCCGCGCCCTGGCACGGAGAAAGCCGCTACGTCTTTCGCACGGGATCGCGGCAGTAGACCGCGCGGTACCACAGGATAGACAGCATCTCGGCCAGTTCGTCGGGCCCGACACGCTGCTCGCTCAGCACGGTCTCCTTGGTCACCACGACCGTGTAGAGGAAGTGGAAGACCATGCCTTCCAGCGCATGCGCCACGCTCATCGCGTTGCCGGGCATGTCGTCGCCATAGTTGCCGCGCCGCGAGATCGACCGCGCCACGCTCTCGATCCATTTGAGGTGTCGCGGGCGCCACTGCGTGCGGAACTCGGGCAGCAGGCTCTGCAACTGCACGTGGCAGCGCATCAGGCCGGGATTGACCTGGTAGGCGGCGATGAAGAAGCGGTTGGTGTTGAGGATCGCTTCGTACTCGCTCTGGCCGCGCCCGACCTGGGCCGCGCGCCTGTAGAGGTGCTCGACGAAATCCAGCACCACCTCGGTCGCGATCTCGCTCTTGTCGCGGAAATAGACATAGAAGGTGCCGAGCGCGACATCGGCGTGGGCGCAGACGTCCGAAACCTTCAGTTCGCTGTAGCCGACCTCTTCCAGCGCGCGCGCGGCTGCACGCTTCAGCCGGAATTTCGTCCGGTCGCCCTTGGTGGCGAAGGCCGTCGTCTCCAGCACGCCGCCAAGATAGTCGGCGTAGTTTTCGCCGCCGGTCGCGGCTGGCACGGGCCGGTCGATCTGCTCCGCGGTAACGCTCATGCGTCGTTGCCTTTCATGTCCGGGGCCATTGGCGAATAGCGCCTTGAATTACGCCGGTTCAAGCCCGAAGAGCCGTGTCGGCGGCGCCTACGCCCGCTCAACCACAACTCTTGCGTTTCGCTGGAACGTATCACGGAGAAAATTGACATTGACTTCATATTCATTTGCATTATTCCCTATCTCAGCTTCCGAGACAAGCCACCGGATATCGCGGCCGTTTCGGAGATCCGCCAGGCAGCTCAACGACCGTACGGCCAGTCCGCGCGGAAACCGCTAGGTTTTCGCTCCGCTCCGCAAGGCCCGGCAGCGGCCGCCCGGAGGGAGTCGCAGTCAAGACAGGGCGCCACCGATGCCGCATCCCATGCTCCAGACGCCGGTCTATATTGTCGGAGCGGCCGAAACGCCGCTCGGCAAGGTTCCGGACCAGAGCGAGATGTCGATGGTGGCGCTGGCCGCGCAGGAGGCGCTGGGCGAGGCCGGGCTGAAGTTCAAGGACGTCGACGCCGTCTTCACCAACTACATGGGCGAGGAAGGCTCCGTGCAGCTTGGCGAGTATCTCGGCATCAATCCGCGCTTCGCCGAATCCTCCGACCATGGCGGCGCCTCGTTCGAGTTCTTCGTCCACCACGCCATGCTGGCGATTGCCATGGGTCGCTGCGAGGTGGCGCTGATCGGCTACGCCTCGCGCCAGCGCAGCCGCAAGAACCGCAAGCGCGCGCTGTCGCAACTCGATGGCTCGCTCGCCTCCCAGTTCGACGCGCCCTATGGCATCCACTACCCGATCGGCCATTACGCGCTGAGCGCGGCGCGCTACATGCACCAGTACGGTATCACGTCGGAGCATCTGGCCTATGTCGCACTTGCCGCGCGCGAATGGGCGCAGCTCAACCCGAGGGCCTGGAGCCGCGACCCGCTGACGCTGGCAGAGGTGATGGCCTCGCCGATGCTGGCCGACCCGCTGCGCAAGGCCGACTGCTGCCTTGTCACCGACGGCGGCGGCGCCATTGTCGTGGCCCGCAAGGACCGCGCCCGCGACGCCGCCAAGAAGCCGGTGCGCATCCTCGGCGCCGGCGAGTGCCACGCGCAGTGGCACGTAGCGCAATGCCCGGACCTCACCGTCACGCCGGGCGTCGTATCCGGCCGCGAGGCCTTCGGCATGGCGGGTGTGAAGCCTTCCGACGTTCACGTGTTCGAGCCCTACGACAATTTCACCCACGCGGTGCTGCTCTACCTCGAGGACCTCGGCTTCTGCGCCAAGGGCGAGGGCGGCGCCTTTGCCGCCGAAGGACGGCTGAAGCCCGGCGGCAGCCTGCCGTCCATGACCTCCGGCGGCGGCCTCTCCTATTGCCACCCCGGGGCGCTGGGTATTCTTCTGCTGATCGAGGCGGTGCGGCAGGTGCGCGGCGAAGCCGGTGCGCGCCAGGTGCCGGGCGCCGAAATCGCCGTTGCCCACGGCACCGGCGGCCTCGCATTTTCGACTGCCTCCACAGTGGTGCTCGCCCGTGACTGACGCGTTTCCGCTTTCCGATCTCGGCGCCGCCGACCCCACCACCGAGGCGTTCTGGACCGCCTGCGAGCAGCACCGCCTGCTGGTGCAGCATTGCAAGGCCTGCGGTGAGAACCAGTTCTATCCGCGGCCGTTCTGCCTGTCCTGCGAATCAAACGATCTCGAATGGGCGGAGACGGCGGGCAAGGGCACGATCTACTCGCTGACCACCATCCGCATGCCGGTGACGCCGGAACTGCCGCCGCCCTATTTGCTGGCTCTGGTCGACCTCGACGAGGGGCCGCGCCTGCTCACCAACATCGTTGGCGTCGACACCGCGACCATCGGCGATCGCGTCGAGCTGACCTGGCGGGCGCGCGAAAACCTGCCGCCGCTGCCGGTGTTCCGCCCGGCTGCGGGGGTGACTAGATGACGCCGCCGCGAACCAGCCTCGAGGACTGCATCGCCGTCATCCGCGACCTGATCGCCTTCCCGACCGTTTCGCGCGATTCGAACCGCGAATTGCTCGCCTATGTCGAGGCGCTGTTGTCGCGCCATGGCATAGCCTCCGACATCATCTGGAACGCCGACAGGACCAAGGGCAATCTGTGGGCGACGATCGGCCCGGCGGACGTACCAGGCGTGATCCTGTCGGGCCACAGCGACGTCGTGCCGGTGGACGGCCAGGCCTGGACCAGCAACCCGTTCACGCTGCGCGATGGCGGCGACGGCCTGCTCTACGGCCGCGGCACCTGCGACATGAAGGGCTTCATCGCCATCGTGCTGGCCGCGGTGCCGTCGCTGGTCGCCCGCGACCTAAAGGTGCCGATCCACATCGCCATCTCCTATGACGAGGAGCTCGGCTGCACCGGCGTCACCAGCCTGATCGACCGGCTGTCGGTGACGCCGGTCAAGCCGGCGCTCTGCATCGTCGGCGAGCCGACCAGCATGCAGGTGATCGTCGGCCACAAGGGCGGCGGCATGTTCAGCATCCGCGTCACCGGCACCAGCGCCCATTCCAGCCTGGCGCCGACCGCCGTGAACGCGATCGAATACGGCGCCGAGATGATTGCCTACATCAAGAGCCTGTCGACGGAGCAGGCCCATCACGGCGCTCATGACCATGCCTACGACGTCGCCCATTCGACGCTGTCGGTGACGACCATCTCGGGCGGCGCGGCGCTCAACATCATCCCCAACCATTGCGAGATCGGCTTCGACATCCGCTCTCTACCCGAGGTCGACGCGCGCGCGCTCGTCGAGCGCATTCGCGCCTATGCCAGAACCGAGGTCCTGCCGCGCATGCGCGCGGTCTCTCCCGAAGCCGATATCGTCGTCGAGCCGATCGTCGAGTTCGTCGGCCTTTCGACCGATGCCGACCACCCCGCCGTCACCTTCGTCAAACAGCTCGTCGGCCGCAACGACCACGCCAAGGTCGCCTATGGCACCGAGGCGGGCCTGTTCAGCGTGCGCGCCGGCATCGTCTCCGTCGTCTGCGGCCCCGGCGCGATCGCCCAGGCGCACAAGCCGGACGAGTTCATAGCCGTGTCCGAGGTCGACCGATGCCGCGTGATGATCGACCGGCTGGCCGATGTGCTAGAAACTGCGGGGCTGAACTGGTGAACAGGCGCTACGACGCGATCGTCATCGGGGCCGGCATTGCCGGTACCGGCACCGCATACCATCTGCGCAAGGCCGGCCTCTCGGTCGCCCTGATCGATGCCAACCAACCCGGATGGGCGGCATCCGGGCGCAATCCCGGCTTTCTCTGGCTGCAGACCAAGGCCGCCGGCGTTTCGATGCAGTTCTCGCTCGCCTGCCGCCAATTCGCCGAGGGCCTGACCGAGGTGTTTCCAGACTTCGGCTTCCGTGCTTGCGGCGGCCTCATCATCTATCGCGCCGCCGCGTTCGAGCCGGTGGCGCGCGCCTTCGTTGCCGACCGCGTCGCTGCCGGGCTGCCGGTCGAGCTCCTCGACCGAGCCCAGCTCCTGGACCTGGTGCCGGACATCGGTCCGGAAGTGTCGGGCGCGGTCTGGAACCCGCTTGATGCCCACCAGGATACCCGCAAGCTGCTGCGCCACGTGGCGGATGCGTTCGTCGGCCTCGGCGGTGCGGTGATCAGCCAGACGCGCGTTGCCAGGATTTTGACCGTTGGCGGCGCCGTGCGCGGGGTGCGGCTGGCCGATGGCGCGGAACTCGCGACCCGGACGGTTGTGGTCGCCGGCGGGCCATGGACCAACGATCTGCTCCGCCCGCTCGACCTCGCGTTCCCGTTCTTGCCGGTGCGCTTCGAGGCCGCCGAGACGGTGCCGGCGCCGTTCCGGCTCGGTCCGGTCGTCGCCGGACAATCCCTGTTCCGCTTCTTCACGCCCCCCGGGGTGGCGGCGGAGAGCCTGCCGCGCGAACCCTCCGAGCGCATCCTGCCGGGGCTGGGCTTCACCGAGCAGATTGCCAGCCATCCCGACGGGTCTTTGCAGTTCGGCTGCGCCTACGAGGTCGGCAGCGACCTCGACCAGGCCACAGTCGCCGGCCAGGCGATGGCCTGTTCCATCCACAGCCGCAACTTCCCGGTAATCGCAGGGCTGGCGATAACACGCCAATGGGCCGGGGTGGTGGCGCAGACGCCGGACGGACTCCCGGTCATCGACGCCGCCACCGGGGTCGACGGACTGGTCATCAACAGCGGCCATTTCTTCGGGAACCTGGCGGGAGTCTATTCGGGCCGTATTGTCGCGGATTGCGTCAACGGCGCGACGCCGCCATTCGATCCGGCACCGTTTTCGCGCGAGCGGTTCGGGACGCAACAGGCGGCCTGACCGGACGCAGCGGCCTTCGTCACCGCGCGCGCAGCGTCGAAAGAATCTTCTCGTAGCTCGCCAGCGCCTGTTCGTGCTGGTCGATCGCGTCGTCGAGATGCGCAACCAGGTCGGGATCGGCGTTGCGGCTGTCGCGCCATTCGGCCGACCGCAGCCAGTCGCGATTCTCAAGCGTGGTCCTGATCGCTTCCTCGATGCGCTTGATGCGCTGTTCCACCGACATCGGCTGTCCTCCCTAGGCTTCTTGGCCAGCCGACAGGAGATGCGGCCGCCCCGCGACATCGGCGTGGTCGAGGCGGGCGACCGGGACATTTCGCCCGATCCCGGTTGCTTGCCTTTCGGCAGAATCCGGCTAGAAGCCTGAGGATCGAGCCTAAAATCTACCGCCGGGTGCGACCATGACAGAGATCCTCGAGACGCCGAAGCTCGTCACCGTTTTCGGAGGGTCCGGGTTCGTCGGCAGGCACATCGTCCGCGCGCTGGCCAAGCGCGGCTACCGGGTGCGGGTTGCGGTGCGCAGACCTGACCTTGCGGGCCATCTCCAGCCGCTCGGCAATGTCGGCCAGATCTGCGCCGTGCAGGCCAATCTCAGGGTCCGCTGGTCGGTCGACCGCGCCGTGCAGGGCGCGGACCACGTCATCAACCTCGTCGGAATCCTTTATGAAAGCGGCCGCCAGAATTTCGCCGCCGTCCACGAGTTCGGCGCGCGCGCGATCGCCGAAGCTGCCAGGGGCGCTGGCGCGGGACTGACCCATATGTCGTCCATCGGCGCCGACCTCGATTCGGAATCGGCCTATGCCGCCAGCAAGGCCCGCGGCGAAAAGGCGGTGCTGGAGACGCTTCCGGGCGCAGTGATCATTCGTCCGTCCATCGTATTCGGCCCTGAGGACGGCTTTTACAACCGCTTCGCCGCGATGGCGCGGGTGTCGCCGATCCTGCCGCTGATCGGCGGCGGCAATACGAAATTCCAGCCCGTCTATGTGGGGGATGTCGCGGAAGCCTTCGCGCGTTCCGTCGACGGCAAGCTCACGCCGGGTGCGACCTACGAACTCGGCGGTCCCGAGGTCATGACCTTCCGCGAATGCCTCGAGGAGATGCTGTCCATCATCGGGCGTCAGCGCGCGCTGGCCAGCGAGCCTTGGTGGCTTGCCAAGTTGCAGGGATCGCTGCTGGGATTGCTGCCCAAGCCGCCGCTCACCAGCGACCAGGTGACGCTGCTGAAATACGACAATGTCGTCTCCAAGGCCGCGAAGGATGCCGGCCGTACGCTGGAGGGCATCGGCATCCAGCCGCAGTCGACCGGTGCGATCCTGCCGAGCTACCTTTGGCGCTATCGCGAAACCGGCCAGTTCAAGCGTCCGACTGAAGCCTGAGCTTGGTGCCGTCGGCGCGGACCGGCGTTAGCCGACCAGCCAGAGCCCCAAAAGCCCGGCGGCGCCGACCACGATGCGCCACCAACCGAACAGCGCGTAGCCATAGCGCGAGACGTAGTCGAGCAGCGAGCGCACCACCAGCACCGCCACGACGAAGGCGGCGACGAAGCCGGCCGTGATCGTCCACAGGTCGGCGGCCGACAGGATGTCGCGGTTCTTGATCAGGTCGAGCGCGAAGGCGCCCGCCATGGTCGGCATGGCGAGATAGAAGGAAAACTCCGCCGCCGAGCGCTTGTCGGTGCCCATCAGCATGGCGCCGACGATCGTTGCGCCGGAGCGCGACGTGCCTGGGATCATCGCCAGGCACTGGAACAGGCCGATCTTGAAATAGAGCGAAAGCGGGAAGCCGAGCGGATTGTTGTAGCGCGGCTCCGGCGCGAAGCGGTCGACGAAGAGCAGCACGACGCCGCCGATGATCAGCATCACGCAGATCGTCATCGGCGATTCGAACAGCACCGTCTTGATGAAGTCGTGCGCCAGGAAGCCGATCACCGCGGCTGGCAGGAAAGCGATGAGCACGCCGATGACGAATCGGCGGGCATAGGGATTGGTCGGGATCGACCGCACCAGCCCCCAGAGCCGGGTGAAGTAGACCGACAGGATCGCCAGGATGGCGCCGAGTTGGATGAGCACCTCGAAGGCTTTTCCCGTCGATTCGAAGCCGAGGAAGTGCGACGCCAGCAGCAGGTGGCCGGTGGAAGACACCGGGATGAACTCGGTCAAGCCCTCAAGCATGCCGAGCAGGACCGCTTCAACGATGCTTGTGTTGTCCATGGGGCTCCGAATCAGTGGCGGAAGGGCACATTGCTTGTCATAGCGCCGCGCCTCACCTATAGCTCGTTGCGCTTAACAGCGTGTTGAATCGCGGAAGCGGAAACCAAAATGCCGCGGCGGCTGCCCGGCCGGTCCTGCGCCTGATTTCGGGAACGATGCTTACCCTTTTCCACCATCCTATGTTCGCCGGCTGCCGTTTCGTCCGACTCGCCTTCGGGGAGTACGGGGAGGAACTGGCGCTGATCGAGGAAAAGCCGTGGACGCGGCGCAAGGAGTTCCTGAACCTCAACCCGGCCGGCACGCTGCCCGTGCTGCTTGCCGAGGGCGACGTGCCCATCGTCGGCGCCGGCGCGATCGCCGAGTATCTCGATGAAACGCGCGGCGTGCTCAAGCGCGACCGCCGGCTGCTGGCCGAGGATCCGATCGGCCGCGCCGAGATAAGGCGGCTCGCCGACTGGTATCTCAGCAAGGCCGAGAGCGAGGTCACGCGCCATCTCGTGCGCGAGCGGGTGCTGAAGCCGCTAATGGGCGGCGGTTCCCCCGATTCGGCGGCGATTCGCACCGCCCGCGCCAACATCCAGCAGCATATGAAATACACCAACTGGCTGGCCGGCACGCGCAACTGGCTGGCCGGCACGCGCATCACCTATGCCGACCTTGCCGCCGCCTCGACGCTGTCGATCCTCGACTATCTCGGCGAGATCGACTGGAGCGACTATGCCGCCGCGCGCGACTGGTACACGCGGCTGAAGTCGCGCCCGTCCTTCCGGCCTCTGCTCGGCGACCGCGTGCGCGGCCTGTCGCCGGTCTCGCACTATGCGGACCTCGACTTCTAAAGCCCCGGCGCCTGCCCGGCTCCGGGCACTGATCGAGCGCGAAGCCCGCCGCGAAGGCTTTGATGCGGTCGGCATCACCACCCCCGACGCCATACCGCTTGCCGCCGGAAGGCTGCAGGAATTCGTCGCAGAGGGCATGCACGGCTCGATGGGCTGGATGGCCGAGACGTTTGCCCGCCGCGCCGCGCCCGCCGCATTGTGGCCTGAAGTACGCTCAGTGGTGATGCTGGCCATGAACTACGGGCCGGATAGCGATCCGCGCGAAGGCCTCGCCAGGCGCGACCGCGCGCTGATCTCGGTCTATGCCCGCAACCGCGACTATCACGACGTGGTGAAGGGCCGGCTGAAGACGGTTGCAGCCAGGCTCGCCGCAGCCTCGGGCAAAGAGGTCAAGGTGTTTGTCGATACCGCGCCGGTCATGGAAAAGCCGCTGGCCGAAGCCGCCGGGCTCGGCTGGCAGGGCAAGCACACCAACCTGGTGAGCCGCGAGTTCGGCTCCTGGCTGTTTCTCGGCAGCATCTTTTCGGCTGCGGAACTGGAGCCCGACCGGCCGGACGCAGACCATTGCGGCTCTTGCGCCGCCTGCCTCGCCGCCTGTCCGACCGCCGCTTTTCCGGCGCCCTACCGGCTCGATGCGCGGCGCTGCATCTCCTACCTCACCATCGAGAACAAGGGGCCGATCCCGCATGAATTCCGCGCCGCGATCGGCAACCGAATCTATGGCTGCGACGACTGCCTGGCCGCGTGCCCGTGGAACAAGTTCGCGTCTGCCGCCTCTGAGGCGAAGCTCGCAGCCCGCGCCGACCTCGTCGATCCGCCGCTCGCCGAATTTTTGGCGCTCGACGACGCCGCGTTTCGTCGAAAGTTTTCGGGGTCGCCGGTCAAACGCATCGGCCGCGACCGGTTTGTGCGCAACGTGCTAATCGCGGCGGGCAATTCCGATGCCGCCGACTTCCTGCCCGCCTGCGAAAACCTTCTCGGTGATGCATCGCCGCTGGTGCGCGGAGCGGCGGTATGGGCGGTTTCGCGGCTGGCGGGCAGCCAGGCGCTGGCGGGATTGGCCGAGCGCCACGCAGCCGGAGAAACGGACGCCGGCGTGCTGGCCGAATGGGCTCTGGCCTGCCCGGAAAAAATGCGGCACGCAGGGGCATGACCGAGAAAAACTTCCTCATCCTTGGCGCCGGCTATTCCGGCCAGGCTTTTGCGCGCACCCGGCGCGCCGGCGAGCGCATTCTTGGCACCACCCGCTCGGACAAAAATTTCCCCGCACTGCAAGGTGCGGGCATCAAGCCGCTGCTGTTCGACGGCTCGGGCGTATCCGAGTCGCTCGCCGAAGCGATCGGCGCCGCTACCCATGTCGTCGTTTCGGCCGCGCCGGGCGATGACGGCGATCCGGTGCTGCGGGCCTGCACTAACGCGCTTCTAGCTGCCCCGAACCTTGCCTGGATCGGCTATCTGTCCACCGTCGGCGTCTATGGCGACCATGAGGGCGCCTGGGTGGACGAGAGCGCCGAATGCCGGCCGACCTCCCGTCGCTCTATGGCGCGCATCGAAGCCGAGCGCGAATGGCTGGCGTTCGGCGAACGGCGCGGCGTGCCGGTGGCAATCCTGCGGCTTTCCGGCATTTATGGGCCCGGCCGCAACGCCTTCGTCAACCTCGCCAACGGAACCGCGCGGCGGCTGGTCAAGCCCGGCCAGGTGTTCAACCGCATTTTCGTCGACGACATCGCCGGTGCCCTGCGCTACCTCGCGGACCGCGGAATCGGCGGCATCTTCAACCTCACCGACGATCTGCCGGCGCCGCCGCAGGATGTCGTCGCCCATGCCGCCGAAATCATGGGCGTCGAGCCGCCGCCGGAAATCGCGTTCGACACGGCCGAACTGACGCCGATGCAGCGCTCCTTCTACGGCGAGAACAAGCGCGTCTCCAACGCCGCCATCAAAAAGTCCGGCTACCTGTTCCAGTATCCCGACTACCGGTTCGCGCTGGCGGCGCTGTGGCGCGACGGCAACTGGCGCGGCACTCCTGGCGATCGCCGGAGCCCGATCGGGCCATGATCGGCTGGTGCCGCCGCCCGGGCGTGCTAAGCTTTGGTTAACCAATCCGGCCGAAGGCTTTCAGTTTCGGCATCTGCGCGGATCATGGTCATGCGGTACTGGCTCAAATTCCTTGGCACGGCGTTGCTGGCGGCGGCGGTGGCGCTGACCGCCCTGCCGATCACGCTCGACGCCGCCGAAACCCCGGCCAAGACGCTGTTCGGCAACAAGAAGCTGCCCGCCGCAATGGCCGCGCATTCCTACGGCTTCTACAGCAAGGGCTGTTTCTCCGGCGGCGTGGCGATTGCCACCGATGGCCCGACCTGGCAGGCGATGCGCCTTTCGCGCAATCGCCGCTGGGGCCACCCCGCGATGATCCGGCTGATCGAGAAGCTGTCGCGCGAGGCCCAGGCCGACGGCTGGCCGGGCCTGCTTCTCGGCGACATCTCCCAGCCGCGCGGCGGCCCGATGCTGACCGGCCACGCCTCGCACCAGATCGGCCTCGACGCCGATATCTGGCTGACGCCGATGCCCAATCACAAGATGAGCTACGCCGAGCGCGAGAACATGAGCGCCGTCTCGATGATCAAGAAGGGCGGGCTCACGGTCGACGACCGCCTGTGGACGCCCGCGCATGCGGCGCTGATCCGCCGCGCCGCCATGTATCCCGAAGTCGAGCGCATTTTTGTCCACCCGGGCATCAAGAAGAAGCTGTGCGACACGGCCAAAGGCGATCGCTCCTGGCTGCGCAAGGTGCGCCCTTTCTGGGGCCACGACTATCACTTCCACGTCCGCATCGGTTGCCAGCCCGGCTCGCAGGGATGCAAGGAGCAGGAGAAGGTTCCCGCCGGCGATGGCTGCGACAAGCTGGACTGGTGGTTCACCGAAGAGCCTTGGCGGCCGGCAAAGGGACCCGAAAAGCCGAAGGCTCGCGACGTCATGACCATGGCAAGCCTGCCAAAGGCGTGCCGCGCCGTGCTCGACGCGCCGAATCCGGCCTCGGAGGCCGCGGTGACCATGGGCATCGACGGCGGCATGGTCGCCTCCGCGCCCGCCCAGCTGGCGCCGGCCGATTCGGCGGCCGAGCCGCAGGTCGACACCTCCGCCGCGCCGATCGCCGCCAGCGCCTATGCCGATACGCCGGAGACCGGCGCGCCGCTGCCGAGGCCGCGGCCGGCGAACTGACGCCATCTATGCAGGCGCCCGTCGCTTGGCTATAGCGGTGCCGGACTCCCGAGGCATCGCGGATCGCTCGTTTGGCAAGCAGACTGGCCCTGATCGCCCATGACGAGAAGAAGGACGACATGGTCGCCTTCGCGCTTCGCCATGAAGCGATCCTGCGCCTCCACGCCATGGTCGCCACCGGCACCACGGGCCAGCGCATCATGGATGCCTGCCCGGGCCTGCAGATCCGGCGCCTGAAGAGCGGCCCGCTAGGCGGCGACCAGCAGATCGGTGCGCTGATCGCCGAGGGCGAGGTCGACGCACTGATTTTCTTCGTTGATCCGCTGACGCCGTTGCCGCATGACGTGGATGTCAAGGCGCTGATGCGGCTGGCAATCGTCTACGACATTCCGATGGCGCTCAACCGGGCGACGGCGGAAGTGCTGGTAAGGCAGTTCGCGGGCGAATGACGGGGCCGCGCCACCGGGAGGGCACATGACGACCGCTGTCGCGGGACCGACCGCATTGAAATTCCCGATCCTGATCGGCGACATCGGCGGCACCAATGCGCGCTTCGCGCTGGTGCTCGGTCCGGACGAAGAGACGCTTTTCGTGCCGACCGTGCCGACCGCGCGCTTCGCCACCATCGACGACGCGATCCGCTCCGCCATCCTGGAAGGCACGCCGATCCGGCCGCGTTCGGCGGTGCTGGCCGTCGCCGGCCCGGTCGACGGCGACGAGATCGCCCTCACCAACTGCCCCTGGGTGGTCAAGCCGAATGGCATGTACGACACCGTCGGCATCGAGGACGTCGTTGTTCTCAACGACTTCGAGGCGCAGGCGCTCGCCGTCGTAGCGCTCGGCGAGGAGCACATGGAGAAGATCGGCCTGGGTACACCCGAAGAGGGCGCCGGCCGCGTCGTGCTTGGACCCGGCACCGGCCTCGGGGTCGCCGGCCTGATCTATTCGCTCGGCCGCTGGATACCGGTGCCGGGAGAGGGCGGCCACATGGACATCGGCCCGCGCACGCCGCGCGACCGCGCCGTGTTTCCGCACATCGAGCCGATCGAGGGCCGTATTTCGGGCGAGCAGATCCTGTGCGGCCGCGGCCTGGTCAGCCTCTACCGCGCCGTCTCGGCGGCCGACGGCAAGGCGGCGCGCTTCACCACGCCGGCCGAAATCACCGCCGCCGGGCTGGACGGCTCGGACGCGGTCGCGGCGGAGACGCTATCGCTCTTCGTCACCTATCTTGCCCGCACCGCCGGTGATCTTGCGCTGGTGTTCATGAGCCGGGGCGGCGTCTTCCTGACCGGCGGCATCGCCCAGAAGATCGTGCCGGCGCTGAAGAACGGCGAATTCCGCCGCGCCTTCGAGGACAAGGCGCCGCACAGTGCGCTGATGCGGGCGATGCCCGTCTATGTCATCACCCATCCGCTCGCGGCCGTGCACGGGCTCGCCGCCTATGCGCGCTGGCCGGAACGGTTCGGCGTCCAGACTGCCGGCCGGCGCTGGACCCGCTGACGCCCTCTTGCAGTGCGGCGATAGGCAAGCCGGAACATTGGCGCTATAGGGGCGCCGAGAGCATGTCTCCCGAAAGCGCCAGCCGGTTTCGGGGTCAAGACGTGCCTGATCAAGAATCTACGGCACCTCGCGTGGTGCCGTAAGAGGTCCGGACGTGGCAAGCAGCGCCAAGTTGAAGATAAGCAAAAACCCCGGCGAGGTGGTGGCGGTCATCCGCCGCGTGCTCGCCGAGAACGGGCGCGACTACGTCTGGCACTACGTGTTCGCGGGACTTTGCCTGCTCGCGGTCGCAGCGACCACGGCGTTCAGCGCCTGGATCATGCGCGACGTCATCGACGAGATCTTCTACCGCCAGCGCGGCGACCTGGTGGCGCTGATCGCGTTCGGCATCTCCGCCGCCTTCGTCGTGCGCGGGCTGGCCACTTACGGCCAGGCGGTGACGCTGGCGAAAGTCGGCAACAACCTCGTTGCCCGCTACCAGCAGCGGCTGTTCGAGCACCTGCTCAAGCTGGACATCGGCTTTTATTCCGAAACCCGCTCGGCGCACCTCGCCGCCCAGATCAACCAGAACGTCGTCGGCATCCGCGACCTTCTCGGCATGACGGTGACGTCGGTCGCGCGCGACGCGGTTTCGTTGATCGGCCTGGTCGGCGTGATGATCCTGCAGGATCCGATGCTGGCGCTGATCGGCCTCCTGATCGGCCCGCCGCTGGTCTACACCGTCAACAAGCTGATGAAGCGGCTGCGCCGGGTCACACGTGAATCGGTCGACGTCAATTCGCGGCTAATCGGCGCCATGCAGGAAGCCACGCAGGGCATCGCCATCGTCAAGGCCTTCACCATGGAGGACCAGCTTTCGGCCAAGATGGCCAAGCTGATCGCCGATGCCGAATACCGCTCCAACAAGATCGCCCGCGTTTCCGAGCGGCTGACACCGATCACCGAAATGCTGGCCGGCTTCGCGATCGCCGGCGTGATCGCCTATGCCGGCTTCCGTGCCATTTCGGCCAGCGAGCCGCCCGGCTCGATCTTCGCGTTCATCACCGCCTTGCTGCTGGCCTACGATCCGGCGCGAAGGTTGGCCCGATTGCAGGTCGGGCTCGAGCGCTCGCTGGTCAATGCGCGCATGATCTACGAGATCCTGGACATCGAGCCGCAGCAGGGCGACGTCCCCGGCGCCGCGGCGCTGGCGGTCGACCGCGGCAGCGTGCGCTTCGACGACGTCACCTTCGCCTATCCGGGCGGCGAGCCGGTGCTTTCCGGCGTCAGTTTCGTCGCCGAGGCCGGACGCACCACGGCAATCGTGGGCGCATCCGGCGCCGGCAAGTCGACGCTGCTCACCCTTTTGCAGCGCTTCTACGATCTCGACGGCGGCCGCATCACCATCGACGGCACCGACATCGCCACCGTGACAAAACATTCGCTGCGCCAGTCGATGGCCTACGTCACCCAGCACCCCTACCTCTTCGAGGGCACGATCCGCGACAATATCCGCTACGGCCGCCCCGACGCCACCGACACCGAGATCGAGGAAGCCGCGCGCCGCGCCCAGGCGGAAGATTTCATCCTGCAGCAGCCGCAGGGCTTCGACACGCCTCTCGGCGAGAACGGCATCACGCTCTCCGGCGGCCAGCGGCAGCGCCTGTCTCTGGCGCGCGCCATCGTGCGCGACGCGCCGATCCTGCTGCTCGACGAGGCGACATCCGCGCTCGACACCGAATCGGAGGCGCGCGTCCAGCAGGCGCTCGACGAGGTGATGAAGGGCCGCACCACCATCGTGATCGCGCACCGCCTCTCGACCGTCATCGACGCCGGCCATATCGTGGTGCTGGAGCACGGGCGCGTCGCGGAGGAAGGCACGCACGCCGAGCTTATGGCGGCGCCGAGCGGCGTCTATGCCCGCTTCCACCGCGTGCAGAGCGAGCGCGGCCTTGGCCTGGTCGACGATACGGCGCCGGTCAACGCGCTTGCCGAGCCGCCGGAAACGGAAGCCGGTAGCCTGAGGAGGAAGGCATGAGCGAGATGGGACTGGTCGTGGTCGGCGCGGCCGGCCGCATGGGCCAGACGCTGCTGCGCACCATCGCCGCCATGCCCGGCGTGCGCGTCGCCGCCGCGATCGAGCGCAGTTCCTCGCCGCAGGTCGGCAAGGACGCCGGCGAACTCGCCGGCCTCGGCAACATCGGCGTTCCGATCACCGACGATCCGCTGCCGGCCTTCGCCAGGGCCGACGGCGTGCTCGACTTCAGCGTGCCGGCCGCGACCGTTGAGTTCGCCGGCTACGCCGCGCAGGCGCGCATCGTGCATGTCATCGGTACCACCGGCTGCAGCGCGGAGGATGATGCAAGGATCGCCGCCGCGGCGCGGCACGCCACAATTGTCAAGTCCGGCAACATGAGCCTAGGCGTCAACCTTCTGTCGGTGTTGGTCGAGCAGGCGGCCCGCGCACTTCCCGCCGGCGACTTTGACATCGAGATCGTCGAGATGCACCATCGGCACAAGGTGGACGCGCCCTCCGGCACCGCGCTGCTGCTCGGCCAGGCCGCAGCCGCCGGGCGCGGGCTCCAGCTCGCCGAGCATTCGGTGCGCTCGCGCGACGGCCACACCGGCCCGCGACCGGCCGAGGCCATCGGCTTCGCCGCGCTGCGCGGCGGCTCGGTGGTCGGCGACCATTCCGTGATTCTCGCCGGCAGCGGCGAGCGCATCACGCTGACCCACCAGGCCGAGGATCGCGGCATCTTTGCGCGCGGCGCCATCACCGCCGCTCTGTGGGGCCGAGGCAGGAAGCCTGGCCTCTACTCCATGCGCGACGTGCTGGGACTGGCCGGCGCATGAACTGCTGGATCGGCATCGCCGCTGCCGACCATGTCGCCATCGGCGTCGCCGACGGTTTCGCGATGTTTGCCCACGGCCGCCACGACGCGGCGAAGAAGGTGCTGCCCGGCGACTGGGTAGCCTACTATTCGCCGCGCCAGGGCATGAAGGAAGGCGCCGAGGTGCGCGCCTTCACCGCGGTCGGCCGCGTTCTGCCCGGCGACCCGGGCGAGCGCGAGATGCTGCCCGGCACGACCGGCTGGTACCGGCGCGTCGGCTGGCTGGATGCACGCCCGGCTGATATCTACCCGCTGCTCGACCGCTTTTCCTTCGTGACCGACCGCCAGCACTGGGGCATGTATTTCCGCAAGTCGCTGTTCAAGGTTTCGAGCGCCGATTTCGGCCTGATCGCGGATGCGATGGGCGCCGGCGCCACGTTCCGTCAATCGCTGCAGCCATAGGCAAAGGAGCATTCATGTCCGGCACTCTCGTCCTCGTCCGCCACGGCCAGAGCGAATGGAACCTGAAGAACCTCTTTACCGGTTGGCGCGACGTCGACCTGACGGAACAGGGGCACGCCGAGGCCAGGAGCGCCGGCGAAAAGCTCAAGGCGCGCGGCCTGAAGTTCGACATCGCCTTCACGTCGGCTCTGAAGCGCGCGCAGAAAACCTGCCAGCACATCCTGGACGCCGTTGGCCAGAGCGGACTGGAGACGATCCGCGACCAGGCTCTCAACGAGCGCGACTACGGCGACCTTTCCGGCCTCAACAAGGACGACGCTCGCAAGAAGTGGGGCGAGGAGCAGGTGCATGTCTGGCGCCGCTCCTACGACGTACCGCCGCCAGCCGGCGAAAGCCTGAAGGACACCGGCGCGCGCGTGTGGCCCTATTACCTGCACACCATGCAGCCGCATGTCCTGCGCGGCGAGACCGTGCTGGTCGCCGCCCACGGCAATTCGCTGCGCGCGTTGATCATGGCGCTCGACGGCATGAGCGGCGACGAGATCGTCAAGCTGGAACTCGGCACCGGCGTGCCGATCGTCTATCGGCTAAACGCCGATTCCACCGTCGCCTCGAAGGAAGTGCTGGGCTGAGCCGGCGCCAGCCTTCGGTACTTCACGGGCGCCGAACCGGCCGAAATCGAACGTGACCGCTGGACCAACAGGCCCGGCGGGATTCGGGCCAGCGGCTGCGCCACTATGACCTTGCTGCGGACCTGCAGCCGAAGACCCGGTCTCGCACTCCCACACGCCCCCCAAGCCCTGAGACCGGGTCTTTTCGGCTCAAAACGCCACTTCGACTGTGGCAGAAAACACGAAACGTTAAATTTACGACAGGTTAGTCGGCCGCCCACCTTGACGTGCGGGCCGAATGCTCCATGCTCGATAGTGTAATCTCCGGTCTCTCATCCGGTGGTTAGGAACGGGGGCCGATCCAGTGCGACCTGGATCGGCCCTTTCTCGTTTCGTGTTCGAGGCTCTGCCCCGGTAGCGGGTACGGCTCGCGGCCGGAAGGCGCTCGACGGGAGACCGAACGGTTGCCACCACCCTGCGCTATGGTGTCTTGCTATCCCGTCTCCGCGTCTTGGGGCGAGGGGAGGCGCGCCGCCGGTAGCGAATCGATCTGGGCAAGCGGCTCGCGAGCCATGCCACCGGGAAGCGGCTCCGCCCCCAAAGCGAGCGCCTGCGCCGGGGATGTCCGCATTGTTTGCCGCCAATCGAAAATCAACGGGAGATTCGGCGTTGACAGCGCATGCCGGTCCCCTTACATCGGCGGCGCACCTTGCCCAGGTGGCGGAATTGGTAGACGCGCACGGTTCAGGTCCGTGTGCCGCGAGGCGTGGAGGTTCGAGTCCTCTCCTGGGCACCATCCTTTTGGATGGCCCTTGAATTTATTGCAGTTTTCTCGGCTTTGCCCGCTTCCGCCCACCTCACCTGCCGGCGGGACACTTTCGTCCTTTTTCTGTTCCGGCACGAGCAGGTGCATTGGCTCACGGGTGAGCCGTCACTGAGGGGCGTCTGTCCAAGGCGCTCCCTGAGCCAATAGGATCCCATCGCGCTTTTAGGTGTCATTCGGGCTGACGAACGCCGGTCTCGGCCGCCCCGTTGCGGATGCGCCGCGTTACCATCAGCGCATCCGCGTCGGCAGCGGCGGTTTCTGCATATTTGTCAGGGTCGGTAACCTGGTCGACGACGCTGGAGAGTTTCGCGGCATTCAAGCGCCCGGTGTTCACGGGCGCGGCTGCAGATCACGTTCACGACTTCGTCAGGCCTCACCGTCAAAGGCTGATCGTGTCGGGGGAGTGCGCCAGATGAGACGTTGAAGGAAAGCGGACTGGCTTTCCCTCTTGCCAATTCACCGACCGACGGAAGCCCGTGTGGACCTGACAGAGCCTCGCCGCGCCCGCATCGTTGCGATTTCAGGCAGGTTAGTCGGCGGTCCAAGTTGCGCGCTTGCCGAGGTGCCTCGAGCAGCCTCTTCGCGGTCGGGCCGCTGACGCGCGGAGCCTTTTTCGAGATCGACGCGGTGCCGGAGATCGCGAGTGCAGTGCGCCCGGCTCGCGCCATAGCCCGTCAGAGCAGATAGGTTCGTACGGTGGACGCGCCCGGGTTCGGCCGGTTGCGGTGATACCCGACCTGCCGGCCTTCCGTCGCCTGGTCGCGCAACACCGGTGCGATCTCGGTTCCGAACGCCTCGATCTCGGCGACGGTGTCGAGGCCCGAAATGACCAGTTCGGCGATGCCGAGTGCCGCGTAGGGCGCGTACCGGCGGGCGATCGAGGCGGACGAGCCGTCCCACTGGACGACGTTACCGCTCGCATGGTCCTGGAGCCGCAACCGGACAGGGAGGGCGAAGCGGATACGATCGGTCCGGCCGAACTCGGCCGCGGCGACGCGCACGCGCTCCATGATTCTGGCGACGTCGGCTGGCGTGCCCGGCGACAATTCGAACACGTCGGCATGGCGGCCGGCGACCTTCAACGCGGTGCCGGAGAGGCCGCCCATGCGGATCGGCATCAGGTCGCGCGGACCCTTCTCCCGCACATGACCGCCGCGGAAGCCGTAATAGGTGCCCTCGAAATCGAAAGGCCGGTCGTTCAGCCACAGGCGCTTCAGCAGCGTCAGATACTCGTCAGTCCGGCGATGATGGCCGATATTGTCCGCTCCCGCGATGGAGCCTGGCTGCTGCCGGTGAGCGCCGGGATGATGCGCAGTGAAAGGCGCTCGCCGGAGATGCGGTCGAGTTCCATGATCTGGTTGGCGGCCACCACCGGCGCAATCGGCCCCGCCCAGTGCGCCATGCCGATCCCCAGGGTCGCCGTGCGCCGCGCGGCGAAGGCCGAAAAATCCATGTTGGCGAGGATGCCGCCAGCCGCAGGAATTCGAGCAGCGGGTCGAAGATGCCGCGCCCGACCTCGCTCGTGCCGATTGCGATGCCGACGGGAATCCCGACCAGCGTCGCCGCCACAAGCGCGGCAAAAACTCGGCCGAGGTTGGCGCCGAGATGCGCAAGCAGCGTGGCGTCGACGAAACCGTCGTTCCAGACGACGACGAACTTGCGCGCGACCGCGAGCGGCGACGGCATGAACACGGGCGAGACGGGCTGCAGCGCGGAGGCCAGCGCCCAGGCGGCCAGCAGCAGCGCGATGGTCGCCAGGCTGATGCGCCGGGCCGTCCAGCCTGATCGCGCCGGCACGACCGGGCGTGGTTCGGCCTGGGCCTGATCATCCGCCTGCCGCTCCGCCGGATCCCCGTCGGCTGCCGCGTCGCCTCCCCACACCAGCGTCATGCCGGTTCTCCTTCGAAGATCGCCTCGGAAAGCTCCGCGCGTGCCGCCAGGAAGGCGCGGTCGGTCTTGATCGACACGGCCGATTCGCCCCCAGCGTGGCGCTGGCGGCGTCGACTTGAAACTCCCGCACGATGCGGCCGGGTACGGGGGCCATCACGATGATGCGTGTGCCGAGGAAGAGCGCCTCCTCGATGCGCTGACTTGCCCCAGCCTCCGGCGGGCCCGCGCCGCGCACGGCGGGGTGTGAATGGTTCATCCTACTGTCACAGATGCTACCTAGCGTCTGCCCCCGTGGGCACCGGACGGGCGGGTTGGCAAGGCAAACCCGCAACGGCGGTATGCGCCAACAAGCCAGACTCGCTTCAAGGGGCACTTCGATGAAAAAGCTTTATTTTGGAATTGCCATCCTGGCGCTGCTCGCCGGCCGGGCGCAGGCGGAAGACCTTACGGTCTATACCGCTCTCGAGGCCGACCAGATCAAGGCCTATCAGGCCGCCTTCAACGCCGCTTATCCCGACATCAACATCAACTGGGTTCGCGACTCGACCGGCGTCGTGACGGCCAAGCTTCTGGCCGAAAAGAACAACCCGCAGGCCGACGTGGTCATGGGCCTGGCCGCGACGTCCCTTATGCTCCTCGACCAGGAGGGGATGCTTCAAGCTTACGCTCCGGCTGGGCTCGACAAGCTGAAGCCCTTGATGCGCGACCAGGCGAACCCGCCGAAGTGGGTCGGCATGGACGTGTGGGCGTCGGCGCTTTGCTACAACACCGTCGAAGGCGCGAACAAGTCGGTCCCGGCGCCCACGTCCTGGGCCGACCTGACGAAGCCTGAATACAAGGGCCAGGTGGTCATGCCGAATCCTGCTTCCTCCGGCACCGGCTATCTGATGGTGTCCGGCTGGCTCCAGCAGATGGGCGAGGAAGCCGGCTGGAAGTTCATGGACGCCCTGAACGAAAACATCGCCGCCTACACGCATTCCGGCTCCAAGCCCTGCAAGCAGGCGGCGGCAGGCGAATACGTGGTCGGTCTCTCGTTTGAGTATCGCGCCAACAAGTCGAAGAAGGATGGCGCCCCGATCGAAGCGATCCTTCCTTCGGAAGGTCTCGGCTGGGACATGGAGGCCGCCGCGATCATGGCGACGACCAAGAAGGTGGACGCCGCGAAGAAGCTGCTCGACTGGGCGGTCACCGAGGACGCCAACAAGCTCTACGCGGAAAACTATGCGGTCGTGGCGATCCCCGGGATCCAGTCGCCGCTTGAGTTCATCAAGGGCGACGTGGAAGCCATGCTTGCGAAGAACGACTTCGCCTGGGCGGCCGCGAACCGCGAGCGCATCCTCGCCGAGTGGACCAAGCGCTACGACAGCAAGTCCGAGCCGAAGAGCTGACGACAGTCGGGCCCTGATCGAGCCGCCCGTCGGCTCGATCAGGGATGGTTCGCCGGAAATCATTTGGGCAGGGGGGCTCAGTTGAAACAGACCATTGACGATGGCGGCGAGCCCTATCTCAAGATTCGCAATGTCGGCAAACGCTTCGATCAGTTCGTGGCGCTGCAGGACGTCAATCTCGACATCCACCACGGCGAGTTCGTTTCGTTCCTCGGCCCCTCGGGATGCGGCAAGACCACTCTGTTGCGGGCCATCTCGGGCCTCGATGTCCAGACGACCGGCACGATCATCCAGAACGGCCGCGACATTTCCAATCTTCCGGTCAATCAGCGCGATTTCGGCATCGTGTTCCAGAGCTACGCGCTGTTTCCGAACCTGAAAATCAAGGACAACGTCGCTTACGGCCTGGTTTCCGCCGGCAAGAGCCGTCAGGAAATCGAGAAGCGCTCCGCCGATCTTCTCGGCATGGTGGGCCTGGCCGACCAGGCGGAAAAATATCCGGCGCAACTTTCCGGCGGCCAGCAGCAGCGCGTGTCACTGGCGCGCGCCCTGGCGCTGTCGCCCGGCCTGCTGCTGCTCGACGAACCGCTTTCGGCGCTTGACGCGCGGGTGCGTGCCCGCCTGCGGGGTGAGATCCGCGACCTGCAGCAAAGGCTAGGGATCACCACCATCATGGTCACCCACGACCAGGAAGAAGCCCTCACGATGTCGGATCGCATCGTGGTGATGAGCAAGGGGCGCATCGAGCAGGTCGGCACCCCCGACGAAGTCTACCGTAAGCCCGCCTCACCCTTCGTTGCCGACTTCGTCGGGCGGATGAACTTCATCAAAGGCAGGCTGCTCTCGAATTCCTCAGCCGATTGCCGCGGCGCGCTGCTGTCGTTCGCCTCGGACCTGACCTACGCGCCCGGAACGGAAGTGACCATCTGTCTGAGGCCCGAGGATATCGTCGTACGCGACCTGGCCGCCGCTTCCAACGGCGTCGAGGTCGACATCGGCGTGATGGAGTTCATGGGCAACCACTTTTCCACCACGCTGCATCTCGTCGGCACCAATCTTAGCGTATCCGCCGATCTGTCGATGAACGACGTGCGCGACCTCAACATCAAGCCGGGCGCGCGTATTCACGCGGCACTTCCCGCTGACCGCCTGCGTGTCTTCGCAGGGGCCGCCAGCTAGGCGTAGACGCAATCTCCCGGACCACCCTCGACAGGACAAGTGCGATGACAGCTGTTGCAGCAGGAGACGGAACGGGCGTCGCGGCTCCGCTGCTGACGCAGACCAGCGTCCGGCAGAAGACCAGTCGCGACGAACTTGCCATGCGGATTGCCCTCGTGGCCCTGACGCTCTGGTTGGTCGTAACCGTATTGCTGCCGCTCGCCAGCCTGCTGAAGAAGAGCTTTGAGAACAAGGCCGGCGATTTCGTCGGCCTCGAGAATTTCGCCAAGTTCCTCTCCAGCCCGTCGCTGACGCAGTCGATTTCCAACAGTCTCTGGATCTCAGTCATCAGCACGGTAATCTGCGTCCTGCTCTCCTTCGCCTTCGCCTACGGATTGACGCGGACCTGCATGCCCGGGCGCGGCGTGCTGAGGCTGATCACGCAGATCCCTCTTCTGGCGCCGTCGCTGCTGCCAGGTATCAGCCTCGTCTACCTGTTCGGCAACCAGGGCCTCCTCAAAGGCCTGATGATGGGCAATTCCATCTACGGCCCGATCGGGATCGTCATCGGCGAGGTGTTCTGGACCTTTCCGCATGCGCTGATCATCATGACGACCGCGCTGTCGATGTCGGATGCACGCCTCTACGAGGCGGCCGCCTCGCTGAAGGCAAGCAACTGGCGCACCTTCTGGACGGTGACAATCCCGGGCGCGCGCTACGGCCTTATCAGCGCCACCTTCGTGGTCTTCACGCTGGTCGTAACCGACTTCGGCGTGCCCAAGGTGATCGGCGGCCAATTCAACGTGCTGGCGACCGATGTCTACAAGCAGGTGATCGGCCAGCAGAATTTCCAGATGGGCGCCGTCGTCGGTCTGATCCTGCTGCTGCCCGCCGTGCTGTCGTTTTTCGTCGACCAGTGGGTGCAGCGCAGGCAGTCGACGGCTATGTCGTCGCGTGCGGTGCCCTTGCAGCCGAAGCCGGAAATTTCCATCGACGGTCTCATGTTCGTCATCTGTGCGGTCATCGCCTTCATGATCCTCGTGATCATCGGGGTCGCTTTCTTCGCCTCCCTCGCCAAGCTGTGGCCCTACAACCTGGCCCCGTCCTTCCAGCACTATGACTTCAACAATATGGACGGCGGCGGCTGGGGCAGCTTCTACAATTCGCTGGTGATGGCAGGCTGCACGGCCGTGTTCGGCACGATCGTCGTTTTCGTGGGCGCCTACCTCGTCGAAAAGACCCGAAACTTCGGTGCAGGCCGGCTGGTCTTCCAGTTCCTCGCCCTGCTGCCGCTGGCGGTGCCGGGTATCGTGCTCGGCCTCGGCTACATTTTCTTCTTCAACGCGCCGTCCAACCCGCTCGGGTTCCTGTACGGAACAATGGCCATCCTGGTGATCTGCACCATGTCGCACTTCTATTCGGTCGCGCACCTCACCGCAGTGACCGCGCTGAAGCAGATGGACCAGGAAATCGAGACGGTGGCGTCGTCCCTGCGGGTGCCGTTCTATCGGACGTTTTCGCGCGTGACGCTGCCGGTCTGCCTGCCGGCGGTGCTCGACATCAGCATGTATCTGTTCGTCAATGCGCTGACGACCGTCTCGGCGGTCGTGTTCCTCTACTCGCCCAAGACCACCCTCGCCTCCGTCGCCGTGCTCAACATGGATGATGCCGGCGACACCGCACCTGCGGCGGCGATGGCGATGACCATCTTCTTCGCCGCCACGCTGGTACGCATAGCCTATGCCGTCCTGGTGCGCGGGGCGCTCAACCGCACCCAGGCCTGGCGAAAAAGATAGGCCATGGCGCCCTTGTCGGGCAAAACACCCGCCGTTCCGGCAGATTTGGAGATCGCATGTCTTCGGCATCCGACCTGGGCCAATTCGATCTGGTCGTCGTGGGGGCCGGCATCGTCGGGCTGGCACATGCGCTGGCGGCGGCGAGGCGGGGCAAGCGCGTGGCGGTGGTCGAGCGCGACGCGCGCGCCAACGGCGCATCGATCCGCAATTTCGGCTTCGTGACGGTGACCGGTCAGCAGGCCGGCGCCTGCTGGCAGCGTGCGATGCGCTCGCGCGACGTCTGGGCCGAGATCGTCGACGGCGCCGGGATCGCGGTCGAGCACGTCGGCTTGCTGGTGGTCGCGCGCCGTCCGGAAGCGCGCGACGTGCTCGAGGCGTTTGCCGAAACCGAGATGGGCCGGGAATGCCGCTTCCTGTCCGAGGATGAGGTCGCCGAGAAAGTGCCGGCCGCCCGTGGCGAGAAAGTCGCCGCGCTGTGGTCGCCGCACGAACTGCGGGTGGAAAGCCGCACCGCCATCCCGAAGCTCGCCGCCTGGCTCGAGGCCGCCCACGGTGTGACCTTCTTCTATTCGACGCTGGTGAAAGAGGTTGCGATGCCGACCGTGCGGACCACGCGCGGTACCCTGTCCGCCGACAGCGCGGTCGTCTGCGCCGGCCATGATTTTCTCACGCTGTTCCCGGAGCGCATCGCCGCCTACGGACTGACGACCTGCAAGCTGCAGATGCTGCGGGTCGCGCCCGCCGATCCCGATTTCCGTCTCGGCGCCGCGGTGATGTCGGATCTCGGCCTCGTCCGTTATCTTGGCTATGCCGAACTGCCGCAGGCCGAGGCGCTGAAGCGCAGGTTGGCCAGCGAGCAGCCGGAGGCGCTCGACAACGGCGTGCACCTGATCGTGGTGCAGTCGGCCGACGGCTCGATGGTCGTGGGCGACAGCCACCACTACGGCGAGACGCTGGACCCATTCGCTGAGGAAGGGGTGGACCGGCTGATCATGGACGAATTCGACCGGGTGCTGGCCGTTCCGGGCCGCACCGTCACTGAACGCTGGGTCGGCACCTATGCGTCGGCGAGCGACCGGCTGATGCTGATCGACCGGCCCGCCGACAATCTCCGCCTCGTCATCGTCACCAGCGGGACGGGCGCCTCGACCGCGTTCGCCATCGGCGAGGAGGTTATCTCCGAAATCTTCGGCTCGCTCCACATGGGAAACAGCACATGACGCTCAAGGCCGTTATCTTCGACTGGGCCGGCACCATGATCGACCACGGCTCGCTGGCGCCGATGGGCGCCTTCGTAAAGGTCTTTGGCGATTTCGGCGTCGCCATCACCATCGACGAGGCGCGGGGACCGATGGGCATGCCCAAATGGGACCACATCAACGCATTGCTGAACGAACCTTCGATCGCCGGGCGCTGGCAGGCCGCCCATGGCGCTGCGCCGACCAGCAAGGACGTCGATTCCGTGTTCGAGGTTTTCGTGCCGCTCAACGAGAAGGTGGTGTCGGACTACGCCGAACTGATCCCGGGCGTGCTGGAGACCGTCGCGGAATGCCGCGCCCGCGGCATGAAGATCGGCTCGACCACCGGCTACACCCGCTCGATCATGGAGCAGGTGCTGCCGCTCGCCGAAAAGCAGGGGCTCGTGCCCGACAATCTGGTCTGTGCAGGGGACACGCTTTCCGGCCGGCCGACGCCGTTAATGATGTACAAGTGCTTCCTCGACCTCGATGTCTGGCCGGCGGCCAGCACCGTGAAGGTCGACGATACCGAGGTCGGCATCGCGGAAGGCGTCGCCGCTGGCTCCTGGACGGTCGGCGTGGCGCTGTCCGGCAACGCCGCGGGCCTGTCGCGTGACGATCTCGAGGCGTTGAGCCCCGATGAGCGCGACAGTCTCAGACTGACGGCCAGCCGCAAGCTTCTCAGGAGCGGGGCGCATTTCGTCGTCGACAGCGTCGCCGATCTGCCCGCCGTGCTGGACGAGATTGAAGGCTGCCTGGCGCGCGGCGAACGGCCTTGACGCAAGGATCCTCTGCCAGCGAGGGCGACGTCAACACGTCGCCGCGCCGCGCGGCGTGGGATTCTGCACGAACGTCGGACACCCGCGAACTGCTCGATCGCGACGCAGCGGTCTTCCTGCATCAGGCGCTGTCCACCCCCTGCCTGGAGGCGGTCGTGCATGCCGATGGCGCCTGGCTGACCACGCTTTCCGGCCAGCGCATCCTCGATTTCCACGGCAACAGCGTGCATCAGCTGGGCCACGCGCATCCGGCGGTCGTGGCGGCGATGAAGGCACAGCTCGACACGCTGGCCTTCTGTCCGCGCCGCTTCACCTGCGAGGTCACCGTGCACCTCGCCGAGAAGCTCACTTCGCTGGCGCCCGAGCCGCTGGGCAAACTGCTGCTGGTGCCGAGCGGATCCGCCGCCATCGGCATGGCGCTGCGGCTCGCCCGCTACGCGACCGGCCGGCACAAGACGATCTCGATGTGGGATGCCTTCCACGGAGCCAATCTGGATGCCATCTCGGTCGGGGGCGAGGCGATTTTCCGCAAGGATGTCGGGCCGCTGCTGCCGGGCAGCGAGCATGTGCCGCCGCCCGGCCTCGCGGACCGCTTCTTCGGCAATGACGGCCGCGGGGCCGAGCGGCTGGCGGACTACATCGACTACATGCTCGGCGTGCAGGGCGACGTCGCCGCGGTTGTCGCCGAGCCGGTGCGGTGGACGACCGTGGAGCCGCCGCCAGCGGATTTCTGGCCGCGCATCCGGGCGAGCTGCGACCGCCACGGCGCGCTCCTCATCTTCGACGAGATTCCGTCCGCGATGGGGCGCTGCGGCACGTTCTTCGTGCACGAGCAGATGGGCTGCGTGCCTGACATGGTGGCGATCGGAAAAGGGCTCGGCGGCGGCATCATGCCGCAGGCCGCGCTGATCGTGCGGCGCGACCTCGATGTCGGCAGCGAAGTGGCGCTTGGCCACTACACCCACGAGAAAAGCCCGCTCGGCAGCGCCGCCGCCCTCGCCACGATTAAGACGATCGAGGGCGATGGTTTGCTCGAACGGGCAAAAGCCCTGGGCGCACGCGGGCAGGCGATGCTCGAAACTGTGGCAGGCCGGCATCGCGCTATCGCCAGGGTGCGCCACATCGGCGCGTTCTTCGGCGTCGAACTGCGGCAGCCCGACGGAACCCCGGCTGCGGAAATGGCCGACCGTGTGCTCTACGCCGCCCTGGATCGCGGCCTGAGCTTCAAGGTAGGCGGCAGCAACGTGCTGACGCTCTGCCCGCCGCTCACTATCAGCGACGGCGAATTTGACCATGCGATAAGCGTGCTCGACGAAGCCCTAGCGATCGCCGAGGCGTGAAAGCCATCATGACGCACGCCGGAAAGGGTTGTCCCGAAAGCCGACATCGCCGCTGTCGCCAACGCTTCGCATTTCAGGACCATAGTCGTGGGCTTCGGTACCCCGATCTGCGAACGCCGAGGACACACCGTTGATTACAATCCCCGAACTGGCCGTCGACGCCATTGGAAACTTCCTCTCCAAATACATGGAGCGCCGCTATGGCGCGTCGGAAGCGCGGCTGACTGAAGTCGTGCCCTCCATCGCCCGCATAGCGCTCGAATGCATCGGCAACAGCGATGCGCTCTACCACAATGTCGAGCACACCATGCTGGTGACGATTGCCGGGCACGACATCCTGCGCGGGCGCGCGCTGCTCACCAACATGCCGGCCAGCGACTACGCGCACATGATCATAGCCTGCCTGACACACGACATCGGCTACGTGCGCGGCATCCTGGCCGGCGATGACAAGGACGGCTTCGTCGTCGATGGCTCGGGCCAGAAGGTTAAGCTGCAGCGCGGCTCGTCCGACGCATCGCTGACGCCATACCACGTCGATCGCTCGAAGCTCTTCGTCATGGAGCGGATGCGTGGAATGGACGACCTCGACCCAGATCGGATCGCCCGCGCAATCGAAGGCTCGCGCTTTCCGGTCACCATCCCGGAGGCGAGCGAAGACGACGAGGAGATGTCGCTGTTGCGCGCCGCCGATCTGATCGGCCAGCTCGGGGACCCGCACTACATCCGGAAGGCCAATGCGCTGTTCTTCGAGTTCGAGGAGATCGGGCTCAACCGCCAGTTCGGCTTCCAGAACCCGGCGGACCTCGTCATGAACTACCCCAGGTTCTACTGGGACAGGGTCGCCCCTTTCATCGAACCGGCGATTCGCCATCTGCAGGTGACGGCGCGCGGCCGCCAGTGGATCGCCAACCTCTACTCGAACGTCTTCTGCGCCGAGCGTGAGATCGCTCTCTGCGGTCCCCAGAAGTAGAGCCTGTCGAACAATGCCTGATCGGTGACGGCCTGCCGCAAGGCAGGAAATTGCGATCAAGCCTGGGCACGGAGCGCCCGCAGGTCTTGAAGAACAGCCGCCTGCGGGCGGGCGAAACAGTTCAGATCGGGCCGACGGCTACATCGGCTTGCCGGCGGCGAAGTTGTCTCGCTGCTGTTGCCGCTCCTGGTCGGGAGCGGGTACGAGCCCGTAATCTGCCAGGGCGCCGTCGGGACCGATCATCTGGTCATCCAGGAACAGCTCGACGAACTCCTTGAGCCCGGGGATGACCCCGAGGTGAGCCTTCTTCACGTACAGGAAAAGCGGGCGCGAAACCGGATATTCGCCGCTTGCGATCGTCTCCGTGGAGGGCACAACGCCGCTGATGCTGGCCACCTTCAGTTTATCGGCATTGTTCTCGTAGAAGGAAAGGCCGAACACACCGACCCCGGTCTTGTTGGCAGCTATGCGCCCGAGCGTTTCGGTGTAGTCGCCGTCGATGTCCACCGCCTTTCCGTCCTTTCGGACAGCTACGCAGGTGCTGACCAGTTCCTTCTCATCGGAGACACCCGCTGCCCTGACGGCATCTTTGTCGCAGCCGGCTTCCAGGAGCTTCTGCTCGAAGACCTCCCTGGTGCCGTGTTTCTGGCCTGGAATATAGGCGGCAATCGTCCAGTCCGGCAGTTTCGGATTCACCTGGCTCCAGGTCGTGTTCGGATTGTTGACCAGTTTTCCGTCGCGAACGACCTTGGCGGCCAACGCCTCGTAGACGTCCTTGGGTTCAAGCGCCCATTCCGGCCCTTTGGCGTCGGTTGCGAACACGATGCCGTCGTAGCCGATCTTGACCTCTTCGATTTCCTTGACCCCGGCTGCCATACAGGATTGCTTCTCGGTATCGTGCATCTTGCGCGACGAGTTGGCGATGTCGATCGTCCTGTCGCCGATGCCCTTGCAGAACTCCTTGATGCCTGCTCCGCTGCCGCCTGACTCCACGACAGGCGTCTTGAAGTTGGAATAGATTTCGCGGAAATGCTCGGCCACGATCTTGGCGTATGGCAGCACGGTCGACGAGCCGGCAATCTGGATGTTGCTGCGCGCCGCAGCCGGCCCGGCGCCCGCCGCAATCAAGATCGCCACAGCGGTGGCAGCAAGCGAAGCAGTTTTCATCTGGGCACTCCGGTCATTGGTATCGATGTCTCTGACCCCTCGTTACAGCAGTCGCATGGCAGATTGATTGCAGAACACCCGCACCATCGTCAGGATCGCGATGATCCGGAATGCGCGATGGGCCAGATGTATCCGTCCGGAACGACAGCCATGGACACAGGCATCTCGCGGGTAGGCATTGTCGGTGCCGGCACGATGGGCAACGGCATCGCGCAACTCTATGCAGTTCCCGGCCTACGGTCGTGATGCGCGACCTGAAGAGAGAGATCCTCTACCGCGCGATATCTTCGATTGGAACGCTCGTTGCCGGTCGCCGTGGATGCGTCGCACAATCGACACATGAGCGTCACCCGGGCGTCAAGTCCGCTCGATAGCGTCCTCCTATCCCGAACGCGGGACGTGAGTTCGCCTTTCATTTCGGCAATGCCCTCGGCCGCGCTGCGTCTGTCAGCCGTCCAGGCTCGTTGCCTTGTGTTCTTTTGAGGGAAGCAAAATGAAGTATTCCAGCTTCGTGAACCGGATGTCTCTCTCGGTTGCCACTATCTTTGCTGCGTCCGGCGCCCGCGCCGCCGACGCGGTGGTTGTCGCTGAGCCGGAGCCGATGGACTATGTGCGCGTCTGCGATACCTACGGCGGTGGCTTCTATTATATTCCGGGCACGGAGACCTGCCTGAAGGTCAGCGGATACATGCGATACGATATAGGCGTGGGCGATCTGTTCGGCCTGGAGTCTTATGACAAGAAGGAGTATGCCGAAACCGGCATCGTCGACGAGAACAATACTTACTACAAACGCGCCCGCTTCCAGCTCCGCGTCGACGCCCGTTCGGAAACGGAACTCGGCACATTGCGCGCCTATCTGGCGATGAATGCCCAGTTCGACACGAACGAGTATGTCGACCAGGTGGGGCGGTATGACAGTACGGCCGACGAATTCTACGTCGAGAAGGCGTTCATAGAACTCGGCGGATTGTTCATCGGCAAGACCGACTCCCTTTACTCCCGCTTCACCAATTTTGCCGGCGGCGTCATCCACGACGACATCATCCACTACGGCCCCAACGAAGTTAACCAGATCGTTTACACCTACAAGGGTGGCAACGGGTTCAAGGCCGCCATCGGCGTCGAAGAGGGCTACGGCAAGAACTTCACAATCGACGACTATGTGCCGGACATGGTTGCCGGCGTCTCCTTCACGCAAGGCTGGGGCGGCGTGTCGGCGGTCGTCGGCTATGACGCCGTATGGGAGAATTGGGCAGGCAAGATTCGCCTCGACGTGGATTTCTCGGATAACTTCGAGGCGTTTTTGATGGCCGGTTACGACGGCGATGAAGACCTTCCCAACTTCTATGCGCCGTGGGGAGGATCTTGGGCGGTGTGGGGCGGCTTTACGGCCGGCGTGACGGACAAGGCCGCGATCAACGTTCAGTTGACCTATGACGATTGGGAGCAGTTTGCCGCTGTGGCAAACGTCGAGTACGAACTCGTCCCCGGCCTGAAGATCACACCTGAAGTCGGATACTACGACTACGGCAAGTACGACGACGGCGACGCGTTCGGCGCGTTCGTTCGCTTCCAGCGCAACTTCGAGTAGGCGGGCCTGCGTTTCCTACGCGCTGAGCTCTCCACAAATCATCATCCGCGCCAAGAACCGGCGTCAGTTCGAGTCGGAAAGGCTGTTCAGCAAGACGGGTCGGGGCGCATCGTGATCACCCCGAGCCGTCGCTGGCGGCAAACGTTCGATCATGCGCTCCCCTGTCGAGGCCGAGAAAAGATGGATATCGGCCGGACAAATCGAGAAGGACAGGGCGCTGCCGGCTCCGGGTAGAATATCTTCCGAAACCTGAGCGACTATGGTCGCGCCGCTCAGGGAGGCATGAAGTTGCCGTGATCCGCCGAGTTCCTCCGTGAACTCGTATATCACGTCGAGCCCGGCCTTGCCGACATGGACTGCCTCGGCCCGGAAGCCCGCAATGACCGGTCCATCCGAGAGGTCAGGCCAGTGCCTCGGGTCAAGCTGCAGCCGCTGGCCGTCATCGAGACGGACAGTAGCACGGCGCGAGCGGTCCTACCGCAGCTCCTCGAGCCGCTTCAACGCATTGGTGAAGCCGTCGAGCGAGAGTTTCAGGTCGAGCGTCTTCGACGGATCGTCGGCGGGCGCCATGCGTGCCCGGATCGCGCCGCCCGTGCGCATCGCCTCGCGGCGCTTGCCGTCGAGCGCGAGCGGCGCGACGCAGCCGAACTGGTAGCAGCTCTTGAACGGCGCGGTAAAACTCTCGCCGCCGTCGACATCGAGGACAATGCCGTTCGCGAGTTCCAGGCCGAAGGGGGCGATCAGTGTGGCGGCAGCAACGCCGTCCGTGCCCGGGGTGATCACCAGGCGCAGCAGCGTCTGCTTCGAGGCGCCGTCGATAACGGCCTGCTCCATCGTGCAGGTCCGTCCGCCGCCGCCCGCCGCCGACCGGCAACTGACGGTCCAGGAGCGATAGACCTCGGTCAGTTGGTCCGGCACGGCTGGCGGCGACGGCTGCGGGGGCGCGGACGGCAGCGTCTCGGCGCCGGCTGCGGTGCTGACGAGCGCAGCGCCGACGATCGCGAAAAGACGTGTTCGTTCGGCAACATAGTGCAGGGAATTGGCGATCCATCCCCCCGGCGCAATTGTGGCCAAACTGTGAATCGTCCACAACACGACGCCACCTCTCCCGCCTGGAACGCGACCATGCAGTCCTTATGCCGATGCACGTTTCCAGAGTCCATCGCGACCGATGGCGTCGCGCGGGAAAGAGCCGCGCAGCTCGTGCGCGCACTGAGCAGGTCGACCTCGCGCCTCGTACTCTCCGCGGCGGGTCTGCTTGGCGGAGCGGTGCTCGCCATGGCCGCCGCGATCGGTCCCGCCGCGGCGGATTGCGCGATCAGCAACGGGACCGCGACCTGCACCGGCGACCTGTCGGGCGGCATCTCCCTGTTCGACATCACGACGGCGAACATCTTTGACGTCACCGGACCGATTGCACCGCCGCAGGGTACGGCTGCGCTTTCGCTCGTAAATCTCGGGAGCTCAGCCAACGGAAACGGCACCGGTGGCACCGCCCCCGACGCCGCCGTTACGATGGACGTCGCCGGCGTCTCGGTCACCGCGACCGCCTCGCCGGGATTGGGGGTGGCTCTCCTCAGCGGCGCCGGGGGAGACGGTGCCGGCACGACGACGCCCGGCGGCGGCACGGGGCAGAGTGGTGGCACGGGTGGTGCCGGGGGGATCGCGACGCTGACGGTGTCTGGCGATAACCTAGCGCTCGCGTCAGCTGGCGGGCAGACCCCGGGCGGCATCATCGTGGAGAGCGTGGCCGGGGACGGCGGGCTCGGCGACACGCAGCCGGTGTCTACAAACTCGACGAACGACGTTACCGGCGGCGACAGCGGCGCCGGCGGGACGGGCAACACCGCCACCGCGACCATCGATCTCCCGACAATCACCTATGCAGGGAACGGGCCCGCTGTAACGGTCCAGAGCCTGGCGGGCACCGGCAATGGCGGCGACCAGACGATCAGCAACGCAAGCGCTTTCGGCGGCAACGGCGGGGCCGGGGGCGCAGGCGGCGCGGCGACCCTCGTGCTAGGAGGCGCGACCGCCGCAGCGCCCGCCATCGCCATCACCAATGCGTCGGGCACGGGCCTCTCCGCCCGCTCCTACGGCGGAGCTGGCGGCAACGGCACGTCGGCGGCCAGCACCAACCTCAGCGATGAATACGGCGCGCAGGGCGGCAACGCCGGCAACGGCGGCAACGGCGGGTCGGCGACGATTGTCGGCGCCGTGACGGTCAAGGCAACGGCGACCGGTCCGTATGTGGCGATCCTCGCCGAATCCGTTGCGGGCGCGGGTGGCAATGGCGGCGACGCGGCGGCCTACGGCGAACAGGTCGGCGGCAATGGCGGCGTGGGCGGCGGTGGTGGCGGCGCGTCTCTCGGCACCACCGCGGCGGCGCTGACGGTGGCGGTCACCGCCAGCGGCAACGACGCCCGCGGGCTGCTCGTGCGCAGCGTCGGCGCGGCTGGCGGCAACGGTGGAACGGATTCGTTCGGCTCGGTGGTCGGCACGAGCGGCGCAGCGCTCGGCAGCGGCCCGGGCGGCGCCGTCTCCGCCAACCTCGTCGCGACGATCTCGACCAGCGGCGACCGCGCCGACGCGCTTGTCGCCCAGTCGGTCGGCGGCTTTTCGGGAACCGGCAACGGCTACGCCGCGAGCGCGGCGAGCGCCGGTGCGGGCGGCACCGTCACCGTGGTTGCAGCACTTGTCGCCGCTAAGGGCGCCAACGCGGCCATCCTCACCGCCGGCGACAACTCGAACGGCGTCATCGCCCAGTCGGTAGGCGGTGGCGGCGGGACAGCCTTCGACAACAATCCCAACCTCGACGCGCTCGGCGGAACCGGGTTCGCCGGCGGCGACGGCGGCACCGTCGAGGTCACGCTTTCCGGCGCGTCCGGCATTTCGACGCTCGGCACCTTCTCGCGCGGCGTCTATGCCGACAGCGTCGGCGGTGGCGGCGGCAATGCCGGTCCGAACGACGCGGTCACGACGCTCGGCGCCAGCGGCGGAACCGGCGGGTCGGGCGGCGAGATCACGGTCGACGTCGCCGTCCCGGTCGCGACCGCCGGCGACAAGGCCGATGCGATCTTCGCTGCCAGCCGCGGCGGTGGTGGCGGGTCGGCGACGTCGACGAGCGGGATCGGCCAGATCGGCGGACTGCCCGGCGGGGGTGGCGGCGACGGCAGCGCGGTGACGCTGGGCTTCGGCGGCCAGGTATCGACCGCGGGTGCGGACGCCGACGGCGTGTTCGCCCATTCGGTCGGCGGTGGCGGCGGCGACGGGGCGAGCGTGATTTCGCGCGGCACGTTTTTCACGCAGGCGATCGGCGGCGCAGGCGCGGACGGCGGTTCGGGCGGCAACGTCGCCGTCGCGCAGGCCGTGGGCGCGTCGGGCACCGTCACCACCACAGGCGACCGCTCGCGCGGCGTCGTGGCGCAATCGGTCGGCGGCGGCGGCGGACAGGGCGGCGCGGCGACCGCCGCGAGCTACGGCCTCATCAACTATACGAGCGCGGTCGGCGGGACGGGTGGCGCCGGCGGCGGCGCCGGCACGGCTAGCGTCTCGCTGCTCGTCCCGGTGCTCACCAGCGGACGGCTGGCGGATGGCATCTTCGCCCAGTCCATCGGCGGCGGCGGCGGCATCTCAGGTGCGACGCAGGACTCCACTATCGCGACCGGCGGCATCCAGATCCATCACGCGATCGGCGGAACGGGCGGCGGCGGCGGCTCCGCCTCGGCGGCGAGCGCCGCGACGACGGCCACCGTCACCACCAGGGGCCAGCACGCCGCAGGCATCGTCGCCCAGTCGGTCGGTGGCGGCGGCGGCAATTCGGGCGCCGTGATCTCGGGGACCGCGAATGCCGTCGTCGGGGTCAGCATCGCGGTCGGCGGCAGCGGCGGCAGCGGCGGCGACGCGGGCGCGGCAACTGTTTCGGCCGGTGGCCTTGTCAGCACTGCCGGCGATTCCTCGCGCGGTATCTATGCCCATTCGATCGCGGGAGGCGGCGGCCATGCCGGCACTATCGTGTCGGGCGATGCCGTCACGCTGGCCTCCGTTGGCGTCGCCCTCGGCGGCACTGGCGGCACCGCCGGAACCGCCGGTTCGGTGACCGTGAACGCGGCGGCCGTCACCACGGCCGGCGCGGATTCGGCGGCGATCACCGCGCTCAGCGTCGGTGGCGGCGGTGGGTCCGGCAGTGCCATCGTCAACGGCTCCAGCGTCGCCTTCGGCACGGTCGACGTCTCGATCGGCTCGGACGGCGGCGCGGGCGGCAGCGCGGGCAAGGTCGCGGTGACGACGACGGGTGGGCTCTCCACCGCCGGAAAAATGTCGGAAGGCGTCTATGCCGGTTCCATCGGGGGCGCCGGCGGTGTCGCCGGCATCGGCGTCGGCAGCGCGGTGAACGCCAACGTCGGCACCGTCGCGCCGGTGACGGTGACGCTCGGCGGCAACGGCGGCAAGGGCGGAACGGCGGACGACGTGACGGTGAGCACAGGCGGCGACATCGCCACGGTTGGCGTCTTTTCGGCCGGCGTGCTCGCCCAGTCGCTTGGCGGCGGCGGCGGCCGGGCGCTCGGCGCGATCTCGGCGAACATCATCGACGTTGCCAGCATCGCCGTCACGGTCGGCGGTTCGGGCGGGGCGGGCGGCAAGGCCGGCGCGGTCTCGGTCGGTACCGCGACCGGCACCACGATCGCGACACAAGGCGCCTACAGCTACGGCATCGCGGCCCAGTCGCTCGGCGGCGCGGGCGGATCCGGCGGCTTCGCGGCGGAGATTTCGGCCAACATCAACGTCTCCGATACCAGCGTGACGGGGCAGATCGGTGTCACGGTCGGTGGCACCGGCGGCGCCGGGGGCACGGCGTCCACCGTCGATGTCGGCAACGATGCGGCGATCACGACGGGCGACTTCGGCGCGGTCGGCATCCTCGCCCAGTCGGTCGGCGGGCACGGCGGCGCCGGCGGCAATGTCTATGTCGGCAACCTCGACGTCAGCAGCACCGCCTCGATGAACATCGACGTCGATGTCGGCGGCAGCGGTGGTGGCGGCGGAACGGCGGATACGGTCACGGTGGACAACAAGGGCGCCGTGTCGACAAACGGGTTCCTCGCGCCGGCTCTCCTCGCCCAGTCGATCGGCGGCAACGGCGGCAATGGCGGGTCCACCTATACCGTCGCGGCGCAGGCCGGTCCCGCCTCGGCGGAGAATGTGCAGGTTAGCGTCGGCGGCCACGGCGGCCAAGGCGGCGTCGCGGCGGAGGTGGAGGTGCGGAACTCCGGCATCCTGCACACCGCGAAGGGCGGTTCCGACGGCCTCTTCGCCCAGTCCATCGGCGGCAATGGCGGGCGCGGCGGCAGTGCGGCATATCTGGGCATCAATCTGACGCCCCCCGGCGCATCGGGCGGCACGAGCTTCAGCGCCAACATCAATGTCGGCGTCGGCGGCACCGGCGGGACCGGCGGCGACGCGGGCGAGGTGAAGGTCGTCAACGAGGCGGCCATCACCACGTCGGGCCAGCGTTCCCGAGGTCTCGTTGCCCAGTCGGTCGGCGGCGGCGGCGGCGACGGCGGCACCGCATCGGCGACGTCCTACGGCCTCAGCGACATCTGCAACGTGGTCAGCGGCAAGTTCAATTGTCCCAATCCGGACGACGAGGAGGAGGGGTCAAGTACCGTCTCGATCAACTCGACGGTCCAGATCGGCGGTGCAGGCGGCGCGGCGGGCGATGGCAAGGCGGTGAATGTCACCAACTCCGCCGCGATCACGACGGCGGGGCAGCTCGGTCACGGCATCTACGCACAATCCATCGGCGGTGGCGGCGGCAATGGCGGCGAGGGCGCGCTCGGTATCGAGGCGTGGACAACGAACCAGATCGCCGTCAACATCACCGACCTTCCCGGCAACCTCCTGCCGAGCTTCTCCTCGCTCGACGTTGCCGTCGGCGGCGCCGGCGGAGCCGCGGGCAAGGGCGGCACGGTGACGGTGAACAATACCGGCGCGATCCTCATCAACGGCCCGGACGCCAGCTACGTCTCGGCTTACACCGGGCTCAAGGGCGGACCGTCGAACATCCTGCCCTTCCTCGCCGGCGGCATTGGCATCTTCGCGCAGTCGGTCGGCGGTGGCGGCGGTGATGGCGGGGCCGGCTCATCGAGCCTGACCGCGATCGTCACCGTCGGCAACAGCGGCAGCGGCGGTGGTGACGGCGGCGACGTGACCGTCATCAACGGCAACACGATCACCAACAAGGCCGGCTACAACGGCATCGGCATCCTCGCGCAGTCGGTCGGTGGCGGCGGCGGCACGGCGGGCGATGTCGGCCTCGGCTGGTCGGATTCGTGGGAGGGTTTGAACATCGGCGTCGGTGTCGGTGTCCAGGGCGACGGCGGAGCGGGCGGCAACGGCGGCAAGGTGAGCGTCACCTCGTCGGGCGCGATCGTCACCACGGGCGTGTCCTCGCACGGTATCCTGGCCCAGTCGGTCGGCGGCTCCGGCGGCATGGCGGGTATTTCCACCCAGTCGTCGCTCTCGACCAACATTCTGGTCGGCAGCACCGGCGGCAGCGGCGACGGCGGCGATGTCAGCGTTACTGTCAACGCGCCGATCAGCGTCAGCGGCTCGGGCTCCGTCGGCGTGGCAGCGCACAGCGCGAGCGGCGTGGTCGCGGACGATTCCAGCGGGACCATCACCATCGGCGTCAATTCCGACATCTCGGCCGCCGGCGAGGGCGGCCGCGGCCTCCTCGTCGGGAGCGCGAGCTTCCAGAACATGGCGACCGGCGCGGTTTCGGTCGCCATCGCTTCCGGCGCCAAGGTGTCGACCGGCGCGACCTCCGCCGAGACCGTCGGCATCCTCGGCGCCGGCGCCGGCTCGACGCTGACCAACGCCGGCACCATCGTAAGCGGCAACACGGCGAGCTACGCCGTCCGCGTCGAGGCACCGAACCCGATCACGATCACCAATACGGGAACGGGCACGATCACCGGTTCGATACTCAATGCCGCGGCCGAGTTCGACGCGGGCGGCGGGTCGACGCTGGTCAACTCCGGGCGCCTGGAATCCGGCGAGGTCATCGCGCTCGAACGCGCCGGCTCGGTGTTCAGCAACAGCGGCGTGCTGTCCGCAGGTGGCTTGGACACCATCGAGGCAACGCGGATCACGGCCCCCTCGGTCCAGATTCTCGCCGGCAGCACGCTTGAGGCCGACCTCGATTTCACGAGCGCTACGGGCGGCGACATTGCCGGCGACCTGATCAGCCTCGGCGCGGCGGCTTCCGCCGGCGGCACGCCGCTCGACCTGACCATCGAGGCACTGTCGATCCGGCCGAACGTCGCGCTCTCCGGCACCACGCCTCTCGCCCTGACGGGCCAGGCCACCGTGCTTTCGGCGGAGGGTGCCTTGCCGCCCTCGGCATTCACCGTCGCGTCCACCGGCGCAGTGGCCTACGCACTCGAGCATGGCTCGACGGGCGACGGCGACACCATCGCGGTGAACTACGCCGTCGATACCACCCCGTGGTCCGGTCCCGGCGCGGCTGCGGTCCCGGAAGACGTGCGGCGAAAGGTCAACGCCAACCACAACGCGTTCGGCGACTATGTGGAGGACCTGCTCACCGGCGCCGCGCCGAACGCCTTCGCGGCCGAACTCGGCAGCTACGTGCTCAACCGGCCGGACGCCGGCAGCCTGCTCGGCACCTACGAAAACCTCATCGCCGAGGAAACCTTCGCCTCGACCGACGCGACACGCTTCTCCGCGTTGCGTTTCGCCGACCGGCTGAAGACCTGTGGCCGGCGCGGCGAGGATGGCATGGTCACCTTCGACGACGAGGGCTCGTGCGGCTGGGGCGCGATCGAGGGCGGCTACCTCGAACGGGACGGCTCGAACGCCGGCCCTGCGTATGATGAGCGCCTGTTCGGCCTGTCGGCCGGCGCGCAGACGAAGGTCGGCGACGGCGTCTTCCTTGGCGCCGCGCTCGGGTGGGAGACCTCGTCGCTGTCCTTCGACGGCGCGAGCGGCGATGTCGACCGGGTGCAGGCGGGCCTCGTCGGCAAGCTCGAACGCGGAGCGACCACCTTCGCGACCTCCATCAGCGGCGGCTGGTACGGTACCTCGCTCGACCGCACGGTCGTGACGCCAGAAGGGATCGTCACCGCGCATGGCGATCCGGACGGCGGCTTCGTCGCTGCTCATGCGCGCATCGACTACCGGTTCGAACTGGGGGGACTTTACCTCAAGCCGGCCGCCGACGTCGGGATCACCTACCTCTCGCAGGGTTCCTACAAAGAAAGCGGCGCCGGGGGCTACGGCCTGTCCGTGGGCTCGCTCGACCTGACGACCGTCTCGGTCAATCCGTTCATCGAGGTCGGCGGAGTGTTCGCGATCGATGGAATGAAGGCGAATGCCAGGGTCCGTGGCGGCGTGCTTGCGCTTTTCGGCGACGATCCCTCGGTGAACGCATCGTTCGTCGGCGCACCGAAGGGTCCGAGCTTCGCCATCGTGAACGACGACGACGATCTGTTCGCCGACCTTGGCGCCGCCATCGATCTAGCCGTTTCCGACCGTTTGGTCGTCAAGGGCAGCATCGATGCGCTTCTTTCCGGCGACGAGCAGTCGGTGGGCGGCGCCTTGAGGCTCAACCTTTCTTTCTGAGCCTTGCGGCGGAGATCGGCCGCGACGCGGCCGCCGCTTCAGTGCACGGGCAAGCGGAGCTCGCGGTCGCCCATGATGCCGCGCGGGCGCGCCATCAGTACCGCCAGCATGATCAGCGCCAGCCCGATCTCGCGGATTCCCGGCGCGGCCGGCACGACCAAGTCGCCGACGGTAAAGCCGCTGGCCGCGACGCGCAGCGCCTCGGCCACCAGGCCCACCACCACGGTGCCGACGACGGCGCCGGAAATGCTGCGCATGCCGCCCATGACGAGCATGGCGAGCGTCAGGAAGGTGAACTCGAAATAGAACTGGCTGACCGTCAGCACGCCGAGGAAATGGCCCTGCAGGATGCCGCCCAGCGCCACCAGCGCCGCCGACACCACGAAGGCGTAGAGGCGCGCGGAGCGCACGGGAATGCCCGAGGCAAGTGCTGCCGCCTCGTCCTCGCGCGAGGCGCGCAGCATCAGCCCGTGGCGCGAGAACTTGAACAAATAGGCGACCAGAAGCGCCAGCAGCGCGCTCAAGGCGGCGGTCTTGACGCCCACCACCAGCGGCAGGCCCACCAGCGAACTGGTGCCCTTGGTGAGCGAATCGGCGTTGGCGAGCACCGTGTTGACGATCGCCAGCCAGGCGAGCGTGGCGATCGAGGCGGCGATGCCGGAGAGTCGCACCACCACGATGCCGACGATCAGCGCGAAGAAGGAGGCGAACACGACGCCGATCGCCGCGCCCGCCGGCAGGCCGAACTGCGTCGCCAGCACGAAGGCCGGCAGCTTCGGCAAGAAAATCTTCTTCGCCGTCAGCGGCAGGGTGAACCACGCCGCGCTATAGGCACCGAGCGCGGCAAAGCTGGCATGGCCGAAGGAAAGCACGCCGGAATTGCCGATGAAGACGGAAAGGCCGAGCACCACCACCAGCTTGATCAGCATGTCGGCGGCGACGCGCTGGATGACGGCGCCGCCGAGTGCGCCTATCGCCGCGATCAGCAGGATGATGGCGGCGAGGATGACCAGCGTCGACAGATGCGCCCGCATCAGACGCGCTCCCGCGTCGCAGCGCTTCGGAACAGGCCTTGCGGACGCAGCACCAGCACGGCGATCACCGCAGCGTAGACGAACGCCTCGCGGAAGATGCGCAGATCGGGGGGCAGGATCGCCTGCAGGAAGACGGTGACGGCGCCGACCGCCAGCCCGCCCAGCACCGCGCCGGGCAGGCTGCCCATGCCGCCGATGACGGTGGCCACGAAGCCGACGAGTGCAAGCTGCAGGCCCATCGCCGGCGAGGCGGTGCCGGTCTGCGCCGCGAACAGGATCGCGACGACGGCGGCCAGCAGCCCCGAGAGCGCGAAGGCCACCGCGATCACGCGGTCGGCGCGCACGCCGAGCAGCCGCGCCATGCGGAAGTCGACGGCGGCCGCGCGCATCTCGATGCCCATGCGCGTGCGCCGCAAGAACAGCGCGATGCCGCCAAGCAGCAGCGCGGTCACGACGATGGTGACGATGTTGAGGCGCGGGATGCGGATGTCGCCGATCAGAACCGGCTGGCCGAGTTCCGGTAGTACGTCGAAGCCGACCGGCCGCGCGCCGAAGAGGAGCACCAGCGTATACTGCAGCAGGTAGCTGACGGCGAAGCTGGTGATCAGCAGCGTCGCCGGGTCGGCGTTGCGGACCGGGCGGAAGGCCGCGCGCTCCACCAGCAACGCCAGCACCACGACCACGGCGACCGCCAGGATCGCGGCCAGCGGGAACCACAGGCCGGCCGACAGCATCAGCGTGTAGACGCCGACGGTGACGAACTCGCTCTGCGCGAAGTTGATCAGCCGCATGATTCCGAACAGCAGGCCGATGCCCAGCGCAGACATGGCGTAGAGCGAGCCGACGCTGAGCGCATCCACGAGCGTCTGGATGGCAAACGTCATGCGGCGGCGCTTTCGCCGAGATAGGCCGCGCCCAGCCGGCCGGAGGACAGCACCTCGGCCGCCGGACCTTGCAGTTGCATCGTACCGTTGGCCAGCACGACGATGCGGTCCGCCACCTCGCCGATGCGGCCGGGATTCTGCTCGATCAGCAGCAGCGTGACGCCGCGGCGCCTGAGGTCGGCGAGGATGCCATAGACGCGGTCGACCATGATCGGCGCCAGCCCCAGCGACGGCTCGTCGAGGATCAGCAGGCGCGGCTTCGACAGCAGCGCGCGGGCGATGGCGAGCTGCTGCTGCTCGCCGCCGGAAAGACGCGTGCCGAGCCCCGTCCTGCGCTCGAGCAGGATCGGAAACGCGGCATAGATGTCGTCGAGCGCCGCCATTGCCTCGGTCCGGCCGGTGTGCGCGGTGAGGCCGAGAAGGAGATTTTCTTCAACCGTGAGGCCCTCGAAGATGTGACGGCCCTCCGGCACCAGCGCGATGCCGCGCCGCGCCACGTCCTCGGGCAGCAGCCCGGACAGCGGCCGGGCGCCATAGGAGATGCTGCCGGCGAACGGACGCACGACGCCGGCGATCGCCAGCGTCAGCGTCGACTTGCCGGCGCCGTTGGCGCCGACCACCGCCAGCGTCTCGCCTTCCTCGAGCGCCAGCGAAACATCGCGCAGTGCCGGGATCGGGCCGTACTTGACCGTCAGCCCCTCGACCGACAGCAGGCTCATGCGGAAAGTCCCGTTTCGCCGAGATAGGCCTGGCGGACGGCGGGGTCGCGTCGTACCGCATCGGGCGTGCCGCGCGCGATGACGCGCCCGCCGTCAAGGACAACCAGCCGCTCGCACACGCCCATCACCAGCGCCATGTTGTGCTCGACCAAGAGCAGGCCCATGCCGGTGCGGTCGCGCAGCGCCACCAGGGTGCGGTCGATGTCCTCGACCTCGGCCGGCGTCATGCCGGCTGCCGGCTCGTCGAGCAGCAGGAATTTCGGCTTCAGCGCAAGCGCGCGGGCGATCGCCAGCCGGCGCTGATGCGCGTAGGACAGCGAGCCGGCGGACTTGTCGCGGAAGTCGGAGAGGCCGAGCAGGTCGAGCAGCTCCGCCGCGACGGCATGGGTTTCGCCCAGCACCGCGGCGGCCGCCGCGACATTGTCGAGCGCGCTGAGATCGCGGAAGAGGCGCACCGCCTGGAAGGTGCGGGAGACGCCGGCGCGCGCGATGCGGTCCGGCGGAAGTCCTGCGAGCGACTGGCCGCCCAGGCTGATGGTACCGGTGGTGGGCTTCTGAAAGCCCGAGAGCACGTTGATCATCGTGCTCTTGCCGGCGCCGTTGGAGCCGATCAGGCCGACGATCTCGCCGGGGCCGATGTCGAGGTCGACGCCGGTCAGGGCGTGGAGGCCGCCGAAGCGGACGCCGACGCCCTTTGCCACCAGACGCACGCCGTCCATCGCCACCCCCAGTCCGCGCCACGGAATCAGGCGCCGCGCATCTGTGGCGCCCCCGTACCGGTATAGCGTCAGAACTTCACCTCGGGCAGCTTGCTGCTGACGACGCGACCAATCGGCTCGTGCTTGCCGTTGACGATCTTCATCACCAGCATCGGCCGGTCGACGTTGATGTGCAGCTCGGGCGAGAAACTGGTCTTGCCGATCAGCAGTTCCTCGCCGTTGAACTTGTCGAGTTCGGCGCGCACCGCGTCGGTGTCGAAGGTCTTGGCGCGCTCCACCGCCTTCGCCCAGGCCTCGATCACCGAATAGCCGGTCAGCGCGTGACCGGTGACGGGCGGGGCGCCGAACTTGTCGGTGAAGCGCTTGACGAAGTCGTTGACCGAAGCCTCCGGGTCGTTGCCGAACACCGAGCCGTAGACCGCGACATAGAAGTCGTTGAGGTTCGGCACCGCCTCGAGCCAGTAGGCGCCGTCCATCGATTCGCTCGCCACCAGCGGCAGGTTGATGCCGGCCGCGCGGATCTGGCGCACGGCGGACGCGCCGTTGATGGCGCCGCAGAACATCACGAAGTCGGGCTGCGGGTTGGTCGCCTTCAGCCGCGAGATCTGGCCGGCGATGGAGGTGTCGTTCATGCCGTGGAAGGTATCGCGCCCGACGATGGAGTCGGCACCCGCAAGCTCGGTCCACCGCGTCTCGAAGGAGTCACACAGCGACTTGGTGTATTCCACCATCGTGTCCTTCAGCAGGTAGACGGTCTTGAAGCCGCTCTGGTTGAAGGCCCAGTCGGCCAGAGTAGCGCCCTGCGAGATGGTGGTCGTCGACATCGTGTAGGCATTCTTGCCGATGCCCTGCACGCCAAACTTCGGATCGGCCGCGCAGGAGGAGAAGGCGATGACGTTCTGCGATTCGGCCACCAGCGCCGCGGGCGCGCCGAAGTCGAAGTCGCACGTAACCATCACCATTTTGGCACCTTGCGAGAGCACTTCGGTTGCCGCGGTGGCGCCCTGGCCGGGATCGGACTTGGTGTCGGATTCGACCGTCACGATCTTCTTGCCGAGCAGGCCGCCCTTGGCGTTGATGTCGTCGATGGCGAGCAGTGCCGCCTTGCGAGGGCCGTCGTCATAGGGCGCGACGAAGCCCGAGAGTGCGACCGGGAACCCGACCGTCACGGTGTCGTCCTGCGCCCTCGCTCCGACGGCGAACGTCGCCGATAGCGCCGCGGCCAGTGCCGGCGCCAGTAACGTCGAGCCAAACTTCAATCTGCGGAGCCTTCCCATTGCCTTACCCCTTCTGTTTGACGCGATTGCCGCGTCCCCGTTTGATTCACGTAATTCCGCGCAGCCGCGCCGTTGCCTCACCGTCGAGCGAACCATCAGCCGCGAGCGCAACGCCGTAGACGTCGCGGGCGCGCTCGGCGGTGATCCAGCCTTCGGCTACGTCGCGCGCCACCTGCTCGGCGTCTCGCAGCGTCGGCGCGCCGTAGCCGCCGCCGCCACAGGAGATGGAGAGCAGGCGCTCGCCGTCCTTCAGTTCGACCTGGGCACAGCCGGGCAGCTGTTCGCGGCCGCCATCGGGGAGCAGCCGGAATTGGTTGGCCGGCCCGCCGTCGCCGCCGCCGCGCACGCCCTTGGCGGCGTTGACCACGCCGTCGCTGACATAGCCGACGGAGAGGTCGCAGCCGGCCGGCCCGAACTCGACCGCGATCGACGGCGCGCCGCGAAAACGGCCGGCACCCTCGGTGTCTGGCATCAGCTTGCGCGCGTAGACGTGGATCGGCTGGCGCTGTTCGTCGAGCTCGACGCTGTCGACGTTGCACAGGCCGGCATTGCCGACATGGCCGATGGTGATCCAGGCGTCGGCCATTGCCGCCGCCGCACCGCCGGTCATGCCAAGGAACACCTGGTTGACGAAGGCCTCGCCGGTGCGCGGATTGCTGCCGGAAATGACGCCGACCGCGGGCGGGATGACGGCGCCGCATTCGGCCATGCCGCGGCCCTCGGCGATGTCGGCGATCGCCGCCTGCACGCCATTGGCGACGCGGTCGGCCACATTGGTGGTGGCAACCGAGGTGGAGGTCGGGTGGCGGGGGATGCCGACCACGCAGTTCTCGCGCAGCTTGATGTCTATGCGGCGGAAGGCGCCGGCGTTCTTCGGCACCGTGTGGTCGATCGAATTGAAGATGCCGACCATGGCCGAGGTGCGCGAGCAGGCTTCGGAAAGGTTGAGCCCGCAGGGCAGGCAGTCGATGTTGTCGGTGAGGTCGACGGAAATCCGCGCAGCGGCGGGATCGATCGCGACCGACGACTTCACCGTGATGCCCGATTCCGGCGTGCCCGGAAAATGGTCGTGCGTGCTGGTGCGGGTCGCCTGTCCCGCCGGCATGGACCTGATCGCCTCGATCATGCGGCGCTCGCCATAGTCCAGCCATTCGCGCGAGAAGGCGGCGAGCGTCTCCCAGCCGACCTCGTCGGCCATCGCCATGATTTCCTGCTCGCCGATGCGTGCGGCGCCCACCACCGCCAGGAAATCGCCCCACCACTGGTCGGGAACGCGGATGCGCATGCGGCACATGCGCACGAAATCCTGGTTGGTCTCGTAGTCGTCCTGGACCTTCACCGATGGGAAGATCAGCGCCCCTTCCTCGTAAACGTCACGCGCCGAGCCGTGATAGGTTGTCGGGATGGAATTGCCGATGTCGGCCTGGTGCGCCTTGGCGAGCACCGTGAAGCGATGCACGCCGTCGTCGTCGATCACCGGCACCAGGATGGTGTGGTCTGCGGCGTGGCTGCAGCCATGGTAGGGCGAGTTGTTCAGGAAGGCGTCGCCGCGCTTCAGCTTCGGCGCGAACTCCTTCATGGCGCGCGCCATGATGTCGGGCCCGGAAAGCACATGGATCGGCAGGCCCTCGTTGGTGACCAGCAGTTCGCAGTCGGCCGTAACGATGCAGCAGGAGAAGTCGCGCGCGATGTTGAGCACGCCGGAACGGCCGGTCCTCAGCAGCGTGTTCGCCATCTTGCGGGCGACGCCCTCGAAGCGGTGGTTGAGCAGCGCCAGGCTGACGCCGTCGAGCTTTGTCGGTTCCTTGGCGGCTGCGGTCATGACGCGACCTCGATGGAGAGGCTGCCGGAAGGCTGCCTCGTGGCCGTCGCGCCGGGATCGACGACGACGGTGGTGAACGAGCTTTCGACGATCGCCGGACCGGCCAAGTCCTGCCCGAACGCCATCGTCTCGAACGGCAGCACCGGCACTTCGGTCCAGCCCGTCGCGGCGAAATAGGCTTTTCGCGCCGGGCGCTGCGCTTCCGCGCGGCCGGCGGCGAGCGCAAGCCCCGAACGGTGGCTCAGCCGGCAGGTCACCTCCGCGGTCCAGCCGATGACCTCGACCGGCGAGGCGGGATCGGAAAAGGCGAACAGGTCCTCATGCGTACGGTGGAAGTCGGCGACGAAGGCGTCGACATCGGCGGGCGTCTCGATGCCAAGGCCGCGCAGCGGCACCTCGATGTCCCAGACCTGCGTGGCATAGCGGGCGTCGACCTTGACCGCGACTGCCGTCTCGATTGCGCCGGCGCCCGGCCCTTCGGCGAAGGCGCGGCAGCGCGCAACGAGGTCCTTCAGCACCGCTGCCACCCCGGAGAAATCGAAGGCAGACGTCTTGGCGAAGAAGGCGGCGTGGTACTCGGCCTTCAGGTTGGACATCAGCGCCCCGGCCGCCGACAGCGCCGCGCCGACCTCCGGTACCAGCAGCGTCGAGCAGCCAAGCCGGCGCGCGATCCGCACCGAGTTGAGGCCAGCCGCGCCGCCGCCGCCGACCAGCACCGCCTCGCGCGGGTCGATGCCCTGGTTCACGGTGATGTCGACGATCGCCTGCACCATGTTTTCGGTGGCGATCGTGATGATGGCGTCCGCGGCCGCCGCGAGGTCGAGGCCGAGCGGGCCGGCGACCTTTTCGCGGATCGCCGTCTCGGCCAGCACCGGGTCGAGTTTCATCGCGCCGCCCAGGAAATAGTTCGGGTCGAGATGGCCGAGCACGAGTGCCGCATCGGTCACCGTCGGCTCGGAGCCGCCGCGGCCGTAGGAGGCAGGACCCGGCACCGCGCCGGCGCTCTTCGGCCCGACATGCAGCAGGCCGCCACTGTCGATCCAGGCGATCGAACCGCCGCCGGCGCCGACGCTCTTCACGTCGACCCACGGAAAGCCGATCATGATGCCGCGGTGCGGCGGGCCGATCCAGGTTTCCCGCGACGTCGGGATGCGGCCCTTGCGCACCAGGCTGACGTCGTAGGTGGTGCCGCCGGTGTCGGCGACGATGACGTTGGCGTCGGGCCGTTCGAGCGCGGAATAATGGCGGCCGGCGAGCGGCGCCATCGACGGGCCTGAATTGACGATGTGGATCGGCGCCTCGGCGGCATGCGCGGCGTCGATCACGCCCGCGCCGGACGTCACCACCAGCGTGCGGCCCGGAAAGCCCGCATCGCGCAGCCGGCTTTCCAGCGTGCGCATGTAGGCGCCCATCATCGGCTTCAGCGAGGCGTCGATCGCCGCCGAAGAGGCGCGGCGGAACTCGCGGATGGTCGGATTGAGAGCATGCGAGAGCGTGAAAGGCACGCCCGGCAGGTGCTTTGCCAGCAGTGCGCCGACGCGCCCCTCGTGGTCGGGGTTGACGATCGACCACAACAGGCAGACGGCAACCGCTTCGACCTTGCGCGTGGCGAGCTCGCTGGCGATGGCGACGACTTCTGCTTCGTCGAGCGGCGTTATCACCGACCCGTCGGGCCGGATGCGTTCGGCCACCTCGAAGGTCAGGCTGCGGGGGATGTAGGGCTGGGGAAACGGCTCGGTGAAGTTGAACGGGTCGCTGCGGCCACCCTCGCGCAACACCATGATGTCGCCGTGGCCCTTGCTGGTGATCAGCGCGGTGCGTGCCGTGCGGCCGGTGATGATGGCGTTGATGGCGTGGGTGGTGCCGTGGATCAGCACGGTCCCCTTCGCCAGCAGGTCGCGGCGGTCGACGCCATATCCATCGGCAGCCGCCGACAGCGCGTCGAGCACGCCGGCTATCGGGTCGGCCGGCGTCGTCGGCGCCTTGAACATGCGGCAGAGCCCTCTGTCGTCCTCGACGACGAGGTCTGTGAAGGTGCCGCCGGTATCGATCGCGAAGCGCATGCCTGTGGTCTGCCCCTGTCCCGCCGCCTAGGCCGCGTAGTCCGCGCCCTGGCGGTCGAGGATGCGCTTGATGGCGTCGAAGTGCATGTCGGCCTCCTCGCCGAGATAGTGTCGGCGGAAGAACGGCCCGGTTTCGGTTGCGAGCTTTTCCGAGATCACCTGCACCGGCCGGCCGGTCGACATCGCCCTCAGCTGCACGTTGGCGACGCGGTCGAGGTAATAGAGCGCCTGGAAGGTCTTTGCGATCGTCTCGCCCACCACCATCGGGCCGTGGTTCTTCATCATCAGCACGATGTTGTCGCCGATCACCCTGGCGCAGATCTCGCCTGCGGAGGCATCGAGCGGCAGGTCCTCGTAGGCATCGAGATAGGCGATGGCGCCATGGAAGATCATCGAATCCTGGTGCGCCATCAGCAGCGTCTGGTCCTGCAGCGCCGTCAGCGCGCTGATGTTGGGCTGGTGCGTATGGACCACGCATCGTGCATGCGGCAGGCGCCGGTGCAGCGGCCCATGCAGCGACACCGCCGACAGTTCCGCGCGGCCCTTGCCGCTGACGATGTTGCCGTCGAGGTCCACGACCATGAAGTCCGAGGCGCGCACCTCGCCCCAGTGCACGCCATAGGGGATGAGCAGGAAGTGCTCGGCCGAGCCCGGCAGCATGAAGGTCATGTGGTTGACCACCGCCTCGCTCCAGCCCCACTGCCAGGCGATGCGGTGGAGGGCGGCGAGGTCGACGCGCGCCCTGGCGTGCGCTTCGTCCGCAGCCTCCAGCCTTGCGACCTTGCTCATCGTCTATTCCTTTCGCCGTATCCGTTCCAGCGAAGCGCCGCGACCCGCACATGACCGTCGGAACGGTCGCGAGCCCGGGCCGCTGACCGGCTCAGGCAGGCCGTTCGCATATCTGCTATAGCAATATAAGTTATCAATGGCGGTCCGCCTGTCAATCTGATATTTCAGAATTTGAGAGGCCGAGGGACAGCCATGCTGGAGCGTGAAGGCGGGGCGAAGAGGCGCGGCAGGCCGCAGTCGCTGGCGCCCGACCTCATGGCCGTGGACAGCGCGCTGGTCGAGCCGGTCGAGCGCCAGGTCTACCGCAGCATCCGCCAGGGCCTGATGAGCGGCGTGATCGCACCGGGCGCGGTGCTGACCAGCCGCTCGCTGGCCACCCAGCTTTCCGTCAGCCCGCAGCCGGTGCGCGACGCGCTGAAGCGCCTCGAGGCCGACGGCATTCTGGAAAGCCGCCCGCAGAGCGGCTTCTTCCTGCGCACGCTGACTGTGCCGGAATATCGCGAGATCACCGAGATCCGCCAGCGCCTCGAAGGGCTGGCGGCGCGCCACGCCGCGGCCCACATCGGCTCCGACACCATCGCCATGCTGGAGGCGACCAACCGCACCATGGCGGCAATGTCGCGCCCGCACGACTATCTGGCGCAGAATTTCCGCTTCCACTTCGGCGTCTATGCGCAGTCACGCATGCCGTCGCTGCTGGGCCTGATCGAGAATCTGTGGATACGCATCGGGCCGATGCTCCACCACCATCCGCACGAGTTCAATCTCGTCGAGACGGTGCGCAAGCACGCGGCGATCATCGACGCGCTGCGCCGCCACGACGGCGAGGCGGCAGAAGCCGCCGTGGCGCACGACCTCGGCACCGCGGCGGACTTCATCGTCCGCAGCCTGCCGCCGGACTAGCCGCTCAGGCGGCCGCGGCCTTGATGTTCTGGTTCAGGCTGAAAAAATTGTCCGGGTCGTATTTGCGCTTCACCTCGGCCAGCCTGGCATAATTCGCCCCGAACGAGGCGCGCACCATGTCGTCGCCCTGGTCGCTCTGGAAGTTCAGCAGGTGCTGTCCGCTGGTGTGCGGCTCGAACGCGTTGTACATCACGCGCGTCCAGCCGATGTGGGTGTCGCTCTCGCCCGGGTCGGTCCACTGCGCCATCATGCCGACATTGTACTCGGACTTGCGCTGCGCGAAGGCCGATTCCGACGCGGCGACGCGGCCGGGCGCGCCGCCATAATACTCGACCACGATGCCCGACATCGGCGAGCGCATGCGGCCGGCATGTTCGACGATGAGGTCGACGACCGCGTCCGAAAGCGCCGGTACGAAGCTCGCCTTCCAGTAATTGTAGGTGCCGTCCGGAAAACCGTCGTCGAGGATCGCCTGCATCGCCGGGAACGGCATTTCCTGTATGACGTCGGCAAGCGGTGGCCCGTAGCCGCGAAGCGGCGCCAGCGCCTTCTCGCCCTCGGCCTTGTCGCCGCACCAGCAGGCGATGATGGCCGTCACCGGCATGCCGTCCGGCGCCGTCACCAGCGCGGCGTAGGCGGTGAGTTCTTCGGGAGCCTTCGCCATGAAATCGCGATAGAAGCGCAGCACCTCGCCCGCTTTGTCGCGCGGGTGGATGAGCAGGCCGCCGAGCACGGTGGCGACCGGCTGGGCGTGGAAGGTGAAGCAAGTGACCACGCCGAAATTGCCGCCGCCGCCGCGCAGCGCCCAGAACAGGTCCGGGTTTTCCTTCGCGGTTGCGGTAACGAGCTTGCCCTCGGCGGTCACCACCTCGAAGGCCAGCACGTTGTCGCAGCTCAGCCCATGCTTGCGCACCAGCCAGCCGACGCCGCCGCCCAGCGTCAGGCCCGCTACGCCGGTCTTGGTGACGACGCCCACCGGCACGGCCAGCCCGTGCAGATGCGTTTCGCGGTCGAGGTCGCCAAGTGTGGCCCCGCCCTGCACGCGCACGGTGCGCGTGGCCGGGTCGACCATCACGGCGCGCATCCACGACAGGTCGATCACCAGCCCGTCGTCGCACAGCGCGCGCCCGGCGACGTTGTGGCCGCCGCCACGGATGGCGACGAGGATGTCGTTGGCGCGGGCGAAGTTGATGGCGCGGGCGACGTCGGCGACGCCGAGGCAGCGCACGATCAGGCCCGGATGGCGGTCGATCGCCGCGTTCCAGATTTTTCGCGCGGCGTCGTAATCCGCGTCCTTCGGCTGGATAACCCGGCCGGCGAGGCTTTTGGCGAATTCGTCGATCGCTGCGGTGTCGATAGGCAAGCCGTGGCGAGTCACAAGCTGCGAAGCTGGCATTGTCTCCTCCCTGGAAATCTTGCCTGGCCGGGCAGCCAGAAGGCCACCTGCCGGCAAGGAGGATGCTATCATGGAACAAGGCCGGACGGGGTGGTCTTGGCGTCGGAGTTTTCGGGTGGCGACCCGGCTATGAGCAGCGGAGCATTGCATGGCGCAAAGGAAAGTCATCGTCGTTGGCGCCGGCATCGTCGGCGCATCCATCGCATGGCATCTCTCGAAAGCCGGCGCGCCGGTAACCATCGTGACCGATGGAGCCCCGGGCGGCATCGCCACGCCTGCGACCTTCGCCTGGATCAACGCGTCCTGGGGCAACCCCGAAACCTATTTCCGGCTACGCATCCGGGCCATGTCGGAGTGGTGCCGGCTGGCCGGCGAAGTCCCCGGAATACCGTTGTCATGGTGCGGCGGATTGCTGTGGGACCTGCCGCCGGCCGAACTTGAGGCATATGCCGCCCAGCACGCTTCCTGGGGCTATGGCATCCGCGCCGTCGACAGGGCGCAAGCCGCCCGTATCGAGCCGGGCCTCGCCGATGCGCCCGGCCGGGCGGTGCATGTCGCGGAGGAGGGTGCGGTGGAGGCGGTCCCCGCGGTCGAGATGCTGCTGGCGGACGCCCGGCGACGAGGGGCGGTGCTTCGCGCCGCACGTGTCGACGGCCTGGAAATGCAGGGCGATCGTGTCGTCGGTGTCCGCGCCGGTGGCGGAGTGCTGTCAGCCGACGATGTCGTGCTGGCCGCGGGCATGGCGACTCCCCGCATCGCCGCGACCGCCGGGGTCACCGTGCCGATCGATTCGCCGCCGGGCTTGATCGTGCATTCACGGGCCCACCCGGCACGCCTGCTCAACGGCCTGGTGCTGGCCGACCGGCTCCACATGCGGCAGACGGCCGAGGGCAGGCTGATTGCAGGCTCGGATTTTGGCGGCGGCGATCCCGGCGCCGACCCGGCGAGCACGGCCGCCGAACTGTTTTCCGTGATGCGGCTCATGCTCATCCGCGGCAACGAGCTGGCGCTCGATTTCTTCAGCGTCGGTAAGCGGCCGACGCCCGCGGACGGTTTCCCTATCGTTGGCCGCGCCCAAGGGCGGGCGGGCCTATATCTCGCCGTCATGCATTCAGGCGTAACCCTGGCTCCTGCCGTCGGCCTGTTCGCGGCCGAGGAAATCCTCGCAGGCCTACGCGATCCCCTGCTTGCCCCCTACGGACCGGAGCGCTTTTTGCCCTAGTCGTTTTGGAACTTGCAGGGCCACGCGGCCGGCATCGTCAATCCTGGCGGCAGCACCGTGTCCTCGTTGCCGCAGGCCTGGTCGATCTGCGCCTGGGTCAGACCCTTCGCCGCCGACAGGTCGATGCCTTCGATGCGGGTGAGATAGAGAAAGGCGCCGGTGAAATCGATCGGCCCGGCATAGCGCGCCTTGGAAAGCTCGACGCGCGACAAATTGGCGAACTGGAAGCTCGTGCCGGTGAGAAGGGCGTCGTCGAAAACCGCGCGGCCAAGCTCCGACTTGTTGAAATTGGCACCCTCGAGGTCCGCGCCGCTGAAATCCGCGCGCTCGAGTTCCGCGCTGCCGAAGTTCGCGCCCTTGGCGATCATCTTCGCAAAGCTCGTCCGATAGGCCTCGACGCGGGAAAAGTTGGCCCCGGTCGCGTCCGATCCGGAAAGCGCCGCCCTGATCAACGTCGCCTTTTCGAAATTGGCACCCTGGAGCCTGGAGTCGCGCAGGTCGGTGCCGCTGAAATCGACATTGAAGAGCACCGCCTTGGAAAGGTCGCTGCCGCCCAGCATGATCGCGGCCTTGTTGCAATCCGTCCAGTCCATTTCGGGGGCCGGATCCGAGCGGCAGTTCAGCGCGGCGGCCTCGCGAGGCGACAAGATTGTCGCCAGCGCCGCGATCAGGAACATGGCCATGGCCGTCGCCGGGCGCATGCGGCGAAGGAGATCCGTAGGAGCGATCGTGGACATCGGCAAAATCCAGCACCTCGTTGCAGGTATGACCGGCCGCTCCTCGAATACACCCAAGCGCGCCGATCAGGAAGCGCCTCATGTCTTGTTTGCGGGGAGCGGTGCCTGTTGGGTACGGGTCCGGTGCACGAGCGGTCGCAAAGGCGCCCGGACAAGGCGCGAAATCCGTTGACGAGGTAACTACCGCAATTGACCCCTGGTGGTGTCCGTCCGATAGGATCGCGGGCATGGAAAGCTCCACCTCGCGCCCGCCGACGATTGGTGTTGTTCGCTTGCCGCATGGCGAGCGCCTGCCGCCGCCGTCATACGAATCGGCCGGGGCGGCAGGCATGGATTTGCGCGCCGCTGTCTCCGAAGACCGGCCGATGGCGCTCTTGCCGGGCCGCCGCGCACTGGTGCCCACGGGCCTGATCCTCGAGATCCCCAACGGGTATGAAGGCCAGGTGCGCCCGCGTTCGGGCCTGGCGATGAAGCACGGCATAACCTGCCTCAACACCCCGGGAACGATCGACAGCGACTATCGTGGCGAAGTGAAGGTTTTGCTGGTCAATCTCGGCGATGAGGACTTCTATGTCACACGTGGCATGCGAATCGCGCAGATCGTGATTGCCGCGGTTGCGCGCGCCACCGTCGACGAACGGACAGTCGCCGTCGCCACGGAACGCGGCACCGGCGGGTTCGGGTCGACGGGCACGGGCTGAACGGAGGCCGGCGATGGCTGAGACTGGACGGGCTTTCCGCGCGCTCCACGAGAGCGTCTTCATCATTCCCAATCCGTGGGACCCCGGCACGGCACGGCTCCTCGCCAGCCTCGGATTCAAGGCGCTGGCCACCACGAGTGCAGGCTTCGCCTTCTCGCGCGGGCTCCCGGATGGCGGCGTCGGGTTCGAGGCAATGATCGCGCACTGCCGCGACATGGTCGCCGCGACGGAACTGCCGGTTTCGGCCGACCTCGAAAAGGGAAAGGGGGACACGCCCGAGAGTGCTGCCGAAACGGTGTTCGCGGCAGCGGCTGCCGGCCTGGCCGGTTGTTCGATCGAGGACCATGGCGGCGATGCCGCCGACCCGATCTACGATTTTTCGCTGGCAGTCGAGCGCATCGCCGCGGCGGCGGAAGCGGCGCGTGCGCTGAAGCACGATTTCGTCCTCACCGCGCGGTCGGAAAATTTTCTGTGGGGCCGGCGCGATCTCGACGACACGATCCGGCGCCTGCAGGCTTTCGAGAAGGCCGGCGCCGACGTGCTCTATGCCCCCGGGCTCGACGATATCGCGACGGTGCGGGCGATCTGTTCGGCGGTCACTCGGCCGGTCAACGTGCTGGCCGTGCCGCAGTTCACGGTCGGCGCGCTGGCCGAAGCCGGAGTGCGGCGCATTTCGCTTGGCTCCAAGCTGACGAACCTCGCTTTCGGCGCGGTTGAACGCGCGGGGCGCCAGATGCTCGACGAGGGCAGCTTCGCCTTTGCGCGCGACATAAAGCCGTTCGGCGAATTGCAGAGGCTGTTTTCGCAGCACGGCTGAAGGGCCGCAACCGCGGCAGTCCTTGGCCCGGCTACTTCTTCTCGTGCTGCAGGAAGGCGGCCTTGACCGCCTCCGAGCCGGCCTGCGCGACGTCTCGCGGAGGCGAGAAGCCGGCCGCGATCATGCGGCGGCCGAGCATGTGGTCGGCCGGCTTATTGACCGAATCGATCGACATCAGCCGCTCACCGGCGAAATGGTAGACGGAAAAGCGGTTGGCCTCCGGCTCGCCTGACACGATTCGGGCGTCGCTGGCGCCCGGCAGGCCGACCATCTGCAGCTTCATGTCGGCGATGTCGGACCAGAACCACGGCACCGCCAAATAGGGATCATCACGGCCGACGATCGTTCCCGCCGCGAGCTTCGCCTGGTCGGTGGCGTTCTGCACCGATTCTAGCCGCACGCGGCGGCCGGTCATCCAGTGTTCGTAGCTGGCATTGTCGCCGACCGCGAGAATTTGCGGTGATGAGCTGCGCATGCGGGCGTCCACCGCGATGCCATTCTCGATCGCAAGCCCGGCCTGCGCGGCAAGATCGACATCGGGAACGACGCCGATGCCGACGATCGCCATGTCGGCTCCGATGCGCTCGCCCGCCACGGTGACCGCGGCGGTGGCGCGCGTTCCGTCGCCGGTAAACTCGGAGAGCGCGGCGTTGAGCAGGATGCGCACGCCGGTCGCCTCCAGCCGCTGGTGGACATGCTGCGAGATCAGCGGCGAAACCGCGCGGCCGAGGATGCGGTCCTGCGCCTCGATCACCGTCACGGCATGGCCCTTGCCGGAGAGCGTCGCCGCCATCTCCAGGCCAATGAAGCCGCCGCCGACCACGACGATGTCCTGGACGCCCTCGGCGAGATCGCGGATTTGCCGCGCATCGGCAAGCGAGCGCAGCGACGCAATGTTCGGATACTGCGCGCCCGCCACGTTGAGCGGGCGCGGGCGCGAGCCGGTCGCAAGCACCAGACGGTCGAAGGCGAGCCGCCATCCGCCGGCAAGCTCGACCGCGCGTCCGGCCATATCAATCCGCTCCACCCTCTGGCCGAGCCGAAGCTCGATGCGATGGCTGTCGTAGAAGGTCTCGCCGCGCAGCGGCTGCGGCTTGGCGTCGGCCTCCTTGAGGAAGGTCTTGGAAAGCGGCGGCTTGTGATAGGGTAGCTCGTTTTCCTCGCCGACGAGGAACACCGGGCCGTCGAAACCGTCCTCGCGCAGGCTGGCAGCCGCCTGCACGCCGCCGTGCCCCGCGCCGACAATGACAACGCCGTCCCTCATGGAGCGCCTCCCGGTCCTCGCCGGCAGCTAGCCGCAATCGGGCTGCGGTGACACTTCCTTCCGCGCCATGTCAAGCCGGAGCCGCGACACGGCGCGCTCTTACCTTGGTGACGGTCGACAGCGCTGTGTTGCCGACGTATCCCTTGGCCGTGCCGATGCGAGAAGATGACGGAGTCGACATGCGGAAGGACAATGACGACAGGCCGGGGTCCGTCTTCCGCGGTTTCCTCGAAAGCGAGTCGGCCGGCGGCGTGATTCTGATGGCCGCAGCCGCGCTGGCGCTGATCGTCGCCAACTCGCCGCTGTCGGAAACCTATTTCCACACGTTGCACGTCTATCTCGGCCCGCTCAGCGTCGAGCACTGGATCAATGACGGCCTGATGGCGGTGTTCTTTCTGCTGGTGGGGCTGGAGATCAAGCGCGAGATGCTGGCCGGCCAGCTCGCCACCTGGCCGCGCCGCGTGATCCCCGGCATCGGCGCGCTCGGCGGTATGGTTTTTCCTGCGCTGATCTTCGTCTGGTTCAACAGCGGCAATCCGGAAGCGCTGCGCGGCTGGGCCATCCCGACCGCCACCGACATCGCGTTCGCGCTCGGGGTGCTGTCGCTGCTCGGGCCGCGGGTGCCCGCTTCGCTGAAGGTTTTTCTAACCGCGCTCGCCATCATCGACGATCTCGGCGCGGTGGTCATCATCGCGCTGTTCTACACCTACGAGATTTCCACGGTATACCTCGCTGCCTCCGCCGCGATCGTCATCGTGCTGGCGGTGCTGAACTGGCGCGGCGTCACTTCGCTGGTGCCCTATCTCGTGCTCGGGCTGGTGCTGTGGTTCTTCGTGCTGAACTCCGGCGTGCACGCCACGATCGCCGGCGTGGTGCTGGCGCTCACCGTGCCGCTGCGCCAAGGCGTAGGCAGCGGCGGCGAGAGTTCGCCGCTGCACCGGCTGGAGCATCGGCTGGAGAAACTGGTGCCGTTCGTGGTGGTGCCGATCTTTGGGTTCGCCAATGCCGGCATCTCCTTTGCCGGCATGTCGTCCTCTGCGCTGCTGGAGCCGCTGACGCTGGGCGTGGCACTCGGCCTCGTCGCCGGCAAGCTGGTCGGCGTGTTCGGCACGGTGGCACTCACGGTGCGCGCCGGGCTCGCCGACCTGCCCGCCGACGCAAGCTGGATGCAGGTGCTCGGCGTTTCGCTGCTCTGCGGCATCGGCTTCACCATGAGCCTGTTCGTCGGCACGCTCGCCTTCGAGCCCTATCCGGCAATGCTTTATGGCGTGAAGCTCGGCATCCTCGTTGGCTCCTTCGTCGCCGGCGTTCTCGGGGCGCTGGTGCTTGGACTGGCGCGGCCGGCAGCGCAGGCCCGCTAATGTCTGGCTCAAAGGATGAGCAGCGCTGGGCTTGACGGGCGCGGCGCGCTGGCGTCAATCGCGAAAACTCCGGGAGGATAGCGAATGAACGTCGTCGAGCCGAAGCCGTCCCACCTCTTCTACCAGTCGCGCCTGCGTCGGCCGACGGTCGACCGCGCCGAGGGCATCTACCTGTGGGACGTGCATGGCCGCCGCATGATCGACGGCTCCAGCGGCGCCATGGTGGTCAACATCGGCCATTCCAACCGCAACGTGCTCGACGCGATGAAGCGGCAGATGGACCGCGTCACCTTCGCCTACCGGCTGCATTTCGAGAACGAGCCGGCGGAGGAACTGGCGCGCGAGGTCGCGGCCCGCATGCCCGGCGGCCTTGACAAGGTGTTTTTCGTCTCCGGGGGCTCGGAAGCGGTCGAAAGCTGCCTGAAGCTGGCGCGGCAATGGGCGGTGGCGACCGGCCAGGCCCGGCGCTGGAAGGTGATCTCGCGCTTCCCCGCCTATCACGGCAGCACGCTCGGCGCGCTTGCGGTCACCGGCTACGCCGCGCTTACCGACCCGTTCACGCCGATGATGCGGGTGATGCCCAAGATCGCGGCGCCGACGGCCTATCTCGATCGGGACAACCTTTCGATGGAGGAGCGCGGGCTGAAATATGCCGACCTGCTGGAGGAAAAAATCCACGAGGAAGGGCCAGATTCGGTGCTCGCCTTCATCATGGAACCGGTCGGCGGGGCGTCCACCGGCGCGCTGGTCGCGCCCGACAGCTACTATCCGCGCATCCGCGAGATCTGCGACCGCCACGGCATCCTGCTGATCCACGACGAGGTCATGGGAGGCGCCGGGCGCACCGGAGAATTTCTCGCCGGCGACCATTGGGCCTGCAAGCCCGACATTGTCGCGCTGTCGAAAGGCTTTGGCGCGGGCTACGCGCCGCTGGGCGCGATGGTGGCGCCGACGCGGCTGGTCAAGCCGGTGCTCGACGCCGGCGGCTTCCAGCACGGGTTCACCTATGCCGGCAATCCGCTGGCCTGCGCGGCGGGGCTGGCCGTCCTCGGCGAGATCGACCGGCTGGGGCTGGTGGACAACGCCGCGGCCATGGGCCAGCGGCTGAAGGCCGGCCTCCGGGCGCTGGCCGAAAGATTTACGTTCATCGGCGACGTGCGCGGCAAGGGCCTGCTGCTCGCCGCCGAATTCGTCTCGGACCGCGAAACCATGGCGCCCTTGCCGAAAGGGCTCAACGCCTACAACCGGGTCGTCGACCTCGCCTACGAGCGCGGGCTGATCATCTATTCGCGCCGGACGCGCGGCGGCATCGAGGGCGACCATTTCCTGGTCTGCCCGCCGATGATCGTGAACGCGGACGAAGTCGACGAGATTCTGGCGATCCTGGCCGATACGCTCGCGGCCATGGCCGGGGAGTTCGGCCTGCCGGTCGAGCAATGACGCTGGCCATTCGCCTCGCCACCGCTGACGATGCGGAGACAATTCTTCGCGGCCTGCATGGGCTTGGTGAGCACAGCGGCGAATCGCACAAGATCAGCATCACCGCTGCCGACATCCGCCGCTACGGTTTCGGCGACAGGCCGGCTTTCCGCGTGCTGATCGCAGAAACCGGCGGCGCGTTTGGCGGACTTTGCGTATTCTTCCCGAGCTTTTCGACCTGGTGGGGCCGGCCGGGAGTTTACGTCCAGGATCTTTTCGTCGATCCGGCGCATCGCGGAAAAAAGGTCGGCGAGAGGCTGCTGCGCGCCGTCGCCCGCCTCACCCGCGACGAGGGCGCCGTCTATATGCGTCTCTCCGTCGACGCCCGGAACGTGACCGCGCGGGCCTTTTACGACCGGGTGGGAATGAAGTGGGCAGACAATGAGATGATCCGCACCGCTTATGGTGACGATTTTCTCGCGCTCGCCGGCGGGCCCGGCGAGATTGTTGAGGAGCCGCGATGAAAGCCTTCTTCGCCGAGGAGCAGCGCCGCCACGATCCGAAGGCATTCTTGTCCAGCGGCGCGCCGCAACCCAACCCGGAAAAGCCGGCGCGCGTCGAGCGCCTGCTCGCCGGTGCCCGCGCCGCCGGCTGCGAGATCCTGCGCCCGCGCAAGTCCGGGCTCGGCCCGATCGCCGAAATCCACACGGCGGAATATCTCGACTTCCTCAAGCACATCTATCCGCGCTGGCGGCGCATCGAGGGCGCGTCGGAGGAAGTGATCCCGAACATCCATCCGATCGCGCGCGGCGGCTCCTACCCCGCCTCGGCCGTCGGCCAGGCCGGTTACCACATGGCCGACACCGCCTGCCCGATCTCGGCCGAGACCTTCGACAGCGCTCTATGGAGCGCATCGACGGCGCTCGCCGCGGCCGATGCGGTGTTGTCGGGCGCGTCGTCGGCCTATGCGCTCTGCCGCCCGCCGGGGCATCACGCCTTCGCCGATGTTGCGGGAGGGTTCTGCTTCCTCAACAATTCGGCCATCGCCGCGCAGCGCCTGCGCAACGCGGCGAAACGGGTCGCGATCCTCGACGTCGACCTCCACCACGGCAACGGCACACAAGGCATCTTCTATGCCCGCGGCGACGTGCTGACGGTGTCGATCCACGCCGACCCGGTGCGCTTCTACCCGTTCTTCTGGGGCCACGCCGACGAGCGCGGCGACGGACCGGGGCTTGGCGCCAACCTCAATCTGCCGCTGCCCAGAAAGACTGCCGACGCGGGCTTTCTCGAAGCGCTGGACGCGGGCCTGCGGCGCATCCGCTCCCATGCGCCAGACGCGCTGGTGGTGGCGCTCGGGCTCGACGCCTTCGAGGGCGACCCGTTCGGCGGGTTGTCGGTCACCACAGCCGGTTTCGCGCGCATCGCCGGGGCGATTGCCGGCCTCGCGCTGCCGACGGTCATCGTGCAAGAGGGCGGCTATCTCTGCGACGCCCTCGGCGAGAATCTGACCGCCTTCCTTACCGGGTTCGCCGCGGCGCACCGGGTCGGCTGAGATTCCGGTGGCCGCCGACCGGCTCTCCGTGGCATACGGCGCGCCACTCCAAAGCCAATGCTCTGAATTGCCGAAAGATATCGATTTCGTCGACGCCCGTTTCGGAAGCCAGGGCCGCGCGGGTGGATTGGATCTCAGCCGAGTCTCCGAGCCCGTTCAACATCACGTCGTGACCGTCCGAGGCAAGCGCGCGCGATCCCGAGGCCGATGCCGGAGGTCGATCCCGCAACGATGGCGGTGCGGCGGGTCATGGCGAGAGGTCCTTTTGCCAGATGGACTTCACAAGATGGCGGCGCCATCCAGCGCAGCCTCGGCGCGCCGCATCAATGGAGCAACATCTCCGGAACGTTGGCCGGCACGTGCAGCCTTGCGGACGTCGAGGCGAGGACCGTCTCGACCGACACACCGGGCGCGCGTTCCACAAGGTGCAGCCCGTCCTCCTCGGGCCGGATCACCGCCAGATCCGTGACGATGAGGTTGACGCGGCGGGTCGCCGTCAGAGGTAAGGTGCAGCGCGGCACCACCTTGGGTGCGCCGCGGCCGAGATGCTGCATGGCGACAACGACCGAGCGGGCGCCGGCGACGAGGTCCATCGCGCCGCCCATGCCGGGGATCATCTTGCCGGGCACTTTCCAGTTGGCGAGATAGCCGCGCTCGTCCACCTCCAGACCGCCGAGCACGGTCATGTCGAGATGACCGCCCCGGATGAGGCCGAAGCTCATGGCGCTGTCGATCGAGGCCGCGCCCGGCACGGCGGTGATGAAGCCGCCGCCGGCGTCGGTCAGGTCTTCCTCTTCCATGCCCTCGGGCGGCCGGGCGCCTAGGCCGATGATGCCGTTTTCGGCCTGGAAGAACACGCCGCGCTCGGCCGGCACGTAGTTGGCGACGATCGAGGGCAGTCCGATGCCGAGATTGACCAGCGTGCCGGGCCGGATCTCCTGCGCCACACGGCGGGCGATCAGCTCCTTCGGATCCATGGTCACGACGGAAAGCTCGTTCATGCTTGCCTCCCTCAGGCCGCGCGGCCGATCAAATGGTCGACGAGAACGCCCGGCGTCTTGACGGCGTCGGGCGGGATCAAGCCGACCGGCACGATGTGCTCGGCTTCGGCGATCACCACGTCGGCCGCCATGGCCATGATCGGGTTGAAGTTGTGGGCGGTCAGCCAGTATTCGAGATTGCCGTTGTAGTCGGCTTGGCGCGCGCCGATCAGCGCGACGTCGCCCCGGATCGGGCGGTCGAGCAGGAACCGCTTGCCGTCGACTTCGACCACCTCCTTGCCGTCCTCGACCTCGGTGCCGATGCCGGTCGCGGTCAGGACGCCGCCGAGGCCCATGCCGCCGGCACGGATGCGCTCGACCAGCGTGCCCTGCGTCACGAGCTCCACCTCGATCTCGCCGGCGATCATCTTCTTCTGCGTTTCGGGGTTGAGCCCGATGTGGCTGGTAACGACCCGCGCCACGGCGCCCGCCGAGATCAGCTTGCCTATGCCGACACCGGGCTTGGCCGTATCGTTGGCGACAATGGTGAGCCCCTTGACGCCGCGCGCCACGAGAGCGGCGATCAGCCGGTGGGGAGAGCCTACGCCCATGAAGCCGCCGATCAGGATCGTGGCGCCGTCCGGCACCAGCGCGGCGGCGTCTTCCAGTTTCAGTGCGCCCTTCATGCGGCAATCCTCCCTGCTTGCGCGGCAAGCGCCTGCGTCGCCCGCGCGATGACGCGCTCCTCGTCCGTTCGAACGACCATGACGGTCACCGGCGCGCCGTCCGGCGAGATCACGGACGCGTTCGCATCGTTGCGCCGCGGGTCGATCGCGACGCCGAGCCAGCCCATGCCCTCCGCCACGCGCGCGCGGATGGCGCGCGAGTTCTCGCCAATGCCGCCGCAGAAGACGAGGCCGTCGAGACCCTGCAGCGCCGCCGCTAGACCGCCGAGTTCACGCTGGATGCGGAACACGAAATAGTCGATCGCCTCGGCCGCTCGCGGGTCGTCGCTCGCCTCCAGCATGCGCATGTCGTTCGACACGCCCGACAGGCCGAGCAGACCCGACTGACGGTAAAGCATGTCGCTGATCGCGGAGGCATTCATCCCTTCCTGGTCCAGCAGGTAGAGCAGCACGCCTGGATCGAGCTGGCCGCAGCGCGTGCCCATGGGCAGGCCGTCGAGCGCGGAAAAGCCCATGGTGGAGGCGACCGAGCGGCCACCCTTCAGGGCGCACATGGAGGCGCCGTTGCCCAGATGCGCCACGATCACGCGCCCGGCCGCGAGCGCCGGCGCGGTCTCAGCGATGGCTCCCGAGACATAGTCATAGCTGAGACCGTGGAAGCCATAGCGCCGCACGCCCTTGTCATAGAGCGCGCGCGGCAGGGCGAAGGTGTCGTTCACGAACGGATGGCCGCGATGGAAGGCCGTGTCGAAGCACGCGACCTGGACCGCGCCGGGGAAGGCCGTCATCGCGGCACGCACGCCGGAGAGGTTGTGCGGCTGATGCAGCGGCGCGAAGGGCGAGAGCCGTTCGAGCGTCGCCACGGCCGCCTCGTCGAGACGGATCGGCCTGTCATGGTCGGGGCCGCCATGCACGACGCGGTGGCCGACCGCTTCGATCTCCACCCCCGGAAACAGCGCGGCGAGCGCAGCCAGCACCGTGCCCAGAGCCTGGCCGTGATCGGCAAAGCCCGCCTCCAGAGTTCCGGGCAGCGCGAGATCCTCGCCCTCGGCGCCGCGCAGGCGCAGCGTTCCCTCGCCTCCCATGCGGTCGACCAGGCCGGTGGCGAGAACGTCCAGGGAATGCGAGAACAGGCCGATCTTCAACGAAGACGAGCCGGCGTTCAGCGTCAGGATCGCAGCCTCGGCCATGCCGGTCACTCCGCCGCCGCAGCGATCTGCGGCATGAGGCCGTTCAACCGCGCATGGTGAAGGGCCGCCACCGCGCAGGAGGCGAGGCGGGACATGGCGCTGTCGGACCGCGAGTTCAGGATGACGGGGACCTTCGCCCCGAGCACCAGGCCCGCGCCTTCGGCATGGGAAAGATAGGCGAGCTGCTTGGCCAGCATGTTGCCCGCGTCGAGCCCCGGCACGACGAGCACGTTGGCGCGGCCGGCCACTTCAGAAGTGATGCCCTTGGTGCGCGCGGCGGCAATGTCGACCGCATTGTCCATTGCGAGCGGACCGTCCACCAGGCCGCCCTTGATCTGGCCGCGATCGGCCATCTTGGACAGCAGCGCGGCGTCGACCGAGGAGGGTATGGCGGGGTTCACCGTCTCGACCGCCGACAACACGCCGACGCGCGGAACCTCGATGCCGATCGAGATGGCGAGGTCGATGGCGTTCTGCACGATGTCCACCTTGGTGGCGAGGTCGGGCGCGATGTTGATGGCGGCGTCGGTCACCAGGATGGGGTGATCGAGACCGGGCACGTCCATCACGAAGACATGGGTGAAGCGGCGCCCGACGCGCAGCCCGGCGGCCTTGTCGAGCATCGGCCGCAGCAGATCGTCCGTGTGCAGGTGCCCCTTCATCACGGCCCCTGCGCGGCCGGCATTGACGAGGTCGCAGGACATGCGCGCCGCAGCGCCGTGATCGGGCTGGGCGAGGAGCTCGAAACCGCCGATGTCGGCGCCGATCTCCTGTGCGGCCGCGGCGATCTTTGCCGGGTCGCCGATCAGGATCGGAACGATGATGCTCTCCTTGGCCGCCCGCACGGCGCCGCCGAGCGAGTTCGGCTCTTCCGGCGCCACGACCGCCGTCACGAGCGGGGGAAGCGGCCGGGCGAGATCGAGAAGCACCTCGAAATGACGGTGACGCTGGACCACGAGGCCGGGCATGTCGAAATTCTCGAAGACGCGCTTCTCGAGCGGAGCGGCGACCTCGGCCTGTCCATCGAGGACGAGCGCTCCGTCCGACACTCGCGTCACGCGGGTCGAGAGAGTCACCCGCCCATTGTCGGCAAGGCCGGTGACCTCGACGCGGGCAAGGAGTTCGTCGCCGGCATGGGCGCGATCATGAAACCTCAGTGTCTGCAGGTGATAGAGCGTGCCGGGACCCGGCAGGCGCATGCCGAGCACGGCCGAGATGAGCGAGGCGACGAACATGCCGGGCGCCACGGCCTGATCGACGGCACCGTCGCCGTCATGATCCATCTTCGGCAGATGCATGGGGTTGTGGTTGCCGGAAGCACTGGCGAAGACGTAGAGATCGTCGGCGGTGACGAGGCGGACGATCTCGGCGGTGTCGCCGACGCGCAGTTCGGACAGGGGACGGTTCTCGACTTTCACTCCGCGGCCTCCGGCGCTGTCGTTGCGAGCTTGGCGTTGGTCTTGACCGTGCGCACCGGCGCCGGTTCGGCATCCGTCGCGCGTAAGGGGTCTTCCGTCACGGTCTCGTTCATGCGCGGCACGCCGAGTACGTCGCAGAAGCGGTGCAGCAGGGCGAGTGTGCCCGGCGCCATCTCATCCACCTCGCCGGGGATGTAGAAGACGGTGCGCATCGCCAGCCCCCGCTCTTGCTCGGTCTTCAGAAGCATAGGCAACGTCTCGATTGCGCGCTCGGGTTCGTAGGAGGCGATCAGCGTCTGGCGCGAGATGATCGCGGCGCGGCCCTCCGCTCCGAGGGAGGCGAAAGGCTCATCCTCGGTCAGCACATGGCTAGAGCGCTCGAGCCGGTCGCGCCGCACGCCCTTGCGATTCTCGGCCATCAGTACCAGCATCCGGATCACGGCCTCGGCAAAGCCGCCGGTCTCGATCTGCGCAAGCGCGGCCTGAACCTCGGGCAGGGCGCGAAGCTCTGCCTTGTCCTTCAGAGTACGGTGCAGCTCGTGATTGCGGCCGAAGGCCCGCGCCCAGGGCGTGCCCCACATCGTGTGGAAGGTGAGCTCCACCATCATGTCACGCTGGTCGCGCCACAGGTCGATCGCCTGTGTCATGCCCTCGATCCAAACCGTCTCCAGCTGGACGAAGGGATTGTCAGAGCCGACGGGATGCCGGTCGGCGCGCACGTTGTCCGCCATCCCGGGCAGGGCCGACATCAGCGGGTTCTTGGACGAGACGATGGCGCGGCTGGTGCGCTGCGGATGAAGCGCACGGCTCATCTCCGCGAGCGTCGGCGTGACCATGGCCTTGACCGCCGGACGCGCGAGCGCGTCATACATCTGCGCCTGCACCTCGGAGGCGCGGGCGACGGCCGCGAAGGGCTTTTCGTCCGCGAAATCGTCATCGAGGTTGCGGATGTCGTCGAAGGTCCGCTCGGCGAAGCTGACGGTGAAACGCTTGGAATGTCCTTCGCCTTGAATGTCCTCGATCATCATCTCATAGAGGCCAGGGGCCAGCGCCTCGATCGTGGCCAGCGTCGACGTCATCTCGGAATGCTCGCGCTTGGCCACCGATCCGGAGACGAAGATGCCGAGATGTCCGACCTGATCGTGCACCATGTAGACGATGCGCTGACCGCGGATGCGAATCTCCTGCACGTCCGCATAGGTCTCCGTGATCCAGTTCAGCGCCTGCTGCGGCGGCGTGATGTTGTCGCCATGGCTGGCGAAGACGATGATCGGCGAGCGGATCGCCTTGAGGTCGACCGGCCGGCCCGGCTCGAGTCGCGCCTCGTTCTTCACCAGGCGGTTGCCGACGAAGAGCTGCTCGACGATCCAGCGGATTTCCGGCTCGTTGAGCAGGAAGAATCCGCCCCACCAGGTCTCGAATTCGAGGAAGCGGTCGACGCCGCGATCGATGTCCCGGTAGAGATCGACATACTTGCGGAACATGGTGCGGGCCGGATTGAGCAGCTCAAAGTTCTGCACCAGGTGGGCTCCGTCAAAGAGGCCGCCGCCGAGATCGGCGAGCATCATGGGAATCCAGGTGCCGCCGAAGACGCCGCCATTGTAGCGCATCGGGTTTTCGCCGAGGCGACCCGACCAGGGCGCGACCGGCGCACCGTTGACGACGATCGGGCCGGTGATATCGGGATTGGTCGCGGCCAACAGCAGCGTCGCCCAGCCGCCCTGGCAGTTGCCGGTGACGATCGGCTTGGGAGCCAGCGGATGGAGCCGCATTACCTCGCGCACGAAGGCGGCTTCTGCGCGCGCGACGTGGCTGAGATACTGGCCAGGCTCGGGCAGGCGCTTGAACGACACGAAATAGACCGGATGGCCGGCCTCGAGCGCCACGCCCACCTGGCTTGCGGTCTTGAAACCGCCGATGCCCGGGCCGTGACCGGCACGCGGGTCGATGATGATGAAGGGGCGGCTGGTCTCGTCGACGGTGACGTGTGCCGGCGGCAGGATGCGAAGCAGCTCGTAGTTCGAGGGGTGCGGCAGGTCGCGGCCGTCGATGACCACCTCATGCTCGTAGGCAAGCACCGGGGGACAGCCCTTCTCTTCGTGGTCGAGAAAGATGTCGCCACGCCGACGCAGCGCATCAGCCGTCAGGATCATGCGCTCGGCGGCGTCGCGCAGATAGTCCGTCAGGGCTTCGCCGAGCGTCGAACGGGCTTCGGGCGTCGACATCGCCGCGATGGTCTCGCGTGCGCTTTCGGCGAGCGCGGCCGCCCGCTTGCCATGGTCGGCCATCATGCGCTCGGCATGGCGGGAGGCGGCGGTCGCCAGCATCTGGCCGGTGTGTCCCGAATCCGTCGCCGCCGCGCTCATCGCCTGCATGGTCTCAGTCATGCGATTGGTGAGATCTCGAACAGGATCCGCGGCGCTCTGGGCCCGCTCCGGGTCGATGAAATCGTAGAGGCTTGCCATGGTGCCCTCCGTTGCTTCAGGCCGTAATTGAGTAGCCGGCATCGATGTCGTGGACGCCGCCCGTCAGATGGCGAGCCTCCCTTGAGGCGAGGAAGGCAGCCATCGCGCCAACATCCTCGATCGTCACCAGCTGGTGCATGGGCGCTCGCGCGGCGGCGTCGGCCATCAGCTCGTCGAAATGCCCGATCCCCGAGGCGGCACGGGTCTTGAGCGGGCCTGGCGACAGCGCGTGCACCGAAATGCCCTTCTCGCCGAGTTCAGCGGCGGCATAGCGCACCGCGCTTTCGAGCGCCGCCTTCACCGGACCCATCATGTTGTAGTGGCGCACCACCCGCGACGAGCCGAAGAAGGAGACCGACAGGCAGGTGCCCCCCTCCGGCATCAGCGGCTCGGCGAGCCGGATCATCCGCAGGAACGAATGGACGGATACGTCCATCGCAAGCCCGAAACCCTCCGGCGAGCAATCCACGACGCGCCCGTGCAGATCGTCGCGCGGCGCGAACGCAATCGAATGCAGCAGCGTATCGATCCGGCCCCACCGGGTCGTGATCGCCTCGAAGACCGCTTCGAGCTGGCCGGGCACGGACACGTCGAGCGGCATGATGATCTCGGCGTCCACGGCTTCGGCCAGCGGGCGCACAAACGGCTCGGCCTTCGCGTTGAGATAAGTGACCGCCAGCTCCGCGCCCTGCGCCCGGAACGCCTGAGCGCATCCCCACGCAATCGACTGATCATTGGCAATGCCGACGACAAGCGCCTTCTGGCCAGCAAGCGAGAACATTCCGTCCCTCAATTTCCGCGCCCGGTATGGCGTGGACCGTAGCTTCGCTCCACGACGATTGTGCGACGCACCATTGGCGAGATCCCGGGCCGCGCCGCATCGAAATCGGCGGGGAAGCGGGCGGTGGATCGCGCCAGACACGCGACGGACATGTACGTGTCGCAAACCCGTCATATCGAGGTGAGGCCGTACGCCTCCCGCCGCATGCCCGAAGCACCATGACTGATCCCGCCGACCGGAAAATGATCCTTGATCCTCCGCCCGCAGGCGAACCACAGGCTGGTTCCGTTGCGGATGGGGAATCCGCCGCCGTCGTCTCCGATCCTCTCGCCGTCCGGCTTTCTGCCGAGACGGGGGCCGACGGCATTGGGCGGATCGCGGCGGAGACCGTGTCCCGCTCGAACACGCTTGCGCGCCGGCTGCATGGGCTGTCGCTGATGTATGGAAGGGAACTGGCCGGAAGCCAGGCGGAGGTCCAGGCGGGCCTCTTTGCGCTGGCTGAGGCGCTCCGCGACGCAGATCCCCTGACCTTGGCCGCTCAGGGCCGCGACTGGCTGACGGACGCCGCCCAGCGGACGGTACTGACCCTCGACACGCTGCGCGTTGCCGCCGACGCCGCGCGTGACACGGAACGCATCGGCCTGAAACCAGTCCTCGCCTTCGACTATGACGTGGTGGTGGAGGGAGCGACCTTGCCGCGCCCCGTGAACTTTTCGCTCGTCAGGGTCCGGCCGCCGGCAAGTTTTCCACCCACCCGGCCGGACCTCAGGCCCTGGGTGATCATCGATCCCCGCTCCGGACAGGGCAGCGGCATCGGCGGCTTCAAGGATGCAAGCGAGGTGGGCAACGCCCTCGCGGAAGGATACCCCGTCTACTTCGTCATCTTCACCCAGTACCCTGAGCCTGGCCAGACGCTTGCCGACATAACCGCCGCGGAAGCGGTCTTCCTGCGCGAAGTGGCGAAGGCGCATCCCGGCACGGGCAAACCCTTCGTGACCGGCAATTGCCAGGGCGGCTGGGCGACCATGATCCTCGCCGCGACGCATCCCGATCTCACTGGTCCGATCGTCATTGCAGGCGTCCCGCTGTCGCCCTGGGCCGGACGTGAGGGACAGAACCCGCTGCGCTATCTCGGCGGCTGGGTGGGCGGAGCGCTGCCGGCGACGCTCGCGGCCGACATGACTGGCGGGCTCTTCGACGGGGCGATGCTGGTCGCCAATTTCGAGGCGATGAATCCGGGCCGTGACATCTGGCGCAAATATGCGGAGCTGTGGGCGGGCATCGATCACAAGGCAGCCGATTACCTCGACTTCGACCGCTGGTGGTCCGGCTTCTATTTCATGAACGCCGCGGAGATCCGCTGGATCATCGACAACATCTTTGTCGGCAACCGGCTGGCGCGCGGCCTCGCGGTGCTGGACGACGGCACACGCATAGACCTTGGTCGCATCACCGCCCCGGTGATCGTGTTCGCCAGCCACGGCGACGCGGTCAGCACCGTTCCCCAGGCCCTGCGATGGATACCGGACGTCTGGGGCACTGCGGCGGCCATCAGAAGGGCAGGGCGCACGATCATCTACACTACGCACGACAGCGCCAGCCACCTCTCGATCTTCGTGTCGGCCGCCGTGGCGGACGACCACCACCGCCGCATCGGAATGGTCATGCGCACGATTGAGTCGCTGCCGCCCGGACTCTACGAAATGGTTGTCGACCGCTCCGAAGCCGGTGAGGAAATGGTTCGCTTCGAGGCGCGCGAAACCGACGCCATCCGGGCGCTCTGCGATCCGCAAGAGCACGATGAGCCATTCGCCGTGGCGGCCGAGTTCGCCGACTGGGCCCAGCGCGGCTACGAAATGGGACTCGCACCGACGCTGCGCGCTCTGTCCTCGCAGGATTCCGCGCGCGCCTTGATGGACGCCAATCCGCTCCGGCTGCAGGCCCTGGCCCAGTCGAGCGCCAATCCGATTATGGTGCAGATCGCGGAAGCCGCAGAGAGAGCCCGCGCCGAACGCGCGAAGCCTCAGCCCGAGAACCCTTTCTTGCGCGCGCAAACCGCCTTCATCGACGTCGTGGCGACGCAGCTCGACGCAGCCCGCATCGCCCGCGACGCCCTGACCGAGATGGGCTTTCTCGCCACTTATGCCAATCCGCTGCTGCGCCCTCGGCCTGAGCTGGCAAAACCCTTCCAGCCGCCGGCGGAACCCGCCTCCGATCCGTCTGTCCGTCTCCCGGCCGAAGATGTCGAGCGTGGCGGCTATGCAGACGCGATCGTGCGCATGTGCGTGATCCTCTCGCGCGCCGGGGGACAGCTGCGGCAGGACAGGCTGGAGCGGTTCTCGGCCATGCTGCACACACGGGCGCCTTTCGACAGCCTCTCTGCCGAAACACGGCGCCGGATGATCGACACGCAGTCGCGCATCGTCGAGGCGGCCGGAGAGGCGGCCACCAAGGCGCTCATGAAGATGCTCCGTGACGATGTCGACCGCTACCGCGCCGTCAACATCGTGCTCGACGTGATGGAGATCGGACCGGAAAGCCCGCGCGAGTTGATCGCCGCCTTCGCCTCCATCCAGCTGTCGCTGCGCACACGTGCCCGCAACTGGTCGGACGACCTCTGAGCCGGCAGCGACCTGCGAGGCTCGCCAAAATTGCATCCTCCAATCCATCGCCAAGCCCGTGCCGCCAGATCGCGATGGGCGATACGCATGCGATGCAGGCTCGCAACGCGATGGAGCAGAAGCCGCGACAGCTCGAGCCGGCGATCGAGGTCAAGGTCGCCAAGCTGCCCGGCATATCGAATCAGCCGGGCCAGGTCGGGATGCCGGTCGAACACCTCCGAATAGCGCCGGGTGAAGTCTCGGTCGTGCTCCGGCGACCTCAGAACAAACGTTCCATGAAACTCAGGATCGCTGCTCGAGATCAGACCAAGCACGGCTCGCTCGCGTCCAGCCACCCGGGCACGCTCTTCCTCGAGCCCGAAACACGTCAAATCCTTGCCGAAGTTCCAAACTCGTAGCAGGCCGGTGTAGTTGGGATCGGCGGCATCATGGCACGAATACTCATCGAACAGTTCGTGGTGAAACTCTGCCTTTCCCATCGGCACGAAGCCATGGAACTTCGTCTCCCGAGCAACGATGTGACGCTGATTTGTGAAGAGTTGTTCGAGCGCCTTGAGATAGCCCCCTTGAGTACGATTTGTCGCCGCCAAAGCCACTTTCCCCAGTGCAAAGCGCTTTGACGTCTTGGCATTCGCGTTCCTGACGAAGTCGTCGAGGAGCACAGAGCGCTGACGTTCGACGGAGCTCAGGCCATTGAGGTTGGCCACGTCTAAGTTCGCGGGCACAAGAATCATATTGCTCCGAGCGCCGCTACTTTGCTACATCGATGCTACTTGATCGACCGAAAACATGAACGAAATCAATATCTAGGCAATAGAACCGCGCCGTGGCATAGCGCGCGCCAAGCAAGAAACCGGGCGCGCTTTTCCTCGCAGCCCGCTTCACGGGGTAAGAAGCAAATGACCATCAAGACCGAGACCGCCGCGCTGTTGACCAAACTCGGCGTGGCGAGGAAGGCGTATACCAAGGGCGGCATGGCCTCGTTCACTCCGGTGACCGGCGAGCAGATCGCCGACCTGCCGGCGGCTACCCCGCAGCAGGCCGCCGCGCTGGTCGACAAGGCCGACGCCGCCTTCCGCGAGTGGCGGCTGGTGCCGGCGCCGAAGCGCGGCGAACTCGTGCGCCTGCTCGGCGAGGAACTGCGCGCAGCCAAGGCCGATCTTGGCCGGCTGGTCTCGATCGAGGCGGGGAAGATTCCGTCCGAGGGTTTGGGCGAAGTGCAGGAGATGATCGATATCTGCGATTTCGCCGTCGGCCTGTCGCGCCAGCTCTACGGCCTCACCATCGCCACCGAGCGCCCCGGCCATCGCATGATGGAGACGTGGCATCCGCTGGGCGTGGTCGGCGTCATCACCGCCTTCAACTTCCCGGTTGCGGTGTGGTCGTGGAACACGACGCTGGCGCTGGTCTGTGGCAACGCCGTCGTGTGGAAGCCGTCGGAAAAGACGCCGCTGACGGCGCTCGCCTGCCAGGCACTGCTCGAGAAGGCGGCCGCGCGCCTCGGCGGCGTGCCGGCGGGCGTGAGTTCCGTCCTGATCGGCGACCGCGCGGCCGGCGAGGTTCTGGTCGACAACCCGAAGGTGGCGCTGGTGTCGGCCACCGGGTCGACCCGCATGGGCCGCGATGTCGGCCCGCGGCTGGCAAAACGCTTTGCGCGCGCCATCCTGGAACTCGGCGGCAACAATGGCGGCATCGTCTGCCCGTCGGCCGACCTCGACATGGCGCTGCGCGCCATCGCCTTCGGCGCCATGGGCACGGCCGGCCAGCGTTGCACGACGCTGCGCCGCCTGTTCGTCCACGACAGCGTCTACGACAAGCTCCTGCCGCGCCTGCGCAAGGCCTATGAAAGCGTGACGGTCGGCAACCCGCTGGACAGCGGGGCGCTGGTCGGCCCGCTGATCGATGTGCGCGCCTATGAGGGCATGCAGAAGGCGCTTAAGGAGGCGAAGGCGTTGGGCGGCAAGGTGACCGGCGGCACGCGCCAGAAGATCGGTCCGGACAAGGCGTTTTACGTCAAGCCGGCGCTGGTCGAGATGCCGAAGCAGGAAGGGCCGGTGCTCGAAGAAACCTTCGCGCCGATCCTCTACGTGATGAAATACTCCGACTTCGACGACGCGATCGCCGCCCACAACGCCGTCGGCGCCGGGCTTTCCTCGTCGATCTTCACGCTCGATTTGCAGGAGGCCGAGCGCTTCATGTCGGCCGAAGGCTCCGACTGTGGCATCGCCAACGTCAACATCGGCACCTCGGGTGCGGAGATCGGCGGTGCATTCGGCGGCGAGAAGGAAACCGGCGGCGGCCGCGAAAGCGGCTCGGACGCCTGGAAGGCCTACATGCGGCGCGCCACCAACACCATCAATTATTCAAAGGCGCTGCCGCTGGCACAGGGCGTCTCGTTCGACATCGAGTGATCCGCAGCGATTCCGGCCTGGCTGCGCGCTGCTGGCCCCGGACGGAAAATGGGGAAGCGTGGACCGTGGTTGATACATGGACTGCCTTCGACGACGCCATGTTCGATATCTATCGGCGCGCCAAGGCCGAAGCGGGATATTCGGCAAAGCTGTTCCTGCGGATGCTGATCGACAATGGCGGTCTCGCCACCGCCAAGACGCTCATCAACGCCGCGAAGCCGTCGGACGGTTATGCCGCGCTCTACGAACGCGGCCGGCTTGACCTCACGGTTGAAGCAATCGTGATCGAAAACCCTCGGTGGCGGACCCTGTTCACCGAGCAGGAACTGGAGAAGGCGGAAGAGCGATTGAAGGCCTACGGGTATCAGCCCAAGTCACCGTAGGTCTCGACCGCCCGAACATTCCCCGCCGGCCGTCCTTGACACGATCGTGTGCCCGCGCAAAAGTGTGATCACAGTGCACGTGATGCCTCTGCTCAAGCGGACGGCAGGCATGTGCCCGAGAAGAGGGGTAACGGCCGCTTTCAGGCATGGGGCGTCGGGAAAAATGATGTTGACTTCATTTTCATATCGGCGCCAGATCGGGCCGCATCCACGGAGCGCGGGCGCAAAAGCGTTTGCCGATGCGGTGCTCCGGAGCGATCGGGAGGCTGAATGGCGTTTTCCCTCGCAATGAGTGCCGCTTCGGCCGAGGCGATGGCGTCGCCGGCGTTGGCCCGCGCCCAGTCGGATCCGGGCTTTGCGCCGGGATTCCGCACCGACCCCTATTGGTGGGACGCCGCGCCGCGTGTCGGCGAGCCGGTCAGGGCGCTGCCTAAATCGGCGGAAATCGCAATCATCGGCTCCGGCTATACCGGCCTGTCGGCTGCGCTGACGCTGGCGCGCGCCGGGCGCGACGTGGTGATCCTGGAACAGGGCAGCGTCGGTTTCGGCGCGTCGAGCCGCAATTTCGGCATGCTCGGCCGCCAGTACAAATACGACTTCACCACGCTGGTGGAAAAATTCGGGGTGGAGCGGGCGAAGGCGCTCTACGCCGGCTGCAACCAGGCCTTCGCCTTCGTCAACGGCCTCATCGAGCGCGAAGGAATCGACTGCTTCCACGCGCCGTCGGGCCGCTACATCGCCGCCAACACCCCCGCCCAGTTGGAGGCATTGGATAAGGAGCTTTCGGCGCGCGAAAAGCATTTCGGCCATGCGTTCAGGATGGTGTCGCGCGCCGGCCAGCCCGCCGAATTGGTCACGGACAAATTCGTCGGCGGCGCCGTCATCCCCGAGCATCGCACGGTGCATCCGGGCCTGTTCCACAACGGACTGGCGGAACGCGTGCGCACAGCCGGCGCTGCGATCCATTCGGGCACGCGCGTGCTCTCGGTCAGCCGCACGGGCGAAGGCTGGCAGGTCGCGACCGACCGCGGTACTATCGCGGCGCGCCATCTGGTCGCCGCCACCAACGGGTATACCGGCAAGGCGACGCCTTGGCTCAGGCGCCGCGTCGTGCCAATCCGCGCCTACATGATCGCGACCGAGCCGCTCGACCCCCCGGTGTTGGCGAACGTGCTGCCGAGCAAGCGCGGCTTCCACGACTGCGCGCACGAGATGGAGTATGCGCGCATCTCGCCGGACGGCTCTCGGCTGATTTACGGCGCGCTGACCGGCCAGGTGCATGACGACCTCGGCAAGGTCGGGCTGACGCTGCGGCGCAAGATGCTAAGACTTTTCCCGCAGCTCGGCCCCGTCCGGGTCGCGCATTCGTGGACGGGCCAGTGCGCCGGGACCTTCGATTATTTCCCGCATCGCGGCCGCCACGAAGGCATGCACTTCGCCATGGGCTACTGCTTCGGCGCCGGCATGCCGTTCGGCACCTGGCTCGGCAACGCGGTCGCACGCGGCATTCTCGGTGAGCCGGCCGAGACGCCGCTCGACGAGCCGGAGATGCCGGCCAACCCGCTCTATTGGGGCAGGGCTTGGTTCCTGCCCTTCTACCTCCGCTACCAGGCCTGGCTCGACTGGAAGGACGGCGTCCGGGCCTGACCCCGGGACGCGATTTGACCGAGCCGAACGAGACAACAACGAAATGGGGAATTGGCGATGAACATGAGACGGACTTTCGCGGCGCTGCTGGTCGGCGCAAGCTTCAGCGGGATCAACGCCGGCGGCGCGCTTGCGGTCGAATGCGTGAAGGTGATCGGCACCGAGCCCGGCCTCCCGAACATCACGATGGATCCGGCCTTTGTGAACACCTCGGACGACAGCTACCAGCTCAACGCCGTCTACAACCGCATGGTGAATCTGGACTCCAGCTTCCAGCCGATCCCCGAGCTGGCGAAGTCCTGGAGCGTCTCCGACGACGGCCTGACCTGGACCTTCAACCTCGAGGAGAACGTCACCTTCCACGACGGCAAGCCGATGACGGCCAAGGACGTCGTGTTTTCCTTCCGCCGCCTGCTTGATCCGGAAGTCGGCTCGCCGGCGACCAGCGTGCTGGGCTTCCTCGACCCAGCCGGCATCAATGCGCTCGACGACCACACGGTCACCTTCAAGACACCGACGGTCGTTGCCGACCTGCCCACCGTGCTTGCCATCAAGTACGGCATGATCGTGCCGGACGGCTCGACCAAGGAGCAGCTGAAGGCGCACGAAAACGGCACCGGTCCGTTCGTGCAGGACGTCTATTCGCCGACCGAGACGCGGCGCGTCTTCCAGCGCAACAAGAACTACTGGCGCAAGGGTTTTCCGAAGGCCGAGTGCCTTGAGCTCAGCGTCATCACCGAGGACGTCACTCGCCTCGCCGCCATCAAGTCAGGCGCGGCTGACCTCGTGATGCAGGCGGGTGCTGCGAACGCCAGCGTGCTCGCGGGCGACCCGACGCTGAAGCTCGAGAAGTCGGCGCCCGGCACCTACATGACGTTGTCGATGTGGGTGGACACGCCGCCCTTCAACGATGTGCGCGTGCGCCAGGCCCTGAAGAAGGTCATCGACCGCCAGCTTCTCGTCGACACGCTCGTGTTGGGCAACGGCGTGCCCGGCAACGACAATCCGGTGCCGCCGACCAGCCCCGACGCCTACACCCACGACATCAAGCCGCAGGACATCGATGGCGCCAAGAAGCTGCTCGCCGAAGCCGGCTATCCGGACGGCCTCACCATCGAGCTCAACACCGGCGAGGGCTCGCCCGGCATGGTGGCGCTGGCGCAGGCCTACCAGCAGATGGCGGCGCAGGCCGGCGTTACCGTCAACATCATCAACAACCCGGCCGATTCCTACTGGGATACGACCTGGATGAAGAAGCCGTTCTTCGGCTCGAACTGGTCGGGCCGCCCGGCGGCGGAGGGCCTGCCCTACACCTTCCGCTCCGACGCCACCTATAACGAGGCGAAGTGGAAGAACCCCGAGTTCGACAAGCTCCTCGACCAGGCCCGCGCCGAAGTCGATCCGGCCAAGCGCCAGCAGCTCTACAAGGACGCGCAGAAGCTGCTTTCGGAGGATGGCGGCGTGATCGTGCCGTACTTCACCAGCGACGTGGCGGTGATGCGGGCGGACTGCGAGGGCTACGTGCCGCATCCGCAGGTGCCGATCATCAACTACGAAAACTTCGTCTGCAAAGGCAAGGAAGCGCAGAACTGAGGCGCTCCGCCTGAATCGCCGGCCGGCGCCATTGCGCCGGCCGGCCTTTCGTCGCTTCGGTTCTGCCTGAAGAAATCTGTTTGAATGCTTGCGCTCCTTCGCACCCCCCTCTGTCCTGCCGGCCATCTCCCCCGCAAGGGGGGAGATTGGCAGCTTCGCTTGTCGCTTCATTCTTTCGGCGTGGAAGATTGGCGAAAGCCGTCGCGACATCTGATCTCCCCCCTCTCGGGGGAGATGTCCGGCAGGACAGAGGGGGGTGCGAAGGAGCGCAGCCGGCTAACCGATCGGCGATATTCCCATCGCGTTGCCGATGCCGAGGGCCGGCCTCGCCCCCCGCGAACCGCCGCCGCATGAACACCGTCCTCTCCCTCATCCTGCAGCGCCTGGTCTATTCGCTGGGGACGCTGGCGCTGGTGTCGGTTATCATCTTCGCCGCGGTGGAAGTGCTGCCGGGCGATGTCGCCGCGCGCATCCTCGGCCGCGAATCCCCCATCGAGGCCCGCGAAAAGCTGCGCGAGGAACTCGGCCTGAACCGGCCCGTGGTAGAGCGCTACTTGACCTGGGCCGGCAACGCGGTGAGGGGCGACTTCGGCATCTCGGTGTCCGCGCGAAAACCGGTCGACGAGATCGTCTTCACCCGGCTCGGCAACACGCTGGCTCTCGCCGCCTTCGCCATGCTGCTCTACATCCCGCTGTCGATCATCCCCGCGCTGGTCCAGGCCTTCTATCCCAACCGGCTGCCGGACCGGATGATCTCGACACTCACGATCCTGATCCTGTCGACGCCCGAATTCCTGCTGTCGACGCTTCTGCTGTTCGCGCTGGCGGTGGCGTTTCCGGTCTTTCCGCCGCTCAGCCAGGTGTCCGGCGCTGCCAATGTCGGCCAGTATCTCTACATGATCACCCTGCCGGCGGTGTCGCTGGCAATCCTGCTCGCCGTCTCCGGCACGCGCCTGCTGCGCGAGAGCATGATCGACTTGCTCGATTCCGATTTCATCCGCATGGCCGAACTGAAAGGCATGTCGCGCCTGCGCGTGGTGCTGCGGCACGCGCTGCCCAATGCGCTCATCCCCTGGCTCAACGCCACCGCGATCAACTTCGCCTTTCTGATCGGCGGCGTCGTCGTCGTGGAGCGCGTGTTCGTGTTTCCGGGCTTCGGCTCGCTGCTGGTCGACGCCATGCAGTTGCGCGATGTGCCGCTGATCGAAGCCTCCGTGCTGATCGCCGCCTTCATCTTCATCGCCGTCAACCTGATCGCCGACATCGGTGCGGTCCTGCTCAATCCGAAGCTGAGGACCTGAGATGGCGGTCGACACCATCAGGGTGAGGCGCAGGCCCGGGCCGCTGGCGGTCTTCCGCTCGGCACCGAGCAGCTTTCGGATCGGCTTTGCGCTCCTTGCCATCCACGTCCTGCTGGCGATCTTCGGGCCTTTCATCGCCCCCTTCCCGCAGCAGCAGATGATGGCCGGGCGACCCATCCAGGCACCCGACCTGCTGCACTGGTTCGGCACCGACACTCTCGGTCGCGACATCTTCAGCCGCACGCTGCACGGCGGCTGGATCGTCATCAGCCTGTCTGTGACCGGCACCATCCTCGGCGTCGCCATCGGCTCGGCCATCGGGCTTGCCTGCGGCTATGTGCGCGGCTGGATCGACGAGGTGGTGATGCGCCTGGTCGAGGCGATCCTCTCGATCCCCTTCCTGATCCTGGCGCTGCTGACGGTTTCGATGGCCGGACCGTCGCTTGCCGGCTCGCCTTTCCTGGTGATCACCGTCGTCGCCGTCATCTACACGCCGCGCATCGCCCGCATGGCGCGTGCCGCAGCGCTCGACGTGGTGATGCGCGACTACGTCACCGCGGCGCGGCTGCGCGGCGAGGCGACCTTCTCGGTCGTGCGGCGGGAACTGCTACCCAATGTGATGGGTATCCTGCTGGTCGAGTTCGCGGTGCGCGCCGGCTACGCCCCGATCCTGATCGGCACGCTCGGCTTCCTCGGCTTCGGAATGCAGCCGCCGACGCCGGAATGGGGGCTGATGATCAGCGAGTACCGCAACCTGCTGACCGTGCAGCCCTGGGCCGTGTTCGGGCCCGGCCTGATGCTGTCGACGCTGGTTATCGGGCTCAACTTCTTCACCGAAGGCCTGGCCCGCGTGCTCGGCCGCTCGCCCATGCGGGGTGGCCGGTGAGCGCGGTCTGCTTGTCGGTGCGGGGGCTCACCCTCGACTATGACACGCCGGGCGGCGTGCAGCGCGCGCTGGCCGATGTCGGCCTCGACGTGCTGCGCGGCGAAGTGCTCGGCCTGGTCGGCGAAAGCGGCTCCGGCAAGAGCACGCTGGCCTACCAGATGCTCGGCTACCAGCAGCCCAACGCCCGGCGCATCTCCGGCTCGGTCGTGTTCGAGGGCGCCGACATCGCCACCCTGCCGACCGATGCGCTGCAGCGGCTGCGCGGCAACCGCATCAGCTTCGTGCCGCAGAACCCGACCACGGCGCTCAATCCGGCGATGACGGTCGGCGACCAGATCGCCGAGGTGCTGCGCGTGCACAAGGGGCTCGGCCGCGACGCGATTGCCGCACGCTTCGCGCTGTTGATGGACCAGGTCGGGCTCGCCGCCATTCCCGGCGTGGCGGAACGCTATCCGCACCGGCTGTCGGGCGGCCAGCAGCAGCGCATCGCGATCGCCATGGCGCTCGCCTGCGAGCCGGAGATGATCGTGCTCGACGAGCCGACCACCGGCCTCGACGTCACCGTCCAGCAGCAGATCATCGCGCTGCTCAAGACCCTGCGCGCCAGCCACGGTGTCTCGATGGTCTACGTGACCCACGACCTGCCTCTGCTCAGCCAGATCGCCGACCGGCTTGGCGTCATGTATCGCGGCGAACTTGTCGAGATCGGCGAGGCAAGCCAGGTCTTCCAGCAGCCGCACCATCCTTATTCGAAGGCGCTGCTGGCGGCCGTGCCGCTGTTCCAGCCGGCGCCGGCGCGGGCCGCGCCGCAGAAGGCCGCCGGGGCGCCGGTGCTTTCGGCCGAAAAGCTTACGATCGCGTACGGTGCACGGCGCGGCGTTCTCGGCATCGGCCGCAACGCCGGCAACACGGTGGTGCACGGCGTCGACCTCTCGATCGGCCGCGACGAGACGTTGGCGCTGATCGGCGAGTCCGGCAGCGGTAAGTCGACGATCGCCCGCGCGATCTGCGGGCTGGTGGCGCCGCGCGGCGGCTCGATCCTCTACCAGGGTCGGGGGCTGGCGCCGACCATCGAGCAGCGCCCGTCGCAGGAGCGGCATGAAATCCAGTACGTGTTCCAGAACCCGGACGCCTCGCTCAATCCGCGCATGCGGGTCGGCGAAATCCTCGCCCGCCCGCTCGACGTGTTCTTCGGCGAGCGCGGCGCCAAGGTCCTGCCGAAGCTGGAGAAGGCGATCGCCGACGTCCGCCTCGACCCCGCCTATCTCGACCGCTTCCCGCACGAGCTTTCCGGTGGCGAGCGCCAGCGGGTTGCGATCGCACGCGCGCTGATCGCGCAGCCGAAACTGCTGCTATGCGACGAGGTGCTCTCCGCGCTCGACGTCTCCGTGCAGGCGCGCGTGCTGGAACTGCTGCGCGAGCTTCGCGCCGAGACCGGCGTGTCGATGCTGTTCATCTCGCACGACCTCGGCGTGGTGCGCTCGCTCGCCGACCGCGTCGGCGTGCTCTACCGTGGCGAGATGGTGGAGACCGGTCCCACCGAGCAGATTTTCACCCGGCCGCAGCACCCCTACACGCAGCGCCTGCTTGCCGCCGCCACGGGCGTGCACTCCGCCCCCGAACAACCAACGCCACAAGCCATACCGACGAGCGCCTGAATGGCCGTACCCTTCACACCCGACCCAGCACTGGCCGCCGAGTTCAGAAAGACGCCGCTCGGCCATCACAGCCCTCAACTGCAGCGGCTGCTGCGCCAGTTCCGCACGCTGCCGGTGCCGGGCAAGCATGCGCTGCTGCGCGTCGACCACCAGAGGGCCTGGGTTCTGGTCGAGTTCAACGGCAGGAAGGGCGAGCCGCTGAAGGTCCATTCCGACCGCGTCTACACTGACTGGAACGAGGCGGAATGGGCCGTGTTCAAGCTGCGCTGGAAGCAGTTCTTCGGCGTCGACCTGCCGGAGGATATCTGAGATGGCGCGGACGTTAGCCGGCTACACCGACCGCATCAGCGTCTCCCCCGGCGAGACGATCGCGTTCAAGGTTTCCGCGGAGGACCAATCAAAGAAGTACCGCGCGTCGCTTGTCCGCCTCTATTGCGTGGATTCGCACCGCGATGGGCCTGGCCTTCAGGAAGAGACGATCCCGTCCGCCTTCGACGGAACCTACCCGGCGCGGCACCAGCCGATCGCGATCGGCTCCTGCGCGGTGGTCGAAGGCCGTCCGATCGCATCGCTCGGCGGCTTTTCCTTCGTCGCCATGGTGTGGCCGACGCTCGAAAAGGCTTCCTTCCAGTCCATCGCATCGACGGGCCCGGTCGGCGGCTTCACGCTGGGTCTCGCCGCCGGACAACGCCTGTCGCTCGAACTGCCCGACGGCACCGTGCTTTCGCTGCCGCGGCCCCTGCTGCTGCGGGAATGGACGCTGGTCGCAGCCTCGTATGACGCCAAAACCGGCGCCGCCGAGCTGCACGCGCTGCCGCTCAACACCCATTCCGGCTTCGCGGCGGGGCAATCGGCGTCGGCAACCGCGGGCGCTGGCCTGCGGACGGGCGGCGCCGGGCGTCTGACGCTCGCCGCGCGGCCGAGCGAAGGCAGCAGTACGGTCGATCACTACAACGGCAAGATCGATAGTCCTCGCGTATTTGCCAAAGCTCTGCCCATCGAGGCGCTGCGGCGCGCGATAACCGACCCATTCGCCGCAGACCTCGCGGAAGAACTCGTCGGCGCCTGGGATTTCTCGCAGCGCATGGGCAGCGAGACTGTCGTGGACGTTTCGCCCAACCGGCTCGAGGGGCGCCTGTCCAACATGCCCGGCCGCGCCATGAAGGGCTGGAACTGGTCGGCCCGCTGGCAGGACTGGAAATCGGCTCCGCAGGAATACGGCGCGATCCACTTCCACGACGACGATCTTTCCGACTGCCGCTGGGAGACCGACTTCACCTTCACCGTTCCCGACGATCTGCCGAGCGGCTGCTACGCGGCCAAGCTCGAAGGCGAGGGCGATGCCGAGCACGTCGTCTTCTACGTGCGCGCGCCTCGGGGCAAGCCCGGCGCCGGGGCCGTGTTCCTCGCCTCCACGGCCACCTACATGGCCTACGGCAACTACCGGGTCATGAACCGCAGCAATCTCTACGAGATGTATCTCGGCCAGCTGCCGGAACTGGTGGAAAGCGACCTCTTCCTCAACACGCGGCCGGAATACGGCGATTCGCTCTATGCCTCGCACGGCGACGGCAGCGGCATGTCGATCGGCACCCGGCTGCGACCCACCGTGAACATGCGGCCGAACACGACGCTGTCGGCCTTCAACGACGACGGCTGGATTTTCGGCTGGTTCAAGGCGCTGGGCCTGGAGGTCGACGTCATCACCGACGAGGATCTGCACGAGGAGGGCCTCGGCCTGCTGTCGGACTATTCGCTCGTCATCGCCGGCAACCATCCGGAATACACCTCCACGCCGATGTGGGATGCGCTGCAGGCCTTCCTCAATCGCGGCGGCCGGCTGATGTATCTCGGCGGCAACGGCTTTTTCTGGCGCGTCGCCTACCACGCCGAGGTGGCCGGCGTGATGGAACTGCGCCGCACCGAGGACGGCTCGCGGCCTTGGGAGTCCGAGCCCGGCGAGTACTACATGAGCTTCAACGGCGAATATGGCGGCATGTGGCGCCGCGCCGGGCGCGCGCCGAACGAACTGGTCGGCATCGGCTTCACCGCCTCCGGCTTCGATGTTTCTTCGTACTACCGCCGAACCCCCGAGAGCGCGGATCCGCGTGCGGAATTCATCTTCGAAGGCGTCGAGGGCGAGATCATCGGCGATTTCGGTCTCGCCGGCGGCGGCGCGGCCGGCCAGGAGATCGACCGCTACGACCGCAAGCTCGGTTCGCCGCCGCACGCGCTGGTGGTCGCCCGCTCGGAAGACCACACCGAGGAAATGATGATCGGCAAGGAGGACATGCCGGCCACCAACTACATCATCGGCGGTACCGAAAACCCGCTGATCCACGCCGACATGACGTTCTTCGAGACGCCCAATGGCGGCGCCGTGTTCTCGACCGGCTCGATCACCTGGGCGGCCAGCCTGCCGAGCAACGGCTTCGACAACAACGTGTCGAAGATCACCGAAAACGTGTTCCGCCGCTTCGTCGACCCCACCCCCTTCGCCCTGCCCAAGGAGACTTTCGGATGACCGCCATTCAGAGGATGAACCCGGACGGGCTGCACAAGCCGATCGCCTGCTACAGCCAGGTGGTGCGGCGCGGCAACATGGTCGCCGCCTCCGGCATGGCGAGCCTCGACGTAAACGGCAAGATCGTGGCGCCCAACGATGTCGGCGCCCAGACCACGCAGACCATCGCCAACCTGAAGGCGGCGCTGGCCGGCGTCGGCGCCACGCTCGAGGACGTTGCCAAGGTGACGGTCTATCTAGCCGACTTCGGCGACTACACCGCGATGGACGCCGCCTATCGCAAGGAGTTCGGCGCGTTCCCGCCGGCGCGCGCCACGCTCAAGGTCGAGCTTGTCTATCCGGAACTTCTCGTTGAACTGGAAGCTTGGGCGATTCTGCCGGACAAGGCCGGCTGAGGCGCTGGCCGCGAGGAGACAGACGGTGGCCGCAAGAGACCGCGAAGAATTGGCGCTGCTCGACTTCACGCAGCCGGAGCGGGTGACGCTCAACGACCAGGTGTACAACGACCTGCGCCGGCTGATCATGTCTGGCCAGCTGCGCCCCGGCCAGAGCCTGTCGATCCGCAACCTCGCCAACATCATCAATGTCAGCCCCATGCCGGTGCGCGGCGCCCTGCAGCGGCTTGTCACCGAAGGCGCGCTCGACGTCCAGCCGAACCGCACCTTCGCCCTGCCGATACTGTCGCCGGAGGCATTTCGCGAGATCGCCGACGTGCGCGCCATGCTGGAGGGCATGGCTGCCGAGCGCGCCATCGCTAACCTCGGGCGCCGGGATCTCGCGATCCTCGAAGACATAAACCGCCGCATGTTCCACTTCGACCGGGCGGACTGGACTGGCTATCTCGACCTTAACCGCGAGTTCCATTTCCACATCTATGCAGCAGCGGGCATGCCGCGGCTGCTGCGTTTCGTCGAATCGCTTTGGTTGCAGATCGGGCCGCTGCTCAACCTGGTGACCAACCGCGAAGAGATGCGCTCCGGCTTCGAGGCGCACGAGGCCGCCGTTCACGCCATTGCCGCCGGCGACGCGCAGGGCCTGCGCGCGGCGGTGATCCAGGACATCCAGGACGCCGCTCGCGTGATCATTCCCGGGCTGCAGCGCGGCGACTTTAGGTTCGATTGACACCGCGTCCCCTCGCCCTTGATGACCACAAGGCGGGAACGGGGTCAGCGCAGCAGAAAACCGCCGCCGAGGAAATCGCCCGGCTCGACCGTGAAGCTGGAGCGCCCTGAATAAAAAGCACGACCGCCGACCTCGACGCGCACCGCCTGGAAGCGGCCGACACGATCGCGGCGAACCGGCGTGGCCGAAAAGACCGCGCCCGTCAGGCTTTCGAACACGCGTCTTTCACCGATCGGCAGGCCGCGCGCGCATTGCACCGCGACGCGCGCCGAAACGCCGCTGCCGGTCGGGCTGCGGTCGACCTCGCGCTCGGCAAAGACGCAGACGTTGCGGCTCGGCTTTCCGGGCGAACCATCGCCCCCGTCGGTCAGGATCGTCCCATAGAGGAAGGCGAGATCGGCATCGTCCGGATGATCGAGCGGCACCGTCGCCTGGACATGCTTGGTTATGCGGTCGGCCGCCTCGACCAGCCGGTCGAGCGGCGTGTCCGCCAGGCTGAGCCCGATTGCGCCGACATCCACAAATGCATAAAAAGCGCCGCCATAGCCGATGTCGAAGGGCACCCGGCCCACACCCGGCACTTCTGCGACAAGGTCGAGCGCGAAGGCGAAGGAGGGCACGCTCTCGAACGACACGGCCCGGGTGGCAAAGCCGCGGTCCGTCGCCGCGACTTCCACCTTCACCCGCACCAGCCCGCACGGGCATTGCAGGTTCACGATGGTTTCCGGCACGATCGCGGGCACGATGCCCGTGTCGACGGCAAATCGGCCGAGCGCGATCGTCGCGTGGCCGCACATGGTCGAATAGCCTTCGTTGTGGGTGAACAGCACGGCCATGTCGGCGCCGGGAAGGTCCGGCTCGACGGGCAGCACGCCATACATGTCGTAATGGCCGCGCGGCTCGAACATCAGGATCCTTCTCAGATGGTCGAGGTTTTCGCGGGCGTAGCGGCGCTTTTCGAGAATGGTCGCGCCGGGGATCGGCGGATAGCCGGCGGTCACGATGCGCACCGGCTCGCCGCCAGTGTGCATCTCCACCGTCTCGATGGTTCCGTCGAAGGGAACGGACGCGCCGGCGAGGAGTTTTACCATGGCAAGAGGCCAGTCGATGAGACCGTTGTCGAGGATGGCGTTCCGTCCCACCCCCCTCTGTCCTGCCGGACATCTCCCCCGCAAGGGGGGAGATTGGATTTCACGCACGCTTTCGCCAATCGCCGGCGTTGCAGAATGTGCGGCGAGGTCGACGCTGCCGATCTCCCCCCTTGCGGGGGAGATGTCCGGCAGGACAAAGGGGGGTGCGAAGGAGCACCAACGGTTCCCGGCGAGGAAAGTCGGACCATCCCTGCAGCCCCGCTCATCCCCATTCTACCCCGCGAGCAGCGCTTCGGCGCGGGCGCGGGTCTCGGCATCGAGTTCGATGCTCTTGCGCGCGACGAGATCGAACCGGACGGTGGTGACCTTGGCCTCGGCGTGCACCTCGCCTTCCAGCGTGCCTGCCAGCACGTGCACATAGCCGACCGAAGAGCGGCCGATGCGCACGACATGCGAGCGGACCGTGATCAGCGTGCCGGCCTGTGTCTCGTGCTTGAAGTCGATCTCGTAGCGGACATCGGCCCAGCCGATGCTCTTGTCCTTCTCAACCCCGGTCAGGTGCCCCAGCATGTGGAAGCTGGCGTCGTCGAACATGCCCATATAGTGGCGCACGTTCATGTGACCCATGGTGTCGCAGAGCCAGGGATGTACCACGCCGACATAGGTGGTGAGCGGCTGCATCGTCAGAACGCCACCTCGTTGCCGCCCTTGAGCTTCAACATGTCGCGCGCCTCGTCGGGACTGGCGACCTCCAGCGACAGCTCACCCAGGATGCGGCGGATCTTCGCCACCTGCTCGGCGTTGCTTTTCGCCAGCTGGCCCTTGCCGAGATAGAGGCTGTCCTCAAGGCCGACGCGCACATTGCCTCCCATCACCGCTCCCATGGTGCACAGCCCCATCTGGTGCCGGCCGGCGGCGAGGATCGACCACAGATAGTCGTTGCCGAACAGCCGGTCGGCCGTGCGCCGCATGTGCAGCATGTCCTCCGGGTCGGCGCCGATGCCGCCCAACAGCCCGAAGATCGTCTGCACGAACAGCGGCGGCGTCAAGAGCTTGCGGTCGAGGAAATGCGCCAGCGTGTAGAGGTGGCTGATGTCATAGCACTCGAACTCGAATTTCGTGCCGTAGGCCTGGCCGACCTCGACGATGATGCGTTCGATCTGCTCGAAGGTGTTGGAGACGATGCCTTTCTTGGTGTCTTCGAGGTAGCCCTTCTCCCAGTCGTACTTCCAGTCCTTGTATTTCGGCGCGATGTGGCTGAGCACGAAGTTCATCGAACCCATATTGAGCGAGCAGAGCTCCGGTTTCGCCGCGTGGGCTGCCTCCAGCCGCTCCTCCAGCGTCATTTTCAGCCCGCCGCCGGTCGAGATGTTCATCACCGCGTTGGTCTGCTGCTTGATGCGCGGCAGAAACTCCATGAACAGTTTCGGGTCGGGCGAAGGCTTGCCGGTCTTCGGATCGCGGGCGTGGAGGTGGATGACCGAGGCGCCGGCTTCGGCCGCGCCGACCGCCGCGTCGACGATCTCGCTCGGCGTCACCGGCAGGTAGGGGCTCATCGTCGGCGTGTGGATGGAGCCGGTGACGGCGCAGGTGATGATGACCTTGGGTGCTGCCTTCATGGTTTCCTCGGAGTTTTGGGGTCTTTTTGGATGGGGTCTGACTCTTGCTCGTGCGGCACGGGCTCACGCCCTGGCCGCGCGGCGGGCGGGCGCTGCCGAGCGCTGCCGCAGCGGCTCGCCGGCGCGCGCTCGCACACGCTGCGGCACGGCCCCGGTCGCGGCGCGCAGCATGATGTCGGCAGCGTCGGAAATGTCGGCGACCACGGCCCGGCGCGCCCGGCCGCCCTCGCCCTTGGTCAGCGCGTCGATCAGCTCGGCGTGGTGGTCGAGCCCGAGGCCGAGGGTGGCCTCCTCGCGCATGATGTTGAGCCACGGCCCGGCCCTCAGCCACAGGCGCTCGATGATCGGCAGCAGCGTCGGCGAGCGCGCCCCGCGGTAGACGGCGAAGTGGAATTCGCGGTTAAGCGCCAGATAGCCGGCGCTGGCGCCGCTTCCGGCGTGGTCGCGCATCTGCCGGTCGAGGTCGGCGATCGCGCCCAGCTCCGCGGCGGTCACGGTCGATGCCGCCCACTCCGCCGCCGAGCCCTCGATGGAGCAGCGCACGCGGGTGAGGTCGGCGATCACCTCGACGGTCGCCTCCGGCACGATGACGCCGCGGTTGGCGTGGTCGTAGAGCGCCTCGTCGCTGACCAGCTGGCGCAACGCCTCGCGCACCGGCATGGCGCTGGTGCGGAATTTTTCCGCGATTGTGCGCACCACCAGACGCTGGCCGGGCTGGTAGTCGCCGTTCATCAGCGCCTGGCGCAGCGCCGCCTGGATACGCGCATGCGCGGTGGCCTGGGCGGGCGATGTACCGGACGCCATGGCTCAGGCGGCCTGCGGCAGCAGCGGCCGGTGCGTGGCGAGGAAATCGTCGAAGGCGGCGACGAACCCTTCGGCCTCGGCGTCGCCGAACGGGATGGACAGGGCCAGCATGCCCCGCGGCGTCACGTGCTGGCCGCGCAGCATCATCTCGATGTGGTAGAGCGACATGATGCGCGGGTCGACATGGTCGAGCGGCTCGGGCGAGGTGACCGGGCCGGGCACGAAATGGATGTTCATGAGCGACCCGCGCCCCAGCACGACGCCGCCGACATGGTTGGCGGCGAGCGCCTCGTTGAGGGCGTTGCGCAGGCGGTCGCCGCGCTCGTTGACCGCGCGGCTCGCTTCCTCGGTGAGCACCTTTGTGAAGCCGGCCATGCCGCCCGCCATAGAAAGCAGGTTGTTGTTGAAGGTGCCGCCGTGGGAGAACGCCCCGCGTGCGGCCGGATCGAACCTGTCCATCAGGTCGGCGCGCCCGCCGAAGGCGCCGAAACTGGCGCCGCCGCCGAGATACTTTCCGAGCGACATCAGGTCGGGATTGATGCCGTGCGCGCCGTGCAGCCCGCGGTAGTTGAGGCGCGACGTCATGACCTCGTCGAAGATCAGCAGGGCGCCGACCTCGCGTGTCGCCTCGCGCAGCGCCGAGAGATACTCGCGCGTCGCGGGGATGCAGCCGCCGCCGCCCAGCATCGGCTCCAGGATGACGGCGGCGAGGTCGGCCGCATGTTCGGCGATGAGGGCGCGCGTGCCTTCGATGTCATTGTAGTCGGCGAAAATGAATGGGAAGGGCAGATTCAGCGGCGAGCCGCCATGCGCGAAGGTCAGCACGCCCCCGTGGTAGCCCTCCTTCATGGCGATGATCTTCTTGCGCCCGGTGATGGCGCGCGCCATCGACAGCGCCATGATGTTGGCTTCCGTGCCCGAATTGCAGAAGCGCACGCGCTCGATCGCCGGGAAGCGGTCGACGATCGCCGCCGCGTAGGCCGCCTCGAAGCGGTTCGGCGCGCCGAGCGCCAGGCCGCCCTCGATCACCTCGACCATCGCCCTGGCGATGGTCTTGTCGGAATGGCCGTAGAGGCCGGCGCTGTATTCGGACACGAGGTCGACGTAACGGTGGCCGTCGAGATCCTCGACATAGCAGCCGTCGCCGCCGACCAGCGCAACCGGAAACGGCTTGTAGAACAGCACGGCGCGCGTGTTGCCCCCCGGCAGCGACGCCATCGCTTCCCGATGGCGCGCCAGGCTTTTCGGATTGGCGGCGGTGAAGCGCTCCTGCGCGTCCGCCAGCACGGCGTCGAGGTCGGCGTTGCGGTGCCGGGCGGGCTGCTGCACGTTCATTCGATCAAATTTCCGGCGAATTGTGATTGAGGATGCCAGCGTAGCGATTTTCTGTTGCCTTTCAATCCATATCAAGTACTGAATTTGATCAAATATTGGTCCAAGACGGAGTCCGGGGCCGCATGAACCGTCTCGCGGAAGCCGATATGGTCTGGCGCAGCCACTGGCTGCAACAGGCGCTCGCCGAGGACGCCCACCTCGCGCCCCCACTGGAGGAAACCACCAGCGCGGATGTCTGCATCGTCGGCGGCGGCTATCTCGGCCTGTGGACGGCGATCCGGCTGCGCGAAGCCGATCCCCGGCTCGACGTGGTGATCGTCGAGCGCGACATCTGCGGCGGCGGCCCGAGCGGCCGCAACTCGGGCATGCTGCTCTCGGCCTGGACCAAGCTGGCGGCGCTCAGCGCGTTGAAGGGCGAGGCCGAGGCGCTGCGCATGGTGCGGCTCACGACGGAGGCGATCGACGGCGTCGCATCCTTCTGCGCCGACAACGGCATCGACTGCTGGTTCGACCGCGTCGGCTGGATCTGGGGCGCCACCTGCACGGCGCAGGACGGCGCCTGGGACGACGCGATCGCGCGCTACGAGCGTCACGGCACGGCGCCCGCCCGGCGGGTCAGCCGCGACGAGATCGCCGCCATGACCGGCTCGCACGGGTTTCTCGCCGGCGCGTTCGACCCGGCAGCCGCGACCGTGCACCCCGGCTTCCTTGTGCGCGGGCTGCGCAGGACGGCGTTGGCGCGCGGCGTTCGCATCTACGAGAAGAGCGCGATGCGCCGCTTTTCGCGGCGCGCGCCTCTGGTGGTGGAGACCGCGCGCGGCAGCGTCAGGGCAAAGAAGATCGTACTCGCCATGAATGCGTGGTCGGCGGCAGTGTCCGAACTGGCGCCGGCGCTCTTCAACATCTCCAGCGACGATGCCGCCTCGCTGCCGATGGCCGCCCAGCTGGAAAAGGCCGGCTACCGCCGCGGCCCGCTGATGAGCGACAGCCGCGTCTTCGTGACGGGCTGGCGCGTCACGCGCGACGGTCGGCTCAACGTCGGCGTCACTGGTGGCCAGATCGGTTTCGGCGGCATTGTCGACCAGCGCTTCGATCGCCCTTCGCCGCGCGTCGAGGCGATGCGCGCCGCGTTGCTGGTCGGTCACCCGGCGCTGGCTGATTTCCCGCTCGCCTCGGCATGGAACGGGCCGATCGACCGCACCGACAGCGGCCTGCCGCTGTTCGGCCGCCTGCCGGGCAGCCCGGACATCCACTACGGCTACGGTTTTTCCGGCAACGGCATCAGCATGACGTACCTCGGCGGGCAGATCGTGACCTCGCTGCTGCTTGGACGCGACGACCAGTGGGCGAACCTGCCCGTGGTGCGGCCGGTCATGCGCGGCTTTCCGCCGGAGCCGTTTCGCTTCGTCGGTGCGCATTTCGTGCGCGGCGCGGTGCGTCGCCGCGACCGCATGGAGCACGAGGGCCGCAAGCCGGACCCTGTCACCGCCTGGATGGCCGGCCTGGCGCCGTCTGGCGTCACGCCCTCGAAGGCCAACATAGCAAGCCGGGAGTAGGACATGGCCGGACCAAGAGTGTTCAAGCGCTCCGAGATGGTGCTCAAGCCCGCGGTCACGACGACCGGCACCACCTCGATCGCGCGCGTGATCGATTCGTCGATCAGCCGGCAGATGGGTGCCGGCATCGAGGTGCTGGAAAACGTCACAATCGACTGGACCGTGACCTATGACGAGATCCTGTTCATCGTCGAAGGGCCGCTGACGCTGGAGTTCGACGACGGCACGCACGAATGCAATGCCGGCGACATTGTTTTTTTGCCTGATGGCACGCACCTGAAATACATCGCGAAGGGCCGCGCGGCCTATTACTACGCGCTGCACCCGGTCAACTGGGCCGCACGGCAGGGGACCGTGGAGCCGTAGGAAGCAGACGGGCACGCGCACGCCTGTTTCGACAAGCCCCGCCGCCCGCTCCCTACCTCCGCCCGAAAAGATTGCCCTCGATCACCACCATGTGGTGCTTCATGGCGGCGGCCGCGCCGTCCGCATCGCGGTTCTGCAGGGCGCCGAGAATCTCGCCGTGGTGGCGGCAGTAGTCCTGCCGGCGATTCTCCGTAAAGGTCTTGCGTTTCAGTTCGATCCAGGCGTTGCGGTTGCGGATCATGCGCAGGATGTCGTGCAGGCTCATCATGAGTTCGTTGCGCGCGGCGGCGAAGATTCGCTGGTGAAACAGCGCGTCGAGCTGCTCGAAAACGTCGGTGCGCTGCTCGGCGGATGCGCGGTCGTGCGCGTCGGCGATCAGGTCGAGGTCGGCCGAACTCGCCATGGTGGCGGCGACGGCCGCGGCATGCGGCTCGACGATCATGCGCACCGCCATCAGGTCGGCGGGCGACACCCCGGTTACCCGGTTCATGATGTCGGTGAACTCGCCCGCTTCGGCCGCCAGGAAGGTGCCGCGCCCGACCTGCCGCACCACCCGGCCGTCGCCGGCGATCGCCTCGATCGCCTTGCGGACCGTATTGCGCGCCACGCCGTATTCGCTTGCGAGTTCGCGTTCCGGCGGCAGCCGCCCGCCCGCCCATTCGCCGGCCTCGATACGCTGGCGCAGCGAACCCTCGATATCCAGTGCGATTGCCTTGGGCACCGACACCTCGCTGTGAACCAATTTTGGACCAATTATAGCGGTGCTCAAGAAATAGCCAAGCCGCTTTCTCATAATATAAACATTTCAGCTTGCCAAACCGCTGCCGCTGCCGATAATTGGTTCAACAAACAAGAACATTGGTCCAAACGGGAGGCGCAGGTTGCGGGTCGCCACATTCACCATGGCCGGAGAACGGCGTGTCGGGCTGGTCGACCTCGAGCGCCGCACCATCGCGCCCTTCGACCTGCCCATGGAGCGCGCCGAGAGCGGCATCCTGGCGCTGGTGGACCGCAACGGCGCCGGCGTGCCGGGCACGCTTTCGCCGATCCCGCTCGACCGCGTGACGATCGAGGCGCCCGTGCCGCAGCCGCGCCGGAACATCTTCTGCGTCGGCAAGAACTATTACGAGCACGCCCACGAATTCGCCAGGAGCGGCTTCGACTCCAGCGCGGCCGCCGGCGCGGTGCCGAAGAACCCGATCATCTTCTCCAAGGTGCCGGAATGCGTTGTTGCCAACGGCGCCACCGTGATGATCGACCCCGCCGTCTCCGAAGCGGTGGATTACGAGGCGGAACTGGCCGTGATCATCGGCAAGGCGGGGCGCGGCATCAGCCGCGAAAATGCCTTCGACCACGTCTGGGGGTATACCATCGTCAACGACGTCACCGCGCGCGACCTGCAGGGCAAGTACAGCCAGTGGCTGATCGGCAAGTCGCAGGACACCTTTTGCCCGATGGGACCATGGGCGGTGACCAGGGACGAGATCGACCTGTCCACCGCCGGCATCCGCTGCTTCGTCAATGGCGATCTGCGCCAGGACAGCCGTATCTCGCTGCTGATCTTCGACATCCCCACCATCATCGCCACCCTGTCGCAGGGCATCACGCTTAGGCCCGGCGACATCATCGCCACCGGCACGCCGGCCGGCGTCGGGATCGGCTTCACCCCGCCGAAATATCTCAAGGGCGGTGACGTGGTGCGCGTCGAGATCGACGGCATCGGCACCCTCGAAAATCCGTTCGCGGAGCGTCGCGCATGACGACGCTCACCGTCGGCAATACCGTCGCGGAAGTGTCGGGCGACGGCTTTCCCGTGGTGATGGTCCACGGGCTGGGCGGCACGTCTAATATGTTCCAGCCGCAGATGGCCGCGCTTTCCGGCTACCGCGTGCTGCGGGTCGACCTGCCCGGCTCCGGCCGCTCCGCCCGGCCCCATGAGCCGCTGTCGATGGAGGTGATGGCCGAGGCGGTGAAGCGCACCGCAAGCGCAGCCGGGATCGCCCGCGCCCATTTCGTTGGCCATTCGATGGGCACGATCGTGTGCCAGAAGCTCGCCGTGTCCGATCCGGCGCTGGTCGCCTCGCTGACTTTGTTCGGCGCGCTGGCCGAGCCCTCGGATGCAACGCGCGAAGGGCTCGGCAAACGTGCCGGGCTCGCCCGCTCGGGCGGCATGTCCGACATCGCGGATGCGATCGTCGCCGGCGCCCTGTCGGGGCACACGCGGGAAAACGCGCCGGCGGCGGTCGCCTTCGTGCGCGAGTCGATCACGCGGCAGGATCCGGAATCCTACGCCCGGAGCTGCGAGGCCCTCGCCAGGGCGACCGCGGCCGACGCCCGCCGGATCTCCGCGCCGACGCTGCTCGTGACCGGCGAGGACGACGCGGTGAACCCGACCGGCGTGGCTCGCGCGCTGGCCGACAGCATCAAGGGCGCGGCATTTTCCACGGTGGATCGCTGCGGCCATTGGGCTACTGTGGAGAACCCGCGCGAGAGCAGCCGCAGGCTGGCCGACTTTTTGAAGGAAGCGGATCGCAGGCGTTAGCGGCGGCAGGCGCTCGCATTGCCATTTGGGAGGTAGCGATGGCAGACGACAACGGCTGGAACGGCAATGGCGGCGGCAACACGCTGTTCACCAACGTCCGCATCCTCGATTCGACCGGCGAGTATCCCTATACCGGCGAGGTTCTGGTTCAGGGCAACCGCATCAAGCAGATCACCAAGGGTTCCTCGCGATTCGGCTCGTCGTCCTCGTCCTACGGCGGTGGCGGCGCGACCGTGATCGACGGCATGGGCGCGACGCTGATGCCGGGCATGATCGACGCGCATCTGCACCTCTCCTGGAACAATGCGCCCGGCATCGACCCCATCCAGATGATGGAGCTCGAGGAGCACATGCTGGTCACCATGGAGATGGCCAAGCTGGTGCTCGATGCCGGCTTCACCGCCGGGCGCGGCGCCGCGGCCGCCAAGCCGCGGCTCGACGTGGTTGCGAAGAAATTCATCAACCAGGGCCGCTTCCCCGGCCCGCGCTACCTGGCCGCCGGGCCCGAAATCACGACCGTCGGCGGCCTCGGCGATGCTGCGCCCTCGCACATCCCGCATGAGGGGCTGAATCTTGGCCTGGTCGTCTCGGGGCCGGAGGAAATCCGCCGCACGGTGCGCACGCTGATCAAGTACGGCGTCGATTCGATCAAGCTCAATTTGTCCGGCGAGTCGCTGACCGGCATGGGCGCGGAAGAAACGCCGATGTCGGAGGAGGAGGTGGCGATGGCCGCCTCCGAAGCGCGCTGCCGCAACAAGGTGCTGTCGGCGCATGCGCGCTCGTCCGGTTCGGTCAAGCAATGCATCCGCCACGGCATCCAGAACATCTACCACGCCTCCTTTGCCGACGAAGAAGCGCTCGACATGCTGGAGGCGGTAAAGGATCGTCACTTCGTGGCGCCCGGCATCGCCTGGCTGATCAATACCGCCCGCCATGCGGCCGAATGGGGGATCAAGCCCGGCTCACGCATCACCATCGAATATGAGCGCGAACTGGAGATGTGCGTCGAGACGATGAAGAAGATGCACCGCCGCGGCATCCGCATCTGCATCGGGGGCGACTACGGCTTCGCCTGGACCCCGCAGGGCACGAATGCAAAGGACATCCAGACCTTCGTCGAGATGCTCGGCTTCTCGCCGATGGAGGCGATCCAAGCCGCGACGAAGTACGGCGGCCAGATCATGAACATGGGCGACGAGCTCGGCCTCATCAAGGAAGGCTATCTCGCCGACATCCTGCTGGTCGACGGCGATCCGATCGCCGACGTGCGCATCCTGCAGGACAAGAACCGCATCCTGGCGATCATGAAGGACGGCAAGTTCCACAAGGCGCCGCGCATGGCCGAACAGCGCCGCCGGCTGACGGCGTAGGTCGGTCTAGGTCGCTTATGTCGGCGCTTCTTCGCACCCCCCTCTGGCCTGCCGGCCATCTCCCCCTCATCAAGGGGGGAGATTGGCAGCTTCGCGGCTCCCGCCAATCCTTCGACGTTGAAGGCTGGCGAAGGCCATTGCGACAGCCGATCTCCCCCCTTGAGGGGGAGATGGCCGGCAGGCCAGAGGGGGGTGGGACGGAGCGCGGCGTTCGCCCCAAGCCTGTCTCAAGGCCCGGCCCATGAGCCTCAACGAGCAGCCGCTGGCGGGGGCCGGAATGCAGGCGGGCGGCATCAGCCGCCGGCAGGCATGGGGCCTGTTCTGGCTGCTCGTCGCTGCCGTCCTCGCCTGGCTGCTGTTCGCCGTCTGGCCGGCCTGGCTCAACACCGTGCTGATCTCGAAAAAGGCCTTCGTCAGCGCGATCTTCAACGGGTTGACGCTGGCCGGCCTCTATTTCCTCGTCGCCAGCGGCTTCACCCTCGTCTTCGGGCTGATGCGCAACGTCAACCTGGCGCATGGCTCGCTCTATCTGCTCGGCGCCTATGTCGGCTACGAGATCGCCAACCGCACAGGCTACTGGCTGCTCGGCGTCGCCGGCGGCTTCGTGGTGCTGGCGGTGGTCGGCTTCCTGATGCAGGTTCTGGTGTTTCGCCGGCTGGAAGGCGACGACCTGCGCCAGACGCTGGTGACGATCGGCATTTCCATCGTCGCCGCCGACCTGATGCTTGCGGTGTGGACCGGCACCACTTACCAGATCGTCACGCCCGAATGGCTGGACGGCGCCGTCACCCTGCCGATCATCACGGCGGTGCGCTCGAACGGCGCGGCGGTGTTCCTCACCTATCCGCTCTACCGGCTGGTGGTGCTTGGCGTCGCCATCGTCATCGGCGTCGGCATGTGGCTGATGCTCAACCGCACGCGCGTCGGCATGATGATCCGCGCCGGCGTCGACGACCGTGCGATGCTGTCGGCCTCCGGCGTCAACGTGCATGCCGTCTTCGCCATCGTCTTCGCGCTCGGCGCCGGGCTTGCCGGCTTTGCCGGCGTGGTGGGCGGCTCGGCGCTGTCGATCTCGCCCGGCGAGGACGTGCGCTACCTGCTCGCCTCGCTGGTGGTGGTGATCGTCGGCGGCATGGGTTCGATCACCGGCGCTGCGATCGGCGCCCTGCTCATCGGTCTCGCCGAGCAGATCGGCCTGGTCTACTTCCCGACCTACGGTATCGTCCTCACATTCGTGATCATGGTGGTGGTACTGGCGGTGCGGCCGCAAGGCATCATGGGCAAGGCGCGATGACCGACATCGCCGCGACCGGCGCGCCGCGCGGCGCCAGCACGGTTCTCGAGGCGATCGGCCTCGGCAACATTGCGCTGCTCGCCGCCCTGATCGCCTATCCGCTGGTGGCGTCCGATTTCTTCCTGACTCAGATCGGCGCCTATTCGCTGATCCTCGGCATGATCTCGCTGTCGCTGATGATGCTCGCCGGCTACGGCGGCATGGTCAGCCTGGCGCAGATCTCGGTGGCGGGCGTCGCCGGCTACGCCGTGGCGATCTTCGGGCTCAACAATTCCAACGTGCACGGCTTCGGTTGGCCATTCTGGGTCGTGGTGCCCTTCGCCACGCTGCTCGCGGCCATTGTGTCGGCGCTGTTCGGCGTGATCTCGAACCGCACCGAGGGCATCTACACGATCATGATCACGCTCGCGATCGCGACGGCCTTATACTACTTCACCCAGCAGAACTATTCGCTGTTCAACGGATTTCCCGGCTACACGGGCATCCGCGCGCCGGAGTTCTGGGGCATCGCCTGGCGTGATGCGCTGCCGTTCTACTACCTCTGCCTCGGCGCCGCGGCGCTGTGCTACGCCGCCGTGCTCTACGGCTCGCGCTCCACCTTCGGGCTCACCATCCAGGCGATCCGCGACAACCCGCGACGCATGCGCGCGCTCGGCTTCGACGTCACCGCCCACAAGGTGGTGGCCTATTTCTACGCCGGCGCCATCGCCGGGCTCGCGGGCGTTCTGTTGGTCTGGTTCAACGGGCGCATCTCGCCGGGCACCATCAACGTCGCCGCCGCCATCAACGTGCTGGTGATCGCCGTCATCGGCGGCATCCGCCACCCGATCGGGCCGTTTCTCGGCGCGCTCTTCGTGGTGATGACGCAGACCTTCGCCATCGACCTCGTCGGGGCCGAGCGGTTCAACACGCTGATCGGCCTGTTCTTCCTCGTCATCGTCTTCGTTTCGCCGGATGGCCTTCTTGGGTTGTGGGGCAAGTTGAGACCGCACCTCAACCAGGAGAGCTTGCGCCCGGGCCGGTGAGGCCGGGCGGAACCAACCGATATCAACGCAACCATAGGGAGGTATTCGACCATGAGGATCCACAGACGCGCACTGCTTGCGCTGGCCGTCGCGACCGGGCTCGTCGCCCCGTCGCTGGCACTCGCGCAGGACGACAGCATAAAGATCGGCCTGCTGGCCACCTTCGAGGGACCGTTCACGGTGCTTGGCGAGGACGGCGAACGCGGCGCCTTGGTGGCGATCGACGAGGTCGGCGGCAAAGTCGCCGGCAAGAAGATCGAGATCGTCAAGGGCTCGTCCGACGCATCGCCCGACAGCGCGGTACGCGCCGCGCGCAAGCTGGTCGAGCAGGACGGCGTCAAGGTGCTGGTCGGGCCGCTCTCTGGCGACGAAGGCATCGCGGTGAAGGACTACGCCAAGACGCATCCGGAAGTGACCTTCATCAACGGCACCTCGGCCGCGCAGGACACGACGCTGCGCAACCCGGCGGACAACTTCTTCCGCTTCTCCACCGACGGCGCGCAGTGGATGGCCGGCCTCGGCACCTACGCCTTCAACGACAAGGGCTACAAGAAGGTCGCCACCGTCGCGGAAGACTATTCCTTCCCCTACACGCAGGTGTTCGGCTTCATGGCCGAGTTCTGCAAAGCCGGCGGCACCGTTCCGTCCAAGTCGTGGGTGCCGATCGGCAACAAGGACTTCTCGTCCGTCATCGCGGCGATCCCGGATGACGTCGACGCCATCTACGTGGCGCTCGGCGGCGCCGACGGCGTCAACTTCCTGACCCAGTACCAGCAGGCCGGCGGCCAGGCGCCGCTGATCGGCGGCTCGATCACCGTCGACCAGACGGTGCTGACCTCCAAGGGCAAGATCCGTGACGTCGTGATCGGCACCCCGTCGGCCGGCCCGATTGCCGACACCAACGATGCGCCGGCCTGGCTGGCCTTTGTCGAGGCCTACAAGAAGCAGCCCAACGCCTTCCCGTCGCCGTCGCTGTTCGCGCATGGCTACTACGTCAACACCAAGGCGCTGCTGCTCGCGCTCGAGCAGGTCAGCGGCGACGTGTCGGACGGCGGCGCCAAGCTGCGCGCCGCGCTGTCGAAGCTTTCCTTTGACACGCCGACCGGCAAGGTCTCGCTCGACAAGAACCGCAACGCCATCGCCGACATCTTCCTCACCGAGGTTTCGGAAGGCTCGGACGGCAACCTCTACAACAAGCTGGTCAAGGTGGTGCCGCAGGTCAACCAGACGCTCGGCATCGACGAAGCTGAGTTCATGGCTCTCGGCGCGGTTTCCCGCGAAAACCCCAGCTGCCCGTGATCGACTAGTCTCGATATGACCGTGGCGCTCCACCCGGAGCGCCACGGTCCATCGGCGAAAGAAGCCCGTGTCTGAATCCCTCGTCCTCTCACGCCTGCAGGGCACCGGCGCGCACGCGCTGGAGCTCGACGGCGTGGCGCGGCATTTCGGCGCCCTGGTCGCGCTATCCGGCATCACGATGCGGATCGCCGCCGGCGAACGGCGCGCCGTGCTCGGCTCCAACGGCGCCGGCAAGACCACGCTGTTCAACGCCATCACCGGCGACTTTTTGCCGACTGCCGGCCGGATAAAGTTCTTCGGCGAGGACATCACCGACCTGCCGCCGCACGAGCGCATCCGGCGCGGCCTGCGCCGCACCTACCAGATCTCGCAGCTCTTCGGCGGGCTGAGCGTGCGGGACTCAGTATTCCTCGCCTGCCGCGGCGTCTCGCGGCGGCGTTTTTCACTGGTCCGGCCCGGCGCCGGAGACGTCAACATGGCGCAGGCCGACTCCATCCTGCACACCGTGCACCTCGACCGCGACCGCGACACGCTGGTGGCGACGCTTTCCCACGGCCAGCAGCGCCAGCTGGAGATCGCCCTGGCGCTGGCGGGCGCGCCGCGCTTCATCCTGTTCGACGAACCCGCCGCCGGCCTTTCGCCGGCGGAGCGCCGCGACCTCGTCGCTATCCTCAACGCCTTGCCGAAGCACATCGGCTACATCATCATCGAGCATGATCTGGACGTGGCGCTGCGCGTCTCCGAGTATGTGTCGATGATGCACAACGGCCGCGTCTTCAAGGAAGGCACGCCGCGCGAGATCGAGAGCGACGCCGAAGTGCAGGAGATCTACCTCGGAGGGCGCCATGGCTGAGCGCGCCGCCAGAGCCGTGCTGAAGATCGACGACCTGCAGGTCTACTACGGCGAAAGCCACGCCCTGCAGGGCGTCTCGCTGACGCTGGAAAGCGGCGTGCTTTCGGTGGTCGGCCGCAACGGCATGGGCAAGTCGACGCTCTGCAACACCATCACCGGGCTGAAGCGCGCGCGCTCCGGCTCGATCCGCGTCAACGGCCGCGAAATCTCCTCGCTCGACCCGCACGAAATCCACCGCCTCGGCGTCGGCTACGTGCCGCAGGGCCGCCGCGTCTGGCCGAGCCTCACCGTCGACGAGCACCTTCGCCTCGCGGCCGGCAGCCGGCGTGACGCGTCTTGGACCGTCGAGCGCGTCTACCAGACCTTTCCGCGGCTGGCGGAGCGCAAGGGAAATGGCGGCTCGCAGCTCTCCGGCGGCGAGCAGCAGATGCTGGCGATTTCTCGCGCGCTGCTCTCCGACCCCAAGCTGCTGGTGATGGACGAGCCAACCGAGGGCCTTGCGCCGGTCATCGTCGACCAGGTCGAGCGAATGCTGGTGACACTCGGCGAGGAAGGCGAGATGGCGATCCTCGTCATCGAGCAGAACATCGGCGTGGCCACCGCCGTCGCCGACCGCGTCGCGATCATGGTCAACGGCCGCATCAACCGCATCATGGAGTCCGCCACGCTGGCCGCCGACCGCGAACTGCAGCAGCGCCTGCTCGGCGTCGGCCGCCACGGCGAGGAAGATGTCGTGACGCCGGCCGAGGCGATTGCAGCCGAACAGCAGCTGGCCGAGGTCTATCGAATCGAGCGCGCCGGCGAGTCTTCCGCAATGGTCGAGCCGGTGGCCCAGAACGGCGTCTACCGGCCGGTGACGCAGCTGCCCAACCGCTGGAACGTGCCGGTGACGGCGATGCGCCAGGCGGCCGTGGACAAGGCGGCACCCGCAGACGATGCCAAAAAGGTGTTCGCGATTCCGTTCGCGGAGCGCATCGGCCGCACGGTCTTGGTTGCCGGGACATTCGACACCAAGGGCAAGGAGCTGCGCTTCATCGCCGACCGGCTGAAGGCGCTCGGCATCCCGGTGCGCACCGTCGATCTGTCGACCTCGGGAAAGCCTTCGAGCGCCGACGTGCCGGCGCTGCAGGTGGCGAGCATGCATGTGCGCGGCCCGTCGGAAGTGATGTCCGGCGACCGCGGCGGCTCGGTGACTGCCATGGCCGAGGCCTTCGCCCGCTGGATCGAGCGCGAACCGCGGATCGGCGGCATCATTTCTGCCGGCGGCTCGGGCGGAACGACGCTGGCGACGGCCGGCATGCGCGTGCTGCCGGTCGGCATCCCGAAGATCATGGTGTCGACGGTCGCGGCCGGCGACGTGGCGAAGTATGTCGGCGGCGCCGACATCATGATGTTCCATTCCGTCGCCGACGTGCAGGGGCTGAACTCGATCACCGAGCAGGTGCTCTCCAACGCCGCCCATGCCATGGCGGGCATGGTGGCGCAGCTTCCCTCCGGCGAGCAGTGGGAGGCCAGGCGCAAGCTGGCTCGCCCGGCGGTCGGCATCACCATGTTCGGCGTCACCACGCCCGCCGTGCAGGCGGTGACCCGGCGGCTGGAGGCCGACTACGACTGCCTTGTCTTCCACGCGACCGGCATCGGCGGCCGCGCAATGGAAAACCTGGGCGATTCCCGCCTGCTCACCGCCTTCCTCGACCTCACCACCACGGAAGTCGCCGACATGATCGTCGGGGGCGTTTTTCCCGCGACCGCCGACCGTTTCGGCGCGGCGATCCGCACCGGACTGCCCTATGTCGGCTCGGCCGGCGCGCTCGACATGGTCAATTTCGGCCCGCGCGACACGGTGCCGGAAAAATTCCGCAGCCGGAAGTTCGTGATCCACAACCCAAATGTCACACTGATGCGCACCACCCGCGATGAGAACCGCCAGTTCGGCCAGTGGATCGGCGAGCGGTTGAACCAAATGAACGGGCCGGTGCGTTTCCTTTTGCCTGAAGGCGGCGTGTCGCTTCTCGACGCGCCGGGAAAGCCGTTCCACGACCCGGAGGCCGACAACGCGCTGTTCGAGGCGCTGGAGAAGACCGTGCGGCCCACTCCGCAGCGCCAGGTGTTTCGCACCCGCGGCAACATCAACGACGACAGTTTCGTTGACGCGGCGATCGACGCCTTTTCGGCGATCACGCCCAAGCTGCAGCGGAGGGCGTGATGATTGATGTGGCATCGGCGAGGTTGGCGTCCCTTCCCTCCCCCCTCTGGCCTGCCGGCCATCTCCCCCGCAAGGGGGGAGATCGGCAGCTTCGGCCTCCGCGCCAATCCTGCAACGTTGAAGATTGGCGAAGGCCGTCCGGCCAGCCAATCTCCCCCCTTGAGGGGGAGATTGCCGGCAGGCCACAGGGGGGTGGGACGGAGCGCCGAATTGGTTCGCTGCGAACCAGATCGCCAGTCCTGACACGACCACGCTTAGTCGACTTCGGTCGCCCGCCGACCGCTTCTCATCTCGGAGTATGAACTGATGGCCGCCCAGACTTTCGGCACGTTCCTGTTGTGGCTGATCATCCTGGCGATCGTGGTGGTCATCGCGGTCTACATCCTGCGATGGCTCTACCGGCGCTCGACCAAGGAGACGGCCTTTGTGCGCACGGGCTTCCTGGGCGAGAAGGTGGTGGTGAACGGCGGCGCCTTCGTCATTCCGGTGCTGCACGAGATCACGCCGGTGAACATGAACGTGCTGCGCATCGAGGTGCGCCGCGAAGATGGTTCTGCGCTGATTACCAGGAACCGCATGCGCGTCGACCTCATCGCCGAGTTCTTCGTGCGCGTCGGCGCCACCCGCGAACTCGTGGCGGCTGCCGCCCAGACGCTTGGCCGGCGCACCCTCATGCAGGACGGCCTGCGCGAGCTGCTGGAGGGAAAATTCGCCGCCGCCATGCGCACGGTCGCCGCGCAGATGACGCTGGAGGAAATGCACGAGCAGCGCGGCGAATACGCCGCCAAGGTGCGGGCGCTCGCGTCCGAATCGCTCGCCGCGAACGGGCTCGAACTGGAAAGCGTGGCGATCGTCGACCTTGACCAGACAAGCCTCGAATACTTCGATCCATCGAACGCCTTCGACGCTGAGGGCCTGACCCAGCTTACCGAATCGATCGAGACGCGGCGGCGCATGCGCAACGAGATCGAGCAGCGTACTCTGGTCGACATCCGCAACCAGAACCTCGACACCCAGCGCAAGGTGCTGGAGATCGACCGCGAGACCGAATACGCCCGCTTGGAGCAGGAGCGCGAGGTGGAGGTGCGTCGTGCGGCTCAGCGGGCTGAACTCACCCGCGAGCGCGCCGTGCGCGACCAGGAGGCCGAGCAGGCGCAGCTGTCTGCGCGCGAGGCGGTGGAAAAATCGCGCCTGGCGCAGGAGCGCAACATCACCGAGGAGCGCATTCGCACCGAGGAGGACACCCAGCGCCGCGAGATCGCGCGCCGGCGCGCCCTCGACGAGGTCGAGTTGAAGACGCGCGAGCTCACGGAGCGCGAACAGATCGCGCTCGAACTGGCGCTGGAGAGCGCTCGCATCGACCGCGAGCGGGCGCAGAGCGAACTCGAGATTCAGCGCAAGGCGTCGCTCGAGATTGTCGAGTTGCAGCGCCAGATCGCCCTGGCTGAGAAGGCGGTGGAGGTGACGAAGGCGGAGGCGGAGAAGCGCCGCGCCGAAATCGTCGCCAACCAGGGGACGGAGGCCGAGCGGATCGCGCAGGAGCGTGCGCTGGACGAGGTGCGGCTCGCCCGCGAGCGGCACCTCGAGGCGCTGCAGATCGCCAAGCGGCAGGCCTTCGAAGAGGCCGAGATCGCCTCGGCGGAGGAAATCGAGCGTGCGCGCATCACCACCGAGCGCGGCATCGAGGAAGCGAAGCTCATCAAGGAGCGCGAACTGCGCCAGCTCGCCATCGACCGCGACACAAGGCTGGAGATGGCCGAGATCCAGAAGGCGATCGAGGTTGCCAAGAAGACGCAGGAGCGCTCTTCGGCGATCGCCGCCGCGGAGGCGGTGCGCGCCAAGGCGATCCAGGCCGAGGAGCAGGCCTTTACGACGCGCGAGCGCGAGATCGCCGAGCGGCGCAAGCTGACCGAGCTGATCGCGGCAAGCCGCGAGGCCGAGCGCGAGGCGCTGCGGGTGACGGCCGCCGCCGAGGCCGAGATGCGGGCGGCAAAAAGCCTGGCGGAGGCGCAGAAGATCACCGCGACGGCTTCGGCCGAGGCGGAGAAGATCGCGGCCCTCGCCGCTGCGGCGCGCTACGAGGTCGACGCGGAGGGGCAGCGTGCGCTCAACGAGGCGGAGAACCTTCTGTCCGACGAGGCGCGCGCCAGCCGCACGCGTGCGCGCATCCTGGAGAAGCTGGAGGGGATCATCCGCGAGAGCGTCAAGCCGATGGAGAAGATCGAGGGGATCAAGATCCTGCATGTGGACGGCATCAACGGCGGGTCCGGCGGGAACCGCCACGTCACCGACGAGGTGATCGACTCAGCCCTGCGCTACCGCGTGCAGGCGCCGATGATCGACAACCTCATGAAGGAGATCGGCATCGAGGGCGGCTCGCTCGGCCGCATGACCGACGTGTTGCGCGACGCCAAGGACATCGCCAGCCTGTCTAGGGACAAAAAGGGGAAAAGCAAGGGCAGCAAGGACGATGACGACGATCGGGATCGCTGAGGCGAGACACTTGAAATGAGTGCTCCACGTTGCCCCCCTCTGTCCTGCCGGACATCTCCCCCACAAGGAGGGAGATTGGCTGTCTTCATGGCATTCGCCAATCTCCGACCTCGCAGAGAGCGGCGACGCACTGAAGCTACTGATCTCCCCCCTTGTGGGGGAGATGTCCGGCAGGACAGAGGGGGGCAACGTAGGGCGGGACGCTTCAAGCGACCCCTGCTCAAGAAGACGCCTTCCCGCGCATGACAAAAGTCTACGTCTCGACCGTCATCCCCGCGCCGGCGGCGGAGGTGTGGAAGATCGTCCGCAATTTCAACGGGTTGCCGTCGTGGACGCCGTTCGTCGCGGAAAGCCGTATCGAGCACAACGCCCCGCCCGACCAGATCGGCTGCATACGCAACTTTTCGCTGCGTAATGGCGGGCGCATCCGCGAGCGGCTGCTGGCGCTGTCCGACTACGACATGTCCTGCACCTACGCGATCCTCGAAAGCCCGATGCCGGTCACCGACTACATCGCGACGCTGTCGCTGACCCCGGTGACCGACGGCAACGCCACCTTCGCCGAATGGCAGGCCGAGTTCGACTGCGCGCCGGAGCGCGAGGCCGGGCTGGTGCGCGACATCGGCACCGGCGTCTTCCAGGCCGGGCTCACGGCGCTGAAGCAGCGCTTCGGCCGCTGATCGCGGCATGGTGCAGGTCCGCCAGACCACGATCATCGACGCGCCGGTGGAAGAGGTCTGGCGCGTCCTTCGCGATTTCAACGGCCACGATCGCTGGCATCCGGCGGTGGCCGCGAGCGAGATCGAGCACGGCGACCCGCCCGACCTGGTCGGCGCGGTGCGCCATTTCCGCCTCGCCGACGGCGGGGAACTGCGCGAGCAGCTGCTGTCGCTCTCCGACCGCGACCGTTCCTTCTCGTATTGCATCCTGGAGGCGCCGTTCCCGCTGATGGGATACGTCGCACATGTGCGGCTCAAGCCCGTCACCGACGGCGACCGCACCTTCTGGGAGTGGCGTTCGGAGTTTTTCCCGCCGGCCGCCCGGCGGGCCGAACTGGAAAGACTGGTGCGTGACGGGATATACTTAGCCGGCTTTGCGGCGATCAAGAGGATACTGGGCGGGCGCGGAACTTTGCAAGCCGCGTTAGTCGCACCCCCACCCCTTACCCCTCCCCACAAGGGGGAGGGGTACCATCGCCCCGCGCCAGGAGTGGGCCTCGACAATCTTGGGAATCGCGAGGCACAAACCCGTGCAGGTCAACAAGGCGGCAACGGTGTAGGTCCCCCCTCCCCCTTGTGGGGAGGGGTAAGGGGTGGGGGTACCCAAACCACCCAGCATACATCGGTTATGGGCGAACGCACCCGCGCCATCCTGGTCGAGCGCTATGGCGGGCCGGAGGTGCTGCAGCTCAAGGAGATCGCACTCGCGCCCCCCGGGTCGGGCGAGGTGCGCATCCGCCACACGATGGTCGGCGTCAACTTCATCGACGTCTACTGCCGCACCGGCTATTTCGACCTTTTAAAGCCGCCGGGCGTGCCGGGCATGGAGGCAGCTGGCGTCGTCGAGGCAATCGGAAAGGACGTCGACGGGCTCGAGCCCGGCGACCGCGTCGCCTATGCCTGCCCGCCGGTCGGCGCCTATGCGGAGCGCCGCAACATGGCGCCCGACCTTCTCGTGCGGCTTTCGCCCGATATTCCCGACGAACTCGCCGCCGCCAGCCTGCTCAAGGGCGTTTCCGCCAGTTTCCTGCTCCACGACGTGTTCCCGGTACGCTCCGGTCAGATCGTACTGGTGCACGCGGCGGCAGGCGGCGTCGGTCAACTGCTGGTGCAGTGGGCGCGCGCGCTCGGCGCGACCGTCATCGCCACGGTCTCGACCGATGACAAGGCCGCGCTTGCCGGACGGCTCGGCGCGGAGCACGCTATCGTCCACGGTCGCGAAAACTTTGCCGAGGCGGTGATGCGCGTCACCGGCGGGCGCGGCGCCGACGTCGTCTACGACGCGGTCGGCAAGGACACCTTTGCCGGCTCCTTGGCGTCGCTCGCCGTGCGCGGCCACCTCGTCAGTTTCGGCCAGGCATCGGGTCCGGTCGGCAACTGGGACATCGGCCGTTTTTCGTCGAAGTCGATCACCGTGTCGCGGCCCAACTATGGGCACTACACCGACACGCCCGAAAAGCTCGGGCCGCATGTCGAGCGTTTCTTTTCGGCAGTCCGCCATGGCATCGTGAAGGTCGAGCCGCCGCAGCGCTATCCGCTCGCCAGCGCCGCCGACGCACACCGCGACCTCGAAGCGCGGCGCACGACGGGATCGCTGGTGCTCGTGGTCTGAGCCCTCCGCTCAGGCCCATTCGCCCTTGCGGAACACCGGTACGTGGCTGCCGTCCGGCTTGATGCCGTCGATATCGATCTCGCCTGAGCCGATCATCCAGTCGATGTGGATCAGGCTCTTGTTGCCGCCCTTGGCCGCGATCTGATCCGACGTCAGGCTGGAACCGTCGAGGAAGCATTTCGAATAGCACTGGCCGAGCGCTATGTGGCACGACGCGTTCTCGTCGAACAGCGTGTTGTAGAACAGCAGCCCGCTCGCCGAGATCGGCGAGGAATGCGGCACCAGTGCCACCTCTCCCAGCCGGCGCGCGCCGTCGTCGGTGTCCAGCACCTTCTGCAGCACCTCCTCGCCGCGGCTGGCCTTCGCCTCGACGATGCGGCCCCCCTCGAAGCGCACCGCGATGTTGTCGATCAGCGTGCCCTGGTAAGACAGCGGCTTGGTGCTGACCACGCGGCCCTCGACCCGGCGCGCATGCGGCGCTGTGAATACTTCCTCGGTCGGGATGTTGGGATTGCAGGTGATCCCGTTCTTGGCCGTCGAGGCGCCACCCTGCCATTCGTGGTCGTCGGCGAGCCCGATGGTGAGATCGGTGCCCGGGCCGGAATAGCGCAGGGCTGAAAAGCGCTGGCCGTTCAGCCAGGCGGTTCGGGCATGCAGCGCCTCATTGTGCTCGGCCCAGGCGGCGACGGGGTCCTCGCGGTCGACCCGCGATGCGGAAAAGATCGCGTCGGCCAGCCGCGCCACGGCGACCTCGGCCGGATCGTCCGGAAACATCAGCCGCGCCCAGGCCGCGCCGGGATAGGCGATGATGTTCCAGTTGATGTCGAAGCCGGCGATCTTTTCCAGCGCCGGCTGGTAGGCGATCGAGTTCGCCTTGTTGGCGCGCGCGACCTTCGCCGGATCCTCGCCGGACAGAAGCATCGGGTTGTCGCCGACGATCGCCAGCCGCGCGGTGTTCTGGTCGAACGCCCTGGCGACGCCGTCATAGAGCCAGTTCGGCGCGCGGTCGAAGCTGGCGTCCTGGCCATGGCGGAAGCGGGCGAGCGTGATCTCCTCGTCGGAGAGGATCGGCGTCACCAGACCGGCGCCGGCCTTGTAGGCCTGCTCGACGATGAGGCGCACCAGCGGCAGCGCCGCGGCCGGCGCAGTCAGGAAGAGATCCTGGCCCGGCTGCAGCCGCAGCCCTACCCTGACCGCCACCTCCGCCAGCTTCTCGAGTTTCTTCGTGTCAACGGGCGACGCAATCTGTCGGGCGATGTTCATCGGGATGCCTCCGGTTCGGCCCCGATATAGTTCGCCGCGAAGCGTCGTGAAACCCAAAACCGCTAGTGCGACAGCAGCACGGGCATCCGCGGGTCCTCCAGGATCCCTTGCGTGGCTCCGCCGAGCACGAAGTCGCGCAGACGCGAATGGCCGTAGCCGCCCATCACGAGGATGTTGGCGCCGAGTTCCAGCGCGCGTTCCTGCAGGATCGCGCCGATCGGGCCGTCCTCACTGGCAATCCGCGCGACTTCCACGGAGAGATTGGGTCGCCTTAGCGTTGCGGCCAGGCGCTCGGCGATGTCCCCGCCGGGCAGCGGCTTTTCGTCCACCACGGTGAGCACGCTGACCTTCTCGGCGCGGGCCAACAGGAAGGCGGCGTCCGCAACCGCCCGCGCCGCCACCCGGCTGCCGTCCCAGGCTATGGCGACGTGGCCGATTGCGCGACGCTTCCAGCCCTCGGGAAGCAGGACGATGGGTCGGCCGGAGCCGAAGATCACCGCTTCCGCGAGCATCCGGCTCGACCCTTCGGCGAGCGGCACGCCAACAATGGCGAAGTCGCAATAGCGCGCTGCCTCCGCCGCGAGATCGCCGAGGCGCACCTGCTCGTCGACGATCTCGTCTTTGGCGAAGTCGACCCCGGCAGCCTTCGCCGCCGCGTCAGCGGCGGCCAGCAGCCGCTCCCCGTTCGCATGGCTCTCGGCTTCGGCCCTGCGGATCATGGCCGGCAGGTCGATCAGCAGCCGCGACAAGGCGTTGGACACGTCGGGTATGTCGACGCGAAGCGAGACCGCGCGCAACCTTGCTCCGACCGCGGAAGCGAAAGCCACGGCGTTCGCCACGACGGCATCGGAGGATGGCTGCGGATAGGTTTCGAGCAGTACGATTCCTGTCGGGGCTGCCATGAGTGTCTCCTGTTTGCGTCGGCAAAATTCATACCACGGGCGCCGTGGCGCCGTTTTGATCTCGCGCAAACGGCGAAGCGCTCAGGCCGGCTCCCCCGCCACCACGCAGTCCGGCGAACTGAGGCTTTGCAGGCTGCCGACCGGCCTGCCCGCGATGGCGCCCAGAATCGCCCGCGCCAGTTCCGAGCCCGCCAGTCGGATGTCCTCGTTGACGACATGGATCTGCGGCCGGAACAGCTGCAGGAGGCGCGACGCCTGCTTCGAGACGATGTCGACATCGCGCCCGACCTTCAGGCCGGCATCCTCGATCCCGGCGACCAGGGCAAAGGTGGCGCCGCCAGCGCCGCTGACAAAGCCGTCGGGGCGCAGGCCGCGCTGCATCAGCTGCAATGCGCGCTCACGGATGTCGTCGATCGACTGGTCGACATTGACCGCGGGGAACGGCACCTCGCCCAGACCCGCCTCCGAGAGGCCTTCAGCAAAACCCTCGCGCATGTGATGGTGGTAGGAAAGCACCGACGGCGGCGCCAGCAGCGCCAGGCGCCGGCGTCCAAGCCCGGTCAACATGCGCACGGCCTGCACGGCGAATGCGCGATTGTCGAAATCGTGAAACGGATGCACGATCCCCATGTGGGTGCGCCCGTGGGTGGCAAACGGAAAGCCCCGCTCTGCCATGTAGCGCACGCGCTTGTCGTCCGGTTCGGTGCGCGAGATGATGATGCCGTCGGCCGAACCGGTCTCGACCACGTAGCGCACCGGCTCGAGGGGATCGTTCGTGCGCGAGTAGGGCGTTACGATCAGGTGATAGGGCGTCGGGGCGAGTTCCTCCGAGATGCCGTAGATCATGTCGGAGACGAAGCCGCCGATCTGTTCCTCGGTGTTGAGGACGAGGCTGATCACATTGGTCTTGCCGGTGCGCAGGCGCACCCCGGCGCGGTTCGGCCGGTAGCCGACTTGGCGCGCGACGAGCTGGACCCGGCGGCGCGTCTCCTCGCCGATCTCCGGCGCATCCTTCAGCGCCCGCGAAACCGTGGTCACGCCGAGGCCGGTCATGAACGCAATCGTCTTGAGCGTCGGACGCCCGGCCCCCGTGCCGGCTGTCTCGCTTCCCGGGCCCCGCTGTCTGGGGATGTCTGCCGGCTCGTCCATTGTCCCGCCCTACATCACCCGGTTTCGGCGCAACGGCAACGCGGCATAGTGGACGCAGACACACTAAACGGCAAGCTGTAACGTTACAGCAGATGTCCTTAATAGTCTGCTTGGCGGTCGGCGACGAGCTCTGAGAGAAGACAATGCGAGTCGGATGACGACGAGTTACCGCAGTGCGATACCATAAAAATCAGGCAATTGCGGTGGGGAACTGCCAAAATTTGCTGCAATGCGGCAGCACGCGAGCCGCTCCGTCGTCCAGACACCTCCGATCCTGATAATTTCGACGCTCGAAAAAAATCGTTCATTCGGCCCGAATAGCATTGCGCCGGGCCGTCGTCTCCCCTATCGTGCAATCTGTAACGTTTCAGATTTCGGGAGGAACTCCATGCGTTATAAGCTCTTGACCGCTGCCTTTGCCGCGACGGTCGCATTGCCGTTCGCGGCTCCGGCAGGCGCGGCCGACCTGGAAGTCACCCACTGGTGGACTTCGGGCGGCGAAGCGGCGGCGGTTGCCGAACTGGCCAAGGCGTTCGACGCCACGGGTAATCACTGGGTCGACGGCGCCATCGCCGGCGGTGGCAGTACCGCGCGTCCCGTGATGGTCAGCCGCATCACCGGCGGCTCGCCGATGGGTGCGACCCAGTTCAATACCGGTCGCCAGGCCGAGGAACTGGTCCAGGCCGGCCTCATGCGCGATTTCACCGACCTGGCCGAGAAGGAACACTGGAAGGATGTGATCCGTCCCGCCAGCCTGCTAGAGGGCTGCACGGTGGACGGCAAGGTCTATTGCGTGCCGATCAACATCCATTCCTGGCAGTGGCTGTGGCTCTCCAACAAGGCTTTCGCGGACGCCGGCGTGCCGGTGCCGACAAACTGGGACGAATTCGTCGCCGCCGCGCCCGCGCTGGAAAAGGCCGGCAAGATCCCGCTCGCCATCGGCGGTCAGTCCTGGCAGACGACCGGCGCGTTCAACGTGCTGATCCCCGCCATCGCCGGCAAGGACGTGTTTCTCAAGGTCTACAAGGACCACGACGCCGAAGCGGCGGCAGGCCCCGAGATCGCCAAGGTGTTCAAGGCGGCGGACGATGCGCGCCGGATGTCGGCGAAATCGAATGTGCAGGACTGGAACCAGGCGACCAATCTGGTGATCACCGGCCAGGCCGGCGGCCAGATCATGGGCGACTGGGCGCAGGGCGAGTTCCAGGTCGCCGGCCAGGTCGCGGGTAAGGACTACACCTGCCTGCCGGGCCTTGGCGTCAACGAACTGATTTCGACCGGCGGCGATTCGTTCTATTTCCCCAAGCTTGACGATGCGGACAAGACCGCCGCCCAGGAAGTGCTTGCCTCGACCATGCTCAACCCGGTCACCCAGGTGGCGTTCAACCTGAAGAAGGGCTCGGTGCCGGTACGTGGCGACGTCGACCTGACCGCGGCCAACGACTGCATGAAGAAGGGCCTCGAAATCCTGGCCAAGGGTAACATCATCCCCGACACCAACCAGCTCAACACCGAGGACACCAACAACCAGCTGAACGACCTGTTCGTGGAGTTCTTCAAGACTCCCACCCTGACGCCGGAAGAAGCGCAGAAGCGCTACGCGGAGATCATCGCGAACGCCGACTGACGTTTACGCCAGACGCGGCCAGGCCGATCCGTCGCGGACCGGCCTGACCGCTTAGCCGGAGTTCCCGATGCGTACGAGCGGAAGCACAGCTCGCCGACCGAGTCAGCTGTTCAGGAACCTGAACGCGAAGATTGCCTCGATTCCGATGATCCTCACGGCGTCGCTGGTCTTCCTCGGCGGCACGGTGTGGACGATCGTCTACTCCTTTACGAACTCGAAGCTGCTGCCGCGGCTGAAGTTTGTCGGATTCGACCAGTACGAGCGGCTCTGGTCGGCTCCGCGGTGGCTGACCTCCATCGAGAACCTGCTCGTCTACGGCGTTCTCTCGCTCATCTTCTCGCTGGTCATCGGCTTTGTGCTGGCCGCACTCCTGGATCAGAAGATCCGTTTCGAAGGCGTCTTCCGCACGATCTTTCTCTATCCCTTTGCGCTCTCCTTCGTGGTGACCGGCCTCACCTGGCAGTGGATCCTCAATCCCGATTTCGGAGTGCAGCACGTGGTGCGCGCGCTCGGCTGGACGAGCTTCACCTTCAACCCGCTCTACAGCCAGGAAATCGTGATCTACGGCATCCTCATCGCCGGGCTCTGGCAGGGAACGGGCCTCGTCATGTGCCTGATGCTCGCCGGCCTGCGCGGCATCGACGAGGACATCTGGAAGGCCGCGCGAGTCGACGGCATCCCGATGTGGAAGACCTATATCTTCATCGTCATACCGATGATGCGGCCTGTCTTCATCACCACGCTGGTCATTATCGCCTCGGGCATCGTGCGCCTTTACGACCTCGTGGTTGCGCAGACGAGCGGCGGCCCCGGCGGCGCATCGGAAGTGCCGGCGAAATACGTCTACGACTACATGTTTCTCGCCCAGAACCTCGGCCAGGGATTTGCCGCCTCAACGATGATGCTGCTGTCGGTGGCGATCATCGTCGTGCCCTGGGCCTATCTCGAGTTCGGAGGGCGCAAGCGTGGCTGACGTCCGCAGCCTCGCCGGCCTCGAGCCGATCGTCGGCCAACTGGCCGGGCCGCACGGGCCGCGACCCCGGCCTGCGCTGTCGCGCCGCAACATCTTCATCTACGGCACGCTGATCTTCGTAGCGGCCTACTATCTGGTGCCGCTCTACGTGATGGTCATGACATCGCTGAAGGGCATGCCGGAAATCCGCCTCGGCAATATCTTCGCCCCGCCGGTCGAGATCACGTTCGAGCCATGGGTCAAAGCCTGGGCGACCGCCTGCACCGGGCTGAACTGCGACGGGCTGTCGCGCGGCTTCTGGAACTCGGTGCGGATCACGGTGCCGTCCGTGATCTTCTCGATCGCGGTCGCTTCGGTGAATGGCTACGCGCTGTCCTACTGGCGCTTCAAGGGCGCCGACATCTTTTTCACGATCCTGATCGTCGGCGCCTTCATCCCCTACCAGGTCATGATCTATCCGATCGTCATCCTGCTGCGGGAGATCGGCCTCTACGGGACGCTCTGGGGCCTCATCATCGTTCACTCCATCTTCGGAATGCCGATCCTGACCCTTCTCTTCCGCAACTATTTCACCTCGCTGCCGGAGGAACTGTTCAAGGCGGCGCGCGTCGACGGCGCCGGGTTCTGGCGCATCTATTTCGTCATCATGCTGCCGATGGCGCTGCCGATCTTCGTGGTCGCCATCATCCTGCAGATAACGGGCATCTGGAACGACTTCCTGTTCGGCGTCATCTACACCAGGCCCGACACCTATCCGATGACCGTGCAGCTCAACAACATCGTCAACTCGGTCCAGGGCGTGAAGGAATACAACGTCAACATGGCGGCGACGATCCTGACCGGCCTTGTGCCGCTGATCGTCTACTTCGTCTCCGGCAAACTGTTCGTGCGCGGCATCGCCGCCGGCGCCGTGAAGGGCTGAGGCATGACAAGCGTTCTGGTCAGCGACGTCTCCCTGAGCTTCGGGTCGGTCGAAGTCCTTAAGTCGCTGAATCTCGACGTCGCCGAAGGCGAGTTCATCGTGCTCCTCGGCCCCTCGGGCTGCGGCAAGTCCACGCTGCTGAACTGCATTGCCGGCCTGCTCGACGTTTCGCACGGCCAGATCTTCATCAACGGCAAGAACGTCACCTGGGAGGAGCCCAAGGACCGCGGCATCGGCATGGTGTTCCAGTCCTACGCGCTCTATCCGCAGATGTCGGTCGAAGGCAATTTGTCCTTCGGCCTCAAGAACGCCGGGCTGCCGAAGGACGAGATCGCCAAGCGCGTCGCCCGTGCCGCCGAGATCCTGCAGATCGGGCCGCTGCTGCAGCGCAAGCCTTCGGCACTGTCCGGCGGCCAGCGCCAGCGCGTCGCCATCGGCCGCGCGCTGGTGCGCGACGTCGACGTCTTCCTCTTTGACGAGCCGCTCTCCAACCTCGACGCAAAGCTGCGCTCGGAACTGCGGGTCGAGATCAAGCGCCTTCACCAGAAGCTCGGCAACACCATGATCTACGTCACCCACGACCAGATCGAGGCGATGACGCTGGCTGATCGCATCGCGGTTATGCGCAATGGGCTCATCCAGCAGCTCGGCGCGCCGCAGGATATCTACAAGCGGCCCGTCAACCGCTTCGTCGCCGGCTTCATCGGGTCGCCGGGCATGAACTTCCTCAACGGCGAAGTGGTGCTGCGCGGCGGTGCGGCGTATTTCGTGGCGCAGGATATCGAGGTGCCACTGGCAAAATATGAGTTCGACAACGGTGGCGCCAAGGCCGGCCCGGCCGTATTCGGCCTGCGTCCCGAGCATGTCGCTGTCAATGCCGGAGCCGACTGGCCCTTCGCCAAGAGCGTACAGGTCGAGATCGTCGAGCCGATGGGGTCGGACACGCTGGTTTGGACGCGACTGGGCGGACAGAGCTTCAACATGCGCGTAACATCGGAACGGGCGCCGGCGGTCGGCGATACGATCTCGATCGGTTTCGATCCGATCAACGCCTCGATCTTCGACAGCGCCACCGACTCCCGGATCTGACGGGCCACATCACTTCAGGAAAAACGGAACACTACGATGAAATGGTCTTTCCAGCTCTACAGCGCCCGCAACGCCCTGCCCTGGGACGAGGTTGTCGGCTGGCTCGCGAAACTGGGCTATGACGAGGTCGAGGGATTCGGCGGCGTCTACGCCGACCCCTCGGCATTCCGTGCGCTGCTCGATGCGCACAACCTCGTCATGCCGACCGGCCATTTTCCCATCGACCTCCTGGAGAACGACTTCGGCGAGGCCGAGCGTACGGCCCGCGCTCTCGGCATCCGCCTGATCGCCTGCCCCTATCTGATCGCCGACCTCCGGCCGAAGGATAGCGCCGGCTGGCTCGCCTTCGGCAAGCGCCTCGGCGCCATCGGCCGCACCGCGCGCGAAGCGGGGTTCGGCTTTGCCTGGCACAACCACGATTTCGAGTTCGCCAAGCTGCCGGATGGCTCGGTGCCGATGGCGCACATCCTGGAAGGCGCGCCGGATATCGGCTGGGAAATGGACGTCGCCTGGATCATCCGCGGCGGCGCCGACCCCTTGCCGTGGATCACCAAGCACGGCCGCCGGGTCACCGCCGTACACGTCAAGGACATCGCCAAGCCGGGCGAGAAGCTCGACGAGGACGGCTGGGAGGATGTTGGCTACGGCACGGTCGACTGGAAGACGCTGTTCTACGCGCTGCGCGACAACAGCCCGGCCGAGCATTTCATCATGGAACACGACAAGCCGAGCGACGCGCAGCGCTTCGCCCGCCGGTCGATCGAAACCGTAAGAAACTTCTAGGAGCATGCCGACAATGGCAAAGAAACTGGGGGTCGGCGTCATTGGTGCCGGCAACATCTCTGCGGCGTATTTTTCCCTGTCGCCGCTCTTTCGCGGCATCCAGATACGGGCCTGCGCCGACATCAACCCGGCCGCCGCCCGGGCGCGCGCGGACGAATTCGGCGTGCGCGCCGAGACCGTCGACGACCTGCTCAAGGCGGACGATATCGACATCGTCGTCAACCTGACCGTCCCCGCCGCGCACTACGAGGTGTCGCGGCGCGTGCTGGACGCAGGCAAGAGCGTCTATTCGGAAAAGCCGTTCGTGCTGTCGGTGAAGGAAGGCCTCGATCTCAGGAAGGTCGCCGACAAGAAGGGGCTGCGCATCGGCTCGGCGCCCGACACTTTTCTCGGCGGGGCGCACCAGTTCGCCCGCCATCTGATCGACAGCGGCGCGCTCGGCAAGATCACCAGCGGCACCTGCTACGTGATGAGCCACGGCATGGAGCACTGGCATCCGAACCCGGATTTCTTCTTCATGCCGGGTGCGGGTCCGGTCCTCGACATCGGACCCTACTACGTCACCAACCTGATCCAGCTGATCGGGCCGGTGAAGCGGGTCGCCGCGCTTACATCCACGCCGCAGACGGAGCGCACCATCACCTCCAAGCCGCGCTACGGCGAGAAGATCAAGGTGACGACGCCGACCACCATCCACGCCCTGCTCGAATTCGAGAACGGCGCGGTGGTCACCATGAACACCAGCTGGGACGTCTGGCAGCACGGCCACAAGCCGATGGAACTCTACGGCGAGGAGGGCACCGTACATGTGCCCGACCCGAACTTCTTCGGTGGGTTGGTCGCCTACACCCAGCAGGCCAAGCCGGTGAAGAAGCAGCCGAAATGGAACCATCCCCTCGGCGTGCCGAACCAGAAGCACAGCCAGGGCATGATGGCCAACTACCGCACCGCCGGCCTGGCCGACATGGCGCTCGGTATCCTCGAGGGGCGGCCGCACCGCTGCTCGTTCGAGCTCGCACTGCATGCGGTTGACGTGATGACCTCCATCCTCAAGGCCGGCGAGACTGGCAAATACGTCACGCTGCAGACCACCTGCGAGCGGCCGGCGGCACTCGGCGTCAAGGAAGCCAAGGCGCTGCTGGTGAAGAAGAAGAAGTAGCACGAGCTCGGTCTCGCCCTCTGCACCGCCTCCTGCCGTCCTCGTCCCCGCTTCGCAGGGAGGATATCTGGTCGAGGCGGGCCCGCGTCGTCCATCCTCCTCCGTTTACGGGGGAGGGGGACCATGCGAAGCATGGCGGAGGGGGTGGCACCCGCCTATGAACTCCGCTCACTAGACCCATGAGGTCCGCCATGTCCTATACGCCCGCCGAAAACCGCTACGCCGCGATGACCTACAATCGCTGTGGCAACTCCGGCCTGAAGCTGCCGGCGATCTCGCTCGGCCTGTGGCACAATTTCGGCGAGGACACGCCGCATCAGGTCAAGCGCGCCATTGCCCAAAAAGCCTTTGACCTCGGGATTACCCATTTCGATCTCGCCAACAATTACGGCCCCCCGGCCGGTTCCGCGGAAACCGCCTTCGGAGAGATCCTGCGCACCGACTTCGCCGGCTATCGCGACGAGCTGATCATCTCCACCAAGGCCGGCTACGGCATGTGGCCGGGACCTTACGGCGAATGGGGCAGCCGAAAATATGTGCTGGCGAGCCTCGACCAGAGCCTCAAGCGCATGGGGCTCGATTATGTCGACATCTTCTACTCGCACCGCTACGACCCCGACACGCCGCTCGAGGAAACCATGGGCGCGCTCGACCACGCGGTGCGCTCCGGCAAGGCGCTCTATGTCGGCATCTCCTCCTACAATTCGCAGCGCACGCGCGAAGCGGCCGACATACTGCGTTCGCTAGGTACGCCCTTCATCATCCACCAGCCGAGCTATTCGATGATTAACCGCTGGGTCGAGGAGGACGGACTTCTGGACACACTCGACGGGCTCGGCATCGGCTCGATCGTGTTCTCGCCGCTGGCGCAGGGCATGCTGACCAACAAATACCTGGAGGGCATTCCGGAAAACAGCCGCGCCGCGCAGGGCAAGTCGCTGCGCCCGGCCTTCCTCAATGAGAACACCATCCAGAACATCCGCGCGCTGAACGCGATCGCCGCGCGGCGCGGCCAGACGCTGGCGCAGATGGCGCTGGCCTGGGTGCTGCGCGGCGGGCGCGTCACCACGGCGCTGATCGGGGCGAGCCGCCCAGAGCAGGTCGAGGATTGTGTGGGCGCGCTCGCCAGGCGCGACTTTTCCGATGCCGAGCTGTCCGAGATCGACGCCCACGCCCGCGAGGCCGACATCAATTTGTGGGCCGCGTCCGCCGAACGCAAGGGACCGCCGCGGAAGTAGGATCAATGCCGGCGAATGGAGTGCCCCCTCACCCGGCCTCCGCTTCGCTCGGCCACCCTCTCCCCGCTGGGGAGAGGAGGGCGTTCGGTGAGATCGCAAATCGCCGATGAGACGAGGCTGCGGCGTTCGCAAACCTCCTCTCCCCGGCGGGGAGAGGGTGGCCGAGCGAAGCGGAGGCCGGGTGAGGGGGATTGGCAACACGGAGGGCCCAAAAAGATGATCCGCAATCCGATCCTGCCGGGGTTCAATCCCGATCCGTCGATCTGCCGCGTCGGGCGCGACTACTACATCGCCACCTCGACCTTCGAGTGGTACCCCGGCGTGCAGATCCACCATTCGACCGACCTCGCCAACTGGAGACTGGTCAAGCGGCCGCTGGAGCGCGCGAGCCAGCTCGACATGCGCGGCAATCCGGATTCCGGCGGCATCTGGGCGCCCTGCCTGTCCTATGCCGACGGCCTGTTCTGGCTGGTTTATACCGACGTCAAGCGGCTCGACGGCGCCTTCAAGGATACGCACAACTACATCGTCACCGCGCCGGCGATCGAAGGGCCGTGGTCGGACCCGGTCTATGTCAATTCGAGCGGCTTCGACCCCTCACTCTTCCATGACGACGACGGCAGGAAATGGTTCATGAACATGCTGTGGAACCACGTTTCCCATGGCGTCGGCGGCCAGCCCAGGCATCCGTCCTTTGCCGGCATACTTTTGCAGGAATGGGACGCGAAAGCCGGAAAGCTGCTCGCCAAGGCGGAGAACATCTTTCGCGGCAGCCCCCACGGGCTGGTCGAAGGCCCGCACCTCTTCAAGCGCAACGGCTGGTACTACCTGACGACGGCCGAAGGCGGCACCGGTTACGACCACGCCGTCACCATGGCCCGCTCACGCTCCATCCATGGCCCCTACGAGATGCACCCGGATGTGCACCCGCTGACGGCGAAAGACGCGCCTGACTGGCCGCTGCAGCGCGCCGGCCACGGCCAGATCGTCGAGACGCCGGACGGCGAGGTCTACCACACGCATCTGACCTCGCGGCCGCTGCCGGGCACGCGGCGCTCGCCGCTCGGCCGCGAGACCGCGATCCAGAAATGCGTCTGGGGCGCGGACGGCTGGCTGCGCCTGGAACGCGGCGGTCCGCTGCCTGCGCTCGAAGTGCCGGCGCCCGGCGGGGCGAACACCGCGGTGCGCGACGAGGCCGCCGTGTACTACGATTTCGAGGGCAAGACACTGCCCGCCGATTTCCAGTGGCTGCGCACGCCCTATCCGGAGCGCATCTTTTCGCTGACGGAGAAAGCGGGCGCCTTGCGCCTCTACGGGCGCGAATCGATCGGAAGCTTCTTCGAGCAGGCGCTGGTGGCGCGGCGGCAGGAGCATTTTTCCTTCCGCGCCGAGACGGAGCTCCGATTTGACCCCGAAACGTTCCAGGAAGCAGCGGGCCTGGTTCACTACTACAATCGCCACAAGTTCCATTTCCTGGCCGTCACTCACGATAACGCGCGCGGGCGCGTGCTGACGATTTTCTCCTGCCCCGGCGATTGGCCCGACGGCCGCCTCACCTTCCCGCTCGGCGATCCGATCCCGCTGCCGGGAGGCGAGCCTGTGCGGCTCGCCGCCGAGGTGCGCGGGCCGAGCCTGCGGTTCTCGCTATTCCGCGACGGCGCCTGGAATCTGGTCGGACCAGTTCTTGACGCCAGCGTCATCTCGGACGAAGGTGGGCGCGGCGAGCACGGCTCCTTCACCGGCGCCTTCGTCGGCATGATGGCGTTCGATACCAGCGGAGGCGGGCGGGTAGCGGACTTCGAGAGTTTTTCCTACGCGCCGCTCGACGTTTGATGCGAAGTTCGCTGGAGATCTTCGACCTGGAGACCGAGACGACCGCGGTCGTCCATCGCACCGACCGGCTGATCGAGGCGCCGAACTGGTCGCCCGATGGGTCCGAACTCGTGTTCAACGGCGACGGCCGCCTGTTCCGGCTGACGCTCGGCGGAGTCGGCGAACCCCAGGAAATCGATACCGGCTTCGCCAGCGAACTGAACAACGACCATGGCATCTCGGGGGATGGCACACTGATCGTCATCAGCGACCAAACCGAGGCCGGCGAGTCCTGCATCTACACGCTGCCCTATGGCGGCGGCGCGCCCCGGCGCGTAACCGACAGGACGCCGTCGTACTGGCACGGCTGGTCGCCGGACGGCTCGACGCTAGCCTACTGCGCGAAACGCGACGGAGTCTTCGACATCTACTCAATTGCCGTCGAGGGCGGCCCGGAGAGGCGGCTCACCGACGGCGCCGGCCATTCCGATGGTCCCGACTATACGCCGGACGGCGAGTGGATCTGGTTCAACTCCAGCCGAGCCGGCGCGATGAGCCTTTGGCGGATGCATCCCGACGGCGGCGGCCTCGAGCGCATGACCGAAGGTGGCCGCGCCGACTGGTTCCCGCATCCGAGTCCGGACGGCCGGCATGTCGCCTTTTTGGCTTATGCGCCCGGCACTGCGGGCCATCCGCGCGACCGCGACGTCGAGCTAAAACTGATGCCGGCCGCTGGTGGGGATCCGCGCACGCTGCTGCAACTCTTCGGCGGCCAGGGCACGATCAACGTGCCGTCCTGGTCGCCCGACGGCAAGAAATTCGCTTTCGTCCGCTACCAGCGGCCGCAACAGGCATGAGGAGGAGACGTTTATGCCGAAGACGATGAAGGGCCCGGCCATTTTCCTGGCACAGTTCGCGGGGGACGCGGCGCCGTTCAACTCGCTGAAGTCGATCACCGCCTGGGCGGCGGGGCTGGGCTACAAGGGCGTGCAGATCCCGAGCTGGGACGGGCGGCTGTTCGACCTCAAGAAGGCAGCGAAGTCGAAAACCTATTGCGACGAGGTAAAGGGCATCTGCGCCGAATCCGGTGTCGAGATCACCGAACTGTCGACGCACCTGCAGGGCCAGCTGGTCGCCGTCCACCCGGCCTATGACGGCCCGTTCGACGCCTTCGCGCCGGCCGAATACCACAACAATCCGAAGGCGCGGCAGAAATGGGCCGTCGACCAGGTGAAGGCGGCGGCCAAGGCCTCGCAGAACCTCGGGCTGAAGGCGTCCGTTTCCTTCACCGGTGCGCTCGCCTTCCCCTATCTCTATCCATGGCCGCAGCGCCCGGCCGGCATGATCGAGGAAGCCTTTGCAGAGCTCGGCCGCCGCTGGAAGCCGATCCTTGACGCCTACGAGGATGCCGGTGTCGACGTCGGCTTCGAGATCCATCCCGGTGAGGACGTGTTCGACGGCGCCACCTTCGAGATGTTCTTGGAGCAGGTCGGCAACCACGCCCGCTGCAACATCAATTACGACCCGTCGCACTTTTTGCTGCAGCAGCTCGACTATCTCGCCTTCATCGACATCTACCATGAGCGCATCAAGGCGTTTCACGTGAAGGACGCCGAGTTCAATCCGGACGGGCGCCAGGGCGTCTATTCGGGCTACCAGGGCTGGGTGCAGCGCGCCGGCCGTTTCCGCTCGCTGGGCGACGGCCAGGTCGATTTCGGCGGCATCTTCTCCAAGCTCACCACCTATGGCTACGATTCCTGGGCGGTCCTGGAGTGGGAATGCGCGCTGAAGCATCCGGAGGACGGTGCGGCCGAGGGCGCGCCCTTCATCCAGCACCACATCATTCGGGTGACCGAGCGCTCCTTCGACGATTTCACCGCGGGCAAGAGCGACAGGAATCAGGTCCGGAAGATGATGGGAATTTGAGCCGGCGTTTCTCTCCCCCTTGAGGGAGGGCCGAGCATGTGAGAGGCGAACCCACCCGGCGGCTTCGCCGCCACCATCCCCACAAGGGGAGGGAGGGCGCCAGCAATTTTCAGGGAGGACGAAAAAAATGGTCAGCGGCAGGCAGGTTGAATCGGGGAGCGGCCCGATCCGCTACGGCATGGTGGGCGGCGGCCAGGGCGCCTTCATCGGCGCGGTGCACCGCATCGCGGCGCGCATGGATGGTGAGTTTGAACTGGTGGCCGGCGCGCTCTCGGCGGATCCGGAGCGGGCGAAAGCTTCGGCGGCCGACCTCGGACTCGACCCGGCGCGCAGCTACGGCTCCTACCAGGAGATGGCGAAGACCGAGGCGAAGCGGCCGGACGGCATCGAGGCGGTCGCCATCGTGACGCCCAACCATGTGCACTATCCGGCGGCAAAGGCGTTCCTGGAAGCCGGCATCCACGTCATCTGCGACAAGCCGCTGACCTCGACGCTGGCCGATGCAAAAAAGCTCGAGGCGCTGGTCGAGAAGTCGGGAAAACTGTTCGTGCTGACGCACAACTACACCGGCTATCCGATGATCCGGCAGGCGCGCGAGATGGTCCAGAAAGGCCAGCTCGGCACGCTGCGCGTCGTTCAGGCCGAGTACCCGCAGGACTGGCTGACCGAGCCGATCGAGAAGACCGGCCAGAAGCAGGCCGCCTGGCGCGTCGACCCGAAGCAGTCGGGCGTCGGCGGCTCGACCGGCGACATCGGCACGCATGCCTACAATCTCGCCCGCTTCGTTTCAGGGCTCGAACTCGACTCGCTCGCCGCCGACCTGGACTCCTTCGTGGAGGGCCGGCAGCTCGACGACAACGCCAACATCCTGCTGCGCTTCCAGGGCGGCGCCAAGGGCATGATCTGGGCAAGCCAGGTGGCGCCGGGCAACGAGAACGGGCTGAAGCTGCGCGTCTATGGCACCAAGGGCGGGCTTGAGTGGACGCAGGCCGACCCGAACTACCTCTGGTACACCCCCTTCGGCCAGCCGAAGCAGCTTCTGACCCGCGCCGGCGCCGGGGCCGGTCCGGCGGCTGGCCGCGTCACGCGTGTGCCTTCGGGTCATCCGGAAGGCTATCTCGAAGGCTTTGCCAACATCTATCAGGAAGCGGCTCGCGCGATCCGCGCGGTGCGCAAGAAGGGCGGCAAAGTGCCGAAGGACGTCATCTTCCCGACCGTGCAGGACGGCGTGGAGGGCGTCGCCTTCGTTGAAGCCTGCGTGAAATCGTCGAAGAAGAACGGCGCCTGGACCAGGCTCTGACCGCCTCGCGAGGCCCGCGATGACACCGGTTGTCTGCCCGGCGTCAGTTGTGGAATAGACGCCGGGAGTCCGAACAGCAGATGGCGCTGAGGCCGATGCGCCCGGCCACGACCCGAAGCCTTCCAAGGACTGGCGGGGCGGCCAGCCCGTGGCCGAAAAACGATATCCAGGGCCGCGCGAGTAGCACTGCGAAAATCGCCGAAAGCGGATCCGGCGCCATGCCCAGCCACCCGCGGCTGTTGATCAGCGGGAGCGGCAGCGCAACGATCGCGAACGCGAGGTAGCTCCATGCGAGCATACGGGTAAGGGCGGCTCACGAGGCTTGCCCGCGCTATGATGCCGGCTCATCAATGGCCGTTCGTGCGCGCCCTGCCGTTACCGATCTCGGCGCGAAACCACCTGACGAGCGCATCGAGGGAGGGCTCGCTCTTCCGGCTCTCCTTTACGCACAGAAATAGTCCTCGTGAGTAGGGATCTTTTCCGCGGACAGCAATTCGAGTTCGCCGCAAGCGAGAGAAGGTGCAGCCAGAAAGTCCGGCACCAGCGCGATGCCGAGCCCTGCGCTGGCCATCGAGAGGGCGAACACATAGTGGGTTGCTTGAAGGAACCGACCCCGCGTGAGGCCGCCGATGTCGATCCCACAGATATCAGCGAACGCCCGCCAGTCCTTGGCGAAGTCCTGGGCCCCGAGGTCGGTGGTTATCAGCGGTCCGTCAGCCGGATCGATCCCCGCATTGGCACGCATCACCGGCACCAGCAGTTCTGTTTGCAGCTTGAGCGACCAAAATCCCTTTTCGGTAGGATAGGAGGTGACAAACGCATCCGCCACAGTATCTGTCAGCTCCGGATCGTTTCCGTACATGCGCAGTTGAAGGTCCACGCTCGGATTGGCGGCATAAAACCGCGACAGACGCGGGATTAGCCAGCCAGGACCGAAACTGCTGCACACGGCCAGCCGCACGATCTCGCGACGCGAGCCGATGGTCTCTTCCACGGACATTTCGATCTGCTGGAACGCTGCCTGCAGGCGAGCCGCCAGCTTGGCTCCGGCCGGGGTCAGCGCAACTCCGCGGCCGGATTCTGTCAGCAGGCGTTCGCCCACCTGCTCGGTCAGCTGACGCATGTGATGACTGACGGCGCTTTGCGTCACGCCCAGCTCGAGCGCCGCATTCGATATCGAAAGCCGGCGCGATACGGCCTCGAAGGCCTGTAGTGCACGCAAATTCTGCTTGATGTCGGGCATTGCGAATGAGTCGGCCCGGCTTTGCCGGATCTCAAGGTCGCCCCGTCCACGGGGCGGAACGCTTTGCGCGACTGCGAGACGCTTGGTGGTCGCGGGAAAGCCGCTTCCCGATTGCTCGCCGAATGAGAGGCCCGGTCGCGAGGCAGGGTGCGCAGCTCAAGCCTCTCGATCATGAGTTCTGCTCATACGTCAGAAACCGTTCTAATTAGATTTTCCGGCATCGTTCTGGTCCTATGGCCCATCAGGATCAGGGAGGACCGGCGTGAAACATCGGGCAGTTGTATTGTGGTCGTTGGCCGGAGCTCTGGCGCTGTCGGCATGTTCGGAGACGACGTCCCAGTCGACGACATCTCAATCGACGGCGCTGCGCACAGGCAGCGCTACCGACGAACAGGCCTGCGAGCTCGCGGTGACCCGGCAGACCAACAATTCCGACGTGGTCACGTTGAGTTCCGAATTCTCGCAAGCAAACACCGAGGTCATCCTCGGCGTGGGCGCCCAGCGGGCGAAGTGGCGCTGCCTGGTTTCCGGCGGGCGCGTTGCCGAAGTCATGTCCCTGACCAACGAGGGTGCGCTTTGAGCATGAGTGAAGCCACTCGCGGCGGAAAGAGAGGGACGCGTATGAGACTTCCATGCGTCGTGCGAGCCGCCCTTGTCATCCTGCCCGTGATGTTGGGAGCGGCCCATCCGGATGAGCAGGCCGCCATTGACGGATGCATCGATCGGCTCAGGGAGGTCGGCGGTCCCGACGCCGCCGCCGGCGGCCGCGTCGAGAGTTCGGAGTATTCCGAGGCAGGCACACTGGTCATGTTGCGCGACGCCGGAGAAACGCTGTGGCGCTGTCTGGCTGCGAATGACGGGACGGTGGAGGAACTCGGCGTCGCCGAGGCGGCGGACGACGGAGGGGGAGCCATCGCGGGCGCGCCGCGGAGCGCGACCGAGACGGTGCACGTAAAATTCAGCAAGGGCAGCACGGGAGCTGTCTATGGTGGCTCGCTGACGCCGGGGAGCAGCACCCGTTATGTCCTCGGGGCACGCAAGAACCAGTTCCTCTCCGTCCGCGTCGCGGCTGGCGGTCCCGGGATCTCTTATCAGATATTCAATCCCGACCAGTCGTTCCTGCTCGATATGATGTCGCCGGAAAAGGACTACCGCGGCCAGCTCTGGCAAAGCGGTGACCACGTCGTGGAGGTCATCAACCGCGGCAACCACACAATGTCGTTCAAGGTAACCCTAAGCATAAAGTGACGCCGCAGGCTGTGATCCACAGCACGGCCAAGGAGGCTGTTATGACGATCGGAGGAAGGATCATCGGAGGAGCGGCTTTGGCGCTCGTCGTGGCTTTCGCCAACGCGGCTTGGGCGCAGGAAACCGCGAAAGTTCACTTTTCGGCGGGCGCCACAAGCGCGACCGTGAACGGTACAATTATCGGTGACCAATATATCGATTATGTCCTGGGCGCACGCGCTGGCCAGACGATGTCCGCGTCGATCAAGGTCGCGGGCACCAACGGCGACGGGACGATCTACTTCAACATCCTCCCGCCCGGAAGCGATGGCGAGGCGATCTTCAACGGCTCCATGTCAGCGGACGGTCAGGCCAGCGTAAAGCTGCCCAAGGATGGAGACTATCGGATCCGCGTATACCTGATGGGCAACGACAAGGATGCGGACAAGACCGTCGGCTTCTCGGTCAAAGTCGGCATCCGTTAGACTAGTATCGACAGGCAGCCAAGGCCAGGCTGGAATTTCGGATGGGCACTCTTGCGATGGGCATGGCCTTGCCCTGCGTCGTGAGCTTACCCCCCGCGCGCGGCCTCTATTCCCGCGGCAGGTCCGCGGGCCCGCACGATGTCGAGTAGCTGCGTTACGATCGGCTTCAGCGGGTCGTCCGCGCCAGTCGATTGCCCGGCCGCTTCGAAGACCGCCGACACGGTCGCATCGGCCGAACCGCCGGCCGCGAAGATTTTCTTCAGCCGCGCGTCGAGAGGATCGGTGAACAGGCCTTTATCCAACTGACCGCCGCGCGCCTCGCAGCAGGCGATCCAGGCCGCCACGACCAGCATCAGGTTCCAAACCGGCAAGCCGCGCTCCAGCCGCGTCCGGGCCGTGTTGAATATGCGCTGCGGCAGCTTCTGGCTGCCGTCGGTGCCGATCTGGCCGAGCCGGTGCATCAGCGCCGGATTGGCAAAGCGCCGCGACAGTTCCTCGGTGTAGGCGCCGGTGTCGAGCCCCGCATCAGTGGGCAGCGTGGCGATCGCCTCGGCCCACAGCCGGTCGACGAAGCCGCGGATCTGCGGGTCGGCGAATGCATCCGAGACATGCACCTTGCCTGCCTGCATTCCGATGTAGGCCATGCCCGAATGGGCGCCGTTGAGCAGGCGAAGCTTCATCTCCTCGTACGGACGCACGTCGGCCACCATGGTGACCCCGAACGGCTCCCAGTCCGGCCGGCCGAGCGTGAAGCGGTCCTCCACGACCCACTGCATGAATGGCTCGGTCGCCACCGGCCAGTGGTCGTCCAGGCCGAGCGAGGCGGAAATACGCTCGCGGTCGGCATCAGTCGTCGCCGGAACGATGCGATCGACCATCGTGGAGGGAAACGCGACGTTTCCCTCGATCCAGGGCGCGAGCCCGTTTTTCCGCGCCTCGGCAAACTGCAGCACGAGGCGGCGCACCGTCGCGCCGTTGGAGGGAAGATTGTCGCAGCAGAGCACGGTGAAAGGAGGCGTCCCGGCTTCGCGGCGCGCCTCCAGCGCAGTTGCGACCAGTCCGTGCACCGTGCGCGGAAGGTGCGGGTTGGCGAGGTCGTGGGCGATATCCGCATGGGTCAGGTCCAGGTCGCCGGATCCTTTGCGCAGATAGGCCTTCTCGGTGACCGTCAGCGTGACGATGCGCGTCGCCGGATCGGCCATGCGGGCGACCAGCCCGGCCGGATCCTCGGGTGCCACCAGCAGCGACAGCATCGAGCCGATGACGCGCAGCCGCTCGCCCGAACCGTCGCGCACAGCGAGCGTGTAGAGCCCGTCCTGGGGGTTGAGCGCATCGCGCGTATCGGTGCTGCGCAGCGATGCGCCGACGATGCCCCAGTCGCGTGCGCCCGCCGAAAGGCACGCGTCGACATAGACCGCCTGGTGGGCGCGGTGGAAGGCGCCGACGCCGAGATGCACGATGCCCGGCGCCACGGTCGCGCGGTCGTAGCGTGGCCGCTCGGCACGCGCCCTCGCCAGCGTCGCATTCGAAAGGCGGTCCCGCATAGTCACTCCGGAACGATGCGCACGCACATCGGCGTGCCGATCTCGATCGCGCGGCCGGTGTCGGTCAGCTTGCCGGTCGCCGCGTCGCGCGAAAAGATGGTGACGCGGTCGGCATTCTGGTTGGCCGAGAACAGGTGCCCGCCGGAGGGCGTTATGGCAAGGTTGCGCGGCGTCGAGCCCCCGCAGGGCGTGTATTCCACTAGCGTGAGTTTTCCGCTTTCCTGGTCGACCGAAAAGATCGAGATGGAATCGTGCCCGCGGTTGGAGCCGTAGACGAAGCGGCCGTCGGGCGAAATCTGGATGTCGGCGCAGTGGTTCTTGTCCCGTGCCTCAGCCGGCACGGCTGGCTTCGCGTCGATGAAGGCGAAGGCGCCGGTGGCGCTGTCCAGCGCCAGCGAAACCACCGACGAATCCAGTTCGTTCATCACGAACACGAAGCGCCCGTTCGGATGGAGCGCAATGTGGCGCGGCCCGGCGCCGGGCTTCAGGCCGGTCTCCTGCAGGGGTTCCAGCGTACCGTCGGCGGCGATCCGGTAAGTGGAGAGGCAATCCATGCCGAGATCCGCGACGATCGCCATGCCGCCGGTGACCGTCTCGGTGGCGCTGTGGGCATGCGAACGCTCCTGGCGGGCCGTGTTCGGGCCGCTGCCCTCGTGCGCGATGCTGTCCAGCGGCGGCGTCAGGCTGCCCTCCTCGCGAATGCCGTATACAACCACCGACTGGTCAGGCCCGCCTGAGCCCATGCCGTAGTTCGACACCAGCAGCTTGGTGCCGTCTTTGGTCAGGCAGTTGTGCGCGGTGATCGACCCCAGCGTCGGCTGCTTGTTGAGATAGACGAGCGCGCCCTTCTCGCGGTCGAAGGCATAGGCGGAGACGACGCCCTCGCGCCAGGCGAAAACTTCGGAGTTGGCGTAGAGCCGGCGACCGTCGGGGGTGACCGAAAGAAAGGTCGGGTTGTCGACCTCGCCGGTCTCCGTGATCTTCGTCGTTTCGAGCGTTTCGTCGTCGAATGAATGGACCGACAGGCCGACTCCGCGCGCACCCTGGAAATACGGCGCCTCGCGGTTGAGCGAGCCGATGAACACAGTCAGTTTCGCCATCTGTTCCTCCCAGAACGGAGCGCGGCCGCCGACCGGCCCGCGCATCGGCTTCTCCCTGGATGACCGGCGCACTTCCGGCGGAAACCGGACGGCTCGCCCGACCGCACAATGGCGCCGACAAGGCTTGCAAACAAGCCTCATATGTGAAAATGATATTTACGAGAGAAGATCGCAGGGAGGAGCCGTGACCCATCTCGCACTGATGACGCGCGGGCATTTTTTGCCATGAGCGGGTTCGCGAACACGGTCGGCGTGTCCTCGACCCACCCGACCGACATGCCTGCCGACCATGCCGATATTCCAGTGTGGAACGCGGAGAACTGGTTCTACGAGGACTGGCAACCGGGCCACAAAATCCGCTCGCTGCGACGCACGATGTCGGAGGGCGAGAGCCACCTCTTCAACACGCTGGTGGTCGACATCCATCCTTACGTACAGGACCAGCTTTTCGCCCAGCGCGAGGGTATTTTCGGCAAGCGGCTGATCGCCGGCGCCTTCGTCTTCTCGGCAGGGCTGGGGCTTGTCGCGACCAACTGCGTGAACGCCTTCTCCTATGGCTACGATCGCCTGCGCTTCATCAAGCCGGTCTTCGTCGGCGAGACGATCTATACGATCCGCACCAACCTCGACAAAAAGCCGAAGTACAAGGACATGGGCCTGATCCGCGCCAGCTACGAGGTGTTCAAGGGCGAAGGCGAACTGGTGCTCTACTGCGAGCACCTGCAAACCGTGAGATACAAGGATCCGGCGGCCTTCGTCGGCAAGACTGAAAAGTCATGAGCGAAGACCTGACCCTGCCGCTGGACGGGCTCGTCGTTGTCGACATGAGCCAGTTTCTGTCCGGGCCGTACTGCTCGCTGCGGCTGCTCGACCTCGGCGCGCGCGTCATCAAGATCGAGCGGCCCGACGGCGGCGACCTTTCGCGCCGGCTCTATCTCAGCGACACCGAGATCGGCGGCGATTCCACCATCTTCCACGCAATCAACCGTGGCAAGCAGAGCCTAGCGATCGACCTCAAAAGCGAGCCCGACATGGCGGCGCTGCGCGGCCTGCTCGCGAAGGCCGACGTGCTGATCCAGAATTTCCGCCCCGGCGTCATCGAGCGCCTCGGGCTCGGCTACGACGACGTGAAGGCGATCAACCCGCGCATCGTCTATGCCTCGATCAGCGGCTACGGCGAAGAAGGGCCCTGGGTGGGCCGCCCCGGCCAGGACCTGCTGGCGCAGTCGCGCTCCGGCGTGATGTGGCTGAACGGCGACGAGGACCAGGGGCCGGTGCCGTTCGGCCTCGCCATCGGCGATATGCTGGCGGGCGCCGCCTGCTGCCAGGGCATTCTGGCTGCGCTCGTCCGGCGCGGCATTTCCGGCAAGGGTGCGCATGTCGAGACCAGCCTTCTCGAGGCGCTGGTCGACTTCCAGTTCGAGGTGCTGACGACCCACCTCAACGACGGCCGCCGCCTGCCGCGGCGCTCGTCCTTCCGAAGCGCACATGCCTACCTTTCGGCGCCCTACGGCGTTTATCCGGCAAAGGACGGCTTTCTGGCGGTCGCGATGACGCCGATCCCAAAATTATCGGCGCTGCTCGGGCTGGACAAGGAACTCGCCGACTATGCAGGCAAGCCAGCGACCTGGTTCACCGCCCGTGACGAGATCAAGGCCATCATCGCGCAGAAGATCGCGACGAAAACCATCGACGAATGGCTGTCGGTGCTGGAACCGGCCGACATCTGGTGCGCCAAGGTGCTTTCGTGGCCGGAAGTGCTCGACCATGACGGCTTCAAGATGCTCGACATGCTCCAGACCGTTACCCGCGAGGACAATGTTTCGATCCTCACGACCCGCTCGCCGCTGCGCGTCGACGGTGCCCGCACGAAGGTCGACCGCGCGGCGCCGCGCATCGGCGAGCACAGCAAGCAGATACGCGCGGAGTTCGGGTTGTGACCATCACGCTGAAGGGCATGACCTGGAGCCATCCGCGCGGCTACGATCCGATGGTCGCCTGCGCGGCGGCTTGGAAGCAGAAGACCGGCGTCGAGATCGCCTGGGAAAAGCGCTCGCTGCAGGGTTTCGAATCCTTCCCGGTCGAGGAACTTGCCCGCGCCTACGACCTCATCGTCATCGACCATCCGCATGTCGGACAGATCACCGACGAGGGCTGTCTTGTGCCGCTCGACGTGGCGGGCCGTGAGGCGGAGCGGGACGCGCTGGCTGCCGGCAGCGTCGGCCAATCCTATCCGAGCTACATCTGGTCGGGCCGGCAATGGGCCTTCCCGATCGATGCGGCGTCCCAGGTCCAGGCGTTTCGACCGGACGCGCTCGGCGCACCTCTCACCAGATGGGCCGATGTCGTCGCGCTCGCCCGGCAGGGCAAGGTGCTGCTGCCGCTTAGGCCGCCACATTCGCTGATGACCTTCTTCACACTTTCCGGCAGTCTAGGCCGACCCTGCGCCAACACCGGCCCCCGCGACCTGATCGACCGCGAAACCGGCGCAGCCGTCTGGGACGCCATGCGCGAGATTTCCGCGCTCGTCGATCCCGCCTGCTTCACCATGGACCCGATCGCCATTTCCGAGATGATGGCACAGGCTGGCTCGCCGCATGTCTGCGCGCCGCTCATCTACGGCTATGTTAGCTACGCCACCGACGGGTTCCGCCAGCGCCGCCTTGCCTTCGCCGACATCCCCGCACTCGGCGAAAACGGCCCGGTCGGTTCGGCGCTCGGCGGCACCGGCATAGCGGTCTCGGCCTTTTCGCAATCGAAGCAGGCGGCGATCGATTTCGCCTACTGGGTTGCCTCCGCCGAGGTGCAGCGCGGCGTCTATGCCTCCTCCGGCGGTCAGCCCGGCCATGCCGTCGCCTGGGAGGATCCCAGCGTCAATGCGCCGACGCACGATTTCTATCGCGCGACGCGCAGGACGCTCGAAGGCGCATGGGTGCGTCCGCGCCACGACGGCTACATGGGTTTCCAGCAGGCGGCGTCCGACCGCATCAACGAAGGCCTGTCCGCCGGACATTCGGCCACCGCGGTGGTCGACGATCTCAATCGCCTGTACCACGCCAGTTTCTCCAAACCCGCTAAGGGGAAGACGGAATCCCATTAGCCGGCAAATCGACTGTTCATCGACCTGGTCAAAACACGGAGGAGACTGTAATGAAAAGCATGATTGGCGGGCTTCTCGCCGCAACCGCCCTCGCCACGGCCGCCGGCACGGCCATGGCGCAGGACGTCCAGGGCGTCATCGGCGCCCTGCCGGACATCCTCAAGGCGCAGTACGACGGCGCACCGCAGAAGGTGCTGCCGTCGGCCTGGGACAATTTCACCCCGCCGGCGAAGCCGTGGAAGTGGTGCCACTCCGAATCCTACCAGGGCAATCCGTGGCGCGTCAGCGTCACCAACGAGCTGAAGCGGCTGGTCGATGGCCTGATCGCCGACGGCACGGTGGCCAGCTTCGAGGTGTCGGACTCCAACAACGACACCAGCCAGCAGATCAACCAGATCCGTGCCTTCATCGACAAGGGCTGCTCGATCATCACCTCGATCCCGGGTTCCGCGACCGCGCTCGACGAGGCGATCGATGCCGCAGCCAAGGCCGGCATTCCCTTCGTGACGGCGGCCGGTTCGGTCACCAGCCCGAACGCCGTCAACGTCGATTCCAACTATGCCCGCTGGGGCTATGACATGATGGCGGCGATCGGCACCGCTCTACCGGACGGCGGCAGCGTTCTGCTCGTGGAGGGCATCGCCGGGCATCCGATCGTGGTGCAGGAGCGCGAGGGCGGCGACAAGGCGCTGGGCGAGAATCCGAAGCTGAAGGTCGCGCGGACGGTCAACGGCAATTGGACGCCGAACGTCACCAAGACGGTCGTTCTGCAGGCGATCGCCACCAACCCGGCGCCGATCGACGCCGTGTGGACGACCGGTTCGGAAAGCCGTGTCATCGCCGAGGCCTTTTCGGAGGCCGGCCGCCCTGCGCCGCTGATCACCGGCTCGATCACCGGCGACGCGCTCGGCTACTGGAAAGCCAACCCGGACAAGTACCGCTTCGAGGGCCATGCCGTGCTGCCCGGCTGGACCGCCGAGACGCTGTTTCGCGTCGGCGTGCGCATGCTCGACGGCCAGAAGCCGAAGCTCAACACGCTATTGATCCCGATCCCGCCGGTGCACGGGGCCGACCTCGACAAGTGGTACCAGGATTGCATGACGGCGGACGCCGTCTCGGTGTTCCCGGTGCCGCCGACCGACCCGATGCCGGAGGAATGGCTTGACGCGTATTTTAGCAACCCGGCGCCCACCAAGGGCTGGGACTACGCGAAAGTACCCGGCGCCTGCGCGAAGTAGGCTGAGGCAAGCAAGACTTCACCGGGAGGGGCCGGCCGAGCGCTGGCCCTTCGCGACGTCTGACGGAATTGGTTTCGCGAGCGTGATCGTCCTACGGTGTCCCCCTCTGTCCTGCCGGACATCTCCCCCTCAAGGGGGGAGATTGGCTGTCACCACGGCTTTCGCCAGCCTTCACCGTTCCAGGGCGCATTTCTGCGGCGGCCGCACGCTGCGCGCCGGCCGCGATGAAGGCCAATCTCCCCCCTTGAGGGGGAGATGTCCGGCAGGACAGAGGGGGGTGGGACAGAGCGCGGCTACTGTGGTCGCCGCGAGTGCAATGCCGCACTTTCTCCACCCGCGGCAGCAGGGCTGAGCATCCCATGCTCGAGGTCAAGAGCATAGCCAAGCGCTACGGCGAGACGATCGCGCTGCAGGATGCTTCTATCGCCTTCCGCCCCGGTACGATCCACACGATTCTCGGCGAGAACGGCTCCGGCAAGAGCACGCTGGTCAAGCTGCTTTCTGGCATCGTGCAGCCGGACGCCGGCGAAATCCTGCTCGACGGGCAACCCTTTGCCGGCGCAGATCCGGCGGCGTTCCAGGCCGCCGGCTTCGCCACCGTCTTCCAGGAAGTGCTGGTGGCGCCTGATCGCAACGTCACCGACAACATCCTGCTCGGCCTCGACGGCCTTCTGACAAGGGTTGTGCCGCGCCGCGAGCGCCACAACCGCGCCGCCGCCATTCTGGGCCGCTTCGCCAGGACAGAAGTGCCGCTGGACCGCCCCGCCGGACTGATGCCGCTCGCCGCCCAGCAACTCGTCGTGCTTGCCCGTGCACTGGCCCGCGATCCGAAGATCCTGATCCTCGACGAGGTGACCGCCGCGCTCGACTTCGCCGACCGCGAATCCGTGTTCGCCCTGATGCGCCGGCTTGCCTCCGAGGGCCGGCTGATCCTGTTCATTACCCACCGCATGGACGAGGTCATCGCGCTGTCCGACCGCATTTCCGTGCTGCGCGGCGGCCGCGTCGTGCGCACCGAGGAGCGCGGCGTCTCCACATCCGCGGAACTGCTGCGCGCCATGGCCCCGCAAACCGCCGCCGAGCTGGCGCATGGGTGATGCCGCGCTCCACATACGAGCGCTCGCGCTCGCGCCCGGCAAGGCTGCGATCACCCAGGCGATCTCGCCGGGCGAGATCGTCGGCCTTGCAGGGCTCGACGGCCATGGCCAGGAGCGCTTTCTGCTGACGCTGGCCGGCCTCCACCAGCCTGCAGCGGGCGAGGTCGTCGTCGGTGGTCCGGCGGGCGCGCAGCCGATCAAAAGTTTCCGCAAGGCCGTGGCGGCCGGCATTGCCTATCTGCCGCGCGACCGCCGCGCCAACGGCATCTTCCCTACCCAGTCGGTGATCGACAATTTTGCCATCGCTACGCCCGAGCGCGACCGGAGTTTCGGCCTGATCAGTTTCGCCCGCCGCCGCGGCCGCTACGAGAAGTACCGCGAAAAGCTGTCGATCGTGGCGCAGCGGCCCGATGCACCGATCACCACGCTGTCGGGCGGCAACCAGCAGAAGGTGCTGCTGGCCCGGGCGCTCGCGCTGGAGCCGAAAATCCTGCTGCTCAACGACCCGACGCGCGGCGTCGACGTGGCGACCCGCCATGTCCTTTACGACGTGTTCCGCGGCCTGGCGGCCAGCGGCATGGCGCTGGTTATCCTCTCCACAGAGATCGAGGAGGTGCTGCTGCTTTGCCGGCGCGTGCTGGTCTTTCGCGAGCAGGAGGTGGCGGCCGAGATCGACGGCGAAGCGATGACCAGCGAGGCGGTGATCGCCGCGATGTTCGGGCGGGCGGCCTGATGGCTCCGTTGCAAGGCGCGATGCCCCAAAGGGGGGTGGATGGCCGAGGCACATTTCACTGCCGTGTGCCCGCATGACCGGCGGAAAAATCCTTTCCGCGCTGGGCAGCGCCGGTTTTGCGCTAGTGCTGCTCGCCGTGCTCGTCGCGGCGAACCTCGCGCTCAACGCCGCACGGTTCCAGCCGACGAATTGGGGCACGCTGATCGGGCTCGCGGCGCCGCTTATCGGCGCGGCGGCGGCGTCGACCCCGGTGATCCTCGCCGGCCGGGGCGGCATCGACATCTCGGTCGGGCCGCTGATGGGCTTCATCAACGCCATTGTCATCCAGGTGCTGTTCCTGAAATCGGGGATCGCCTCGCCGCTGGTCATCGTGCCGGCCGCGCTGTTGATCGGGGCGGCGGTCGGCGCCGCCAACGGCTTCCTTGCCACGGTCGTGCGCGTGCAGCCGATCGTGGCGACGCTCGGCACCTACCTGATGCTCGCCGGGGTGACGCTGACGATCCTGCCAGCGCCGATCGGACCCGCGCCTGCCTGGCTGAAGGCGATGGCCGGGCCGATCTCCATCCTGCCGCTCGGCGCGATCTTCCTGTTCTGGTGGGCGTTGCGCCAGACGCCCTACTACGACCAGCTGATGGCGGTGGGAAGCGATGACCGCGCCGCCTTCACCGCCGGTGTGCCGGTCACGCGCGTTCGCTTCGTCGCCTACGTCGTCACCGGCATGCTGGGCGGCATCGCCGGCCTGATGCTGACCGCGCTGATCGGCTCGGCCGATCCGAACATCGGCGCCAACTACACGCTGATCGCGATCGCCGCGGCGGCACTCGGCGGCGTCAGCCTGGCCGGCGGACGCGGCGGCCTCGCCGGCGCTGCCATCGGCGCCATCGACATTTTCTTGCTCCAGAGCCTGCTCACCGCTTTCAACGTTTCGACCTATGTGCTGCAGATCGCCTACGGCTCGATCCTGGTCATCGCCGTCATGCTGACCGCGGTCCAGGACCGCCTCGCCGCCCGGAGGGCCGCGCGATGAAGCTCGACCGCGCCTGGTTCGCGACCACCGGCGGCCGCGTAGCCGGCGCCTTTTTCGTCGCGCTGCTGCTCCATCTCGTCGGCACGCTGCTCATCCCCGGCTATTCGGCCCCGTTCGCCATCCGCGCCATCCTGGTGCTGGCGTCGCTGCTCGCCGTCGCCTCCATCGGGCAGACGCTGGTGGTGATCCTCGGCGGCATCGACCTGTCGATCCCCTTCGTCATCGGGTTCGCCAATGTCGTGGCGGCGCAGCTCTACGGCCAGGGCTGGCATTTCGGCCTCGTCTGCCTTGTGGTCGCCGTGCTGGCGCTCGGCATCGGCGCGCTCAACGGACTGATCTCGCGCGGGCTGAACATCCATCCGCTGATCGTGACGCTCGGCATCGGCATGATCGTGCAGGGGCTCGTGCTTTTGTGGACGAAGGGCTTCCCGTCCGGATCGGCGCCGCAGGCGGTGTCCACCTTCGTGTCGATCGGCGGCTCGGTCGGCCCGCTTCCGGTGCCGTGGCTGGTACCCTGCCTGTTCGCGCTCGCCGCGATCGTGGTGGTCGTGCTTGCGCGCACGCCCTATGGCCGCCGCCTCTACGCGCTGGGCAGCAATCCCGGCGCGGCGCCGCTGGCCCTCATTGACCCGGTCCGGATGTGGGTGATCACCTATGCGGCGAGCGCCTTCTTCGCAGCCGTCGCCGGCGTGTTGCTGCTCGGCTTCACCGGCTCGGCATATGGCGACGTCGGCCAGCCCTATCTCTTCCAGACGATCGCGGCGGTGGTGGTGGGCGGCGCGGCGCTCGTCGGGGGGCGCGGCAGCTATCTGGGCACGCTCGCCGGCGCGCTGGTGCTGACGGAGATCAACACGCTGCTGATCGGCCTCGGCTTCCAGCCGGCGGCGGTGCAGGCCGCGCTCGGCCTGATCATCGTGCTGCTGGTCTCGCTCTACGGCCGCGAACGCCACGTCTCGACGACGATCTGACGCGTTGGCAACGCTGACGGCCTGCTCCTCAGTCCACCATGTATTCCACCAATGCCGGACCCTTGCCGGCGATCCGCCGAAGCGTCGCCGCGAGTTCCTCCGGGGTTGCCACCGAGGCGAACGGCAAGCCATAGGCGGCCGCGATCAGCGAAAAATCGGGTGGTGCGGGGGAGACGCCGACCGGCTCAACGCCGACGGCCGTCATCGACGTCTCGATCTCTCGATAGCCGCGGTTGTTCCAGACAATGAAGATCACGGCGGCGCCCGCGTCGACCGCCGCGCCGAGTTCCGGGAGCGTGAACTGCAGGCCTCCGTCGCCTGTGAGGCAGACGACGGTCGCGTGCGGGCAGGCAAGGGCCGCGCCGATCGCCGCCGGCGTCCCGAAGCCGAGCGCGCCGAAACCCGTCGCCGCGTTGAACCAGCCACCCGGTCGGTCGTGGTCGTACCAGAGGTTCGCGGCGTAGACCGGCTGGGTGGAATCCCCCACGATGATCGAGCGGGGTAGCGCATCGCGGATCGCCTCGACGACCACGACCTGTTCCTTCATCGCGCGCGAAAGCTCGCCATGCGCTTCCGCGACGGTCGCCGCGGCGCGTGCAGGCCCGTCTTCAGCGGGTACGCCAGGCCCCAGCACCTCGGTCAGCGCCCGCAAGGCAACCGCCGCGTCGCCGACGATCCGCACCTTGGCGGGCAGGCGGTCTAGCTGCTCCGCATCGATGTCGATGCGCACCAGTTCCTGTGGATGGCGAAAGCCGCCGTCGGCATAGCCGTCATAGTCAGTCGGGCCGAACTCGGTGCCGACGCCGAGCACGACGTCGGACGCCTCGACCAGCCGCCGCACCGCCGACAGGCTGGGGCCGGCATGCACCGCGAGCGGATGGCGATGCATCAGGCCGCGCGCATTGGCGGTGGTCACCACCGGCGCGCCGAGTCGTTCGGCCAGCGCCCGCAGTTCGGCCTCGGCGCCGCGGGCGCCGCCGCCTGCCAGGATGAGCGGCCGATTTGTCTCGCGCAGCAGCTTCGCGCCGGCGATGAGCGCCTGGCCGTCGGGCTCCGGCAGCAGGGCGTCGACGGGTATGGCAACGAGACGATCGGCAGCCATCGTCATCACATCCGTCGGGATCTCGATATGCACCGGTCCCGGTCGGGCGGTGGCGAACAGCTGGAAGGCGCGGGCGAGCGCGGCGGGCAATTCGTTCGGCTGCTCGATGCGCTCGGAAAACAGCGCCACCTTGGCCATCATGCCGCGCTGGTCCGGCAGTTCATGCAGGTGGCCGAGACCCTTGCCAAGCGTGTCGCGGGCGTTGACGCCCGAGATCACCAGCATCGGCACGGAGTCCGCGCGCGCCTGACCCATGGCCGTGATGATGTTGGTGAGGCCCGGCCCGGTGATCACGAAGGCGACGCCCGGCCTGCCGCTGGCCCGCGCATAGCCGTCGGCCATGAAGCCGGCGCCCTGCTCGTGGCGAGGCGTGATGTGGCGGATTCTGGAATTCGCCAGTCCGCGATAGAGCTCGACCGTATGGACGCCAGGGATGCCGAAAACGGTGTCGACGCCGTGTGCCTCGAGGAGATGGATCAGCTTTTCGCCGAGGGTGGTCATGACTTATAGCCTCCACACCGGGCGTGTCAGGCAGGTCGGGCCGCCCTCGCAGGCGATGCACAGCGCGTCGGCCTCGAAGGTCGCCACCGTGCAGCCGGCGGCCTCCATCGCCGCCTTCGTCTTCGGAAAACCGGCGACCGCGATCACCTGGCGCGGCGATGTCGGCAGCACGTTGAGGCTAAGGCCGTTGGAGGCATGGAACTCGGTCGGATCGCCTTCCACCAGCCGTATGCCGCGCGCCTTCAGTGCCTGCCAGAACGGCGCCGGCAGCAGGGGCGAAAATACCAGCGCCAGGTCGTCCGTCAGCGGCGAGATCACCGACATCAGATGCAGGCACGCTTCCTCGCCCTGCCACAGCGGCAGGTCGTAGGCGAGCACCGAGATGCCGTGCGGGCCGAGCAGTTTGGCCACCTGTTGGATGCCGTCCTGGTTGGTGCGCACGCCGCGGCCGATGGCAAGCGTATGCTCGTCGAGCCAGACGCAGTCGCCACCTTCGACGGTACCCGGCGCCTCGACCCGGCCGATCAGCGGCACGCCCATCGCCCTGTAGGCCGCTTCATGAACGCCCGGCTCTGGCGCGCGCAGTGCCTTGCCCATAGAGAGAAGCAACGCGCCGCGATCGGTGACCAGCGAGGGATCGTGCGTGAAGACCGAATCGGCGAGCCCGTCGTCGCTGTCGGGCAGCCATTCGACCGACGCGCCCGACGCCGCCACCAGTTGTGAAAACGCTTCATGCTGGCGCGCGGCTTTCTGCGGGTCGAAGCCGGGGCCGTAGTGCCAGCGGGCAGCGTCGGCGCCGCGCATCGCGCTTGCGGCGCGGCGCATCAGCACGCGACGCAACGGCGCCGCCATCGACTGCGATCCCCATTCCTGCGGCATCGGTTCCTCCGTCCCGGCCGGTCTAGCGTTGCGCCGCGGCTGCCGCAATGGTCCAAAATCCAAGGTTGACGGCGGCAAGCGCAGCGGTCCATTCTTTGCCGGGGCAGGGTAGTTGTGTTTTGAAAGCATCAGTTGACCGGCGCAGACCGCGCCGCGAGTCCCGAAAAGCGCCATGACGAGGGCGTCAGTCCCCTTGTTCGATGCCGCCGGCAAGGATGCGTCCGAAGCCGCCGAGGCGATCCACGTCGAAAACCTGCACAAGAAGTTCGGCTCGCTGCACGTCCTGAAGGGGGTATCGCTCTCGGGCCGCGACGGCGATGTCGTCGCCATCATCGGCGGCAGCGGCTCCGGCAAGTCGACGCTGCTGCGCTGCATCAACTGCCTCGAGAATCCCACCAGCGGCATCATCCGCGTGAACGGCGAGGAGATACGGCTGAGGGCGGATCGCCACCACGGCTCGGTGCCCGCCGACCGCCGCCAGATCGAGCGCATCCGCTCGCGGCTGGGCATGGTGTTCCAGAGCTTCAACCTCTGGAGCCACATGACGCTGCTGGAGAACGTCATCGAGGTGCCGATACACGTGCTCGGCGTCAAACGCGCCGAGGCGATCGCCACCGCCGAGCAGCTGCTCGCGCGTGTCGGGCTGGCCGACAAGCGCGACGTATATCCGGCCTTTCTCTCCGGCGGGCAGCAGCAGCGGGCGGCGATCGCCCGCGCCCTCGCCGTCCAGCCGCGCGTAATGCTGTTCGACGAACCGACCTCGGCGCTCGACCCGGAACTGGTCGGCGAAGTGCTGAAGGTGATCGCCGACCTTGCCCGGGAAGGCCGTACCATGGTGCTGGTGACCCACGAGATGAAGTTTGCGCGCGAGGTCGCCACCCATGTCGTCTACCTCTACAACGGCCTCGTCGAGGAGGAGGGGCCACCCGAGCAGATCTTCGGCGCGCCGAAATCGGAGAGGCTGAGGCAGTTCATCCGCAACATCGGCTGATCAGGCCGGAAACCAGAAGAAAACGGGAGCACAAAGACTATGAAGAACATGATCGCGATCGCGCTGGCGGCACTGGCATTCGGAGCGGCGGGCACGTTCGGTGCCCGAGCCGAACCGGTGGTCATCGGCATGGCGCCGGAGCCCTATCCGCCGTTCGAATCGCCGGATGCCTCCGGAAAATGGGGCGGCTGGGAGATCGACATCATCGACGCGCTCTGCGCCGAGGCCAAGTTCGAATGCACCATCAACATGGTCGCCTGGGACGGCCTCATCCCGGCGCTGAATTCGAAGAAGATCGACGCGATCATAAACTCGATGTCGATCACCGCGGAACGCCAGAAGTCGATCGACTTCTCCGACAAGTATTACAACACGCCGACCGGCATCATCGGCTCCAAGGACGTCAAGTTCGACGCGACGCCGGAGGGCCTCGCCGGTAAGATCATCGGGGTGCAAGGATCGACCGTGCACGAGGCCTACGCCAAGAAGCATTTCGGCGACACGGCCGCCGAGATCAAGGTTTACCAGACGCAGGACGAGGCCCAGGCCGATCTCGCCGCCGGCCGAGTAGACGCCGTCCAGGCGGACTCGCTCTCGCTCACCGCCTACCTGGAAACCGACCAGGGCAAGGCCTGCTGCGATATGAAGGGCAATGTGGCCGAGGATCTCGAGATCCTGGGGCCTGGCGTCGGCGTCGGCCTGCGCAAGGGCGACGACGCGCTCAAGGAAAAGTTCAACGCCGCGATCAAGGCGATCCGCGCCAACGGCAAGTATGACGAAATCACCAAGAAATACTTCAACTTCGACATCTACGGCGGCTGATCTTTTTGCTGCCGGCGGGTAGCGGCCACAAGGCCGCGCCCGCTGATCTGAAGGGGAAGGCGCGCACCCGGCCGGCAGAGCCCGGGCATGCCTGCAAAGTGGGACCGCTCCGATCGAATATTTTCTGCTGCCGCTGACGCAGACCGGCGTCTTCGAACTGCTGTCGCCGGTGCCGCCCGGCTGGGGCGGCGGCCTGCTGCGCGGGCTGGCCAACTCCCTGCAGATCGCGGTCGGCGCCTATTCGCTCGGCCTGCTGATCGCCGTCTGCGGATCCTATGGCAAGCTCTATGGCGGGCCTGTCGTGCGCGACCTGCTGGAAGTCTACACGACGCTGGTGCGCGCCGTGCCGGAGCTCATCCTGATCCTGCTGCTCTATTTCGCCGGCACCGACCTGGTGAACCGCCTGCTCGAGTGGATGGGCTACGCCGCGGTCGACATTTCAGGGCTGGTGGCCGGCATCTTCGTGCTGGGCGTCGTGCAGGGCGCCTATCAGACCGAGGTGCTGCGCGGCGCGATCCTGGCCGTGCCGCAGGGGCAGATCGAGGCGGCGCGCGCCTACGGCATGCCGGCCGGCCTGATGCTGAGGCGCATCACGCTACCGGCGATGCTGCCCAACGCCATCCCCGGCCTCGCCAATCTATGGCTCGGCGTGACCAAGGACACCGCGCTGCTGGCCGTCGTCGGTTTCAACGAGCTGACGCAGGAAACGCGCCAGGCCGCCGGCGCGACAAAAGCCTATTTCACCTTCTACATAGCCGCCGGCGTGCTCTATCTGGCGATCACGCTGTTTTCGGAAGTGATCATCCGCCGCATCGAGCACTGGTCGCGCCGCGGCATGCCGCCGGTGGGCACGCACTGATGGCCGCCGCTACCCCGACCGTCCCCGGCGCGCCCCGCATGCAAGGCTGGCTGCAGCCGCACCGCATCGTGCTGATTGCCGTTCTCCTCGTGCTCGCCGGGTGGGCGGCGGCCAGCATGCGCTGGGAATGGATACCGGCCTATGCCGGGCTTGCCGCGATGGGGCTCTGGCGCACGATCTGGCTGCTGGTGTTGAGCTGCGCGCTGGGTTTTTCGCTCGCCGTGCCGCTGGCAATTGCGCAGGCTGCGGGACCCGCCTATCTCGCCTGGCCGGCGCGCGCCTTCTGTACCGTGATCCGCGGCACGCCGCTGCTGTTGCAACTCTGGCTGCTCTATTACGGGCTCGGCGCGCTGTTTCCGCAATATCCGTGGATTCGCAGTTCCGACCTGTGGCCGATCCTGCGCCAGGCATGGCCCTACGCTCTGCTGGCGCTCACCATCTCCTTCGCCGCCTATGAAGGCGAGGTGATGCGCGGCGCTTTCGCCGCCACGCCACGCGGCCAGCTCGAGGCGGGCCGCGCCTTCGGCATGTCGCGCTGGAAGATTTTCTGGCGCATCTGGCTGCCCCAGGCCGTTCAACGTGCGCTGCCCACGCTGTCCAGCGAGACGGTGGGGCAACTCAAGGCGACGCCGCTGGTCGCCACCATCACGGTCATCGACCTTTACGCGGTGTCCTCGCGGGTGCGGCAGGACACTTTCATCATCTACGAACCGCTGCTGCTGCTGTCTGTGATCTACCTGATCCTCACCGCGATCATCGTGCTGATCTTCCGCAGGCTGGAGCGCCGCATCCCGGTCAGGCTGGGGTGAAACAAAAAGAGCCCCGCGCTGGCGGGGCTCTTTCAGGTTGGCGAAATAAATCAGGAGCGCGAGAGCCAGCTGTCGATCTCGCGTTCGGCGTCTTCCTGGCTGCGGCCGTAGCTCTTCTGGATGCGGCCGGCGAGTTCCTTGCGCTTGCCCTGGATGACGTCGATGTCGTCGTTGGTGAGCTTGCCCCACTGCTGCTGGACCTTGCCCTTGAACTGTTCCCAGTTTCCTTCCACCTGATTCCAATTCATGGTTCGCTCCTTTGCTGGTTTGAATTCGAAAGGCGTTTTGCCTTCGCCAGACAAACGGAAGAGCCGTCCCAAGGTTCCGCCAAAAGGTGCCGCCGGCCGCGCCGGTGACGTTCGATAAAGACGAGTTGATTTGCGCGTGATCGGATCGATTCAGTCCATTGCCCGTTGCTAAAACGCATACGGAGACAGACAGACCATGACGCACCACGCCTTCCCACCGGTCCGCCAGCAGTTGGTCGTTCCAGCGATGGCCGGCGTCTATGCGCGCCTGCACGAACTCGTCGAAACGGTGCTGCGCGTCGCGGCTGGCGTGGCGCTGATCGTGCACGGGGCGGGCAAGATCACCGACCCTTTCGGCGCGGTCGGCATGGTCGAGGGGCTGGGCTTCTATCCTGGATTCATCTGGTCGCCGCTGCTTGCCGCCACCGAGTTCTTAGGCGGCATCTTGCTCGCTATCGGCTTGCTCACGCGCCCGGCCGCCTTCGCCACCATGATCGTGCTCCTGGTAACCGTTTGGTTCCACTGGGGCGTGCAGGGCGAAGGTTACATGGGCGCCGAAAAGTCGATCTTGTGGGCGGCGATCCTGCTCTTCTTTGCAGTTCGTGGCGGCAGCCGACAGTCGGTCGACGTTAAGCTCGGCCGCGTGTTCTGACGCCCGGCGCGCCGCCGCTCATCGCGCGCCGCGCCAATCCGTTTGGATGGCGCGAGCGTTCCCGCTCCGTTGGGGCTTGCCGGCCTGGCTGCCGGCTTGCCGCGCGCCTTGTAAACACTAACCAGTTGATTTTTGCAGGGTGTGCCCGGGTCCGGCATCAGGAAATTCACGCCGGCAGGATAGGGCAGGCCGCGCCCGGGCGTAGACTGACATGCACGACATCGCCGGCGCGGAAGGCGTCCGTGCCGCTCTGGCGCGGCGTGTCCATCACAAGGGGGATGCCGTCGGACAGTTCGGCGTGGATGCGCAGCGAGCGGCCGTGGAAGACGACGCTGGTGACCGTGGCGGGAGCGCTCGCCGCGCCGGCGGTGGTGCCGGCCGCAAGGTCCTCGGGCCGAACGCCGAGCGAAACCGCGGCACCCGTCGCTGGGGCAGCACCATCGTTGAGCTCGATCGGCAAGGGCCCGACGGTGAACCGCAGCCGTCCCTGGTCGGCGCCGAGGAAACGCGCCGGCAAAAGGTTCATGGTGCCGATGAAAGTCGCCACGAACTTGGTCGCCGGGCGGTCGTAGAGTTCGGCCGGCGGGGCCGTCTGTTCGATGCGGCCGCGGTTCATCACCACGATGCGGTCGGAGATCGACAGCGCCTCGGTCTGGTCGTGGGTCACCATGACGAAGGTGGTGCCGAGCCGCGACTGCAGCCGCTTTAGCTCGACCTGCATCTGCTCGCGCAGATGCGCGTCGAGCGCCGACAGCGGCTCGTCGAGCAGGAGCACGCGCGGCTCGCACACGATGGCGCGCGCCAGCGCCACGCGCTGCTTCTGGCCGCCGGAAAGTTCGGAAGTGCGCGCCACAATCTTGTCCGCAAGGCCGACCAGGTCGAGCGCCGCGGCGACGCGCTTCTTCTGCTCGGCCGCGCCGAGCTTGCGCAGCGACAAGCCGAAGCCGACGTTTTCCGCCACGTCCATGTGCGGGAACAGCGCATAATCCTGGAAAACGGTGTTGACCGGCCGGTCGTAGGGGCGCAGCGCGGTGATGTCGCGGCCACCGAGCCAGACCCTGCCGCCGGTCGGCCGCTCGAAGCCGGCCATCACACGCAGGCTGGTGGTCTTGCCACAGCCCGACGGGCCGAGCAGTGTCAGAAATTCGCCGGACGCGACGTCGAGGTCGATGGCGTCGAGCGCCAGCACGCCCTCGAACGCCTTCGAGACCGCGCGCAGGCTGAGCAGCGGCTCAGGCGCCATCGCGCACCTCCGAGGGGCGAGTCGTGTTCACCCACAGGATGACGGCGCGCTCGGCGCCGTCATTGCGGAAGGCGTGCGTCAGCGTGCTCTTGAAGGCAAAGCTGTCGCCGGCCTTGAGCACGTAACGCGCGGCGTCGATGGTGAGCGTCACCTCGCCCGCCGTCACGAAGCCGAATTCGTGTCCCGCATGGGCGTAGGCCTCCGCTGTGCCGCCGCCGGGTTCCACCGTCACCAGGAGACCCGTGAGCGCTGCCGCCGGCGGCGAGAGCAGAAACTTGGCGATTCCCTCGGAGCGGACCGGCAAGCTGCGGCGCTGCCCGGCACGCACGCAGTAGAGGTCGTTCACTGGCTCGTCGCCATTGGCGATAAGTGCGGAGGGATCGACGTCGAGCGCGGCGGCCAGCGGCCAGATCACCCGCACCCGCAGCGAGGAAAGGCCGCGCTCGATCTGGCTCAGCGCGCCGATCGAGATGCCGGCCTTGGCCGCAAGCTCGACCAGCGAGAGCTTGCGCTCGAGCCTCAGCGCCCGCACCCGCCGGCCGACGCGCAGATCCGCCTCGTCGCGCGGCTTCTCGGGCGGCTCCAGCGTTTCCGTATCAATGTTTGTCCGTGCCATTTTTCCTGGCCAGTTTGTCGCGAGGCAATAGCCCCCCTCTCCGTCTCGTCCTTTGGGCTCGCCACCTCTCCCCCACTTCGTGAGGGGAGAGGATGGGCGTCAAGCCTGGCTCCCATCCGCTCCCCCGGAACGGGGGAGAGGTGCCGAGCGAAGCGAGGCGGAGAGGGGGTTGAAGCGCCGTTCCCGACTACCCGCCGGCCTTCACCCGTTCGAACATCTTGGCCATGTCGTCGTTCTGCTTCATCGGTCCGGTGAAGATGGTGGTCTTCAGCATCATCTCCGGGTTGTCGGGGAGTTGCAGACGCTCAAGATCCGCCTTGGAGACGGCCTCGAACGCGGTCTTGGTCGAGGCGCCGTAGCCATAGGCCTCGATCAGGTACTTTCCTGCCTCCTGCTCCAGCCGGCTGTTGATGAAGTCGTAGGCGAGGTCGACGTTCTTGGCGTCCTTGAGCAGCACGAAGCCGCAGGCCCAGGTGAGCATGCCTTCCTTCGGCTTCATGAACTCGACCGGCACGCCCTGCTTTTTCAGCGAGGTGGCGGACGCATTCCAGGTCATCGCGGCGACGAGCGCACCGCTCGACAGCGCCTGCTCCACCGAAGTCATGTCGGTAGTGTAGGCGGACAGCAGCGGACGTTGCTCGCGCAGCTTGTCAGCCACCTTGTCCAGCTGTTCCGGAGTCAGGTCGAACGGATTGACGCCGGCGAGGATGGCGGCGACCAGCGGCGTGTCGTGGACGGCGTCGATGGTCGCCATGCGGCCGGCATATTGCTTGTCCCACAAGAGGTTCCAGCTCTGCTCCGGGTTTTGCACCAGGTCGGTGCGGTAGAGGATGGAGGTGTTGCCCCAGTCCCACGGCACCATCCAGACTTTTCCGTCGCCGGCCTGGATGTCGGGCAAATTGGCGAAGACCGGGAAGATGGCGTCCCAGTTCTTGATGCGCGTGGTGTCGATCGGCTGCAGCAGGCCTTCCTTGTTCCATCGCGCGACCTTGTCGTAGCAGGGATGCGCGAGATCGGGCTTGAAACCGGCCTTCACCTTGGTGAAAGCGTCGTCATCATCGCCGAAGAAGCTTGCCTCCACGCCGTCCGGATGGGCGTCGAGAAAACTCTTGTTGAATTCCGGCAGTTCGTAGCCCGACCAGGTGAAGTATTGGAGCTTCTCCTGCGCGCTCGCCGGAACGGCGAGGGCGGCGAAAAGGCTGGCGGCGGCCAGCCGCGTGACGGTCGATCTCATTTCAGTGCGCATGGCTGTTCTCCTCTCTTGCTTGTGGTCTCGGCAGGCGAAGGCGCCGCGGCGCGGATGCTAGCCCGCGCTGGCGCAGAATTTCGGCGAGGATGGCGATCAGTATCGATCCGGCGAGGATCACGGTGCCCAGCGCCATCACGGTCGGCAGCGATTTGGGGAAGCGCAGTTGCGCCCAGATGTAGAGCGGCAGGGTCTGCTCGGTACCGGCCAGGAAGAAGGCGACGATGAACTCGTCGAACGAGATCAGGAAGGCCAGCATGAAGGCCGAGCCGACGGCCGGCAGGCTGAGCGGCAGCATGATGCGCCGGAACACGGCCCAGTCGGAGGCCCCGAGGTCGAGCGCGGCCTCGGGGATGGTTTTCGGAATGGCGGCGAAGCGCCCGCGCATGATCACCACCGTGGTCGGCAGCGCGACCAGTAGATGGCCGAGCACGATCGCCGTCAGCGACGGTCCGAAGCCGGCCAGGTTGACGAGGATCAGCAGCGATATGCCGACGATGACGCCCGGGATCAGGATCGGCAGGCGGGCCAGCGCCGAGATCGTCGCCGCGACCCGCGTGCGGCCGAAAAGGTCCATGTAGGCGATTGTGATGCCGCAGAGCGTCGCCAGCGCGGCGGCCGAGAAGCCGACGAGCAGGCTGTTGGCGAAGGCGCCTGACAAGGTCGGATTGTTGGCGAGCGTGCCGTACCAGTTGAGCGTAAAGCCCTGCAGCGGAAACGCCGCCTGGATGGAGTCGTTGAAGGAAAACAGCGGGATCAGCGCGACCGGCAGGTATAGGAACACGATGTAGACGCCGACATAGGCGGCAAGCCCGCGTCCTTCGCCGGCCGTGCTCATGTGCGGCTCCCAAACCGCCGGTCCGCCTCACGCGCCAGGAGCACGACCGCGAGGATGACGAGCATAACGGCGACTGCCAGCGCTGCGCCGAACGGCCAATCGTTGGCCTTGCCGAACTGCGCCTGGATCAGCGAACCGATCATGGTGGATGACGGCCCACCGACCAGCGCCGGCGTGACGTAGTCGCCGACCGTAGGGACGAACACGACCAGCGCCGCCGCAAGCACGCCTGGCATGGAGGCGGGGAGGATGACTCGCCGGAACACCGCGGGCGGTCTCGCGCCGAGGTCGGATGCAGCTTCGAGCAGCGACCGCGGGATCGTCTGCAGGGAGACGAGGATCGGCAGGATGGCGAACGGTGCGTAGGCGTGCGCGAGAGTCAGCACGACCGCCGCGGGCGTGTTGAGGAAGGCAAGCGTCGGCTCGGAAAGCAGGCCGCTGCCGACCAGCGCCGAGTTGAGCACGCCGTTGTAGGCGAGCACGATCTTCCAGGCGAAGACGCGCAGCAGGTAGCTTGTCCAGAACGGCAGCGTGACCAGGAACAGGATCAGCCCGCGGCGGCGGCCGGCATGGAAGGCGAGATAGTAGGCCACCGGGTAGGCGGTGACGACGGTCGCCAGCGTCACCAGCCCGGCGATGACCAGCGAGCGCAGCGTCACCGTCCAGGTCAGCGGGTCGGTCAGCAGCGTGGTGAAATTGCCGGCGGTGAAGCCGGACCCGAGCAGCGACCCGTCATTGATCCGGAAGGCGAGGAAGACGACCAGCCCCAGCGCGAACAGGATGAGCAGGAATGTCACCGCCCCACCCGGCAGCAGCATGGGGCCCCGGAAAAGCGCCGGATCGCGGCTCTGCGCCAGGCCGATGATTTGGGGGCGGGCCGGCATTCGATGCCCTTGTAGAATGTGAAATCGAGCCATCTTTTTTCAATTCCGTGAAGGTGTCAAGCCGGCGTGAAATCCTGAGCGCTTGGTTGTGCGGCCGCCGGATGGTAGAGCCAAGGAGAGACGGGCCGAGGAGGCGACAACCATGAAGGCCACTGACCGGAAAGCGGCGCTCGCCGCCTACAGGGAGCGCAAGACGGCCGCCGGGATCTTTGCGGTTCGCTGCACGGCGAGCGGGCAGGCCTGGGTCGGCGGCGCGCCCAATATCGAGACCATCCAGAACCGCATCTGGTTCGCGCTGCGCCAGGGCGCCAGCACGAACCGCCTGATGCAGGCCGCGTGGAGCAAGGCCGGCGCCGACGCCTTCGTGTTCGAAGTGCTCGAGACCTTCGACGGCGAGACAGCCCCCTATCCGCAGGGCGCCGCGCTCAAGCAGCGCCTCTCCGACTGGCAGGCGAAGCTCGGAGCGGAAGCCGCCTGAGCAAACGCCGACCTGAGGCGGGCGTACACTCGCTTCGCCGGCACAGAACAAGTGTCCGCCGTTGACCGCTGCCCGCGCCTGCCGCAGAAATGTTAGGCGCCCGTGACTTCGTATATCCGGCAAACTTTTTGCCGGCCGTCTCGGAGACGGGGGCACGTGGCGGCATCGGCGGAGGCCGTCGGTCTACCGCCGGCTGGAGGGCCGGAACGCACTCTCGGGAGGAGGCAGGAATTGCTCGACAAGACACCCACCACCAAGCTGGCGGCGTTGGTTAGCCGCTTCGGAAAAGCGCTCTCCAGGGGCGAGATCAATGCGGCCGTGAAAATGTTCCAGGCGGACTCGTACTGGCGCGATCTCGTCTCTTTCACGTGGAACATCAAGACGATGGAGGGGCACGACCAGATCCGCGATATGCTGACCGTGCAACTGCCGCTGGTGAAGCCGACGGGATTCCGCGTTGCCGCGGGCGAGGAAGCGACCGAGGCGGATGGCCTGATCGAGGGCTGGATCGAGTTCGAGACCGAGGTCGGGCGCGGCTACGGGCAGATCCGGGTGAAGGACGGCAAGATCTGGACACTGCTCACTACGCTCGCCGAGCTGAAGGGGCATGAGGAAAAGGCCGGATACACGCGGCCGCTCGGCGCCAAGCACGGCCACGGCGGCGACCGCAAGACCTGGCGCGAGGAACGCGACGAGGAAGCCGCGGAACTGGGCTACAGCCGCCAGCCCTATGTGGTGATCGTCGGCGGCGGCCAGGGCGGCATCGCGCTCGGCGCCCGGCTGCGCCAGCTTGGCGTGCCCACCATCATCGTCGAGAAGAACGCCCGGCCGGGCGACAGCTGGCGCAAGCGCTACAAGTCGCTCTGCCTGCACGACCCGGTCTGGTACGATCACCTGCCCTACATCGACTTCCCGAAGAACTGGCCGATCTTCTCGCCGAAGGACAAGATCGGCGACTGGCTGGAGATGTACACGAAGGTGATGGAGCTGAATTACTGGGGCTCCACGATCGCGAAATCGGCAACCTACGACAAGAAGTCGAAGACCTGGACGGTGGTGGTCGAGTGCGAGGGGAAGGAGGTCGTTCTCAAGCCCAAGCAGTTGGTGCTTGCGACCGGCATGGCGGGCAAGCCCAACATACCGGTCATCAAGGGCCAGGATATCTTCAAGGGCGAGCAGCACCATTCGTCGCAGCACCCCGGCCCGGACAAGTACAAGGGCAAGAAGGTGGTGGTGATCGGCTCCAACAACTCCGCCCACGACATCTCCGCCGCACTTTGGGAGGCGGGCGCGGATGTCACCATGGTGCAGCGTTCCTCGACGCATATCTCGCGCTCCGATACGCTGATGGACATTTCCATGGGGCCGCTCTATTCGGAAAAGGCGGTCCAGTCGGGCGTGACCACCGCCAAGGCCGACCTGATCTTCGCCTCGGTCCCCTACCGCATCCTGCACGCATTCCAGATCCCGATCTACGAGCAGATCAGGAAGCGCGACGCCAAGTTCTACAAGGCGCTGGAAAAGGCCGGCTTCATGATGGACTGGGGCGACGACAATTCCGGCCTGATGATGAAGTACCTGCGCCGCGGCTCCGGCTACTACATCGATGTCGGCGCCTGCGACCTCGTCATCGACGGTTCCATCAAGCTGAAGACAGGCCAGGTCAAGGAAATCACCAGGAACGCAGTGGTGATGGAGGACGGCACCAAACTGCCGGCCGACCTGATCGTCTATGCCACCGGCTACGGTTCGATGAACGGCTGGGCCGCTGACCTCATCTCGCAGGAGGTCGCGGACAGAGTGGGCAAGGTCTGGGGCCTGGGTTCGGACACAACCAAGGACCCGGGGCCGTGGGAAGGCGAACTGCGCAACATGTGGAAGCCGACCCAGCAGGAGGCGCTGTGGTTCCACGGCGGCAATCTGCACCAGTCGCGCCACTATTCGCAGTTTCTGGCACTGCAGCTGAAGGCGCGGATGGAGAAGATTGCGACGCCGGTCTACGGGTTGCAGAAGGTGCACCACAAGAGCTGAAGGCAGGTCACACCAACAGGCTCGACCCCTCACCGGTTTGCTGCGCAAACCACCTCTCCCCGGCTCGACGGGGGAGAGGAATCGCTAATCGCCTCGGCGGCGGCACATCTCCAGCTTGGGTTCCTCGCCCCCACAAAAGGGGAGGTGCCGAGCGAAGCGAGGCGGTGAGGGGGAATTTCCGCCCGTACGCGCACGCGCTGCGGCTGTTCCGCACCCAATTTAGTTCAGCTGCAAAAATCCAGATCGCAGGGGACGGCAATCTCGGTCCCGTCAGCCGCGCGAAGCAGAATGCTGCCCTCGGCCGGCGAGAGCTCGTCGATTGCCGGCTCGCCGCTCCATGGCAACGAGCCGATGATGTGGCGCACCTCGACCGAGCCGGCCGGGTCGAGTGCGAAGCCGGAGGGCACGCCGGCCGCGTCGAGCGCGTTCGGCGTCTGCAGCGCCGAATGCCCGAGGTGGCCGCGGTTGATGCCTTCCTCGACGCCGAGCACGCCGGTGTGACGTCCGCTCCACGGCGCATAGTCGCGTCCGCCGTTGGAGAACCAAAGCATCGTCATCGGCAGTCGGAGCGCATAGCGCAGGCTGACGAACAGGTCCTGCTCGGCCGGCCGCGCGACGGTCGTCCACCCGAGGGTGCGCCCGGCGGCTTCCACGCCGATCAGAAAATCCTCATGGCGGGCGGCGAAGGGATAGCGGGTGATGTCGGCCTCCCCGCCACCAGCAAGCGGGAACTGCGTCGGATCCTCCGAGCGCGCCGGATAGGCAAGCAGCGAGCGGCCTTTTGCCGGGTCAGTCTCAAGGCCGGTCGCGGGAGTCTCCCACCAGCGTTTCGGCGAAAAGCTCAGCCGCCCGCCGTTTTGAAGCGCGAGCATGGCGTGGTTGGCAACCGGAAAGCCGGCGGCGTGTCCGCCGGTGAAGACATGGCGCTGGTAGAGGAAAGGATGGCCGTCGACGAGGCGCAGTTCCTTGATGAGTTCCGCGCCCAGCGCGGGTCGGTCGAGGCGGAACCGGGCGACGGTTTCGCCGCCGTCTCGCGAGGTGCCGATATGTGTCCAGGCGCTGTTCGCCGGCCAGCCATGCGCCGGTGCATTGTCGCGGGAAGCGTCGCCGAAGGGCGCACAGAAGAAATCGCCGGCGAGCCGGCCGAGATGCGGCGCGGCACCCGGCGGCAGCGTGGTGCTCTCGTGGATCCACGGGGCGCGGTGCAGCATGGAAACCGTGCGGCCGCCTCGCGTCACGGCAAGCTCGGCGATCATGCCGAAGGCCAGGTCGACGCGAACCGCTATCCCGTCCGCCGCTATGTCGATGTGGTTGTCGGCCATGCCGCCCCTCCCGTCCCGGCCTCACACGCGCGAATCGGGTCGGGCTTTCTAGCGCCGACGGGCAGCCGACCGGAAGCCGAGCAATTTTGGAACGGCGAAATTCTTCGGCCGGCCCGGTCCGATGTTGCCGCGATGCCTTACGCCACCAGTTGGTCGCGGGGCATCAGCGAAAGCGTCCAGCGGTCGCGGTAGGATGCGCGCAGCGTCCGCAGCCGGGTGCTGCCGTGAACGATGTTGCCGGTTCCGTCGATCACCGAGACTTCAAAACCCCGGGTCAGCGGCTCGATGCGGTGATGCAGCCAGTCATTCTTGCGCAGATTCCCGTCCGACGGCTCGTCCCAGTTGATGAAACCCACCTCATCGTTGCGGTTTGCACGAATGACCAGTCGTATATTCTCGATCTCCAAGATCTTCTGTTCGAAGTCTTTGACCTTCATGAATTCCTCCCAAGCTCCCGGGGCAAAAATGAACCCTCGGAGGCCAGGTGTCAACTTTCATGTCAGCAAGTATATATTCGTGAATTCGAATGGAAGGCACCTGACAACGACGCTAGACGCGCCGGTAGACGAAATACCGTCCCTTCGGAACCGCCGGCGGCAGCGCCATCGGGACGAGCGCGGGATGCTCCAGCGGCAGGCCGCTGGCGACGATTCCGCCCTTTCTTGCAAGCGACGCGGTGAGTGCCGGCAGCCATGTCAGCGTGATCGCGTCCTTGTCGTCGTAACCCGTGCCGATGTCGGCATGGACGAGCGCTGCATCGATGCCGGCAAAGCGCGCGGCGGTCTCGCGGATGTCGCCCAGCACGAGGTCGTCACCGGGCGGCATGCAGCCGGCATGGGCGCCGATCGCGCGGTCGAAGGCGATGATGCGCCGCCCCGGCAGACGTTCGCTGATGTGATCGAAGGTGCGCCCATTGCCGAGGCCGAGTTCCATGATCGGTCCGGGTATCGCCGCCACCTCGACGCAGATTTCGTCGAGGAGGTCGCGCTGCGCGGTCAGGCGGCGAATGAAGCTTTCAAGGCGACTCATGGCATCCCGACCCGCAGTGGTGCGGCGGCATGCGAGGCAGTCCGCGTTGGGAACAGTCCGATGAAGCCGCCCGGCGCCCGAGCGGGCGCCTCGTGCTGCGTAGCCGCACCGCCAGACCGGATCAAGGAACAATCGCGTCGCGGCGCCGGGTGTCCAGAAGGTTTAGCCGGCGCCGCGAGCGATCACTGCATGAACCAGCCGTGACTGACCACCAGCGACTGGCCGGTCAGCACGGTGCTCGTTGCCGCGGCGAAATACAGCACCGCGTCGGCGACGTCGTCCGTGGTGGTGAACTGGCCGTCCACCGTGTCCTTCAGCATCACGTTCCTGATCACCTCGTCCTCGGTGATGCCGAGTTCCTTTGCCTGCTCGGGAATCTGCTTTTCCACCAGCGGGGTGCGGACAAAGCCGGGGCAGACGACGTTGGCGGCGACGTTGAACTCCGCGCCTTCCTTGGCGAGCACTTTTGCAAGCCCGATCAGGCCGTGCTTGGCGGTCACGTACGGCGCCTTGAGCTTGGAGGCTTCCTTGGAATGCACCGAGCCCATGTAGACGACGCGGCCGTACTTTGCCGCATACATGTGCTTCAGGCAGGCCTTGGTGGTGAGGAAAGCGCCGTCGAGATGGATCGACAGCAGCTTCTTCCAGTCGGCGAAGGGGAAGTCGACGAGCGGCTTGACGATCTGGATGCCGGCATTGCTGACGAGGATGTCGATGCGGCCGTACTTGGCGGCGACAGCGTCGACGCCCTTGTTGACCTGGTCCTCGTCGGTAACGTTCATTGCGACCGCGAAGGCGTCCGAGCCCTTCGCCTTGATCTCGGCCGCGGCGGCGTTGGCGGCGTCGAGGTTGAGGTCGGCGATGACGGGGATGGCGCCTTCGGCGGCGAGGCGGAAGGCGATCTCCTTGCCGATGCCGCTTGCGGCGCCGGTCACGATGGCCACTCGGTTGTCGAAACGGGGCATTGTCCTACGCACCTTTCTCTGTCGAAAAACTTGTCTCAGGCGTCCTTGAGGTAGTCGTAGACCACCTCGCCGAGGCCGAGTGTCAGGTCGGCGATGTAATGGCTGGCCGAAACCACCTCGCGCACCGGTAGCCGGGCGACGTCGCACATCGCATGTTCGAACAGCTGCAGCGCCGCCGGCCCGGTCCACGCGCCCTTCAGGGTCACGTCCTGCATGTAGTAGCGCACCAGTTCGCAGATGCGCGGCGTACAGTCCACATGCGGGATGATCTTGATCATGAAGGCCGGCTTGGCCATGGCCTTGGCCAGCGGCGCAAGCTCGAGTTCGCGATGCTTGTAGCCCATGGTGGCCGTGACGCAGAGCACCGAACCGTAGTGCAGCGTGCCGACCAGCGTCTCCTGCTCGTGGCTGAGCTTCGGTGTCGCCAGCTTCTTCGGAAAGCCCCAGATCTCGCGGCCGCCGGCGATCGGCGAATTGTCGTCGAGATACATCGCGTGCACATACCCGCCTTCCTGCACCTCGCCGGAAGGAGTCTTGAACCGGACCGGAATGACCTGGCCGGTCTCGGTGTAGTCGCCGAAACCCGTGGAGTCCGGCATGCGGATGAATTCGTAGGCGACAGTGTCGCCGGCCACTTCGAGCGGCTCCGGCACCACCGCGCGAAGGATGTCGAGATCGGTCCGGTAGGTGATGACGACGAACTCACGGTTGTAGAATTTGTAGGGCGGCCTGGGGTAGGCGGGGTCGTTGAGCGGCATGGCGAATGCCTTGGCGCGGACATCTGCGATCTTCATGGGTTTGCTCTTCGAAAGGGTTCCTGTGCCTTTATCGCCCTTCGCGTGTGACGCGCGTGCGAACGGGGCTTTGCGCAGTGCAGCAAAACCTGCCACGTTCGCGCCGCGCGTGCCATAGGCATTTTGCCGGGACCGGCTTTCGCCTTGCACCTCGGACCTGGCCACTATCGACGGGGAACGGGCGGATACTCGTGTTCGAGCCAGGAATGCGGCAGCGCCGGGACAAAATTGCCGTCGCGGCCGGTCGTGTCGGCGTTGGCGACCATGCTGTTGAGGATAGCTTCCTCGGTCGCGGCGATCACGGCGTCGAAGAACGGGTCGATGTCGACGTCCGCCACGAACGCCGCATGTGCGAGAACTCCGGAACGTGCCCCGGCGGCCTCCGGATTTGCGGTCGAGAAGGCCAGAAAGATGTCGCCGGAGCTGTGGTAGCCGAATCCGCCGGTGGCGGCGACGCCGAGCGGCACGCGCCGCGCCAGCCGCTTCAACTGGTGCGGCAGCAGCGGAGCGTCGGTGGCGACGACAGCAATGATCGAGCCTTTCTCGGCGCGCGGCGTGCCCTCGCGGATCGGCGGCGTGGCGAGGTCTGCGCCGACGCGCCGGCCGCGGATCATGAAGTTGCGACGCTTGCCGAAATTCGCCTGGACGAAAACGCCCACGGTGAAGCTCTTGTCCTGCCATCTGACGACGCGCGAGGCGGTACCGGAGCCGGCCTTGAACTCCAGCGCGATCATGCCGGTGCCGCCGCCGACGCTGCCTTCCTCCAGCGGTCCGCCTGTCGCTGCGTCGAGCGCAGCGGCGACATGGGCGAAAGTGACGTGGTGCCCGTTGATGTCGTTCAGGAATCCGTCATAGGTCTCGGCCGCGACCGGCAGCCCCCAGGCCGACTCGATGGCCTGTGGAAGTCGGGTGTGGATCCAGCGCAGCGTGCCGTCGCGGGTAACCCCGCAGGAATGGGTGTTGGTGATCGTGACCGGGAAGTTGAACGCTCCGATCTCCTCGATCAAATGCGAGCCGGTGAGTTCGCCATTGCCGTTGGCGCTGAAGATGCCGGCAAATACCGGGGTGGCGAGTTCGGCCACCCGCCGGGGCAGGATTGCGGTGACGCCGGTGCGGACCGGACCTTGCCCCGCGACCAGGGGCCCGTCGCCGGAAATGAGCGTCGTGTAACCGACGGTAACGCCGGGCACGTCGGTGATCGCGTTGAACGGGCCGGGCTCGCCGTCGAATGGGATCGAATAGAAGCGTGCGCGGGGCTTCCCGGAGGGGGTCCTGAGTCGGGGATCGATGCTGACCATGCCCCCTTTCTATCGCGGCGGCCCCCCGGTGCGATACACTGCCGATCAGTCGTCCACCACGGCCTCGGCGTCGATCTCCACCTCGTAGTCGCCGACGAGGGCGCCAGCGGCGAGCATGGTGTTGGCCGGCAGCACCCTGCCGAACACGCGGCCGTGGGCGCGCGACACCGGCTCCCACTGTGCGGCGTCCCTGAGATAGACCCGCGTGCGCACGACATCCGCCATGCGGCCGCCGAGGGCGGAAATCGACGCGGCGATCTTGTCGAGGATGTAGGTGGCCTGCGCGCCGGGATCGCCGGGGGCTACGCAGCGATCGTTGCCATGAGTCGCCGTGGTGCCGGAGACGCGGATCGTGTCCTTCACCCGCACCGCGCGGCTGTAGCCGGCTATCGGTTCCCACACGCTGCCGGAGGAGACACGCAGACGACCGGAGCGGCCGCCAACCGGCTCGGCGGTGTAGACGGAGGGGATGGCATCCAGATGATGGCTGAGGTCGCCCGACGCGGTGAGGTAGGGCGGCCGCCGGTACTCGTCGCCGCAATCGCCCGGGATCGGTGTCGTAGCGGCAAAGGCCTCGTCGAGCCTTGTCCGGTCGTCGGCGTCGAGCACGAAGGAAAACAGCCGCAGATTGTCGGCGCGGTGCTCGCTCTCGCCGAGCCGCGCGCCGATGATGGCGCCGGCCACGGCATCGTGGTCCAGCACCCAGCGCGTCGCCACGTTGGAGATCGAGACGCCGTGGCGTCTGGCGATCGCGCCGGCCGCCCGCAGCACGGCCTGGAATGTATCCCAGCCGCCGGCGGTATCGATGAAGCGCTTGTATTTCGAGCGGCTCCAGTCGCCGATCGATTCCGGCTCCGGCCTGCCCAGCCATTTCTCGGTCAGAAAGCCGCCGCACAACGTGCCGTAGGCGAGCAGCCGCACGCCCTTCTCGCGGCAGAGCGCCGATAGGTCGCCGGCGGCGCGCCGGTCGAGCAGCGAGAACGACACCTGGTTGGTGGCAAGCGGAATGCCGTCGGCGATGGCGACGCGCAGATGCGCGGCGTCGAAATTGGTGACGCCGATGGCGCGGACCAGGCCTTCATCGCGCAACTTCGCCATCTCGTGCAGCGCGTCGAGCCAGGCCGGATGCTCGAAGGTCCACCAATGGAACTGCAAAAGGTCGACGCGGTCGACGCCAAGCCGGTCCAGACGCTCCCGCACGCCGCGCCGGACGACCTCGGCGGTCATCGGGCCGGGCTCGGGGCACCATTTGGTGAAGGCGAGCGGCCGGGCCGCATCGCCCTTGAAGCGCGACAGCAGTCGGCCGGCGATGATCTCGGCGCTGCCGTAGTGGTCGGCCATGTCGAAGGTGTCGAAGCCGGCGCGCGCGTAGGCTTCCAGCGCATCGGCGCCCTTGTCGGGGTCGAGCGTGGCGCCGCTTTTCTCGAGATCGGCGACTTGCCACAGGCCGCAGAGCAGCCGGCTGATCGACAGCCCGTCGGCGATTTCGGTGCGATCAGGCCTGTCGGGCATCGGCTTCTTCCTTGCTTGCGGGCCTGGCGGCCGCCGGGCGTTCGCCGACGTGGCGCGACACGACGCGCTCCTCGCCCAGGATGCCGCGCGGGCGGACCAGCAGCACCGTGCAGAGCGCGACGCCGATCATGACGATCTGTAAGGCCGCCGCGCGCGCTTGCTCGCCGGGCGGAAACAGCGCGGCGACGAGGCCGGCGGACGCCGCCCACAGGCCCCAGACCAGCACGGCGCCGAGAATGGCGCCCTTGTTGTTGCCGGAGCCGCCGACGATCAGCATCGCCCAGACCTGGAAGGTCAGCATCGGCATGTAGTTGTCCGGCGCGATGAAGCCGATAAAATGCGCCTGCACCGCGCCGGCGAGCCCCATGATGCCGCCCCCGATGGCGAAAGCCTGCAGGCGAAAGCGCACCACGTTCTTGCCGAGCGCCATCGCCGCCGCCTCGTCCTCGCGGATGGCGCGCAGCACCCGGCCCCATGGGCTGCGGGCAAGCCGCTCCAGCACCAGGTAGAGCACCAGCACCAAAAGCGCGACGACAGCCAAGTTGAGCAAGCTGAACAGCAGCGGGTCGCCGGCGAGGTCGCCGAACGGGCGCGGGATGAAGCCGATCCCGAACGGCCCGCCGGTGAGCGGCTCGAGGTTGAGTGCAGCGAGTTGAACCACAACTGCGACGCCGAAGGTGGCGATGGCGAGGTAGTCGGCGCGCAGCCGGATCGTCAGCGCGCCGACCAGCGCGGAGATCATACTGGCGGCGATCGCCGCGCCGACCCAGCCGGCGACGATCGGCAGGTCGAGCCCGCCGAGGCGGGCAGGATCGTCGGGTGTGGTCAGCAGAGCCGACACGTAGGCGCCGATCGCGACGAAGCCGGAGATGCCGACATTGAACAGCCCGGTCTGGCCCCACTGCACGTTGAGCCCGAGGCAGATGATGGCATAGGTCAGCGCCATGGTGAGGAAGAAGGCACCGTAGGCGACCAGTTCGAGACTCACTCCGGCCTCCCGAAAAGGCCCTGCGGGCGGAGCAGCAGCACCAGCACCAGAATGACGAAGGCGACCGCCGCGCGCCATTCGGCGCCAATCACCTGCACCGTCAGCGCCTCCGACAGGCCGACGATCAGGCCGGCGAGCATCGCGCCGGGCACGCTGCCGATGCCGCCGAGGATCGCGGCCGCGAACAGCGGCAGCAAGAGGTCGAGGCCCATCTGCGGCCTGATCTGCACGAGCAGCCCGGCATTGATGCCGGCGACGCATGCAAGCGCTGCGCCCAGCAGCCAGACCACGCGGATAACCTTGCGCACCTCGATGCCGGCCACCCCGGCAAGCTGCGGGTTCTCGCTGACCGCGCGCATCGATCGGCCGATGGCGGTGCGCGTGAGCAGCGCGTGCACGGCGACGACCAGCACCGCGGCGACGCCGAGCGACAGCAGCTGGTCGGGCGTGGCGCGCACACCGCCGCCAAGCGGCAGCGCGATCTGCAGCGCCTTGGTGAAGTAGGCCGGCTTGGAAGTGAAGATGAATTCGAGCAGGCTGCGCAGCGTGAGCGCGGCGCCGAAACTCGCCATCACCATGACGATGATGGTGCTGCGCTGGCTGCGCAGCCGTCCGTAGAGCAGTGCGTCGACCAGCAGCGCGAGACCCCCGGTGAGCGCGACCGCCACAACAGCGGCGACCGGCAGCGCCCAGCCGAAGGATAACGGCGCTAGCGGCGTCGCGAGGCCCGGGATAAGCGCGCCGAGCGCACTCGCCGCGACCAATGCGAAATAAGCGCCCCATGCGATGAACTCGCCATGGGCGAAATTGGCGAAACGCAGGATGGAATAGGTTAAGGTGACGCCGACGGCGCCGAGCCCGATCATGGCGCCGGCGATCAGCCCGTCCATAAGCACCTGCGGCGTCATGGCTCTACCGCCTTCTGGTGCCGCGCCCCGAGATAAAGCTCGCCGATCAGCGGATCGCCGGCGAGCTCGGCGGCGGTGCCCTCGTGCCGGACCTGGCCTTCGACGAGGATGACCGCCCGGTCGGCGATGCCGAGGGCCGCCCGCACATTCTGCTCGACCAGGATGATGGTGACGCCGGCGGCGTTGATCGCCTTCAAGCGGGCAAACACTTCTGCGACGATTTTCGGGGAAAGGCCGGCAGACGGTTCGTCGAGGATGAGCAGCGACGGCTCCACGATCAGCGCGCGCGCCACCGCGAGCATCTGGCGCTGTCCTCCGGACAGCGCGCCGGCGCGGCGCGACGGGCGCTCCGCCAGGTCGGGGAAGGTTGCGTAAAGTTCGGCGATCCGCGCCGAGCGCTTTTCGCGCGGCAGGATGTCCGCCGCCAACTGAAGGTTCTCGTGGATCGTCAGCGTTGCGAAGATGTTTTCGGTCTGCGGCACGAAGGCCAGGCCGTGGCGCACCTTCTCGTGCATCGGCACCGCGGTGATGTCGGACGACCCCAGCGTGACTGCACCCGAATGGATGGCCACCAGGCCTGCGATCGCCTTCACGAAGGTCGACTTTCCGGCGCCGTTGGGGCCGAGCACCACCACCAGCTCGCCGGCGTGCACCGCAAAGTCGACGCCGCGCACGATCGGCAGGTCCCGTTCGTAGCCGGCGACCAGCGCCTGTGTCGACAGCACAGTCGCGCGGCCGGCCGGGCTCATGGCGCGTCGCCGAGATAGGCCTCGATCACGGCCGGGTTGCGCGACACTTCCGCCGGCGTGCCCTCTGTCAAATGCCGCCCGGCAGCCATGACGATGACGCGCCCGCAGAGGCGCGCCACCATCTCCATATTGTGCTCGATCAACAGGATCGACTTGCCCTGCGCGTTGAGCTCCAGCACGCGGGCGATGATCAGCTCGAGCAGCGACGGGTTGACCCCGGCCGCAGGCTCGTCGAGCAGGATGGTGCGCGGATCGGCCATCAGGATGCGCGCCAGCTCCAGCAGCTTGCGCTGGCCGCCGGAAAGAACCCGGGCCGGCTCCCGCTCCAGCGCCGACAGCGTGACGAAATCGAGCAGCGCACGCGCCTTTTCGACCGCGCGCCGCTCCTCCGCCGCGACCCGATCGGGCCGTACAAGGTTCATCCACGGCCGCTCGCCGGATTGCCGCTGGCCACCTGTCAGCACATTCTCCAGCACGGTCATCTCGGCAAAGGGCCGCGGGATCTGGAAGGTGCGTCCGACACCGTGGGCGATGCGAGCCTCGGCGCCTGCGGTGGTCAGGTCGCTGCCTTCGACCAGGATGGTGCCGCCGGTTGGCCGCAGGCTGCCGGCGAGAAGGTTGAACAGCGTGGTCTTACCGGCGCCGTTCGGGCCGATCAGGCCGAGCATCTCGCCGGACGCCAGCGCGATCGACATGCCGTCGACGGCGGTGAGGCCGCCGAATGCCTTGGTGAGCTCGCGAGCCTCGATCCCGGGTGTGCGGCTGTCTTGAACGGCTGCTGCGCTGTTCGACGGCATAGGGCGACTTTTTCTGATGTTTGATGTTTGATCAAACTTTACATACGGAAAAATTGCAACTAGAAAAATCGCACCCCGCCGGAAATCCGGCACCGTCTTCGAGTGGCGTGTCCATGTCCGACCAGGCTCACAGGCTGTCGCGACCGCAAGCGGAAGGCGCCGCATGAGCCCGCTGTCGCCAGTCGGCCGCGAAACCCTGCACGACCGCGTCTATGGCGAACTGCGCCGCTCGCTGATCCATGGCCGGTTCAACGCCGGCGACGTGCTGCGCATCCAGGACCTTGCTGCTCGGTTGCAGACCAGCACCATGCCGGTGCGCGAGGCGCTCGGCCGGCTGGTTTCGGAGCAGGCGCTGGAGGCGCTACCCAGCCGCTCGGTGCGCGTGCCGCTGATCACCCGCGAAAAGCTCGACGACCTCGCCCGCGCCCGCTGCCTGATCGAGGGCGAGCTTGTGGCGCTCGCGCTGCCGAACCTCGGCAGGCCGGACTTCGAGCAGCTGCGCGTGCTGACCCACGAATGCGAGGCGGCCTTTCGCGGCACGGCGGCGGAGAAGGGCCAGACCACGTCCGAACTCAACCACGCCTTTCATTTCCACGTCTACCGCGCCGCAGGGTCCGCCGTCCTGATCCCAGTGGTGGAAAGCCTATGGCTGCAATCCGGCCCCTTCGTGCGGGCGGCGGCGCTGATCCACGACCAGCAGCGCGATGTGTCGGCAACCCGCCACCACTGGGCGCTGATCGAGGCGCTGGAGCGCGGCAACACGGCGCGCGCGGTCTCGGCGCTGCGCGAAGACATCACCATGTCGTTCAACCTCGTCCGGCGCAGCCTGCCGGACGACAGTTCTGAGCAACCGGCGGTAGCCTATGGCTGAGCGACGCGACGACAGTTTCGAGATTTTCGACCTGAAGGTCGAGGTGGTCGCCGATCCGGGTGCGCGCATCTACTGCGGCGCCAAGGTGGGCGACTGGTTCGAACTGCGCGGCGAGATGCTTCACCTGCCGCCCGGACAGGGAATCTCGATCTATTCGCTGTCATCCGTGCTGCCGCTTTTGGCAGCCAAGCAGCGTCCGAGCCACCGCAACGACTGGATGACCACCGACGCCGAGATCGCCTGCCCCGATCCGCATTGCGGGTCGCGGCTGCGTATCACGCGGCTGGGATTGCGAAAATTCTCCCACGCAGAAACCACGGCGGTGCCGCTCGATGACTGAGCCCGTAGCGCGGATCCGGCTGTCGCCGGACTATGAAATCTCCTGCGTCATCCGCGGCGGCTGGCAGATGGCGAGCGGACACGGCGCTGTGCGCAGCGCCGATCCCGTCGCCGACATGGTGGCCTTCGCCGATGCCGGCATTACCACCTTTGACTGCGCCGACATTTACACAGGCGTGGAGGAGATAATCGGACGGTTTCGCGCCGGCTACCGCGAATTGCGTGGGCAGGAGGCGTTGGACCGCGTAAAGGTCCACACAAAATTCGTGCCGGACCTCGATATCCTGCCGATCATCACGAAGGCGGACGTGACGCGCATCATCGAGCAGTCGCTTAGGCGGCTAAGGATGGAGCGACTGGATCTCGTCCAGTTCCACTGGTGGGATTACTCCGCGCCGCGCTGGCTGGAGGCCGCGGTCTGGCTCAACGAGCTTCGCCAGGCAGGAAAAATCCACAAGGTCAGCGGTACCAATTTCGACACCGAGCACATGCTGGCCATCATCGATGCCGGCGTGCCGCTGACGACAATGCAGGTGCAGTATTCGCTGCTCGATGCCCGCCCGGCAAAGCGCATGGCGGCGGAAGCCGCGAAACACGGCGTCTGGCTGCTCTGCTATGGCAGCGTCGCGGGCGGCTTCCTTGGCGACCGCTGGCTCGGCCAGCCGGAACCGGGCGATGCGCTGGAAAACCGTTCGCTGACGAAATACCGCCTCATCATCGACGAACTGGGCGGCTGGGAGTGGGTCCAGTCGCTGCTTGCCGCGCTGCGGGGAATTGCCGACCGCCACGATACGGACATCGCCACGGTGGCGAGCGCGGCGATGCTGGAGCGGCCTCAGGTCGCCGCGGTGATCGTCGGCGCGCGCAACCGCGCCCATCTCGCCTCCAACGTCGCGATCACCGGCGTGAAGCTGGATGCGGCGGACCACGCGGCGATCGACAAGGTGCTGGCCGAGGCCCGGGACCTCGACGGCGACGTCTATACGCTGGAGCGGGACCGTACGAGCCGGCACGGCGCGATCATGAAGTACAATCTCAACAGGGCGGCGGGCTGACAACCGGCGCCGAACGGGAGCCCATTCTGGACCAGAAGACAGTCGCCCGACGGGATCGGCCGGCTGCAATAAAAGGGGAGTGCATGATGAAAAGATTTCTACTAGCCGCGACGTTCACGACCGCGTTCGGCGCGGCCATACCGGCCTACGCGGCCGACTGCGACATCACCGTCGGCATGGTCATGGAACTGACCGGGCCGGCCGGCCAGTACGGCCAGGCGGGTGCCAAATCGGTCGAGATGGCGTTTCGCGACTTCAACGACGCAGGCGGCGTCGACGGCTGCAAGCTGGTGACCGACACCCGCGACAGCCAGAGCCAGGGCAATGTCGCGGTCGACCAGGCGACGCAACTGGTCAACATCAAGAAGGTGCCGGTCATCATCGGCGGCATCATTTCGTCGGTGTCGATCCCGATCCTGACCTCGGTGACGGCGCCGGCCGGCGTGGTGCAGGTGTCGCCCGCCTCTTCGTCGCCCACGCTCACCCAGCTCGGCCGCGACGGCAAGACCAACGGTGTGTTCTTCCGCACCATCACGTCGGACGCCCTGCAGGGCACGGCGGCGGCGAAATACGCCATCGACCAGGGCCTGAAAAAGCTCGCGATCATCCACGTCAACAACGACTTCGGCGTCAACATGGTGCGTGAGTTCGCCACCGCCTTCGAGAAGCTGGGCGGCACGATCACCTCGACCACGCCCTACAACGAGAAGCAGGCAAGCTATTCGTCGGAGGCAAGTGCTGCGATGGCCGGCGAGCCCGAGGCGCTCTATTTGGTGAGCTATCCGGTCGATGGCGCGACGATCGCGCGTGCCTGGATATCCGGCGGCGGCCCGGCGAAGTTCCTGCTCAACGACGGCATGAACTCGACCGAGTTCATTGACGCCGTCGGGGCGCAGTACCTCAACGACGCCTTCGGCACGTCGTCGGGCACCGAGACAACTGCGTCGACCGAATACTTCAACGCCAATTTCGAGGCGTTCTCCGGCGGCATCAAGCCGGACGCGCCGGCTGCCGACCGTTCCTACGATGCCGGTGCGATCGTGGCGCTGGCGATCGCCAAGGCCGGCAAGGCAGACCCGGCCGCGATCAAGGCGGCGATCCCGCAGGTCGTCGCGGCCGGCGGCGAGCCGATCCATGCCGGCAAGGACGAGTTCGCCAAGGCACTCGGCCTGATCAAGGAAGGCAAGCCGATCAAGTACGAGGGCGTGATCGGGCCGGTCAGCTTCGACCAGTTCGGCGACATCACCGGGCCGTTCCGGCTGTGGCGCATCCAGGACGGCAAGATCACGACGGTCGGCGAGATGAGTGCCGCCCAGGTCGAGGAGATCAAGGCCGGACTGAAATAGAAACGCTTCCGTATCGGATCGGAACGTTTCCGAATCGAGGCCGGCGCCGCAAGGCGCCGGCCTTTTCTTTGTGCTACCCGCGAAAGGCAGCAGCCTCGATTGAAGCCGGCTTCATCTCGATCGAGAACCCGGGCAGCTTCGGCGGCATATAGGCCGCGTTCTCGATCACGCATGGCTCCAGAAAATGCTCGTGGAGGTGGTCGACATATTCGATCACGCGGCCATCCTTCGTGCCGGACACTGCCACATAGTCGATCATCGACAGGTGCTGGACGTATTCGCACAGCCCGACCCCGCCGGCATGCGGCCACACGGGCAGGCGGTATTTTGCCGCCATCAGCAGCACCGACAGCACCTCGTTGAGGCCGCCCATGCGGCAGGCGTCGATCTGCACGATATCGATGGCCCCGCCGGCGATCATCTGCTTGAAGATGATGCGGTTCTGGCACATTTCGCCGGTGGCGACCTTTACCGGCGCGACGGCCTGGCGGATGGCGCGATGCCCTGCGATATCGTCGGGGCTGGTCGGCTCCTCGATGAAATAGGGCTCTGCGAAGGAAAGCCTCTTCACCCAGTCAATTGCCTGGCCGACCTCCCATACCTGGTTGGCGTCGATCATCATCTTGCGGTCCGGGCCGAGCACTTCGCGCGCGATCGTCAGGCGGCGAATATCGTCGGCAAGATCGCGCCCGACCTTCATCTTGACGTGCGTGAAGCCGGCATCGACCGCCTCCTGGCAGAGCCGGCGCAGCTTCTCGTCGGGATAGCCGAGCCAGCCGGCCGACGTCGTGTAGCAGGCATAGCCCTCCCGCTCGAGCGTGGCGATGCGCGCCTTCTTGCCGGGCTCGGCCTTGCGCAGGATCGCCAGCGCCTCCTCGGGCGTGATCGCGTCGGTGAGGTAGCGGAAATCGACGATCTTCACGATCTCTTCCGGGCTCATTTCGGCGACGAGCCGCCACACCGGCTTCCCCGCCTCCTTCGCCCACAGATCCCAGACCGCGTTGACGACGGCGCCGGTGGCAAGGTGCATGGCGCCCTTGTCCGGCCCGATCCATCGCAGCTGGCTGTCGCCGGTCACGTGCCGCCAGAAGCGGCCCGGATCCGCCTTCACCCAATCGAGGTCGAGCCCGACGACCAGATGGCGCATCGCTTCGATGGCGTGGCAGACGATGTCGTTGCCGCGCCCGATGGTGAAGGTGAGCCCGTGGCCGGCGAGCCCCGGCCGTTCGGTCTCGAGCACCACATAGGCCGCCGAATAGTCCGGGTCCGGATTCATCGCATCGGAGCCGTCGAGGCTGTCCGAGGTCGGAAAGCGCAAATCGTGGGTGCTGAGGCCGGTGATGCGTGTCATGTCGGTCTCCGCGGTCGCGCCGCCGTTTCAGCAGACCCAGCCGCCGTCGATCACATAGGCGACGCCGGTTGTGTAGGTGGCGCCCGCGAGATAGAGCGCGAGGTCGGCGATCTCCTCCGGGTTGCCGAGCCGGCCCATCGGCTGGCGCGCGATGAAGGCGGCGCGGGCGGTCTCGTAGTCGCCCTGCGCGCGCATGCGGTCCTGGAGGGACGGGCTCTCGACCGTGCCGGGGCATATGCAGTTGCAGCGGATGCCTTTTCCTACATAGTCGGCGGCCACCATCTTCGTCAGCCCGACCACCGCCGCCTTGGTCGTTCCGTAAACGAAACGATTGGGCACGCCCTTCACGCTGGAGGCCACGGAAGCCATATTGACGATGGCGCCGCCGCCGCGCTCGATCATGCCGGGCAGCACGGCCCGGATGGTGCGCACCATCGAGCGGACGTTGAGATCGAAGGCGAAGTCGAGGTCGCCGTCCTTCATGTCGAGGATGGTGCCGGCATGGACGAAGCCGGCGCAGTTGAACAGCACGTCGACCGGGCCGATATCGGCGATCACGGCCTTCATGTCCCCGTCGCTGAGCACGTCGAGCCGGCGCGTCGCGATGCGGGGCGTGCCTTCGAGCTTGGCGAGTTCGGTCATGTTGATGTCGGTGGCGTGCACCGTGGCCCCGGCGCGGGCGAAGGCGAGCGCGCTCGCCCGGCCGATGCCCTGCGCGGCCGCCGTCACCAGCACGGTCTTGCCCTCGAATGAAGTTGTCATGGATGTTGAGCCTTTCAAAAATCGCGGCGTCGCCGGCGAGGAGTCGCGGGCGGCATCAAGCCGCCTGCGGGCGGCGCTCGACGATGTAAATGTGGTCGGCGGCGAGCACAACCTCGCCGCGCTGGTTGATGACTTCGCACCGCTCGATGACCCGCCCGGCATCCGGCCGCTTCGGATCGTCCTCCTTCGCGCTGATCGTGGCGCGGGTCTTGATCGTGTCGCCGATGAACACGGGGCGGATGAAGCGCAGCCGGTCGTAGCCGTAGGAGAAGGCGACGGGATTGATGACGCTGGCCGTCAGCCCGACGCCGATGGAAAACACCATGGTGCCGTGGGCGATGCGCTGCCCGAACGGCGTGGTCTTCATGTATTCCGCATCCATGTGGTGCGGGAAGAAATCGCCCGTGTGGCCGGCGTGAACCACGAAGTCGGTCTCGGTTATCGTCCGCCCCGGCGTGATACGCGAAAAACCGATCTCGTAGTCCTCGAAATAGGTGATCTGCTCCATCTCAGGGCCTCTTCGCGAGCGGCGTGGCGGGTGCGGCGCTGGATTGGTACGCCGCCTCGACCAGCGCCATGGTGTTCCACGCGTCCTCCACCGAGGAGACAAGCTCGGCATCCTCGCCGGCGACGAAGCGCTGCAGATTGGCCATGCGGCCGACGAACGCGTCCGGGAACCACGCGCCCTCGAGCGGCACGCTCACCCAGCCGTCGCCGCCCTTGGGAAAGATCTCGAGGATGTCCGGCTCGCCGCGCGGATAGTCGAGGTTCAAGCCGAGCCGCAGATAGGCCGCGCCCTCGGTGCCGCAGATGCGGAATTCGCAAGCCTGGTACTTTCGGCCGAACTTGTGGTCGTGGTTGATCGACAGCGCGCAGCGCACGCGGCTGCCGTAGTCGAGGATGGCGCTTGTGCGCGTCTGGGCGACGCTGTGGTTCGGATGGCCGAGCGTCTTGGCGTGTACGCCCCGCGGGTCGCCAAGAAGCTGGCGGATCAGGTCGAGGTAGTGGATCGAGTGCATGGCGATCTCGACCCGCGGCGCCTTAAGCAAAAACTCCCAGAGCTGCCAGGGCGTCGCCAGCGCCAGCAGGGCATCGAAATCGACGACTTCGCCCAGCCAGCCCTTGGCGATCGCGTCCTTCAGCGCCAGCATCATCGGCGCGAAGCGAAGCTGGAAGTTGACCGCGGCGACAAGCTTCTTTTGCCGGCAAATCTTCAGGATCTCCGTTGCGCTGGCGAGGTCGGCGCCCATAGGCTTCTGGATCAGCGCAGGAGCGCCGTCCGGCAGGCCAGCCAGAACCTCGGCATGGAATTGCGGTGGGGTGGCGAGATCGAAAATCGCACCGGGAACGGCAGCCGCCTCCTGCGGCGATGCAAAAGCCTTCACGCCCCAGGCGGCCGCCAGCTCCTGCGCCTTCGCCTGATCGGGATCGTAGAGACCCGCAACCAGGAAGCCGGCCTTGCGATAGGCCGGAAAATGCGCGTCGCCGACGATCGAGCCGGCACCGAAGGTCACGATCGGCCGCGGGTTGGCGGGCAGCGACCAGGACTGGGCGAGGGTTTTGGCGTCGAATCTCATGGCGCAGACGTCCTCTCCCCCCGCGAGGGGGAGATGGCCGCGCAGCGGCCAGAGGGGGTTGCCGCAGAAGGCACCGCCCATATGGGCCGGCGCTCAAAGGGACGTCGCGTGCTGCCGATGCGACCCCACCCGGCCACTCGCCTTCCGCGATTGGCCACCCACCCCTCAAGGGGGAGGGAGGCGTTGCGGCCTTCAATCATGATGAAACACCTCGTCCATCGAGGCCCACCATTCGCCGTCCTTGCGGGCCGGGAAGGGCTCCTGGCAGGGCATGCAGACGGCCCACCATTCCTGCGTCCTCGGGTCGGCCGCCATCTTCGCCATGTCGGCGTCGAAATTGGTGCCGTGATACTCGAAATACGAAAAGAGCAGGTTCTCCGGCTGCTTGAGATAGATCGAATAGTTCCTGATGTTGCAGGCCGAGATCATGTTCAGGACGTCCGGCCAGACGGCCGCATGAAGCCGTACATACTCGTCGATCTTTTCGGGCTTCAGGCCAAGCACCATGCCCATGCGCTGCATGTCATCCCTCCCGCGAACGAATCTCGGTGGTAAATTCAGGAATGCTCTTCGCCTTCACCGCGTCCCAGTCCCAGTCGATGCCGAGGCCCGGCGTGGACGGCGCGACGGCATGTCCGTCGACGATTTCCATCTTGGCGCCGGTCAGTTCGTCGAGCTGGGGAATGTACTCGACATATTTGCCGTTCTGGATGGCGCAGACCAGGCTGACATGCAGTTCCATCAAAAAGTGCGGGCAGACCGGCATGTCGAAGGCCTCGGCCGCGTGCGCGACCTTGAGCCAGGGCGTGATGCCGCCGATGCGGCCGACGTCGACCTGCACGATCGAGCAGCCGCCCTTCTGCATGTACTCGCGGAAGTGGCGGATAGAGTAGAGGGATTCACCGATGGCGATCGGCGTCGAGGTCGAGGCGTTGAGCCGCACATGGCCGTCGATGTCGTCCGCCGGCAGCGGCTCCTCGATCCAGGCGAGATCCAGTTCGCGCAGGCGCTCGGCGCGGCGGATCGCCTCGTCGACGGCGAAACCCTGGTTGCAGTCGGTCATGATCTCGTAGCCGTCGCCGACGGCCTTGCGAACGGCCGACAGCCTTGCGAAATCCTCAGCGCCGTGCGGCTTGCCGATCTTCACCTTCGAGCCGCGAAAGCCTTTCTCCTTCGCTTGCAGCGCGTCTTCGACCAGAGCCTGCGCCTCGATGTGCAGCCAGCCGCCCTCGGTGGTGTAGAGCGGAACGCGTTCGCGTGCCCCGCCGGCGAGCTTCCACAGCGGCAGGCCCTGCTTGCGGGCGCGCAGATCCCACAGCGCGGTGTCGATCGCGGCAAGTGCGATCGCCGTAATGGCGCCGATGGTGGTGGCGTGGGTAACGAATTCGAGCTCGTGCCAGATTGCCTCGATCATGTCCGCGTCGCGGCCGATGAGGCGGGGCGCCAGATGGTCGGTGAGCAGCCGCATGACCGAGGAGCCGCCGGTGCCGATCGTGTAGGAGTAGCCGGTGCCGGTCGCCCCGTCGGAATCGGTGATGGTGACGATGGGGGTTTCCTGGGAGACGAAGCTCTGGATGGCGTCGGTGCGCTTCACCTTGGGCACCAGGTCGACCATCCTCAACGCGACTCTCTCGATGCGGGCCATTGCTAGCTCCTCAGGGTCTTGCCGGTGGCGGCGTCGAACAGGTGCGCCTGGCTGAGGTCGAAGCTCATGGCGATCTTGTCGCCCGGCTTCAGCGGCTTGGGGTTCAGCATGCGCGAGACCCATTCCTTGCCGTCGAACAGCGTGAACACAAGCGTCTCGTTGCCGAGCGGCTCGGTTATCGACACCGGCAGTTCCACCGTGTGGACATCCGACGCTTCGCCCGAGTGCAAGCCGTGGCCGGCAGGATAGAGGTCGTCCGGACGCTGGCCGAAGACGACCTTCTGGCCGGCGCTCAACCCGTCACGGAATGCGCTGGGCAGCGGCAGCCGGGCGCCGCCGGCAAAGCGCAGTTCGCCAGCGTCGACCGTCGCCTCGACGAGGTTCATCGGTGGCGACCCGATGAACCCGGCAACGAAGCGCGTGGCCGGGCGGCGAAAGACCTCGTCTGGCGTGCCGACCTGCTCGATATGGCCGTCGCGCATGATGACGATGCGGTCCGACAGCGTCATCGCCTCGACCTGGTCGTGGGTCACGTAAATCATGGTCGACTGCATGCGGGCATGAAGCTTCTTGATCTCGGTGCGGACTTCCGAGCGCAATTTGGCGTCCAGGTTTGATAGCGGCTCGTCGAACAGGAAAACCTGCGGATCGCGCACGATGGCGCGGCCCATGGCGACGCGCTGGCGCTGGCCGCCCGAAAGCTGCGATGGGCGGCGCTCCATATAGGGCTCCAGCCCGAGCGTGCGCGCGGCTTCGGCGACGCGGCTGTCGATCTCGGACTGCGGCCGGCCGGCGATCTTCAGGGAAAAGCCCATGTTCTCGCGCACTGTCATGTGCGGGTAGAGCGCGTAGGACTGGAACACCATCGAAATGTTGCGAGCACGCGGCGGCAGGTCGTTGACGACGCGCCCGCCGATGCGGATCTCGCCGCCGGAAATGTCCTCCAGTCCGGCGATCATGCGCAGCGTGGTGGACTTGCCGCAGCCTGACGGCCCGACGAGCGCGATGAACTCGCGGTCGGCGACTTCGAGATCGATGCCGTGCACGACCTGCGTGGCGCCGTAGCGCTTTTCCAGTTTCTGCAGGGAAACCGTGGCCATCAGACTTTTTCTCCGCCTGCTCGGGGCCGTGGTGCGTTTCTTTGTTTGAGGGAGAACACCCCCTCACCCGGCCTCCGCTTCGCTCGGGGGGGCATCGCCATCGCAGACATGCCCATCACCCCTTCACCGCGCCGGAGGTGAGCCCCGAGACGAGATGCTTCTGCACCATGAAGGTCAGCGCCAGCGCCGGCACGATCATCACTACCGCCAGCGCGCACATGCCGCGCCAGTCGATCGTGAACTCGGACGTATAGTCGAGCAGGCCGACCGGCAGGGTCTTCGACTTGACCGAGCGCGTCAGTTGCGAGGCGAGCGCGAACTCGTTCCAGGAGATCAGGAAGGCGAAGATGCCAGCCGACGCGATGCCCGGCCGTGCCAGCGGGAACTCGACCTGCCAGAAGGCCTGCCAGCGCGTGCAGCCGTCGATCTGCGCGGCCTCCGCGAGATCCTTCGGCACCTGGCGGAAGAAGCCGTCGATCAGCCAGATCGTGAAGGGCAGGTTGAGCGCGACATAGGCGAGAATCAGGCCGAAATGCGTGTCGATGATGCCGAGCCTCGCATAGACGAAGAACAGCGGCAGCGACAGCGCGATGCCGGGCACGGTGCGCGTCAGCATGAAACCGAGGAAGGTGGCCGACTTGCCGCGGAAGCGATAGCGCGCGAAGGCATAGCCGCCGGCCATCCCGACGGTGAGCGCGAGGACCGTGGAGGTGACGGCCACGATCAGCGAATTGCGGAAATACTCGATCACCGGGATGCCGCCCTGGCCGACGCCGGAGAACATCGCGACATAGGCGTCGAACGAGATTTCCTGCGGAATCCAGATCGGTGGCTTGGCCATGATCTCGACGGTGGGCCTCAGCGACGAGATAACGATCCAAAGCCCAGGCAGGATGATGATCGCCATCGCCACGAACAAAGCGAGTTTGTGCAGCACCGACAGCGCGGTGCGCTTGAGGCGATGGGCGGCGTTCTGGTCCATCACCACTCCGCCCCGACCTGCGCCCGCGCGGCGGCGAGCTTGCGGAAGAAATAGTAGGTGAAGACGATCGACAGGATGATGGCGAAATAGGCCATGGCGTTGGCCACGCCCATGCGGGCATCGGCATAGGCCGTGCGCGCCACCAGCGTCCACAACAGTTCGGTGCGCTTCGCAGGCCCGCCATCGGTCATGATCTTCACGATGTCGTAGGCGCGCGCGATGTCGAGCGAGCGGATGGTCATCGCGATGTAGGCGAACGGCATGACGAACGGCCACGTCACATAGCGAAAGGTCTGCCACGGCGTGCAGCCGTCGACGCGGGCGGCCTCCACCGGCTCCCGAGGCATTGCCATCAGGCCTGCGAGGATGAAGATGGCGAAGACGGCGGTCGACGACCACACCTCCGCGACGAGGATGGCGATGAAGGCGAGCCGGCCGTCGATCAGCCAGGGGATCGCCTGGTCGGTGAGGCCCAGCCCCTGCAGCGCATTGTTGATGAGCCCGATATTGTCGTTGAACATGAACTTGAACTGGAAGCCGACAAGGATCGGCGAGAACATCATCGGAAACATCATGATGGTGCGCAGAGCACGCTGGCCGCGCGTCGCCTTCTCCACCAGCAGCGCGAGACCCAGGCCGAGCAGCATTTCGAGGTTGAGCGCCACCGTCAGCAGCAACACGGTACGACCGAAGGCGGCCCAGAACTCGGGGTCGCCCATCAGGTTGACGTAGTTGCGGAAGCCGATGAAGACCCAGAAGGTCTCCGGCTTGGTCAGCCGGAACGGCGTGAAGCTCGACCACAGCGACAGCACCAGCGGCACGACCACCACTGCCGCCAGCACGATGAATGTCGGCAGCAGCAACAGGAAGGGTGCGGAGGGCCGCGAAAGCTTCATTGTTCCGGTTCTGCCGCTTGCGATTTTTCGAAGGCGAGGCGCAGTGCCGCCCCTCACTGTCCTGCCGGACATCTCTCCCCGCAAGCGGGGAGAGGCGCTGTCTTCGACGGTTTCGCCGGATTCCAGCGCCGGCGATTTGGCAAAGCGCTGCGGCCGGCGTCCCTCTCCCCGTTCACGGGGAGAGGATGGCGGCAGCCAGGTGGGCGGCAGCGCTGCGCTTCGAAGGGACGCCGCGCTGCCCGCCGAGCCTAGAGTTCGCCGGCGTCCTGCAGGATCTGCGTCGCCTTGGCGGCGGCGTCGTCGAGCGCCTGCTTGGAGGTCTTGTCCCCAAGGATCGCGGCCTGCAGTTCGGGATAGACGGCGTTGGAGATCTCGATCCACGACGGCGTCTGCGGCACCGCGAAGGCGTGCTGGGCGGCTTCCTGGAAGGCCTGCAGCACCTCGGTCTTGTAGGCGTCGCCCTGCGCCTGCTGGATGTCCCATTCCCACACCGCGGTGCGGGTCGGCAGGGGGCCGGCGGCGGCTTCGAGCTTCTGGCTGTCCTCGTTGGTGAGCCACCAGACGAGCGAGGCGGCGGCCTCCTTGTTGGCGCAGCTCTCGGTGACCGAGAAGCCGTGATGGCCCGACCAGCCGGTGCGCTTGCCCGACGAACCCATCGGCTGCACTTTCACGCCGACATTGCCGGCGACCTTGGAGGCTTTCGGGTCGTTGAAGAAGCCGGCCCAGCCCGGCCAGTCGAGGTTGATCGCGACGGTGCCTGAGGCGAAGCCCTGGCCGAGGTCGTCCCACAGATAGTTGGTAGTGCCGGCCGGCACCGCCTTGGCTTTGTAGAGATTGACGAACCAGTCGAGCGCGCGCACGCCCGCCTCGGAATTGAAGACCGGCTTCTTGTCCTTGTCGAGATACTCGCCGCCCTCGGCGATCACCATCTCGTAGAAGCGGCCGTTGATGGCCTCTTCCTTGCCGGCGAACTGCGTGCCGTAGAAATCCGGCGGCGCGGCGAAGAACTCGGCCTGCTTGGTCACCTCTTCCCAGGTGTCCGGCGGCACCAGGTCGGTGCCGTACTTCGCCTTGTACGCGGCCTTCTTGGTTTCGTCGGCGTAGAGGCTCTTCTGGAAGTAGAGCGCCGACACGTCGAACTGGGCGCGCGGCAGCATCACCAGCTTCCCGTCGATGGTCGAGGCGGCGATGTTGGCCGGCACGAAGGCGTCGATCTCGGATTTCGGCAACAGCGCCGAAAGGTCGGTGTAGATGCCCGGATACTGCGGCGCGAAGGACGAATGGTTGGAGCCGACGCACCAGGTGATGGTGCCGGCCGCGATGTCCGACTTGATTTCCTTGTCGAGCTCGAAGTGGTTCTTCTTCGAGATGACGTTGACCTTGGCGCCGGTGGCCTTCTCCCACTCGCCGATGCGCGCATAGAGCGCCTCGTACTGTTGTCCGCCGATCAGCTTGGCGTCGATCGTGACGCCGTCGAACTTGCCGGGCAGTTCCTGCGCGAAGGCCGCGCCGCCGATGACAAGCGCAATCACGCCGGCGGAAACGCCGGAGAGCAACGATTTCATGATTTCTCCTCCCAATGGCACGGCGCAACGGGCCGCGATCAGCGCCCGCCGATGAGCGCTTCATTCATATACAAAGAACTTTTTCACCCGTCGGTCAAGCCGATTCTTGGTAGCGCATGCCGCCCGGTTTATGCGTATATGATGGTCGAAATTCATTGGGGAGGATCGCGGGGTGGAAGAAGAGGACTCGGACCGCTACCGCGCGCCCGCGCTCGACAAGGGCCTGGACATCCTTGAGCTGCTGGCCAGCGTCGACGGCGGGCTGACCCAGGCCGAGATCGCCAAGCGGCTCGGGCGCAGCCCCAACGAGTTCTACCGCATGCTCGACCGGCTGGTGAAGCGCGGCTACGTGACCCGGCCGGACGGCGATCGCTATTCGCTGACGCTGAAACTGTTCGGCCTGGCGCAGCTGCACGCGCCAGTCCGCCGGCTGGTTTCGTACGCCACGCCGCTGATGCGCGAGCTGGCCGAAACCTCGCGCCAGGCGAACCAGCTCGTCGTCTTCGATCGCGGCTCGGCGGTGGTGATCGCGCAGCAGGAAGCGCCGGGATACTGGGGGATCTCCATTCGCGTCGGCTCGCACATCAGCCTGTTCGACACCGGCTCGGGCCACGTTCTGCTCGCCTTCCGCTCGCCGGAGGAGCGGCAGATGATGATTTCCGAGCATCTGCGCAGCACGGAAAAACCGGCACAGCCGCCGGAATTCTTCGCTCGGCTCGACCAGATCCGCGACCGCGGCTACGAGATGATGGCGAGCCTGCAGACCGCCGGCGTCTACAACCTTTCGGCGCCCGTGCTCGGCCCCGACGGGCGGGCGATCGCTGCGCTCACCGTGCCCTACATCACGCTGGTGAACCTGCCCTCGGCGCCTGACATCACGCGGACGATCGAGCTGATTCTGGCCACCGCGGAGAAGCTTTCGCAGCTGGCGGGTTCGGACGTCAGGCAGACACATTAATTCTTATTTGAAGAGCCAATTCCTCCGTGGGAGGATGGTGAAAAGCGGATCGGGAGGACTGCGCCATGATCATCGACACCCATCTCCACATCGTCGACCAGTCGGCGCTGCGTTATCCGTGGCTCTCCGGGGCGCCGGCACTGAACCGCGATTTTTCCTATGCCGAGTATGCGCGCGAGGCGCGCCGTTGCGGCATTTCCGACACGCTGCACATGGAGGTGGATGTTGACCCCGCCGACATCGAGGCCGAGACGGCCTATGTCGCGAAGAAGGCGGCCGAGCCCGGCAGTCTGCTGAGGGGAGCAGTCGCCGCTTGCCGGCCCGAGGACGCGGATTTCCCGGCCTATCTAGAGCGGGCGCGGTCGAACCCGATCGTCAAAGGGTTTCGCCGCGTATTGCACGTCATGTCGGACGATGTTTCGCAAGGGTCGCGCTTTCGCGAAAACGTCAAGCGGCTGGCCCGTACGGGCTTTACCTTCGACCTCTGCGTCTTTCCGCGCCAGCATCGACATGCGATCGAACTGATCGACCTCGCACCCGACGTGCAGTTCGTGCTCGACCATTGCGGCGTGCCCGACATCAAGGGCGGCGCCGAGCACCCCTGGCGGGAGACGATGGCAGAGATCGCGAAGCGGCCGAACGTGGTCGGCAAGATATCCGGCGTCGTCGCGTACGCCGATCCTGATTCCTGGACCGTCGACACGCTGCGTCCGTGGGTCGAGCACACGATTTCCGTCTTCGGCTGGGACCGCGTGGTGTGGGGCAGCGACTGGCCGGTCTCGACGTTGGGCGGCGGGCTTTCCACCTGGGTCGCGGCCACGCACGCGCTGATCGCGGGCGCCAGCGCCGAGGAGAAGGGGAAGCTTTTTTCCGGAAACGCAAGGCGAATCTGGAGGCTGTGACCGAGGGACGGGATCGTCAAAGGCCGAGGTCGCCCTTGATGTTCTTGAGATACATCATCTGCGATGTGTAAGCGTCGACGAGGCAATTCACGTCGGCGCCGCACGCATTGCGCGTCTGCACGAAACTCTTCTGCGAGGTCTTGACCTGCGTGACGGTCGCCTGGGGCGCGCCGCTGCCGATGATGGTGAAGTACATGCCGGCGGTCTGCTCGTCGAGGTGGCTGAGGTTCTTGTCGGCGCAGATGGCCTTTTCGGCCGGCAGCGTCGCGTGCGCACAATCGAACGAGGCGGCCTTAGTGGCTCCCGCCGCGAGCGTGGCCAAGGCTACGACAGGCCAAGAAATCTTCATCCCTTGTCTCCGGTTTTTCGGGATCAGCGACACTATCGCACGCCTCTGCCGCAAGGGAAGCGCCGGCGGCCCGGATCGTCGTCGAGACGTGACGCTTGCATAGCTGGGCGAAACCAAGAGATTGTGATCAGGCCGGGCGGGTCTATGCCGTGGCCGCTGGCCGCAAAACAGGAGGTCCTCGATGCCGAACTTGGATGGCAGGCATGTCGTGGTCACCGGCGGGACCGGCGCGCTCGGCGCGGCGGTGATTGCCCGGCTGCTGGGCGAGGGCGCCATCTGCCACGTGCCGGACCGCCACGCGACTGCCCCAAGCGGGTTCGCGTTCGTCGGACATGATCGGGTGCTGCTCGCGGCCGGCGTCGAGGTGTCGGACGCGGCTTCCGTCGATGCCTTCTACGACGCGATCCCTGTCCTCTGGGCCTCCATCCACATCGCCGGCGCCTTCGCGATGTCGCCGATACAGCAGACGCCACCCCGAGAATTCGACCAGATGATGGACGCCAACGTGCGCACCGCCTTCCTGTGCAGCCGTGCCGCCGTGCGCCGCATGCTGGCGTCGAGGGCGGGCGGGCGCATCGTCAATGTCTCCGCCCGGCCGGGCCTGGAGCCGCGAAAGGGCGCAGGCATGGTCGCCTACACCGCCAGCAAGGCCGCGGTCGCGGCCATCACGGTGGCGCTCGCAGAGGAGGTGAAGGGCCACGGCATTCTGGTCAACGCGGTCGCGCCGTCCACGCTCGACACCCCCGCCAACCGGGCCGCCATGCCGAAGGCCGACTTTTCCAAGTGGATAAGCCTCGAGGCCGCCGCCGAAACCATCGTCGATTTGGCGTCGCCGCAGAACCAGGCGGCGTCCGGAGCACTGGTTCCGCTCTACGCGCAGGCTTGAGAGGCCTCGCTCACGAGGAGCCGTGGATGTCCATCATCGGCTTCATCTGATCCTGCGAGGCCGTCCAGTCCGTCGGTCGTTCGATCATGCGGCGCACCTTCGGCGGCTCGGCGCCGCTGTGGAGCTGGCGCAGCCGGTCCGACACGACCGCGTCTGAATGAGTAGTCCGCAGGTTGTGGCGGATATATTCGTTCCAGGTCGGCGTATGGTAGGTTTCCACCCAGATCTTCGGGTTCTCGAGATCGCGCGCCAGCGTCCACTCGCGCGCGCCGTCGCGGCGCCGGATGCGTCGGCGTTCGGCCATCGCGTCGAGGAACTCGTGCAGGTCCTGCTCGCGGATCAGGTACTCGATCTGGATCACGATCGGTCCGGAACGCGGCTTGAGGTCGAGCGCCAGATTGGGCTCGCGCCAGCGATTGAGCGGATCGAGGTTGAGCGCCAGATAATCGGGCATGGCGACGAACAGCCCGACCGCCGCACCCGCCAGCATCAGGATCGCCGACGCCAGCAGCGCCTCGGCGGGTCCGTGGCTTTCGGCGATCACGCCCCAGATCCAGCTTCCGAGAGCCATGCCGCCGAAGGTCGCCATCTGGTAGAGCGACATGGCGCGCCCTACCACCCAGCGCGGCGTCGAGAGCTGCACGGATATGTTGAACAGCGACAGCGTCAGCACCCAGCTCGCACCGCCGATGACAAGCCCCAGGCAGGTAAGCCAGGGGTTCGTGGCGAGCGCCTCGATGGTGACCGACGCGGCGAAGGCGATGAAGCCGATACGCACGATCCATTCGTTGGAAATGGCTCCGCGCAGCCGGCCGCTGAGGATGGCGCCGCCGATCGCGCCTATTCCGTAGGCGCCAAGCAGGACGCCGTAGAGCAGCGGCCCGCCACGGATGATGTCGCGGGCAACCAGCGGCAGCAGCGATAGCGTGGAGATCGCAGTGAAACCGAAGATGAAGCCGCGCAGCAGTACTCTTTCGAGGTTTGGCGACATCGCCACGTAACGCACGCCCGCCGAGATCGCGAGCCCGAGCGATTCCCGCGGCAGAGGGGAAGGCGGCGTCTCCAGCTTCCAGCGGAACAGCACGACGATCAGCGCGAGGTAGCTCACAGCATTGGCCGCGAAGGCCGCTGCTGCGCCCGCGGCCGCGACAATCGCGCCGCCGATCGCGGGACCGACGCTGCGTGTCAGGTTGAAGCTCATCGAATTCAGGGCAACCGCCGCCGGCACGTCGTTGCGCGGCACCATGTCCCCGACCGCCGCCTGCCATGACGGATTGTGCAGCGCCCCGCCGCAGCCGATCAGGAAGGTGAAGGCGAGCAGCAGCCACGGCGTCATCACGCCGGCATAGGCGAACAGCGCCAGGCCGACGGACACGGCCAACATGAAGCACTGCGCGGTCAGCATCACGCTGCGCCGGTTGAAGTTGTCGGCGAGCGCGCCCGAGACCAGCGAGAAGAGCATGACCGGCAGCGTCGTCGATGCCTGGACGAGCGCGACCAGATCGGCCGAGGTCGAGATCGAGGTCATCATCCAGGCCGCGCCGACGCCCTGGATCAGCGAGCCGAGGTTGGAGCCCAGCGTGGCAAACCACACGTTGCGGAATATGCCCGATTGGAATGGCGCAAGCGCGCCGGGGCGGAGGGGGAGTGGCTGGTCTGGCATGCCGCGATGGCCGCTGGTCGGCGCTTGGCCCTGAGAAATGCAATCCCGTAACGTGCCCACGCGCCGCGGGTTGCCCGGCCGGAACACGTCGGAAATCGTCGCACAATTATTTCGGTTCTGCTCGCCGAAAACGCTGTTCCAGCGGACAGGCAAGTTGATCGCCGCCCCAATGCGCCGCCCTGAATGAAGAAGCCCCGCCGGATCGCTCCGGCGGGGCTTTTGTCGTCGGCCGAAACCCGAGCCTTTGCGGCCTCAGTTCGTCCGGTTCTTCAGCGCGGCGCCCAGGATGTCGCCCAGCGAGGCGCCGGAGTCGGTCGAGCCGTACTGGGCGACCGCTTCCTTTTCCTCGGCGATTTCCAGCGCCTTGATGGAGACCTGCACCTTGCGGGTCTTCTTGTCGTAGGCGATCACGCGCCCATCGACCTTCTGGCCGACAGTGAAGCGCTCGGGGCGCTGCTCGTCGCGGTCGCGCGACAGGTCGGAGCGCTTGATGAAGCTCTCCAGACCGGACTCGACCAGCCGCACCTCGACGCCGCCGTCGCGGATCGCGGTGACCTCGCAGGTGACGACCGCGTTCTTGCGCAGTTCGCCGCCGGCGGCGCCGGTCGACTCGCTCGCCGCGGTCCGCTGCAGCTGCTTGATGCCGAGCGAGATGCGCTCCTTCTCGACGTCGACGTCGAGAACCTGCGCCTTGACCACGTCGCCGCGGTTGTACTCCTCGATGACCTGCTCGCCCGGACGCGTCCAGTCGAGGTCGGAGAGGTGCACCATGCCGTCGACGTCGCCTTCCAGGCCGATGAACAGGCCGAACTCGGTCTTGTTCTTGACCTCGCCCTCGACCTGGCTGCCGACCGGATGGGTACGCGCGAAGGCTTCCCACGGGTTCTCGAGCGTCTGCTTGAGGCCGAGCGAGATGCGGCGCTTGGCCGGATCGACCTCGAGCACCACCACGTCGACCTGCTGGGTTGTCGACAGGATCTTGCCCGGGTGCACGTTCTTCTTCGTCCACGACATTTCGGAAACGTGGATGAGGCCCTCGATGCCAGGCTCCAGCTCCACGAAGGCGCCGTAGTCGGTGATGTTGGTGACGGTGCCGCGGATCTTCTTGCCGATCGGGAACTTGGTGCCGATGTCGGACCACGGATCGCTCTCGAGCTGCTTCATGCCGAGCGAGATGCGATGGGTTTCCTGGTTGATGCGGATGATCTGCACCTTGACCGTCTGGCCGATGGACAGGATTTCGGTCGGGTGGTTGACGCGGCGCCATGCCATGTCGGTGACATGCAGCAGGCCGTCGATGCCGCCGAGGTCGACGAACGCACCGTAGTCGGTGATGTTCTTGACCACGCCCTCGACCACCTGGCCTTCTTCGAGGTTCTGCACGATCTCCGAGCGTTGCTCGGCACGGCTCTCCTCGAGCACGGTGCGGCGCGACACCACGATGTTGCCGCGGCGGCGATCCATCTTGAGGATCTCGAACGGCTGCGGGGTGTGCATCAGCGGGGTGACGTCGCGGATCGGGCGGATGTCGACCTGGCTGCGGGGCAGGAAGGCCACGGCGCCGTCGAGATCGACGGTGAAGCCGCCTTTGACCTGGTTGAAGATCACGCCTTCGACGCGCTCGCCCTTGGTGAACTTCTCTTCGAGGCGGACCCAGCTCTCCTCGCGGCGCGCCTTGTCGCGCGAGAGAACGGCCTCGCCCAGCGCATTCTCGATACGCTCGACATACACTTCGACGGTATCGCCGGGCTTAAGCGTCGAGTCCTTGCCCTTGGCGCCGAATTCCTTCAGCGGAACGCGGCCTTCGACCTTCAGGCCGACGTCGATGATCGCCATATCCTTTTCGATGGCGGTAACGATGCCCTTGACGACCTGGCCTTCGCCGGAATGGCCGCTGGAGAAGGATTCTTCCAGCAGGCTGGCGAAATCGTCACGGGATGGATTGGATTGGGACATTGTTTCTCCTGAGTGCCCCGCAATTTTCTCGCGGGGTATGCGCCGTGGGTTCGTGTTGCGTTGTCCTGCCGGGCTTCGGGCTTCTGAAAAGCCCTGGTGCCGCTGTCGCGGCGGTTCGGCGCACTCGAAGCTGGCAGGCTGGTTAGCTGGGGCTTTCGTCGGGTCGTGCAATGCGTCGGCCGGCGTCAGTCCCTGCTCCGGGAAGTCAGCGCCTGATCGACGATCGTGCGGGCCGCCCGGAACGCGGCCTCTATATCCATTTCGGAGGTGTCGAGCAAGTGCGCGTCTTCGGCGGGCCGCAGCGGGGAATCCGCGCGGCCCATGTCGCGCTCGTCGCGCCGCCGGATGTCGGCGAGAATCTGCTCGAAATCGCCCTTGCCGCCATTGGCCTCGATCTCCAGCACGCGGCGCCGGGCGCGCACCTCGGCGGTGGCGGTGACGTAGAGTTTTACGTCGGCGTCCGGGCAGACCACGGTGCCAATGTCGCGGCCGTCGAGGACGGCGCCGGGCGGCATCGCCGCGAAGCCGCGCTGCTTTTCCACCAGCGCGCGGCGCACCGCAGGGATCACCGCGACGCGCGAAGCCGCCTCGCCGACCGCATGCGCCGCGAGCACGGCGCGGTCGAGGCGCGTGAGGTCCACCTGGCGCGCCGCAGTCTCCGCCGCGGACGCATTGTCGAGCGGGAGGCCGTGCGCCAGCAGCGCCTGCGCCACCGCGCGGTAGGTCAGGCCGGTGTCAAGATGGTTGAGGTGATAGTAATCGGCGATGCGCCGCGCCAAGGTTCCCTTGCCGGCGCCGGCCGGCCCATCGATGGCGATGACCGTCGAAACCGTCATGAAAAGGCTCCGAGGTCGAGCGAAGCGGCTGCGAGGTCCATCTGGCCGGTCACCGCGAGCACGGTGCCCGCGCCGCTTTCGGTCGTGGCGATGCGCGCCCCAAAGGCGTCGAAGAGCCGCGCGACCTCCAAAGGCATGTCCGCGGGACAGTCAACGCTGGTGATGCCCGGCGCATTCAGTCCGGCAAGCAGGACGGCGACCGCCACGGTGGGCGATGAGCCTGTGCAATCGGCGACGGTCGGTGCCGCTACCTTCGGGCCGTGCACGGCAAGCTGCGCTCCGTCGGCGAGTTGCACGCCCATCTGGCCGAGCATCTCGACGAGCGCTCCGGCGTCCGCATCCGCCGTCAGTCCGGAAAGGCGCGTCTCCATGTCGTAGGTCGCCACCAGCCCAAGCAGAAGCATACCGGCGGTCGACGCGTCGCCGAACTCCAGCGGATATTCCGCCGCGAGGAGGCAGCCGTTGCCGGTTCCGGTGGTGATGAGTTCGCCGCCCTGGAAGACGATCTGGGCTCCGAGGTCGCGCATTGCGCCGGCGACGCGCCGTGTCGCCGTCGTGTCCGGCAGTCCAGTGATCCTGCTGTCGCCGGAGGCCAGCCCGGCGAGCGCGACAGCGAGCGAGGCGACAAGGTCCGAGGCCGCGCCTGCGGCGCCCGTGTCGGCAGGATGGCCGGTACGCTGCGTATATGCTGGGTCCATGATATCGGTCGCTGCGGCTGGGTGCGGCTCCGTAACATGCCTTCCCGGCTCGGTCACGCTGTTTGACCGGTACCGGGCCGGCGCAGGGCGAAGCTTGATCGCGAGATTCCGGGATGCAGGACGCTTGCACCGGTCCTGCGTTCGTGAAGTGCAAATGGCTCGACTTTTGCCCAAAAGCGCGGCAAAGCAGTGCCCCGGCCCTATATATTGGACCGCGTCGCCGGCGAGCCACCGGCGAAAGGATGCTCGGAGTAGAAGACATGCCAGCCTATCGCTCGCGCACCACCACCCACGGCCGCAACATGGCCGGCGCCCGCGGCCTGTGGCGCGCCACGGGCATGAAGGACAGCGACTTCGGCAAGCCGATCATCGCCGTGGTGAATTCGTTCACCCAGTTCGTTCCGGGCCACGTGCATCTCAAGGATCTCGGGCAGCTCGTGGCGCGCGAAATCGAGGCCGCCGGCGGCGTCGCCAAGGAGTTCAACACCATCGCCGTCGATGACGGCATCGCGATGGGTCATGACGGCATGCTCTACTCGCTGCCGTCGCGCGAGCTGATCGCCGACTCGGTCGAATACATGGTCAACGCGCACTGCGCCGATGCCATGGTCTGCATCTCCAACTGCGACAAGATCACGCCCGGCATGCTAATGGCGTCGCTGCGCCTCAATATCCCGTCCGTGTTCGTGTCAGGCGGGCCGATGGAGGCCGGCAAGGTGCTGCTCGGCGGCAAGCAGCATGCGCTCGACCTCGTCGACGCCATGGTCGCGGCCGCTGACGACAAGGTGTCTGACGAAGACGTCAAGGTCATCGAGCGTTCCGCCTGCCCGACCTGCGGCTCGTGCTCGGGCATGTTTACAGCCAACTCGATGAACTGCCTGACCGAGGCGCTCGGCCTGTCGCTGCCCGGCAACGGCTCGACGCTCGCCACCCATGCCGACCGCCGCCGCCTCTTCGTCGAGGCCGGCCACCTCGTCGTGGACCTTGCCCAGCGCTACTACGAGCGGGAAGACGAGAGCGTATTGCCGCGCAACGTAGCCTCGCGTGGGGCCTTCGAGAACGCCATGGCGCTCGACATCGCGATGGGCGGCTCGACCAACACCGTGCTCCATATTCTCGCGGCCGCGCACGAGGCCGAAATCGACTTCACCATGGACGACATCGACCATCTGTCGCGGCGCGTTCCGGTGCTGTGCAAGGTGGCTCCCGCAAAGAGCGACGTTCACATGGAGGACGTGCACAGGGCCGGCGGCATCATGGCGATCCTGGGCCAGCTCGACAGGGCCGGCCTGATCAATCGCGACCAGCCGACCGTCCACACCGCCACGCTTGGCGAGGCGATCGACCGCTGGGACATCTCGCGCTCGAAGAGCGACAACGTGCGCAAGTTCTTCCTGGCGGCACCGGGCGGCGTGCCGACCCAGGTCGCCTTCAGCCAGGAGCGCCGCTGGGACGACCTCGACCTCGACCGCGAGAAGGGTGTCATCCGCAGCGCCGAGCATCCGTTCTCGAAGGACGGCGGCCTCGCCGTGCTCAAGGGCAACATCGCGCTGGAAGGCTGCGTGGTGAAGACGGCCGGCGTTGACGAGTCGATCCTGAAGTTTTCTGGGCCTGCACGCGTGTTCGAAAGCCAGGACGCCGCCGTCCAGGGCATCCTGGGCAACAAGGTTTCCGCCGGCGACGTGGTGGTTATCCGCTACGAGGGACCGCGCGGCGGCCCCGGTATGCAGGAGATGCTCTACCCGACCAGCTATCTGAAGTCGAAGGGGCTCGGCAAGGCCTGCGCGCTGCTCACCGACGGCCGCTTCTCCGGCGGAACCTCCGGTCTGTCGATCGGCCACGTCTCTCCGGAAGCCGCGGAGGGCGGCACGATCGGCCTCGTGCGCGAGGGCGATACGATCGAGATCGACATTCCCAACCGCACGATCCGGCTGGCAGTCGACGACGCCGAGCTTTCGCGCCGGCGCGCCGAGCAGGACGCGAAAGGCTGGAAGCCGGCGGAAAAGCGCAAGCGCAGGGTAACGACGGCGCTGCGTGCCTATGCGGCCTTCGCCACCAGCGCGGCCAAGGGTGCGGTGCGCGTCGTCGAGGATCGCGACTGAGCAGGGCACGATCCGGCCGCATTTCACCCGGACGATGAGCGAGAGGTCGATTGCGGCCGGAGGAATTGGATGTCCCAGACCACCGATGTGATGGTGAAGCCGGTCCGCAGCTTCATCATCCGCCCGATGGGTGACGGAGCAAGTTCTGCGCTCGTCTTCGAGACAAGCGCCGGGCGAACAGGCTACCGCGTCGCAAACGCTGATGTAGGCAAGCTGATCGCCCTCGTCATCGCCGAGCTTGCCAAGCTGCCACCCGACCAGGCTGCCAAGGCTGCGGAAGGGGGATTGCCGGCGCCGCTCGAACTGCGGGGACTGGAAGTCAGCGAGGGGCGCAACGATAGCGAGGTTCAGCTGACGGCTGATTTCGGTGCGGTCGTCCTGCCGATGGCGATTGACCGAAACCGCCTCGCCAAGGCGCTTACCGAATTTCTCAGAATCGCGGGCAAGCTGGAAGACTAGGTCTGCGCCTCGCGACTTACACCCACCAGCCAGCCGACTTGCCGACCATCAGCGCCCAGCAAAGATATCGGGCACGTGGACGGGCCAGTGCCGCGGTAGGATGGCCACCATATCGAAGCGCAACGATAGCCGGGCTTGGTCCGGCTGCCTGGCGAGCCATAGGTCGGCCGCCGCTTCGATGCGCCGTTCCGATTGCCTGGCGATCGCGTCCAACGCCTCTGCGAGCGTCGACCGTACCTTGACCTCGACGATCAGGATCAGCGTTCCGCGCCGTGCGATCAGGTCGATTTCGCCGAGCTTCGTCTTGTAGCGCCGTTCCACTATGCGAAAGCCCTTTAGCATCAGGGCAACGCCGGCCCAGAATTCGCCGCGAGCTCCGCGCCGCAAGGCATGCCGCCGCGCCTTGTGGTCGGGACCTACTGCGCCTGCCGACGGTGTGGTCTCGTCCGCCGATCCCAGCGGCTTGGTTTGACCCAGCCGCCCTTGCGGCTCCGGCCTCGCCGGAAATTCTCCGATCCTCAGCCGATCTGCCGGCGGGCGCTTCCCTTTTCCGGGGCGGGAGGATCTCGGGTCAGCCATAGCCGGCGTCCCTCAGCGCCAGCAGGCGGCGGTAAAGCTCCTGCTTCGGCAGGCCGGTCTGCCGCGCCGCCTCGGCCGCCGCCTTCGACGCCGGCATCTCGGCCGCCATTGCAAGCAGCAGGCGGTCGGCATCGACGGCGTCGCTCGCCTCCTCGCCCGGTGGGCCGACACAGACGACGATTTCTCCGCGCGGCGTATCCGCATCCGCATAGTACGCCATCAGTGCGGCAAGATTGCCGCGGCGCATTTCCTCGAAGGTCTTGGTGAGTTCGCGCCCGACGCCGGCCGGCCGATCGCCAAGCACCTCCGCCATCGCCGCGAGCGAATCCGCCAGCCGGCGCGGCGATTCGAAGAACACCAGCGTGGCGGGCACGGCCTTCAGCTCCGCCAGACGGCTGCGGCGCGCCCCGTCCTTCACCGGCAGAAATCCGGCAAAGAGAAAAGTATCGGACGGCAGGCCGGAGGCGGTGAGCGCGGCAAGCACCGCGGACGGGCCGGGCACCGGCACGACGCGGACGCCGGCAGCAATCGCCTGGCCGACGAGGCGGAAACCCGGATCGGAGACCAGCGGCGTGCCGGCGTCCGACGCTAGCGCGACAGACTTGCCCCCTTGCAAGGCGGCGATCAGGCGCGGGCCGGCTTCCGCGGCGTTGTGCTCGTGATAGGAGACCGTGCGCCGGCGGATGCCGTAGCGCTGCAAAAGCACGCGGGTGACGCGGGTGTCCTCGCAGGCGAGCACGTCGGCCGCGGCCAGCGTCTCCAGCGCGCGGATCGTGACGTCGCCGAGATTGCCGATCGGCGTCGCGACCAGATAGAGCGCCGCCTCCAGCGGGCGCGCGGCGATCTGCGCCTGCCCCACAACGAAAACCTTCGACGCCTCGCCCTCAGCCATGGCTCCTTCTGCCACGGCGGCGCCCCGCATGCAAAACCGTGCGGCTACTCTGCCGCCTTCTCCTGCTCCACCGTCAGCGGCACGATGCCATCCGGCACCTTTTGCGGCGGCGCCTCCACCTCGACCGGCGGCGCATAGTCGGTCGGCCTGCCGGCGCAGGCGGACAGCATCAGGGCGGCGGCAAGCACGGCGATGGCGGGACGCATTACCGCCGCTTGGCCGCCGACTGTGGCGCAAGCATGGCCTCGCCCGTCGCCCACAGTCGTTGGCCGCGCGTCCCCGAAACCGCCGTAGCGTTACCTCGCGCATGGCAATTTGGTGTCGCGGCCCCTATGGTAAAGCGGGATGGCGGGGTCGTCCGCCGACCAGCCGAGCGACCGGCGCGCCGTGCGCGAAGGCGAGCAAGCCACGCTCTCCCCACCCTCGGTTGTCGCCCTGCAGCCTTGCATCGAGTCCGATGGCTCCTGGCGCAACGACGCGCTCGACCTCGCCGTTTCCAGCATTGGCCGAGATACCTGAGTTCGCCAAGGAGCGGCCGGCGGCAAATCCGAGGCATGCCGTCCCGCAGCCGATGACTTTTCCGGAGTTTTTGCCAACCGGGGCAGTCGCACGACCGTACTCGGGCGAATGGGCTACAAAGCCGCGGCCCTCGCGGGCGACGCCCTCGGCGCGCGCTATCGCCGGCTGAAGCGGACGGGCACCGTCAGGCTCATCCGCGACTTCGCGATTTCTGGCGGCGGCGCCGGCACCGGGGAGGCGCGCCGCACCATGTCGATCGCCGCGGCGTCGAGGCCCGGGTCGCCCGACGAGCGCGCCAGCGAGACGCCGCGCACGTTCCCGCCGGGATCGATCGAGAAGCGCACGGTTACCACGCCCTTGGCCGAGGAGCCCGGCGGAAAGCGCTTGTAGCGGTTGAGGTGCGCGTTGACGCGCGATTGCCAGCGGGCGGGCGAAACGCCCGATCCCTTCGCACCTTGCGACTTCGGCGCACTCTCTGTCGGCGCGTCCGCCGCACTCTTTCGCGAAGGCGCACTTGCCTGGGCAGCCGGCGGCTTCTTGACCTCTTTCGGAGCGGCCTTTTTCCTGGCCGGCGCCGGTTTTTCGTCCTCGACCGGCTTCACCACCTCGGCCTCTTCCGCCTCCGGCCGCGGCTCGGGAAAAGCCACTGCGAAGTCCGGCAGCACCGGCTCGCCTGTCTCATCCCGGGTCCCTTCCTGGACTGGGGGTCCCTGCACGGGTAGCGACACTTCGGGATCGTCTGCGGGGACGGCTTCGGCGGTGACCGTTTCTGGCGGCTGCTGACGCGTCGGCTCCCATTCGGGCTGCGGCTCCGTCTCGGCCGTTTCCGGCACGACCTCTTCGCTGTTCCCCACAGGCTCCGGTTTCGCTTCGGCCGGCGCCTCGGCCACGGCTTTTGCCGTATCCTCGGTCACCGCCTTCTCGCTCTCCTCGGCGACGCTCTCGGCGCGTTCGGCGACCGTCTCCGTCGGCGGCGTCTCGGTGGGCGGGGCAGGCGTGGTCGGCACGGGTTCGGCCTGCTCGGTCTGTTCCTCCACGGGTTCGGCCGCCACAGAATCGGTTATCTCGACCGTATCCTCCGCCGTGGCTTCCGGAGCGGCGGCCATCGGCGCCAGTTCGAGCATCACCGCGGGCGGCGCCTCTTCGGGCGCCGACACCGGCTCGGGCCACCGGCTGGCCAGCAACGCCGCGCCAGCATGGCCAACGACCACGACGATGGCGGCGGCCGCCCACAACCGGAGTTCGTTTCGGTCGAACCACGGAGCCGGAGAAACCGAAAGCGTTGCGGAACCGGCCGTCATTCGGCCGCTGGCGCTCCGGCGGCCGGCGCAAAACCCGCCGCCACCGCTGCGCCCGTCTCCAGCCCCACCAGCGCCACCTTCAGGTAGCCGGCTGCGCGCAGCAGGTCGATCACCTGCATCAACTCACCATAAGCCACCGCGCGGTCTGCGCGCAGAAAGATGCGCTGGTCCTTGTCGGATTGCGCGAACTGGTCGATCGCAGCACCCAGCGCCGGCCGCGCCACCGTGTCCTCGCCGAGCTTGACGGTGAGGTCTGCCATGAGCGTGAGGTAGAGCGGCTTGTCCGGCCGCGGCTGCGGCACCGCGGTCGAGGCCGGCAGGTCGACATTGACGTCGACCGTCGCCAGGGGCGCTGCCACCATGAAGATGATCAGCAGCACCAGGATGACGTCGATGAAAGGCGTGACGTTGATCTCGTGGTTTTCCTCGAGATCGTCGCCCTCGGACTGATCGCTGACCCGAAACGCCATGTAGCCGACCCGGATGCCCTACTCGGCTGCGGCGGAGCGCATCACGTCCAGCCCTGCCGCCGGTGACGTTCGCCGATAGCCCGCCACGCGCTCCGGCGCGGCAAGCAGGCTGTGATCGAGGTCGCGGCTGACGAGGCGCTCGACGCCGGCCGCGGCATCGGCAAGCGTCGCCTTGTACGAACTCACCGAGCGCGCGAATATATTGTAGATCACCACCGCCGGAATGGCGGCGACGAGGCCGGCGGCGGTCGCGAGCAGCGCCTCGGCGATGCCGGGCGCCACCACCGCGAGGTTGGTGGTCCGCGTCGAAATGCCGATGAAGGCGTTCATGATGCCCCAGACGGTGCCGAACAGGCCGACGAAGGGCGCCGTCGAGCCGATCGTGGCGAGAACGCCCGTGCCGCGCGTCAGGCGCCGGCCGGCGTGCGCCTGGATTCTCGCGAGCCGCGAGGCGACCCGTTCCTTGATACCCTCGAAGCTGCCGTGGCCGACGACGGTGGCCGACAGGCTCGCCTCCTCGGCGGCGGCCTCCACCAGCGACGCGCCTGCCCCGCGTTGCCGCGCGACGCCTTCGACCGCTTCGCTCAGCGTGCGTGCGTTCAGGATGGCGCGCAGCGCTCCGCGCAGGGTAAGCTTCGCGGCGGTTATTTCGAGCGATTTCGCTACCCACACCGTCCAGGTGATCACCGAGGCGAAGACCAGACCGATCATGACGGCCTTCACCGCCAGGTCGGCCGACATGAACATGCCCCAAGGCGACAGATCGTGCGGCAGCGCCGACGCATTGTTTCCCGGACTTCCCGGTACGTCCGGGCTAACCGTAAGCGATGGCTGACCTTCGAGCGCCGTTGCGGACTGGGTAACCGCGCCAGCGGCAGCGTCGGCCGCAGGCGTCGTCTGCACCCCAGCCGGCTGGTTGGCGGCCGGTTGGCTCGCCGCCGAAGCCCGAGCCTCCGCCGACGGGGCTTGAGTCTCGGCCACCGGGGCGTCCGGCGCGGGGTTCCCTGTCGCCACCGGCGTCTGGACCGCCGGCTCCCGCGCCGGCGCCGTCGTGGCGTCCTGCGCAAAGGCCGGCGCTGCGACGGCGAGCATCGCGAGCGTCAGGGCAAACCCCAACCGCCGGCAATACTCCTGCCTGCGCGATGCTCCTCTGTCTGACGGCGTCATGCGGTTCCAACCATGATTCGTGGATATGCCCTCATCCCCCGAAGCGCATGGTCGCGGCGAGCTTCAGCGTAATGCCCGGCTCGTAAAGTTCGTCGACCGTGGAGGCGTTGAGCGGGTTCGAGTATTGGACGTCGAAGAGGTTGTCGACGCGGAAGTCGACCCGGAAATCCTCGTTCGGCCGATAGTTGGCGAAGACGTTCACCAGCGTGTAGTCGTCGGCATTGGGGTTGCCCGAGGGCGCGGCGTTGTACTGGACCTCGCCGCCGACGGTCAGCCTGTCCTCGAAGAACAGCAGGCCGAGCTGGCCGGTGACTTGCGAGGACGGGATGGTGAGCACGTTCGCCGGCTCGCCCTCGTAGGATGTCGCATCGCCCTGGATGATCGAGGTGGTGAGGCCGACGAAACCCCAGCCGGCAGCGTAGACGCTTTCCAGCTCGAAGCCCTCGATGACGGCGTTGGCGAAGTTCTGGTACTGGTAGCAGATCGGGATCGCGCCCGGCACCATCGGGCAGCCTGAGGTCGGGTCGAACGGCGACAGCGTCACGCCGCCGATATAGTTGTCGATGTCGTTGTGGTAGTAGGCCGCCTTCAATCGCAGCGAGTCGTTGGCCTCGATGAGGTTGTCGAGCGCGTAGTTCAGCCCGAACTCGACCGTCGTCCCCGTTTCCGGCTGCAGGTACGGATTGGGCAGGAAGGGGAACACCACGCCGTTGGGGTGGAGGCCGCTGATCAGCGTCTCCGACAGCGACGGCGAGCGGAAGCCTTCCGCGTAGGTGCCGTAGAACTGCAGGCCCTTCAGATTGCCTTCCGAGAAGGGAGACACGCCGAGGGTGATGCGCGGCGACACCCTGTCGTCCGAAACGTCGATGCCGTCGCCCTTCAGGCTGTAGCTGTCGTAGCGTAGCGCGCCGACTACTTCGAGCCATTCCCAGGTCAGCTTTTCCTGGATGTAGGCGCCGCCCAGCCTCCGGTCGCCGGAGGGGGTGAACACGTCATCGCCGCCCTCGGGGCTTTGTGTCGTCACGTCATCCTGCAGCCAGTCGCCGCCATAGGTCAGTTCGTGCGCCAGTTCGCCCGTCTCGAAGCGCGAGGTGTTCCACAGGTCGATGCCGGAAGTGCCGATGTCCCAGGTGGACTGCGATCCGGCCGGCAGCGTGATCGGCAGGCCGGTGACCGAGCTGAATCGCGTGATGTCGGTAAGGTAAGTCTGCTCGAGGTCGGCGCCGTTGTAGGCGAGGTTCACATGCAGGTCGAGCCAGCTCACGTCCTCGTCGGTGATGTTGTAGCGGGCGGTGAACGTGTTCTGCTGCACGCCCATGTCGTAGAGGCCCTCGCTCTCGGACCAGCTGTCGGTGGCGCCGATCCAGCCGAGCTTCAGCTCGCTGTTGTCGGTCGGCCGGATCGACGTCTTGAGCAGGCCGCTCAGGATGTCGAAGCCGGTGCCGGCCACCTCGTTGCCGTCGCCGTCCTTGTAGTCGCTGAAGTTGCGCCAGACGAAATTGCCGAGGGCATCGAAGTTTTCGTTGAACCTGTAGGCGCCGGTGGCGCTGGTGGTCCAGCCGTTGCCGTTGGTCTCGTAGCGGCCGGTGGCCGAAGCCGCCCAGGTCTCGCCGGAACGCAAGAAGTCAGTCGCGTCCCTCGTCTCGTAGAACACCACGCCGCCGATCGCGCCGGAACCATAGGTGTTGGCGACCGGCCCGCGGATGACGTCGACCGACTGCAAAAGTTCCGGATCGACCCAGAACATCGACTGCGTGCCGTGGCCGGAGCGTTGGAAATTCTGGCGGGCGCCGTCGACGATCACCGCGACGCGGCCGAAATCCTGCAGGCCGCGGATGTTGACGCTCGCCGCCGCGCGGTTGGCATCCGACTGCATCGCAACGCCGGGCACGCCGAACAGCACGTCGGCGGGAGTGCTTGCCATGCGCCGTTCGAGCTGCTGCTGGTCGACGTGGCTGCTCGACGACAGGCTCCCAATGGCCGTCTCGCCGGTGCGGCTGGACACAAGAATCTCGTCCAATACGGTATCGCCGGCGGCGGCGTCTTCCGCCGCCTGCTGGTGTTCCCCAGCCCGTGCCGCCGCCGGAAGCTGCCCATCCGGCTGCTGCGCCGTCGCCGCTGCCGATAGAAGCACTGTGATGGCCACGCCCGCCATCAGCGCGGATGCCCGCCCCCAGCCCGCACCGGCAAATGCACGTCTGCGGCCCTGCCTGTCCATCTCCACCAGTCCCATAGCCCGCTCCATTCCGATCTGCTGGCTGGCGGAGGACCGTTGGCTCCGGCCGTCATCGGCCTGATGACCGCACTTTTTCTTGCGCGGTCTTGCATGGAGTATAAAACATGATAATTGGAGTCAACATTGAACCGGCACAAGCCAATCGCTGCGGCCTTCGATGATGCGCCCGCGCAACACGAAGGGCCCGGCAGGGAATCGTTCGCCGGCTCAAAGAGCACATGCGTGGAGCAGGAGAGGCATCGGCCATGGACCAGCACGTCAAGCCGACCCCCAGCGAAATTCGTCGCGCCCGTATCGAAAACGCGCAGATGCGTGAGCGCGATCTGGCGGGCAAGCTTGGCATTTCGGAAGCCGAACTGGTCGCCGCGCACATCGGCGGGAGCGCGCAGCGAATCGACTCGCGGGTGCAGGATGTGCTGCTCGGGCTGGAGGGCGTCGGCGAGGTGATGGCGCTGACGCGCAACGAGAGCGCCGTGCACGAGAAGATCGGCGTCTACCGCAACGTTTCGTATGGCGAGCATGCCGCGCTGGTGCTCGGCGGCCGGATCGACCTGCGGATTTTCCCGAAAATGTGGGAGCACGGCTTCGCGGTGGAGAAGCGCGACGGCGATGCCGTGCGCCACAGCCTGCAGTTCTTCTGCGCCTCCGGAGAGGCCGTGCACAAGGTTCACCTGCGCCCCGCCTCCGACGTTGAGGCCTATCTAAAACTGGTCGAATCGCTGCTGTCCGCCGACCAGTCGCCCACGCTCGAACTCGCCGACACCACGCCCGCGGCGCTGCGCGAGGAGGCCGAGGCCGGCGTCGAGGAACTGCGCGACCGCTGGAGCAGGATGACCGACGTGCACCAGTTCTTCGGCATGCTGAGGGAGCTGAAGCTTTCGCGCCGGCAAACGGTGCGCATGGTCGGCAGAGATTATGCCTGGCCGCTCGATCGCGAAGCGGTCGCGGCGGCTATCAACGGCGCCGCCGCCGGCGCGGTGCCGATCATGTGCTTCGTCGGCAATCGCGGCTGCATCCAGATCCATTCCGGACCGGTGCGCGACATCCGGCCGATGGGGCCCTGGCTCAACGTGATGGACGAGGCTTTCCACCTCCATCTGAGGCTCGACCATGTCGACGAGGCCTGGGTCGTGCGCAAGCCCACCAAGGACGGCCACGTCACCTCGCTGGAGGTCTACGATGCGGCCGGCGACATGTTCATCCAGTTTTTCGGCGAGCGGCACGAGGGCGAGGTTGAGCGCGACGACTGGCGCTCGCTCGCCGAAAGCCTGCCGCGCATTCCGGCGGTGCCGGCCTGAGGAACACCATGCTCAATCGTCTGACCCGCACCGCCGCGCTGGCGCTGGCGCTCGCCGTTCCTCTAGGCGCGGCCCCCGCGGCCGAAGGCGTGGCGGTGTTTCCGGACCCGTCGCGGATCGCCTCGATCGGCGGCTCGGTGACCGAGATCGTCTATGCGCTGGGCGAGGAGAAGCGGCTGGTCGCGCGCGATTCCACCAGCATGTTTCCGGCGCCGGCGATGGCCCTGCCGGATGTCGGCTACATGCGCGCGCTGTCGCCGGAGGGCGTCCTGTCGGTCGATCCATCGGGCATCCTGGCGCTGCAGGGCAGCGGCCCGCGCGAGGCGATCGACGTGCTGAAGAAGGCGAGCGTGCCCTACATCGAGGTGCCGGACACCTTCGACCATGCCGGCATCCTCGAGAAGATCCGGGTCGTGGGCCACGCCCTCGGCGCCGATGCCAAGGCAGATGCGCTGGCGGCCGACGTGGACGCCAAGCTGAAGGCCGCCAAGAGCCAGACCGCCGGCATCGCCGAGCGCAAGCGCGTGCTGTTCATCCTGTCGATGCAGGGCGGCAAGCTGATGGCCGCCGGCACCGGCACCGCCGCGGACGGCATCATCAGGCTAGCCGGCGCGGTGAACGCGGTCGAAGGCTTTGCCGGCTACAAGCAGCTTTCGGACGAGGCCGCCATCACCGCTGCGCCCGACATGATCCTGATGATGGACCGCGGCGGCGCCTATTCGACGTCGGCCGACGAACTGTTCGCGCTGCCGGCGATCGCCTCGACCCCGGCCGGCCGGGACCGCCGGCTGATCGTCATGGATGCCGGCTATCTGCTCGGCTTCGGCCCGCGCACTGCCGATGCCATCCACGATCTGGCCGTGTCCCTCTACGGCGACCAGGTCGCCGACTGAGCGGCATGGCGGCCGACCACCTGATGGCCGGACTCCCGCGTGCCGCGCCGGCGCCTTCGGAGGCCGGTGACCGCAGCCGCCGGGCACGGCTGGTGATCCTGCTGCTCGCCGCCGCCCTCTTCGCCACGGCGCTTTTCAGCCTGGCGTCGGGTGCTTCCGACGCCTCGATTTCCGGCATCGTCGGCGACTGGCTGTTCGGCGCATCGCGCGAGGACGTGCTCAGCGGCCGCGACCGCATCGTCATCTACGACATCCGCCTGCCGCGCGTCGTGCTCGGCGCGCTCGTCGGGGCGGGGCTAGCCGTTTCCGGCGCCGTGCTACAGGGGCTGTTCCGCAATCCGCTCGCCGACCCCGGCCTCGTCGGCGTCTCGGCCGGCGCCAGCCTCGGCGCTGTGGCCGTCATCGTGCTTGGCGGCACGATCCTGTCGCCGGTGACGACGATTTTCGGCACGCTGTCGCTGCCGCTGATGGCATTTTTCGGCGGCCTGGCCACGACCCTCATCCTCTATGGCGTCGCGACGCGCCAGGGCCGAACTTCGGTCGCCACGATGCTGCTTGCCGGCATCGCGCTTGCCGCGCTGGCGATGGCGCTGACCGGCATCTTGATCTTCATCGCCGACGACCGCCAGCTTCGCGACCTCACCTTCTGGCAGCTCGGTTCGCTGGCCGGCGCCACGTGGCAGACGATCGCCGCCGTCGCGCCGGTCATCCTGGCCGGCCTCGCCGCCTCGCCCTTTCTGGCACGCGGCCTCAACGCGCTGGCCCTTGGCGAAGCGACCGCCGGCCACCTCGGCATCCCGGTGCAGCGGCTGAAATGCATCGCCATCCTCAGCGTATCGGCCGCCGTTGGCGCATCGGTCGCAGTCACCGGCGCGATCGGCTTCGTCGGCATCGTGGTGCCGCACCTCCTGCGCCTCGCGATCGGGTCGGACAACCGCTATTTGCTGCCGGCCTCGGCGCTGCTCGGCGCCGGCCTGCTGCTGGTCGCCGACGCGATCACGCGCACCATCGTTGCGCCGGCGGAACTGCCGATCGGCATCGTCACCGCGGTTGCCGGCGCGCCGTTCTTCCTCTGGATCCTGCTGCGCAACCGCGGCGTGGTCGACCTGTGAGGCCGGTGTGATCGACGCGCGGGACGTGGGAATCGCGATCGGCAACCGGCGGATCGTAACCGGTGCGGCGTTTTCAGCGCGGGCAGGTCAGATCACCGCGATCGTCGGCCCCAACGGCTCCGGCAAGACCACGTTGCTGCGAGCGCTTTCGGGCGACCTCGCCTATGCTGGAAACATCGCCATCAACGGACACGAGGTGCGTGGCCTGAAATCAGTGGAAGCGGCCGCGATGCGGGCGGTGCTGCCGCAATCGACCACGCTGTCCTTCCCGTTCACGGTGCGCGAGATCGTGCGGCTCGGCCTTTTGGGCGGGCTTTCGGGGGTTGCAGGATCCCGCAAGCCGGCGCTCCTTTCGTGCTGCCGCAGTCGGTAGTCGAGGCCGCGGCGTCCTGAACTTTTTCCCGGAGCCGCGGCGTCCATTTGCAGACGGCGATATTGCCGGGTCCGCAAGGCCGCTCTTGTTTGCCTGCGCCGGCCAAGGCAAAAGCTCGCCGCCGTCACCGGACACGCCGGCTCGTATCTGTCTCGCCGTACCGGGTAACCGAGCCGATCTCGGAGCGGCTGATGCCGATGTCGTGCAGGATGTAGTCCGGCATCTCCGACAGGTGCGCCCGCGCGCGGTGGATGCGGATGTGCCTCGCCATCGCCCTGTAGCCATCGCCGAAGGCCGCGGCCATGAAGCCGGTGACCGGCGCCACGAAAAGATGGAAGAGCGGTTCGATAATGGTCGACATGGTCTGATCTCCTGAAGAAATGCGGCGCGAGTTCCGCGTCGCTTCTGGGCGCTCTTCTCTGTCCGGACTGTTGGAATTGGCGTGGGTGTAGGCGTTGAAACCGCGAGGGGAGCAGGAAGTCTGCGAAATTGCCTTGCCGGTCGGTTGCCCCGGACGAAAGTGGCGTTCGCCCGAGCGGATTGCGGCCTTTTGCGCTATCGTCTCGGCCGGCACGGCTCGGGGAAGCCGTCAGAGAGAGGTGACCTGATGGCTATTGGGAAAAGGCCCGGCAAGGCGTCGCGCCACCGGTCGCGGCCCGTGCGGTTCAGCGATGTCGCCATCATCATGGCGGCCGCCGAGCCGCCCTTCGACAACAATCAAGGACACTACGCCCGCCCGGACCTCGTGATCAGCGGCGGCGAGGAACCCGACGATATTCCGGAGTCGATCCGGTGCGACAGTCAGCTCGTGATCTATTCGTGGGCGGATTTCGTCCCGGCATGCGTTGGGTATGGTGGCCCCAACGACAGCGAGAACGCCGTCACCGCCAAGGCACTCGCCAACGCCCTGGCACTCGCCCGCCGGATCAAGTGCGACGGCGATTGCACGCGCCGCATCTTCGAGATCTGGCGCGGCTGGTGCTGCGGCATGGAGCAAAACAGGTCGCTCGCCACCGGCGCGGTCGAGGTGATGGTGTCCTGCCGCGTCGAACTTTAGGGCTCTTCGTTTGCCAGGTAACAGGCTTCCGGGCCGCAGCCATCTTCTCTATTCAGCGGCCAGGGAATGCAATTCGCCGCGGTAGGGCCTTGCCGTTGGAGGCAATTCGCGCACGAGGAAAATGTCTTCGTATTTCAGCTGCCTGAGCAGCACCGGCCAGACCTCCCTGTATGCATGCCACATCGACGGGCTCGCCGGGGGCAGGTCGTTCTTGATTATCTCGTGCAGCCTCGGCAGCGCGTGGTAGGGCACCATCGGGAACATATGGTGCTCAATATGATAGTTCATGTTCCAGTAGATGAAGCGCGACACCGGGTTTATGTAGACCGTCCGCGAATTGAGGCGATGGTCAAGGACATCCTCGGCCAGGCCGATGTGCTGCAGCAGCCCGGTCAGCACCATGTGCCAGCTGCCATAGATGCGCGGCAACCCGATCAGCATCAGGGGCAGCAGCGACCAGCTATACAGGGCCAGCGCGATCGCGGCTGCATACACTGCCATGTGCCAGCGCGCCGCGGCAAAGGCCTTCGGCCATTCGGATTGCGGGATGAAATCGGCTTCGTTGGGCGAAAGGCGGCCGAACGCGTTGCGCACCAGCCGCGGCAGTTCGTAGCGAAAATCGAGCACGCCGGTGAAAGCCAGCGCGGTGCGTAAAAGGTCTGGCGGTCGCATCACGGCGATCTCGGCGTCACGGCCGACGATGATCGTGTCGGTATGGTGGCGGGCATGGCTCCACCGCCACGTCACCGGGTTGCGCATAAGCATGAACGATGCGATCTGGTAGACGACGTCGTTCATCCAGCGCGTCTTGAACGCCGTGCCGTGACCGCACTCGTGCCAGCGAGAATCGCTCGCGGAACCGTACAGCACGCCGTAGACGACAAAAAACGGCACGCACCACCAGCTGCCCCAGAACCAGATGCCGCCCGCGGCCGACGCGACCAGCAGTCCGAGCCATATGATCGTGTCGCGGATGGCTGGCCCGTCGGAGCGCCGCATCAGTTCCTTCATCGCCTTGCGCGGCACGTCGGTGTGATACCACTCCGCCGAGGCCAGACCAGCCTCGATCGCATGGCGAGCGCTCTCGCCGGTCAGGCTGTAGTCGCGTTTGACCAGTTTGGCGGCTGTCATCGATTCGTGCTCCGCATCGTCGCATGTCCGTGATCGGCTTGTTCTCGCATGCGCCGCCCTCGCCTGTCACCGCCCACGTGGCGGCGCCCTGGCACCTGCGTGGCGCGAAGGCGCTTCCGCGCCTGGGCATGACAACTTAGGTTCCGCTCCGATGGCGAATCGGCGAAAGCTCAAAAATCACCGAGGAACGAGCGAGATGCCCCGCTATTGGGTCGGCACGAGCTGGAAGATGAACAAGACGCTGGCCGAGGCGCTGGCCTTCGCCGAGGCGTTGCGGGATTTCTTGCCCGGTTTCGACGATGCCGTACAGCCCTTCGTCATCCCGCCATTCACCGCGGTGCGCGAGGTCAAGCGCGCCCTTGCCGCAACGCGCGCAAAAGTCGGCGCCCAGAACATGCACTGGGCCGACGCCGGCGCCTGGACGGGCGAAATCTCGCCGGCGATGCTCACCGATTGCGGCCTCGACATGGTGGAACTCGGCCACAGCGAGCGGCGCGAGAATTTTGCTGAGACGGACCGCACCGTTGGATTGAAGACTGAGGCCGCCGTCCGCCATGGCCTCGTGCCGCTTATCTGCGTCGGCGAGACCCTCTTCCACCGCGAGGCGGGCCGCGCCGATGAAATCCTCTCGGACCAGGTTCTTGGCGCGCTCGCCAACCTCGATGCGGCACAGCTTTCGGCAGAAATCCTGTTCGCCTACGAGCCGGTCTGGGCGATCGGCGAGAAGGGCATTCCCGCCAGCGCGGACTATGCCGACCGTCAGCAGGCGCTCATCAAGCGCGTGGCGGCGACCCGGCTGCCCGCCGCTCCTCCGGTTCTCTACGGCGGCAGCGTCAACGTCGACAATGCCGCCGGCCTCATCGGCCAGCCGCATGTCGACGGCCTCTTCGTGGGGCGTTCCGCCTGGCAGGCAGATGGCTATATAGAGATCCTGAAGCGGGCCTCGTCGGCGATCGCCGTATGGTGGCCCCCCGATCGCCCTGACAAAGGACACCGCAAGACATGAAAATCGCCATCGGAGCCGACAGCGCCGGAAAACCGCTGCTCGACGTGATCGCGGCCCATCTGGCCACCAAGCCTGAGCATCAGGTCGCGGACCGCAGCCAGGCCGGCTTTTACGCCGACCTTGCCGCGAAGGTGGGGCAGGAGCTGCTGAACGGCCAGCATGACCGCGCGATTCTGTTCTGCGGCACCGGCATCGGCGTCTGCATCTCGGCCAACAAGGTCCCGGGCATCCGCGCCGCGCTGACGCACGACACCTACTCGGCCGAGCGCGCGGCGAAATCCAATAACGCTCAGGTCATCACCATGGGTGCCCGAGTCATCGGCCCCGAGCTGGCGAAGTCGATCGTCGACCACTGGCTGGCGTCCGAGTTCGATCCCACGGGGCCGTCCGCCGGCAACGTGCAGGCCATCGATCGGCTCGACGCCGGTCGCTGAACGGCCTCGCCGGCGCCCCCGCGCACAGCGTCCCACCTGCAGATCCGTCCAGCGCGAGGCCGCGCCGCCCGACGGCGCCTTGTGTCGACCGATCGGGCCGGCGCAGTTGGCCCGGCTGCGATGCAGGCGCATTTTTCGCTTCATTCCCGTCGAGGGGATTGAAAAATTTTTCAACTGCCTATACGAATGTTCATCAAATGCCCGTGTGCAAGCGCGGGCGACGAGGGAGGATGCCGAGAAATGTCCCATCCGCAGTTTGCTGCCGAGTTGCTGCGGCGCGCCAGCGAAGTCGGCCCGGTGACCATCGGGCTCGCCGGCGCCGGACAGATGGGGACGGACATCGTCGTCCAGCTTGCGCTGATGCCCGGCCTCAGGCTCGGCGCCATCTCGGAAGTACGGCCGCAGGCGGCAATCGACGCAGCGCTGCTCGCCGGCCACGCGCGCGGCGACATCGTGGAAGCCGGCTCCGCCTCCGCGATCGACCGGGCCATCGAGGCCGGAAAAATCGCCGTCACGCAGGATCTGGCGGCGCTTGCCGCGGCCGGCCGCATCGACGTCATCATCGACGCCACCGGCAATCCCAACATCGGCACGCTATTCGCGCTCGACGTGATGCGCAACGGCAAGCACATCGTCATGCTCAACGTCGAGGCCGACATCACCATCGGCCGCTTCCTCAAGGAGGAGGCGCGCAAGGCCGGCGTCATCTACACGGGCGCTGCCGGCGACGAGCCCGCCTGCACGCTGGAGATCATTGGCTTCGCCAAAAGCCTCGGCATGGGCATCGTCGCCGCCGGCAAGGGCAAGAACAATCCGCTGAAGATCGACGCCGTCCCCGCCGACTACCAGAAGGAAGCGGCCGAGCGGAACATGAATGCGCGCATGCTGGTGGAGTTCGTCGACGGCTCCAAGACGGCAATCGAGATGGTCGCGATCGCCAATGCCACCGGCCTCGTGCCGGATGTTCCCGGCATGCATGGCCCGACCGCGACGCTCGAGGAACTGCCCAACGTGCTCATCCCGCGCGAGGATGGCGGCGTCCTCTACAAGAAGGGCGTGGTCGACTATTCGATCGGCAAGGGGGTGGCGCCCGGCGTCTTCTGCGTGGTCGAGACCCGCCATCCGCGCGTGCTCGAGCGCATGATCGATCTGAAGATGGGCAAGGGACCCTATTTCACGCTCTACCGCCCCTACCACCTCACCAGCCTGGAAGTGCCGCTGTCGGCGGCGCGCGCCGTGGTCCACAAGCAGGCGGACATGCAGCCGCTCGACCATCCGGTCGCGGAAGCCGTCGCGGTCGCCAAGCGCGGCCTCGGCGCCGGCGACAGCCTCGGCATGATCGGCGAGAACGACTATCGCGGCTTCGCGATGACCTGGCAGGATGCGCGCAACAAGGGCGCGCTGCCGATCGGGCTTGCCGAACGCGCGAAGGTGGTGAAGCCGCTGAAGGCCGGCGACATCCTGACCTACGACAATTGCGTGCCGGACGATTCGATGGTCATTACCCAGATCCGTCGCCGGCTCGACCAGTCGGACAGCCGCTTCCTCACCGACGCGGCCTGACCGGCGGCATCGGCGGGCGCTTTTTTTCGCCCGGCATCGCAAGGGCGCTTCATGTCCGATCTCGTCATAGGCATCGATGCGTCGACGACCGCCGTGAAGGCGATCGCCATCGACCGCCATGGCCGCGAGATTTTCCAGGCGCGCCGCGCCTATCCGCTGTCCAATCCGAAGCCCGGCCATTTCGAACAGGATGCCGAACTCTGGTGGACGGCGCTGCTCGAGGCGTTGGCGGAAGTGTCGCAGAAGGTTGGGGCAGCCCGTATTGCGGCGCTCGCCATCGCCCACCAGCGCGAGACGTTCACGCTGATCGACGGCGCCGGCGCGCCGCTCATCCCGGCGATTCTATGGCTGGACGAACGCGCCCGCAAGCAGGTCGCGCGGCTGTCGGCGGAGCTCGGCCGCGACGCCATCCGTACCTGGAGCGGCAAGCCGCCCGACCCGACGCCGGCAATCTACGCCGTCGCCTGGCTGGCCGAGCACCGGCCCGATGCGCTGCGGGCGGCCTCCACGCTGGTCGACACGCACGCCTTCCTGGTCCACCGGCTGACGGGCAGGCTGGTGACCAGCACGGCCAGCGCCGATCCGCTCGGCCTGCTGTCCACCGCCGTCGGCCAGTGGCACGAGGCGCTGGTGGGCGCCGCCGGCCTCAAGATGGCGCAGCTTCCGGAAATCGTCGCGCCCGGCGCGGTCATCGGCGGATTGGGCGCGGATGTGGCGGCAAGGACCGGCCTGCGCTCCGGCCTGCCGGTGGTCGCCGGCGCCGGCGACGGCCAGGCGATGGGCCTCGGCATGGGCGTCGTCGACGAGGGCAAGGGCTACCTGTCGCTCGGCACCGGCGTGGTGTTCGGCACGTGGCTCGGTCGGTACGCTACCTCCGACGCCTACCGCACGCTGACCGCGCCGAGCGGCGGTTTCATGCTTGAGACCGTGCTGCGCTCCGGCATGCAGCTCGTCGAATGGGTCGTGCGCACGACAGGCGCAGCCAGCGCGCCGGCGCTGGAGGCGCAAGCGCTCGACGTCGCGCCCGGCAGCGGCAACATTCTGCTGATGCCCTACTGGGCCGGCGTGATGAGCCCCTACTGGGACGATGCAGCGCGCGGCGCGATCGTCGGCCTGTCGCTCGACCACAAGCCAGCCAACCTCTACCGCGCCGCGCTCGAAGGCATCGCCTTCGAGCAGGCCGTGGCGACCGCGGCGCTGGAGAGCGGCGTCGGCGTCCGAGCGGATTCGCTGGTTGCTGCCGGCGGCGGCACCAAGTCGGCACTGCTGATGGCGATCATAGCCGCCGTGCTCGGTCGCCCGCTCGCGGTCTCGCAGGTCAACGAGGCCGGCGCATTGGGCGCCGCGATGCTTGCGGCCGCGGCCGTCGGCTGGTACCGCGATATCCGCACGGCGAGCCTGGCGATGGCCGAGCCGCCGGTGCGCACGGTGGAACCCGATCCCGCTTTGGTCGAGGCCTATCGCCCGCGCCAGCCGATCTATCACGACCTCTACGCCGCGACGCGCGACATCCACCGGCGGCTTGCCGAGTTGGACTGACGCGCAGGACGCGCTTGCCGCAATAAGGGTGTGTCGCGTCCGGGCGCTTACGCCAAAAGGCCTTTCGCCGCGTCCTCGTCGGTGATCAGCACCGCCGCCTTCACCGACTTCAGCGTGGCGCGCATCATCGCCACCTTGTCGGTGCCGCCCGACACCAGCACGATGTTGCGGATGTCGGCGAGGCTCTCCAGCGGATAGGCGCAGACCCGGCGGTTGACGTCGTGGTCGACCAGCCGCCCCTCGGCGTCGATGAAGTGGCAGAGGATGTCGCCCACCGCGCCGGCCGCCTTCAGCTCCTCGAATTCGCTCGGGCGGATGAAGCCGTAGCTCGCCACCGGGCTGTCATTGGCGAGGGCGCCGACGGAAAGCACGGCCATGTTGGCGCGGCGCGCCTGCAGCACCACGTCCTGCACGCTGCGCTGGCTCATGAACGCATCGCGATGCGCGGCCTTGTCGGCGTAGACCGGCACCGGCAGCAGGTAGCAGTCGGCGCCGATCTTCTCGGCCAGTTCCCAGGCGCTTTCTGTCGGGTTGAGCGGCTGCGCATGCGTCAGGCCGCCGAGCATCGATACCACCGTGGTGTTGTGGATGGAGCGGCGCGGCAGTTCGCTGATGGCAAACTTCAGCGTCCGCCCCCAGCCGAGGGCGACGACGTCGCCGGAGTTGAGGGTGTCACCGAGATAGGCGGCGGCGGCGTGGCCGATCATGTGTGGGGCGTTGCGCGTATCGGAGGCAGACGGCACCACCACGGCGTCGGCGAGGCCGAAGCGCGCCTTCAGCCGCTTCTCCAGCGCGATGCACTCAACCACGCTTTCGCGGATGCGGAACTGGACGATGCCTTCCTCGCGCGCCGCCGACAGGATGCGGTGAACCTTGATGCGGCCGACGCCGAGCAGTTCGGAGATCTGCTCCTGGGTCAGCCCCTCGACGTAGTAGTGCCAGGCCGCGCGCGCCTTCAGCTCGCTTTCCGGGAAGCGGGCGCCCTTGTCCTCAGCCGATGCCACCTAGCCCCCTCCGCTCCGCTCCGCCCTCTCGTAGGCCAATCCCGGCCCGCCGGCAAACCGGAACGGCCATTTTGCTCGCCTGTATGCGAACTGGCGCTTGACAACCCGGCGGCGACAAGATTAGCTGAACAAAAATATCCAGCAAAGATAAAATGTTCACGCGGGAGGAGCGTTGAATGGACAAGCCAGCAGGTCGGGGCGTTCGCTCCGGTAGAGGCCGGTTGCTGCCGGTCCGGCCGTGAGCGTCGGCATGAGCAAGGACGTGACCGAGGCCAAGCCGGTCGCCGCCGGCGGACCGCTCAATGCGCTGGCCGCCGCGCTGTTCACGGGATCGAAGGGACCGCTGGTCGGCCTCTTCCTGCTCTGCCTCGTGCTGTCTATTTCCACCGACACCTTCCTCACCGTCCGCAACATCCTTAACGTGCTCGACCAGATCACGGTGCTCGGCATCATGGCGATCGGCATGACGCTGGTAATCCTGATCGGCGGCATCGACCTGTCGGTCGGCTCGGTGCTGGCGTTGTCGGGCATGGTGTTCGGCTACGTCGCCCACCCCGACTATCTCGGCATGCCGGTGCCGCTCGGCATCGCCGCGGCGCTCATCGTCTCCGGCCTTTGCGGACTGACTTCGGGCCTGCTGGTGACGGTCGCGAAGCTGCCGTCCTTCATCGCCACGTTGGCCATGATGTCGGTTGCGCGCGGCCTCGGCAACATCATCACCGACGGCTCGCAGATCGTCGGCTTTCCTGGCTGGTTCTCCGACCTTTCGATCGTGCGCCACTTCGGCTTCCTGTCGGTCACCGTCGCGGTCATGCTGGTGCTGGCGGCAATCTTCGCCGTCTTCCTGAGATACCGCGCCACCGGCCGCAACCTCTACGCCATCGGCGGCAGCGCCGAGGTGGCGCGGCTTTCCGGCATCCCGGTTGCCCGGCTCACCAACTGGGTCTACGCGGTCTGCGCGATCCTAGCCGGCCTTGCCGGCATCGTGCTCGCGGCACGACTCGATTCCGTGCAGCCCAGTTCCGGCCTCGGCTACGAACTCGACACCATCGCGGCGGTCGTGATCGGCGGCGCCAGCCTCAGCGGCGGCGTGGGCTCGATCGGCGGCACCGCCGTCGGCGTCCTCATCATTGGCGTGCTGCGCAACGGGCTGAACCTGCTCGGCGTCTCGCCCTTCATCCAGCAGGTGATCATCGGAGTGGTCATCGCGCTCGCAGTCGCAGCCGACACATGGAGACGCCGCTCGCGCTGAAATTCGCCCGCCCGGTTCGGACGGGGAAAGGGATCGTTTCGATCCGACACTGAAGGCCCGACCCGCACGGTGCGGCAGGGCAAGCCCTACACTAACGGAGGAACCCATGCTTACCAAACGTGCCCTGCTCGCCGCCACCGCTGCGCTGATCCCGCTCTTCGGCCTTGCCGACATGGCGTCGGCCAAGGACGCCAAGAAGCTCGGGCTGGCGGTCGCCAACCTGCAGGCCGACTTCTTCAACCAGATCAAGCAGTCCGTCGAGGCCTATGCCAAGGACAAGGGCATCGAGGTGATCACGGTCGACGCCAAGGGCGACTCGGCCACCCAGGTCAGCCAGGTGCAGGATCTGATCACGCAGAACATCGACGCGCTGATCTACATCCCGGCCGGCGCAACCGCCGCCTCGGTCCCGACCAAGACCGCCAAGGCTGCGGGCATCCCGGTCGTCAACGTCGACCGCAACGCCGACGGCGCCCCCGGCGACACCTTCATTGCCACCGACAGCGTCAATTCGGCCAAGCAGGTCTGCGACTACATCGCCAAGCAGGCCGGCGGTAAGGGCGAGATGATCATCATCCACGGCCAGAAGGGCACCACGCCGGAAGTCGACCGCTCCAAGGGCTGCGGCGAGGCGCTGTCCGCCTATCCGGACATCAAGGTGGTCGGCGAGCTGTGGAGCGAGGGCTGGCACCAGGACGAAGGCTTCAAGCTGACGCAGGACCTGCTGCAGGCCAATCCGAACGTGTCGATCATCTTCGGCCAGGCCGACGCGCTGGCGCTCGGCGCGGCGCAGGCCACCAAGGTCGCCAACCTTGGCCACAAGGTCTGGATCGCCGGCTTCGACGGCGACGTCGCCGCGCTGAAGGCGCTGAACGAGGGCGTCTTCGACGTCACCGCCACCCAGCAGACGCAGGGCATGGGCCGTCTGGCGGTCGACTCGGCGATCAAGCTGGTCGCCGGCGAGGCCGTTGCACCCGAGCAGCTGCAGGACGCGACGCTGACCACCAAAGACAACGTGGCCCAGTTCATCGAAACCCACCCCTGAGCCGGAACGAGCGATGACGTCGGCGCCGAATGCGGCAGCGGCTGAGGCCCATCTGGGCCTCTCCGTCCGCGGCCTGAGCAAGTTCTACGGACCGAACCAGGTCCTGACCGACGCGTCCTTCGACGTGCGGCCGGGCGAGGTCGTGGCGCTGCTTGGCGAAAACGGCGCCGGCAAGTCGACCGTCTCCAACATCATCGCCGGCTCGGTCACGCCGGACGGCGGTCACATCATCTGGCAGGGGAAGCCCTACAGCCCGGCTTCCCCCGCCGACGCCATCGATGCCGGCATCGGCATGATCCACCAGGAGCTCAAGCTCCTGCCCGATCTCTCCGTGGCCGAAAACGTCTATGTCGGGCGGCTGCTGACGCGCGGCGGCCGCATCGACCGCGCCACCATGAACGAGCGCGCCTCGGCCCAGCTCAGGCGGCTCGGCCTCACCGTTTCGCCCGACCAGCTGGTGCGCACGCTGCGCGTGGCGGCCCGCCAGCAGGTCGAGATCGCCAAGGCATTGGCCCTGAACGCCCGCCTGCTCATCTTCGACGAACCGACCGCAGCGCTCGGCGGCGACGAGACCGAGCTTCTGTTCGAGCAGATCCGCAAGCTCAAGAGCGAGGGCATGTCCTTCATCTACATCAGCCACCGGCTGGAGGAGATCGCCCGCATCGCCGACCGCATCGTGGTGATGCGCGACGGACGCATCGTCGGCCGCCACGATCGCGCCGACGTGCCGGTCCGCACCGTGGTCGAGCAGATGGTCGGCCGCAGCCTGGAGCGGCTGTTCCCGCAGCTTTCCGCCCCGTCCGACAAGGTGCTGCTCGAAGTCGAGAACCTGTCATCGCCCTTCGGCGCCTTCGGGGACGTCAGCTTTTCGGTGCGCGGCGGCGAAATCCTCGGCATCGCCGGCCTCATCGGCGCCGGGCGCACCGAACTGGTGCGCGCCATCGCCGGCGCCGACCCGATCGCCTCCGGCAGCGTGCGCGTCGCGGGCCAGCCGGTGCATCTTTCCGGCCCGGCGGACGCCATCCGCGCCGGCGTCGTGCTCGTGCCGGAAGACCGCAAGGAGCAGGGCGTCATCCTCGACCAGTCGATCGGCGAGAACCTGGCGCTGCCCAATCTCGATCATGTCGCCGCCGGCGGCTGGGTCTGGCCGCGCGCCGTGAAGGCGTTCGCGGAGGAGGGCATCCGCCGCCTCGGCGTCAAGGGTGTGCCCGACCAGCCGGCCGGAAAGCTTTCCGGCGGCAACCAGCAGAAGGTGGTGATCGCCAAGTGGATCGCGCGGCCGCCGCGTGTCTTCATCCTCGACGAGCCGACGCGCGGCATCGACGTCGGCGCCCGCGCCGCGATCTACGACGTCATCGCCGACCTCGCCCGCTCCGGCATGGCGGTGGTTGTGGTCAGTTCCGACCTCGAGGAGGTGCTCGGCTTGTCGCATCGCGTGATGGTGCTGAGCCGCGGCCGCCAGCGCGGCATCCTCGACCGCACTGAAGCCAACGACGTTGCCGTCATGGAACTGGCGACGAGTTGACACCCATGCCGCGCACCCTCGCCAGACCCGGTTCACGGTGGCATCCTCCCGGCCACGACCGCCGGGGAGCATCGGCTCTGATACCGATGCTTCCCGAGGGCTGAACAGAGGGAGGGAATTTTCGATATGCAGCTGTTTTCACTGGAAGGCGAAGTCGCGCTGGTCACCGGCGCCGGCAGCGGCATAGGCCAGTCGATAGCGATCGGCCTCGCCGAGGCTGGCGCCGACGTAGCATGCTTCGGCCACGGCTCGCGCGGCGGGCTGGACGAGACCGCCTCGCGCATCGCAGCCCTTGGCCGCAAGTCGCTGGCGATCACCGGCAGCGTCACCGCCAAGGCCGATCTCGAAGCGGTGGTCGCCCGCATCGAGCGCGAACTCGGGCCGCTCACAGTCGCCATCAACAATGCCGGAATTGCCGGCGCGCATCCGGCCGAGACGATGCCGCACGAGACCTGGCTCAAGCTCTACGACGTCAATGTTTCCGGCGTGTTCCTGTCCTGCCAGGCGCAGGCGGCGGTGATGCTGCCGCGCCGCAAGGGCTCGATCGTCAACATCGCCTCGATGTCGGGCTCGATCGTCAATCGCGGCCTGTCGCAGGCGCACTACAATTCGTCCAAGGCCGCCGTGATCCACATGTCGAAGAGCCTGGCGATGGAGTGGGCGGACCGCGGCCTGCGCGTCAACGTCATTAGCCCCGGCTATACGCTGACGCCGATGAACCGCCGCCCCGAAGTGGCCGAGCAGGTGAAGATCTTCGAGCGCGACACGCCGCTGGGCCGCATGGCGGCGCCCGAGGAGATGGTCGGCCCGGCGGTGTTTCTGGCCAGCCGCGCATCCAGTTTCGTCACCGGCCACGACCTCATCGTCGATGGCGGCTTTGTCTGTTGGTAGGAGATCGTCACGTGCATAAGCGCTTTCAGGGAAAGGTCGCGGTGGTCACCGGCGCGAGCGGCGGCATCGGCGCGGCCATGGCCGGGCGCTTCGCCGACGAAGGCGCGGCGGTGGTGGTCAGCGCCATCGACGCCAAGCTCGACGAGGTCGCCGCGTCGCTGAAGGCGTCGGGCGCCCGCGTCGCCTCGATGCGCATGGACGTCACCAGCAAGGCCGACGTTGCCGCGCTTTACGACCTTGCCGAGACGGAGTTCGGCCGCGTCGACATCTCGGTCCAGAATGCCGGTGTCATCACCATCGCCAGGATCGAGGCGATGACCGAGGCCGAGTGGGACAAGATCATGGCGGTGAACACCAAGGGCGTGTTCCTGTGCTGCCAGGAAGCCATCGCCCGCATCCGCAAGCATGGCGAGGGCGGCCGTCTGATCAACACCGCCTCGGGCCAGGCCCGCCAGGGTTTTATCTACACGCCGCACTATGCGGCGTCGAAGTTCGGCGTGGTCGGCATCACCCAGAGCCTCGCCAAGGAAGTGGCGAAGGAAGGCATCACCGTCAACGCCATCTGCCCGGGCATCATCGACACCGACATGTGGGCCTACAACGACCAGGCCTGGGGCAAGCTGCTGGGCAACTACAAGCCCGGCGAGCTGATGGCCGAATGGGTGAAGAACATTCCGATGGGCCGGGCCGGGTCGGGCGCCGACGTCTCGGGGCTCGTGGCATTCCTCGCCAGCGACGATGCCGCCTACATCACCGGCCAGACGATCAATGTCGACGGCGGCCTGATCATGTCGTGAGCCGGCGCTGAGCCGGCAAAGCTTTTTTCGCCCCATCGCCGCGCATCTCTCGAAGAGATGTCTAGCCCCCCAACCCCTCGAACAGCGCCGTCGACAGATAGCGTTCGGCGAAGGAGGGGATGATCACCACCATCAGCTTGCCGGCGTTTTCCGGCCGCGAGCCGACCACCACGGCGGCCTGCAGCGCGGCGCCGGACGAAATTCCGACGGGCACGCCTTCCAGCCGCGCCACCAGGCGCGCATTGGCGAAGGCATCCTCGTTGGAAACCTTGACGATCTCGTCATAGACGCTCGTGTCCAGAATCCTTGGCGCAAAACCGGCGCCGATGCCCTGGATCTTGTGCGGCCCGGGCGTGCCGCCGGACAGCACCGGCGAAGCCTCCGGCTCGACCGCAACGACCTGGAAGGACGGCTTGCGCTTCTTGATGACCTGGCCGACGCCGGTGATCGTGCCACCGGTGCCGATGCCCGAGATCAGGATATCGACCGCGCCCTGCGTATCGTTCCAGATTTCCTCGGCGGTCGTGGCGCGATGGATTTCGGGGTTGGCCGGGTTCTCGAACTGCTGCGGGATGACCGCGTCGGGAATGGAGGCGGCCAGTTCGTCGGCCTTGGCGATAGCGCCCTTCATGCCCTTGGCGCCCTCGGTCAGCACCAGTTCGGCGCCGAGCAGCGCCAGCATCTTGCGCCGCTCCATCGACATCGTCTCGGGCATGGTCAGGATCAGCTTGTAGCCCTTGGCGGCGGCGGCGAAGGCGAGCGCGATGCCGGTATTGCCGGAGGTCGGCTCGATCAGCGTGGTGCGGCCCGGCTTAATGCGGCCGGACGCCTCCAGCGCCTCGATCATGGCGACGCCGATGCGGTCCTTCACCGACGCGATCGGGTTGAAGAATTCGAGCTTGGCAACGAGCTGCGCCACGATGCCCTTCTGCCTGGCGAACTTGTCCAGCCGGACCAGTGGTGTGTCGCCGATGGTCTCGGTGATCGAGCCATAGATGCGGCCGCGGCCGGGAACCTTGGTGCTGCTGACGGGCTTGTTCATCGTTGTTGCTCCCGATTCAAAAGGGTCAGCGCGCGGCTATCGCCGCCGCGGCGCCTGCCATGAAGCCTGCCGCGGTGCGATTCAGCGCCTTCAGCGCGCGCGGTGTCGTCAGGAACCAGCGCGCCTTCGACGCCAGCGCCAGATAAGGCACCAGCACCACCAGCAGGGTGGCAACGGTGATCGCCACCAGCACCAGATAGTCGCTGAAGGTGACGGTCCGCAAGTCGACCAGCGTCGGCGTCAGCGCCAGGTAGAAGATCATTACCTTCGGATTGCCGAGCGTGACGGTCAGTCCGGCGAGGAAGGAGGACACGAGGCCGCCCTTGCCGCGCCGGGCCTCGACGGTCTCCGGCGTGATGCCGCCGTTCCAGAAGCGCCAGGCCAGGAAGGCTAGGTAGCCGACGCCCAGCCATTTGATCACCAGGAACACGGTGCCGAAAGTCTGCGCCACGAAGGCAAGGCCGAGCACCACGGCCGTCAGATAGGTCAGGTCGCCGACGATCAGGCCGAACGACATCGCGAGCGACGAGCGGAAGCCGGAGCCGAGCGCGCGCGCCACCAGCGCGGTGATGCCGGGGCCAGGAATGGCCGCGGCGACCGCGAGCGCGCCGCTGTAGGCGAGAAAACCGGTGAGGGTCATGGGCTGGTCGAGGTCCGTCGGGTTCGTCCGCGCTCGTTTCGCACATTCCGGTGAGATTTGAAATCGCCCCCGATGGGTGGCGGCTTCCCCAGCAGGAATCCCGCAACCGGGAGTTGCCGACCAGGGTTATATATCAGCCGGATAGCCTTACACAGGTTGTATTTCTCTCGGATTTATGCAACCTTGAAGAGAAATACCACCAACGGACTACACGCCATGGCTTGGTTTTCGTCCCTCGTCGACAAAAACGGAAAGCACCTGCGGGCCTGGTCGGTCGTCCTGCTGTTCGCCTTCTTCGCCGCCAGCGGCGTGACCAACTATTTCTCCGGGATCAGCGATCCCAACGCTAAGGGCTGCGAGAACGCCGCGACGACCGCGAGGGATGCGGCGAAGGAGCAAGAGACGCTTGGAGACGAGGTCGGGAACCTCCGTATCGTAAAAATCATGCCCGGGCGTACCACGATCGACCGGCGCGTCTGCATCATCGTCGCCGGGGTCGTGTCGAAGGAATTCGAGAGCCGCAACGCCGAGCGGATCGCGAAGCTCAGGGTTCTTCGCGACGCCGCCCGCGTCGCGCTCACGGGCGTCGACCAGGCGGACGACGCGGCCCGCTCGACGGCGGAAGCGGCCGTCGATGATGCCGAGGAACAGCTCAAGATCGCGATCGAATCCGAAGCGAACACGTCGGGCACCGTGCTCTGGGTCTTCCTGAACGGGCAGCCCGTAAAGGATTTCAAGGTCACCGCGCGATCGATCTCAAAACCTCAGGTCGTCTGGCTCGACCTCGATGCGCGGGGTGAAACGGACCAGGTCCGCACCGACGTCCGGCGCGCGCTTGTTCGCAGCCTGTGGAGCGAAGGCGCTTCCAGGCCGGAGGCCCAATGCGCAGGCGACCAGGCGTGCAAGCCCGCCGACAACCCCCAGGCCCGACGCAACTGCTTGTGGGACTGGATCGCGAAGCTGTCGCATGAGCAGTCGCTCAGCATCGGCCTGTCGCGCAGCGCCACCGATTCCGCGGAAGTCACCAGTTGCCCGATCAGCCTCGTGCTTTTCAACTGGATCGCCGCGGGCCTTGGCCTGGTGTCGCTGGTCGCCTTCATCCTGCTGATCGTGTCGCTCGCCCGGAACACGACGATGCTGCGCGACAATGATCTGACGGTCGGCACGATCCGGTCGCGGCTCGCCGTCGTCGACGCGGAATTGAAAGACCTGCGCGACAAGATCGCGGTGCCAGGCGCAGACTCGGCCGTGGTGGAGGCGGCGAAGCAGAGAATCCAAGAGTTGGAGAATCTGGAGGTCGAGAAATCGTATCGCCGCTTCCTGACTGCATTGCCGCACGGAGCGGCAAATGAACTCCCAGCTGGATCCTACAGCCTTGCGCGAACCCAGATCGCTACCTGGATCGCCGTTGTGATCGGCTGTTACCTCCTGCTCTGGTCAGTCCTCGGCCAATACAACGGCCTGATAACGGACACCGTCCTGAAACTTCTAGGCCTCAGCGCGATAGCGATGTGGTTTTCCATTATGGCCAACAAGGCCGACGCGAAGACCTGGCCCTCGCGGGCGTTCCACGAAGACATCCTTATGGAAGACGGCGGGCCGACGCTTCACCGACTGCAGGCGATCACCTGGACATTGATCCTTGCCGGCCTGTTCGTCTGGATCGCCTTCTTCAAGCTTCATTTGCCGGAGTTCGAGACCAACCTGCTGATCCTGCTCGGAATTTCGCAGGGGATCTATGTCGGCTTCAAGGTTCAGGAGAATCGTGCCGACCAGCAGGCCGGCGGGGGTGGGGGTGGCAATGTCCCTGCTGGCGGCGGAAATGGGGGTGCCAACGGGCCCGGTGGCGGCGCTGGCCAACAAGCGGCCGGAGGGAAAGCCGGCTAGCAGCGGCAGCCTACCTCAGCATCCGCGAAATGACCTGCGCGGTGTAGTCCACCATCGGCACGATGCGGGCGTAGTTGAGCCGCGTCGGCCCGATGACGCCCAGCGCGCCGACGACGCGGGCATCCTTGTCATGGAACGGCGCCACCACCAGCGACGACCCCGACAGCGAAAAAAGCTTGTTCTCCGAGCCGATGAAGATGCGCACGCCGGACCCTTCCTCGGCCAGCCCGAGGAGCTGCAGCAGGCCGTCCTGCGTCTCCAGATCCTCGAACAGGTGGCGCAGCATCTGGATGTCGGCCTGCGCGGTGACGTTTTCGAGCAGGTTGCCGCGGCCGCGAACGATGAGCCGCGCCGGCTGGCCACTTTCATTGCCCGCCCACACCGCCAGGCCGCGCTCCACCAGCGTCTGCGACAGCGAATCCAGCGCTGCCTTGGTCTCGGACTTGCGGCGCTCGATCTCGGCGCGGGCCTCGGCAAGCGTGCGCCCCCGGATATGCGCGTTGAGGAAGTTTGACGCCTCCTGCAGCTGCGACGGCGTCACGCCCTCCGGCAGATCGAGGATGCGGTTTTCAACGTCGCCGTTCTGCGTGACCAGCACGGCAAGCGCCCGGCGCGGTTCAAGCTGGATGAATTCGAGATGCTTCAGCGCCGATTCGGTCTTGGCGGCCAGCACCAGGCCGGCGCCGCGCGACATGCCCGAAAGGAGCTGGCTCGCTTCTGTCAACATGTGGTCGACCGAGGCGCCGGCGCCGGACGCCTTGACCTGCGCGTCGATCACGCGACGCTCGTCCTCGGTAAGGTCGCCGACCTCCATGAAGGCATCGACAAAGAAGCGCAGGCCGGCCTGTGTGGGCAGTCGGCCGGCGGAAATGTGCGGCGCGTAGATCAACCCGAGCTGCTCCAGATCGCTCATCACGTTGCGCACGGTCGCCGGCGACAGCGACGAGGGCAGCATGCGTGACAGGTTGCGCGAGCCGACCGGCTCGCCGTCCTTCAGGTAGGAATCGACGATGCGGCGGAAGATGTCGCGCGAGCGCGCGTCCAGCGATTGCAGACTGGGGTCGACGATGGCCTGGGTCATCCCACTGAAACCTCTATTCGCTATATAGAACCGGGAAGGCTCGGCACAAGCGCGCCTGGACACCCGCGCGCCGATGCCGGGTGGAAGTGGCGGATGGGGTCAACGTGTCCCCGGTTAAGCCCGGCAGAAGGGTGTTTTCCTTTGCGCGCTTCCGCCCGGGGGGCTAAAAGCCGCCGACTCGGGGATCGCCCCGTCCGTTCATGGAGTCCCGATGCGTCCTTCCAAGCGCCAGCCAGACGAAATGCGTGCCGTCTCCTTCGAGCGCGGCGTGGCCAAGCATGCCGAGGGCTCCTGCCTGGTGAAGTTCGGCGACACGCATGTGTTGTGCACCGCGAGCCTCGAGGAGCGCGTGCCGGCCTGGCTGCGCAATGCCGGCAAGGGCTGGGTGACGGCCGAATACGGCATGCTGCCGCGCGCCACCGGCGAGCGCACGCGCCGCGAGGCGGCAGTCGGCAAGCAGGGCGGACGCACGCTGGAGATCCAGCGCCTCATCGGCCGCTCGCTGCGCGCGGTGGTTGATCTGCAGGCGCTGGGCGAGGTGCAGGTCACCGTCGACTGCGACGTCCTGCAGGCCGACGGGGGCACCCGCACCGCCTCCATCACCGGCGGCTGGATTGCACTCCACGACTGCCTGCGCTGGATGGAGGCGCGCCAGATGCTTTCGGTCCAGCGCGTGCTGAAGGACCATGTCGCTGCGATCTCGTGCGGCATCCATGCCGGCGAGCCGGTGATCGACCTCGACTACGCCGAGGATTCGGGCGCCGAGACCGATGCCAATTTCGTCATGACCGGCAAGGGCGGCATCGTCGAGGTGCAGGGCACCGCAGAGGGCGCGCCGTTTTCCGAGGAGCAGTTCCTGGCCATGATGGGGCTCGCCCGCAAGGGAATTGCGCGGCTGGTCAGCCTGCAGCAGATGGCGGTGGCCTGAGGCCAGTTAGCAGATGCCGGCGCTCCGTCCCACCCTCCTCTGTCCTGCCGGACATCTCCCCCTCAAGAGGGGAGATTGGCTGCCAGCTCGGCTTTCGCAAGCCGCCAATGTCGGACGACTCGAGGCGGCGCGGATGAAAGCCCATCTCCCTCAGGACAGAGCGGGGCAACTTAGGGCGGTTCCGGTGGGGACTGGCGCTTGACTCCCTCCGCCATCATGGAATCCGCGCTCTACGTGACCGACCTCGACGCGGCAGAGGCCTTCTACTCCGGCGTGCTGGGCCTGCCGCGCATCGCAAAGGTGCCGGGTCGGCACGTCTTCTTCCGCTGCGGCGCCGGCGTGCTGCTGCTCTTCAACCCAGCCGCCACGCGCGACGCGCCGCCGCCCGACGCAAAACTGCCGGTGCCGCCGCATGGCGCGACCGGCCCCGGCCATCTCTGTTTTTCCGCCACGGCCGAAGAGATCGCCGCGTGGAAGGCACATCTCGAAGCGTGCGGGGTCGCGATCGAGGCCGATTTCCCGTGGCCTGCCTCCGGCGGACGGTCGATCTATTTCCGCGACCCTTCGGGAAACTCGATCGAGTTCGCCGAGCCGAGAATCTGGGGTTCTGAGATGCGCGACCTCTCGGCGAAAAAGATCGTCATCGCCAGCCACAATGCCGGCAAGCTGCGCGAGTTCGCCGACCTGATGGCGCCGTTCGGCTTCGAGGCGAAGGCGGCGAAGGAATTCGGCCTGCCCGAACCGGAAGAGACCGGCACGACGTTCGAGGAAAATGCCTACCTCAAGGCCTATGCGGCCGCGAAGGCGACCGGGCTGCCGGCGCTCTCCGACGATTCCGGCCTGGTGGTCGATGCGCTGGACGGCTCGCCCGGCGTCTACACCGCCAACTGGGCGGAATTGCCCGACGGCTCGCGCGACTTCGGCATGGCGATGGAGCGCACCGAAAAGGCGCTACGGGAGCGTAGCGCAACGGAGCCCGCCGAACGCACCGGCCGGTTCGTCGCCGTCATCTGCCTCGCCTTTCCCGACGGCGGCGCCGAGTATTTTCGTGGCGAGGCGGAGGGTACGCTGGTCTGGCCGCCGCGCGGCAGTCTCGGCTTCGGCTACGATCCGGTTTTCTTGCCGGTCGGCCATGACAAAACGTTCGGCGAGATGAGCGCGGAGGAAAAGCACGGCTGGAAGCCCGGCCAGGCGGACGCCCTTTCCCACCGCGCCCGCGCCTTCCAGAAATTCGCCCGCGCCAGGCTGGGCTCGGCATGAGCGAAACCGCGCCCGGCTTCGGCGTCTATGTGCACTGGCCATTCTGCGCGGCCAAGTGCCCGTATTGCGACTTCAACAGCCATGTCCGCCACCAGCCGGTCGACCAGGCGCGTTTTTCCGCAGCGTTCGCGCGCGAACTCGCCACCATGCGCGAGCGCACCGGCCCCCGCACGGTGACCAGCATTTTCCTCGGCGGCGGAACGCCGTCGCTGATGGAGCCGCAAACGGTCGGCGCGGTGCTCGACGCCGTCGCCGCGAACTGGACCGTCGAGCCCGGCGCCGAGGTGACGCTGGAGGCGAACCCCTCCTCGGTCGAGGCCTCCCGGTTCCGCGGCTATCGCAGCGCCGGCGTCAGCCGCGTCTCGCTCGGGGTGCAGGCGCTCAACGACCGCGACCTGAAATTCCTCGGCCGGCTGCACGATGTCGCCGCCGCCCGCCAGGCGATCGAACTCGCGCGCGAAACCTTTCCGCGGCTGTCGTTCGACCTGATCTACGCCCGGCCCGGCCAGAGCGTGGAAGCCTGGTCGGCCGAGCTCGAAGAGGCGATCGGGCTCGCGGCCGACCATCTGTCGCTTTACCAGCTCACCATCGAGGAAGGCACGCCGTTCCACGCGCTGCATGCGGCGAAGAAATTCGCCGTTCCCGGGCCGGATCTCTCTGCCGACCTCTATGCGGCGACGCAGCAGATCACCGCGGCGCGGGGCCTGCCGGCTTACGAGATCTCCAACCACGCCCGGCCCGGCGCGGAGAGCCGCCACAACCTCACCTATTGGCGCTACGGCGAATATGTCGGCGTCGGTCCCGGGGCGCACGGACGCTTCCTGGAAAACCGCACCCGCATCGTCACCATCGCGGAGCGCATGCCCGAAACCTGGCTCAACCTCGTCGAGGCACGCGGCCACGGCATCAGCGGCGGCGAGGTGCTGACGCGCTCGGAGGAAGCCGACGAGTTTCTATTGATGGGGCTGCGGCTCGCCGAGGGCATCGACCTTGCGCGCTACGAGGCGCTGTCCGGCCGCGAACTGTCGTCGGCGCGCATCGCGATCCTGCAGGGCGAAAAGCTGGTGGCGCCGGTGGGAAACTCGCGCCTGAGGGCCACCGCCGAAGGCATGATCGTGCTCGACGCGCTCGTGGCGGACCTCGCGCGCTAACTCTTCGATGTGGGCTTTTCTAGACGGTTCCACGCCGCATTGTCGGCCGGCCGCGGCCGGGCCAGACGGCGCGGCGAGGGCTGGTCGACATCGGACGAGGCATCGTCACGGCCTGCCTTCGATTCGCCGTCGCGGCCGTCATAGTACGGCGCAAATGTATCCTGTATTGCCAGTGACGCCATCGTTTCCTCCCCGAACTCTTCCGGCGGTGGACTGGAACGCGAATTGCGGCGTGACGTTCCAGCGGCAGGCGCGGTAATTGCGCAGGCTAGCGTCGAATTCGTGACGAAAGGGAAGACTATGCTTTTCATGAAACGCTGCGTCCCGTCGCTGGCAACGCTTGCGCTGGCCAGCCTCGCAGCCGGCGGCAGTCTCGCCGAAGAGATGTCACTGACACTGCAGAACCCGCAGTCGACGCCCCTGCAAGTCGAGCTTTACAGCCGCGCACGCGCGCACAACTGGCCAGAAGGCGGCGCGTCCTACGAGATCGGGCCTGGCGCCACGCAGTCGTTCCAGCTCTCCTGCACCGACGGCGAGTCGATCTGCTACGGCGCCTGGGTGCCCGGCAGCGAAAGTACCTATTTCGGCGTCGGCCAGGACGCCATCGAGTCGTGCGAGCACTGCTGCTTCACCTGCGAGTCCGGCGCGCGCGCGGCCTTCGTCATCGGCAAGTAGGCCGAACGGGACGGCCTCCCGCGCGCAGCGGCCCCGCCGGCTTCCGTCGGGCGACGGAAGCTTCCCGCAACCTGGCGCTGACCCTTGCTACGGCATGTCTTTACCCCGGAATCGGCCCCCCGGGAAAACGCCCTATGCCGCCTGCGCCAGCCGCTCGGCGGCGATGCGGTAAGAAATCGCCTCGGCGAGATGGATGCGGCCGACCGTATCGCTGCCGTCGAGGTCGGCAAGCGTGCGGGCGACCTTCAGCACGCGGTGATAGGCACGTGCGGAAAAGCCGAGCTTTTCCGACGCGTCCCGCAGCAGCGCGGTGCCGGCCGCGTCTGGCGCCGCCACCGTCTCGATCAGCGCCGTGCTGCACTGGGCGTTGGTGACCGCCGGCCCAAGGCCGAGCCGCTCGTAGCGCTCGCCCTGAATCGAGCGCGCCCGCGCCACCCGCGCGGCGACCGCCGCGCTGGGCTCGGCCTTCGCCGGCCGGATCAGGTCGCCCGCCGAAACGGCGGGAACGTCGATCCTGAGATCGATGCGGTCGAGCAGCGGCCCGGAGATGCGCGCCTGGTAATCGCCGACGCAGCGCGGGCCGCGAGCGCAGCGATAGCCCGGTTCGCCGGCCTTGCCGCAGCGGCACGGGTTCATCGCGGCGACCAGCTGGATGCGCGAGGGATAGGAGACCCGGCTGTTGGCGCGGGCGATCACGCATTCGCCCGTCTCGAGCGGCTGGCGCAGCGAATCCAGCACCTGCGGCACGAACTCGGGCAATTCGTCGAGGAAGAGCACGCCGTTGTGCGCGAGCGATGCCTCGCCCGGTCGGACCCGCAGGCCGCCGCCCACGAGCGCCGCCATCGAGGCGGAATGGTGCGGCGCGCGAAACGGGCGCCGGTCGCTTAGCTTGCCACCGGCAAGCTCGCCGGCGATGGAGGCGACCATGGACACTTCCAGCAGTTCGCGCGGCGAGAGCGGTGGCAGGATCGACGGCAGGCGCTGCGCCAGCATCGACTTTCCGGAGCCCGGCGGCCCGACCATCAGGAGGTGATGGCCACCGGCGGCCGCGACCTCCAGCGCCCGCTTGGCGCTTTCCTGGCCCTTGATGTCGGCCAGATCCGGCAGGTCGCGCGGCGCCTCCTGGATTGCCGGTTTCGGCCGCGACAGCACCTGCGTGCCGCGGAAATGGTTGGCGATGGCGATCAGGCTGCGCGCCGCGACGATGTCGATGTCCTCGCCCGCCCAGGCTGCCTCCGGCCCGGACTCCTGCGGGCATATCAGCCCCTTGCCAGCGGCGTTGGCGCCGATGGCGGCCGGCAGCGCGCCGGCGACGGGGGCGATCGTGCCGTCGAGCGACAGCTCGCCGAGCACCACGTAGCCCGCCAGCGCGTCGCCAGGAACGGCTCCCAGCGCCGCCATCAGGCCAAGCGCGATCGGGAGGTCGTAGTGGCTGCCCTCCTTAGGCAGGTCGGCGGGCGCCAGGTTAACCGTCACCTTCTTGACCGGCAGCGACAGCCCGGAAGCGTGCAGCGCTGCTTGCACGCGCTCGCGGCTCTCGGCCACCGCCTTGTCGGGAAGGCCGACGATGTGAATGTTCATTTTTCCAGGCGCTATCATCACCTGGACGTCGACTGGCACTGCCTCGACGCCCTGGAATGCAACCGTGCGAACCCGCGCAACCATCCCGCCCCTCCGGCCAGCGCCCTGCCACCCGCGGCGCGCCTCACCGTCGAACCGCAGTGAAGCACGGCTCAGCGATCAAAGCAAGAACAAGAGAGGAACAAAATTCACGCGGGCCGGGAAACCAGCCTGCAACCAGTTGCAACCGGTTGCAGCAGCGGAACATTCAGCGTTTGGCTTCGACCGCGTCCCAGAACAGCGCGGCGATATCGGCCCCGCCGAAGCGTTTCACCTCGCGCACGCCCGTCGGCGAGGTGACGTTGATTTCGGTCATGTAGTCGCCAATCACGTCTATGCCGACAAGGATGAAGCCCCGCGCCTTGAGCGAGGGGCCGATGCGGGCACAAATTTCGCGCTCGCGCTCGGTCAGCTCGGTCTTCTCGGCTCGTCCGCCGACATGCATGTTGGAGCGCGAATCGTGGTCGGCGGGCACGCGGTTGATGGCGCCGACGGGTTCGCCGTCGATGAGGATGATGCGCTTGTCGCCTTTCCGCACCTCCTTGAGGTAACGCTGCACGATGAAGGCCTCGCGGAACATCTGCGAAAACATTTCGAGTAATGACGCCAGGTTGCGGTCGGCTTCGGCCATGTGGAAGATGCCGGCCCCGCCATTGCCGTAGAGGGGCTTGACGATGACGTCGCCGAACTCCCGGCGGAAGGCGGCCACTTCGCGCGGATCCTTGGTGATCAGCGTCTCCGGCATCAGGTCGGGGAACTCGGTGACGAAGATCTTTTCCGGGCTGTTGCGCACCCAGGCCGGGTCGTTCACTACCAGCGTCTTCGGGTGGATGCGCTCCAGGATGTGCGTGGTGGTGATGTAGTTCATGTCGAAGGGCGGGTCCTGCCTGAGCATGATCACATCCATCGTCGAGAGATCCGTCCGCACTGGCTCGCCGAGCGAAAAGTGGCTGCTCTTCTCGTCGCGCACCGTCAGCTCTTCGATACGCGCAAAGACCTTCCCATCGCTCATCGAAAGCCGGTCGGGGGTGTAGTGGAACAGCCGGTGGCCGCGCCGCTGCGCCTCCAGCGCCAGCGCGAAGCTGGTGTCGCCGGCGATGTTTACGGTGGAAACGTGGTCCATCTGGAAGGCGACATCGAGCGGCATGTTCTCTCCTGACGCGCATGCGTGCCAATCGGCGCATGCATCTACCGCGTCGGCGAAGCGCTGCCAATCGATGTTGCGAAGACGGCGGCCGGCGCACCGCCATGGCGCGCCGGCCGCGAAGAAGGCTATTTCGCGCCGAGTACGCCGAGGTCGATCGACTGCGCCATCGCGGCATAGCCGGCGGGGTTCGGATGCAGGTGGTCGCCCTTGTCGAACTCGGCCTTGATGTAGCCGGGCTTGGCAGGATCGACGACCGCCTTGTCGAAATCGATGACGCCATCGAATTCGCCGCCGTTGCGGATGAAGTCGTTGACCGCCACGCGAATCTTTTCCTTATCGGCCGTGTAGTAGCCCTCGAAAGGCGTGCCGGCGAACGCGTCGCCGAACGGGGTCAGGGTCGCCCCGACGATGCGCATGCCGTCCATATGGGCGCGGGCGATGAGCTGGCGGTAGCCGGCGATGATTTCCTCGGCGGTCGGCTCCTTGTCGTTCGGAGCGAGCGCAATTCCCGGCCAGCCGATATCGTTGATGCCCATCATCAGCACGACCGTATCGGCATAGGGCTGGCTGAGCACGTCGCGGTCGAAGCGGGCGAGCGCGTTGACGCCCATGCGGTCGGACAGCACCTTGTCGCCGGAAATCCCCTGGTTCTGCACCGCCACGGGCGCGCCGCCCGCATCGACCAGCCGCTTTGCCAGGAGATCGGGCCAGCGGTCGTTGCCGTCTATTGTCGAGCCGTCGCCGTCGGTGATGCTGTCGCCGAACAAGACGACGGCGCGTGCATTGTCCGGCGCGTCGACGAGGATTTCTGACAGGAAGGCGCGCTGCGTCTGCCTGGAGTCCGGCGTGATCTCGGCGTCCCCGGCCTTGTTGCCGGCAACAACGAACGCAGTCTGGTGGCCGTCCCAGTGCATCGTATCAGTGGGAGCGCTCTCCGGGAAATAGAGGCTGACCGAGAGCTGGGAGAGAGGCACCACGGTAAGGTCGACCGGATCGCTGACCGCCGGTGCGCCCGGCGGGATCACGATGGTGTCTTGGCCGCCGAAAGTGAGCTTGCGGTCGGAGCCGGCCTGCACGTTCGGCCCGTCACCGGTGATGCCCACGTGGGCGGCGCCGACCTTGAGCGGCACGTCGCCATACTCGTTGGAGAGTACGACGCGCACCTTGTTGCCGCCGATGCTGGTCCGCGCCACCTGGCGTAGCGTCTGGCCGAACAGATTGCTCGCGAAGCCGTGGGGAATCGGGAAGTCGGAGGACCAGGCCGGTTGTGCGCTGGCCGTCCAGGTCGCGATCCAGCCGCCCTTGTCCTGGGCGCCGGCGGCGGCGGGCAATAGTACGATCCCAGCGCCCGCCAGGAGCGCCGTAAAGATATACCGCATTGTCGTCTCCTCCCTGCGCTTTGGCGCAGGCCATGGGTTGGTCTTCTGCTAGTCGCCCCATGCCCGCGCGAACCATGCGCCCGGCCGCGGTGAGCCGTCAAACTCTCCCGCCGGTTGAAGTGTTATACGTTAGTCGAAGAGTGATGCCGCCGCTCAGGCGGTCGCTACCGGTTAAACACCAGCCGCGAATAGCCGAGAAAGGAAAGCGCCATCGCCGCGAGCGACGCGATCGCAACCGCGGCGAGCGGCGGCAGCGCAGGCAGAATGAGAAGCAGCGACGAATAGATCAGATAGTTCAGGATGCCGGTGGCGATGCCGACGCTGCCGTAGCGTGCGCCCTCGGCGGCCACTGCCCGGCCGCTCGGCCTGAAGGTGAAGGTGCGGTTGAGCAGCCAGGTAGTGGTCAGCGCAAGGGCGATCGACAGGACGCGCGACATGAACGGGCCGAGCGACGTCACTGCGAGCAGCAGCGCCAGCGTCGCCGAATCGGTGACGAATCCGATGCTGCCGACCACGACGAAGGAAGCAAGGCGGCGCATCATGCGGCGTGCGGCGGCTTCGGCCGGGTCGCGTTATCGGCAGATGCCTTGCGTTTCGGCCGCGTCGCGGCCGGAATGCTGAGATAGAAGATGCGCTTCTGTTCTGCGCGACCGCGCGCCACCGAATCCAGGATGATGCCAGCCAGCGCCAACAGGATCGACAGCAGCAGGAAGGCGAGCGACAGGATCCAGGTCGGCATGCGGGGCACCAGCCCGGTGCGGGCGTATTCGACCAGCACCGGCGTCATCAGCACGAGCCCGATCACAAGGAAGAGCGCCGAGAAGGCGGCGAAGAAGCGCAGCGGGCGCGTCTCCTTCATCAGCCGCGCAAACATCAGCAGGATGCGTGCGCCGTCGCGATAGGTGGAAAGTTTCGAGGCCGAGCCTTCCGGCCGGCGGCCGTAGTCGAGTTCCACCTCGGCCACCGGCAGCTTGAGCTGCGAGGCATGCACGCTCATCTCGGTCTCGATCTCGAACCCGCCGGAGACCGCCGGAAAGCTTTTCACGAAGCGGCGCGTGAAGACGCGGTAACCGGAAAAGATGTCGGTGAAGTCGCGCCCGAAAAGCCGCTTATAGAGGCTGTTGAAGATGCGGTTGCCGAAGGCGTGCCCGGCGCGGCCGGCGTCGTCGGTGACGCCGCGACGCGTGCCCACCACCATGTCGGCGCGTTCCGAAATCAGCGTGCCCAGCAGTTGCGGCGCATCCTCCGGCGCATAGGTGCCGTCGCCGTCGGCCATCAGATAGAGGTCCGCCTCGACGTCGGCGAACATGCGGCGCACGACGTTGCCCTTGCCCTGGCGCGGCTCGCGCACCACGGTGGCGCCGGCGGCGCGTGCCCGAGCCGCGGTCTGGTCTTTTGAATTGTTGTCATAGACGTAGATCGCCGCCTCGGGCAGCACGGCGTGGAAGCGGGTCACCACGTCGGCGATGGTCAGCTCCTCGTTGTAGCAAGGCAGCAGCACCGCGATGGAATGGCCGTCGTAGAGGCTGGGCGGCAATCGTATCTCCCCGCGAAGCGGCGGGACGAAGCGCGCCCGCATCGGCACTTTACTATTTATTGAAGCCGTTAAGGCTAGGTTTCGCGCGCGCATTTTTGCCGGAATCCTTGCCCGGACGTTCGCCATGAGCATCGACGCAATGCCTTCAGCCGCCGGCCGGACCGCCCCGCGCGGCTGGCGCGCCGATCTTTGGCTGGCGCTTGCGGCAGCTGCGGCTCTCGGGGCGCTCTACGCCGCCGGCGGCTTTGCCTCGCTCACCTATTCCGACGGCGACAATGACAGCCTGCTGCGCCTCGTCGAGGTGCGCGACTTGATCGGGGGGCAGGGCTGGTTCGACCTCCACCAGTACCGCATGGGACCGGAAGGCGGCTTCGTCTCGCACTGGTCGCGGCTGGTCGACGCGCCGATCGCCGCGATCATTCTGGTGCTGACGCCTGTACTCGGTCCGGCGATGGCGGAAACGGTGGCGATGGTGCTCTGGCCCCTGCTGATGGCCGCTGTCGCGCTGTTCTGCCTCGTTCGCGCGGCGCGTTCCCTTGGCGGCGAGCCGAGCGTCATGCCGGCGGCGGTGCTTGGCGTGCTGGCCCTGCATTTCGTCGGCGTGTTCGCCCCCGGCGCGCTCGACCACCACAATGTGCAACTCGCGCTGACGCTGGCGGTGCTGGCACTGCTGGTCGACCCGCGCGCCGCCGGCGCAGCGGGCGCCGCGGCCGCTCTTGCCACTGCCGCGATGCTGGCGGTCGGCATGGAGGTCGCGCCCTATGTAGCCGTCGCCGGCATCGTCGCCGCGCTCGACCTCGTCTGCGGCGGCGAGCGGGGTCGCCGGCTGGCGCTGGGCTTCGGCGCTGGCCTGGCCTTCGGTGCGGCGCTTGCCTTCGTTGCCACGGTGCCGGCCACCGCCTGGGGTGCCGCCCAATGCGACACCTATTCGATCGCGCAGTTCGCGCTCGTCGGCATCTCTGGCGCTGGCCTAGCGGCGATTGCCGTGCTGCCGGCGCAGATCGGCGCTCGTGGCCGGCTCGCCGCGCTGGCCGTCCTTGGCGCGGCGGTTGACGGTACGCTGGTCGCGGCCTTTCCGCAATGCCTTGCCGACCCCTACGCCGGCATGGACCCGAGGCTGAAGACCTACTGGCTCAGCGCCGTCACCGAAGCGCAGCCGCTGTGGCATATTCTTGCGACGAAACCTTCCATGGCAGTCGGCCACTATGCCACAGGTCTGCTCGGGCTGGTCGTACTGGCGCTCGGCATGAAGCGCCGCGGACTGCAGCGCCAGGACACCATCCTGGCGGCCTTCCTCGGCACCGCCATGCTTGTCGGGTTGTGGCAGGTGCGCGGCACCGTCTTTGCCACGCCGATCGCGATGATCCCGCTGGCCGGCATGGTCGCCGCGGCGCGGGCGCGCGCGGCACGCGGCGTGCCAGGTGCTGCCGTCACCATGGTGCTCGCCTGGCTGGTCTCGATCAACCTTATCTGGAATGCCGGCGCCGAGGCGCTGGCGAAGGCGCTGCCGTCCGCTCGGCAAGCCGCGACGGGGGAGCGTGGTGCGGCCGCTGCAGCCGCAGCCGGCACCTGCGAGTTTGCGCTCGACTATGACGTTGCCGCCGCGTTGCCGCCGGCGCGTATTTTGTCCGTCTCCAACCTCGGGGCGCCGCTGCTGCGTTACAGCGGTCACAGCGTGCTCGCCGGCCCCTACCATCGCAACGTCGCCGGCAACCTTGCCGCGCTCGACGCCTTCATGGGCAGCGAGGCCGATGCCAGGGCGGTGATCGCGCGCGAAGGCATCGCGTATGTCGCGCATTGCCCGGGCAATCCCGAGAGCTTCGCGCTGGCGAAATGGGCGCCGAACGGCTTCATGGCGGCGCTCATGCGCGGTGCGCCGCTGGACTGGCTGGAGCCGCTGCCCGAAACCGCCGGTAAACCGTTGAGAATCTTCCGGGTAAAGCCGCCGGCGCCGGCGCCGTAGGCATTCGCGCATGCCGCTGCGGCATGTCGCCGCACAACCTTTCCTAAACGCTTTGCTGTCAGTTTGGCCGCGTTGCCCGCCCCGTGCAGGAAAACCGATGCAAACTCTGTTTGCCACCGGCCAGTCCGCGAGAAGCGGCTCCGACCTGGCTTTCACCGACCCGCTCACCGGACTGGGCAACGAGCGCCGCTTCCATGGCAAGGTGGAGCGCGTGATTCGGGAGCGGGCGGATGATCCCGCGCCGTTCGCGATCGGAATCATCGACCTCGACGGGTTCAAGCCCATCAACGATCTGTTCGGCCGCAAGGCGGGCGACGACATCCTGGTCCAGGTTGCCCTGCGGTTGCGCGCGGCCATGGACGGGCATTCGACCGTCGCTCGCATCGGCGCCGACGAGTTCGCCTTCCTCTTCCCCCTGGTTTTCAGCGAGGAGGCTGCGGCCGAGAAGTCGCGCATGCTGATCGAGATCCTGTCGGCGCCCTACGATGTCGGCGACCGCACAGCGCGGCTTTCCGCCTCGGTCGGCTGCTCGCTCTTCTATTCGGGCGACGAAACCACCGAGAACCTCGTGCACAAGGCCGAGACCGCCCTCTACCACGCCAAGCGGTCGGGGCGCGGCCGGGTGATGGTGTTTACCCGCGAGATGGAGGAAGCCGGCAAGAAGACAACGCAACTTGAGCAGGCGCTGCGCCGCGCCGTATCCTCCGGCGAGGTCGTGCCCTACTTCCAGCCGATCATCGACCTGGAAAGCCGCGAGACGTTGGGCTTCGAGACGCTGGCGCGCTGGACCGACCGCGACATCGGCATAGTGACGCCGAGCGTATTCATTCCGATCGCCGAAGAACGCGGCATCATCGGCAGCCTGGCGCAGCTCGTGCTGCGCAAGGCGGCGGAAGCCGCCGTCCAGTGGCCCGACCACCTGTTCCTGTCGTTCAACCTCTCGCCCTCGCAGCTGGTCGACCAGAACACGGCGGCGCAGGTGCTTTCCATCCTCGACCACACCGGCTTCGATCCGCGCCGGCTTGAGATCGAGATCACCGAAACCGGCCTGATGACCGATTCCATTTCCGCCGAGAAGATCCTCAACGATCTGCGGCGCGAAGGCATCCGCATCTCGCTCGACGACTTCGGCACCGGCCAGTCGAGCCTGGGGCGCCTGCGTGAATTCCATTTCGACAAGATCAAGATCGACCGCAGCTTCGTGTCCAGCATCCTCACCGACCGGCCTTCGGAGCATATCATCCGCGCCGTTCTGTCGATGTGCCACGGGCTCGGCATCGACGTCGTGGCGGAGGGTATCGAGCAGGAAGCGCAGGCGAAGCTTCTCGTGGAGATTGGCTGCCGCGGCGGCCAGGGCTATCTGTTTGGAATGCCATCCGACGCGGACGCTACGCTTGCCGGCCTTCACCACAGCGCACGGTCACTCATGCGCGTTCGCGTCGGCTGAACTTTCCCGCCGACCTGCGGCCCGCCGGCTCTTGCTCCTTCGTCCCGCTTGCCCGATATCAGGCGCTCGCGTCGCGGCTGTCTCGGTCGCCACGCCATGCGAGGAGACCAATCCGTCATGTTGCCAGCCGCAGTCTTTCCCGATCTGAAGGGCGCCTCCGTGCTGATCACGGGCGGGGGTTCGGGCATCGGCGCGGCGCTGACCGAGGGTTTCGTTCTGCAGGGCGCCAAGGTCGCCTTCATCGATATCGACGAGGCCGCGAGCCGGGCCCTTGTGCGGCGGCTGTCGTCCAACGGCTCGCACCGACCGATGCATCTGCAGGCCGACCTCACAGACATCGACGCGGTGCGCGGCGCCTGCGCGGCGGCCGCCGACGCGCATGGCCCGATCACCGTGTTGATCAACAACGCCGCGCGCGACGACCGCCACGACATCGACGACGTGACCGTGGCCTACTGGGATGCCAACCAGGCCATCAACCTGCGCCCGCATTTCTTCACCGCGCAGGCGGTGGCGCCCGGCATGAAGGCGGCGGGCGGCGGCTCGATCATCAACATGACCTCCACCTCCTTCCTGATCAACCACCCGGACATGCCATCCTACACGGCGGCCAAGGCAGGCATCATCGGCCTGACGAAGGGGCTCGCCGGGCGGCTAGGCCGTGACCGCATCCGCGTCAACGCGGTGGCGCCTGGCTGGGTCATCACCGAGCGCCAGCAGGCGCTGTGGGTGACGGAGGAAGGACTGGCCGCGCATGTGGCCAAGCAATGCATTCCCGAAATCATGCAGCCGAGCGACATGGTCGGCGTCTGCCTGTTCCTAGCCTCCGACGCCTCACGCCTGCTCACCGCGCAGACGCTGATCGTCGACGGCGGCTTTCTCTGAAACGCCGGCGGGTGGGATCATGAGTCATGTGACGGTGTTCTGTGATCTTGCCTGCCAGCTCGGCGAGGGACCGACCTACGATCCCGCCAGCGACACCCTGTACTGGTTCGATATCCGCGAAAGCCGCCTGCTGTCGCGCGGGCCTTCCGAAAGGACTGAGATCCATCCGTTGCCGATGATGGCAAGCGCTCTGGCGGTGATCGACGACCAGCGCCAGCTGCTCCTCACCGAACAGGGTCTTTTCGTACGCGACGCCGGCACGGGAAAGCTGACTCAGCACACGCCGCTGGAGGCCGAGAAGGCGCACACGCGCTCCAACGACGCGCGCGTCCACCCCTCCGGCGCGTTCTGGATGGGCACCATGGGCAAGGGTGCGGAGCGGCATGCCGGCGCCATCTATTGGCATTTCCGGGGCGAGACGCGCGTTCTCTATCCGGGGATTTCCATCCCCAACTCGATCTGCTTTTCGCACGACGGAAGGGTCGCCTACTTCACCGACTCGGCGCGCGGCGACATCATGCGCGTAGACTGCGACCCGGTGAGCGGCCTGCCGACCAGCGAGCCGATCGTGTTTCGCGACAGCGTGTCCTCGCCGGGCGAGCCCGACGGCTCGGTCGTCGACGAGGATGGCGTGGTCTGGAACGCCCGCTGGGGCGCCGCGCGAATCGAGGCCTATTCGCCCAACGGCAGGCTGCTGCGCAGCATCGACGTGCCGGCGAGGCAGGTGTCCTGCCCTGCCTTCTTCGGCCCCAGGGCGGATCGGCTGGCCGCCACCACCGCCTGGCAGGGCTATGACGCCGCCGCCCGCGCCGCCGACCCCGATGCGGGGAGAACCTTTCTCGTCGACCTGCCTGTCAAGGGGCGTTTCGAACCGCGGGTGCTTCTATAGCCATGAACCGACCGACACTTGCCCTGGTCTACGAACCGGAGGCGCCCTGCCGCGCCCGCTTGCTGGCCGACGGCTTCCTGCCCCAGCATGCCGAGGAGATTTCCTCCTATCTCGCTCAGTCGACCGACATACTGGCCGACTTTCCGGCGCTGGAGGCCGAATGTGCGGCGCGCGGACTCCACTTCCTGCCGGTCGAGCTCGATGATGCCCCGGCCGCGTTGGGCACGCTGCGCGGCTCGCCGGCGCTGGTGTGGACCCTCAGCGACGGCATTGCCTATTTTCGCGGCAGCCTCGGGCCGTCGCTGGCCCGCCTCAACGGCCTTGCCACAATCGGCTCGGACGATTCCGTCTTCGCGCTCTGCCAGGACAAGTTCCGCTCCGGCGCGGTGCTGCAGGCGCTCGGCCTGCCGGTGCCGCCGGCGGGGCTGGCGCGCAACGGCCGCTTCCTCGCCGAGCCGGTTGCCTCGGCGTCCGGCTATTTCGTCAAGCCGAATCGGCTCGGCTCGAAGGTCGGCATCTGGCCGGATTCGCGCTGCTCGACACCCGACGAGGCGCTCGAGCTCAGCCGGCGCATCTATGTGGCGTACCGCGACGACGCGGTGGTCCAGCCCTATGTGCCCGGCCGCAATGCGCGTGCCAGCTTTCTGGCGATCGACCCACAGGCAGGCGCCGAGGTGCTGGGCATCGCCTTCGTCGATTCCGGCGGCGATTTCCAGACGATGACCGACAGCCTTGCGCTCTACGGGGACACCGGCGCGGCGGCGAAGAACGAAGGCCGCTATGCCGAACCGGTGCTGACGCCTGTGGACCACAGCCAGCCTGAGGCGGCGGCCACCATCCGCCGCATCGCCGTGCGGATGATGAGCGCGCTCGGCCTGCGCGATGTGTTTTCCATGGACCTGCGCATCGAAGAAAACGGCAAGGTGCACCTCATCGAATTCGAGGTGTCGCCCGGCCTGCCCTGCTTCGATTTTCGAGCCTACTGCCGCGACCGCTGGTCGCTCGCCCTGGCGGCCGCCATGGCCGAAGCAGCGGCGCGCCGAGTCTCCGCGCTATAGGCTTGCCATGCAGATCTTGGTGTGGCCGGAACTGATGAAGCCGAGTTCCCGGGCCGCCGCCTTCGATACGTCAATGACGCGGCCGCGAATGAACGGTCCGCGGTCGTTGATGCGCACGACAACTGTCTTGCCGTTGCGCTGATTGGTGACCTTCACCTTGGTGCCGAACGGCAGGCTGCGATGAGCGGCGGTGAGGGAGGCGGGGTTCATCCTTTCGCCTGACGCCGTGCGCGATGTGAGCGCGTACCAGGAGGCGGAGCCGCACTGTCCGGCGGAGGCGGGGAGGGCGAGCACCATCATAACGGTGGTTGCAATAAGTGTCGCGGCCAGCGGCCGGGCGAATTCCACCATGAACATGTACTCCAACTGTTAACCATACCCGCCGCCTAAGTGGAATTGAGGCACCGAAGGCGGCAGAACATAGGCGGAATCGTGGCGTTCCAACACGTTTGAAAACACCGAGTCACACAACGTCAGTGATGCCGTTGCTCTGCTTGGAGCTCTTCCTAGCCATTGCTTCGGATCGACTTGAAGTCATATCGAGCCCTCTCCGAGGAACTTTCGGTATGGCTCTGCTTGGATTCGGAAGGGGATCCGCAGCCCTCGAGGTCGACGACCGTCGGCCGGAAAACCGGCACGGCATGCGAACAATGCCTGGCAACAGCAGGTTGCAGTCGGGTCGTAAGCTACCATTCGCCCTGCCAACCCACCCCCGGGCCTATGGTGTTCAAACCTGCCCGACGCTTCAGGCTCCTTAGGGAGAATGCGTCATCGCCGGCCCGAAACCGAGCTGACATATCTTCGCCTGTGCGATGGTGACGATTGACGCTGCGATGCTCTATCGTCGCGGCGGGCGGCTTGGCAATCGCGCGAACACGCCCGCGGGGGCGAGGCAGCGAGCGTGAATAAACCGGAACCGGTCGAGCCAACATTCGACTTCGTGATCGTCGGCGCCGGCACGGCGGGCTGTGTCCTTGCCAACCGGCTGACCGCTTCCGGGCGCTATTCGGTGCTGCTCCTGGAAGCCGGCGGCCGCGACGACTGGATCTGGTTCCACATTCCGGTGGGCTACCTCTACGCGATGGGCAATCCGCGCGCCGACTGGTGCTACAAGACCGAGCCGGAGCCGGGCTTGAATGGGCGCGCGATCGGCTACCCGCGCGGACGCGTGGTCGGCGGCTGCTCCGCTATCAACGGCATGATCTACATGCGCGGCCAGGCGGCCGACTACGACCACTGGCGCCAGCTCGGCAATGCGGGCTGGGGCTGGGAGGACGTGCTGCCCTATTTCCGCCGCAGCGAGGACCGCGACGGCCCGGACGATGCGGCGCACGGCAAGGGCGGCGAATGGCGCGTCGAGCGGCTACGGCTTTCCTGGAAGGTGCTCGACCTCTTTCAGGACGCGGCCGAGGAGTTCGGCATCCCGCGCACCAGCGACTTCAACTGCGGCAGCAACGAGGGCACCGGCTACTTCGAGGTCAACCAGCGCCGTGGCAGGCGCTGGTCGGCCGCCCGCGGCTTTCTGAAGCCGGCGCTGAGCCGCAACAATCTGACGCTGTGGACGGACGCGCAGGCGACCAGGCTGTTGACCGAAGGCGGCCGGATCGTTGGGCTGGAACTGCGCCACCAGGGCCGGATGAAGACGGTTCGGGCTGGCCGCGAAGTGATCCTCTCGGCCGGCGCGGTGAACTCGCCGCATCTGCTGCAGCTTTCCGGCATCGGCGACCACGCGCTGCTGAGCGCACACGGCATACCGGTGGTGCGGGCAATGCCGGGTGTAGGCGAGAATCTGCAGGACCACCTGCAACTGCGCATGATCTTCGGCATCGAGGGCCTGCCGACGCTCAACATCACCGCCAACCGCCTCTCCGGCAAGGCACGCATGGCGCTGCAATATGCCTTCGCACGGCGCGGCCCGATGACCATGGCGCCCTCGCAGATGGGCGGCTTTACGCGCTCCGGGCCGGAATACGAGACACCCAACATCGAGTTCCACGTCCAGCCGCTCAGCCTCGACCGCTTCGGCGAACCGCTGCACCGCTATCCCGCCTTTACGGCCACCGCGTGCAACCTGCGCCCGCAGAGCCGGGGCTCCATCCGGCTGAAGAGCGCCGACCCCTTCGCGGCGCCCGCCATCCAGCCGCGCTACCTCGAGCAGGAGGCGGACCGTCGGGTCGCCGTGGACGCAATAAAGCTGACCCGCCGCATCGTGCTCGAGAGCCGCGCCTACAAGCCCTACAACCCGCGCGAACTGAAACCGGGACCGGCCTTCGCCACCGACGAGGAAATCGCGCGGGCGGCCGGCGACATCGGCACGACCATCTTCCACCCCGTCGGCACGTGCAGGATGGGCAATGACCCGGCTGCCGTGGTCGATGCAAGGCTGCGGCTGCGCAGCCTGGACGGCCTGCGAATCGCCGACGCCTCCATCATGCCGACGATTACCTCCGGCAACACGAGTTCGCCGACGGTGATGATCGCGGAGAAGGCGTCGGCCATGATTCTCGAGGATGCCGCGGCTGCGTAACCTCTGGCGCTTGCTGGGCTGACAAAAAACGCCCGCGGAACCTTATTCAGGCGCCGCGGGCGTAGAGCCACCCTTCGGTGGTTTCGCCTCTTACTGGCCGCCGAGGCTGTCCGCGATCTGCTTCTCGATCTTGCTGAGGTTGAAGGACCCGGGCGACTGGCTCGGCGGATAGTCGACCATGGTCTTCAGGAACTGCGCTGCCAGGGCCTGGATCGGAGCAATGACGTAGGGCCGGTCCAGGAACCAGTCGTTGTAGGTGTTTGCGTTGTGCTGGGCCTTCTCGAACGGGTCACGCCGCAGGTTGAACAGGAGCGGGACGCGCAGTTCGGTGAAAGGCTCGCGCCAGACCCCAAAGGCCTCGCCGCGATTTTCCAGGAACACGGCCTTCCAGTCGTCGTAGCGGGCCGCGACCACCTGGCCGTCGTCGTTGACGTACCAGAACTCGTGGCGCGGATCGCCGCCTTTGCCCTCGAGGTAGTCGAGCTGGTTGTAGCCGTCGATATAGTTGCGGTAATGGCGGCCGTTCAGGTCGACGCCGGTCCGGAGTTGCTCCTTGATGTCCGGATTGCCCGCGATCGCGGAGAACGTCGGCAGCCAGTCCTCGTGGCTGACGATGCCATTCAGCGTCTTGTTCTCGGGGAAATGTCCAGGCCAGCGCACGAAGGCCGGCACCCGATAGGCCCCTTCCCAGTTCGAATTCTTCTCGCTGCGGAACGGCGTCGTGCCCGCATCCGGCCAGGTGTTGTAGTGCGGGCCGTTGTCGGTCGAATACATGACCACGGTGTTGTTTGCGATCCCGAGTTCGTCGAGCAGCTTCAGAAGCTGACCGACATTCATGTCGTGCTCGACCATGCCGTCGGAATATTCGTCGCTGTTCGGGCCGGCGATATTCTTGTGCTCGGCGCGCACATGGGTGCGGAAATGCATGCGCGTTCCGTTCCACCACACGAACCATGGCTTGCCCGCCGCGTTTTGGCGCTTGATGAAGTCGGAGGCGGCCGCGACGGTCTCGTCGTCGATGGTCTCCATGCGCTTCTTGGTGAGCGGGCCAGTGTCCTCGATCTTCTGGGTTCCGTCGGGATTGGCCCAGGTGTGCAGCACCCCCCGTGGCCCGAAACGCTGCAGGAACGTCTGGCCATTGGCGAGAACCATGTCCTTCGGGTAGTCGCGGTTTTCCGGCTCCTCCTCGGCGTTGAGGTGGTAGAGGTTGCCAAGGAACTCGTCGAAGCCGTGCATCGTCGGCAGGTGTTCGTCGCGGTCGCCCTGGTGGTTCTTGCCGAACTGGCCGGTGGCGTAGCCCTCGCTCTTCAGCACAGTCGCCATGGTGACGTCGGTCTTCTGCCAGCCTTCGGCGGCGCCGGGCAGGCCGACCTTGGTCATGCCGGTGCGCACCGGCACGTTGCCGCCGATGAAGGCGGCGCGCCCGGCAGTACAGCTCTGCTGGGCATAATAGTCCGTGAATGACAGGCCCTGGTCGGCGATGCTGTCGATGTTGGGCGTCTGGTAGCCCATCATGCCGCGGTTGTTGTGGCTGATGTTCCAGGTGCCGATGTCGTCACCCCAGATGACCAGGATGTTGGGCTTCTGCGCGTCCTGCGCAAAAGCTGCCGTGCCGAACGCGAGTGCGAACGCCGCCGCAAAGGCTAGTCGTCTCATGTGACCGTATCCTCCTTCCACGATGCCCCCTCGGTCGGTGAATTGACCGGCCACCCGGGACTTCGATCGTGCATAATTGCGCGCGACCGCCTAAGGTGGTCGCCGCCGCGCACAAACCGTCACGTCGGATCCTCGACGACCCGACCTGCGGAATACCCCGATGGCGTCGGCAATGTAGAGGCAACCCGCGACCGGGACTTGATCAGTTGATGGAGTTCGCAGACATTTTGGCAGGGGCCCATGCGTGAGGCCCGCGGCAAGCTTGACGAGGCGCTGGCTGTCCTCTCCGGGCGGGGCTGGTTTTCGGAACGTTCGCCCGAATTGCGCGCAGCGCTGACACGCATGGCGCGCGTGCGCGACTATGCGGCCGGGGAGCCGCTGTATCTGCACGGGGATGAGCCCGACGGACTCTACGCGCTGGTGAGCGGAGGGCTGGACCTCGCCATACCGCGCGCCGACGGGCTGGAGATCACCGCCCATCGCGCCGACCCGGGCTACTGGATCGGCGACCTGGCGCTGATTTCGGGACAGACCCGGCTGGTGTCGGTCGTCGCGGCCCTGCCCTCCCGCGTCGTCCACGTACCCAATCGGCCGCTGGAGAAACTGCTGGAGACCGAGCCCCGCTTCTACAAGGAGTTATACGCCCTTACCTACGCCAATTTCAGCCTGACGCTGAGACTGCTGGCCAACCTCACGACCAGCCCCTCGGAAGCGCGGGTGGCGCTGCGGCTACTCATGCAGGAGGAGAGTTCGAGCGGCGGTGTGAGCATCTCCCAGGCCAAGCTCTCGCAGCTCGTCGCGCTGTCGGCCCCGACGCTGCAGCGCGTCATGCGGCGCCTGCAGGAAGATCGCCTGATCGAGGTCGGCTACGGCCATATCCGAATTCTCGACCGGCAGGGGCTTTTGTCGCTGTGCAACAGTGCGGCGCGGGCGTAACCATCCAGACAATCGAGGACTGCTTCGCCGTCCCGCGCTTGCGGACCGGCGCGACCGGCCGTTCAGCTGTGTGCGAAAATGTCGACGTCTTCCCAGCCCCAGAGATCGAGCCGGGCGCGGGTCGGCAGGAAGCGGAAGCACGCTTCCGCCTCGTTCCAACGGCCGTCGCGCTTCAAACGCTGCGTGAGCACGTCGCGCAGGCGGTGCAGGTAGAGCACATCCGAGGCGGCGTATTCCAACTGCTCCGGGGTAAGAGTGTCGGCAGCCCAGTCCGACGACTGCTGGACCTTCGACAGCCCGATGCCCAGAAGTTCGACGCACAGGTCCTTGAGGCCGTGGCGGTCCGTATAGGTGCGCGAAAGCCGCGAGGCGATCTTGGTGCAGAACACCGGCTGTGCCATCACTCCGAAAGCATGGAAAAGGACCGCGATGTCGAAGCGGCCGTAGTGAAACAGCTTGGTGACGGACGGATCGGAAAGCAGCGCCACAAGATTGGGCGCCTGTGTCTGGCCGGGATCGATCTGCACGATGTCGGCAGTGCCGTCGCCGGGCGAAAGCTGGACGACGCAGAGGCGGTCGCGATGCGGCTTCAGGCCGAGCGTTTCGGTGTCGATCGCGACGGTATCGACCCGATAGTGCGACAGGTCCGGAAGGTCGTTGCGGTGGAAGCGTATGGTCATGAATTTTTCCCCCTGCGGACCGGCCGGCATGCGATGGCTGTGTAATCGCCAGGACCGCCATGATGCAACGGCTCCTTGGGGCCGACATCCGGCCGGCGCCCCGAAACTGGCGACACCGTAGTGGCCGCGCCGCGAAACGAAAAGGCCATCCAAGCTGACTTGGCGGCAGACCAAAAAATGGACATCGCCCACGGAAAAAATTGCCGCCGTGGTGGAGGGGGTACCACGGCGGCATTGCTTTAATGGTGCGGCAGCCCGGAGAGGGGGGATAGGCTGCCGCAGCGTCCGGATCAGGCGGGGGACGGGCCTTTCGCCGGACTCGGCGTTCAATGCCGATGACCGCTATTTGTGTTTCCGAACGTGGCGATTCAAGGGCACCAATATTACAAGTTCGTAACGAACCCGTGAGGCGGGTTTGCCGGCGCCAATGTCAAGAGAGCCGCCGGGCGAAGGCCTTTCCATTGGACAGCTACCGGCCTGCGCGGTACCTCTGGCCGCCATGAAAAAGGGCGACCATCTCTTCCTCGTCGACGGCTCCGGCTACATCTTCCGGGCCTATCATGCGCTGCCGCCGCTGAACCGCAAATCCGACGGCCTGCCGACCAACGCCGTGCTCGGCTTCTGCAACATGGTGTGGAAGCTGATGCGTGACGCGCGCAACACGGATGTCGGTATCGTCCCCACCCATTTCGCGGTGATCTTCGACTATTCGTCAAAAACCTTCCGCAACCAGCTCTACCCCGAATACAAGGCCAACCGGTCCGCGCCGCCTGAGGATCTGATCCCGCAGTTCGGGCTGATCCGCACGGCGACCCGCGCCTTCGGCCTGCCCTGCGTCGAGATGGAGGGTTTCGAGGCCGACGACCTGATCGCCACCTATGCGCGGCTTGCCTGCGAGGCCGGCGGGGACACCACCATCATATCCTCCGACAAGGATTTGATGCAGTTGGTCGGCGCTTCGGTCGCCATGTACGACCCGATGAAGGACAAGCAGATCGGCATCCCCGAGGTCGTCGAGAAGTGGGGCGTGCCGCCCGAGAAGATGATCGATCTGCAGGCCATGACCGGCGACTCGGTCGACAACGTGCCGGGCATTCCCGGCATCGGCCCGAAGACGGCGGCGCAGCTGCTCGAACAGTATGGCGACCTCGACACGCTGCTTGCGCGCGCCAGCGAGATCAAGCAGGAGAAGCGCCGCGAGACGATCATCGCCAACGCCGACAAGGCGCGCATTTCCCGTGACCTGGTGCGGCTGGAAGACAAGGTGCCGGTGGCCGAGGGGCTGGACGATTTCACCCTGCAGCCGCCGGACGGGCCGAAGCTGATCGGTTTCCTGAAGACGATGGAGTTTTCGACCCTCATCCGCCGCGTCGCCGAGGCGACCGGCACGGACGCGGCCGAGATCGCCCCGCTGCCGGTGGAGGTCCAGTGGGGCGCGGATGCGCACGGCCCCGACATGGGCGCGGGAGCCCTAGAGGGGGACGTGCCTCCGCAGGCAACGGCGAGCATCGCCTCGGGAGGCACTGCCCGGACGACTGGCGCGTCGTCGGCGGCCCTGGTACGCGCAGCTTTGTCGAACGGCGCCTCGTCGAAGGCCGACGGCGCCGTCGTCACGCCCGCCGAGCTCGCCGCCGCCCGGGCCACTGCCGCCGCGTCGGCGAAATTCGACCCCGCCGGCTATGCCTGCATCCGCGACGCCTTGGCGCTGGCAGCCGTCATCGCCGAGGCCAGGGAAGCCGGCGTGGTGGCGTTCAAGGTGCGCGGCAGCTCCGCCGACCCGATGCTCGCCGAACTGCACGGCGTGGCGCTGGCGACGGCACCCGGCCGCGCGGCCTATGTGCCGCTCGCCCACAGGAGCGGCGCCGGCGACCTGCTTGGTGGGGGCGCCCTCGAGGGCCAGGTGCCTGTGCGCGAGGCGCTAACGCTGCTAAGGCCGCTACTGGAAGATCCAGCGGTCCTGAAGGTCACGCATGACGGTAAGGCCGACCTGGTCGTCATGCAGAGGCACGGCATCGAGATGTCATCGCACGACGATGTCATGCTGATCTCCTACGTACTGGATGGTGGCACGCAGGGCGGCCACGATGCCGCGTCGCTGTCGGAAAGATGGCTCGGCCACGTGCCGATGTCGTTCAAGGACCTGGCCGGCAGCGGACGGAGTGCTGTGGGTTTTGACCTTGTGCCGCTGGAGCGCGCCTCCCCGTTCGCGAGCGAAGGCGCAGACATAGCGCTGCGTCTCTGGGAGGTGCTCAAGCCTCGCCTCGTCTCCAAGGGCCTTGTTTCAGTTTACGAGCGGCTGGAGCGGCCGCTGGTGCCGGTGCTGGCCCGCATGGAGCAGCGCGGCATATCCGTCGACCGGCAGATCCTGTCGCGACTGTCCGGCGAACTGGCGCAGGGTGCGGCACGGCTGGAGGACGAAATCTACCAGCTTGCCGGCGAGACATTCACGATCGGGTCGCCCAAGCAGCTGGGCGACATCCTGTTCGGCCGCATGGGCTTGCCGGGTGGGACCAAGACCAAGACCGGGCAATGGTCGACCACCGCGCAGGTGCTGGAGGAATTGGCTGCGGAAGGCTACGAGCTACCCCGAAAGATCGTCGACTGGCGGCAGATGACCAAGCTGAAGTCCACCTACACCGACGCGCTGCCGGGCTACATCCACCCCGATACGAAGCGCGTCCACACCTCCTATGCGCTCGCCGCCACCACCACCGGCCGGCTCTCCTCCTATGAGCCCAACCTGCAAAACATCCCGGTGCGCACCGCCGAGGGGCGAAAGATCCGCACCGCCTTCATCGCCGAGAAGGGCAACAAGCTGATTTCGGCCGACTACAGCCAGATCGAGCTGCGCGTTCTTGCCCATGTCGCGGAAATTCCGCAGCTGCGGCAGGCGTTTGCCGACGGCATCGACATCCATGCAATGACTGCCTCGGAGATGTTCGGCGTGCCGGTGGCGGGCATGCCGGCGGAAGTGCGCCGGCGCGCCAAGGCGATCAATTTCGGCATCGTCTATGGCATCTCCGCCTTCGGACTCGCCAACCAGCTGTCGATCCCACGCGAGGAGGCCAGCGACTACATCAAGCGCTATTTCGAGCGCTTCCCGGGAATCCGCGACTACATGGATGCGACCAAGGCGTTCGCGCGCGAAAACGGCTACGTCGAGACCATCTTCGGACGGCGCGCCCACTATCCCGAGATCCGTTCGTCGAACCCCTCGATCCGCGCATTCAACGAACGCGCGGCCATCAACGCTCCGATCCAGGGGTCGGCCGCCGACATCATCCGTCGCGCCATGGTGAAGATGGACGCTGCACTGGAGAAGGGCGGACTGGCAGGGACCCGCATGCTGCTCCAGGTGCACGACGAACTGGTGTTCGAGGCGCCCGAGGGCGAGGTCGAGGCGGCGATGCCGGTCATCCGCGAGGTGATGGAGAACGCCGCGATGCCGGCGCTCGCCATGCGCGTGCCGCTCAGGGTCGATGCGCGCGCGGCCAGCAACTGGGAAGAGGCGCACTGACTTGACGGAAAGGTCGAGCAAGACGGTTCAAAGCGTCTCCGATATGTCCTAACATAAGCTGGATACATCGGTACTGCGGGTCGGGAGCAGCCCATGTCGCAAGCCTATATGTCGCCGGCGGTATTTGCCTACTGGGTGGCGGAGGAGGGGCTCCCGACCAAGGGCGGCAAGGTCCGACTCAACCGATACATGTCGGCCTCGGACAGCAACGGCGGCTCCTACACGTCGCAGGATCTGCTCGCCAAGCTCCGTCCCCTGATGCAGAAGACGCACAGCGAGCCGGCCTTCCAGAACTACATCCGCATCGGCATGGGCCAAGGCTACATCAACGACTTCATAAACCTGTGGAACTGGATGTTCGACCACCTGGCGGAGGTCCGCACGCTGAAGGTGCAGACCTACAAGGTCGAGAAGAACAAGGATGCCGACGGTTACACCAAGATTCCGGGAAAGATCCTCGATCTTGCGCAGGTGTTCCGTGATGGTCGTCCGTTCACCGAGGCAATGGGCGAACTCGTCGACAACGGTTGCTTCGGTTGGGATTGCATAGGGTTCGTCAGCCAGTACCTGATCACCATCAGCCATATCAACGAATATCCCAGCTGGAAATCGGACCAGTTCCTGACCAACGGCAAGTTCACGCCAGTCAAGTCGCTTGCCGAAATCGAGCCATGCTGCGTGCTGGTGTTCGGGGACTGGCACATCGTGCTCGTCAACCTGGTCGACTATATCCAGACGGACGATCAGAAGGGCCTCATCACCGCGAAGGTGTCGGTGTCGCAGAGCTATACCGGCGGTCCGCACACGCGCTACGACCGCATCCTGACGCAGGCGAAGAGCGGCGGCTCTGTGGTTACGCAGACCGGCGTCCTGGACAACCAGGCGCAATGCATAGTCGGCAAAAATGCCGACATCAACGTGTACTACCTGCCTTCGATGGCCGATTGAAGCGCGGCGCGATCTTTCAGGTTCATTCAGGTTCGCTTCCTGCGCTGAGCATACTTTAGCCCGCCGAGGGAACCCGGCATTTCTGGCAGGTGCCGCGAAACTCGATGACCGCCTTGCTGGCGACGAAGCCGGTCTGGTGCAGCCATTCCTGCATCGGCTCGCCGACCTCGGCATCGGACATCTCGCTCACCTGGCCGCAGCCGTCGCAGATGGCGAAGGCGGTCATCGGGTGGGCATGGTCATGCGGCTCGGCGCAGGCGACGAAGGCGTTCAGGCTCTCCAGGCGATGGACGAATCCGCCCTTCATCAGCGTGTCGAGCGCGCGATAGACCTGCAGCGGCGCGCGAAAGCCGTTGTCGCGCAGCTGGTCGAGCAGCGCATAGGCACTGAGCGGGCCGGACGCGGCCTCGAGGCGCTCCAGCACCTGAGCCTGATTCTTTGTCAGCGCCTCACGGGCGGTCATCCCTGGCCTTTCCTCATGGTGCCGATATGGCGACAAGCGTCGCCATTTGCTAGCGCCGGCGGCAGCCGATGGCAACCGGAGGCGCGTCCGGTGGGCGACGGCGAGGGCAGGCCGCCCGAAGCGCCGGGCATAGGCGCATCCGGCTCGCTTGCCGCGCCAATTCGCATTCGACATGCGCCGCCGGCGTCGCTATATGCCGGCAATCGCATCCAATCCCTGAAAAGACATGGCCGAGACTATCGAACAGGCGGTGGCGCGCCGCCGCACTTTCGCGATCATCGCGCATCCGGACGCCGGCAAGACGACGCTGACCGAGAAGCTGCTGCTGTTCGGCGGGGCCATCCAGCTTGCCGGCGAGGTCAAGGCCAAGAAGGATCGCATGAACACGCGCTCCGACTGGATGAAGATCGAGCGCGAGCGCGGCATATCGGTCGTAACCTCGGTGATGACCTTCGAATACGGCGACAACGTCTTCAACCTGCTCGACACGCCGGGCCACGAGGATTTCGCCGACGACACTTATCGCACGCTATCTGCGGTGGACAGCGCGGTCATGGTGATCGACGCGGCAAAAGGCATCGAGCCGCGGACCCTGAAACTGTTCGAAGTGTGCCGGCTGCGCGACATCCCGATCGTCACCTTCGTCAACAAGATGGACCGCGAGGCGCGCAACACCTTCGAGATTCTCGACGAGATCGAGGCGAAGCTGGCGCTCGACACCGCGCCGATCACCTGGCCCATCGGCCAGGGCAAGACCTTTTCGGGCACCTACCACCTGGCCGAGAACGCGGTGCGCCAGTCCGACGAGCAGGTCGAGCGCGTGAAGGTCAACGGTCCGGACTCCAACCGCGTCGCCGGCCTGCTGCCGGATAATGAGCGCGAGACCTTCGTCGAGGAGCTGGAACTCGCGCGGGAGGCGTGCAAGCCGTTCGACCTCGACGCCTTTCGCGAAGGCCATTTGACGCCGGTCTATTTCGGCTCGGCGCTGCGCAATTACGGCGTCCGCGACCTCATCGAAGGCCTTGGCGCCTTCGCTCCGCCGCCGCGCGACCAGGAGGCGGATGCCCGCACCATCCACGCGACCGAACCAGACATGAGCGCGTTCGTGTTCAAGATCCAGGCCAACATGGACCCCAACCACCGCGACCGCATCGCCTTCGTGCGCGTCTGCTCCGGCGAGTTGAAGCGCGGCATGAAGGCGAAGCTCGTGCGCACCGGCAAGCCGATGAGCCTGTCGGCGCCGCAGTTCTTCTTCGCCCGCAGCCGCATCACCGCCGACGAGGCCTATGCCGGCGACGTGGTCGGCATTCCCAACCACGGCACGCTGAGGATCGGCGACACGCTGACCGAGGGCGAGGATATTTTGTTCCGCGGCGTGCCCAACTTCGCACCGGAAATTCTGCGCCGCGTACGCCTCGGCGACGCCATGAAGGCGAAGAAGCTGAAGGAGGCGCTGCAGCAGATGGCCGAGGAAGGCGTGGTGCAGCTGTTCCAGCCGGACGACGGCTCGCCTGCCATCGTCGGCGTGGTCGGCGCGCTGCAGCTCGACGTGCTGAAGGAGCGGCTCAACGCCGAATACACGCTGCCGGTCGACTTCGAACTTGCGCGCTTCACGGTCTGCCGCTGGATCTCGGCCGACAGCGCGATCGAGCTGCAGCGCTTCATCGACACGCATCGCGGCGACATCGCCCGCGACCTCGACGGCGACCCGGTGTTCCTCGCACCGCACGGCTTCGGCCTCAACTACGAGGCCGAACGCTGGAAGCAGATCCGCTTCGACGCAGTGAAGGATTATCAGGTGCGCGAAGCGGCTTGAGCTGGTCGTCCCGAGTCTACCGGCGCGGGCGCGCGTCGTGCTAGGCTTGCTTGCGCCAGCCGGTTTCCTGAGGTTCGCATGAAAAAACTGCTAGCAACGCTTGCCCTTTGCGCCTTTTCAGAAAGCGCCTTTGCCACAACGATCAGCTTCGAGCTGCCGGGGTCGGAGCCAGCGGAAACGATCGCGGCGCAGTACGACTGCAAGGGCAAGAAAGTGTCGGCGACCTACATCAATGCCGGCTCAAATTCGCTGGCGGTTCTGGATCTCGGCGGCGACATCGTGGTGACCGTCAACGTGCTCTCGGGTTCGGGCGCGCGCTATGCCGGCCAGCAGTACATCTGGTGGACCAAGGGCAACGAGGCCGATCTCTACGACGTCACTCAAGGCGAGGAAGCTCCCGGCGTCCACTGCACGCCGGCCGGCTAAGGCCATGGGTCAGGGGCACGCGAGCCCGCGGCCGAGGCGTGGGCGGGATGGCATGACGCTGACCGAGGAACTGGTCGCGCTCTGCGAGCGGCCGGTCGAGGCTCCCTCGCCGACGGAACTGCCGGAAATGCTCACCGAAGCCGAGCACGCGGCGCTGGCCGATCGTCTGTTCGACGAAAGCCAGGGCGGGCCGCTGTGGGTGTTCGCCTATGGATCGCTGATCTGGAACCCGGTCTTCGCCGCGGAAGAGGAGCGGTTGGCAAACGCGCCCGGCTGGCATCGGTCGTTCTGTATCGAACTCGACAGCTGGCGCGGCACGCCCGAGCAGCCGGGCCTTATGATGGCGCTCGACTTTGGCGGCGTCTGCCACGGCGTCGCCTACCGCATCGCCGACGAGAGACGGCGCGAGGCGATCGAGGCGCTGACCGACCGCGAGGTCGGACCGCGCGACTCGATCGACGCGATCCGCTGGATCAGGGTCAACGCACGCGGCGAGGCGATCCGCGCGCTGGTGTTCTGGGCGGCGCCGCGTGGACCCTACGTTCGCCGCAAGCTGCCGCTCGACCAGGTGGCGCATGTGCTGGCGCGCGCCTGCGGCCACATGGGCTCGGGCGCGGCCTATCTCTACCGGACCGTTGCGAAGCTCGACGAGCACGGCATCCGCGACCGCAATCTCTGGCGGCTGCAGCAGATGGTCGCCGAGGAGATCCGCTTGGTGCATGGGCACGCACGGTAGCCGCAGCGCCCGAACCGCGCCGTGATCCTAACTCACCGTCGACGCTGGCCCGACGAAGTCAGTTCCCGCCGGCAACGAAAATTAGGTGGCTGGTTCTCCAATTGCCCGCCGTTTGGTCTATCATGCCGGCCACGCCGACATGATCGGTGATATTCGACGGAAGGCTACACAGGGAGACCGCCATGGGCTTGCGCATCAACGATACCGCACCGGACTTCACGGCCGAGACCACGCAGGGCCCGGTTCACTTCCACGAGTGGATCGGCGACGGCTGGGCCGTGCTGTTCTCGCATCCGAAGAACTTCACGCCGGTCTGCACGACCGAGTTGGGCACCATGGCCGGCATCGCGCCGGAATTCGCCAAGCGCAACGTCAAGATCATCGGCATTTCCGTCGATCCGGTCACCAGCCACGACAAGTGGAAGGCCGACATCAAGGTGGCCACCGGCCACGACGTGAACTATCCGCTGATCGGCGACCGCGACCTGAAGATTGCAAAGCTCTACGACATGCTGCCCGCCGAGGCCGGCGACACGTCGGAGGGCCGCACGCCCGCCGACAACGCGACGGTGCGCTCGGTCTACGTCATCGGCCCGGACAAGAAGATCAAGCTGGTGCTGACCTATCCGATGACCACCGGCCGCAACTTCGAGGAGATCCTGCGCGCCATCGATTCCATCCAGCTCACCGCCAAGCACAAGGTGGCGACGCCGGCGAACTGGAAGCAGGGCGAGGACGTCATCATCACCGCGGCTGTCAGCGACGACGAGGCCACCCAAAAGTTCGGCGGCTTCGACCGCATCCTGCCCTATCTGCGGAAGACGAAGCAGCCGTCGGCCTGATCCCTGGGCCCCGCGCCATGGTCGATCGCGAGCGCCTCGACGCTCTGGTCGACTGGATGGTCGACGGCGCGCGGCCGAGCGCCAGCGCCCACCAGATCATCGACGCCATCTGCAAGGGCCTGATGGCGTCCGGCGTCCCGGTGGACCGCTTCGCGCTGTTCATCTACACACTGCATCCGAACATCGCCGGCCGGCGCTTCACCTGGACGCCGAAGGACGGCGTGACGATGTCGCAGGGCAAGGTCGGCCTGTTCTCGACCGACGAGTACCTGCACAACCCGCTGCCGGGCGTTGTTTCGAGCCGGCAGCCGCTGCGCCGGCGCCTGGCCGATCCCGACTGCCCGAATGACTACATCATCATCGACGAGCTGCGCGCCGACGGCTTCACCGACTATCTCGCGCAGCCGCTGGTCTACACCACCGGAGAGACCAACGCGGCGAGTTGGTCGTCCAAGGCGCCGGACGGCTTTTCCGACGAGGCCATAGCGGCGCTGCAGCGGGTCAATCCGGCACTGGCGAGGCTGACGGAAACCTACCTGCTGCGCCTCAACGCCGCGAGCCTGCTTTCGACCTATGTCGGGCACAACAGCGGCGACCAGATTCTGCGTGGCCGAGTGCATCGCGGCGATGGCGAGGAGATCGACGCCGCGATGCTTTTCGCCGACATCGTCGGCTTCACGACGCTCTCCAACGCGATGGCCGGGCCGGAAATCGTCGCCATGCTGAACGGAACCTTCGACCTCCTGGTGCCGCCGGTCGAAACGCGCGGCGGGGAGATCCTGAAATTTCTCGGCGACGGCTTTTTCGCGATCTTCGGGCTCGCCGGTGGGGCAAGGTCGGCGGTGTCGGCCGCCTGTGGTGCGGTGGCCGAGGGAGAGGCTGCACTCGCGGCCTCGCCGATCGGCGCGACGGTCTCGATCCGCTCGGCGGTGCATGTCGGCCGCTTCCACTACGGCAATGTCGGCGGCGCGAACCGGCTCGACTTCACGGCGATCGGCGCGCCGGTCAACTACGCGGCGCGGCTACTGGCCGCGGCTTCCGCGCTTTCCTGCCCGCGGGTGATTTCACAGACTGCCGCGGCCGAACTCGACGGCGCCGCGCACCAGGTTGGAGAACTCGCCTTCAAGGGATTTTCCGGCCTGCACCCTGTCTACACATATTGACGAACATATCGATCCCTATCCAGCGGAAAACCTGAACATCGCAGTTTAGAATAGTTCTAAACTATTGATCCTGTTTGCTTTTTCATCCGATTCCCGTTGACAAAGCCACTCTCGCTGCTTTTAAGGAGGGCGTGCGGAGACGCACGGCCTTTGATGACCGGGCCTTGAACTCCGACGATTGGAGGGGCGCATGAAGTGGTGCCGGACCGGCGCCTCGCTCCCTTTTTTCGCCGGCATGGGGATGGCAGTGGTCGCCAGGGCGGCCGGCGGCTCCAGCCAGCGAGGGAGTATTCATGATCAGGCACCTGACACTCACGCGCGGACAGGCGCGTATCGCCGCGGTCGGCGCAACCGCGCTGCTGACGGCGGCGATCTTCGTGCTGACCGCCAAGGCCGACGCGGACCCCAAGGCGGTGGTGAAAACCTACACCGACATCGCGCTTGCCGGCTACGAGGGTTCACTCACCACGGCCAAGGCGCTGCAGGCGGCGGTCGACGCGCTGATCGCCAAGCCGTCGCAGGAGACGCTTGACGCGGCCCGCAGGGCCTGGAAGGCGGCGCGCATCCCCTACCAGCAGACAGAGGTGTTCCGGTTCGGCAATGCCATCGTCGACGACTGGGAAGGTCGCGTGAACTCCTGGCCGCTCGACGAAGGCTTGATCGATTATGTCGACAAGAGCTACGGCGCCGAGTCCGACGAGAATTCGCTCTACACCGCCAACGTCATCGCCAATCCGTCGATCGAGATCAACGGCACCAAGGTCGACGCCACCAACCTGACGCCGGAGTTTTTGTCCGGCACGCTGCAGGAGGCCGGCGATGTCGAGGCAAACGTTGCCACCGGCTATCACGCGATCGAATTTTTGCTGTGGGGCCAGGATCTCAACGGCACCGGCCCGGGTGCCGGCAATCGTCCCTATACCGACTACGACCTCGCCAACTGCACCGGCGGCCATTGCGACCGCCGCGCCGCTTACCTCAACGCCGCGAGCGACCTTCTCGTCACCGACCTCGAAGAGATGGTCGCAAACTGGAAGGATGGCGGCCCGGCGCGCCAGGGGCTTGTCGACGGCGACCCGAAGGTGGCGCTCTCCGCCATACTCACCGGCATGGGCTCGCTCTCCTACGGCGAACTGGCGGGCGAGCGCATGAAGCTCGGCTTGCTGCTGCACGACCCGGAGGAGGAGCACGACTGCTTCTCCGACAACACCTACATCTCGCACCTCTACGACGCCGTGGGCATCCGCAACGTCTACCGCGGAAGCTACACCCGCGTGGACGGCTCCAAGGTCGAGGGACCGTCGATCGCCGGACTGGTGAAAGCGGCGGACGCGGCGGTCGACGCCGAACTGTCGAGCAAGCTCGACACGACGGTCGCGAAGATGGAGGCGATCCAGGCGCGGGCACTGGGCGGCGAGGCCTATGACCAACAGATTGCCGAGGGCAATGCCGAGGGCAACGCGACCGTGCAGGCGGCAATCGACGCCCTGATCGACCAGACCAAGTCGATCGAGCGCGCGGTGACGGCTTTGAAGCTCGACACCATCGCCTTCGAGGGCTCCGACAGCCTCGACGCGCCGGACAAGGTCTTCGAATAGGCACGCGCGACCCTTATATCAGGCAATATGGCGCCTTTCTGGAGGCGCCGTCGACCACCCACCCGACGAGCATTCGATGCTGATCTGCCACTGCAACGTCATCACCGAGAGGGAGATAGAGGACGCCATCCTGGAACTGCTCGACCAGGATCCGTGGACGCTCATTGTGCCTGCGAAGGTGTACCACAGCCTGCGCAAGCGCGGCCGTTGTTGCGGCTGCTTCCCAAATGTGGTCGAAACGATCATTCGGGTAACCGAAACCTATCACGCACGTTCGGAGGCGGGCGGCGTGGACATTGTTTCACACCTGGACCGCGTCCGCGGACTGCGCGTCCAATTCGGGAGCAGGATCCATGAAGGGCGAAAAGCAGGTCATCGAGCGGCTTAACGAGGCGCTGTTTCTGGAACTGGGGGCGGTGAACCAGTACTGGCTCCACTATCGCCTGCTCGAAGACTGGGGCTACACCCGCCTCGCCAAGAAGGAGCGGGCCGAGTCCATTGAGGAAATGCATCACGCCGACAGGATCGTCGCACGCATCATCTTCCTGGAGGGCCATCCGAACCTGCAGACTGTTTCGCCGCTCCGGATCGGTCAGAATGTCAAGGAAGTGCTGGAATCTGACCTTGCCGGCGAATACGACGCGCGCAGCTCCTACAAGGCGTCGCGCGAAATCTGCCACAACCTCGGCGACTACGTGACCATGGAACTGTTCGAAGACCTGCTGAAGGACGAGGAAAGCCACATCGACTTCCTCGAGACGCAGCTCGATCTGCTCGCCTCGATCGGCGAGGAAAAGTACGGCCAGCTCAACGCCGACCCCGCCAACGAAGTCGACTAGGATGTTTTCATGCGGCGCGCTTCCGGTCTGACGCGCGCCGCGCGGTTTTTTTCGGCTGGTTGCGAGCTGGCGCGGGCTAGCGACGCTGGCTCGCCGGGCAAGCTATCCCCGGCGTTTCCTCCTGACCTACCCCCTCACCCGGCCTCCGCTTCGCTCGGCCACCCTCTCCCCGCTGGGGAGAGGAAGCTTGCCGGCGCTGCGGCCAACCTGTCGAGAGACTGGCACCGGCCCTCGGCGATTTCCTCTCCCCAGCGGGGAGAGGGTGGCCGAGCGAAGCGGAGGCCGGGTGAGGGGGTGCTATTCTCCGCGGCAAAACGGGTTGCCGCCCCGGCTCTCATCCTTTCCTTCCTCGCCGGCGCATCGCTTGCCGCAGCCGACAGCGTCCTGCCGAATGTCCCCGCCGTGCGCGACGACCTCACTCCGAAAGACCTTGCACGGGTGAAGGCGGTCACCGCGGCGCCGAAGGATTTCGGCAAGTCGGAAAGCTTCGAGCTGATGCAGGGCGGCGCGGGCACGTCGAAGAAGCGCGTCAACGCCGATTCCTTCTCGCAGTCATCCGCCAACATCACCTTCGAGGAAGAAGCGACCTTCAAGCTCGGCAACGGCCTGTTCCGCAAGACCTGGGTGTCGGCGCCGTCCTCCACCCAGGCTTCCGACGGGCTGGGGCCACTCTTCAACGCACGCGGCTGCCAGAGCTGTCACCTCAAGGACGGCCGCGGCCATCCGCCCGAGGGTTCGGCCGATGCGACCTCGATGTTCCTGCGGCTTGGCCGCGACGCCGGGACCGACGAGGAGCGCGCGCGCCTCGCCGACCACCGGGCGCTGAACTTTCCGGACCCGGTCTATGGCGGCCAACTGCAGGACCTCGCCGTCCCGGGCCTTGCGGGCGAGGGCAAGATGGCGATCACCTACACGGAAGAACCGGTGACGCTCGACGGCGGGGAGACCGTGTCGCTGCGCAAGCCCACCTATGCCGTGACCGGTCTGTCGCACGGGCCGATGCATCCCGGCACCACGCTGTCGCCGCGTGTCACGCCGGCCATGATCGGCCTCGGCCTCGTCGAGCAGATCCATCCCGCGGACATCCTTGCGCATGCCGATCCGGACGACGTCGACGGCGACGGCATTTCCGGCCGCGCGCAGGTCGTGCGCGACCCGCTGAGCGGCGAAGTCACGCTCGGACGCTTCGGCTGGAAGGCGCAGACGCCCTCCATTCGCCAGCAGAGCGCCGACGCATTCGCCGGCGACCTCGGCATCTCGACGCCGGAGGTGCCGCACCCCTTCGGCGATTGCACCGAGGCCGAGACTGAGTGTCTCGCCATGCCGACCGGAGTGCAGCAGCGCCTCGGCGACACCGAGGCGCCGGACCCGGTCATGGATCTGGTTACCTTTTACGCCCAGAACCTGGCCGTGCCGGCTCGGCGCGATATCGACGACCCGACCGTGCTACGCGGCAAACAGATGTTCCACGAGATCGGCTGCGCCAGCTGCCACGTGCCGAAGTTCGTCACCAGCCGCCACGCGCCGAACAAGGCGCAGCGCTTCCAGCTGATCTGGCCGCACTCCGACTTTCTGCTGCACGACATGGGCGAAGGCCTGGCCGACGGCCAGCGCGTCGGCAAGGCGAGCGGCAGCGAGTGGCGTACGGCGCCGCTATGGGGCATCGGGCTGACGAAAACCGTCAGCGGCCACACTTTCTTCCTCCATGACGGCCGCGCCCGCAACCTGACCGAGGCGATTTTGTGGCATGGCGGCGAAGCCGAGCGTTCGCGCCAAGGTTTTGCCGATTTGCCGAAGGAAGACCGCGACGCCCTTTTGCGCTTTCTGGAGTCCCTATGATGCTACGTGGCATTCTTCTCGGCTTCGCCCTGCTTGTCGCCGGCGCCGGCGGCGCGCATGCCGAACAGCAATCGGTGCGCCGCGCCGTGCAGGAATACATCCGGCCGGCCTATGTCCAGCTGCTTGGCCAGACCCAGTCGCTTCGCCAGGATGTGAACGCGTTGTGCAACCGGCCGAGCATGGCCGCGCTCGATGTGGCGCGCGGCCGATTCCGCAAGGCGGCCGAGGCATTCGCCCATATCGAGTTCATCCGTTTCGGGCCGATCACAGAGGACAATCGCCTGGAACGCATGCTGTTCTGGCCCGACCGCAAGGGAACCGGCTTGAAGCAGGTGCAGGCGGCGCTCGCGTCCACCGATCCGAGCGTGGCGAGCGCCGAGACACTCGCAGGAAAGAGCGTGGCCATGCAGGGTTTCGGCGCGCTGGAATATGTGCTGTTCGGCACCGGCGCGGAGGCGCTCGCCGGCAAGGACGCGGCGCACCGCTGTGCCTATGGCGCGGCGATCGCCGACAATCTAGAGCATATCGCCGGCGCGGTGTCCGGAAGCTGGTCGGGCGCACACGGCTTCGGCCAGACCTGGATCGAGGCGGGCAACGACCTCTACCACGACGAACAGGAATCGCTGACGGAACTCATAGGCGTCTTCGTCAACGGGCTGGAGATGGTGCGCGACGTACGCCTCAACGGCTTCCTCGGCAAGGAGCCGGCCGACGACAAGCCGAAGAGCGCGCTGTTCTGGCGCTCCGGGCTGACCGCCGACACGCTCGAGGAAAACATGTCCGGCATGCGCGAGATGTTCGACATGGCACAATTGGGCGAAAGCCTGCCCCCCGATATGCAATGGCTGCCCCAGTCCATCGACTTCGAATTCAAGAACGCCGATACGGCGATCGGCGCGGTGTCGGGCAAGCCGATCGACCAGGTCCTGGCCGACGCCGCCCTGCGCGGCAAGCTCGACTATTTCCGCGTCGTCACCGCCAGCCTCTCGGATCTGTTCGGGCGCCAGCTTGCGGGCGCGCTGGGAATCACCGCCGGATTTTCCTCGCTCGACGGCGACTGAGATGCGAACGCCGCTGCTCGATCGCCGCTCGTTCCTGCGCGCCGCCGGCGCCGGCTTTTTGGCGTCGCTGTCTCCGGCCGCGGCTTTTGCTATGAAGCGCAGCGACGCGGTGTTCGCCACGGCCTTCCAGCGGCGCGACGGAGCCTACGGCGTCGCCGTGTTGTCGGAATCCGGCACCCTGATCCGTGCGATCGAACTACCCGACCGCGGCCACGACGTGACCTGCGATCCGGTGAGCGGCCGCTCGGTCGTGTTCGCACGCCAGCCGGGCACATTTGCCACAGTCTTCGACCATCGTGGCGATACGCCCCCGGTCACCATCGCCAGCGTCGAGGGCCGGCATTTTTATGGCCACGGCGTTTTCTCACGCGACGGCGCGCTGCTCTACGCGACCGAGAACGATTTCGACAACGCCGCCGGCATGGTCGGCATCTACGACGCCACCGACGGGTTCCGTCGCATCGGTGAATTCCCGACCCATGGCGTCGGCCCGCACGAACTCCTGTTGATGTCGGACGGCCGGACGCTGGCGATCGCCAATGGCGGCATCGAGACCCATCCCGATTACGGCCGCGCAAAACTCAATCTCCCGACGATGAAGCCGTCCTTTGCGCTGGTCGACCGCGAGCATGGCGACCTTCTCGAAAAGCACGAACTGGCGCCCGGCCTGCACCAGCTTTCGATCCGCCATATGGCGATCGATGGCGCCGAAAAGGTGTGGTTCGGCTGCCAGTACGAAGGCGCGCAGACCGACCGGCCGGGCCTCGTCGGCACGTTTTCCCGCGACACGGGGCTGACGCTGGTCGACCTGCCGGAAAAGGTGCTGGGGGGCTTCCGCAACTATATCGGCTCGGTCGCCGCGAACGCCGCCACCGGGCTGGTGGCGGTGTCCTCGCCCCAGGGCAACAGCTATGCCGTCATCGAGGCGGCGACCGGCAAGTTGATCGCCGCCAACGACATGGTCGAGGTTTGCGGGCTGGCGCCGGATGCCGCCGGTTTCCTCATCTCGGCCGGGACCGGCGAGATTCTCCTGCCGGACGGCTCGGCGCAAATCTCGGCCGACTGCGTCTGGGACAACCACCTGCTGCGGATCGTCTGACGCAATCACGCCGGGCGGGGATCAGCAGCCGGACGTGCGCGGCCGTTCAACAAACCCCGGCGACGTCGGCCACCGCCATCGCCTTGCGCAGCAGTGCCACGAACCGCTCGCCGGCGACTTCGCGCGGGCCGCTGTTGTCGATGCAAGCGCGGTTCGCGGCGACCGTGTCGAAGCCGCTAGGACGCGAAAGGCGCTCCAGCACCTCGGCGCTGCTTTCACGCCCACGCGCGGAAAGCCGGCCTGCCAGAATCTCGGGCGAGGCGGTCACCTCGACCACCAGCACGTTGGCGTAGCGGTGCCGTAACGCATCGAGCGCGCCGCGCGAAAGATTGGCGACCACCACGCGGCCGCCGGCAATGGCATCGTCGATGCTCGCCGGCAGGCCGTACTTCAGGCCATGCGCCTCCCAGGACAGCGCGAAGGCGCCTTTCGCGGCAGCCGCGTCGAAAGTCGCGACGTCTAGCGTATCGTGATCCTCGGTCGAGGCATCGCTCGGCCGGGTGATGACGCGGCGCACGAAAAGAAAATCCGGCTCGCCGCCAAGTGCAGCGCGCGCATAGGCGATCAAGGTATCCTTGCCGGCGCCGCTTGGCCCGACCACGGCGACGAACACGCCCTGCCCGATCGGCCGGCCGGGCGCGGCCATTTCGCCTTCGATCAGGGCCGAAACCGTCATGCGACGCGGCGGCCTTTCCGCCATACCGACCGGACGACCGGGACATGCTCGTCTAGGCGGACGCGCACGAGGTCGGCACGGCGTCCCCGAATGATCGCGCCGCGGTCGTCGAGCCCGACAGCCTCGGCCGGATTGCGCGACACCATCGCCACCGCCTGCGGCAGGCCGATGGAATCTACCACGCTGCCGAGGAAGAAGGCCGACTGGATGAGGCTGAACGGGATGTAGTCGGAGGACAGGATGTCGAGCAGTCCGGCCTCGGCCAGCGTGCGTGCCGACACGTTGCCAGAATGCGATCCGCCGCGCATCACGTTCGGCGCGCCCATCAGCACGCCCATGCCGGCTTCATGCGAGGCACGCGCCGCCTCGGTCGTGGTCGGGAACTCGGCGACGCGGATGCCCTGTTCGATCGCCTCGGCGACATGCGCGGTAGTGGCATCGTCGTGGCTGGCAAGCACGATCCCGCGTGCGTTGCACGCTTCCGCCACCGCCTCGCGGTTCGGCCCGGAGTTCTTGGCCGACTGCGCCATGCGCTTCTCGCAATAGGCGCGGAACTCCTCCTCCGACATCTTCATCTTGCCCATGTAGTAGATGGCATAGGCGTCGAAGCTGGCAAACTGGCGCTGGCCTGGCGCGTGATCCATCAGGGAGACCAGCCGTACGCGCGGGTCGCCTTCGAACTGGGCGAAGGCGTCGAGGCAGTCGGGCGCCGATACCTCGCAGCGGAGGTGCAAAAAATGGTCGGCGCGCACGCGGTCCTTGCGCACGCTTTCCTCGATCGCGTCGGCTAGCTTGCGCATGTCGGCCGCCTCGAGGTCGGCATCGTTGTCCATGCCGACACGCAGCGCGTCGAACACGGTAGTGATGCCGGAAGTGGCGATCTGCGCGTCATGCGCCAGCACCGAGGCGATCGGGTTCCAGCGCACCTTCGGGCGCGGCGCATAGTGGCCTTCCAGATGGTCGGTATGGAGTTCGACCAGGCCCGGGATGAGGTAGTCGCCTTCCAGGCTTTCGCCACGCGACGACACGCCTTCGGCGACGTCCGCGATCCGGCCGTCGCGAATGACGACCGTGCCGTCGATGACCTGCTGGGGCAGGACAACGCGGGCGTTGGTTAGGATGGTCTCGGCAGTCATTTCAGGCGGTCTTTCTGTCGACCTGCCGGCCGATGCGGTGATACGACCGGACGACGAAGGGCGCGCCGGCCTCCGGCTCGACGAACAGCGCGAGCGCGTCGACGAGCAGGGGCTGACCGATCGCGCCGGCAAAGAGTTCGGTCAGCGCGGCGCGCACGCGGCCGCTCTCCTCCCGTCCCACCCTGCCGGTGAGGGTCATGTGGAAGCGGAATGCCTCGAACACGTAGGGATAGCCCCATTGGCAGAGATAGCGGAACTGCGCCGGCGAAAGCTGGTCCGGGTTGCGCCGCTCGATCTCTGTTTCGGTGATCGGCGCACGAAAACGGTCGAACTCGGAGACGATCTCGTTGGCAAGCAGGTTGAGCGCGCCGACCGGCCGTTCGGGAACCAGCGCGAAGAAGCCGTCCATCTGATGCAGCACCAGGCGCGGGATCTCGACCGGCTCGGCCTGCGCGGCGAATTCCGCCAGCGCGGCCTCGAGACCCTGTTCGGTCTCGCCGTCGGCCAGCAAAAAGGGCGCCTTCAGCGTGGCGTGGAAACCGTAGCGGCGGGCGGCTGCAGCGTGGAACGCGATCTCGGCGGCGCTCAGCGGAGCGACCGGCTGCGGCTCGTGCGCGGCGCCGGTGAAGGCGTCGCGGCCGAGCCAGCCCGCCGCCAGTCGCGTGATCGGATCGGCCGGTCCGGGGGTGAAATAGATGGCGTACCGCATGGACGATTTCCTCGCGCACGCGATGCCATAGGCGATTTGCGTGACGGAATCTTGAAATGATCTCCGAATGCGGCGCGATAGCAGAGGCGGGCGCAAAAGTCACGGTCCGCCTGCTTTGCCGGCTTGTGGAGACCGCGGGGAAGGTGCGGCGCCGATGGCCGCGCCCGTTGCCCCGCAGCCGGCAGCGCGGTAAGGCGGCGCGTGACCGATCCGAAGAACACGCGCGGAAAGATCGAGCTGCCGGACCTGCCGGTGACGGCGGCGCTCCCGGCACTGCAGGGGGCGCTGGGCGAGCGCGGCAGCGCGGTGCTGGTTGCCCCTCCGGGCGCCGGCAAGACCACGCTGGTGCCGCTGGCGCTGCTCGAAGCGCCGTGGCGCCGCGACGGCCGCATCGTCGTTCTGGAGCCGCGGCGGCTGGCCGCCCGTGCGGCAGCCCGGCGCATGGCCGAACTCTTGGGCGAGGAGCCGGGCGGCACCGTCGGCTACGCCATGCGCATGGAAAGCAAGGTGTCCTCGCGCACAAGAATCCTGGTCGCGACCGAAGGCATCCTTGCGCGCATGATCCTCGACGACCCGGAACTCTCCGGCGTTTCGGCCGTGCTGTTCGACGAGTTCCACGAGCGCTCGCTGGACGCCGATTTCGGCCTGGCGCTGGCGCTCGACGTGCAGGGTGCGCTGCGGCCGGATCTCAGGCTGCTGGTGATGTCGGCGACGCTTGACGGCGCGCGGGTGGCAAGATTGCTCGGCGATGCGCCGGTCGTGGAAAGCCAGGGGCGCAGCTTTCCGGTCGAGACGCGCTATGCCGAGCGCGCCGCCGGCACGCCGGTCGAGGAGGCGGTTGCCGGCTCCGTGCGGCAGGCGCTGGCCGAGGAAAGCGGCAGCGTGCTCGCCTTCCTGCCCGGCCAGCGCGAGATCGAGCGCACCGCCGCATTGCTGGAGGGTCGCGTCGCCGCCGATGTCGACATCGTGCCGCTCTACGGCAATCTCGACGGGCGCGCGCAGGACGCGGCGATCCGCCCGGCGCCCGCCGGCCGGCGCAAGGTGGTGCTGGCAACCTCGATCGCCGAGACCTCGATCACCATCGACGGCGTGCGCGTGGTGATCGACTCAGGGCTGGCGCGGTTGCCGAAATACGAGCCGTCGACCGGCCTTACCCGGCTCGAGACCGTGCGCGTATCGCGCGCCTCGGCCGACCAGCGCGCCGGCCGCGCCGGCCGCACCCAGCCCGGCGTGGCGATCCGTCTTTGGCGCGCCGAGCAGACGGCGGCGCTGCCGGCCTTCCCGCCGCCCGAGATTCTCGAGGCAGACCTTTCCGGCCTGGTTTTGGACTGCGCCGCCTTCGGCGTGGCGGACCCGGCCACCCTGGCGTTCCTCGATCCGCCACCGGCCCCGGCGCTTGCCGAGGCAAGGGCGCTGCTGAAAACGCTCGACGCCATCGACGAAGCCGGCCGCCTGACACCCGCCGGCGCGGCAATGCGCAAGCTGGCGCTGCCGGTGCGGCTGGCGCACATGGTGGCAGTCGCCGCCGGGCAAGGGCAGGCTGACGAGGCCGCGCGGCTCGCCGTGCTGCTCACCGAGCGCGGCCTGGGCGGCGATTCGTCCGATCTCGAGCGGCGGCTGTCGCGGTTTGTGGGCGAGAAATCACCCCGCGCCACGGCGGCACGCAGGCTGGCAGAAGGCATCGCGCGGCAGGCCAAGACAGCCTCCTTCTCCCCGTCCTTGCGGGGAGAAGGTCCGGCAGGGGATGAGGGGCAGCGCAACGCCTGGCGGGCTGGCAACGCTTCTTCATCCAGTGCCGGCGCCGCCCCTCACCCCTACCCTATCCCGGTAAACGGGGAGAGGGGGGCTTCCACGTCGTCGCGCGAACCCGTATCGACCGGAGCGCTGCTCATCCACGCCTTCCCAGACCGCGTCGCCAAGGCGCGCGGCGAGCGCGGGCGCTTCGTGCTTGCCAATGGCCGCGGCGCGCTGGTCGACGCCGCCGATCCGCTGGCCGGCGAGCCGTTCCTCGTCGTCGCCGATCTGCAGGGCAAGGCGCAGAACGCCCGCATCGCCTCGGCCGCGCCGGTGACCGAGGCGGAGATACGCGCCGCGCTGGCGGAAAAGATCACCCGCGCGACCGAGACCGCCTTCGACCGCGAGAGGCAGGCGGTTCGGGTGCGCGAGACGGAGCGGCTCGGCGCCATCGTGCTTGCCGAGCGCACGCTGCCGGCCCCGACCGGCTCGGCGGCCGACAGAGCCATCGTCGACGCGCTGCGCGCGCATGGGCTCGACCTCCTGCCCTGGAGCAAGGAAACGCAGGTGCTGCGGTGTCGCCTCGCCTGGCTCCGAAAGGGTCTTGGCGAACCGTGGCCCGACGTCTCCGACGACGGTTTGACCGCGCGGTTGGACGACTGGCTGCTGCCATTCCTGTCGGGCGAGGCGTCGTTCTCCCGTATCGATCCGGGAGCGGTGCGCGCCGGGCTGCTGTCGTTGGTGCCGCACGATCTGCAGCGCCGGCTGGATGCGCTGGCGCCGACGCATTTCGATGCCCCGTCCGGCAGCCGCGTACCGATCCGCTACGAGGACGAATGGCCGGTGCTGGCGATCCGCGTGCAGGAACTTTTCGGACTTGATCGCAATCCGGCGATCGCCAACGGAACGATCCTGTTGACGCTTGAACTCTTGTCCCCTGCGCATCGCCCGATCCAGACGACACGCGACCTGCCGGGCTTCTGGCGCGGCTCCTGGGCCGATGTCCGCTCCGAAATGCGCGGCCGCTACCCGAAGCACGTCTGGCCGGACGACCCGCGCACCGCCGCACCCACCAGCCGCGCCAAGCCGCGCGGGACGTGAGCTCGCACGGGCTTGGACCGCCCCCTCACCCGGCCGCCCTTCGGCCGGCCGACCTCTCCCCGAGGGAGAGGAGTCGCGAGTGCTGGCGCTAACCTCTTCTCCCCAGCGGGGAGAAGGTGGCCGCGAAGCGGCCGGATGAGGGGGTGTTGCCGAAGCCTCGAAACCTATGTCCTACAGCCCCGCGATCCGCTCCACCTCGACGAAATCCTTCGCCACCGGATGCGTGTTGCTGGCCGGAATCACGACCTCGCCGCGGTCGAGCGCGACGGTGACGAATCCCGCATACCTGGCAGCGTCCAGCTCGCCCGTATGGTCGGACAGGAAAAGAATATTAGCCGGCACCAGATCGATGGCCCCCGCGATCACGCGGTAAGAGCCAGCCTCCAGCTTTCCACCGACTCGCGTGTCGAAATAGCCGGAAAACAGCGGGGTGAGGTCGCCGAACGGCGTATGGCCGAACACCAGCTTCTGCGCCTGCACCGAGCCCGAGGAATAGACGTAGAGGCGGTAGCCGGCTGCGTGCCAGCGGCGCAGCGCCTCCGCCGCGTCGGCATAGACGTCGCCAAGAAGTTCGCCGCGCGCAAAACCCTCGTCCCAGATCATGCCCTGCAGCGCCTTCAGCGGCCCTGCCTTCTTGTCGGCGTCGATCCAGTCGAGCAGCAGGCGCACGGTGCCTTCGGCGTCGAGTTCGGGCCGGCCGGCAAGCTCGCGCGTTTCTGCAAGCGCTGCCTGCACCGCCGGTTCCGCACCATGATCGCCGACATAGGTCGCAAGGCGCGCACGCGAATAGGGAAACAGCCTCTCCTTCACGAAGGAGATCGAGGCGGCGGTGCCCTCGACGTCCGTCACGATCGCCCCGATCCTGTCTTTCCTCGCGCTCATGGCTGTCCTATCTGTGTCGCGAAAAATTCAGGGAAGCAGAGCATGAAAGTCTCCGGAAGGCATTTCAGGGCGATTGCGCGGCGGCCGGGAGAATCGGCGGTCGACGTCGTCGACCAGACTCTGCTCCCGCATCGCTTCGCCCTCAAGACCCTGTCGGACGAAGCTGGCGTGCGCGAGGCTATCAGCATCATGGTGGTGCGCGGCGCGCCGCTGATCGGCGTGACCGGCGCCTACGGGCTGGCGTTCGCCCTGCGCGACGACCCGTCGGACGCCAACCTGCACGGCGCCTATGGGCGCATCCTGGCGACACGCCCGACCGCGGTGAACCTGCGCTGGGCGCTCGACATCGCCGCGCAGGCGGTGCGCGGGCTGGCCCCTTCGGCCCGCGCCGAAGCTGCCATCGCGACCGCCGACCGGCTGGCGGAGGAGGATGTCGTCACCAATGCCGAGATCGGCAAACAAGGTCTGTCGCTGCTGCGCCGCGCCTTAGAGGCCAAGGGCGGCAGGGGTCCGGTCAACATCCTGACGCATTGCAACGCCGGCTGGATCGCCTGCGTGGACTGGGGCACTGCGCTGGCCGTGGTCTACCGGGCGCACGACGCCGGCATTCCGGTACATGTCTGGGTCGACGAGACGCGCCCGCGCAACCAGGGCGCCAGCCTGACGACCTGGGAACTCGGCGCGCACGGCGTGCCGCACACGCTCATCGTCGACAATGCGGGCGGGCACCTTATGCAGCAGGGCGCGGTCGACCTCTGCATCGTCGGTGCCGACCGCATCGCGGCCAATGGCGACGCCTGCAACAAGATCGGCACCTATTTGAAGGCGCTGGCGGCGAAGGACAATCGCGTGCCGTTCTATGTCGCGGCGCCGCAGAGCACGATCGACTGGTCGCTGCCGGTCGGCGTTGGCGGTGTCGAGATCGAGGAGCGCGCCGCGGACGAGGTGACGCATGTCGGCGGCGTGCTCGCCGACGGCACGGCCGCGAAGGTGCGCATCGCGCCGGCTGGCACGCGTGCCGCCAATCCGGCTTTCGACGTGACGCCGGCCCGACTGATCTCCGGCATCGTCACCGAACGCGGCGTCGCCGAAGCATCCCGCGACGGTCTCGCCGCGCTGTTCCCGGAACGCCGGGCGGCGTGAGGCCCTACGCCGCACTGCGTTCCTCGAAGCGCGGGATCGCGCTGGAAATCTTGTCGCCGGTAAACTTTGCCACCCAGCCGTCCGGAGAGATGAACAGGCGGATCGCGGTGAAAAAGGGCTGCGGCCCCATGTCGTACCAGTGCTGCGTGCCGGCCGGCACCGACAAGAGGTCGTCGCGGGTGCAGATCACCTGGTAGACCTTGTCGCCGAGGTGCAGGTAGAAGGCGCCGCTGCCCTCAACGAAGAAGCGCACCTCGTCCTCGTCATGCGTGTGCTCGTCGAGGAACTTCGTGCGCAGTTCGTCCTTCTTCGGATTGTCCGGCGTGATGCGGATCACGTCGATGGTCTTGTAGCCCTCGGCAGCCGAGAGACGGTCGACCTCCGTCTTGTAGGCGGCAAGCACCTGCTCGGGCGTAGCATTCTGCGGCAGTTCGGCATCGGCCTTCCAGCGCTCGAAGCGCACGCCGACCTTGTCCAGCAGGCGGCCGATCTCGGCCGGATCGGAGGTGGAAATTTCCGGCGTCGTCGCACCCTTCTCGGGATAGATGTTGAGGGTCGTCATGGTTGAAGCCTCTCATAGTCGAGTTGATAGGAGAGCAGCGTTTCCAGCGCCTCGAGATGGCGCCAGGCAATAGAAGGTGTCGCGCCCCATGCATAGAGGCCGTGGCCGGCGATGAGGTAACCCGGCGCGGCCTTCCCGTCGACCGCCGCGAAGGCGCGGCGCGCGGTTTCCGCAAGGCGAACCGTATCCTGGTCGTTGGCGAGCAGAGGTACAACCACCTCCTCTTCGTGCGAGCGCACGCCGGAAAGCGCCTTCTGCAGCTCCCAGCCCGTCAGGCGGACCTCGCCCCGCTCTTCGGCGAGCCGCGACAACACCGTCGAGGCGGGCGAATGCACGTGCAGCACGGCGCCGATGTCGGCATGGTCGCGATAGAGCGCGTAGTGCAGCGGCGCCTCGGCCGAGGCGGAAGGGTCGGGACGGTCGAGATCGGCGATGAGCACGTCCGCCGGCGTGAGATTGCCCTTGTCGGTGCCCGAGCGGGTGATCGCGATGCGGCCCGCGTCGATGCGAACCGAAAGATTGCCGGAGGTGGACGGCACCCACCGGCGTTCGGCGGCGCGGCGTCCGGCCTCGATCACGGAGCGCACGGCCATCGCTTCGGCCTCGCCTGAGGCGGCCGCGTCGCCCTCGCCGAGCGGAATGACCTGTGCCATGCCCAAAATCTTGCCGGAGCCTGATGCCCCACCATTGCCTAGCGCGGTCGCGGCTGCCGCTGGAGACAATAAATCCTAATGTCCGTGCATCTTATGGAAAAAAATTCGTTCGGTGTCCCGAAATCCCACGCTAACGTCGAAAAAAGATGGGGCAGGCGCCCCGGCGCCGTTTGCCGAGAATGCCCGCGAGCAGGGGCTCGGGGAAAACCGGGCGGTTCGCAAGGGTTCAAGGAGAAGGGTATTTCGACCATGAGACATTTTCCGCTTTCGGGCATTGCGGGCCTCGCGACGGCCGCCGCCGCGCTGATGCCGCTTGTTGCCGGTGCCGAGGGCATCGCCGGGGCTCCGGCACCGTTCGACAAGGGCGGCGTCAAGGTGGCGCTGGTCACCTACATTTCCGCCGGCGACTTCTTCCAGGCCTACCAGGCCGGTGCCGAGGCACAGGCCAAAGCGCTGGGCATCGACCTCAGGATCTTCCCCGGCCGCCAGGACGCGGCCGAGCAGCGCGACCAGATCCAGCAGGCGATCAATCTCGGCGTGCAGGGCCTGATCATCGACCACGGCCTGCCGGAGTCGCTGAAGGATGTCGCCCAGCAGGCGGTAGACGCCGGCATCAAGGTCATCGCGTTCGACGTCAACCTCGACAACAAGGCGATACCCCAGGTCGAGCAGAGCGATCACGAACTGGCGCGCGCCGCGCTCGACCAGGCGATCAAGGACAATGGAACCTCGTTCAATGCCGGCTATGTCTACGTCGCCGGCTTCGCGCCGCTAGACCGCCGCAACGAGGTTTGGGAAGAGATCAAGAAGGCCAATCCCGGCATCGTAGAGAAGGCACGCTGGGGGGTGGTGAACGACACCACTGCCGCCTCGACCGCCGACCAGACCAAGGCCGCCCTGCAGGCCAACCCGGACATCACCGTCGTCTTCGCGCCCTACGACGAGTTCGCCCGCGGCGTGAAGCTTGCGGCCAACGAACTCGGCATCGCCGACAAGCTGAAGATCTACAGCGCCGACATCTCGACCGCCGACATCCAGGAGATCACCGAGCCAGGCAGCCCGTGGGTGGCCACCGCCGCCACCAATCCGGCCGTCGTGGGCGCGGTATCCGTGCGCGCCGCCGCGCTCGCCATCGCCGGCGAAGAGCTCCCGGCGCAGATCATCGTGAAACCCACCCTGATCACGCAGAAGGACCTTCTGGACAACGGCATCAAGACTGTGGAAGACCTCAACACCAAGCTGCCCGCTTTCGGCAAGAGCGACGCGGCAACCGCATCGTGGATTCCGGCCAACTGATTCCTTCATGACGAAACTGGAAACTCCGGCGGGATACCGGCCTCTCGACGAGGCCGGTATTCTCGCGTTCCTGGACGGCCTGCCAAAGGTGCGCGAACGGCTGGGCGGCAGCCCTGACGGCTGGACCGTCTCCGAGGTGGGCGACGGCAACCTCAACGTCGTCTTCCTCGTCGACGGACCTGACGGCTCCGTCTGCGTGAAGCAGTCGCTTCCCTATGTGCGCGCGGCCGGCGAGAGCTGGCCGATGCCGCTGGAGCGCACCTTTTTCGAGTACGCCTATTACCGCAGGCTCGGCGCCACCGTGAAAGGCCTGGTGCCGGAGATCTTCCACTACGACCCGGCGCTGTTCGCGCTCGTCATGGAGCGCCTGTCGCCGCACATCATCATGCGGCGCGGGCTGATCGAGGGCCGCCGCTACCCTGACGCCGCGCGCCTCATCGGCACCTATATTGCCCGCGCAAGCTTCCACTCCTCCGACCTGGCGCTGCCGTTGGAGGCAAAATTCGCGGGCGTGGCGGAGTTCGCGGCCAACAACGCGCTGCGCCGCATAACCGCGGAACTGGTCTTCGCCGACCCCTACCGGGTGATGGAGCGCAATCGCTGGACCAGTCCCGAACTGGACGGACTGGCGAAGGAAATCCGCGCCGACACTCCGCTCAAGGCGGCCGCGGCGCGACGCGTGCACCAGTTCCTGACCTCGGCGCAGGCGCTGATTCACGGCGACCTTCACACCGGCTCGATCATGGTGACCGAGACCGATACCCGCGTCATCGACCCGGAATTCGCCATCTACGGGCCCATCGGCTTCGACCTCGGCGCCTTCCTCGCCAACATCCTGATGGCCTATTTCTCCCAGCCCGGACATGCCACGGCAGACGACGACCGCCGGCTGCAGCGACGCTGGTTGCTGGAGCAGGTGCCGATCTTCTGGGACAGTTTTGCCGAACATTTCAAGCGGCTGTGGAACGACCATGGCGGCGGCGACGCCTGGCCCAAATCGATGTTCGCCGAGCCCGGCGACAGGAAGGGCTTCGCGGCCGCGCAGGACGATTTCCTCGCCGAACTGTTCGACGACATGATCGGCTTTGCCGGCTGCAAGATCATCCGCCGCATCCTGGGCTTCGCCCACAATGCCGATTTCGAGCAGATCGCCGACCGCGCAAAGCGCGCCGAGGCCGAGCGCGCGTCGGTCGATCTCGCGCGCCGCTTCCTGTTGCAGCCGGAGCATTTCCGCAGGCCGGCCGACATCGTCGCACATGCGGCAGGGGAGCCCGGCCCGAAACTGTTCGCGTCGTTGCCCAGGATGGGGCTGCTCTAGCTTCGCGCCACTTGCCCGGAACCCGGCGGCTGCGCATCTTATGGCGTGGGGCCGGGCAACGAACCTGGAGTTCCGACCATGAACGTCCAAGCCGCCGCCGACACAGAGGGCAGCCGCCTGCGGCCGCCGCACGCCTCGGTGCTGGAATTGATCGGCCAGACACCGGTCGTCGAACTGAAGAGCTTCGAGACCGGCAAATGCCGGCTGTTCGTCAAGCTCGAGAGCCAGAACCCCGGCGGATCGATCAAGGACCGCATCGCGCTGTCGATGATCGCGGATGCCGAGCGCAGCGGAAAGCTGAAGCGCGGCGGCACGATCATCGAGGCGACCGCCGGCAATACCGGGCTCGGCCTCGCGCAGGTCGGCATCCCGAAAGGCTACCGCATCGTGCTTATCGTGCCGGACAAGATGTCGCGCGAAAAGGTGCAGCATTTGCGCGCACTCGGCGCCGAAGTGCGGCTGACCCGTTCCGACGTCGGCAAGGGCCACCCGGAGTACTACCAGGACATGGCGGAGAAGCTGGCCTCCGAGACGCCCGGCGCCTTCTATGTCAACCAGTTCGCCAACCCGGCCAACCCCCTGGCGCACGAGAGCACGACCGGGCCGGAAATCTGGCAGCAGCTCGATGGCGATGTCGATGCCGTGGTGGTCGGCGTCGGCTCCGGCGGCACGCTGACCGGCCTCGGGCGCTTCTTCGCGAAGAAGTCGCCGAAGACGGAAATGGTGCTCGCCGATCCGGTAGGCTCGGTGCTCGCGCCGCTGGTCAAGACCGGCGAGATGATCGAGGCCGGCAGCTGGACGGTCGAAGGCATCGGCGAGGATTTCGTGCCTCCTAACTGCGACCTCTCCTTCGTGAAGAAAGCCTATTCGATCCCCGACAAGCAAAGCATGTCGACGGCGCGCGAACTGCTGTCGCGCGAAGGCATCCTCGCCGGCTCCTCGTCGGGCACGCTGCTTGCCGCCGCACTCCGCTACTGCAAGGAGCAGACCGTGCCCAAGCGGGTGCTGACCTTCGTCTGCGACAGCGGCAACAAGTACCTGTCGAAGGTGTTCGACGATTTCTGGTTGGCCGAGCAGGGTCTTTCCGAGCGGAGCCAGCATGGCAACCTCAGCGATCTCGTGGCGCGTTCGCACCGCGACGGCGGCACCGTCTTTGTCGGCCCGGATGAGACGCTGCTGAACGCCTATGGCCGCATGCGCCGCGCGGACGTCTCCCAGCTGCCTGTGCTCGATGGCGGCAAGCTCGTCGGCATCATCGACGAGGGCGACATTCTTTCCAAGGTCGAGGGACCGCATGAGGGGCGCTGGGACCGCTTCAACGCCGCCGTGCGCAGCGCCATGACCGCCGACGTGCATACATTGCAGGCGAGCCAGACGCTCGACGCACTGCTGCCGGTGTTCGACCGCAACGAGGTGGCGATCGTCTTCGACGGCGACGAATTCGTCGGCCTCATCACCCGTATCGACCTGATCAACCATCTGAGACGCACCCGATGACCGCATCCGGCAGGAACCGCCTGGCCTTTTCGACTCGCACGATCCATGGCGGCCAGAGCCACGACCCCACCACCGGCGCGGTGATGGTGCCGATCTACGCAACCTCGACCTACGGCCAGCAGAGCCCGGGCGTGCACAAGGGATTCGAATACGCCCGCAGCCAGAATCCGACGCGCTTCGCCTTCGAACGCGCGGTAGCCGACCTCGAAAGCGGCAGCACTGCCTTCGCTTTCGCCTCGGGCCTCGCCGCAATCGGCACGGTGCTGGAACTGCTGGACACCGGCGCGCACATCGTCGCCACCGACGACATCTATGGCGGCACCTTCCGGTTGCTGGAGCGGGTGCGCAAACGCTCGGCCGGCCTGCAGGCGAGTTTCGTCGACTTCACCGACCTCGCCGCGGTGGAAGCCGCGATCCGGCCGGAGACGAAGCTGCTCTGGGTCGAGACGCCGACCAACCCGCTGCTAAGGATCGTCGACCTCGAAGGCCTGGCGTCGCTGGCAAAGCGCAAGGGGCTGCTCACCGTCGCCGACAACACCTTTTGCAGCCCCTACCTGCAGCGGCCGCTGGAACTCGGCATCGACATCGTCGTCCACTCGACGACGAAATACCTCAACGGCCATTCCGACATGATCGGCGGCGTCGCGGTGGTCGGCGACAACAAGGACATTTCCGACCGGCTGAAATTTCTGCAGAACGCCGTCGGCGCGATCTCCGGGCCATTCGATTCGTTCCTCGCGCTGCGCGGCATCAAGACGCTGGCGCTGCGCATGGAGCGGCACTCGGCGAACGGGCTGAAGATCGCCAAATGGCTGGAGGCCCGACCGGACGTGCGGCGCGTCGTCTATCCCGGCCTGCCCAGCCATCCGCAGCACGCAATCGCGGCGCGGCAGATGCACGCCTTCGGCGGCATGATCAGCGTCGAACTCGACCGCGACCTCCCCGGCACCAAGCGTTTCCTGGAGCACACCCAACTATTCACGCTGGCCGAGAGCCTAGGCGGCGTCGAAAGCCTGATCGAACACCCCGCGCTGATGACCCATGGCAGCATCCCGGCGCAAAAGCGCGCCGAGATCGGCATTTCGGATTCGCTGGTGCGGCTGTCTGCCGGCATTGAGGACGCGGACGACCTCATCGCCGATCTGGCCCAGGCGCTGGAGGCTTGATTGGCGCCGGCGCCAGCCATAGCCGCCTACGGCGTCTCGAAAAGTTTCGGGGCGACGCGCGCGCTGGTCGGCGCCGACCTCGTCGTGCAGCCGGGCGAGGTGGTGGCGCTGATGGGCGCCAACGGTGCGGGTAAATCGACGCTGGTGAAGATCCTGTCCGGGTCGCAGCCGGCGGACGCGGGGCGGATCGAAATCGGCGGCCGTCCGGTTGTCCTGCCGACGCCGCAATCGGCCAAGGCGGCCGGCATCGCCACTGTGCACCAGCAGACCGACCAGGCCGGCGCTCCCGGCCTGACGGTTGCGGAAAACCTGCTGCTCGACGAGTTCTGCGGCGGCATGTCTTCGCTGTTCACCACCCCGGCAAGGATCCGCAGGCGCGCGCGGGAGATCGCCGGCGCGCTCGATCTCGACCTGCCTCTGGAGCGCGATTTTTCCGAGCTGCGGCCGGCGGAAAAGCAGCTCGTCGCCATCGCGCGGGCGGTTGCCGCGAAATCCTCGGTGCTGATCCTCGACGAGCCGACCTCGACGCTGTCGACGGCCGAGGCCGGGCGCCTGTTCTCGGTGATCGAGCGGCTGCGCAAGGCCGGCATCGCCATCCTCTACATCTCGCACCGGCTGGCCGATCTCGCACGCATCGCCGACCGTGCGGTCGTGCTGCGCGGCGGCGCGGTGGTCGGCGAGTTCCGTCGGCCGATCGACTTCGACGCGGCGGTGGCAGCCATGATCGGGCGCGCGCTGGAGGCGGCGCGTCCGCATGGCCAGCAGGATTTCTCCGGCGTGCCCGTTCTGTCGCTGCGGGGCGTGCAGCTCATTTCCGAAGCGTCGCCCTTCGATCTCGACATCAACGCCGGCGAAGTGGTGGCGATCACGGGTGCGCTCGGCTCCGGAAAGAGCCGGCTGCTGCGCGGCCTGTTCGGGCTGGAACGCTTTGCCGCCGGCTCGGCGTTGGTCGACGGCAATCCGTGGCAGCCTTCTGGCCCGGCCGATGCGATCGCGAGCGGGGTCTACATGGTCGCCGAGGATCGCTGGCGCTCCTCGCTGTTTCCGGTGACGACGCTTTCCGGCACGGTGGCCGGTGCAATTGCCTTCCCGCATCTCAAAAAGTGGTTCCCCGGGGGCATCGTTGCGCCGGCGCGCGAGCGGCAGGCGGGTGCCGATGCGATCGCGCGCCTCGGCATCCGCGCCAGCGGGCCGGAAGCCACGCTCGACCAGCTCTCCGGCGGCAACCAGCAGAAAGTCGTGCTGGCGCGCTGGCAGGCCGAGCCGTCGCGGCTGCTGCTGCTCGACGAGCCGTTCCAGGGCGTCGATGTCGGCGCCCGCGCCGACCTGATCGCGGCGATCCGCGGCGCCGGCATGCGGGGCGCAAGCCTGATCGCCACGAGCGACGCCGAGGAAGCGCTGGAAGTCGCCGACCGCATCTTCGTCATGCGCGCGCATTCGCTGACCGAGGCCGGCGGCGCCGAGCGGCAGGGCTCGCTGCTCAAGGCGCTGAGCGGCGTGCAGGCCGCGGCCGGCGCGGAGACTTTTTCATGACCGAGGCGACGTCCTCCGCCTCGCCGCCGGCGCGGCGCGCGGCGGGCAGCCTGTTCGCCACCGCGCGGCGCGCCGGCCTGTTCGTCGTATTGGCGCTGATGATTGTCGGCTTCTGGCTCGTCGAACCGGCCTTCCTCAACCTCAACAATCTTTTCTCCGTACTGACCGCGGTGTCGGTCGTGGCGATCCTGTCGGTCGGCGTGACGCTGACGCTGGCCGTCGGCGGCTTCGACCTGTCGGTCGGCAGCGTCGCGGCCTCCTCGGTGATGTCGGCCAGCTACGCCATGGTGGTCTGGCAGCTCGGCGCGGTGGAGACCATCCCGCTGGTGCTCGCCACCGGCGCCCTGATCGGCCTCGCCAACGGCCTGTTGATCGTGCGGCTCGGTATCCCGGACCTCCTGGCCACGCTGTCGATGATGTTCCTGCTCGCCGGCCTGCAGCTCATCCCGACCGGCGGCCGCTCGATCACCGCCGGCATGATCATGCCTGGCGGCGAGCCTGCGAAGGGTGCCTACGATCCGGCCTTCTTCCTGCTCGGCCGCTCGCGCCTGTTCGGCATCGTGCCGCTGCCGGTGGTGATCATGGTGGCGGTGGCGATCGCGTTCTGGTTCTTCATGGAGCGCACGCGCTGGGGCCGCGTCTTCTACGCCATCGGCGGCAACGAGACCGCGGCGCACCTCGCCGGCGCGCCGACCAAACACTACCGCGTCGCGGCCTACGTGCTGTCGGGCACGCTGGCTGCGCTCGGGGGCCTGATCATCGCCGCGCGCGTCGGCCGCGGCGACGTCTCCAGCGGCGCTTCGCTGCTGATGGACAGCGTCGCTGCTGCGCTGATCGGCTATGCGGTGCTCGACGCCCGCCGGCCCAACGTGCTCGGCGCCGTGGTCGGCGCGATCTTCGTCGGCATCCTGCTCAACGGCCTCACCATGCTGAATGCACCCTATTACACGCAGGATTTCGTCAAGGGCGCCGTTCTGGTCGGCGCGCTGGCGCTGACATTCGGGCTCGGCCGCAAGACCGGGTAGGCGTCTTAGGGACCTACCATTCGCCGGCAACCTGAACCGCGATGCGGCTTGGTCGGCCTGGGCGGACGAAGCGGCTACTTCAGCTCAATCTCGATGAAGGCGAATTCGCCGTCACTGGCGCTGATCACGTCGTGCTCGACGCCTTCCTTGCGGAAGTAGGGCGCGCCCTTCTTCATCTCGGCGGTTGCCTCGCCGTCCTTGGTCAGCAGGCGCACCTTGCCGTCGATCATCGGCACGATGACGTAGTCGTGGCCGTGGCGGTGCCAGCCGGTGTTGTCGCCGGGCTGGAAGCGGTACTCCGTCACGATCACCCGCTCGTTCTCGATCAGCAATGTGGCCTTGGCGCTGCCGCTCATGTTCGACGTCTCCGATGCGGAGCGCAGCCTACGCCCGCCGGCACCGAAAACAAAAGGCCCGCCTCGCGGCGGGCCTGGACAGATGACGGAATTCGCTTGGCTCAGGCGATGGCGCCGTTGATCCAGTGCGACAGCGCCGTCTTGGGCAGGGCGCCGACCTTCATGTCGGCCAGTTCGCCGCCCTTGAAGATCATCAGCGTCGGGATCGAGCGCACGCCGAAATGCGCGGCAAGCTCCGGGTTCTCGTCAATGTTCAGCTTGGCGATCTTCACCTTGCCGGCGAGTTCCTTGGAAATCTCCTCAAGCGACGGGCCGATCATCTTGCAGGGGCCGCACCACTCCGCCCAGAAATCGACGACCACCGGCTCGGCCGATTCGATCACGTCGGACTTGAAGTTGTTCTTGTCGATCTTGACGGTTGCCATTGACGGCGTCCTTTCGTTGGAACTTGGCCATTCATGTGGGTGGTGGGGCTGGTGGGTTCAAGACTGTCTCACGCACCGGTGAGTCGGGCAAGCGCGGTATCCATCGCCTCCGGCGGCAGTTCGATGAGACGCGGTGCCTCGGTGAAAAGCAGCGCCGCGCGCACCGGCCGGCCGGGGTAGAGCGGCGACAGCAGCGCTCGATACAAAGCAAGCTGCAGCACATAGCCGGGCGGCACGCCGGCGAGGTCGAGCGGCGGTGGGCGGTTGGTCTTGTAGTCGAGGATCAGCACTTCCTTCGCCGATACCGACAGCCGGTCGACCGTGCCGGAGACCGCGCGCGGCTTGCCGCGCACGGCGATCGTGCCCATAAGCGCCACTTCGGCGCGGCTTTCGGGGGAAAACAGCGGCGCGAAATCCGGCGCGGCAAGGACTGCGAGCGCCGTCTCGGCGATACGGTCGCGTTCTTCCGCCGGCCAGTCCGCGCCGACCCGGGCCAGATAGCGGGCCGTCGCCGCGGCGCGCTCGCCGAGCGGCAGCGCCGGCAGCATCTGCAGCAGGCGGTGCATGGCGATGCCGCGCCGGATCGCGAGGCCCGGTTCCTCCGCCTCCAGCACGGGCGAGCGCGTCACCACCCCGGCAGGCGATTCCTGCTCGATCAGCAGCGAGGCGCCGGAGGGCGAAAGCGGCCGCGGCAGTTCCTCCGGCGGCGGCGCCGGGCGGGCAAGCTCCGGCGGCATTCCGGCCTCCAGCGAAAAACGCCCCTGCTCCGGCGGCGCGCCGCGCTTGGAGCCGCTTATGTCGGTGACCCGGAAACGCCGCACGGTCTGGCCGGTGAAGCGGTTGACGGCCTCTGTCGTATGCTCGGAGGCGCCGATGCCGGCCGAAACGAGATTGTGCCAGGAGTTACCCGGCTTGCCGCGTCCATGGTAGCCGCAGACGATGAGCCGGTCCTCCGCGCGGGTCATGCCGACATAGAGCAGCCGGCGGTACTCGTCGTCGGCAAGGTCCCGCGCCCGCTGCATCGCCTGTTCGGAAAACGGGTTGGCGACGTCGACGCCGGAGCGCCAGAGGTAGCCGCGGCCGGCGCCGATCTTCCGCGTCTCGAAAGGCATCAGCCGCGGCAGGTGCTGGTCGCTCACCGGCTTGCTTCCGCCGTCGACGAGGAAGACCACCGGCGCCTCCAGCCCCTTCGCCGCATGCACCGTCATGATGCGCACCTCGTCGCGCGTCTGGTCCATCTGGCGCTTCAGCTCGGGGCCGGCGTTCTCCAGCGTCGTCAGGAAGGCTTCCAGCCCGGGCAGGCCCGTCTTCTCCTCGGCGAGGCAGAAGCTCAAGAACTCGTCCACCACTTCCGCGGCCTCGGGGCCGAGCCGGGCGATGAAGCGCGCGCGCATGCGGTCGCGGCCGAGAACGCCGGCATAAAACTCGAACACCGGGCGGAACGCGGCCTCGTCCGCCCAGCGGTCGAGCCGCGCGACGACATCGCCAAGTGCGGCGTCCTCGCGCGACTTCTGCCGCAGCGCGGCGAAAAGCGAAACACCGCGGGCGCGGCCGGCAGCAAGCGCAAACAGCGTCTCCTCCGAAAGGCCGAAGGCGGGGCTCTTCAGCAGCGCCGCCAGCGACAGATCGTCGTTCGGCTGCAGCAGCACGCGCCCGAGCGCCATCAGGTCGCGCACCGCGATGTGGCCGGCGAGCCGCAACCGGTCGGCCCCGGCCACCGCGATGCTCTTGGCCTTCAGCGCGCGGCCCAGCGCATGCATGAAGCGGTCGCGCTTGCGCACCAGCACCATCACGTCGCCGGGCGAGAGGCGCTTGCCGGTGCCCTCGATGATCTCGCCCGCGCTGATCCAGCCGTTGATCGTCCTGGCGATGTTTTCGGCCACCCGCACGGCCGCGGCGCGCGCATGATCGACCGGCAGCGTCCAGTCGTCGGGCTCCTCCACCGCGTCGGCCGCGATCGAGGGCCATATCTCGACATAGCCGGGATCGGCGGCGCGGATCGCGCGATGGCGCACGCCGGTGCCGGCGGTGACGCCGCGCCGCGCCGGCTCGGGCGCGAACACGGCGTCGACCGCTTCCAGGACGTCGTTGGTGGAGCGGAACGACCAGGTGAGCTCGACCTTCTCCACGCGGCTGCCGGCCTGCTCGGCGCGCTCGCCGAAATAGTGGCGGGTTTCGGCAAAAGCCTCCGGCGCAGCCCCCTGGAACGAGTAGATCGACTGCTTCTCGTCGCCGACGGCGAACACGCTGCGCGCGATGTTTTCGCGCGCGCCGAGGCCGGCGAAGAACTCCTCCGCCAGACGCTTCACTACGTCCCACTGCTGCGGGCTCGTATCCTGCGCCTCGTCGATGAGGATATGGTCGATGCCCTGGTCGAGCTTGTACTGTACCCACGGGCCGACATCGGCGCGCGCCAGGAGCCGCACCGTGCGGGTGATCAGATCGTTGAAGTCGAGGAAGCCGCGGCCGGTCTTGACCTGCTCGTAGCGCGCGATCAGCCAGTCGGCGATGGTAAGCGCCGCGCAGGTGCCCTCCAGCATCCTGATCAGCGCGACGCGCTCGGCCGCGGCGATCACCGCGTTCGCCGCCGCGAGATAGCGCTCGTTGACGTCCGGCAGCTTGCGGCGCATCGCCGCCTTGAAGGTGGTCGTCAGGCTGTAGGGCGTGCCGTCGCCCTTCAGGAAGCCGGCGACCAGAAGGTCGAGCCGGCGTTCCGGATCCGTCTCTTCGAAGGCATGCCTCAGATGCGGCAGCATGTCGTTGATCACGCGGGCCGCGCCTTCCTCCTCGGCAACGGCGGCGAAGCGGGCGAAATAATCGCGAGAAAAATCGGCCAGCGGCCAGGCCCGTTCGGCGACCGCGCGGGCGGTCTCGCCGCGCGGCACGTCGAATTCGTCGTAGAGCTCGACGAAGCCCGGCTCACCGGCGAGGCGGTCGATGAACGCGCGCAAGCCGTCGCGCCGGTTGACGATCTCGCCAAGCAGCGTGTCCAGCCCGAACTCGCCGCCGCGCGACAGCACCGTGGCGAAAGCCTCGCCGAGCTCGGGGTTGTCGGCCGCCACGGCGCCGCCGATCATGTCGCGCCGCACCTCGGCGAACAGCGCCTGCTCCATGCGCGGGTCGAGCATGTCGAAATGCGCGGCGATGTTCGCCTCCAGCGGAAACTGGTGCAGCACAGCCTCGCAGAAGGCGTGGATGGTCTGGATCTTCAGGCCGCCGGGGGTCTCCAGGGCGCGGGCGAACAGTCTTCGCGCACGGGTGAGCTTTTTCGCATTCGGGTCGCGTCGCTCGATCGCGGCGATGCGCCGGGAAAGCTCGGCGTCGCCCAGCATGCTCCAGTCGGCCAGGTCCTTGAAAACGCGGTTCGACATGTTCGCCGCCGCCGCGCGCGTATAGGTGAGGCAGAGGATGCGCGACGGGTCGATGCCCTGCAAAAGCAGCCGCACGACGCGCTGCGACAGCACGTGGGTCTTGCCGGAACCGGCATTGGCCGACACCCAGACCGAATGATCCGGGTCCGCGGCGCGCGCCTGCAGGTCGAGCGTCTCGGGCGGCGGGACGAGCTGCGGCCTCATTCGTCGGCCTCCGCCTCCGGCCCGTCACCACCGGCGGACCATTCGAGCACCCGCGCGAGATGATCGTAGTCGCCGTCGGTCTCGCCTTCGCGAAACGGAATGGCGCGGGAGAGGTAGCCGGTCTCCGGCCGACGATAGTGCTCGAACAGCGCCTCCAGCCGCGCCCAGGCTTCTTCGGACAGCTGGATCGCCGACTTGGTTGACTGGTTGTGTGTGAGGATCGATTCCTCGATCAGCTCGCCCCGTCCCTTCAGCCGGATGTAGGCGAGGTCCGCCGGCTCCAGCGTCCCGATCTCGCGGAAGGCGCCGCGCCGCAGCAGCGCACCCTCCAGCGCGAGCTGGGGCGAAAGCAGCGTGTGCGCCTGCCCCTTGGACGGGCCGGAGCCGGTCTTGTAGTCGAGAATGTCCGCATGCCCGGCGGGCCGCGTGTCGATGCGGTCGGCGCGGCCCGACAGCGTGACGCCGGTGGTTCCAACCGGCGTCGCCCGCGCCGCAAGCTCGGAATGGCGGGCGGCGATGTGGCCGTCGCGGCGGCGCTCCCATTCCACCAGCGGGCCGGAAAGGCTGACGAAGCGCGGCCACCACACCGCCTCGACGTCGGGCGGCAGCGCCGCCTCCGCAAAGCATTCGCGGGCCGCGGAGACCAGCGCCGCCAACATGTCGCCGCCGCGCGGCATGGCCGAAAAGCGGTGCAGGATGGCGTGGAACAGGTTGCCGCGCTCGGCCGCGCCCGGATCGCGCAGCAGCGGCTCGAGCGCCTGCAGGCCGAGCACCTTTCGCGCATAGATCGCGTAGGGATCGCGCCGCAGCGTCTCGATCTCGGTCACCGAAAAATGCGCCGGCCGCAGCGTCAGCGGCGGTTTCGGCTCCGGCCGTGCCACCGGCCGCACCCGCTCCTGCTCGTCAAGCCTGCGCGCCCAGCCGAGAAGCCGGTCGCCCCGCTCGGCGACACCGCGCATCACCCGCGCGCCGGCAAACGCACGCAGCCGCTGCAGCCAGCGCGATTCCACCGCCGGCGATTCTCCGGCGCGTGCGGCGCGCGTCAGCACCACGTTCGGCGCGCCCATCGCGATCTGGAAATCATGCGCCGCCTGGCCGATGCGGCGTTCCGGCGGCTCCAGGTCGAGGCCGCTCTTCATCAGCCGCGACATGAAACGGTCGGCCTCCGCCTTGCGCGGCCAGGAGCCTTCGTTGAGACCGCCGATGACCAGCGTGTCGACGGTTTGCAGCCGCGCCTCCAGCGCGCCCCAGATCGCAATGCGATGCTCCGCCCCAGCGGACGGTTTTACCACCTCCGGCGCGATCAGCGCGTCCATGAGTTCCGGCCATTCCGTCACCGAAAAGTCGAGCGCGGCGGGCGAAGCGACCAGGCCGCGCAGAAAGCCGGCAAGGGTTTCGCCCGTCTCCAGGCCGTAGAGCCCGCTGAGGTTTCCGTCCGGTCCGCGTGCGGCCGCCTCGCAGGCGGCGACCGTTGCCCGCAGCGCGTCGGCGAGTGTCGTGCTGCCGGCGCCGCGCAAGGCGACCAGCGGCGACAGCGCCGGCGCCAGCGCCGCCAGCACCTTTCGCGCTTCCTCGATGCGCGCCCCGGTGATGCGCGCGACCCAGAACGGCTCGCGGGCGGCATCGGCGGAAAGGCGCGCCTCGAACAGGGCGCCGAGATCGGCGACGTCCGGGCGCCCGGTGCCGCCACGCAACGCGACGAGTTCGATCGTCTCGGCGGCGCGCCGCACCAGCGCGCGCTCCAGCCCGAGCGACAGCAGCGGATGTTTCAGGAACGAGAGCAGTGCCACAGGGTCGCCCGGCCTCAGGGCGGCAAGCAGCAGCAGGCGCATGAACTCGGCCGGCGGCGTGCGGGCGAGCGGCGTCCCGCCGGAATCGTCGGCGCGGATGCCGAAGCGCAGCAGCTCGGCCGAGACGCGGCGCGCCAGTTCGCGGTCGGTCGTGACAAACCCCGCAGTGCGGTCCGGAACCTCGATTGCCAGCCGGAGGGCCGTTGCAATCGCCAGCGCCTCCTCGCGCTCGTTCGCCGCTTCGACGAGCGAAACGCTCTCGAACGCCGCCTGGACCTGCTCATCGGGAAGCACCTTGCGGGCGGCGGCCCAACCATCGGTGGTCTCGGCCGGGCGCAGCGCCTCGCCGATGACCGTCGCGCGCATCGCCAGCGCCGGCGTGCGCTCGCCGATTTCGGCGACATCGGCGCGCTGGACACCCAGCCGGCCGAGCAGCTTGGCGAGGCCGAACTGCGGATGGCCCGGCACTGAGGCCTCTGTCGAAGCCGAGGTCAGTTCGGCCCAGGAGCGCTGATCCATGCGGCAATCGAGGCCGGGCAGCACGACCGCGCCCTGCGGCAGGCGCGCGATGACGCCGAGAAGTTCCGCCGTCGCGGGGATCGAGCCGGTCGAGCCCGCGGCGATTACGGGACCGGGCGGCGGGTTGCGCGCCAGCCGCGCGGCCTCCGCGCGGATCAGCGCGTCGCGATGCGCGCCCGGGTTGGACATGCCATGCTGGGCGAGATGCGCCGGCCAGGCCTGCGTGACGATTTCCAGGAAGTCGAGGGTGACCTGCCACCAGCCGGCAAGCTCGCCCGAAACCAGATCGGCGAGCCGATCCCAGCGGCCGCCCTCGGTCTCGACCTCGTCCATCAGCCCTGCAAGGTCGCGTGCGAGCCAGACCGCGTCCGCGGTCGAGGCCGGCACCACGACGTCTTCCTCGAACAGCGCGGCGACATGAGCCGGCAAACGACGCTTCCAGGCGCGCACCAGCGGCGTCAGGAAAAGCACGCGGTCGACCGACGCGATCGGCGGCGCGAGTTCGAGCGACGCGGCGCCGGATTCGAACAGCACCGCATCCTCGTCGAACTCGCCGAGCGGCCGGATGACCGGCAGGATCGCGGCGCGGCCGCCGGCGCGGTCGACGAACAGGCTCCTCAGCGCCCGCGCCGCCCGGCGCGTCGGCACGTAGATGGTGGGGTCGGCGAGGGCGAGCGGATCGTGGTTCTGGCCGAAGCCGGGCACGAGATGGCCGCCGGCCAGCGCATCGCAAAGCGTCGGCAGGAAGGGCGCGCCGGCGGGGATGGAGAAAACGCGCGCGGGCGCGCTCATTGGATCGGCGATAGCGCTTCGGCGACCGCGACTTCGGCAGGCGCGATGGCGTCCGGCGTGCCGACGGTGATCCAGTGCCCTTCGAGCCGCACGCCATGCAGGCGGCCGGCCGCGATGGCCGCGTCGAAATAGCGGTTCAGCGACGCCTTCTCCACCGCCGCGCCGGCGAAGATGCGTGGATTGACGATCGCCGCGCCGGCATAGATCAGGCCGGCCGGATCGCCGGCTGCGCGCACCAGCCGACCATCTCCGCCGAGGAGAAAGTCTGTGCCGCCATCATGGCCGGTGACCGATTCGAGCGCTGCAAGCATAAGTAGAATATCCATCCGCGCCGCGTCCCATGCAAGCGCCAGCCGCGTCAATCCCGGCGTGCCATGGTCGATCCAGAAAGTGTCGGCGTTGAGGATGTAGAACGGGTCGGTGCCGAGCAGCGGCAGCGCCTTGACGATGCCGCCGGCCGAATCGAGCAACCGGTCGCTCTCGTCCGAGATCAGGATACGCGGAGTCCGCCTCGTGGCGACATGGGCCACGATCTGGTCGGGCAGGTAGTGGACATTGACCACCGCCTCGCGCACGCCGGCGGCGGCCAGGCTGTCCAGTCCCCAGTCGAGCAGCGTGCGCCCGGCAATGCGCACAAGCGGCTTCGGGATGAGGTCGGTGATCGGCCGCAGCCGCTTGCCGAGGCCGGCGGCCAACACCATCGCGCGCGCCGGTGCCGCGCTCATCGGCCGGCGTCCCGCAGCAAGCCCGCCTCGCGATAGAAAGCGGCCAATGCCGCAAGCCCGGGATGCTCGAAGGCGCGGCGGAGATAATCCTGGATGCGCGGCAGGTGGCGCAGGTACTGCGGCTTGCCGTCGCGACGGTCGAGACGCACGAAGATGCCTAGAATTTTTGAATTCCGCTGCGCCGCCATGGTCGCATAGGCAAGCGCGAAGGCATTTTCGTCGAAGCCGCCCGCCGCCTTTCGCGCCGCGACATAGGCGGCAACCGTCGAGCGCTCGACCACGCGGGAAACGTCGACGCGGGCATCCATCGCCAGCGAGGCGACATCGTAGGCGGCCGGACCGATCAGCGCGTCCTGGAAGTCGATGATGCCCAGCCGGTCGTGCCCGGTCCGCTCCTCGCGCCAGATGATGTTCGGCGAATGGTAGTCGCGCAACATCAGCGTCGTCTCGCCTCCCGCAAGCCGGTCGAGCGCAGAATCCCAGGCGCCGCGATAGGCGGCGCGCAGCGCATCCGTCGGGGCCGAGCCGGTCACATAGGGAAGATACCACTCGATCAGCAGGTCTGCTTCGATCAGCATCGCCGCGCGGTCGAAGTGCGGCACCGTGTGGAAGACCCCGGGCGCTGCCTCTATGCGCGGTTCCCATCGCCGGGCATGGATCAGCGTCAGCAGTTCGGCGGCGGCGGCATAGCGCGCGGCGACCGGCCGGCCGGCCGCGTCGAGAAAGCTGCCTGAGCCCAGGTTTTCGATCAGCAGCAGACCGCGCGCAAGGTCGTGCGCGTAAATGGTGGGCACAGCGATCCCTGCGCCGGCGAGTGCCCGGTCGATTGCGACGAAGGCCGACACGTCGCGCGCCGTATGCGCGATCTCGGCATAGGCCTTGCCATCGCGCACGGCGGGGCCGAGCACCAGCGGCGGCGAGTTCATCACGATGCGCGCCTCGGCGCCCAAAGTCACCGTCTCGTAGCTGCGCGCCGAGGCATCGCCGGCCAGCGGGCGGCGGACGGCCTCGCCCCAGCCCGCGGTTCGCAGGAAATCGCGGATGTCGAGCGGGCGCGCGATCCGTGCCGCGGCCGCCGCCGGTGCGAAGATCTTCGCGACGCGGCCCTGCCCAGATTCGGCCAGCGAAACGCGGATACGATCGGTCGGCAACCGGTCGCCGGCCTTTTCGGGCCATTCGACCAGCACGATGCCGGCCAACGCCTCGTCGAGGCCGAGTTCGTCGAGTTCGGCAGGCGCGTTCAGGCGGTAGAGGTCGAAATGGCTGACCGGCACCGTGAGATCATAGGTCTGCACGATCGTGAAGGTCGGGCTCGGCACGTCGAGAGCATCGTCGCCGGCCAGCGTACGGATCAGCCCGCGCGCCAGCGTCGATTTGCCGGCGCCGAGATCGCCCTCCAGCGCCACGAGGTCGCCCGGCTTCAGCGCCCTCGCCAGGTCGGCGCCCAGCCGCGTCGTCGCCGCTTCGTCGGCGAGAACGACCTCCAACGCCGCGGCCGCCATGCCTATTCAGCCGCCTCGCTGAGGCTCGGAGGGTCCTTGTCGGGAAACAGGCACAAAACCGTGGTGCCGGCGCCGGTGCCCGTGTCGATGCGCACCGTGCCGCCATGCAGTTCGACGAAGCTCTTCACGATCGACAGGCCGAGGCCGGCGCCGCGGCGGCGGCCGCCGTTGACGCGCGGCTCGAAGCGGCGGAACACCACGTCGAGCACGTCCGGCGGCATCCCCGGCCCGTCGTCATGGACGGCGAACTCCACCCCGCCGGCAACACGCCGGCACGAAAGTTTCACCGTGCTGCCGTCCGGCGCGTAGTTGGCGGCGTTGCTGAGCAGGTTGTAGAGAATTTGGCGCACGCGCGTCTCGTCGCCGCGGAAGGTCACTGGTGCGCTCGCGACGTCGAGGTCCAGTTTGATGCCGTGCTCGACGAAGCGATCGGCGACCAGTTCGGCCGCCGTCTCCAGCGCGCGCGCCACTGGCACTTCGCCGATCTCCAGTTCCATGATGCCGGCATCGACGGTCGCCAGATCGAGGATGTCGTTGACGATGGTGAGCAGCACCGAGGACGACGAGCCGATGTGCTCCAGATATTCCTTCTGCTTCGGTGTCAGCGGACCGGTCCCTGGCAGCGACAAAAGCTCGGTGAAGCCGATGATGTTGGTGAGCGGCGAGCGCAACTCGTAGGACACGTGCTGGACGAAGTCGTTCTTCAGCTGGTCGGCGCGCTGCAGCGCCTCGTTCTTTTCCTTGAGCACGCGCTCGACGTTCACGCTGTCGGTGACGTCGACGAAGGTCAGCATAACCTGGCCGTTGGGCAGGTTGATCACGGCATAGCGCAGCACCGTGCCGTTGTTGAGCTCGGCGAGGCCGCGGCGGTCCTTGCGCTCGTCCTCGAAGCCGGTGATCGCCGCTATGAAGCCCGGCCACGGGCTTTCCTTCGCGGTGGAGGCGCAGGCTTCGGCGATCGCGTTGATGTGCAGCGGCTCGCCGGCCGGCATGACGTGCAGGCCCCAGAGCCGCGCGAAGGCGGGGTTGGAGAGGCGCACGCGCCCGTCCGGACCGAACACGGCGACGCCTTCGGCCAGATTGTCCAGCGTTTCGCCCTGCACGCGCACCGCGGTCTTGTAGCGGCTTTCGAGATCCATCTTTTCGGTGAGGTTCTCGAACACCCAGGTGACACCGCCCTTGGGCTGCGGGTTACCGACGACGCGCACGGTCTGGCCGTCGGGCAGGTGCCACCAGTGCTCCTGCGGCTCGACGGCGCGATAGGCCGACAGCACGCCTTCCTTCCACCGCCGCCACTCGGGGCTTTCGGCCAGCTTGCCCTCGCTGCGCAAACGGTCGAGCATTAGCGCATGCTCCGGCGCGCTTTCGAGGAACGGCGTGTCGAGTTCCCACAGCTTCTGGAAGGCATGGTTGAAGAAGCGCAGCTTCTGCTGGTCGTCGAAGATGGCGACGGCGGTCGTCAGTTGGTCGAGCGTGTCGGCATGGCTGCGCACCGTGCGCTCGAATTCCTCGCGGATGGCTTGTTCGCCGCTCTTGTCGGCGGCGATGCCGACCGAGCCGTCACGGCTGGCGAAGTCCGTGACGTGCACCAGGCGGCGGTCGCCGTCGATCACGGTCGACACCGTCTGCTCAAAGACCGGCTTGGACTGATGATGCAGCGAAACGGCGGCGCGCGTCTGCGTACCGAGCAGTTCCTTGCCGTCGCGCACCGCCTCGCTTGGGCTGCGCGCCTCCACCGCCACGGCATAGGCTCGGTTCACCCATTTCAGCGCGCCGTCGGCCGCACGGATCCAGAACGGCATGTTCAGCGCGTCGATGAGGCCCAGCATGTTGTCGTAGTCGGCGGCAAGCCGCTGGTTGTCGATGCGCAGGCGGGCCTGGGTGCGCTGCGCCTCCGATAGCGACAGGAAGCGAACGAACAGATGCGTCGAGCTTTTGCGGCCCTGCACTTCGAGGGGCGCACCGCTGTGTGTCTCGACCACCAGGTCAAACGGCGCGGCGCGCTCGCGCAGGGCGGCGACCGCCGAATCCAGCGCAGCGGCCGAACGCGGTGCCAGCCAGCGGCCGAAGGCGAGGAAGGACGCCCGCTCGTCGGGCGCGCCGCTTTCGGGCGGCAGCGAACCCAAGAGTTCCGGCTTCTTGTTCTCGCTGCTCCAGGCGATCAGGCGCTGGTCGCGAAGGTGCAGCATCGCCTCGTAGCGCTGCAGCGAGGCGTTGGAGTCGGCCAGCCGCGAGCGCAGTTCGATGTTCTGCTGGGCGGTGCGGGCGCGTTCGCGGATCAGCCAGACGGCGGAAAGCAGCGCGGCGCCGATGATGCCGGCGAAGATCGAGAGCTGGATGACTTCCGCGGTGCTCACCGCGTGGCCGGCGGCGCGGATCACCGCATCGCTTTGCGCCAGCGCGATACCCGGCGCGGACAGTGCCGTCGTCAGTGACAAAGAGGCGACGCCTGCGAGGCGTCGTGCGGACCCGACGGATGACCGGCCGGCCCCGGAATCCCTGTGGCCGCCGGAGACGGCCCCTCCCGCATGAAGCGGGTGTTCCCCCGGCATGTCCTGGTCCTCTCCGCCGCCTGATTGCAAGACCGCCAAAGTGCGGAAGCGGGATCCCCGACCCGCATCCGCACGCGAATCACGTAACCATAGTCCGACCGCGAATCGGCGTGAAGGCGATTGTTTCGGCAAAATGAAAGCCGGGCGAGAGTCAATCGCCCGGCTTTCAATATATTGTGGTCAGAAGATTTTTTATCAGTATCTGTAGTGCTCGGGCTTGTAGGGGCCCGTCTTGCCGACGCCGATATACGAAGCCTGCTCGCCGGAGAGTTCGGTCAGCGTCGCGCCAAGCTTGGCAAGGTGCAGGCGGGCGACGTGCTCGTCGAGGTGCTTGGGCAGCACATAGACCTGGTTCTTGTACTGGCCGGGCTTGGAATAGAGCTCGATCTGCGCCAGCACCTGGTTGGTGAAGGATGCCGACATCACGAAGCTCGGATGGCCGGTGGCGTTGCCGAGGTTGAGCAGCCGGCCTTCCGACAAAAGAATCATGCGCTTGCCGTCCGGAAAGCTGATCATGTCGACCTGCGGCTTGACGTTCGACCATTTCAGGTTGCGCAGCGCGGCGACCTGGATCTCGTTGTCGAAGTGGCCGATGTTGCCGACGATCACCATGTCCTTCATCTTGCGCATGTGATCGAGGGTGACGACGTCCTTGTTGCCGGTCGCCGTGATCACGATATCGACCGTCGGTGCCGCGTCGTCCAGCGTCACCACCTCGAAACCGTCCATCGCAGCCTGCAGCGCGCAGATCGGATCGACCTCCGTCACCTTGACGCGGGCGCCGGCGCCCTTCAGCGAAGCGGCCGAGCCCTTGCCGACGTCGCCATAGCCGCACACCAGCGCGACCTTGCCCGCCATCATCACGTCGGTGCCGCGACGGATGCCGTCGACCAGCGATTCCTTGCAGCCGTACTTGTTGTCGAACTTGGACTTGGTGACGCTGTCGTTGACGTTGATCGCCGGGAAGGGCAGCAGGCCCTTCTTCTGCAACTGGTAGAGGCGGTTGACGCCGGTGGTGGTTTCCTCGGTCACGCCGCGGATGGCGTCGCGCTGCCTGGTGAAGAAGCCCGGCGTGGCGGCCATGCGCTTCTTGATCTGGGCGAAGAGGATCTCTTCCTCCTCGCTGCCGGGATTGGAGAGCACGTCCTCGCCTGCCTCGGCGCGCGCGCCGAGCAGGATGTACATGGTGGCGTCGCCGCCATCGTCGAGAATCATGTTGGAGAGGCCGCCGTCGGCCCACTGGAAGATCCGGTCGGTATAGACCCAGTAGTCGTCGAGGGTCTCACCCTTGACCGCGAAGACCGGCGTGCCAGAAGCGGCGATAGCCGCGGCGGCATGGTCCTGGGTGGAGAAGATGTTGCAGGAGGCCCAGCGCACCTCGGCGCCCAGTGCCTTGAGCGTCTCGATCAGCACCGCCGTCTGGATCGTCATGTGCAGCGAGCCAGTGATGCGCGCGCCCTTCAGCGGCTTCTTGTCGCCATACTCCTCGCGGCAGGCCATCAGGCCCGGCATCTCGGTCTCGGCGATCTCGATTTCCTTGCGCCCCCAATCGGCGAGGCCGATGTCGGCGACGATGTAGTCCTGCTTGCTGGCCATGACCGCACTCCACAAATGTTGGATACCTGCCGGCCAAGCGGGCAGCGCCCGTGGCCGATGAAGCGGCGTCATTACCAGATCCGGCCGGAAGCGACAACGGGGATATAAAGAAATCTTTATGCGTGTATGTGCACGGCGGCGATCTCGCAGGAAGGTCGCCGGCTCAGCTCTCCTCGCCGAAGCGCGTAGCGATGAGGTGTTCGAGCGCGGCCATCGCCGCGCCGGCCTCGGGCCCGCTGGCGGTGACGCGGATGCAGCAGCCGGGGCTCGCCGCCAGCATCATCAGCCCCATGATCGAGGTGCCGCCGACCTTAACCCCGTCCTTCTCGACCTCGACATTGGCCTGGTAGGCGCCGGCGACCTGAACGAACTTGGCGGAAGCGCGCGCGTGCAGGCCGCGCTGATTGACGATCCGCAGATCCCGGCTGATCACACCTTGGTCGGCGGGAAGCGTTGTTTCGCTCATTTGCCGCTCAGCAACTGGCTGGCGACATTGATGTATTTGCGCCCCGCCGCCTGCGCTTCCTCGAGCGCGGCGCGCATATTGTCGCCGGTGCGCACGCTGGAAAGCTTGATCAGCATCGGCAGGTTGACGCCGGCGATCACCTCGGTCTGGCCCGGCTCCATCACCGAAATCGCAAGATTGGACGGGGTGCCGCCGAACATGTCGGTGAGGATGATGACGCCCGAGCCGGTGTTGGCGCCCGCCACGGCGGCGACGATGTCGCGACGGCGCTGCTCCATGTCGTCGTCGGCGCCGATCGAGACGGTCTGGAAATTCTTCTGGGGGCCGACCACATGCTCCACGGCGTTGCGGAACTCCTCGGCCAGCTGACCGTGCGTCACGAGCACGAGTCCGATCATGCTGCTCCGGCTCCCCTCACGTCCCGCAAGCGGGCATGATTTTTTGCTTGTGGCACGGTAACTGGCCATCCTTCATGCGGGAGCGCTATCTTGTCGAGGCCGAAGGCGTTGACAAGTGTAAAAGTGGTAAGGTGGCGGCCAATTTGCCGCAGACTTTTCGACCTCAGGGCTCTCCGAGGGGCAGGAAGGGCGCGTGGCCCAGCCACGCCATCACACCCCGCCCGGCCGCCGCGGCGTTGCGCTCCTTGAGCCGCAGCAGGGGCAGCGGGCAGCCGCAGATCGGCATCGATTCCGAATCAGGAAGGCGCTGCGCATCAGCGGCCGGGACCAGTCGTACGGCGAGATCCAGTACGGTCGCTTCAAGGCTCGAGACCGGTCGCGGGCCCAGGCCGCGCAACTCGACCAGCCCGGAAATGCTCTCGGGCGTGCGCGCCACGACGCGCCCGCCGGCCGCCGCGACCCAGGCCTGGTCGTCGGCGACGAGGCGTCCCAGCAGGCCGGCGCGCGCGGCGCGGTCGAGCAGCGTCAGCGCCAGCGTTGTCTTGCCGGCGCCGGACGCGCCCATCACCAGCACGCCGCGGTCGCCAATCGCCACCACGGTGGCATGAATGTTTTCGGCTTCCGCCATCAGCCTTCCGCCGGCAGCGTGACGACGAAGCGCGCGCCGCGAATGTCGCCCGGCTTGGTGCCGGGGATGTTTTCCGCCGTCAGCGTGCCGCCATGCGCCTCGACGATCTGGCGGCTGATCGACAGGCCCAGGCCGGAGTTCTGGCCGAAAGCCTCGGAGGCCGGCCGGTCGGTATAGAAGCGCTCGAAGATGCGCTCGATGCTGTCGGGGCGGATGCCCGGCCCGTTGTCGTCCACCGTGATGATGTTGAAGCGGCCCGACCGCGACAGGCCGACCACGATGCGGCCATGCCCCTCGGGCACGAAGGAGCGTGCGTTCTCGATCAGATTGGTGATGACCTGGCCGAGGCGCAGGTCGTGGCCGAGCGAGATATAGCCCTTCACGCCGGTCGGCAGCTTGGCGACCTTGAACTCGATTTCCACAGCCTTCTTGCGGCGGCTGTCGCGCAGTCCCAGGGCCACCTCGCCCAGGAACTTCTTGAGATCGATCGGCACGGCGTCGTCGCGCGCCAGTTCGGCGTCGAGGCGCGACGCATCGGAGATGTCGGTGATCAGCCGGTCGAGCCGGCGCACGTCGTGCTGGATGATTTCCATGAGCCGGGCGCGGGAATTCTCGTTCTTGGCGAGCGGCAGCGTCTCGACCGCGCTGCGCAGCGAGGTCAGCGGGTTTTTCAGCTCATGGCTGACGTCCGCGGCAAAGCTCTCGATCGCGTCGATGCGAGCATAGAGCGCGTTGGTCATGTCGCGCACGGCGACCGACAGGTTGCCGATCTCGTCCTGGCGCTCGGAGAAGTCGGGAATCTCCTCGCGGCTCTTGACGCCGCGGCGCACGCGCACGGCCGCGGCGGCCAACCTTCGCAGCGGGTTGGCGATCGTGGAGGCGAGCAGGATCGACAGGATCACGTTGACCAGCGCGGCGACGCCGAACACGCGCAAAATGGCCTTGCGCTCGGCGGCGACGATCTTGTCGATGTCGCCGCCCTGGGTGGACAGCATCAGCACGCCGAGCACGGCGCGGAAGCGCTGGATCGGCACCGCGACCGACACGATCTGCTCGCCCTGCTCGCTGACGCGTACCACCGTGGAGGGCACGCCGGTCAGCGCATTCATCACCTCCGGGAAGGCGACGCCGTTGCCGCCCGGCTGCTCCCGATAAACCGGCAGGTCGGAGCGGCGGAAAAGGTCGAAGACGAACTTTTCGGCCCGGTCGAGGAAGTTCTGCTCCTCCTGCTCCACCGGCGGCAGGTCGTAGCGCAGGATCTGGCCGCGCGAGTAGAGGTGGCGCGAATCCAGCAGAAGGTTGGCGTCGCGGTCATAGATGCGGGCGCGGGTGCGGGTCGGCGAGATCAGGCGCCGCAGCACCGGCGCGACGCGCTCGGGATTGATCGGAAAGTCGAGGCTGTCGAGCTGGTCGGAACCGGGCGCGAGGCTTTCGCCTGCCTGCAGCTCGAGCAGCTTTTCGGGGTCGATGATGATTGAATCCGTCTCAACCGTCGCGGATGCCGCGATAGCGCCGGCGATGATCTCGCCCTGCGTCATCAGGCTTTCCACGCGCGCCTCGATCAGCCCGTCGCGGAACTGGTTGAGGTAGAGGATGCCGATGACGAGCACGCAGAGCGCGGCGAGGTTGAGGACGAGGATGCGCCGCGTCAGGCTCGAAAAGACGTGATGGCCGAGGAAGCGGCGCAGCGGCACGGTGATGCGGCTGGCCGACAGCAGCGAGCGGCGCGGCTTGGCTGCCACTATCCGCTGGGTGCCCTCGATCTCGATCGCCATCGGCGACTTGCCCTCCGGGGCCTCAAGCCTCGCGGAACCGGTACCCCACCCCGTACAGCGTCTCGATCATCTCGAAGTCGGTATCGACCGACTTGAACTTCTTGCGCAGGCGCTTGATGTGGCTGTCGATGGTGCGGTCGTCCACGTAAACCTGCTCATCATAAGCCGAATCCATCAGCGCATCACGGCTTTTCACCACGCCGGGCCGCTGGGCGAGCGAATGCAGGATCAGGAACTCGGTGACGGTCAGCGTCACCGGCTCGCCCTTCCAGGTGCAGGTGTGGCGTTCGGGGTCCATCACCAGCTGGCCGCGTTCCAGGGTGCGCGACTGGGCGGTCGGCGCCTTCGCGGAGCCTTCGCGGGCGCTTGCCCGGCGCAGTACGGCCTTGACGCGCTCGACCAGCAGGCGCTGCGAAAACGGTTTGCGGATGAAGTCGTCGGCGCCCATCTTGAGCCCGAAAAGCTCGTCGATCTCGTCGTCCTTCGAGGTCAGGAAGATCACCGGCAAGTCGGTCTTCTGGCGCAGCCGGCGCAGCAGTTCCATGCCGTCCATGCGCGGCATCTTGATGTCCAGTATGGCGAGGTTCGGCGGGCGGGCGCCCAGGCCTTCGAGGGCGGACGCCCCGTCGGTGTAGGTCTCGACCCTGTACCCCTCCGATTCCAGCGCGATCGAAACCGAGGTCAGGATGTTCCGGTCGTCGTCGACGAGCGCGATCGTTGCCATGTCAAGTGGCTCCCTCATGGGCAGGTGTCCCTTCGTGCTGCGCGAAGGGGGTAATGGAGGACAAATTGGGTACAAAATGTGGCACGGCGGCTCCGTCATTGGCACGCATGGCCAGCCGGGGCAAGTGCGAAGCCGGCAGGCAGCACGCCGTGCAAGCTGCCGCAATCATGGGCAACGAGCCCGGCATTCACGCCATATAAACGATTTAAAGAATTTCCTAAATTCTTTAAATCGATTAATGATTTGATTTCATTCAGCTTTCCTGCTTCCCAGAACGTGGTTGGCTCCGCGAACGGGCCTGCGACACAAAAACGCCCGTAGAAACAGGGGGAACACGTGAAGGAAATCGGAAGGCGCAATACCGCTTGCGGGATCGAAGAGGCCGGCCTGAAAACGTCGGGGACGGTGTTCTACAATCTCGCCGCCCCGGCGCTCTGCGAGGATGCCATTCGCCGCGGCGAAGCGAGCCTGACCGCTGACGGCGCGCTGGTCGCCTATACCGGGCAGCACACCGGCCGATCCCCGAAGGACAAGTTCGTGGTTCGCGACGCCGCGACGGAGTCGCAGGTCTGGTGGGGCAACAACAACGCCATGACGCCCGACGCCTTCGACCGGCTGTACGAGGATTTTCGCGCCCATGCGGCCGGCATGGATCTCTATGTGCAGGACCTCGTCGGCGGTGCCGACGCCGCACAGAGCCTGTCCGTGCGGGTGGTGACCGAATTCGCCTGGCACTCGCTGTTCATCCGCAACCTGCTGATCCGGCCGGAGGCCGGGGCCCTTGATGGCTTCCTGCCGCGCATGACCATCATCGACCTGCCGTCCTTCAAGGCCGACCCGGCCCGCCACGGCACCCGCACCGAGACGGTGATCGCGGTCGACCTGTCGCGGCTGATCGTGCTGATCGGCGGTACGGCCTATGCCGGCGAGATGAAGAAATCCGTGTTCACCGCGCTCAACTACCTGCTGCCGCAGCGCGGCGTGATGCCCATGCACTGTTCCGCGAACGCAAGCGCCGACGGTTCCTCCGCGATCTTCTTCGGCCTTTCCGGCACCGGCAAGACGACGCTCTCGGCCGACCCGGTGCGCACGCTGGTGGGCGACGACGAGCACGGCTGGGGTCCGGACGGCATCTTCAACTTCGAAGGCGGCTGCTACGCCAAGACCATCCGCCTCTCGGCCGAGGCCGAGCCGGAAATTTTCGCCACCACGAAGCGCTTCGGCACGGTGCTGGAGAATGTCGTGCTCGACGAGGCCCGCGTGCCCGACTTCGACGACGGCTCGCTGACCGAAAACACGCGCTGCGCCTATCCGCTCGATTTCATCCCCAACGCCAGCAGGACGGGCACGGCCGCGCATCCGAAGACGGTCATCATGCTCACCGCCGACGCTTTCGGCGTGATGCCGCCGATCGCCCGGCTGACGCCGGCGCAGGCGATGTACCATTTCCTGTCCGGCTACACGGCCAAGGTCGCAGGCACGGAGCGGGGCGTGACCGAGCCGGAAGCGACCTTCTCGACTTGCTTCGGTGCGCCGTTCATGCCGCGCCATCCGTCCGAGTATGGCGCGCTGCTGCGCGAGCTGATCGCCCGGCACGGCGTCGACTGCTGGCTGGTCAACACCGGCTGGACCGGCGGGGCTTTCGGTACCGGCCGGCGCATGCCGATCAAGGCCACGCGCGCGCTGCTTTCGGCGGCGCTCGACGGCTCGCTCAACCAGGCAAAATTCCGGACGGATGCGAATTTCGGCTTTGCGGTGCCCGAGGCCGTGCCCGGGGTCGATGCGGCGATCCTCGACCCGCGCTCGACCTGGGCCGACAAGGCCGCCTATGACCGCCAGGCGCGCCGCGTGGTCGACATGTTCGTCGCCAACTTCGAAAAGTTCGAGGAGCACGTCGACGGCACGGTTCTGGACGCCGCGCCACAGTTCCGCATCGCCGCGGAGTAGAGGGGGACGCACGCTCACATGGCCCGGCGGCACCCCCGCCGGGCGGCCCGACGGCTGGACGTTGCCCCCGGCGACCTGTTCGGCCATTTCCGCGTGGTGCTGGTGCGGATGGTTGACCGCTGGCAGCCGACGGTCGACCATACGAGCTTGATCTATCCGGCCTGAAGCCGTCCTGACCGGCCGCCTCGCGTCGCGCCAGGGCTTTTCTTTTCGGCGGCCTCGCGCCATCTGTTGGCCATGCCCGACGACGACATCCTTATCGCCCCCGAAGCGGTGATCCGCCAAGACGACCTCGAGGAAAGCTTCATCCGCTCGGCCGGGCCTGGCGGGCAGAACGTCAACAAGGTCGCCACCGCCGTACAGCTTCGCTTCAACGCCGCTGGTGCGGCCGGCCTGTCGGAGCGCGTGCGGGCACGCGCGCTGAAGCTTGCCGGCCAGCGCGCCACCAAGGACGGCGTCATCGTCATCGAGGCGAGCCGCTTTCGCACCCAGGAGCAGAACCGCGCCGATGCCCGCGCCCGGCTCGTCGCCCTCGTCGCCAAGGCTGCCGAACCGCCCCCGCCGCCGCGCAAGAAGACCAGGCCGACCAAGGGCTCGGTCGAGCGGCGCCTGAAGACCAAGGCCGGCCGTTCGACGGTGAAAAGGCTCCGCGGGCGCATCGAGGGCGAATGATCAACGTCCTGCCGCGCGGAGTGCGCCATATCCCCGGCCACCTCGATCGCGCCGCGCAGGAAGCGCTGGTCGAGGACATCCGCAAGGTCGTGCAGGAGGCGCCGCTCTACACGCCGGCTATGCCGAAGACCGGCAGGGAAATGAGCGTGCGGATGACCAATTGCGGTGCGCTCGGCTGGGTGACTGACCGCGAGCGCGGCTATCGCTACCAGCCGAACCATCCCGTGACCGGCAGGCCGTGGCCGCCGATCCCGCAGGCGCTGCTGGCGCTCTGGCAGGAATTTTCGGGCTATGCCCATCCGCCCGAGGCGTGCCTCGTCAATTTCTACTCCGAGACCGCGAAGATGGGTCTTCACCAGGATCGCGACGAGCAGGATCTTTCCGCACCCGTGGTCTCCGTCTCGCTCGGCGATGCCTGCCTGTTCCGCGTCGGCGAAAACCGGCGCGAAGGCCGCACCACCTCGTTCCGGCTGGAGAGCGGCGACGTGGTCGTCCTCGGCGGCGAGGGCCGGCTGGCCTTCCACGGCGTCGACCGCATCTACCCGGCGACCTCCGTGCTGTTGAAGAACGGCGGCCGCATCAACCTGACGCTTCGCCGCGTCACCCGGCCGCCCGCATAAGAGAATCTACAGCATTTGGCCTTATGCCGGACGCGATACCAGAGAAGCGCCGGAGCGCCAGGCAATGGCCCGAGCCGTCGAATACGCCGATCCGATCCGCAGCCTCGCAGCCGAACTGATGGTGCGGCTGCGCGCCGACGCGCCGCTCTATCTGTTCATCGTCGCCTACACGGTCGTCGGGCTTGCCGTGCTCACGGTTTCCGGCACGCAGGATCGGGCCTCCTACTCCATCTATCTCATGCGCTGGGTGTCGCTGTTCTGCGTTCTCCTTCCAGCGATCGCCATCATCCTGCATGTGACCCTGCTGGTGCACCGCTTCGACAAGCGCCGCGCGCTGGCGGCCAAGCGCATCTTTTCCCCGGCCAATGCCGCCTACTTCCTGTCCGGCATCGCGCTGATCATGGCGATGGTGTTGTTCCAGGGCACCTTCACCTCGCTGAAGAACGCCATGTCGGTCTGGCATCAAGGCTTCCCGCTCGACAGGCTCCATGCCGACATCGACGCGGCGGTGCATTTCGGCGTCGACCCCTGGCGCCTGCTCTATGCGGTCGCCGAGAGCGACTGGGTGCGCATCGCGGTGGAATGGAACTACAACGTGCTGTGGTTCGTGATCTCGTTCGGAGCGCTGTTCTTCGTCGCCACCTCGCCGCGCGCGGCATCCATCCGCACCCGCTATGTGCTGTCCTTCATGCTGGTGTGGATCGTTGTCGGCAACGTCTTTGCCAGCACCTTCCTGTCGGCGGGGCCGGCCTTCTACGCCCACGTCACCGGCGATGGCGCTCGCTTCGGCGAGCAGCTGGCCTTTTTGGCGCGCGGCGCGGCGTCGCCGAATTCGGCTGCCTCCTATCAATCCTACCTCTGGAGCCTGCACGAGGCCGGACTGACAGGGTTCGGCTCCGGCATCTCCGCCTTTCCCAGCGTGCATGTCGGGCTGATCGCGCTCAACGCCATGTTCGTCTGCGAATACAGCCGCAAGCTCGGGGTCGTCGCGTTCGGGTATGTCGCCTTCGTGCTGGCGAGTTCGGTCTATCTCGCATGGCACTATGCCATCGACGGCTATGCCGCGATCGGGATCGCGCTCGTCATATTTCTTTCCTCGCGCCGCCTCCTGCCCAACGCCACGCCGGCAAAAGCCGCTGCCCGGTTGCTGCCGGCGGAGCCCGCTCCGCGACCGCTCACAGCTTCCTGAGGGCGACTTCCTCGACGCGGTGATGCAGGCCCTTGCGCAGGATGAGGTCGGCGCGCGGGCGGGTGGGAAGGATGTTCTCCTTCAGGTTCTTCATGTTGATGTTCGCCCACAGGCCCTCGGCGATCGCCCTGGCGGCATCCTCCGATAGCTGCGAGTAGCGATGGAAGAACGACTGCGGATTGCGGAAGGCGGTCTCGCGCAGCCGCATGAAGCGGGCGATGTACCATTCGTGGATCAGCTGCGGATCGGCGTCGATATAGATGGAGAAGTCGAAGAAGTCCGACACGAACGGCACGAAGTTCCCGTCCTTCGGCAGCTCGCGCGGCTGCAGCACGTTCAGCCCTTCGAAGATCAGGATGTCCGGGCGGTCGATGGTGACGAACTCGCCCGGCACCACGTCGTAGGTCAGGTGCGAATAGAGCGGCGCGCGCACGTTGGGCAGTCCCGACTTGATGGCCGAGAGAAAGCGCAGCAGCGCGCCGACGTCGTAGCTGTCCGGAAATCCCTTGCGCTCCATCAGGTTGTCGCGCCGCAGGATCTCGTTGGGGTAGAGAAAGCCGTCGGTGGTGACGAGGTCGACCTTGGGGCTCGACGGCCAGCGCGTCAGCAGTTCCTTGAGGATGCGGGCGGTGGTCGACTTGCCGACCGCGACGGACCCGGCCATGCCGATTATGAATGGCGTCTTGACCGCATCATTGGCGTTGAAAAAGATCTTCCGCTGGCCGAACAGCAGCTGGCTGGCCTCGACATGCGCCGACAGCAGCCGCGACAGCGACAGGTAGATGTGGCGCACCTCGTCGAGGTCGATCGGGTCGTACATGGACGACAGCCGCTTGACCTCGTCGGCCGAGAGCGTCAGCGGTGTATCGGCGCGAAAGCCCGCCCATTCCTGCGCCGAGAAGAAGCGGTAGGGCGAATACTTTTCGGTCGGCGCCAGCTGGTCCATCGAGATAAATCCCCCGGGCAGTCACCCCGCCGGCCGCGACGCCTTTTCGGCGATACCGGACTGCGCGGTGCGGCGCTGCAGTTCGGCCAGCACGTCGGAAAGCGGAACCCCACCGACGTGTAGCACGACGAGCAGGTGGTAGAGCAGGTCTGCGCTTTCCGCCGCGAGCGCCTTGGCGTCGCCTTCGATGGCGGCGATAACGGTCTCCACCGCCTCTTCGCCGAGCTTCTTGGCCGCACGCGACTGGCCGCCGGCGACGAGCTTCGCGGTCCAGGAATCGGATCCGCCCGAGCCGGCGCGCGCGGCGACGATCGCTTCGAGGTCGGTGAGCGAAAACTCCATCGGCGCCGTTTAGGATGTCCGGGCGGGCGAGTCGAGTCGCATGGGCAGTCCGGCCGCGGCCATGTGCCTCTTGGCCTGCTCGATCGTATAGGTGCCGAAGTGGAAGATCGAGGCGGCCAACACCGCCGTGGCATGGCCGTCGCGGATGCCCTCCACCAGGTGGTCTAGATTGCCGACGCCGCCCGACGCGATCACCGGCACGCGCACCGCATCGGCCACCGCCCGCGTCAGCGCGATATCGTAGCCGGCCTTGGTGCCGTCGCGGTCCATCGAGGTGAGCAGGATTTCGCCGGCGCCGCGTTCCACAACGTCACGGGCGAAGCCGACGGCGTCGATGCCTGTGCGCTCACGGCCGCCATGGGTAAAGATTTCCCAGCGGTCGGGTTCGCCGGCGCTGGAAGTCTTTTTGGCGTCGATGGCGACGACGATGCACTGGTTGCCGAATTTGTCGGCAGCCTCGGCCACGAAATCCGGGTTCTTAACCGCCGCCGTGTTGATCGACACCTTGTCGGCACCGGCGAGCAGCAGCTTGCGGATATCGGCAACCGTGCGCACGCCGCCGCCGACGGTCAGCGGCATGAAGCACTGTTCCGCCGTGCGGGCGACGACGTCGAAGATTGTGTCGCGATTGTCCGAGGAGGCGGTGATGTCGAGGAAGCACAGTTCGTCGGCGCCGGCGGCGTCATAGGCCCTCGCCGCCTCGACCGGGTCGCCGGCATCGATCAGGTCGACGAAGTTGACGCCCTTGACGACGCGGCCGTCCTTCACGTCCAGGCAGGGAATGACGCGGGCCTTCAGGGTCATGCTTCGTTCGCCCCGTTTGACATGCGATGCGTCTACACCGGGCGGGCACCATTGTCAGCCGGCGGTACGCCGTTCCGGCGGCGGTTCCACTGATGGCCTTGCGAGGCGACCTGTCCACATCAAAGGCCGAACGGCCGAAAGCCGGACGCGCGGGCCTTGCTGGCGCCGGCGGGGAGAGGCTCCCGTCTTTGTACGGGTGCCTGGTTCGGCCCTTGGTCTGATCGCGCCGCCGATAAGGTCGTGCCGCCCGTCGCATTGGTCTCCGCCGGGTCGAAAGAGCCGGCCGCCGGTGTCTTTATCGGCTCGTCGAATGGTTCGGCCGAGGAGAATGAGAATGAACAGGACAATTGACAGACTGCGCGGCGGCGTCGCTCTCACCTTTGCCGCGGCGGCGGTCTTTACGCTGCTTTCGCTGCAGATCGACCGGCACACCGGCGCGGTCGGTATCCAGGCGGCGCACGCCAAGGACGGCAGCAGCGGCCGCGGCGGCGGCGACGACCATAGCGGCCGCGGCGGTGGCGAAGATCATGGCAGCGATGATGGCGGGCGGCACGGCGGCGACAGCACGGGAAGCGCCTCGGGTGACGATGACGGCACCGCCGACCAGGGCAGCGGCGATGCGCCCGGCACTGCCGCGTCCGGCGACGATGACGGCACCGCCGACCAGGGCAGCGGTGACGCACCAGGCACCGTCGCCTCGGGCGACGACGACGGCACCGCCGACCAGGGTCGCGGCGACACGCTGCTCGATCTGCTTGTCGGGGACGACGATGGCACCCCCGATCAGGGCCGTGGCGACAACTAGGGCGTCATCGCGGGTCGCGTGATCCGCCGTCGCGGGAATGGCCAGTCCATACCCGCGACTGCGCCGCATGATAGGTCTGAAACGACGCCGGACTTTCGGCCCATGACGATGGACGCCCAAGGTTCTATCACCGCATGAAGCTAGGGTATCTGGATCGAAGGGCGCGGGTTATGACTTGCCGGCCAGTGCGGACCGGGTTGTGGACATTGGCGGTCCTTTCCGCAACCCTTTTGCTGACCGTCCCCGGCATTGACGGCCGCCTTGGCCATTGGGCCGGCGGCTCGGCGCTCGCCGACTCCGGGTCTGGAAAGAGCGGGGATTCCGGGGGCGACAGCTCCGGCCACGGCGGCTCAAGTGGAAGCGGCAGCTCCGACGGCGGCGGCAGTTCGGGCGGGAGCGGAGACAATTCAGGCAAGGGGAGCGGTGAGGACGGCACCGGCGAGGACGGATCCGGGGAGAGCACTTCCGGATCCGACGATTCCGGTTCGGGGCGTAGCATCGGCAGGGAGGCCGACGATGAGGGATCGCGCACCGGCAAGGGCCGTAGCGGCAGCCTGGTCAATCGCTATTTCAAGGCGTTGAACAGCTTCGGAAAGGTGGTGGCCCGGACCGAAACAGCGTCGAGAATCGAGATTCGCTATAGCGACGGCTGGCGCGAGGTCATTGCCGGCAAACGATACCGCCTCTTCGACCCGGGCAACCGCCGCGTGGTCGATCGCTCCGCGCGCCCTTCCGACTACGATCGCCTGCTATCCGCCGGTCCCTGAGGGAGGCGGGGTTTCGTGGCCGATCCTGCCGCCCAGTGGTCGCGCGCCAGCATGGCCGCCTCGACACGGTTGCGGGCGTGAAGCTTCTGCAGGATCTGGGTCATGTGGTGCTTGACCGTCTTCTCCTGCAGGTTCAGCACCCTCCCTATCTCCTTGTTGCTGAGGCCGTCCGTCAGCAGGCTGGCGATCTGCAGTTCGCGCGCCGTCAACGTCTCCATGGGACTGCGCTGACGTCCGGCCGAAGCCGTGCGGATGTTCAGCAGCAGCCGCCCGCCGAGCGTTGGCGCCACATAGGTGGCGCCGGCCGCGACCGAACGGATGATCCGCACCAGCTCGTCGCCGACGATGCCCTTCAGCACATAGCCGGCCACGCCGGCTTCAAGCGCCTTCATCACCTCCTCGTCATCCTCGGACACCGTGAGTATGACGACCTTCGTTCCCGTCGTCCCGGAGCCGATCGCTGCCGCGGCGCTGAGACCGTTCCCCGGCATCGATATGTCCAGCAGCGCAACGTCGGGCGACAGTTCGCGCGCAAGCCGTATCGCATCATCCGCCGACGCGCCTTCGGCGACGATGTCCATGTCCGGAAACTCGCGCAGGGAGGCCACCACCCCGGAGCGGAAGAGCGGGTGGTCATCGACCACCACGACGCGTATGCGCTCACTCATCGTCGACCTCCGCGGGCAGCGTTAGCTCGATTGCCAGGATCGCCTGTCCACCCTCGTCCGGTTTGAACGTCAGGCTGCCGCCGAGACTCTCGACCCGCTCGCGCAGGCCGGCAAGTCCGAGCCCCGTCCGGGCCTCGGCCGCGCCGGTGGACCGGTTGCGAACATCGACGGAGAGACGGTCCCCGCGGACACTGGCGCTGACCGACTGATCGAGACCCCCGCCGTGGCGAAAGGCATTGTTCAGGCCTTCCTGAACGACGCGGTAGACGCAGACCTTGACGGCCATCGGCGCGACCAGTTCACCGGTATTGATGGATTGGGCGACCCGGGTGTCGGTGCGCTTCTCATGGTTGCGGATCGCCCGGTGGATGCAGGCATCGAGGCGAAGATCCTCGAGTTCGGGCAGCACCAGCCCACGGGATATCTGCCGGATCTCTTCCATCGCCGAGTTGAGCACCTCCGCGATCTCGCGAAGGGCCTCCTTGTCGTCGCCGGCGCGACCGCCACGGACCGCGTCCAGCCTGAGTGCGGCAAAACCGAGGAGCTGAGCTGCCCCGTCGTGGAGATCGGCGCCGATTCGCCGCAGGTTAAGCTCGTTCGTCTCGGCAATCCGCCGCGTCGAGCGCTCCGCGCGAAGCCGCAGCAGGCGGTTCTGCTCGGTCATCCGCTCGCTTTCCGCCACCTTTTCCTCCAGCGTCTCGGCCTGTGCCGCGATCAGCCGGCTGCCGCGGTGGACGATGCCGGTCAGCGACAGTCCGATCAGCAGGGTGACGGCAGCCGTGACGACCCAGCCCTGCAGCCGTGCGCGCGCGATCTGCGCGGTCAGTGCCGATGCGTCCTCGTAGAACTCCGCGACCGCGATGATGTCGCCGGTCCAGGCCGCCCGGACCGGGCTGTAGATCTCCAGCAGCGGAATTCCGGCCGCCGCCTCGTCGGCGCTTTCAGCGTCGTCAAGCCGGTTGAGCTCGGCGATCGTCGCTCCCGACAGCGCCGCGGACAGGCTTTCCGACGACTCGAACCGCTTGCCGATGAGTTCGAGGTCCTGCGCATAAGCGACTGTGCCGTCGGTCTTCCAGATCTTGATCGAAACCACGCGCCCCTTCAGGGCCGGACTGCCGATCACCTCGTCGAGGGCCCTGATCGGCCCGATCGAAAGCGTCGGCTGTGTCTCCAGTTCCTGCGCCAAGGGTGCGATGAAGCTGTCCATGTAGAGCGCGGTTGCGGCGGCGGTGCTTTCGATGGCGTCGTGCTCGATGCGGTTCGATATCCAGAACCCGACAACGAGCATGGCCACGACTGCGACAAGGCTGCCCGCCAGCACGAACTGCTGGGTCAGATCCAGTCGCCGGAACCAGCCTTCACGAACGGGCATTGCCGCTTTGTCCATGCCGATGCATGAAAGAAATACGGCCACTTGACAATCGGGCTTAGGTGGGATCGCGACCGACCAAGGTCTGACGCGCGCCGGTGCGATGCCCTGCCCTTGAGGCCGGCAAATCACGCCGTCGCCGGTTTCGGCGCGCTGAAAGCCCAGACCAGCACGGAAATGATGCTCACCCCGATGATGATGCCGACCAGGCGGTCGACCGGCGGCGCCATGGTCTGCGGCGGACCTGGGCTCACCAGCGTGATCAGATAGGCGATCGCCGACTGCGTGCCGACATAGGCGCCGGCGGAATTCCCCAGATGGGTTCGCGCGAACGAGAAAATGCCGGCAAACAGCATCGCCGCCCACCAGAACACGCTGGTGGCGTCGACCGCGATCACCAGCAGCCCCGCCAGCCCGCCGACGATGCAGCCGACGATGCGCTGGCCACCGCGGTGGCGCGTCGCGTTTGGATCGATGTCGACCACGACCAGGCTGGAGACCAGCACCTGCGGCAGCTGCGGCAGGTCGAAAAAAGCCCATATGCCGATGATGATCGCGGCGCCGACACCCGCAAGCGTGGCCTGGCGCAGCGCGTCGGCAGGGGTGGCCGTGACCCTCTGCGCCACCAGATGGGTTTGCACGCTGCTCGCCGACGGCACGAACGCCCAGCTGGCAAGCGTTGCGCAGGTCACGCCGGTGATGATCTCGTAGCAGCGATAGTGGGCGAGGCTGTAGAGCTGGTCCGGCTGCACCATGGCGTAGAGCATGATGATCATGAAGGTCAGCGCGCCGTAGAACCACACGTAGCCATAGGCGCTGCGCACCCGTCCGTAGGTGCCGACGCCCGCCACCACCGCGACCAGCGCGGCCTGGCTGAGCGGCTGGCTCTCGGTCCACTGCCCGAGAAAATAGCCGACGACCACTCCGACCAGCGTGGCGGTGATCCGCAGCACTCCCTTGGTGAACAGCGCGCCCTGGTCGACATTGGCGATGACCATGGCGCTGAGCGCGGCCCAGTAGGGCTGGTCGAATCCCATCGCAAGCGCCACGAAGGTCGCCGCGACAACGCCGGTCGCGGTGGCAAGCGCCTGGCGGGTGACGGTGTCCATCCTCAGAACCAGATCAGCACGCGGGCGTCCGCGCCGTAGAACAGGCCGAGATCCTGCGGCCAGTCGTCGAGCGTGATCTCGATCGGGAACCGCCGCGGCAGCCGCACCCAGTCGGTTGTCGGCTCGACATAGGGCACGACCTGCGGGCTATCCGGCGAGCGCGCCACGCCCACCGCGATGCCGGAGACCCGGCCGCGGTGCATCACCCACGGGTCGGAGCCGATGCTGAGCAGCACGCTCTGCCCGACGCGGATGCGGGCGAGATGCCGCTCGGCCATGTTCGCAACGATTCTCGGCCGCTGGTCGGTCACCACCGCGAGCACTTCCGTGCCGGCGGTCAGATAGTCGCCCTGCCGGATGGTGAACGGCGCCACGCGGCCGGCTTCCGGTGCCGCCACCGTGGTCTTGGAGAGGTCGTATCTCGCCTTGGCAAGGTCCGCTTCAGCCGACGCGATTGCCGCGCCCGCCACCGCGACCTGCCGCGTCGCGACGCCGAGCTGAGCCTGCGCAACCTGCACCGAGGCGCCGGCGGTTGCGAAATCGCGGTTCGCCAAGTCGAGGCTCGCCTGCGTCGAATAGCCGTCGGTGGAGAGGGTCTTCACCCGCGACAGCTCGGCCTGCGCATTGGCCTGCACCGCCTGCGCGGAGGCCACGTTGGCCTTGGCGGCGGCCACCTGGTCCTGGGCAAGATCCTGGTCGGCCCTCGCCTGGGCAAGCGCCGCCTCCGTATCCTGCAGCTTGAGGAGGAACGGCGTCCTTTCGATCTCGAAAAGCAGGTCGCCGGTCACCACCGCCTGGTTGTTCTGCACGGCCAGCCTCGAGATCGGCCCCTCGATCTCGGACGAGATCACCACCACGTCGCTCATCACATAGGCGTCGGCCGTGTAGGCAAAGAAGCGGACGCAGACCTCGTAGATGACGAAGAGCAGCAGCGCCGTCGCGGCAATCAGCGTCGCGGGATGGAGGAGGCGGCGTAGCAAGGTGTCGGACTCCGTCGGCCGGACTCAAGGCAAGTCGGCGGCGACGGCCGTCGGGCGCTGCCGCCCAACCTTTGTTCCAGATTTCGGGGCGCCGTTGAAGGCGGAAAGCGCGCCGTTCGGGCGCTTGAGTCACGCGCCCAACGCGCGGCACGGTCCGTCCCGCTGCCCGGCTCGGCGAGGCGCCCCTGCTACAAAATGCCATGGGCGGGTTCCGCAATGCCGCCGCGTATTGTAAGAAACTGAAGCGCGCCTCGAAAGGCGGGCGGCCGCACGGCCAGGATTGTTGAGGGTCATTGGCAATGATGCGGCGGTTCGAAGACGCACGTATCCTCATGTACAGCCACGACACTTTCGGTCTCGGCCACCTGCGCCGATGCCGCACCATCGCACATTCCCTCGTCGAGGATTTCCGCGGCCTCAACGTGCTGATCATATCGGGCGCGACGATCGCCGGCGCCTTCGACTACCGCGCCCGCGTCGATTTCGTGAAAATCCCGAGCGTCATCAAGCTTCGCAACGGCGAATACACGTCGCTCGAACGCCATATCGACCTGCAGGACACGCTGAAGATGCGGCAGTCGATCATCCGCCACACCGCGGAGACGTTCCAGCCCAATATCCTCATCGTCGACAAGGAGCCCATGGGCCTGCGCGGCGAGATCGAGGACACGCTCGCCTACCTCAAGGCTCGCGGCACAACGCTGATCCTCGGCCTGCGCGAGGTGATGGACGCTCCGCATCTTCTGGACGCGGAATGGAAGCGCAACGACGTGCTGCGCAAGATCGGCCAGTACTACGACAAGATCTGGGTCTACGGCCCGCCGGATTTCTACGACCCGCTGACCGGGCTGGCCGTGCCGCCGGCCGTTCGCGCACGAATGGATTTCGTTGGTTTCCTGCAACGCAGCCTGCCGGCCGCCGACGATCCGGATCATCGCCCGAGCGGCGACTACCTTCTGGTCACGACCGGCGGCGGAGGAGATGGCGCCGACCTGATCCACGACGTCATCCACGCCTACCAGCAGGACCGGACGCTGACCCACAAGGCGCTGGTGGTTCTCGGCCCCTATATGCCGGCAAAAAAGCGGAGAAAGCTCATCCGCAAGGGCGCCCAGATCCCCCACATCCAGATGATCGAGTTCGACAACCGGATGGAGGAGCTGATCGCCGGTGCCACCGGGGTGGTCGCGATGGGCGGCTACAACACCTATTGCGAAATCCTGTCCTTCGACAAGCCGGCGCTGATCGTGCCGCGCGTGGCGCCGCGCGAGGAACAGCTGATCCGCGCCCGGCGCGCCGCCGAGCTCGGGTTGATCGACATGCTGCTGCCGGGCGAGGCGGAGGACGCGAAGCGCTTCGCCGCCGCGCTCAAGGCGCTGCCCAACCGCGCTCCGCCCTCCAAAGTACGCCCGGATCTCAGGCTCGACGGCCTGGCGCACATCTCCAGCATCATCGCGGACTGGCACGAGCAGCGCGGCCACCGCTATCTGTCGATGGTCGAGGCATGAGCCTCCCGATGAAGCGTACGAAGTCGCGGCTCGAGCGGACCCTGTTCCGGCTGCAGGCGCAATATGTCTGCCTCGCCTGGGCATTCGAGGCGATCGAGGCCAAGCCGGGCCCGATCCTGGAGCTAGGGCTCGGCAAGGGCCGCACCTTCGACCACATCCGCCGCAACCTGCCGGAGCGCGATTTCTACGTCTTCGACCGCCACGACTGGGCCTATGACGACTGCCATCCCGATCCCGGGTTCCTGACGCTCGGCGAGATCGAGCAGACCTTTCCGCCGTTCGTCGAGCGCATGGCCGGCAAGGTGGTGCTCGCCAATTCCGACATCGGCTACTTCGAAGCCGGGCCGAGCCGCGAGAACGCGGTGATGGTATCGCGCCTGCTGCCGCCGGTTATGGCGCCGGGCGGCATCGTCATGTCCGATCTTGATCTCGACATCCCCGGCTTCGAGACGCTGCCGCTGCCGCCCGGCTGCCCGGAAGGCGCATACTACCTCTACCGGCGGCCGCTTTGACGCCAGCCGGCGTTCGTCCGGAGAAAGCGATCGCCACCCGCCGCCCCAAAACGGTGGTCGTGCTGAAAGGCTATCCACGCCTCTCCGAAACGTTCATTGCACAGGAACTGCTCGGCCTCGAGCAGGCAGGCATGGACCTCGTGCTGGTGTCCATGCGGCGGCCGACCGACAAGAAGCGCCATCCGGTCCATGACGAGATCCGCGCGCCGATAGTCTACCTGCCGGAATATCTGCACGACGAGCCTTTTCGCGTGCTCGCAGCGCTCGCAAGAACCTTCTGGCGTCTCGGCTTCTGGCGGGCGCTTGCCGGCTTCGTAGCCGATCTTCGCCGCGACCTGACCCGCAACCGCGTGCGTCGCTTCGGCCAGGCGCTGGTGCTGGCCGCCGAATGGCCGGCGGACGCGGGCTGGCTGCACGCCCATTTCATCCACACGCCGGCGTCGGTGGCGTCCTACGCCAGCACGATCCTCGGCGTGCCGTGGACTTGCTCGGCGCACGCCAAGGACATCTGGACTTCGCCAGACTGGGATCTGGCCGGCAAGCTCGCCGCCGCCTCCTGGACCGTGACCTGCACCGAGACCGGGCATCGCCGGCTGGGTGAACTGGCGGTCGATCCCGCCCGCGTGCACCTCAGCTACCACGGGCTGGATATGTCCCGCTTCGCCCCGTTCGCGGTCAGCCGGCCTCCGCGCGACGGCTCCGACCCGGCCGATCCGGTGCAGGTGCTCAGCGTCGGCCGCGCGGTGGAAAAGAAAGGCTACGACGTGCTCTTGCGCGCGCTGGCGCTGCTGCCCGCCGGCCTTGCCTGGCGCTTCGAGCATATCGGCGGCGGCGACGTGCTGCCGAAACTGAAGGCGCTGGCGGAAGAGCTTGGCCTGTCCGGCCGGATAGCCTGGAAGGGTGCGATGGCGCAGGAAGAGGTGCTTGAGCACTACCGCGGCTCCGACCTTTTCGCGCTGGCGTGCCGCATCGCCGCCGACGGCGACCGCGACGGCCTGCCCAACGTGCTGGTCGAGGCGTCGAGCCAGCGCCTCGCCTGCGTCTCGACCAACGTTTCCGGCGTGCCCGAACTCATCGCCGACGACGTGAACGGGCTTGTCGTGCCGTCTGAAGACCCGGCCGCTCTCGCCGCCGCGCTGGAGCGGCTGATCCGTGACCCGTCGCTGCGCCAGCGGCTCGGCGACGCCGCCGAACGGCGCGTGCGCGAAAAGTTCGACTACCGCTCCAGCATCTCGACGCTGACCCGGCTATTCCGCGCCGCCGGGCGGAGCATCGCATGAGCGGTTCGCGCATCTTCTTCTACGTGCAGCACCTGCTCGGCATCGGCCATCTCGCGCGGGCGAGCCGCATCGCCGCAGCTCTGGTCGCCGACGGCGCCGGACTCGTGATGGTGACGGGCGGCGCCCCGGTGCCGGGATTTCCTGGGCCGGGCGTGCGGACGATCGGCCTGCCGCCAGTGGTGGCAGGCGACGCCGGCTTTTCCGGCCTCGCGACGCTTGCCGGCGAGCCGGTCGACCAGGCGTTTCTTGACCGCCGCCGCGATGCCCTGCTGGAGGCGTTTCGCGCCGAGCGGCCCGATCTCCTGATGATCGAGGCCTATCCTTTCGGGCGAAGGCAGATGCGCTTCGAGCTACTGCCGCTGCTCGAGGCTGTACATTCGCTTCCCGAGCGACCGAAAGTCGTCGTCTCGGTGCGCGACATCCTGCAGGAACGCGCCAAACCCGGGCGCAACGAGGAGACGGCGGACATCGTCGAGCGCCATGTCGACCGCATACTTGTGCATGGCGACCCGGCCTTCGCCAGGCTGGAGGACACCTTTCCGCTTGCCGACCGCATCGCCGGCAAGGTGCTCTATACCGGGCTGGTCGCCTCGCCCGCGCCCGCGCCCGCGCCCGCGCCCGCCGAGGAACGCCACGACGTACTGGTTTCGGCGGGTGGCGGGGCTGCCGGGCGCGATTTGGTCTTTGCCGCGGTCGCCGCCGCGCGGCTGCTGCCGCAAAACCTCGACTGGTGCCTGATCACCGGCCCGAACCTGCCCGACGCCGATTTCGCGCGGCTCGAAAGCGAAGCGCCCGCCGGGATGCGGCTGGAGCGCTTTCGCCCCGACTTTCCCGCCCTGCTTGCCAATGCCGGCGTGTCGGTCTCGCAGGCCGGCTACAACACCGTCTGCGATATTATCCGTGCCGGCTGTCGCGCGGTGCTGGTGCCCTTCGCCGCGGGTGGCGAGACCGAGCAGCCGGTGCGCGCCGCGCGGCTGCAAGCACTGGGCCTGGCAAGCACGGTCGCCGAGGACACACTCACCGGCGAGGGCCTGGCGGCCGCCATTGAAGCGGCGCTGGCCGCGCCGCCGCCGCCGGCGAGCAGCCTCGACCTCGACGGCGCGCGCCGCACCGCCGAAATCTTGCGCGGCCTCGCCTGACCCCTGTCCTCAGGTGCGGCCGATCAGCATGAAGCGGGTGTATTTCGGCATCTTCAGGGCACCCTGGTACTCGACCGTGGAAAGCCGCGCCTGCGCGCAAAACACTTCCAGCGAAGGCACGCAGTTGATGTGCGTCGGCTCGGCAAAATAGTCGTTCGACTGCAGCAGCACGCGCGTCCCATCGGGCAGCAGCGCCAGGAACGCCGGCAGGTCCGGAATATGCTCGCAGCTCGTGTTGATAACGAGGTCCGGCCGCTCGCCGGCATAGTCGAGGTCGTACATGTCGGAGGTTCTTGCCTCGAAGAGCGTGCCCCACGCCTTGTTGAGCGACTTCGCAACCGCGCCGACCTCGGGGTCGATGTCGATGCTCTCGATCCGGCCGATGGCGAAGCGGCTGTCCTCGAACAGCATCGCCGCCAGCACGCCGTACCAGCCGCCAAGCAGCCAGATGCGCCCGTATTCGCCGCCGCAGCTGGCAAACAGCTGGTCGCGCGCCCACATCTTGCAGGCCACCTGCTTGTGGTTGAAGGCGTTGGCGATGTTGGCGCCTGGATGGTCGGCGATCACCCGTGCCAGCCCCCGCACCAGCGGGCTTTCGGCATAGGCGGCAATGCCGCGCGTGAGGTCGAAAGCCTGGTCGCGCCAGTCCGTGGAGTTTGCTTCGGGCTTGGTAGCGTCCGTCATGCCGCTGTTGTATGGTGTGGTCTTCGGCAACACAACGCATCCCCGGCCTGATGATTCAAACTATCGCTGAAGCGTCGACCCCGCCTGCCGGCGCGGATCCTCGCCTACCGCATCTGGCGGGCGCCGCCGCGCCGATCAGGCAGGTCATTGCCGCGCATTTCCTGCGCGATTTCAGGCATATCGTCGAGATCGGCGGCCACCGTCTGCCGATCACCTTCTACCTCACACACAACCCCGAATCGGTGCTGTCGGTCGACCCGGGCAGCGAGCCCTACGAGGCCGATATGCTCAACGGCCGCCCCTGCCGGGTGCGCCACCTTGCCAGGAAGTTCCAGGATGTCGCGTTCGACGTCGCGCCACGCAGCTACGGCCTGGCCCTGCTCGGCTTCTCGCTGCGTCCGCTCGGCCTTCGGCCGGCCATGCACGAGATCCTGTTCCGGCTCGTCGACAATGCCGGGTTGATCGTCATCGACTATCCGCTGGCGAACCCGCGCTCGGTCGAGCAGGCCGAGACCATCCTTTCGCGGCCCGGCTTCCGCACCGACGTCGGCGTCGACCTCACGCTGAGCGATGACATCATCGCCGGCTCGCCCTTCGCACGCCGCCGCCTGGCCGTGCTGCGCCCCGTCACCTGAGCGACCCGGAAGCCGATGGAACCCAGCCTGCTCAAGTACATCTGGACGCACACCTGGCGCCAGCAGCTCTACATCCTGCTGATCGTCGGCCTGTCGATGATCCCATATTTCATGTCGTTCGACCTGCCGAAGCAGATCGTCAACGGCCCGATCCAGGGCGACGGCTTCGAGACGCCCACCTCGACCCAGCCCTTCATGGCGATCGAGTTCGACATCCCGCTGCTCGGCCACTACGTCGCATTCGACGGCATCGAACTCGGCCGCGAGATGACGCTGCTGGCGCTGAGCCTGGTGTTCCTGCTGCTCGTCGTGATCAACGGTCTCTTCAAGCTTTACATCAATACCTACAAGGGCCGCCTCGGCGAGCGCATGCTGCGCCGCATCCGCTTCGAGCTGGTCGACCAGATCCTCCGCTTCCCGCCCTTCCAGTTCAAGCGGGTGAAGTCGGCCGAAATGGCCACGATGGTCAAGGACGAGGTGGAGCCGCTCGGCGGCTTCATCGGCGACGCCTTCGTCCAGCCGGCGCTCCTCGGCGGCCAGGCGGTGACGGCCATGGTCTTCATCCTTGTCCAGAACTTCTGGCTGGGCCTCATCGCGGCAGTCGTCGTCGGCATCCAGATCGCCATCATCCCGCGCATGCGCCGCCGCCTGCTGGTGCTCGGGCGCGAGCGCCAGCTGACCGCCCGCCAGCTTTCGGGCCGCGTCGGCGAGATCGTCGACGGCATCGGCACCATCCACATCCACGACACGTCCAACTACGAGCGCGCCGACATCGCCGCCCGGCTGGGGCGGATCTTCCAGATCCGCTACGACCTCTACCAATGGAAGTTCATGGTGAAATTCCTGAACAACTTCCTGGCCCAGGTCACGCCCTTCCTGTTCTACCTGATCGGTGGCTACCTGGCGCTGCGCGGCCGGCTCGACGTCGGCCAGCTCGTGGCCGTCATCGCCGCCTACAAGGACCTTCCCGGGCCGCTCAAGGAGCTGATCGACTGGGACCAGACCCGCCAGGACGTGCAGATCAAGTACACGCAGGTGGTCGAGCAGTTCACCATCGACGACGCGATCGATCCCAAGCTGCAGACGCTCACCGTGGATCGCGTACCGCCGCTCGACGGACCGCTGTCGGCCGTCAATCTGAGCCTCGCCGACGACAGCGGCGCCAAGCTCGTCGAACATGTGTCCTTCACCGTCGAACCGGGTGAGATCGTGGCGCTGGTCTCCACCTCGACCGGCGGCGCGGAAGCGCTCGCCGAGGCGGTGGCGCGGCTCAATTGGCCTCAGAACGGCCGGTTGACGGCGGGCGACCGCGACCTGCTCGAACTGCCCGAATCGGTGGTCGGCCGGCGCATTTCCTATGCCTCCTCCGAGGCGCACCTGTTCTCGGGCACGATCAAGGACAATCTGCTCTACGGGCTCAAGCATGCGCCCCTGAGCGAGGTCACCTACGAGGGCGAAAGGGCCCGCAAGCGCAGTTGGGAGATTACCGAGGCGCGCAACGCCGGCAATCCGGAGTTCGACATCAACAGCGACTGGATCGACTACGCCTCGGCGGGTGCCAAGGGTCCGTCCGACCTCTACGCCGTCATTCGCCCGGTGCTCGACGCGGTTATCCTCACCCGCGACATCCTGGAGCTCGGCCTGCGTTCCTCGCTGGTCCCTGCCCAGCACCCGGACCTCGTCTCGCGAATCGTCGAAGTGCGCGAAGGCCTGCGCAGCCGCCTCGATGCCGCCGGCATGAGCGGCGTCGTGGTCCCGTTCGAACCGGGCTCATATAATTCCGAGGCCACCGTCGGGGAAAACTTCCTGTTCGGCACCGCCACCAGGCCGGATTTCTCGGGCCGGGCGCTTGCCGCGCACCCCTATTTCCAGGAGGTTCTGGCGGTCAACGGCCTCGACCGCGACCTCTATGGTATGGGTCTCGAGATCGCCAACCACGCCATCGAGCTGTTCGCCGACCTGCCGCCGGACCATCCCTTCTTCCAGCAGCTCGACTTCATGACCGCGGACCAGATCCCGGTCTACCAGGCGCTGCTGCAGAAGCTTAAAGGCCGGCCCTACGACCAGACGACCTTCGAGGAGCGCGTCCAGATCATCTCCCTGAGCTTCGCTTATATCGAGCCCAAGCACCGCTTCGGCCTGCTCACCGACGAACTGAAGGCACGCATCGTCGATGCGCGCACGCGCTTCTACGCCGGCATGCCGGAAGATCTGCGCGGCGCCTTTGAGCCCTACGATCCGAAGCGCTACCTTTCCGCCTCGAGCGTGCTGGACAACATGCTGTTCGGCCGCGTCGCCCACAACCACCCTGACGCCCCCGAACAGATTCGCACCATCGTGCGCGACCTGCTGGAAGATCTCGACCTTTACGACGACGTGCTCAATGTCGGCCTGGAATTCGACGTCGGCGTCGCCGGCAAGCGCCTCACCGGCCAGCAGCGGCAGAAGCTCGACATCGCGCGCGCGCTGCTGAAGCGGTCGGATTACCTCATCCTCAACCGGCCGCTGTCCTCTCTCGAACAGCGTGTGCAGGACCAGATCCTGCGCAACGTTCTGGAAGAGGCGCGGCGCGAGGAACATCGCCCCGCAATTCTCTGGGTGCTGTCCAATCCCGGGATGGCGAGCTGCTTCGACCGCGTTCTTGTCTTCGACGAGGGTGCGCTGCACGGAGACGGCACCCACGAGACTCTGTCCGCGCAGAACGGTATTTTCACCGGACTCTTGTCACAATAGGCCTAATGGGCGCATTATTCTTGCAAGGTCGACGACGATGCTGCTGAACGACGAAGTGACCATGCTCAAGCGGATCCCGCTCTTCTCGGGGGTCGCGCCATCGAAGCTGAAGTTGCTCGCCTTTACCTCCGACCGCGTCAACTACGGTCCCGGCCAGATCCTGTTTCGCCAGGGCGATGAGGGCGACGCCGCCTACGTCATCCTGTCCGGCACCGCCGACGTGCTGGTCAATGCGCCCAACGGCCAGATCAAGGTCGCAGAGCTGACGCCCAACTCGATCGTCGGCGAGATCGCCATCCTGTGCGACGTGTCGCGCACGGCAACGGTGACCGCCTCCTCTCCCATCGAGGCGCTGCGCATCCGTAAGGATCATTTCCTCCGGCTGCTGCGCGAATTCCCAGAAATGACCATCGAGATCATCCGCGTTCTCGCCAACCGTGTCAGCAGCACCACGGCGGAACTCATCGAGGCGCGTAGCGGCCGCTGAGAAGCCGTTTCCCTCGCCTCCAACCCTAGCGCTATCCAATGGCTGGTATTTCGGACCGACTGAAATAGGTTAACATCGCCACGGAGCCGGCTACCGTATTCCATGCGGCCAGTTCCCGTCCGGCGAAAGGGTGGAATGGACGGCACAGGCTTGCGTGTGAAGTTCTGGGGGGTACGGGGGAGCGTGCCGGTATCGGGTGCGCCGTTCCTGCGCTACGGCGGCAACACCTGCTGCGTGGAAGTGCAGTGCAACGGCCACACGGTCTTCTTCGATGCCGGTTCCGGCCTGGCGCCGGCCGGTGCGTTCATGCGCGAGCATGGGCATGCCGACATCGACATGTTCTTTACCCATTTCCATTACGACCACGTGATCGGCCTGCCCTTCTTCATGCCGCTCTACCATTCCGGCAATCGGGTCTCGCTGTGGTCGGGGCACATGGCCGAGCAGATGACGACGCGGCAGATGCTGGCGCACCTGATGAGCCCGCCTTGGTTTCCGGTGAAGCCGGAGATCTGCGACGCCAAGATGAGTTTTCACGACTTCGTCTCCGGCGACGTGCTGCGCCCGCGCGATGGCATCGTCGTGCGCACGGCGAGCCTCAATCATCCGGGCGGCTGCATCGGTTACCGGCTGGAGGCCAACGGTCGCGTCGTCGCAATGATCAGCGATACCGAGCATGTCGAGGGCGTCCTCGATCCGGCGGTATTGGGCCTCATCGATAAGGCCGACCTCGTTATCTACGACACCATGTATGTCGAGAGCGAATTGCCAAAATTCCGCGGCTACGGCCATTCGACCTGGCAGCAGGGCGTGCGGCTCTGCGAGGCGGCCGGTGCCAAGCGGCTGGCGCTCTTCCACCACCACCCGATGCGCGACGACTACAAGCTCGATTTCATCGAGGCCGAGGCCAAGCAGGCTTTTGCGGGTGCCTTCGCCGCGCGCGATCACCAGGTCGTCGACCTCTGATCCCCTGACCTTCATCAGGCGGTCGGCGGCGTTCCGGGGATAAGCTCGCGCGCATGCCGCCAGACGCAGGCCGGATGCGCCGCGGTGATGGAAAACAGCTTTTCAAGAAATGCCCAGGCCGACTCATCGTGTACCAGATGATGGGTCAGGATCCCGGTCGTGGCCGCCCGTCCGTCGAACGCGCGCTGCATCTGCCTTGAAAACTCCGCCGCCAGCACGGCATGGTCGCGGCAGCCGCGCGTGCCGTGCCAGTCCATGATGTCGACATGCGTGTTGATCGTCGGCAGCGGCCCGGGCCGCTCCGGCCCGAACACCGATATCGCCTCGAAGCCGCCGTCAGCCAGCCCGTCGAGCACGGCTGTGTCGATGCGGTTCCACGGCGGTACCAGCAGCGGATCCAGCTTCTCGCCATGCAATGTGTGCAGCCGCGCAAGGCCGTCGCGGAGTTCGCCGAGCACGATCGAAGCCGGCCTCTGCGGCCCGAGTTCCTGCTTTTTCTCGGTAGGGGACGCGTGGTTGTGGTGCGACCAGCCATGGACGGCGACGCTCGCGCCATGGGCATGCCGCAGGCGTTCGGCCAGCGCCGGCCCGGTCGGTTGCGGGATGACCGCCAGGCAGACGGGCACGGCAAAACGCCCGGTGAGGTCGAGCAGCCGGTCGAGTGCGGCGGTCGGCTCGACCGCGTCGTCGTCGCGCAGCCAGAAGTCGGCGACGCGCTGGGCTTCTTCCCATCGCGCCAGCTCGGCAACCAGCGGGTCCCAGTCGACGCTCATGACTGCACTGGCTCCACCAGGGAAGCGAGGGTCGACTTCAGCCGCGCCGCCGCCGCGTCGAGCGAGCGTTCCGCCAGCACGAAGCGGCGTGCGGCAAGTCCCATTGCCCTCCGGCGTTCGTCCGCCTCCAGCATTTCCGCCAGCGCGGCCGCGTAGGCGGCGACATCGCCCGCCGGCGTCAGCACCCCGGTCTCGCCGTTGCGCACCACCTCCGGAACACCCGCTATCGACTGCGCGACCACCGGCAGGCCGGCTGCCTGCGCTTCCAGATAGGCCAGCCCGTAAGCCTCGCCGAGGCCCGGCCAGGCGAACAACGCGCCGTCGAGCAGCCGCGGCACCGCGTCGGCTCCCACTTCGCCGGTCCAATCGATGCGGTCGGCTTCCGCCCAGCTGAATAGCGCCTGCACCGCGTCGCGGGCAGGGCCGTCGCCGACGATCCGCAGCGTCCAGTCGCGCTCGGCAATGCGCCTCAGCGCCTCCGCGAGCAAGGTATAGCTCGACAGCTTGTCGCCCGGCCGCATCATCGCCACCGTCACGATCCGGCGTGACGATGGCTGCGCCGTCGGCGACTTGAACCGGGACGTATCGATGAACGGGAACAGCGCCGCCAGCCGCTCCGCCGGAACGATGCGGGCCAGCCCGTCGCGGTCGCGGGCCGTCATGCACAGGTTGAGCGCGGCCCGCCGCACGATCTCCATCGCCGCGTGCTGCATCTCGCCCCAGGGCCCGCCCTCGCGCTTGGCGGCATAGGACGACTCCACGGTGACCATGGGTGTCCCGAAGCGCGCGGCCAGCCGCGGGCCGAGAAGATCCGGCGACTTGTAATAGGAGTGGTAGCAGAACCAGAGGTCCGGCGTGCCTTCGACCGCCCACCGCGCCGCGATCCGTTCGGCTTCCGCCGCCGCCTCGGCGCGCAGCGCGGCAAGGCGGCTCGCGTCCGGCTCGCCAAGATAGCTGCGGAACTCGCTCTCGAGCCGCACATGGTGGCCGGCCAGTTCCAGCGCCTTGATCAGCAGCCGCGCCATCTGGCGGTCCCCCGAGGGGACCGGGTGCCGGGGTGACTTAAGCGGGGCGTGAAAGCCAATTCGCATGCCGGAGCCTATCGGCGCGGTTCCTCGCGAAGTCAATTCGGCGCCGCCGATGTTCGCGCAGGCAGCGAAAAATATGGTAGAGAGCGCGCATGGAAGCGCAGACATTCGACGACCCGTTTCTCGGCTCGATCCCGGTCCTCTCCGATTTCGGCACGGTCGCCGACGCCGCCAACTACCGGCCGCTGCCCGATGCCTGGCTGCTCGGCGTCGCCGATATCGTCGGCTCGACCAAGGCGATCGCCGCCGGCCGCTACAAGTCGGTCAACATGGCTGGCGCCAGCGTCATCTCCGCCCTGATCAACGCCATCGGTCGGCCGGACCTGCCATACGTGTTCGGCGGCGACGGCGCGCTGGTTGCTTTCCCCGGCTCGGCCCGGAAAGCCGGTGAGGATGCGCTTTCGGCGGTGCAGGCCTGGGTCAAGGACGAGGTCGATCTGACCATGCGCGCGGCGCTCGTGCCGATGAGCGCGGTGCGCGCGCAGGGCCTCGACGTGCGCGTCGCCCGCTTCCGGGTGAGTGAGCACGTGACCTATGCGATGTTTACCGGAGGCGGCTCGAGCTGGGCGGAGGCCGAGATGAAAGCCGGCCACTTTCAGGTGCCGTCGGCGCCAACCGGCACGCGGCCCGACCTGACCGGCCTGTCCTGCCGCTGGAACCCGATCGAGGCGCGAAACGGCACGATCGTGTCGATCGTGGCGACGCCGCGAGACCCCGGCAGCGCGCCCTTTCGGAAGCTCGTCGCCGATGTCGTCGCGCTGACCGGCAGCGATCGCGGCGGCAATCCCCTCCCGGCCGAAGGACCCGGCGTGGCCTGGATACCGCTCGGCATGGACATCGAGGCGCGCGCGGCTCGCCCCTGGGGCACACGCACTCTCTACAAACTGGCCATCCTTGGCCAGATCGCGCTGCTCAACGTCCTGCACCGGACGGGTACGACACTCGGGCGCTTCGATGCGCGCCGCTACGCCCGCGAGGTGAGCGAGAATTCGGACTTCCGCAAGTTCGACGACGGTCTCAAGATGACCGTCGACGTCGATCCGGCGACCCTCGGTCGGATCCAGGCGCGGCTCGATGAGGCCGAACGCGCCGGCGTCTGCGTCTACGGTCTGCACCGCCAGGACCAGGCGCTCATCACCTGCATGGTGATTTCGCCCTTGCAGCCCAACCATGTGCATTTCGTCGATGGCGCGGCCGGCGGCTATGCCATGGCCGCGGCCGGCCTGAAGGCGAAGCTCGCCGCCTGACCACCCCCAAACTCCAGCAGGAAGCGAATCTTGAACGACGAGACGCCGATCCACGATGCCTTGATGGCGAAAATCGCCGACAAAACCGCACGGGCGGGCGTGATCGGCCTCGGCTATGTCGGGCTGCCGCTTGCCGTCACCATCGCGCGCAACGGCTTTGCCGTCACCGGCTTCGACATCGATCCGGGAAAGATCGTCGAGCTCGACGCCGGCCGCTCCTACATCGAGGCGGTGCCGGCCGAGCGGCTGCGCGGCGAGCAGGCGGCAGGGCGTTTTTCGGCCACCACCGACTATTCCGAGCTTGCGGGCTGCGACGTGGTCATCATCTGCGTGCCGACGCCGCTGACCCGCCACCGCGATCCCGACCTCTCCTTCATCGAGAACACGGCCCGCTCGATCGCCCTTCACCTGCGCAGGGGGCAGCTCGTCTCGCTGGAATCGACCACATACCCCGGCACCACCGACGGCGTGCTGCGCACCATCCTGGAAGGCTCCGGGCTGAGGTCCGGGCACGACTTCTTCCTCGGTTTCTCGCCGGAGCGCGAGGATCCGGGCAACCGCGACTTCGAGGTCTCGACCATCCCGAAGGTGGTGGCCGGCGACGGCGCCGCCGCCGCCGCACTGATGCAGGCCTTTTACGGCGCCGTGGTGCGCCGCGTCGTACCGGTATCCTCCAACGCAACCGCGGAGGCGGTAAAACTCACTGAAAACATCTTCCGCTCTGTCAACATCGCGCTGGTGAACGAGTTGAAGCTCGTCTACGGCGCCATGGGCGTCGACATCTGGGAGGTCATCGAGGCGGCAAAAAGCAAGCCGTTCGGCTACATGCCCTTCTATCCAGGCCCCGGCCTTGGCGGCCACTGCGTGCCGATCGACCCCTTCTACCTCACCTGGAAGGCGCGCGAATACGAACTGCCGACGCGCTTCATCGAGCTCGCCGGCGAGATCAACTCCGCAATGCCCCGGCATGTCGTCGCCGCGCTCGCCGAAGCGCTCGACCGCCAGGCCGGCAAGGCGCTCAGCCGCTCGCGCGTGCTGGTGGTCGGCCTCGCCTACAAGAAGAACGTGCCGGACATCCGCGAGAGCCCGTCGCTCCGGCTGATCGAGCTGATCGAGGAACGTGGCGGCAGTGCCGCCTTCCACGACCCGCATGTCGACGAAATCCCGCCGACCCGCGAACACATCGCGCTGCGCGGCCGGCGTTCGGTGTTGCTGACCGAGGCCGAGGTGGCGTCCTTCGACGCCGTGCTGGTCGCCACCGACCATGACGCAGTCGACTATGCGGCGCTGGCGCGCTGGTCGAGGCTGGTGGTCGACACCCGCAACGTCTTCGGCCGTCTCGGCATCGTCGTCCCCGGTCTCGTCAAGGCCTGACGGATTCCGAATCTGGCAGGAGCCTTTCTGCTGCAGTGCAATATCGGCCTGTCAACCCCTGACCCCATCTGGCGGCGGCACCTATATGTGGCCCGGCGGCACTGTCCTTGTGCCGTCTAACGGAATACTTTTGCCACGATCCGCGAGGCGGAACTCTATGAACCAGATCACCATTGCCCGGCACGGCGACGTGTCCACCACCCTTCTCGACCGCGTCGCCGACTGGCTGATGAGCGCGGCACTGGCGGGCGAGGATTTGAAATCCATCGTCAACGGCATGTGCGAACGGCTGGCTGCGACCGGCGTGCCGCTGGCCCGCGTGCATCTCACCTTCTCGATGCTGCATCCGCTCTATACCGCGCTCGGCTTCACCTGGGAGCGTGGCAAGGGCCTCGCCGTGGAAGGCTACCAGGGCGCCCGCAACACGCTCGCCAGTCCGCCCGACCGCTTCCGGCGCAGTCCGTATTTCTACCTGCTCAGCAACAACCTCGACCATCTGCGCCGGCGTCTCGACAGCGAAGGTCCTGTGGAGTTCCCGATCTTCGAGGAACTGCGAGAGCAGCGCATGACCGACTATCTCGCCTTCGTGAACTCCTACGGCGCCAGCCCTACCCAGGGCATGATGGGCTCGTGGTCGACGGACCGCATCGGCGGCTTCACCGAGGACACCATCGCGGCACTGATCCACATCCAGAAGCACCTCGCCGTTGCCACCAAGATGGCAGTGCTCAACAAGCTCGCCAACAATATGCTCACCACCTATCTCGGCGGCGACGCCGGCAGCCGCGTGCTGAGCGGGCAGGTGCGGCGGGGCGACGGCGACACGGTGCGCGCAGCGCTCGTGATCGCCGACATGCGCGGTTCCACCAAGCTGGCCGAATCGGAAGGCCGCGAGGCCTATATCGGCACGCTCAACAGCTTCTTCGATGCCATCGCCACCCCGTTCAACCGCAACGGTGGCCAGATTCTGAGCTTTCTCGGCGACGGCTTCCTCGCCGTCTATCCCTGCGACCGCCACCGCGAGCCGTCAGAGCGCGCCTGCCGCGCCGCGGTCGATGCCGCGCACCAGGCAGCGGCTCGCATGGTCGACCTCAACCAGCAGCGGCGCGGCGCCGGCATGTCGGAGATCAACTATGGCATCGGCCTCCACGTCGGCAACGTGATGTTTGGCAATGTCGGCCTCAGCGACCGCCTGACCTTTTCGGTGTTCGGCTCGGCGGTGAACGAGGCGCAGCGCCTGCAACTGCTCACGAAAAAGTATCCGCAAAACGTCATTGCCAGCCAGGAGTTCGCCGACTATTGCGGGGGCCAATGGGTGACGCTCGGCCGGGAGAAACTGGCTGGTGTCCGCCAGAGGCACACCGTACTCTACCCGGAGACGAACGGCATTCACCCCGAGACGATGGCCAGCACGCCGGATTCCCTTCCCGGGAGGTCGGATGCCGAGCAGGTCATCCTGCTTTTGCGTGATGCCGGCAAGACCGACATCAAGAAGGACGACAAGACGCTCCAATGAGATTCGGATGGATCGCCGCGCCCCTTATTGCCTGTGCACTGCTTTGGCCCGTTATCGGCAGCGCCGGTGAGGGCGCCGCCGTCCTCGTTGATGGCTTCGATGGCGCAGACTTCGCCAAGGAGGGCGGTCTCTATTACAAGGAGAACGCCGAGCAGGCCGCAGGTACCTTCGAATTCCAGAAGGAGGTAAAGCTCGATGGCGACGGTGCGCTGAAGCTGACCATCCATTCGCTGTGCGCGGCGGCGGATGAAGACTGCAGCGAGCGTGCCGAGATCTGGGAGCGCACCAAATTGCGCGCGCCCTTCAACCAGGGCACCTGGTACGGCTTCGCCGTGAAGTTCCAGGATCCCATCCCGGATGACGACCACCGCTACCTTATCGCCCAGTGGAAGCGCGAGATCGGCCCCGACGCCGTCGGCGACTTCAGCCCCTTTCTTGCCTTCCGCATGCGCAACGGCAAACTGTTCGTCACTCTTGAGACCAATTATTACCCACCGATGAAAGGCGCGCCTGTCGGCGAGACCGGCCCGGTCGAATGCCCCGCGGGCGGCGTGCCGGTGTGGCTGCGCCAGGATACCAACCAGCTTCGAATCCTCGTTACTCACCAGCAGGAGTGGGTGCCCGACGACGCCAAGCTGTTCAACAGCTGTACAGACGCGGTGACCATCGTCGACCACGGAAATCCGCTTCCGGCGCCGACCTCCGGCTGGATCGACTTCGTCGTCTATTCGCAGCCTGGACCGGATGGCGACGGCCACATCGAGATCTACGCCAACGGCAAGCCGATCGTGACCATCAAGGGGCACATAGGCCACAACGACAAGGGTCTGGGCGAGAACCAGTACTTCAAATTCGGCCCCTATCGCGACGGCCACCCGGGCGAATGGACGCTCTATTTCGACGATTTCCGCCGCTCGCCGCATTGCGCCGACGTCCTCAAAGGTGCGGCCTGCCCGTTCTCGTGAACCCGCTCGCGCCTGATTTGCAAAATGTGCGCCCCGCGCCGAAGGCCTAGCCAACCGTCATAATGCTGGGCTAGGGTGCCGTCGTTGGAAGCCCCTCGGGCGGGCCTTTCGCGACGGGGGTGAGTTTTGGGGATGGAGCAGGGACGGGATCTTCTGCGTATCGAGGGTCTGGGCATTTCCTTCGCGGTGCTCGGTGGCCCCATCCACGCCGTCCGCAATGCCAACCTCCGCGTCCTGCCAGGACGGGTCACCGCGCTCGTTGGCGAATCGGGCTCCGGCAAGTCGGTCATCGGCCAGGCGGTGATGGGCATCCTGCCCACCTACGCGCAGGTTCGTGGGAAGATCCTCTTTAGCGATCCGAAGACGAATGCGCCGCCCGTCGACATCCTGTCGATGCCGCGCGACGGTGTGGATATCCGCGCCATCCGCGGCAGCCGCATCGGCAAGATCTTCCAGGAGCCGATGACGTCGCTGTCGCCGCTGCATACCATCGGGAACCAGATCGACGAGGCGCTCGCAATTCATTCCGACCTGCAGAGTTCGCAGGTGCGCGCCCGCACCGAGGAGATGCTGGGCCTGGTCGGCTTCCCCGATCCGAAGCGCGCCTATTCGATGTATCCGTTCGAATTGTCCGGCGGCCTGCGCCAGCGCGCCATGATCGCCATGGCGCTGACCTGCCGGCCGGCGCTGCTCATCGCCGACGAGCCGACCACCGCGCTCGACGTCACCATCCAGGCACAGATCATGCAGTTGCTGAGGGACCTGCAGCAGCGCCTCAACATGGCCATGCTGCTGATCACCCATGACCTCGGCGTGGTCGCCAACGTCGCCGACGAGGTGGTGGTGATCTATCACGGCGAGATCATGGAGGCCGGCCCGGTGGACGCGATCTTCCGGCGCCCGCAGCATCCCTATCTCAAGGGGCTGATGGCCGCCGTGCCGCATTTCGACATGAAGCCCGGTGAGCGCCTGAAGCCGCTGCGCGACATCCCCGTTAATGTCGAGACCCTGCTCAGCAAGGGTGGACCTGCGAAGGGCAAGCCGGCCGCGGCTGGCGCCGCCGTGAAGCCTGCATCCGAGGTGCTGCTCCAGGTGCGCGATCTGGAAAAAGCGTTCACGATCCGCAAGTCCGGCCTGTTCGGCAGCAGCGCGAAGAGCAGCAGCGTCAAGGCGGTCGACGGCGTCAGTTTCGATATCAAGCGTGGCGAATGCCTGGGCCTGGTCGGAGAGAGCGGCTGCGGCAAGACGACGGTGAGCAAGATCCTCATGCGCGCCGTGACCCCCGACGCTGGCGCGGTGATGTTCAATGCCAGCGACGGCCCGATCGACGTGCTTGCCGCCCAGGGCGAGGACCTGCGCCGGCTGCGTACCAAGATGCAGATGGTCTTCCAGGATCCGGTCTCGTCGCTGTCGCCGCGCATGACCGTGCAGAACATTCTGAGCGAGCCGCTGGAGATCCATGGCCGCGGCACGCCCGCCTCGCGCTTGGATCTGGTCAAGGATCTGCTGCGGGCGATCGGCCTCGACGAGCGCCACCTCAACCGCTATCCGCACTCCTTCTCCGGCGGGCAGCGCCAGCGCATCGGCATAGCCCGCGCATTGGCGCTCGGGCCGGAACTGGTGATCTGCGACGAGCCGGTATCGGCGCTCGACGTTTCGGTGCAGGCGCAGATCCTCAACCTGCTCAAGGACCTGCAGGCGCAACTCGGCCTCACCTATCTGTTCATCTCGCACAATCTTGCCGTCGTCGACTACATGGCCGATCGCATCGCGGTCATGTGGCGGGGACGCATCGTCGAACTCGCGCCGCGCGAGGTCATTCTGCGCGCGCCCGTGCACCCCTATACGCGTTCGCTGCTCGCGGCGGTGCCCTTCCCCGATCTCGACCGCCCGCTGGACTTTCAGACGCTCAACCTCGGGGGCGCTTCCGACACCGGCTCTTGGGCGGCGCAGTTCCGGGATGAGGACGGATCCGGTTTGGCGCCGGCCGATCTCGGCGGCGGGCATTTGGTGCTCGCCCGGCCGACGGCCGACATCAGGGAGCTGAAGCCATGAAGATAACCCGCCGCACCGCGCTCGGCGCGATGGCGACCGCGCTTCTTCCCGGCACGCTCCGCGCCGACGATCTGGAGCCCAACTACCTGCGGCCATTGCTCGAGGCCAATACCCTCCCCGAAGTCGTCCATCGGCTGCCGCTGCAGCCGCGGGTGATCAACATGGCCGCTCTCGGCCGCGAGCCCGGCAGGCATGGCGGCAAGGTGCGCATGGTGGTGGGTGGTCAGAAGGACATCCGCCTGATGACCATCTTCGGCTATTCGCGCCTGGTCGGCTACGACGAGAACCTCAACCTGCAGGCCGACATCCTCGAATCCTACACCAGCGAGGACGACCGGGTCTTCACGTTCAAGATCCGCGAGGGCCACAAATGGTCCGACGGGACGCCCATCACCACCGAGGATTTCCGCTACGCCTGGGAAGACGTTATCGGCAACGAGGACCTCACGCCCGGCGGCATCCCGCGGGTGCTGACTTCGGGCGGCAAGCCGCCGGTGTTCGAGATCGTCGACGACCTGACGGTGCGCTACACATGGGAGCTTCCGAACCCGGATTTCCTGCCGAGCCTCGCCGCGCCGCAGCCGCTCTACATGGTCATGCCGGCCTTCTACCTGAGGCAGTTCCACGAGAAGTACCAGGACCCCGACAAGCTCAAGGCCTTGATGAAGAAGAACAAGGCGAAGAAGTGGACGTCGCTTCACATCAAGATGGCGCGCCAATACCGTCCCGAAAATCCGGAGCTGCCGACGCTTGACCCGTGGCGCAACACGACCGAGCCGCCGGCCGACCAGTTCGTGTTCGAGCGCAACCCCTATTTCCACCGCGTCGACGAGAACGGCCGCCAGCTCCCCTACGTCGACCAGTTCGTCCTCAATATCGCTTCCTCGGCGATCATTCCGGCCAAGGTCGGCGCCGGCGAGAGCGACCTGCAGGCAACCGGCATCGACTTCATAGACTACGCCTTCCTGAAGGAGTCGGAAAGCCGCTACCCGGTCCGGGTCAGCCTGTGGAAGCGCACGCAGGGCTCGCGCGTGGCGCTGCTGCCCAACCTCAACGCCGCCGATCCGGTATGGCGCAAGCTGTTGCTCGACGTGCGCGTCCGTCGTGCCCTTTCGCTGGCCATCGACCGGCACGAGATCAACATGGCGGTGTTTTACGGCCTCGGGCGCGAGGCGCCCGACACCGTGCTGCCCGAGAGCGTCCTGTTCAAGGAAGAGTACGGCACCCAGTGGGCCCGGCACGACGTCGACCTTGCCAACAAGCTGCTCGACGAGGCCGGCCTTTCGACGCGTGACGACGACGGCATCCGCCTCCTCTCCGATGGCCGGCTGGCGCAGATCGTGGTGGAAAGTTCGGGCGAGAGCACGCTGGAGACGGACGTGCTGGAGCTGGTCAGCGACCACTGGAGAGAGATCGGCATTTCGACGTTCATCCGCACCTCGCAACGCGACGTCTTCCGCAGCCGCGCGGTCGCCGGCGAAATCATGATGTCGATCTGGTCCGGCCTGGACAACGGTGTGCCGACCGCCGACATGAACCCCGGCCAGATCGCGCCGAGCTCCGACGACCAGCTGCAATGGCCGGCCTGGGGCCTCTCCTATCTCTCGGCCGGCGAGATGGGTGCTCCTCCGGACCTGCCCGAGGCGATCAAGCTGGTCGAGTTGCTGAACCGCTGGCGCCAGACCGGCAACCGCGCCGAGCGCCAGGCGATCTGGGCAGAGATGCTGACCATCTTCACCGACAACGTCTTTACCATCGGCATGGTGAACTCGACACTGCAACCCATCCTGTCGGCAATCAAGCTGCGCAACATACCCGAGAAGGGCCTGTTCGGCTTCGACCCGACTTCATATCTCGGCGTCTATATGCCTGACGCCTTCTGGCTCGACGAGGCCTGAACGTGCTGCGTTATGTCCTTTGGCGCATCGCGGCGATGGTGCCGACGCTGCTCATCATTTCGGCGCTGGTGTTCACGATCATCGAGTTGCCGCCCGGCGACTACTTCGAGAGCTACATCGCCGAGCTTCGCGCCCAGGGCGAGGACGTCAACAAGGAGCAGATCGAGGCGCTGCGCCACGAATACGGCTTCGACCGGCCGGCGGTGATCCGCTACTTCGACTGGGTCGGCGGCATGCTCACCGGCGACTTCGGCTACTCCTTCGAGTATCAGCTGCCGGTCAGCGACATCGTCGGCGATCGGCTATGGCTGACGGTGCTTGTCTCGTTCGTCACGATCGTCTTCACCTGGGCCATTGCATTTCCAATCGGGATCTACTCGGCCACGCACCAGTACAGTTGGGGCGACTACGGGCTGACCTTCCTTGGCCTTCTCGGCATCGCCATTCCCAACTTCATGCTGGCCCTGATCCTGATGTACTTCGCCAACATCTGGTTCGGCGTTTCCATCGGCGGCCTCATGGACCGCGAATTCGTCGATCAGCCTATGAGTTGGGCGAAGGCATCGTCGATCCTCGCGCATCTGTGGATACCGGTCATCATCGTCGGTACGGCGGGCACCGCGAGCATGATCCGGCGCCTGCGCGCCAACCTTCTGGACGAACTGCAGAAGCAGTACGTCATGACCGCGCGCGCCAAGGGTCTCAGCCCGTTCCGCACCCTGGTGAAATACCCGCTGCGCATGTCGCTCAACTTCTTCATATCCGACATCGGCTCGATCCTGCCGGCGATCATCTCGGGCGCCGAGATCACCGCCATCGTGCTGTCGCTCGAAACGACCGGCCCGATGCTGATCAAGGCCTTGCAGAGCCAGGACATGTATCTCGCCGGCTCGTTCCTGATGTTCCTCGCCTTCCTCACGGTCATAGGCGTTCTGATTTCGGACCTCGCGCTGGCATTGCTTGATCCGCGCATCCGCCTGCAGGGTAGAAGCACGAAATGAACGCTCAGCTTCCTTCCCCCGGGGCTCCCCTGGAGCATTATGTATCGACGGCGCCGTTCGACGCGCAGTCGATAGAGCGGATGACGCCCGAACAGGAACGGGTCAATCAGGCCTCGCAGCGGCGCCTGATGTGGTGGAAATTCAAGCGCCACAAGCTGGCCTACGCGTCCGGCGTCTTCCTGCTCATCCTCTACCTGATGATCCTCATCGTCGAGTTCATCGCGCCCTACAATCTGCACACCCGCAACGTCGAGTTCATCCACGCGCCGCCGCAGCGCGTGCATCTCTTCCACGAGGGCACATTCGTCGGCCCGTTCGTCTACGGGCGCAAGATGACGCTCAACATGGACACGCTGCGGCGCGAATACACGGACATCCCCGGCGACGTGCAGCGCATCCGCTTCTTCTGCCAGGGCGACGGCTACAAGTTCTGGGGCCAGATTCCCGGCAACTTCCACTTCGTATGTCCCGCCAAGGACGGCCAGATGTTCCTGCTCGGCACGGATCGGCTCGGCCGCGACGTGCTCTCGCGCATCATCTACGGAGCGCGCATATCGCTCACCATCGGTCTGCTGGGCATCGCTTTCAGCTTCGTGCTCGGCATCGTGATCGGCGGTCTCGCCGGCTACCACGGCGGCTGGTTCGACCTGATCGTCCAGCGGATCATTGAGGTCCTGCAATCGATCCCGAGCATTCCGCTGTGGATGGCGCTGGCAGCAATCATGCCGATCACCTGGAGCCCGATCGTCATCTACTTCGGCATAACGCTTATCCTCGGCCTGCTCGACTGGACGGGACTGGCGCGCGCGGTGCGCTCGAAGCTGCTCGCATTGCGCGAGGAGGACTACGTGCTCGCGGCCCAGCTCATGGGGGCCAAGACCTCGCGCATCATCGGGCTGCATCTGATCCCGGGCTTCATGTCGCACCTGATCGCCACCGCGACCATCGCGATTCCCGGCATGATCCTCGGCGAGACGGCGTTGTCGTTCCTGGGCCTCGGCCTGCGCCCGCCTATAACCAGCTGGGGCATCCTGTTGACGGAGGCACGCAACGTCAGCGTGATCGCGTTCTATCCGTGGCTGCTGTTCCCGATGATCCCGGTCGTGCTGGTCATCCTCGCCTTCAACTTCTTCGGCGACGGATTGCGCGACGCGGCCGATCCCTACCGCTGAGGCGTGGGAGAGATACGAACGGAGTCGCCGCGGCCGACCGCGAAATAGAGCAGGCCGTGGCGGCGCAGGTCGCCCGGTTCGTAGAGGTTGCGCCCGTCGACCACGATCGGCTGCTTCAAGGCCTCGCGCAGGCTGTCGAAGTCGACCACCCGGAACTGCTTCCACTCCGTGCAGATCACCAGCGCGTCGGCATCCCGCAGCGCCGCCTGCGGGCTTGCGGCGAGCACGAAGTCCGCGCGCTCGCCATACAGCCGGCGTGCCTCGCCCATCGCCTCCGGGTCGAACGCCTGCACGATCGCGCCGGCGGCCCACAGCGCCTCGATCAGCACGCGGCTCGGCGCATCGCGCATGTCGTCGGTGTTCGGTTTGAAGGCCAGCCCCCACACCGCGATCCTGCGCCCGGCCAGATCGCCGTCGAAGGCCTGCGACAGCTTTTCGAAGAGCACGTTCTTCTGCGTGTTGTTGACCCTCTCGACCGCCTCCATCAGCTCGGCCTTCATGCCCGAGGCCTCGGCCGAGCGGGCGAGTGCGCGAACGTCCTTCGGAAAGCATGAGCCACCGTAGCCGGCGCCGGGATAGATGAAGTGGTAGCCAATACGCGGGTCCGACCCGATGCCGAGGCGCACTTTCTCGATGTCGGCGCCGAGCCGCTCGGCGATGTTGGCCATTTCGTTCATGAAGCTGATCTTGGTGGCGAGCATGGCGTTCGCGGCGTATTTCGTCAGCTCGGCCGAGCGGACGTCCATCACCATCAGCTTGTCGTGGTTGCGGTTGTAGGGGGCATAGCATTCCTGCATCAGGCGGCGGACACGTTCCGACGAGGTGCCCACGATGATGCGCGCCGGCCGGGCGAAATCCTCGATGGCGCTGCCTTCCTTAAGGAATTCGGGATTGGAGCAGACGTCGAAGTCGACCACGACGCCGCGTTCGGCGAGCGCCTTGGCGATCGTCGCCTGGACCAGGTCGGCGGTGCCGACCGGCACGGTGGATTTGCCGACCACCACCTTGTAGCGGTCCATGCTCGCCCCGATGGTTTGCGCCACCGCGAGCACATGGCGGAGGTCCGCAGAGCCGTCCTTGCCGGGCGGGGTGCCGACCGCGATGAAGATCACGTCGCCGAAGCGCACGGCGGTGGCCCCGTCGCTCGTGAAGCGGATCAGCCCGGCCCTGCGGCTCTTCGCCACCATCTCCTTCAGGCCTGGCTCGAAGATCGGCACTTCGCCAGCGTCAAGCCGTGCGATCCGCGCCTCGTCGATGTCGACGCACAGGACCTCATGGCCGACATCGGCGAAGCATGCGCCTGTCACCAGTCCGACATAACCGGTGCCGAAAATCGTCAGTTTCATGACTCAGGTTCTCTCCGTCGGCCGTCGAGCGGGCGTCAACAGGTCCATTGTTGCAATCCGCGACAGAGAACCCTATGCCCTGCTGCGGGATGATGGCGTGCCGTTGTCCCGGCGGCTTAGTCGAAAATCGCCCGGCCCGAAAGGGCTGTCGCAGGTGGGGCAGGCATGAACATTCTGCTGACCGGTGCGGCCGGCTTCATCGGCTACCACACCTGCGAACGCCTGCTTGCGCGCGGCGACCGGGTGCTGGGCCTCGACAATCTGAACAGCTACTACCCCGTCAGCCTGAAACAGGCACGCCTCGCGCGCCTTCGGCGCAGCACCGGGTTCCGCTTCAGCGAGCGCGACGTCGCCCGCCGCGAGGCGATGGAAGAGCTGGCTGACACAGCGGCCGACACCGACCTCATTGTCCATCTCGCCGCGCAGGCCGGCGTGCGCTACTCCAACGAGAACCCGTTCGCCTATGCCGACTCCAACGTGGTCGGCCAGGTCGCGATCTTCGAGCTCGCACACCGGCTGCCTCGCAGGCCGCCGGTGGTCTACGCCAGCTCCTCCTCGGTCTATGGCGAGAGCGAGCCGGTGCCCTTCCGCGAGAGCGCCGCCGCTACCAGTCCGGTCTCGGTCTATGCCGCCACCAAACGCGCGGGCGAGCTGCTTGCGCAGGCCTTTTCCGCAACGCGCGGCACGCCGTCCGTCGGCCTGCGATTCTTCACCGTCTATGGCCGCTACGGCCGGCCCGATATGGCGCCGTGGATCTTCACCGACGCCATCCTCGCCGGCCGCCCGATCTCGGTCTTCAACAACGGCGCGATGGAGCGCGACTTCACCCATGTCGACGATATCGTGAGCGGCGTTGTCGGCGCGTGCGACCGCGTGCTCGCCGATCCGGCGGGCACGGCGCCGATCTACAATCTCGGCAACAACCGGCCCGTCGCCCTGCGGTCCTTCATCGCGGCGATCGAGGCGGCGGCGGGCAGGCCGGCGATCATGGACATGCGGCCAAAGCCCGCTGGCGATGTTGTGCGCACCTGCGCCGACATCACGCTCGCCAAGCGCGACCTCGGCTATCGCCCGACGATCCGCATCGATGACGGCATGGCCGACTTCGTAAAATGGTTCCGCGGCTATTCCGCCGGCGGGGGTTGACAACGTGATGCTGAAGCGGCTTTCAACGCGGGCTGCGCTGGCCTAGACATCACGCGAATCTGCGCTTTTGGAACGAACGCCATGCTGGAAAACCTGAAGCCCGCCGCCCCCGACAAGATCATTGCCTTGATCGGCATGTTCCGCGAGGATCCACGGGCGCAGAAACTCGACCTCGGCGTCGGCGTCTACAAGGATGCCGCCGGCCGCACGCCGATCATTAAGGCGGTGCGCACCGCCGAGAAGCGGCTCTTCGAGACGCAGGACAGCAAATCCTATCTCGGCATGGCCGGCGATCCCGCCTTCAATGCCGCGCTCGGCCGGCTGGTGTTCGGCGAGGGTGGCGACTTTTCGCGCATCCGCGGCTGCCAGTCGCCCGGCGGCTCCGGCGCGCTGCGGCTGATCGCCGAGCTGGTGAAGCGCGCGCGGCCCGACGCCACGATCTGGGTGTGCGATCCGACCTGGCCGAACCACGTTCCGCTGCTCGAGGCGGCGGGGCTGAAGACCAGGCCGTATCCCTATTTCGACGCCGCGACCGGCGAGGTGACGTTTGACGCCATGATGGCCGCACTCGCGACCGCGCCGGCCGGCGACATCGTGCTGCTGCACGGCTGCTGCCACAACCCGACCGGCGCCGACCTCGATGCTGTCCAGTGGCAGGCCGTGGCCGACCTCGTTTCTTCCCGCGCGCTGATCCCCTTCGTCGACCTCGCCTACCAGGGTTTTGGCGACGGCCTCGACGCCGATGCCTACGGCCTGAGGCTGCTGGCCTCGCGCGTGCCCGAAATGCTGGTCGCCGCGAGCTGTTCCAAGAATTTTTCAGTTTATCGCGACCGTGTCGGCGCCGCCTTCATCCTGGCGCGCACGCCGGCCGAGGCCGACATCGCCTCCAGCCAGATCAATTCGGTGGCGCGCGGCATCTATTCGATGCCGCCGGACCATGGCGCGGCGGCCGTGCGGATCATCCTCGAAGACGCCGCCCTGCGCGGCGAATGGCAGAGCGAGCTCGACACGATGCGCGAACGCATGCGGCGCCTGCGCGACGGGCTGGCGGCCGCGCTGCGCTTGCACACGAATTCGGATCGCTTCGACTTCGTAACCAGGCATCGCGGCATGTTCTCACGCCTCGGGCTGACGCCGGAGCAGGTCGAGCGCCTGCGCTCGGAGTTCGCGATTTACATGGTCGGTGACAGCCGCATCAATGTGGCCGGCCTGCGCGAGGACGCGCTCGACAGCCTCGCCAGGGCGATCGCCACCGTCATCCGCTGAGGCTGGCGGAAAGCTCCGACTTTCGGCCGGAGCGCTGGTCGATGATCCGGAACAGGATGGTACGCAACGCCGGCGCATCGGCGATCGTGCCGGCAAAGCGCACGATCGTGATGGTCTGCGCGCACATCCGTCCGGCCGCGTAGGTCACCGTCGCCTCGAGCGCGGCGGTCCCGCCAACAGGGTCCGGCAGACGCGTTACCGCGCCGGCGCCGTAGCAGGCGTCGGTGCACGGCACTTCGAGCAGATAGTCGATGCCGCCGTCGGCCCGCCGCGTCAGCGTCGCCTGCGGGCCGCGAAGGGGTGCGGCGGTCATACCACGGTGATGAAGTAGTCGCCGGTGCCGGAGTTGGCGTAGGCCTCCGCCGACAAGTAGAGCCGCTCGTCGAACTCCGCGAAGAAGTCGATGAAGGAATCGCGCGTGCCGCCGCTGTCGTCGTTGGCGGCGACCTGGAAGCCGTTCTGGTCGTAGATCCGCAGCAGCGGGTCGGACAGTTCGCCGGCTTCGCCGGTGCCCTCGAGGAAGATCTCGTATTCGGAGCCGGCCTGCACATCGAGGATGTACCAGTCGTGGTCGCCGGCGAAGTCGATCGTGCTCACGAATGATTGCCCCGGCTGGATCTGCACCGAGGTTGCGAACCCGTCGGGCACGTCGAAGCCGGTCGACGTGACCGAGATCTCGTAGCCGCCGGTACGCGAGTTGCCGTAGGCCTCCGCCGACAGGTAGTACCAACCCTCGCTCTGCACGTTGAACGCAAAGCTGGAGTTCAGGCCCGGACCGCTGTCGTCGTCGTAGCCGACCTGGAAGCCGTTCGAATCGTAAATGCGCAGCAGGGGGTCGGACAGCGGATTGCCGCCGGCGCCGTCGAGGTCGATCTGGAACCGCTCACCGGCATAGGCATAGAAGGCGAACCAGTCGGTGTCGCCGAGATAGCCGAGGTCGCTGGTCGTCGACTGGTCCGGTTGAAGCTCGGCGAAGGTCGCCGTGCTGCCCGGAATGTCGCCAGCGTTGAGCTCTGTGATAGACAGCTCGTAGGTGCCGATGTCGGAGGTCCGGAACGAGCCGGCCGACAGATAATAGGTGCCGCTGGCCGATGGCGTGAAGAACAGCTGCGAGTCGAAGCCGACGCCACCGTCGTCATTGGCCGCGACCGGATTGCCGTTCGCGTCGAGCACGTACAAATACGGGTCGGCGATGGTGCCGGCCCCGGAGGGCGCGCCCTGCAGGTCGATCTGGTAGGTTTCGCCGGCGATCAGCTGCACTCGCACCCAGTCGTGATCGTTGTCGAAGTCGAGCGTGCTCACCAGCGAGTTGCCGACCGCCAGGTTGGCGTTGGTGCCGGTGTTTTCGGCGATCTCGTTGCTCTGGGCGCCGCTGGTCGAGGTGGCGATGGAGTAGGTGCCGGTTCCGCTGGAGTAGGCGCCGGCGTCGAGATAGTAGGTGCCGCCAGCGGTCGGCACGAAATCGTCGATCAGGGAGTCGAGCCCGCTGCCGGAATCGTCGTCATAGGCGACGATGTTGCCGAAACCGTCGCGAAGCCTGAGATAGGGGTCGACCAGCGTGCCGTTGCCGAGCGCGGCGCCGAGCAGCGCGAAATCATAGGCATGACCCGCCTCCAGATTGATGCGGAACCAGTCGCTGTCGAGCGCGAAGCCGAGGTCGCTGCCGGCGCTGGCGCCAATCGCGAGGTTGGCGCCGGTCGATGCGTCGCCCGCGATGTCGCTCGGCGGCGGGTTGGTGCCGCCTCCGCCGCCCAGTTCCACGATGGCCGTCGCGAGCGCGTAGACGTCTACGCGGCGGTAGTTGGCGTTGGTGTTGACGACGTTGTCCTGCTCGTCGTCGCCGTCGAATATGGTGTCCCCAGTGTCGAACAGCAGCTGCGCGAATTCGTCCGGCGTGAGCCGGCGGCCGAGTTCCTGCTCGGCGAGCTGCTGCGCCAGCACCGCGATGCCGGCGATGTGCGGCGCGGCCTGGCTGGTGCCGGCCATCGACACCGTGCCACCGCCCGGCGCCGCGCCCTCGATGAAGGCGCCCGGCGCGAATATGGTGGGCAGCGCCGTCGAACGCTGCGAGAAGGAGGTGATGCGGTCGACACCCGTCGTCGTGTCCTCGGCACCGCTCTGGAACGTGACCTTGCCGAAGGCCCCGTCCCACACCGCGCCGACCGCGATCACGTTCGGGTCGGCGGCGAGGCTCGAGGCGCCCTCCGTCTGGTAGTCGAAATAGGAATTGCCGGCGGCGGCCACCGTGATGACGCCCAGACTATTGAGCGCCGCCAGCTCGTCCGCCAGTCCGGTCGGATTTGGGCCGGGAACCGCTACGTTGGTGCTGTCGCCGAGCGACATGTTCACCGAGACGATGTTGTAGGCGACCGCGTTCTCGACCACCCACTGCAGCGCCTTCTCGATCCAGCCGAAATCGCCGCTGCCGTCATTGCCCAGCCCCTGCAGCGCGATGATGTTGGCCGCAGGCGCCATTCCCTCGAAGTTCGGATCGGATCCGGCGACGATCGAGGCCACGTTGCTGCCATGGCCCTGGACGTCGTCGGCGGTGCCGTCGCCATCCTGCGTGAAATCCTGCGAATAGACGATGCGATCCGAAATACCGTTGCCGTCGAGGTCTGGCCCGAAAGCGGGATGGTTGAGGTCGATGCCGGTGTCGATGATGACGGTAGTCATGCCGTGCCCGTCGATGCCGTCGAACTCGGGGTCGGCCAGGAAATCGTCCAGGTTGATGATGCCGGCGCTCTCGTTGGTCTGGACGACCACGTCGGAGGCCACGGAGATGGTCTCGATGCCCACCTTGCCTTCATGGTCGTCGAAGACGATGTCGGGTTCGCCCTTGCCGTCGGAGGCGAAGTAGTAGTTGCCGCCGAGTCCCTCCGACAGCGTGTCGATGTAGGGCGAGGCGGCCTTGTTCTCGGTGGCGATGGCGAAGAGCAGCAGCACCTCGTTCTTCGGCGTGCCGTTTTCCAAGACGCCGGTCCAGAAATCGAACCCGGCGGGATCGCTCACCCGGCCGAGGATGTTGTTGTAGAGGATCTCGACGAACTCCTCGTTCGACTGCTCGTCCGGATCGCCGAAATTCTGCGCGTATTCGTTGGAATCAAGGAATGACTGCGCAAGCTGGGGCAGCGAGAAGCCGGAGCTCTCGACGACATCGATCCAGAAATTCAGGCCGCCCAGATCCGCCTGGCGGTTCAGCGAAGCCTCGTAGAGGTAGGCGACCGACTTTGCATCGTCCAAGGAAATCGTCATGGAACTCCCCCTTGCGGCAGGGCTAGTCTGTGGCTTTGCTTCCGCCGAAGTCGCAGTCTGGAACGAGCCTGTGCCAAGTCAAGTCGAATTCTACCCAAACCAAACATCCCGGTCGCCTTGCGGCACGGCAACCGGGCGCGCGACACGGATTTATTGGTTGGTCCTTGCTGGAGGGACGGCCGAACCCCGACTGCGGGAGAGCTTGCAGCAACCAGCGGCCAGCCTCGGGTGCATTTTTCTTTGGCTTTGACAGGCCCCCCAACTGCGGTTATGGGGACCGAAATTTCCAACGAGGATTGCTGTGGCGAAACCTGAACTTGGAACCAAGCGGATCGATCCCGAAACCGGCCGCAAGTTCTATGATCTGAACAAGGATCCGATCGTCTCCCCGTATACGGGGAAGACCTATCCGCGCACCTACTTCGATTCCGGCGCCGAGAAGGTGCTGGACGAGGAAGAGGTCGAGGAGAAGGAGGTCGACACCGAAGAGGCCGTCGAGACGATCTCCCTCGAAGAGGCGGACGAGGAGTCCAAGACCGCCGAGGAACTGCCCGATCTCGGCGACGACGAGGAAGTCGACCTTGGCGACGACGAGGAGGATACCTTCCTCGAGGACGAGGAAGAAGAGGACGAGGACGTGGCCGACATCATCGGCGTCGGCGACGACGAGGACGAGGTCTGATCGAGCCCCCCGGCCGCGGTTTTTCGTGGCCGGCCGCCGGTTCGGCTTTCGATCCGGCCGGACGACTGCGCATCTGCAGCCGCCTTTCCCAGACACCGGCGAACCTGATCCAGGCCCATCGGGCTGCTTCGCGCGGCTATCTCTGCCTGCCCCGTTCTGGTAAGCACTGCCGCGTGGCGGTCGTGAGGGGCGGCGCGTTGGCATGATCATCGATCCGCGCGAAGGCGACGCCGAGGACGACGCGTCGAGCCCGAAAAGCCGTTCGATGCTCGCCATCGCCGGCAGCCTGCTGGCCGAGATCAGCCTGCCGAAACTCTTTCTCGCGACCATGGTGATCGTGGTCGTGCCCGGCATCGCGCTCGGCCTCTCGCTGCTCGCCGCCACCACCTGGCTGTCGACGCTGTCGACCCACTTCACGCCGCTTGCCGGCATCTGGCCGCTCGCCATCCTCGCCGTCATCGCGGCGGTCGGCTGGTTCGGCTTCCGGCCGGTACTACGAGCCGCGGAGAGCGGCTTCTGGTCGCTCAACTCGATCATCGTGCAGCCCTTCTATGCGGTTTGCCGCGAGGCGCTGCGGCACCTCGTCGAGATGCTGCTTCCAGGGAGCGCGAGCGAAGGAACCCGGGTCTGGCTGCGCGGTGCGACGGCGGCCGGCGCCGGGCTCGTCTCCTGCGCGATCGCGCTTGCGGTGGTCGCGGCCGTGTGGCCGGCAACGCTGTGGTCGACGCGCATGGACCTTCTGTTCACGCCGCTCAGGCTCGTCCTGCCGGCCATCGCCAATGCCGTCGTGGTCGTCGGCGCCTATGTCGCCGCCGCTTCGCTCTTGTGGGGCGTTGCCGACGCCAGCATGGACCAGCCGCGCGACCTGACCGCGTTCGACGAGGTGCCGGCATCGGCCTCGCGATGGCGCGTCGCCCATCTGTCTGACATCCACGTCGTCGGCGAGAAATACGGCTTTCGCATCGAAAGCGGGCGCGCCGGCCCCCGTGGCAACGAGCGGCTTGCGCTCACCTTCGCCGAACTGGAAAAAATCCACGCCGCCGACCCGCTCGACCTCGTTCTGATCACCGGCGACATGACCGACGCCGGCCGCTCGGCCGAATGGGCGGACTTTCTGGAACTTTTGGCGCGCCACCCCTCGCTGGCGGAACGCACCCTCATTCTGCCCGGCAACCACGACGTCAACATCGTCGACCGCGCCAACCCCGCCCGCCTCGAATTGCCCTTCAGTCCTGGCAAGCGGCTGCGCCAGATGCGCGTGCTGTCGGCGCTGGACGCGGTGCAGGGCCGCCGCGTGCGGGTCTTCGACCATGCCCGCCGGACACTGGGGGGCACGCTGTCGGAGGCGCTCGACCCGCATCGCGAGGCGATCCGCGGCTTCGCCGACGCCGTCACCCTGCGGCTGTCGATGCGCCTCGCGGACCTCTGGGCCGACATCTTTCCGATGGTGCTGCCGCCCGACACGGAGGACGGCCTCGGCGTCATCCTGCTCAACACCAACGACGAATCCAATTTCTCTTTCACCAACGCGCTCGGCCTGGTCTCCGCCGAGGACACGCTCGCCCTGCGCGCCATCGCGCGGCAGTTTCCGCGCGCGCGCTGGATCATCGGCCTACACCACCACCTCGTCGAGTATCCGAAGCCGGCGAAAAACCTCTCCGAGCGCATTGGCACCGCGCTCATCAACGGAAGCTGGTTCGTGCGGCAGCTGCAGCCCTTGGCGCCGCGCGCCGTTGCCATGCACGGCCACCGACACATCGACTGGATCGGAACCTGCGGCCCGCTGAAGATCGTCTCGGCGCCGTCGCCGGTGATGGAGGCGCGCGACCGCGACCCGAGCTATTTCTATGTGCACACGCTGGCGGCGGCCGAGACCGGCGGCCTAGCGCTGCTGAAACCCCGCCGCATCGATCTTTTTCCCGAGGCCGTCGACGCTTCCCGCGCCGGCTTTTTCGGCACGGCGCCGGCCTGAGGGGTCAGCCCGGCCTCGGCGCCGGCGGCCCTTCGTCGACCACGCCCAGCAGTTCGGCCAGCCAGCGGCTGGACGGGAATTGCGCGCAGAAGGTCAGCACCGCGATCGTGATCGGCACGCCGATGAAGGTGCCGAACAAGCCCCACATGTAGGTCCACAGGAAGATCGCGAACAGGATGACCGACGGCGAGATCGACAGCGCCGTGCCGGAGACGCGCGGCTCGATGTAGCTGCCGACCACGAACTGGATGATGTTGAGCACCGCGAACACGCCGATCACCGCCTCCCAGCTCTGGAACTGCGCGACGGCGAACACCGTCGGGAAGAACGTCGCGAAGAACGGCCCCAGGAACGGGATGTAGTTGAGCGCGAAGGCGATGACGCCCCACTCCGCCGCGAATTGCAGGCCGATCAGCTTGGCGAAAGCCCAGACCAGGACGCCGGTGACGATGCTCATCTCGGTACGCACGATCATGTAGCGGCGGATCTTCTTCGCCGTGATCATGCTGCCCTCGACCAGCGCGTCGCCGATGACGCGGTTCTGCAGCGACCGCGCGCGCCGGCCGAAGTCCTCGACCTCCAGCAGGCCGAGCAGCACGTAGACGAACACCACCAGCCAGAAGCTCAGCGTGTTGTTGACCCGGCCGGTGATCCCTTGCAGGTGCCGCAGCAGCCAGCCGACGTTGAAATGCTCGCTCCACAGGCCAGCGACAGCGATGCCGTGACCTTCCAGCCAGGCGGTGGCCTGGTCGTAGAGCATCTGGAAACGCGAGGCATCCGCGATCACCCAGCGGACGACCCGGCTGAAAGCCCAGAAAATCAGCGACCCGAAGGCGAAGATGACCACGACCAGCACGATTGTGGTGACAGCGAGCGCCAGGATCTTCGGCACAACGCGCTGCAGCGCCTTCTGTAGCGGCCAAACCATGGCGATGATGAAGAGCGCAAGCGCGATCGGGGCGAACACGGAACTCGCCGCCGTCAGCGCTCCCGCCGCCAGAATGGTGGCGATCAGCACGATGGCGGTCTCGTGGATGCGCTCGCTCATCGTTCCGTATCCTGGCAAGAACACCAGCCCGCCACCGGCGCCGATGCCCGTTGCGGTCGCGCCATGCCGGCTTCAGAAGACGGACGGCGCAACGCGCCGGCCCGGTAACTCGGCCGCCGCGTGGCGGCTCAAGCTCAGGTGGCGACCCTGCGCGTCGGCGAAAGCGCCAGCGACAGCCAGCCGGCGCCGTGCACGATCAGGTCGATGCCGAGCAGGAAGCCGATCACCCACAGGCCCGTAATAGGCCATCCCGACAGGATGATGAAGCCGGCAATAACGCCGAGCACGCCCGAAATCAGCAGCAGCCAGCCATACTGGCCCCAGTTGCGGAAGCCGAGGAAGATGCGCACCAGCCCCGACACCAGGATGAACACGCCGATCACCCAGGTGAGCACGAGCGCGCCGGCGACCGGCTGCGTGGTCAGCACCACGCCTGCGGCGACATAGAGCAGGCCGAGCAGGATCTGCCAGAGAAAGCCGCCCCAGCCCTTGGTCCAGAAGGCGTGAACGATCTCGAACACGCCGGCCACGATCGCGCATACGCCGATGACCAGCGCGCTCACCACGGTGGCGAACACCACGTCGCCAAGGACGATGATGCCGACCGCGACGAAGACCAGGCCAAGCAGGATGCACAGCCATGCGGGGACATCGCGCCCGAAAGATGAAGTTGTTGAATTTGCGGCCATATTCGACTTGCTCCCTCGCGCTAAGCCTGATGGTGTCACACCTTACAGCATCCCGGTCCGCGCGCCATCTGAATAGTGCGGTCAACCCGCGACCGCCGCCGCGCAAGTTGCTGAATTGCAACTTGCGCCGCGCTTGGAACAGGCGTCCGGCGGACGCCTCAGAGCACCGGGCCCATCATGGCAACCGCATTGTTCCACAGGCGCTTCGGCCGCGACCAGTTCGCGACATCGCGCTGTTCGACGCGGTCGGAGCGGGCGATATAGCTTTGCTGACGCTCGCGCATGTCTGCAGTCAGCGCCGGGTCGTAGAACAGGATGTTGTTCTCCGAGTTCAGTTCGAAGCTGCGGCGGTCCATGTTCGCCGAGCCGATCAGGGTCGCCTCGCCGTCGACGGTGATCGACTTGGTGTGCAGCAGCCCGCCGACATATTCGCGGATCTCGACTCCGGCATCGAGCAGGTCGCGGTAGTAGCTGCGGCTGGCGGCCGCCACGATCCAGGAATCGTTGCGGCGTGGCACCACCAGGATCGTCGCAACGCCACGCCGTGCGCTGGAGCAGAGTGCCGCCTGGATCGGTTCGTCCGGCACGAAATACGGCGTCGTCACTACCAGTTCGCGCATCGCCGCGCTCATCATAGCAACGAACACTTCAGGCATCGAGGAATAGCGTACCGCGGCACCCGTGCCGATCGCCTGTGCCACGAAGCCTGGCTGTGGCGGAGGGAGCGGCTGGCGCAAGAGGTCGCTCAGGTCCTCCTTAACATGGCTCATCCAGTCGCCTGCGAAGAGGTGCTGGTTCTGCCGTACCACCGGTCCTTCGAAGCGCATCATCGCATCCACCCAGGGCGCATACTTAGCCTTCACGGCGAAGGCGGCATCGGCGACGTTCTGGCTGCCGCAATAGGTGATGCGGTTGTCGATGACCGCGATCTTGCGGTGGTTGCGCATGTCGATGCGGCCCTTGAAGGGTCGCGACAGCGGGAAACCGATCGGCAGCGCGGAAGCCAGTTTCACGCCGGCCGCCGCCATGTCCTTCCAGTGCTCGCTCCGCAGCAGCGCGCGCGAGCCGAGATCGTCCACCATCACCCGGCAGACGACGCCGCGCCGGGCGGCGCGCTTCACCGCCTCGATCATGGCGAGCCCGCTGCCGTCCGTGAGCCAGATGTAGAACAGCAGGTGGACGGTGTCCTTTGCCTGATCGATGTCGGCGACCATGGAGGCGATGCTGGCCGCGGAATCCGGCAGCAGGCGCGCGCGGTTGCCGTCAACCGGTTCGTAGCCGTTCACCGAATGGCCAATGCGGAAGGCCGAGTTGTACTGTTGCGGAATCTCGACATCGGCACGCGTGCTGACGATCTCCGACAGCGCCGGCAGCCGTTTCAACGCCTCGCGTTCGCGCGCGATCCTGCGCTGGCCGATGCTGGCATCGCCGAAAAGCACGTAGGCGACCATGCCGATGATCGGTGCCACCGCGATCACCACGACCCAGGCGAGGCGGGCGGAAGGTTCGCGATGCGGACGCAGCAGGGCGCGGATGATGAAGGCCACCTGCAGTCCGCTGTGCACGACGTAAAAGAGTGTGGTCAGGTACGAAGTCATCGTTGCGTGCCGGCCCCCCGCCCGCAGGTGCGGGCATCCCGCGCAAGCAGTTAGCACGAATTGCGCGGGCTTTGGGCAGTCCCGCTTTCTTCGTAGGAAAGGTAGTTGTCGGTCCGGCGAACCTTTCGCCGAGGGCCAGCGGCGCGGGGCTGCCTGCCCGGTCAGCGGTTGCAGTAGCCGTTGGACTGGGCGCGAACCGAAATGCAGCCCTGGCGATCCGGATAAGGCCCGCCGTTCGGATGGTTCGATTGGCACCCCGCCACGAACAGGGCCAGGAAAACCATCGCGGCAAACATCCGACGCATGCTCGACTCTCCGTCGCATTCTTCCGGCCAACTACCGGTTGCCCCCGGGCGAACTTTATGGGCCGCTTTGCCTGCTGTCGCGGGTTTCCACCGCCTGCAACGCGGTGGCGACATCACGATTGCGCGCGGCCGGCGTGAACGGAGGGCGGGCAGAAAGGCAGGAACCATCCGCCTGCCCCGATGTTGATGAGGCATCCGCAACCAGCCCCCAAGGGAGAAAACCATGAAAAAGATCATCGTTTCCGCACTCGCCATCGGCCTCGGCCTGTCGACAGCCGCCATCGCGCAGACGACCTCGTCGACGACCAGTCCGCGGATGGAAGACATGATGCCGCAGAACTGGATGGGCTCCATTGGCGATGCGTTCTATACCGACAACACCTGGACCACGCTGCGCGCCGAGCCGGAGATCAAGACGCGCTGGGAGACGCTCAGCGCCGAACAGCAGGCGATGGTCAAGGACGATTGCACCAAGATCGGCGCGACCAATCCCGGCATGACGTCGGACCCCGACACCCTGCAGCCGAGCACCAATGGCAGCGTGTCCGGCAGCGCGCAGGGTTCGCTTCAGCAGGTCTGCGCCTGGGTCAAGAACCTCTGACCTGCCGCGATGCAGCCTCGCGAGAGTGGGGCTAGCGCGAAAAGCCCGTCGCCGGGAATGGCGGCGGGCTTTTTTTGCACCTGGGCTGCCCGCTTTCCTTCGTCGGATAGGCACCGTCGTCCGCCGTATCGGCTTTGGTGCTATGACGCGACGATCGACGTCGGGGCGCAGTTCCAGTTCGGCCGCCGGCGGTAACGGAGCGGAAAAAGATGTTGCCGTGGGTTCAACTCGAAGCCGCGAAGATCCCCGGCGGCTCGCAGGAACTGCGCCTGAAGCGGCGCGGCTCCGAATTTTCGATCATGCTGGGCACCAACGAACTGATGAACAGCCGCGTCAGCGGCTCCGAGGAGGCGCTTGCCCGCCTCGCCTGCGAGCGCATAGGCGGGCGCCCGGCCATTTCCATGCTGATCGGCGGCCTCGGCATGGGCTTTACGCTCCGAGCCGCGCTTTCCGCATTGCCCGCCGGTGCCCGCGTCACGGTGGCCGAGATCGTGCCCGAACTGGTGGAATGGGCACGCGGCCCGATGGCCGAGATCTTTGTCGGCTGCCTCGACGACCCTCGCACGACGATTCACATCGGCGATGTCGGCGCCGTCATCTCCACGGCGCGGGAAAAGTTCGACGCCATCCTGCTCGACGTCGACAACGGCCCGGACGGGCTGTGGCGGCCGGACAACGACGCGCTCTACAGTGCGGGCGGGCTTGCCGCCGCGCGGCGTGCGCTGAAACCCGGCGGAATGCTGGCGGTATGGTCGTCCGCACCGGACAATGCTTTTACCGCCCGTCTGAAGCGCGCCGGCTTCGCGGTGGAGGAAAAAGCCGCGCGGGCGCACGCAAGGCGCGGCGCCCGTCACGTCATCTGGCTCGCATCGCGGCCAGCCTAAGATGCCTCACTTGGTGACGTTGTAATAAAACACCAGGTCGGCGTTGGGGCCGGAGAAGAAGCCCTTCACGTTGTTGCGCAGCACCGTCTGCTCGCTCTCCTGGAACATGTTGATGAACGGCCCGCTTTCCTGCAGCTTCTTCTGCAGGTCGAGGTAGAGCTGCCGGCGCTTCTCGACGTCGGACTCCTGCAGCGCCGCCTTGGTCTCGGCGGTGATTTCCGGGATGTCCCAGCTGTTGCGCCAGGCCAGCGGCTTGGACGCGGAGCTGTCGCTGTTGTCCGGGTTGCTGGCGAAGCTGTCGGCGTTGGAGTTCGGGTCGAGATAGTCCGGGCCCCAGTACATGTAGATCATGTCGTGCTGGCGGGCGCGGTACTTGGTCAGCACCTGCTTCACCTCCGACGAGTTGATCGTCACCTTCACGCCGCCCTGGGCGAAGGTCTCCTGGATCGACTGGGCGATCGCGGTGAAGGGCTGCGTGTTGCCCGTGTCGAGGTGCACCTCGAAGCCGTCAGGATAGCCCGCCTCGGCGAGCAGCGCCTTGGCCTTGGCCGGATCGAACGTATAGGGGTTGTCCTCCAGCGAGGCGAAGAAGCCGGCGGGCCAGAACGACTGGTGGACCTGCATCTGGCCCTTGAGGAAGGAATCCGCCATGCCCTGGTAGTCGATCAGGTAGCGCAGCGCTTCCTGCACCTTCGGGTTCTTCAGCGGCTCAACCTTCTGGCTGAGGCCCAGATAGTAGACGGTGGCCTTCGGATAGGTCTCCACGACCAGATCCTTATTGCCCTCGATGCTCTTGATCTGGTCGGGCGTCAGGTTGCGGGCGATGTCGACATCGCCCTTTTCGACCAGCAGCCGCTGCGCCGAGCTTTCCGGCACATGCCGAATGATGACGCGCTCGATCTTCGGAGCGCCGCCGCGCCAGTCCGGGTTGGCTTCGAGTGTGACCGATTCGTTCGCCTTCCACGACTTCATCGAGAACGCGCCCGAGCCGGCCGAGTTGGTCTTCAGCCAGTCATGGCCGAGGTCGCCGTCCTTCTCGTGCTCCAGCGCCAGCTTCCTGTCGACGATGGAGGAGGTGACCGTGCTCATCAGGTTGAGCACGTAGGTCGGCGCGTACTTCTCCGATACGGTGAACTCCACCGTCAGCGGGTCGATCACCTTGACCATGTCCTTGACGTTGTCCTGGTTCCAGCCAAGGCCCTGGAAGAGGTATGCCGGCGTGAGGTTGAGCAGGATCACCCGCTCCAGCGAAAACTCGACGTCCTCTGCCGTCAGCGGGTTGCCGGAGTGGAATTTCAGGCCGGGCTTCAACTTGAAGGTGAAGACCTTGCCGTCATCGCTCACCGAGTAGCTTTCGGCGACCTTGTTGGCGAGGTTCTTGGTGTCGCCGATCTCGAGGCCGACGAGGCGGTCATAGACGTTGACCGCGACTTCCGAGTTGGAAAGCTCGTAGATCTCGGCCGGGTCCATCGTCACGATGTCGTCGATGGCCTTGGCGACCACCAGAGTATTGGCGGGGGTCTCGGCGAAGGCGGGCGCTGACGCCAGCATCGCCGCCGACAGGCATAGTCCCAGAAGCAGACGTCTCATCTTGTTGTCTCCCATTAGCGGACAGCTTCCACTCGATTGATCGGGCCTTTGGGCCCAAGGCGGACTCCGGGGCGGAGGTTCTTGTAGGTGACCGCCTCGCCACGGCAGAAATTGGCTCCCGGCGATTCCACCAGGATGATCTCCTTCGCGATCGCGTCGAAATCGGCGCGGAAATGCACGCTGCTCTTCAGAGCCACGATCGCCTGTTCCTTCGGCTCGATGCCGACCGCGCGCAGCAGGCCCTGGTCGAGGCACTGGTAGCGTACGCTGCAGACCGCGACCTGCACGCTCGACCGCTCGTCGAGGATGCGCAGCCGCGCCATCTTGCCGAGCGAGACCGTTACGCCGCCAAGGATGGCGCCATGGCAGGTGAAATTGCCGTCCGACAGCGCCTCGACGCGCACCCGCGCCGAAAAAGGCTCCGGGTCGAAGCCGTAGCGGCCGCCGATGACGCGTTCGAACTCGGCGCCGAGCCCCACTGCGTGCGCGGCATCGGCCGTGCGCGGGTCCCAGATCAGGCCGATGGCGCCGTCGCGCACGCCCGCCTCGACCATCGCGCGCAGCAGGCCGGTGGTGTCGGACGTGCCTCCGGCGCCGGGATTGTCCTGCAGGTCGGCGATCACGATCGGCTCGCCCGGCCGCCCGCGCTGCATGGCATAGTTTGCCGCGTCGGCAGCGCTGAACAGCGGGCTGTGGAAGTCCGCCTCGGCGGCATTGATGGCTGCGAGCAGCCTGTCCGCCGCCGCCTCGACAGCCTCGGCGTCCGTGCCGTAGGCGACGATCGCCGGTCCGCATTCGGCGATGTCAGCCGGCGGAAAGCCGATGCCGAGGTCGACATTGACGATGCCCGCGCCTTCCAGCGCCGGCAGGCCGCCATAGAGGCCTTTGCACGGCTCGAAATCGGTGCATTGCGTATGGAGCGGGATCAGGAACGGTGGCTTGCGCAGCGCCTTGTGGAACGGTTTTGCGTTCGCCATACGATGGCGCAGCAGTTCGTAGGCCCGCGCGCCCGTCTCGATCATGTCTATATGCGGATAGGTACGGTAGATCGCCAACGCATCCGAATGGGCTACCATGCCCTCGGTGACGTTGGCGTGCATGTCGAGGCTCACCACGATCGGCAGGTCAGGTCCGGTGACCTGCCGCACGCGGCGCAGCAATTCGCCCTCGCCATCCTCATGCGATTCCACCACCATCGCGCCATGCAGGTCGAGATAGACGGCGTCGAGATGGCCCGCTTTGGCGATGCCGTCGCAAATCATGGCCGAGATGCGGTCGAACGCGTCATCGGTCACGTAGCTGCACGGCTCCGCCGCAGCCCATACCAGCGGCACGAAATCGCAATCCTGCCGGGCCGCTACGATGAAGCCGCCGATCGGTATCGCCAGCGGGCTGAACACGTCGAGGATCGCCTCGCCGGTCGTCATCGCGGGCCAGCCGTCGGCGCGCACGAAATCGTCGTAGGATGCGCCGAAGGGCGCAAAGGTGTTGGTTTCGTGCTGCAGGCCGGCGATGGCGATGCGGGGGCGGGACGGCATGCGGCAGGCAACCTCGCGGCACGTATTCACACTTGCGACATGTGACAGTAACATGCCGTTTACGGTGCACAATTTCGCTACCGGCCGCGCCTTACCCGCTCAAACAAGCATAATCTCGCTCAAAAGCGCGAATATGGAAGCCACCAGGGAATTGTCGGCGGGGCTCGGGACCGCTCAGTACTCCAGCGCCCGAAGCACGGTGTCGTCCTCGACATGGTTGTCGAGGCGCCGCGATATCTCCTCGCCGACCGATGGGCTGCCGGGCTGATAGAGCCCGCAGGCAGCGACCATCTTGCGCAGATCGGGCTCGCGTCCGTGATACTCGTAGACCACTCGCGAGGCGAAGGGCTGGCGGCCGGGGCCGCTCGACACCGACACGAAGACGCCGGAGAGCAGCCGCGGCGTGGCCGAATAGGACGGGTAGAACGCCACCATCGACAGCGTCTGGTGCAGCACCATGGTTTGGTGAAGCACGTAGAGGCGGTCGTCTGTATGGATCACGGCGCCGTTGTAGCGGTGCACCGCGATGCGGGCACGGGTGCCGTCCTTTCTCACCGCGCGCTCCAGCGTCTTGTCGAAGAACATGCCGTCGCGGCTGTAGATGTGCGAGATCGACTTCAGGATCTGCCCCGGATAGGCGGGCGAGCAATAGTAGGAGTGGTAATAGCCGGCATAGCGCTCGAGCTTGCGCATGGCCTCGGGGTTGGCGCCATGAACCTGTCGCAGGATCGGGGCGAACACCAGCGACGCCCCTTCCGGCGCCACCGGCGCTTGCTGTTCGGCGTCCGCGCCGTCCGACAGCATGCTCGCCGCGTCGCGCCCCAGATAGCGGCAGATGCGGCCGAGATTGTAGGCCGACGGAAACGAGGCGCCCGACAGGTACTTGTTGAACTGCTGGCGGTTGATGCCGAGGTCGCGGCACACCTTCGAGATGGATTTGTGGTTCGCACAGGCCGCCCGAAGATTTTCGGCGAAGGCGCGCCGGTTCGCGTCCGAGCGCGAGCCGGCTCCCATTTGAGCCGAATCCTCCGTCGCTTCCGCCTTCTGCAACACCCGTCTCGTCTTTCCCGGCTCGGCCACAGCTGCGAAGCCCGGCATCCGCAGGCTTTTCGTTTGCCACCATAGGGCCTTGAATATCCCCTGCCTATGCCTCCCGACGGCGCCAATGCTGTGCAAGCCATCGACTCGCGCGGCATTTCGTGGCAGTCCCCGCCGATGGCGCTCGACATCAAAATCTGTGGACTGAAGACGCCCGAGGCGGTGGCGGCCGCGCTTGTAGGCGGTGCCACGCATGTCGGCTTCATTTTCTTCCCCAAAAGCCCACGCAACGTGACGCCCCGCGACGCGGAACGCCTGCGTTTTGCCGCAAGAGGGCGGGCGATGGCCGTCGCTGTCAGCGTCGACGCCGACGACGCCATGCTCGATGCCATCGTCGAGACGATGTCGCCGGACATGCTGCAACTGCACGGCAGCGAGACGCCCGATCGCGTGCTCGCGGTGAAAGCGCGCTACCGCCTGCCGGTGCTGAAGGCAATCTCGGTGCGCGAGGCGGCCGATCTTGCCTCTGTCGCGGCCTATCGCGGCGTCGCGGACAGGCTTCTGCTCGACGCCAAGCCGCCCAAGGGCGCCGAACTGCCGGGCGGCAACGGCGTCGCCTTCGACTGGCGGCTGCTCAACGCGCTCGAGTCCGGCACGGACTACTTTCTGTCCGGCGGCATCAACGCCGGCAACGTCGCCGAGGCGCTCGCCGTCGCCGCGCCGCCCGGGATCGACGTGTCCTCCGGCGTCGAAATCGCGCCGGGCGTCAAGGATGTCGGCATGATCCAGGAGTTCTTCCGCGCCGCACGCGCAGCGCAGGGCCAGCGCGCGGCCTGATCGCCGGCGGACAGTTTACTTTTTGCCCGGGACAGGCATAAGCGTTGGCACCGCCGCGGCAGGGGCAAGAAAGTGAACTGCCCCCAGCGCCGACCAAGGATCCGCCATGAACAAGCCCATCGAGCCCAATTCCTTCCGCACAGGACCCGACGAACAGGGCATGTTCGGCATGTTCGGCGGCCGTTTCGTCGCCGAGACGCTGATGCCGCTGATCCTCGACCTCGAGACGCACTGGAAGGCGGCCAGGAACGATCCGGCCTTCAAGGCCGAGCTGGAGCATCTGAACAAGCACTACACGGGCCGCCCGAGCCCGCTCTATTTCGCCGAGCGGCTGACCGAGCATCTCGGCGGCGCAAAGATCTATTTCAAGCGCGACGAGCTCAATCACACCGGCTCGCACAAGATCAACAACTGCCTCGGCCAGATCCTGCTGGCGCGGCGGATGGGCAAGAAGCGGATCATCGCCGAGACCGGCGCCGGCCAGCACGGCGTGGCCTCGGCCACGGTGTCGGCCCGCTTCGGCTATCCCTGCGTGGTCTACATGGGCGCTACCGATGTCGAGCGGCAGAAGCCCAACGTGTTCCGCATGAAGCTGCTGGGCGCCGAGGTGCGTCCGGTCACCTCCGGCCACGGCA